>Ga0172367_10000035_pt1 | contig 194615 bp, 138 predicted proteins | sample Lak10m_FD_114542 | JGI IMG/M metagenome (GOLD analysis project Ga0172367, IMG submission 114542) | Freshwater microbial communities from Kabuno Bay, South-Kivu, Congo - kab_022012_10m | ecosystem: Environmental > Aquatic > Freshwater > Lake | place: Democratic Republic of the Congo... | reverse complement strand
CGCCATCACTCGCAATCCTCAGGTACGTAAATGTACATTCCGGTTGCTCGCTCGGCGGCGCCTTGCCTAAAAGCGAATTGCTCGGGTCTATTGCTGCCTCAACCTAAAACTCATTCACGAATGATATACTCAATCAAAATGAAGATACGACTTTCGAAGAATAAAGATCTTTCGAAAGTTGTTAACATCACTATCCTATGGCTAAGTCGTCTCTATGAACAAACAAAAAATCTCCAAAATTTTACAACTACTGCAACAAGCGATTCCTAATCCCAAAATCGAACTTCATTACACTTCCAATTTCGAGTTGCTGCTTGCAGTAATTTTATCTGCTCACACCACAGATAACGGCGTTAATTTAACGACAGCAAAATTGTTTCCAATTGCCAATACCCCATCCGCTATCCTTGCCTTGGGCGAAAACAAATTAAAACAATATCTAAAAAATCTTGGTCTATACAACGCTAAAGCAGCAAACATTATTAAAACCTGTAAAATTTTAGTCGAGCAACACAATTCTATTGTTCCTCATACCCGTGCAGCACTGGAAGCATTGCCTGGAGTTGGTCGTAAAACCGCCAACGTGATATTAAATGTGGCGTTTGATCAACCAACAATCGCGGTAGATACCCACATCTTTCGTGTGTCCAATCGCACCAAAATAGCCCCAGGCGCAACACCCTTGACCGTAGAACAGAAGTTGTTAAAAACTATACCGCAAAAATTTTTATTAATTGCTCATCATCTTCTGGTACTACATGGAAGGTATATCTGCAAAGCCAAAAAACCACTGTGTGCGCAATGTGTGATTAACAAACTGTGCGAATACGACCACAAAGTAAAAAAGTAAAGTAGCGACATCAAATGACAATCATTTGCCAATCACGAAGTATGATCAAATAATTTAGCTTTTTTTTGCATGAAGTGGGTTCTGTTGCGTCACCACATCATCACGCAAATAAACAGGAAGCGCCGCGGCTGCAGTAGTCGTTCTCCCTTCCTGGTAAGCAATTGCTCCAAGTTGTGCAACATAGCGCGCGCGCGGATAGTGATTCTTTTTTGTTGCAACCACTCGATAACGTTCATGTAAAATATCGCTGTAAATTTCCCAGGCATTACCAACCCCTAGTATCAGCGGGGGTTCCTGTACACCAAAATCCGGTGTAGTTACTTGCTCAATCTGCAGTAGTTGATCTTGCATCAAAGGAATTGTATGTCCCATTTCATTTAGCTGGTACACCCCCCAATATATTTCTCGCATACGAGCATCGACACCAACCAACATGTAATCGACTAAACAACAGGAACAATCTGCTCGATACTCCTCAAAAGCCCCTTGCGCCATTACGTGCAAGGTAGAGATCGGAATCACTGGGAGGTTATATGTAAATGCCAATCCCTGAACCACACTCGCAGCTAAGCGCAACCCGGTAAAGCTTCCTGGACCACAAGTAAAAGCAATGGCATCAAGCTGCATCAAAGTAATTGCATTCTCTATAAGAATTTTTTTGATAAATTCAAGAATAAACAAAGAATGTTTACCGGGAATAATTTCAAAATATTCAGTAATTTTGCCATGACAACAACATGCTATAGAACAAGCATCGGTAGCAGTATCAAGTGCAAGGATGTTTGGATTCATTGACGTGATCCACAAAACGCTCTGTTGCAAAGTAGTGTGCTTGAATTTTTTTGAGCGCCCGCCTATGTCGACGATGATCATGAATGAGACGACACAACAAAGCGGCCGCTTCCTCACCTTGGTTGCTTTGTAGTAACAAGCGCAAGCGGCATAGACTTATAGTAAAAGCGACCTCTCGATTATCGCCGTACAACCTCTGTGCAGTGTCAAGATAATAATTGCGCTGAGCATAATTTAATTGTTTATTGGCAGCATAACTGGCAGTCAAATAATTAACTAAACCAATCAGCGGGATATCTTCTTGCCTAACCGTTTCCTCATAATTAACACTTTGTGCAATCAATTTCTCAGCCTGTCCCCAGTCGCTTTCTAACAGCTTTTGTAGCCCTTGCATAAAATGGAACTGCGCTTTGTTATGGCAATAGCGCTGAATAAAGCCGTCAACGCCGCACGACAAATGAGTAATGGCATAACCAAAGCGTAATAACCCATAAACGACAACAAAAACCAATAAAAGCAATAGTAACGCCACCCACAATGTGCTTTCAATTGTCGTATTATCGTAAGCAACGAAAACGTAGCCAGAATGTCCACTAATAGCAACGCCAATTAGCGCTGAAATTAAAAGCAATATGAAATAGCTCAGTAAACGTTTCATCATCATGGACACAGCTCAATTATTTTTTTGCCAATACCACTTCAATCATCCTCAAAGTTTTATCAACATTCAGCGGCTTCAAACTCACATCTATCCGCTGTAATTGCTGCAACAGAGGAAGGATATCTCGTCTCGTCTCAACACTGGCTGCGAAATAAGTCTGTAACAAGCTAGAAACTTCCTTTAAAGAAGACACATAAACTTTAGTGTGGTGGTAATTAACAGCCCCACTCGCTCTTAGCAATAACGCTTGTATGTTTAACTTTAAATTAACTAATTGAACTGATGTTAGGACCAATGGTAACTGTTCTTTGTGACTAATCGTGATCACATGACGCAAAGCGTATGACACATTTTGCCACAAATATTTCCAGCTGTTAGCCTCAAATAACACAGTGAACGTCAATGATGGGGGAGGTGTCACTACACTCGTTTTTATTGGAGCCGGAGCTGCGATAAAAGTCGAACTTTGTTCCAGGGCATTTATTTGTTCAAACAGCTTGTTAAGCCGTAAAACAGTATCCTCAGAATCAAAAATCTTCCCATGAAGCGCGGTTATATCGTTTTCTAAGGCTAACTTAATTGCGTGAAATTCGGCAATAGTGGCAATGCGTTGTAACGCATCGGTAAGTAATAATTGCGCCTTTTCAATATCATTTGTAGCTTTTAATTCGAGATTAGCTGCTGTTACTAGTTGATAGGAGGCTAGCAACAAACCAGTCTTCACGTGCGCATCATTGATTTGATGTAAGCGTGCAATATCTTCTTGCTCTGCACGATGTACCAATTGTGCTTGCTGCAAATTACTTACGCTGACGGTTAATTCATCAAGCTTAAAACGTAACTCTGTGTTTTGCTGTGTCGCAAGTTGCACTTTTTTATAAAAAAAATAACTACCAGTAAAGATAGCCACCAGAAAAATAAATAAAATTGCACCAAAAATAAATCTGGCAGACTTGGAACATAAACACCGTGGGTCAACTGCAACGGCGGAACACGTTTGTGCTTTAGGTTCATTCATAAACTTTTCAACACCTAAAAATTAATATCGCGCTGCATTGTGGGTGATGGCACTTGATGTTGATATTTAATCTCTTCGTAAGCATCGGTAGTGCTCTCGGTTACAACACTAAAAAACGGACAGTCGAAAACATTGGTCGAGCTGCAAAACTTACGATCATCGACTAAACCACTCCAATGTTGTCCAGTGGGCTCCTTAACGACTATATTAGCCCTTTGCTCCAAAGCAACGGAAAATTCAAACTCGACATCTCCTCGATAAAGACAAATAATTTTGCCTAACCTAACTCCGTACCACTGAGCTCCTATAAAATCCCTAATCCCGCTAGAAAAAGAGTCAGAATAACTTTGCCACCTACGACCCACCTGCCAGTGCATATTTGCCTTGGTAAGTTCCTTAGCTAAAGGACAATATTTTGCCTGTGATATTCCCGGCAATTGTACTGCTGCCAAAGCTGATGGAGCGGTCGCTTCTTTACTGGCGGTTGATCCGACATTAGCACTTGATTGAGCTTCCAACCCAAATGCAAATAACACATGAAATAACACCAAAAGACCGCACAAAATAGCTGAAACGCTAAACATTTTCTTACTTTTTTGCCTTGGTAATTTGGCTATCATTTTTACTATTACCCCTTATAATACTGCCTGCCGTACCGCAGCATCATCAAATACTTTATGAATTTTAGCAACAAAAACATGGTCTAAAAGAGCTGATTATCATGGCGAAATTACATTTTTATTATTCAGCGATGAACGCTGGTAAAAGCACCACGCTATTACAATCAAGTTACAATTACAATGAACGTGGAATGGACACGCTAATTTTTACCCCACAAATAGATACACGTTATTGCATCGATCAAGTGGTATCAAGAATAGGCTTATCCGCAAACGCCATAATATTCGATCAGAATTTCAATTTTCATGATTATGTGACTGACGCCGTACTCAAGAACAACAACATAAAGTGCGTTTTGCTTGATGAAGCACAATTCTTAACTAAACAACAAGTCAAACAATTAGCAAAAATTACTAATATTATTAATATACCGGTATTGGCCTACGGATTACGCACAGATTTTATGGGTGAACCTTTCGAAGGCAGCAAATACCTGTTAGCTCTAGCAGATACATTGATCGAAATTAAAACTATCTGCCACTGTGGCAAAAAAGCTACTATGACTTTGCGTTTGGACAGTCAGGGCAACGCTCTACGCGAAGGAGAGCAAGTAGTAATTGGTGGCAATGATCACTATGCAGCCGTGTGCCGTCGCCACCATGATGAAGGCAAGATAAAGTAATATCATTTCCAGGCTCTGTTTTGTGCTGTTCAAAATAAATTTATCCCAAATAACTTAGCAATCAATCGGAGAGTCACAACATGACAACTAAAAAATTTGCATTTGACACTGCTGCCACTCCTCAAGCTAGCAATCAGTGTCTGTGTTCAAACGATAAATGTTGCAAAATGCAACCGTGGTTTGTGGTTATTTCCGCAGCGTTGTTTTTCTTTTATATCTACATTCAAATGAATGTATTTAACGCAGTTGGCCCAGCAATATTAAAAGAATTTAACTGTGATGCATTGCAGCTGAGTAAACTTGCCTCATATTATTTCTATGGAAATATTTTATTTCTATTTCCAGCGGGCGTAATTTCTGACCGTTTTTCCATTCGTAAATTATTGACGATTGCAGTGATGCTCTGCGTGATATGCACTTATTTTTTTGCCACCGCACATTCCTTAGTACTAATGAATTTAGCAAGATTTGGCATTGGATTAACTGGGGCATTTTGTTTTCTACCAGCCATCAAATTAGCCTCACGGTGGTTTCCAGCAAATCGCATTGCATTGGTCGTTGGCCTAGTCGTAACAGTAGGAATGCTTGGAGGAACAGCAGCACAAACACCTTTGACCTTACTTGCGGATAGCATCGGGTGGCGTAATGCCACATTAGCGATAGCTGGCTTGGGAGTGCTCTTGCTGCTGATCATATTAGTTTGTGTCCGCGATTATCCAACCAATATGGCGCAAAATTCAAACACTCCACGATCAGGTAGCACCGCAATTAGTTTTTGGCACTCCATAATTATGGTGTTGAAAAATACTCAAAATTGGTTCACCGGTTTTTATATTTCACTATTGAATTTACCGCTTTTTGTTTTAGGCGGAACCTGGGGTTCATTGTATTTAGTGCAAGCCCACGCTCTTAGTAGAGCTGATGCTTCGTACGTTACCAGCATGCTTTTTGTTGGCATGATTATCGGTTCGCCGCTGGCGGGATGGATTTCTGATAAACTTGGATTACGCCGATTACCGATGGTTATAGGCATGGTAATAGCCACTGCACTAATGATGACCATCGTCTATTCACCAAGTTTGTCATTTGTTACCTTGGCGACTTTGTTTTTTGTATTCGGTGTTATTGCCAGCACACAAGTTATCGGCTATCCAGTAGTAAACGAAAGCAATCCTCCAGCATTAACCGCCACAGCCAACGCTTTATCTTCCATCTTAATTGTCGGTGGTGGTACGCTGACCCCAATTTTTGGCGCGTTGCTTGAAAAAAATTGGGATCATAAAATAGTCGATGGGATTGCGATTTATGCCGTTAGCGACTACCGCGTGGCAATGACGATGTTTATAGTCGCTTTCATTATCGGACTGATTTTCGTCTTACTAGTTAAAGAGACTCACTGCCGTAATATCACTGTAAAAAATGAATAATGTAGATGAATTACACACTGACACTATCGTGGCGTGTGCTACACCACCAGGAAGAGGCGGCATTGGGGTAGTACGTGTTTCAGGCCAATTAGTAAAACATATTGCTGCATCCGTCTTAAATAAAACAATACTGCTGCAACCGCGTTGTGCAATTTTTAGCAATTTCCTTGATCACGATAAAAATGTTATTGATCAAGGAATTGCTATTTTTTTTTCATCTCCACATTCATTTACGGGCGAAGATGTTTTAGAACTTCACGGACATGGTGGACCGGTTATACTGGATAATATTATCAAGCGCATAACTAGACTAGGAGCCAGATTGGCTCGTCCGGGTGAGTTTTCCGAACGCGCTTTTCTTAATGGTAAAATTGATCTGATTCAAGCCGAAGCCATTGCCGATCTCATTGATGCCACCTCAACTCAGGCAGCGCAATGCGCCGCACGCTCGCTGCGGGGAGAGTTCTCGCGTCGCATTCGTGAACTAAATCAACAAATAACGCAACTACGCGTCAATGTAGAAGCCGCCATTGATTTTGCTGAGGAAGATAGCCTAGAAACTTTTGCTACAACTGATTTGCGTCAATCATTAGCTAAAATTTTACAATCATTACATGCCACACAGTTAGCCACACAACAGGGAGTAGCCTTACAAGAAGGAATTAGCGTTGTCATCGCGGGAAAACCTAACGTTGGTAAATCCAGTCTCTTGAACTGTCTCAGTGGCGAAGAAAGAGCTATTGTCACTCCAATCGCAGGAACGACAAGGGACATCATTCGCGCTCAAGTAAAATACAATGGCATGATGATAGAGCTACTTGATACCGCTGGGCTGCGTGATGACAATGCAGCAGATGAAATAGAACGCGAAGGAATAAGACGCACCCAGATCGAAGTTAAAAAAACACAATATATTTTATTAGTCGTTGATTGTATCCGTGATGCCAACAAAACACCGCAACAGCTGTACGCAGAACATTTCGCTAAATTAAATTTGATGACCCCACAACCAAAAAACCTTATTCTCGTTTACAACAAAATCGATTTAGCCAACCAATTACCAGAGATAATCGTTGTTAATGGAGTTAACTGTGTATTTATTTCAGCTAAACATCATCAGGGAATTGATCTGTTGCATCAATTGCTTAAAAATATCGCTACTGTTAACAATCAAACTACTGAAGGTATTTTTAGCGCACGACGACGCCATTTAATTGCCTTGTCAAAAGCAGCAGAACATTTATTAAATATTCAGGCGTTATTAACAACGACAGCCAATCTGGAACTGATCGCCGAAGAATTAAGAATGGCACAACAATATCTTGGCGAAATTACCGGTGAAGTAACTTCAGAAGATTTATTGTCCTTAATTTTTAGTGAATTTTGTATTGGGAAATAAGCATGAAAGAAGAGCAAAAAAAAATCGCCGCCAAAGCAGCGCTTAAATATATTCCAAATGACGCAATCATTGGCATTGGCACCGGATCAACAGTTAATTATTTTATTGACACCTTAGCTATCGCTATCCGACAACGCAATCTGCGCATTAAAGGTGCTGTTGCCAGCTCTATCGCAACTGCACAAAAATTAAAAGCGTACGAAATTCCACTAGATGATTTGAACAGCGTTAACAATTTGCCACTATACATTGATGGAGCTGATGAAATTAATGATGCCTTACAAATGATTAAAGGCGGAGGCGGTGCGTTAAGTCGCGAAAAAATAATTGCAGCTGTTGCTGATAAATTCATTTGCATTGCTGATGAGAGTAAAAAAGTAAAAATGCTGGGAAAATTTCCCTTACCAATTGAAGTCTTACCTATGGCACGCAGCTACGTGGCGCGCGAGCTAGTAAAGATTGGGGGTGATCCGGTATATCGCATTGGTTGCATCACAGATAATGGCAATGTGATTTTAGATGTGTGGAATCTGGAAATTATGGAACCAAGCAAACTCGAACAACAACTAAACAATATCGTAGGTGTTGTCACTAACGGTTTATTTGCTATAAGACCTGCGGACCTATTACTGTTGGGTAAGGCCAACGAAACTGTGGCAGAAATAAATTAGACGTTATATCGAAATACAGTAAACGTAGCCCATCAGCGCAATCAACTCTACCATAATAATTGAGAGGGTGATGAGATGTTCCTTTTTAAAAAGAAAAACAGTGATGCCACCGAAAAAAAGTCAAATAACAATAGTGATGACCTTACCCCCAATAATGCAAGTAACCTCAATAACCTACAAAGCTCACCAAATACAATCAATAAAAAAATAATCAGCAACCCTAATCCAGCAATCAATTCACTAGGCACCATCATTAAAAACTTAGGCAATAAAATACTCAAAAAAGAAAAGGTTAATGAAAAAAAAGAGAGCAAAAAAGAAAATAAAAAAGAAGATAGCAAAACACCGAAGATTTTATTCTCCGAACACACCCTGTCAAAAAACAGCACTACAAATAGAAAAGAAGACAGCAAAATATTAAATCAAAAACAACAACTTAATGAAAAAGAAAAGGAATCATCTTCAAACGCAGATAGCAGCAATAGTGATGATGGCAACACCATAAAAAGCAATAGCGGCTCTGTGTGTTATACCCCCAAAGCAATTAATAACATAATCAAAAATACGAGAAAAAAACATAATGAAGATAAAATCTGCTGCATCTACGGTGATAAAGATATAACGAATATTGCATATAATGGTTATAAATTAGTTAAAAACAACACAACCAATGAAAACAGTATGGTAACAAGCACGCCAACTTCTTTCGTAATCAAAAAAACAAACAAAACAATTGAATACAGCATAACTTATCAAAATTTTGCAGGCCACCTTGAACAACAATTACTAAATTATTCAGAGAGTTTAGTGCTACAGGAATTACTCAACAATACTTTATTTGCCGATATCGCTAACATTACTACTGCAGAGAAGAAGGTGGTAAATTATCTCAAAGACACCTGTCACAATACGCAGCTACAGTGGCTTCCAAACACATATTACCTAGTTGGTTGTAAAAAGATAAATAAGTTCGAGCGAATTAAAATATATGTTAACGAGAACAATAATGTAAGATTTATTGAATGTGATACGAGGGCACATATCAATATTATTGATCTTTATAGAAAATATGAGATGCATTTACTAAATGATAAAAACAGCGAAGAAACTAAAAAGACTATTGTGCATTGCATTACAACACAATGGTTAAATGAAAATGGTTTCAAGGAAATGCTGTATGAGCTTATGGGCTACGTCAACATCAATCCCATGCTGCAGGATATCTGCTCCAAAGCGGCGTTATTCCCGCCAAAAAATGAAAGTGAAGATGACATTCAAGAGCAAAACACCCTCCCTAGAGACGTGTATCGTAATACCGTATCTTTTAGCGGAAGAATTGAAAAAAAAGAACAGATTGATGATTGGAAAAAAGAGTTATCACAATTGGAACTTATGGTTCCTTGTATCGGTGAACGCATAAACATGCTCCTCGATATCAAGAAAAATCGCCCGAGTGGCGGTGATTTTACCATTAGTGATAATGGTAAAATTTATATCGAAAATAATTTTAAATTGGGGGAGAGAGATACAAATTTCCATCTTGCTATGCTCATAGATATTATGTGGCGCTGCTGGCATTTAACATTAGAACACAGGAAATCAGTATCATTTGCCGATTTTTTAGATCTTGCGTACTACTACAAAGACGATAAAAGAAATATAAATAAAGAAGACTATGAAGATGCGGTTAGAAACACCATACAAACCATTTGGAGAGAGATTTTCAGTATCATAGAAAATTATAGTCAAACGATTTTTTCATCTGGGATTTATACTATCCAACATGCTTTGCAACAAGTCACCTCAATAAAAGAAGTTGAACAATTACGCGAAGAAATTTGCTTTTTCACAGTAAACCAACCAATTGGCTCCTACTGGATCCAATTCGTATTTAAACAAAATACATACAAAAAAAAGCTCAAAATGGAGCTGGAAAAAGAGAAAATACTCGATGATAAATTTAATGATAAAGAAAATATTCTTGTTACAAATATCTCAAATGAAAAGAAACGCAAAGAAAAAATAAAAATAACAGCATCACAAATTAGGGACCTTATATATAACCCTAGAGAAGTCGTAGTTAATTATCACGCACATAATTTATCATTAAAAGTTGGTGGGCTAACTCAGAAATTTTTTGATTTCCCCGATGGCGCAAATGTAGTGGTCAATAACCTTCTCGTATCTCCAAATGCTCTGTCTTTGATGCAGAATAACAATGATGCAAAATTTAGATTCTTTATCGGCAATACCAATATTAGTGGCGGTGAGTGTTTTAAAAAATTTTTTAACCTTGCATACCACTACGATATTCCTGGACTTACTATTGAATGTGAAAAAATTGTTAACCTAAAAGCGAAACATAAGAATGTAGAACAGTTATTGAATGAAAAGAGATGTATGGAACTAACCCAAGAAAATCTGCAAAAAAATATAGTCAATGAAATAGAAAAAAAGAAAGATCAGGAAGATATTGATGATGTAGTGTATGAAAAACTGTTAACCACCATTGAGATAAAAAAAGACCTATCAAAAAAAATAAACAGTAAAAAGGAAGAAATAAAAAAAGAGCTGGTCGAAACCACCATGACAAACGAAAAAAGTGGTACCAACGATAACAAACTGCCAGTTTATTTAGGTAACAATTACAAAAAGATGATCTCGCAATTTAGCGCAAAAAATTTTGATTTAAACGATCCCATAAATTCAAGCAAAAAAAATGAGTGCTTGTCTAGTTTCTTGTTTACCCCAACAACAGGAGGAAATAGTAAAAATACAGACATCTCACCAAGTAAAACAAAAAATTTTAAAAATGACCAGAAGATAGATCAAGATGAAAAGAATTTAGAAAACAACATAGCGGTAGTATTACAAGGGACAGATAGTATTCTCAACGAACTAGGGCAATGTGAAAACGATGAGACCAACAATGGTGATATCGACAAGAATAATAATAAAAACAATACTTTGGAATGCCCCAACCCCTTCTATTAGTTAAACTTTAATCCAATATCTGTCGGCGCTCTTCCCAAGGAATATAATAAATCCACCGTTTCTTTAATTGAATTTTCTAAAGATTGCGCCGTGCCCGCACGATTATCATAAATCGCATACATTTTTTTATAATTTTCTGGAGTAATATTTATCATCATCGAATTTGCTCCAGCCAACAATGCCTCATATTTTGCATTTTTATCGAGCGTCTCCAAAGAAGTCGTTACTAAAATATTGGCATTACTGTCAACAAGTCGGCTAACAGCAATAGTTTTCAACACCTGATCTTTAGTAGGTGGAACTACGTTTTCGAGAGGAGTATCACGAGTTGGCACCAGCGGTCCGAATGAATACATATCAGGGGCAAGGTATTTGGTTAACAAAATATTATTCACCAAATCAAGATTATTCTCTCCCGGCAAACCAACAATGAACCCAGTTGCTAAAACATAACCAATATTTTTTAGCTGCTTAATCAGCTTAACACGCATCTCAAGAGTAGTAGTTGGACGCAGGCGCGCAAAATTTTTCGCATTGGAAGTTTCAAACCTCATCAATGCAGCACGAGCACCAGCTTGATATAATTTTTCATAAACCATTTTATCCCGATCACCAAAGCTCACAAACACTAATACACCCATACGCTTCACTTCTCTGACAAGCGTTACTAACTTTTGTTCGTCATACCATAAATCTTCGCCAGATTGCAGCACAATCGCTTTAAATCCATGCTGATCAATAGCTGCTTTTGCAATGGTCAAAATTTCTTCAATGGCCATGCGATAGCGCGGCACACTACAAGCATCACGACTATTGCGAATGCCACAATAATGACAATCATTACGACAATAATTAGAGAATTCAATAATGCCATGAACACAGCTAGCATTACCATGTTCACGCTGGCGCATGTTATTAGCAATTTCGTAGAGCACTTTTAATTCGCTAGAGGTATTAAGATCGTTAAATAGTGTTAACATTTCTTCTTTTTTTAATTGCTTGCGTAGATTGACTTGTTGTAATACACCGAGAACATTTGAAGACAGAGGAGGATGATCCATTGATGAAAGTCTTGATAGTGCCGCATCAGTTTTTTTGAGTTCGAAAAAAATTTCGCGCCAATGCTTTAAGATTTCCTCTGCTTCAATGGGTGGAATTTTACGCACCAAAATTCCCCCTTGCGCATAAACATAATCACCTATTTTTATATCGTCCGTCGCGTCAAACAGAATAGTGCGATTTTCACCGAAATAATCAACAACCGCAGTATAATTGGTGTAATTTATGGAAATAAGTTTTGCAGGAATGGCATAGCACATAAGTAAAATTATAATCCTAAAAATTTTATCCCAAGACCCAAACAACAAATAATACCGCCCGCGACAGCTGAACCATATTTTTCCCAAAAATTTATCTTAATAAAACGCATACCATACAGCGTCGCAACAACGGAAAGAATCATAGTAGCAACTGTGGTAACTCCGAATGCTAAACAGACGAAAAATACGTATAGTTTAGTACTGTTAATAGCAGGATACATCATTAACGGAATCAGCGGCTCACATGGCCCGAGAATAAAAATAACAAATAAAACCCACGGCGTTAATTCACGACATGGAACCGGGGTGTGTACCTGCTCGTGGCAATGCGTTAACGCATGGTCATGACAACGCTCTTGATATTTATGGTTGTGGGCTGGAACTGTTTCATTTTCATCATGCAGATAATCATGATTAAAATGACGATGAAAAAAATGCTGATGCGAATGCCGTCGGTGTTTCAATACAGCACGCAAACCCCAAACAAAATAAACCAAACCAAAAGAAATCAACAACCATGCAGCGAGTTCACCCCGCCATGTTTCAATGAATTTAAACTTAGTAAAAGTAAACCCCACTGCAATCCCAACCACACCCAAGATAACTGCTGATAGCACATGTCCAATACCGCAAAGAGTTGTGATCCACAAGGTTTTTGTCATGCTCCAATTACGAGTTCGCGCCATTGCAACAAACGGCACATAGTGATCTGGCCCCATTAATGTATGTAAAAAACCAATAGGTATTGCCGCAAGAATTAGCATCAAAATATTATAGGACATAACAATTAACCCTCGACTATGTCGAAATGCTCTAAAAATCGTGTTAAGCGTAATTAATACCAACACCGTATCGCAATAAACACTATCACATGTTATCGTTATCACCCATTACGTGAACATAAAAACCACGGAGGGTTTATGTTAAAAACATACGGGAATAACTTATCCGCCACCACCAACACCACTGCAGCTATCCTACCACCATCAACCACCATTAGTGCGGTCAAACTCAGTAATAATCAAGATTCAACTAACGATATTTTTCGTCATATCAGTGAAAGTAATCGCCGAATTTATGAAAAACTACATCGTGATTTTGGCACATCAATAATCAGCTTACTAAAAGATCCTGATGTTAACGAAATTATTCTTAATCCAGACAGCAAATTATGGGTTGACCGCACTAGTACAGGTCAAAATTGCATTGATGTAATCACCACAACTCAAGCTTTCTCGATTATACATGCAGTTGCCAGCCTCCATAATTTCGTCATCAATCAACATAACCCGCAACTAGAAGCTGAACTCCCACACTACCAAGAAATGCAAGGAGAGCGTTTTACTGGACAAATTCCGCCAATTGTAACAGCCCCATGTTTTACCATTCGTAAAAAATCAGCCACCATTTTTTCTCTCGAAGATTATTTTGCTGCAAAACTCGTCACACTAGAACAAATTACAGTATTGCGCCAACTGATCAAAGAGCGTAAAAATATTCTGGTCTGTGGAGGTCCGGGAGCTGGCAAAACTACAGTAACCAACGCGTTAATTATTGAAGCAGTAAAGTGCGACAAAAATCAACGCTTTTTATTACTCGAAGATTTGCCAGAATTACAGTGCACTGCAGCAAACAAAGTAGCGATGTTAACAAGTAACAACATTGATATGACTGGATTACTACGCACAGCGGTGCGAATGCGTCCTGATCGTATCCTGATTGGAGAAGTACGAGGAAAAGAAGCATTAACGATGCTAAAAGCCTGGAATACCGGCTGCCCTGGCGGCATTTGTACTGTACATGCCAACAGCGCCATAGAATCAATTCAACGCATTTTAGATTTAACGATGGAAGCCGGACTTACTGTGCCACCTACTTCTCTAGTTCTACACACAGTGAATGCAGTAGTCTCGGTGGTCCGCAAAGGTAATCAAAAGGGATTTATCAACGAAATTGTTAAGCTCAAGGAGGATCATAATGAAAACTGCGCATTTGAAAAATTGGGATAGAATTTCCTCATCAAATAAACTTACTACAAAAATTACGAAAACAGTTTGGGTCACGCTGGGCAGCACCTACAGCCTTATACTGCACCACCAAGCATTCGCTAGCCAAACTGGTAATTTGCCATTTGTCTCAACTATGAACATGCTTAAAGAATCAATTAGTGGACCGTTTTTATTGGCTGTAGCGATTATTATGATTGTGGCCACCTGCTTAATGCTAGCATTTGGGGAATGGGGTGAAGGTTTTAAAAAAATGATCAACGTAGTGCTATGGCTATCAGTAGCCTTCGCAGCAACTTCATTTATTACGGCTATGTTTGGTAGTGGCGCAGTGTTTTAAAAAGTACGGAGGCACTAATGCGAGGTACAGCAGCAATTTATTTTCAGTCACTTAATCGACCGTTTAACATTTTGGGGGTTGATCGTAAATTATTTTTTCTCTTCGTCGGCTTGTGTTTACCAATTGCGTTCTCCGCACAATTGGCCCCAATTATGGACTGTATTGCCCTAACCGTTTTTGCAATACTGCATATCATTGGTGTTTTTATGACACGGCTCGATAATCAAATGTTGATAATTTATCGACGACACATTCACTATAAAAAATACTACACCGCAAATGCCGGAATACACAGCACAATCCCACCGGCTAAACCAAGCGTACCCTCGTTTAGTCCCATAGCGATCAGGGTATAACATTAGAGTAACAGCAATGCAATAAACATAACTAAATCAAGTAATACCCACAAAACAAAACTGCCGCTTTTCAGCGGCAGTTCCTCTAACACTCAATTCGGCTCAAACTCGCTATAAACAAAATAACACCGTCTTGCTAAGCTAATGAGCCTCCATCTCTATCAACCAACTACATTCCCTCTGATCCTGCTAAATCGAGATCCGCAGCGACAGTCTTCACATCACCTTTTTTGTTTTTCTTTTTTTTCTTTTCTACTTTCTTCTCATCTACTTTCTTTTCATCTACCTTTGTTTCCTCTACTTTTTTCTCAGTAGTCGGCGCCGTTGGAGCAACTTGTTCAGCAAGAATGCTGGTGGAAAATAAAAAAGACAAGGTTGTAAGTAAAGCAAGCATTTTTTTCATATAAAGATTCTCCGAAGTAAAATTTGTTAGAAATAACACCCGCGCTCAACGCGCAACCACCACGAAAAAGCACAACACCACATTCGCTTATCATCGGGTAAGGCAAATTCAGGGAGAGGCATTATAAGCACATTAGAAACTCTAGTCTAGAATTAGTTATAATTGATTACGCGCCAATTCTATCCCGGTGGCCAACGCAGCAACCTTCCACCCATGAGATGAAGATGAAGATGAAATACTTCTTGCCCACCATCGTTATTGCAATTCATTAAAACACGATAACCACTATCAGCAATACCAAACTTTTGAGCTAACTTTTGTGCAACATACATCATATGCCCAAGCAATTGCTTATCTTCCTCAGTAACATCATTTAAAGTAGCCAAATGTTTACGAGGAATAATTAATTTATGTTGTGGCGCTTTGGGATAAAGATCATCAACCGCTACAATCGTTTCATCTTCGTAAATAAGACGTGCCGGCAATGTTCCTGCAATTATTTTGCAAAAAATACAATTCATATTTTTCTTCCTCCCAGAGCACTCTCAACTCTTTGCCACCAAAAAAACGCCGGCAAGAATCACTGTAATACCAAGCAATCGTAACATTGTAACCTGCTCCCCAAGCAACCAATACGCGACAAAAGCGTTGAGCACGTAACCTAAACTAACCAGAGGATAGGCTAAGCTAACTTCGACTCGTGACAAGATCATTAACCAAATTACTAAACTTGCAACGTAGATTAAAACTCCAGAAATTATCCATGGTGAAGTCGCCGCCTGAATAGCAATGGGGAAAAAATTAGCGCTCTCAAACTCAAAGCGTCCAATACGAATCATCGCAGTTTTTAATAATATCTGCGCCGCTACATTACACACTACTTCGAATAAGATTAAAATTGTAATCATGCTTTGTTTCCTTAGGTCCTATCTCTAAAGTTGCTAGGATGAGCTAAAAACCGTTGATTTTAGAGCATCGAGGCAGCATATGTGAGAATATGTGAGCAACGATGCACATAAAATCGGCGGTTTTTGGCCATCATAGTAGACTTTAGAGACAGAACCTAAACTATTTTATACCCATCACCATTATGTTTTTGCGCTATGCAACCCTGGTGCTCGCCTCTCGGATCGCACTGCAAGAGGATGATTAGTCACCAACACTTTATCCCGATACGAGGTTAACAAATAAATATTTTTTTTATTTGCTAAAACAGTTGCGGTTAATTTAGCGTAATCTTCTTGGTCCATCACCATATAAATTCTTGCCGCACCTCGCCAACGTTGCCACAACATGTTTTGATCAATAATCCAATCTTGTTGTGGCTGATGCGTCATACCAAATTCCAGTTCACCACGATAGTCAACCACCGTAACACGACGTTCTAAATAATAGGGCAAGTCTTGATAATAGTTGTGAAAACTAGCCACTTCGTCTTGAGGCTGCAAGCGTGCTTTGATAAACGTGGCAAACGGCAATGTGGTTTTTTGTGCAACAATATAACCAATTAGTGGCACCGAGCTCAACAATAGTAAAAACATAACCGATCCTTGCACGATAAATCCTCTGGCAACACCGTATCGATAATAGCTCACTGCACTTAGAATACCGCCACCAATAACCAATGCAACTACGACGATATTAATCGGCATCGTTGCCGACGGCATTTTAACAGGCGCATAACCGCCAACGAAGTATAACAACAATAAACCTATCCCTAAAACGACATTGGTTAACGCTAAAACATAGAAGCCCAAACCCAATGACGGATTGTTTTTTTGTTCCCACTGAGCAGCAAAATAATTACCCACTAGCATTGCCATTGGTGGAAAAATTGGAAGCATATATGGAATTAAACGAGAATTGGAAAAAGCAAAAAAAACATAAATTAAAACCGCCCACAATAAAAAGAATATCGCATTTTTACGGTGCTGCTGCGTCGATTGCAGGCGTTGCTCTTGTGGTAACAGCGATGACTGACCTTCGCGACATTGTCGTAAATGAAATGTAATCGCTTGGCCAAAGAACATAATCCAAGGATAAAACCCACCAATTAATACGACTGAAAAAAACCACCACGGTTGAACGCGACCAGCATAAACGGTGAAATAACGTAAAAAATGTTGTTCAATAAAATAAAAATATGGGAATTCTGGATGTCGTAAATATAGCGCAACATGCCATGGAGCTGCTATCAACAACACCAAAACCAAACCACTAAGTGGACGATAGCTTTTAATATTGCGCCATTCATGAAAAATAATGATCCACAAAAAAATAATTACCCCAGGAAATATAATGCCGATCAACCCCTTGGTCATAACAGCTAAACCAACATTGACGTACATCAACCACATATACCAATCACTCTTGGAAAAAAGTGATTTATTGGATGATGTCAGCGCAGGCGCACTGATTGCAAGAGAGTTATTTCCTAAAATAAAAAAAAATAAAGCACTAGACAGAAAAAAAGTAAAAGCTAAATCTAATGTAGTAAAGCGCCCCATGGCAAAAAATAAAACCGAAGTTGCAAGTATCACTGCCGCTAACAAACCACTGCGCCGCTCATAGAGCTGATTACCCGTAAAATATACTGCAAAACAACAAAACAACGCCATCAACGCATTGGCCAAATTGGCCGCAAAGATATTAATACCAAATGCTTTAAGACTAATTACTTGAATCCAGTAAAATAGTGGTGGCTTTTCGAAATACTTAAGATAATTTAATCGCGGAGTAATAAAATCTCCCGTTGCTAACATCTCGCGCGGAATTTCCGCATAACGAGCGGCATCAGGAACATGCAAAGGAAAAACACCAAGCATAAAGCCAAACAACACACCAAGAATTATAAAAAGAAAAATAAAAACAATTGAACCATTTGACTCTTTATTGAAATCAAGTAACCGTCTCTGCCAATTTGGAACCATATAGCCATCACACATCAGATATTAGATACACACCAAACAACATCGGTTACATAAGTGACACGCACAAAACAGACCATCACCAAAATACCTATTAGTTACACATTACTATTCTGCTATTGGCAATCTCCCTTCCAACGCGCGCGCTAAAGTATTGCTATCAAGATATTCCAACTCGCCACCTATTGGCACACCATGAGCCAACCGTGTGCATTTTATTTCTTGATCACGCAATATACTTGCAAGGTAATGCGCCGTAGCTTCACCCTCAACTGTTGGATTAGTCGCAATAATTACCTCTCGAAATGATTGTTGCCGCAACAATTGCAACAACAACGGTATTCCGATGTGCTCAGGACCAATGCCATCAAGTGGTGACAACCGACCCATAAGCACAAAATATAGACCATGATGACTATTAGTTTGCTCGAGGGCTATGATATCAACGGGGGTTTCGACAACACACAACACAGAACCATCGCGACGCGGGTCACTGCAAATAGCACACAATTCCGTCTCACTAAAAGCGCGACACTGTTTACAGTTGCCGACGCGAAGCATTGCTTGCTCCAAAGATTTTGCCAATAGTTGTCCATTGGTCCTGCCGTGTTGTAACAAATAAAACACCATCCGCTGTGCTGATTTCGGTCCAACACCGGGGAGACAACACAAAGCACTGACCAATTGTTCAATAAGAGTCGTCGTACGATTTGAATTAGGCGCGGAATACATAGTTGAGAAAATACAGACTAACTACGGCTACTGCTAGTTGCCGCTTTCGTCTCCACTAAAATTTTCAGGCAATCCAAGCTCTTTGGACAGATTTAGCATCTTTTCCTTCATGCGGCTTTTAGCTTTATTCGATGCATCATTAAACGCGGCAACAATTACATCTTGGGCTGTTTCAGGTTGTTCCTTTAGCAAAGAGGGATCAACAAACATCGTCTTATATTCGTGTCGACAATTGGCAACAACCTTGACTAATCCACCACCGGCTTCTCCAATCACCAGCTCCTTGGAAAAATCTTCTTGAATTTCTTTCATTTTCTGCTGCATTTCCTGCGCTTTGTGCAACAGGTCGAAACCACCTAAATGTGATATATCTGGCATTATAAATACTCCTCATTTTATGACTGCACACACGGGACAGTATTGAAGTAATGTAAAAAGGACTGCACAAAGAACATATTTCGATATCTCTATCTAAAGTCTTTGTTATCTACGCCCCCTACGACTCGATTGTAACAGATTCTGTAATAATTGCCGCATCGAAGGAGCTCAAAATCTTTTTTATGTTCACATCTTGCCCCAATGTCCGTAGCGCTTCTGCCTTTTTTTGCTGCTGTTGTGCCGCAGGAGTAAAACCCTCTACCTGATCATCACCCACCTCAATCACAACTCGCATAGGTCTACCTAAATAATCACTAAGAGCTTTTTGTAATCGTGCTTCGTGATTTTTATTGAGCAGCGGAGCCTGACTGTGCGCTAACAACAACCGAGCTTCGTGTTCATTAACGTACGCCAGTGAACAGTGCTGTAATAACGCAGCGGTTGGACCAGAAACTTTCAACTTTGTGATCATGTCGTAAATATCAACAATATCTGTGCCACGAGCAATGCTTACAACATCGGAGATAACTGAGGCATCAATAAGCGGGAACGCAGCGGGAGACATAGTTATGCTATCTCTTGCAACAGACGATTCGATTAATGCAGTAGAACTTCGATTAGGACAAGATTGATCGGGCAAAGATTGCGGCAACAATGATGCAGGACGAAAAGCTAACATGCGCATCATCATCATTTCAAAACCACCCTGCATCGTAGGCGATAGCAATAAATCGCGTTTGCTAATTAAACCTATCTGATAATAAAGTTGTATTGCTTCAGCATCAAATGCGCGCGCTAATTTTTGCAACACAGCCACATCTTCTGCCCACAACAAATAATTACTAGCACTAACTACCATAGTCACAAGCAGTTGTGTAATAGCCACTTGGTGCAAACAATTGAGCAACTCATCTAAAACCAAACTAAAATCTTTAGCCTGTGCCGCCAATTCGCTAATAATTCGTAAGATAGCCCCGGCATCGTTGGTCGCCAAACTTTCCAATAGCTGGAAAATGTAAGTGCGATCAATTGAGCCCAGCATATTACTCACATCTATGCTTTTAATCGTCCCAGCACCATAAGCAATCGCTTGATCAAGTAAACTTAAGGCATCACGTACACTACCATCAGCAACAGTAGCAATGCGAGCTAGCGCTGATTCTTCATAAGGAATACCCTCAGCCACTAAAATTTTCACCAGTTGTTGCTGAATTTGGCTCGGATATATTTTTCTAAGATTGAATTGCAAACAACGCGACAAAATAGTGATAGGTAATTTTTGAGGATCAGTGGTGGCGAGTAAAAATTTCACATGTCCGGGTGGTTCTTCAAAAGTTTTAAGCAAGGCGTTAAAACTATGACCAGAAAGCATGTGCACTTCATCAATGATATAAACTTTATAACGACCGCTCACCGGGGCATATTGCACATTATCGAGCAGATCTCTGGTGTCCTCCACTCTAGTGCGCGACGCAGCATCCACTTCGATTAAATCAATAAAACTGCCATCATCTACACCTAAACAAACATCGCACTGATCGCAAGGTGTACTAGTAATCCCAGTTTGACAATTGAAACATTTGGCCAAAATACGCGCAATTGAAGTTTTGCCAACACCACGTGTTCCAGTAAATAAGTAAGCATGATGCAATCGTTGCTGCGTCAAAGCATTGGCTAACGCACGCACGATGTGCTCTTGCCCAACAACAGAACTAAACTTGCGCGGCCGCCATTTGCGGGCTAGAACTTGATACATATGATTGCCGTATAACTCAAAAACTCAAACAGCTAAAAAGCAAAAAGGCCTTCTGCCAGCCACATCTTGCGCCCGAATCCCTTACTACCGTTGCTTCCTTCCGGACCTGGCGGGGTTTGCAAAGTATCGCCACAAGAGGACTAACAAAAGGCCAACCAATCAAAAACCTACGAACTTTATATCACAAAATAATTTACAGTGTAAATAAAGTTATTGCTGCACTAACACTCAAGTGGCTACTTGCGCTACTGCTTTACTCACCGATGATGTTAATTTTTCCAATAAATTCTTTTTCGTAGTGTAGGTGATTTCATATAAATCTGCTTCATCGCAAGCAAGCATCAGATAATCATCGCTCGTCATGATTTCATCGACAAGCTTCAATTCCTTCGCGCGCGTGCCTAACCAATGTTCCCCAGTGGCAATAGCGTGAATATCTACAATTGGGCGATTGGCGATAACAAATGATTTGAACAATTCATGTGCTTCCTCAACTTCTTCTTGCAGCTTTTTCCGCCCTTTATCCGTGTTTTCACCAAACATCGTTAAAGTTCGCTTATATTCTCCCGCACTAACTTGCTCAAAATCAATGTTATGCCTTTTAAGAAATCGGTTAAAATTTGGTAACTGAGTAATTACTCCAATAGAACCAATGATCGCAAATGGCGCCGCTAAAATACGATTCGCCACACATGCCATCATGTAACCACCGCTCGCCGCGATCTTATCAACAACAACCGTTAGTGGAATATTGCGATTACGAATACGTTGTAATTGTGAAGCAGCTAAACCATAACCATGAATAACGCCACCAGCACTTTCAATTTTGACTAACACTTCGTCTCGTGGAGTAGCAATAGTCAAAACAGCACTAATTTCTTGACGCAAATTTTCCACGGTTAAAGCACGAATATCACCATCAAAATTGATGACAAAAACTCGTCGTTTTGTTTTGCCAACTTCGTTATCCATATTGGTATTAACAGCGTGAGGCACCTCTTCATGGCTAGCTTGACCTGTTTTGCATATTTTTGCCGTAGCTGTAACCGCTGTCATGGAGAGATGAGCCTTAAGCATTCCATGCTCTACGTGTTTTTCATGGCTCTCTGGATGTTTTTTCGCTGACCCTTTTTCTTTCTTTTTTTCTTTTGCCGCTTTTGCTATTGCTGCTAGACGTCTTTTGTCTGCCAATTTTTCATTTTTTACTTTAATTTTTTCTTGTTTTTTAAATTCCTTGATTTCCGCCTGATCACATACTGTTTGCCGCATAACATCGCGAATTTTTTCATATTTCTCGTTAATATTAGTTACTTCAATTTTCTCTTGGGACTTGCCTTTATTTTTGCTGCCAATAGCAACCACTCCAGCCACCCCAACAAGAATGACAACCAGCGAGGTTACTGTCTCAGCTAAAAATAGACCGTAATTAGTTAAAAAATCATTCATTAAATTGTTCCCCCAGTTAAGTTAATCAGGACTTTAGAATCATTGACATTTAGACATAAGGACTGGTCACGACTAAGCCCACAAATAAGTTATGCATTAAACTCCCAACTTACTCTCTTCTCGTTCCAAACTTTTCATCACAGCTAATTCATGCTGCAACAAGGCCTTCATGTTAGGGTTTAAATTTGGTAGGCGCAATGCTTGCTTTAGTAGGACATTAGCATCGCGATAATATCCGGCAATCTTGAGCGCATTAGCGCGATATAAATAAGCGTCAGCTAATTTACCGCTCTTTGCTGCATTGTCAGCAAGAGTAGCGTAAGTAGATGGCTCGGTTAACGACGAAGAACGAAATGGCAAGGCAAGTTGTTGTTTTAAAATAACCTGTGCCGCTTGTGGCTGTTGCGCCTTCGTCAAAGCTTGCGCATATTGCATCGACAAAGGATAGTAATTAGGTTGTGCCACATGAGCACTTTTCAAAGTTGTTATTGCCGCATCAAGTTGTTTGGTAGCAATTTGAATTTGGGCTTTAGTCATTTGATAAATCACTTCATGAGGGTTCCTTTTGATTAGCACATCAATATTACTCCCCGCAGCTAACCATTGGTGATCAGACGCAAGAGCTAACACATAACCATAACGCATCGCATCAATATTATTTAACGCTACATCTTGCTGCACCTTCTTCCCAATATTATCAAGCTTCATTTTAAAATAGCGCATCGCACTAAGATTATCCGGATGCGCAAAATACTGTAATCGCGCGCGCACCAATGAGTAATGACTACTAAAAGCAACAAGAGCTGCTCGCTTAATACTATGTTGATGATACTGCGCAACACGATTATCAGCATCAGCAATGCGTTCCGTTGTTACCGGATGAGTGCGTAAATACGGCGGAATTTGGTCTTTATATTCTAAATTGTGACGTTGCATGCGTGCGAAGAAACCCGACATGGCTGTTACATCAAAGCCAGCCTGGTATAAAGTTGCGATCCCAACGCGATCAGCCTCTGCCTCGTTAGCTCGCGTAAAACTTATCATGTGCTGTATCCCACCAGCCATTGCACCCATCAACACACCAGTGGCTGCATTTCCAGTTGCACTGCCCCCTTTCGGTCCAATCAGCAAAGCAGCAACTAAGGCGGCAGCCATGGGTATATTTAAACCTTTTACTTCTTTGAAACTTCGCTCGAGGTGGTGTTGAGAAACGTGTGCAATTTCATGTGCAAGCACAGCAGCTAACTCGCTTTCACTGCGCGTTGCTAAAATCAAACCCGTGTTAACCCCGATATAACCATCAGGTCCAGCAAAAGCATTAACAGTCGGATCTTGGACCACAAAAAAACGAAATTTTCTCCCCATAGCATTGGCATTATTATTGGCCAAACGCTGCCCTAATTTTTGAATGTAATCCCCAATAATTGGATCTTCGACAACCTGGGCGGATCGCCGCACTTCTTCAATAAACTCTTTACCAAGTTTTTTTTCTTCTGATGGAGTAAAAGCTCCGACACTTGAGCGGCCAAGATCTGGTAATTCGTAGGCAAATACAACAGTTGGTATGAGAGAAAAAATTGAAACAACCATTGCAATTATTGAAATCATAACATTGACAATCATCATAAATAATATCAACTATACCCATCGCACCACGGTTTTATTAATATTTAAACTCTCGCAACTTAAGACCACTCAAGCTCAGACAAACAAAGTAAATTACTGCTGCCACCACGCATAGTAAACTCAAATGCCAAACGCGCCCAAACCAATTCCAGCTGAACCATAATGCGATATCAGCAGTTGCCATCCATAAAAACAATGCCATCACACCATTTGCCCCCAATAAACGCACCCAAAATACTTTCCAATCATCGCTGGGGCAATAAAATTTATTTCTACATAGCAACTTAAACAACAGCACTGCATTCAGCGTCGAAGTCATTGTGGTGGCAAGCGCAAGACCAGCGTGTGCTAATGGAAAAATAAATAGCGTTGCTAAAATAATGTTAGCAATCATCACCACCGTAGCAATGCGCACTGGCGTTTTAACATCCTGCTGTGAATAGAAACCCGAAGCCAAAACCTTAACCAACATGAAAGATGGGATGCCAAAAGCAAAGGCAATGAGACTATATTGCGTCATAAAAACATCAAAAATAAAAAATTTTTTATACTGAAAAAGCGTAATCACAATTGGAGCAGATAATAAAATCATGGCGACAGTTGCCGGCAAAGCAATAAGCAACACTAATTTTAACGCCCAATCGAACTCGCGTGAAAACTCATGGGGAGAATTTGCCGCATATCTACGTGCAAGATGAGGCAGTACCACAGTAGCAATCGCGACACCGAACATACCTAATGGCAGTGAAGTAAGACGATCAGCATAATAAAACCAAGATAAACTGCCGGGACGCAAGAATGACGCAAGAAAATTATCTACTAGCAAACTTACTTGGGTTGCTGACGCGCCAAGAACGGCTGGTAACATTAACTGCAATACCTTTTTTACTCCAGGATCACTCCAGCATAGCTGCGGTTTTGGTAAGAAATCGAGTCGATAAAGAAATGGCAATTGAAATAACAGCTGCATCGCGCCACCAATAAAAACCCCCCACGCTAATGCAACCACTGGTTTATCAAAATACGGCGCCATAAAAATGGCGGTACCAATTAAAGCTAAATTCAAAATATTAGGAGTAAATGATGGTATGGCAAATTTGCCATAACTGTTGAGAATGCCACCAGCATAAGCGGTAAATGAAATAAATAAGATATAGGGGGCAGTAATACGTAACATCGTGGTTGCTAATTCATAACGCGTCAGATCTTTGATAAACCCTGGAAAGAAAATCCATACCAACCAAGGCGTAGCAATTACCACTATTGCAGTGACGCAAAACAATACCAAAGCAAGACTACCAGCCATACGATTAAGAAATAACTGCATTTCTTCCTGGCTCTGCTGCTGACCGTATTCAGAAAGCACGGGAATGAAGGCTTGAGAAAACGCCCCTTCGGCAAAAATACGACGCAAAAAATTAGGAATTCTAAATGCAGCCAAAAAAGCGTCAAAATCAGCAGCTGCACCGAAAATATGCGCAAAAACCAGATCACGCAAAAAACCAGTAACGCGTGAAGTTGCGGTCATACCAGAAACGACAAAAGTTGACTGAAAAAGATGGCGCTTAGAATTCATTTGCTTAATTTGGTTTTCTTGAGTCATAAATATTTTTAGACACAGTTCATGCTATCGTTTTGTCTGAAAAAAATCAGTCAACAGTTTACCGCATGCTTCAGCTAAAATACCGCCGCGATAAAATATTTTGTGATTGAACTTACGGCAACCAGAACTGCCAGAATCGCTGCCGTAGCCAGCACAAGTGCTGTGCCCATTGTTTTCTTCCAATAGCGAAAAAGCACTTCTAACCGCGCCTGTTTTCAGGTCATCTGCGCCGAAAACCAAACGCCCAATGCGCGCGTGAATCATGGCACCAACACACATAACGCAAGGTTCTAAAGTGACGTAAAGAGTGGTATTAAGTAGACGATAATTTTGCAAATAATTTGCGGCACAACGTAAAGCAACAATTTCGGCATGTGCTGACGGATCACACATCGTAATCGGACAATTCCATCCCTCTCCAATAATTTTATGATCCAATACTACTACTGCACCAACTGGCACTTCATTTTTTCGCGCGGCGAATTGAGCCATAGTCAAAGCCCGCCGCATCCAGAAAACATCATTTTCATCCACTGGTTTATCACAATCCATCTTCTTCCAACAATGCCTCAAGTTTCGGTGATTGACCGCAAAAATTTTCAAAAGCCTGCATTGGCTCAATCGAACTTCCAACCTCAAGAATGTTGTGTAAATAAGATTTTCCAACCGTCTTATTTAAAATTCCTTGTTTGCGAAATACGGCAAAAGCATTTGCGGACAACATTTTTGACCATAGGTAGCTATAGTAACCAGCAGCATAACCATTGGAAAAAATATGTTCAAAACTGTTGAGCATACGATCACATTTTAGCGCCGGTAACACCCGCACTTGTTGGCGCACTTGTTTGAGCAACCGATAAACGGCACCAAACTTCTGTGCTTTATTTTTTAAGTGCAACTTAAAATCGAACAAAGCAAATTCTATTTGCCGCAGCGTTTGCAAACCACTCTGAAAATTTTTACTCTGCTGCAATTTCTCTATTAGTTGCGTTGGTAATTTACGCCCTGTCTCGTAATGACCAGAAATCAGGCGCAATGATTCTTTTCGACAACACCAGTGTTCCATAAACTGGCTGGGAAATTCTACCGCATCAGTTGGCACTTGATTAATGTTGGTTGCGTTAGCGTAATCTGCTGTTACTAATAAGTGTTGCAAACAGTGACCAAACTCATGAAATAGTGTTCTTAATTCTTCCGGCGTCAACAATGTCGGGTTATTCCCAACCGGGGCGGCAAAGTTGCAAACAAGATGAGCAATGGGCAATTGTAACTTGCCCCCCGTTCGTCGATATCTAGTGCGACAACTATCCATCCACGCACCACCACTTTTTTGAGGGCGCGCATATAAATCAACATAAAAGTGACCGCGTAATTCTTTAGTTGCGCCAACATATATCGCAAACAAACGAACATCCTGATGCCATTTATCAAACTTCTTTGCGGCAACTTCACAAATATTCAAACCAAAAAGCTTGTTCGCTATCACAAATAAACCAGATAACACTCGAGGTAAGGGAAAATATGGGCGCAACTCTTCTTGACTAACACAATACTTTTGTTGCCGTAGTTTTTCACTACAGTAGGTTATATCCCATGGTTTCAATTTCTTTATACCGCAGTGTTCTTTTGCAAAAAGAGTTAATTCAGCAAGCTCTATTTTAGCTTTCTTTTTTGCATGTCGAGCAAGTCGCGTTAAAAAAGTAATAACTTGTCGCGGGGTTTTCGCCATTTTGGTGGCAAGTGAAAATTCTGCGTAATTGTTAAAACCAAGTATTGCAGCAATTGCAACGCGATCGCGAATAATTTCTTCTATAATTTTACTATTGTCGTGCGATTTGGAATGCGGCCTTAGTGCAGAAGCTCGCGTTGCATAGGCAACTGCAAATTTTTTACGTAACTGGCGCGAATCGGCAAAAAGCATTATTGCCTGGTAGGTTGGCATATCTAAATTGAACAGATATGTCACCGCTCGCGTTGCTCGCTTCATCTTCTTTGATTGGCGTTGAGCAATAATGGCAGCATTTTTCGCGGCAGTTAAAACATCTGAGGGAACACCACTAACTTCTGCTGGCGTCGCGTAATATTGCCAGCCGTAGGTGGCATCTAGTACATTGTTAGAAAATTTATTGGTAAGCTTACTAAGCCGCAATTGTAACTTGGCAAAATGTTTTTTATGCTCTTTTGATAACGCCACTCCAGCCAAGTGAAAATCCCTAATTGTTTCGGTAATAATTTTTCGTTGCGCAGGCTCTAGGTTGTCATAATCTTTACTTTGCATGACCTGCAAAAAGGCTCTATAGAGCCTAATATTTTGCCCAATAGCAGTAAAATACCTACTTACCATTGGCAAAACTTTTGCGTAAACCCGACGCAACTCGGGGGTGTTTTTTACCATGCGTAGATGAGTAATAATCGACCACGCTTTACTAAAATCATCTTCGCTTTCTTCTAGCGGCGCAATTAGGTTCTTCCAAGTAAAATTAGCATGCTTTTTGAGTTCTCCTGTAGCAGCGTTGGTTCCTTTTTTAGGTCCGTTTTTTGGACGCAACAACTCCGTAACTGTGCGCTCGTTTCTCCGTAAAAGTATCGCCACCGCAGCCATCACATCTCGCGGTTTCACCGCACTGAATAAAGGAAAAGGCGTCTGTTGCAATAAAGGGTTAACAACATTAGATCTAATAATTTTTTTTTGCATATGTAGCTATTTTTTTTTATTTTTTATTGCTTTTTTCTTGGAAGATTTCTTTCCTGTCGCTTTGTTCTTGCCACTAAGCGTCGTTTGAATCGCCACCTGCGCGGCGGCAAATCGTGCTATCGGCACTCTGAATGGCGAGCAACTGACGTAGTCCATTCCGATCTGATGACAAAAATGAATAGTAAAAGGATCGCCGCCATGCTCTCCACAAATACCAATTTTTAATTGCGGTTTAACACCTCTTCCCCTTTCCACAGCAATCTTCATCAACTCACCGACACCGCTATCAATCGACACAAAGGGATCATAAGGCAATATTTCGTAACGCACATAATGCGGTAGGAATTTTTCAGCATCATCACGCGAAATACCAAAAGTCATTTGTGTCAGATCATTAGTTCCAAATGAAAAAAAATCAGCTACGCCAGCAATTTCATCGGCAGTAATCGCGGCCCGCGGCACTTCGATCATGGTCCCAACCAAATATTTAAACTTACTTTTTTCATCTTTCATCACTTGCGTCGCAACTTCATGCACTACTTTTACCTGGTGTTCAAGCTCTCTGCGGGTGCCAATTAGTGGAATCATAATTTCGGGAAAAACATTAACCCCTTCTTTTTTTACCAATGCGACGGCGCTAAAAATAGCTCTCGCCTGCATTGCCGTAATTTCAGGATAAATAATGCCCAAACGACAACCGCGATGCCCCATCATTGGATTAAATTCGTGCAAACTCTCAACTTTATTTTTTAGCTCATCAAAAGTCTTATTAAGTTTTTTTGCCAATTCATGTAATTCGACTTCCCCATGTGGCAAAAACTCGTGCAGCGGCATATCAAGCGTTCTAATCGTCACATTCTTTTTGTTCATTACTCGAAAAATTTCTACAAAATCATCTCTTTGAAATGGAAAAAGTTTTGCCAAAGCAGTTTGACGTTCTTCAGCATTGCTAGCCAACATCATTGCTCTGACCACATCGATTCTGTCACACCCAAAAAACATGTGCTCAGTACGACATAATCCAATTCCTTCGGCGCCAAATGCAACAGCATTATTGCATTGATCTGGTTGATCGGCATTAGTTCTAATCTCTAATCTTCTATACTTATCAGACCATTTCATAATCTTGTCGTATACCGCATAGCCTTTGGCGTCACGAACATCTAAAGACTTTTCAAGTAACACTTGAATAATTTCTGAAGCCTTGGTTTGAATTTTTCCCTCAATTACTTCACCGGTCGTACCATCAATTGACAACCAGTCTCCTTCTTTCAAGACCATATGCCCGCGAGGTGTTTCAATATCGACCGTTTTGAGCAGATGATTAATAGCCAATGCGCTACACCCCGCAACACAAACTTTTCCCATCTGTCTTGCTACTAGAGCAGCATGTGAAGTTATCCCGCCACGAGCAGTCAATATTCCTTCAGATGCGTGCATACCCTTGATATCTTCTGGAGAAGTTTCTGTTCTGACCAAAATTACTTTTTCATCCCGCGCTGCCGCAGCTTCAGCATCTATAGTGTTGAAGTATATCTTTCCAGTAGCTGCTCCAGGACCAGCATTAAGCCCTTTGGCCAACAATCGTCCAGCCTTGATGGCATCGCCCTTTTCTTTTGAGTCAAATATTGGCCGCAAAAACTGATTGAGTTGTTCTGGTTCAATTCTCAACAAGGCTTCCTTTTCGCTAATTAGTTTTTCGCGCACCATGTCCACCGCAATTTTAACTGCAGCCAAACCAGTACGCTTACCAACACGACACTGAAGAACATAGAGTTTGTTTTCCTGGATCGTAAACTCAATATCAATCATATCCTTGTAATGCTTTTCCAATCTCTTGCGAATAGCTTCAAGCTGAGTATAAATCTTATGATTTTTTCCTTTGAGCTTAGCAATAGCCATTGGAGTCTTAGTTCCAGCTACAATATCTTCCCCTTGAGCATTAACTAGGTATTCCCCATAAAAAACGTTGTCTCCTGATGCTGGATCACGAGTAAAAGCAACTCCTGTTCCAGATGATTCACCCATATTGCCAAAAACCATCGACTGAACGTTAATCGCCGTTCCCCATGCCTCTGGAATGTTGTTTAGCTTTCTATAGACAATTGCTCTTTCATTCATCCAAGAACCAATCACCGCTTTTATCGCCCCCCACAGCTGTTCAACTGGATCTTCGGGGAAAGTTTTCCCAAGAGTACTGAATATTTCAGCTTTAAATTCAGCAACTAATTCTTTGAGATCCTGTGCCGTAAGCTCAGTATCAGAAAGTACACCTCTCTTCTTTTTCTTTTTTTCCAAAATTACTTCAAATGGATCGTGTTCATCCTTGGTGGTTGGCCTAAGATTTAAAACTATATCACCGTACATTTGCACAAAACGACGATATGAATCATAAGCAAATCTTTCATTTTTTGTTTTTTCAATTATCCCTTTCACCGTATCGTCGTTCAAACCAAGATTTAATATCGTGTCCATCATACCAGGCATAGAATCTCTGGCCCCAGAACGCACCGAAATCAATAGCGGATTATAGCGATCACCAAATTTGGCGCCGGCTTCCTTTTCCACTTTTTTTAGAGCGTCACCAAGTTGTTTCGTTAGTTCCCGCGGAAACGACTTACCATGTGCATAGTAATAAGAACAGACTTCTGTTGTGATCGTAAACCCTGGCGGCACTGGTAATTTTAAATTAACCATTTCCGCAAGATTTGCTCCTTTACCACCAAGCAGCGCGCTCATTTTTGCTGAACCATCTGCTCTGTTGCCACCAAAGTAGTAGATCAATTTTTTAGTCATAATTTAGATGCTCTCTTAATATATTTTTAAGTTGCTAAAAAAAGGTACAGCGCAAGGGCTCAAGTACAACAAGCAAAACACAGCCAGATAGCGACAAAAATTATCGACGAACAAAATGATGACACTCATCTCACCCCATTCAAATTAGCGTCAATGATTATCCTTTTTCCCACGATGCTTTTCTAGCTGACGCGTCAATTTATCGATCAATAGATCTATTGTTTTATACATATCTTCAGAATCAGCTTTGGCATAAATTTCTTTGTGAGGAAGATGCAATTTTGCTTCAGCTATTTGACACAACTTATCAACATTCAAAATGACGTGCACACTGATGATTTGGACTGCATGCTTCGCAAGTCGCTCAAATTTATCATTGATAAAATCACGTAAAGTTGGTGTCAGTTCAACTCCGTGACCGGTAAATTGTATCGATGGTAACATGTATCCTCTCCTTAATGATGATTGGGTTAAAAAAGTACTACACTGACTCAGCCCCGCCAGTGATTTCCGCTATTTCTCTGGTAATCGCAGCCTGGCGCGTTTTATTGTACATTAGCCTTAATTTCACAATAAACTCCTCAGCACTTTCTGTAGCATTTTTCATTGCAAACATTCTCGCTGCTTGCTCACAAGCCAAGTTATCTACCACTGATTGATATACTTGTGTTTCAAGATAACGCACAATTAGAGTATCAAGTAATTTTTTTGGATCTGGCTCATAAATGTAATCCCAGCAACGTTTCTTGCTGGTATCTTCGGCTACTTCAAGTGGCAATAATTGCAAAATGCGCGGTTTTTGTATCATCTTGTTAACAAACTCATTATGCGCGATGAACAAACGATCAACCTGCCTCTGCTCGTAAGCACCTAACATCACCCTAACGCCACCAATCAAATCACTAACTTGCGGATGGTCGCCAAATCCTTGTGCTCGAGCCAATATTTCAACATCAAAGCACTTGAAATAACTAACCGCTTTACTACCAAACAGACATAAATGTACCGCCACCTCTTTTTTGCGCCATTCTTGGATTTCCTTTAACAAAAAGCGAAACAGATTAATATTTAAGCCACCACACAAACCACGATCGGTAGCAACCACAATATAACCTACATTGCTTATCTCCTTGCGCGGCAACAAAAAACTATGTTTGTATTCAGTGTGGCTATTAGCAACATGCCCCATAACTTTTCTAATTTTGGTGGCGTACGGCATCGAGATGTTCATTCGCTGTTGCGCCTTACGCGTCTTACTCGCCGCAACCATTTGCATCGCCTGCGTTATTTTTTGAGTCTTTTTAATACTCGATATTTTAGTACTTATTTCTTTGGCACTTGACATGTTTGGTAGACCATATGCTCAGATATGCGATGTCGTTTCATGGAAGGAATCAATAACCTGCCGCAATTTCGCCTCTAATGCAGAGCTGTACACCGGATTGAGAGTAATCTCATCCAGGAACTGCTGATAATAGCTGCGCAAGTAGCGAATTAGTCTTTCCTCAAAATCAACCACTTCATTTGCTTGCATATTGTCTAAGTAGTGTTTGCTAATTAGAAACAAACTAACTGCCATTTCGGCAACACTCAACGGGTTATATTGACTTTGTTTAAGCACTTCTACTGCGCGCTGCCCTCTCTCTAGTTGTTTGCGGGTGGCCTCATCTAACTCTGAAGCAAATTGCGCAAAAGCCTCCAATTCACGGTATTGAGCTAATACCAAGCGCATACCACCACCCAATTCTTTAATTAGCCCAGTTTGTGCTGCACTACCGACTCGCGACACCGATAAACCAGCATTGATTGCTGGTCTAATACCAGAATTAAACAAATCAGTTTCCAAGTAAATTTGGCCGTCAGTAATTGAAATAACATTAGTTGGAATAAACGCTGAAAAATCACCAGCTTGTGTTTCAACAATGGGTAATGCGGTTAAGGATCCTGTCTTTCCCTTAACAGCACCTTGCGTTATTTCCTCAACGTATGTCGAATTGACACGTGATGCCCGCTCCAAAAGACGCGAATGTAAGTAGAATATATCCCCAGGGTAGGCTTCTCGTCCTGGCGGGCGACGTAATAGTAAAGAAATTTGACGGTAGGCCCAAGCATGTTTGGTTAAATCATCATAAACAACCAAAGCATCTTCGCCACGATCTCGAAAATACTCACCCATCGTACAACCAGAATATGGGGCAATGTATTGTAGAGCAGCGGTATCAGCCGCGCTGGCAACGACAACAATTGTATGTTTTAAAGCGTCCTCCTGCTCCAATCGACGCACGATACTAGAAACTGAAGAGTTTTTTTGACCAATCGCGACATAAATACATTTCACTCCGCTGTTTTTCTGATTGATGATGGCGTCAATAGTAATAGCGGTTTTTCCAGTCTGACGATCCCCAATAATCAATTCACGCTGCCCACGTCCAATTGGCACCATAACATCAATTGCTTTAATTCCCGTTTGCAGTGGCTGATCAACTGTTTGGCGAGTAATAACTCCTGGAGCCACTTTTTCAATTGCTACCACTTGATTCGCTACAATTGGGCCCTTTCCATCAATCGGATCACCTAAAGCATTGACCACTCTTCCCAGCAACGCTTCACCAACTGGCACAGACAGCACTCTACCGGTGGTCTTTACTTTTTGCCCCTCGCATAAATTTTCATAATTACCAAAAACCGCAACTCCCACTGAATCGCGCTCTAAGTTAAGAGCCATACCATAAATCCCACCAACAAACTCCACCATTTCTCCGGCCATTACTTCTTCCAAACCATAAACTTGCACGATACCATCTTTTAAACTGATGATAGTTCCTTCGTTATAAACAGTAGGAGTTATCGCAAATTGTTCAATACGCTGCTTAATGATAGCGCTAATTTCAGCTGAATTTATTGTCATGATTCTATCGTAAAAAATTTTTCAATTGTTGTAGCTGTCCCAAAACTGAAGCGTCAATTACTTTGTCTTTAACGTAAATGATAGCTCCCCCAATTAAAGCCTGATCGATCACATAATTTGGCTTGATTTGACACTGGTAACAGGCAGTCACACTATCGAGCAACGCTAATTTTTCTTCTTCCGTCAACTCTTGTGCACTAATGACACGCATTTTGAGCACATCGCTGTGATAATCTTGCAGATCAGAATAAGACTGCGCAATGCGCGCAGCCAAATTGAAATGGCGCTTTTCCAGAAACAATCGCATAAAACTCAACGCTGTTGGGAACAAGGTAATTCGCATTGCGGCATAAATTTCTGTAACCAATAACAAACGTTGTTGCAAAGTAAACCGCGGGGAAAAACAAACATCCTTGATTTCATTATCCTGCGTAATTGCAACCAAAACTTTCAACACCTTTTCCCACTCCAAGATGTTATTTTGCGTTACGGCCAAGGCAAAAATCACTTTGGCATAAAAATAAGCCTGTGTTTGAGCACTATCTATGTTCATTTTGCAATTCTCGCGATAATTGCTCTAATAATCTTTGCTGAGATTGCTTGAGAACGTTGTCTACATTCGTTTGCAAAAACTTGGCAACAATTGCTAATGCTAATACCGCAATTTGCTGCTGCACCTGTTGGCGCGCTATATTTCTCTCAGTTTCGATGTCAGCTTGTGCTAAATGTAAAATACGTTGGGCTTCCTCCTTAGCCTCGTGTTTCCCGTGCTCGATAATTTTATTTACCTGTTGCTGCGCCTGATCTAATAATTCTTGAGCTTTATTTTTGGCTTCATGCAAAATTTGTAGTGCCTGGTGTTGAGCCAAACTCAAATCGTGTTCGCCGCGCTCAGCAGCAGCTAATCCCGCGGCAATTTTTTGCTGCCGCTCGTCAATGGCCTTCATAATTGGCGGCCAGACAAATTTCATGGTAAACCACATCAAAATTGCAAAGGTGAGAATTTCACCAAAAAAAGTAAAGTTCAAGTCGCCCACGGAAAAACCTCTTTGACGGTTAACAACCGACCGCCCAATAAAAATACAACACATTAAACTTGGATGCCGTTAGCCAGCAATAGCAGCTTTTATTACCTCAGCCAACAACGGATTTTTCCCAAAAAATAGTAATAAACCAACCGCAACCGAAACAGCGGCAAAGGCATCGATTAATCCCGCCATTAAGAACATTCTCATTGTTAACATTGGGGCTAGCTCCGGCTGCCTGGCGAGACTTTCCAAAAACTTCCCACCCAATAAACTAAAACCGATAGCGGTACCAACAGCCGCTGCACTGATTAAAATTGTCGCACTAACCACAACCAAGCCTTGAATGTCAGCAACAAGTTTCGCTAATTCCATCATATTTCACCTCATCTATTTTTACCTACGTTAAATCTACGATGGCCATAGCAGCCCATCACGCATTGACCAAAACGACACAAAAATTATTGCTCTTTGAACGCCGCAAACCACGTAACGGAAAAACCAATAACTGTGTTGCAATACATAGCACTCACGCACTTCAACAACACCAAGAACGATTACCTAGTGAGACTCATGCGCCATACTTAAATAAATCACCGACAGCATCATGAAAATAAAAGCCTGAATACTAACGACCAAAATATGAAATATTGCCCACACCCCACCGGCAGCCCAACCAATCCACCACGGTAACATTGCAATCAATAAAAAAATTAATTCTCCGGCAAACATGTTTCCGAAGAGTCGCAATGATAATGAAACAGGCTTAATACATTCCTCCAACAAACGAAAAACAAAATTTATCGGCATCAACCATGGCCCAAAAGGAGAACAAAATAACTCTTTGATCAAACCTAAACCCTTAACCTTAATGTTATAAAAGAGCACTAGACCAAAAACAGTAAAGGATAAAGCAAATGTGAAGTTAAGATCATCAGTAGGCAACGAATGAAATTTTTCTAAACCAAACCACCCAGCAACAATTGGCAATAAATCCACCGGCAATAAATCCAACGTATTTAACGAAAAAACCCAAACAAAGATTGTCAACGCCAACGGCGCAATCAGTTTACTCTTACCGTGAAATACCTCTGAAACTAACTTATCCACCGCTAACACTGCCATCTCAACAGCAACTTGCAATCTACTAGGACTATTAGATGACATTGTTCTTGCAACAATAAAAAAAACACCAAAAATAGCAGCACCCATAACCACGGTTAGAATAAACGTATCAAGATTCAACGTCCAAAATCCACCGTCACCTAACGTAAAATTACGCAAATTAAGTTGTATGTGATCAAGGTGATGCTGGATAAACGAACTATTGTCAAGACGCACGTGAGACATAGAGCATAGACCAAATAGTTAGCACCGCAGCTATGTAGCCGCTTAGAAATGGAAAAAGTTTTAACGGCAAGAGCTTTACAAATAAAACAATAAAAACAACGCTTGATAAAAATTTAATAAATTCAGCAAAATAAAACCTACCAACTATAGCTTGTGACCACACCTGCGACTTTCGCCTTCTTGCAATAGAAGAAGGCGTGGGCATTGTAAAACATTTGTGCACAAAGTAAATGTTCGGCACGATCCAAGCAACCCCTCCCAAGGTCGCAGACCATGCTGCTGCGACATTTTGATAGCACCACCAAAATATTGCTAACAACAATACCAACCCAGTTTGAATACACAAAATTTTGTATGCCGTGATTCGAGCTAATGAAAGGGAATTGCGGGGCATAAAAAATCCATTGTGACTGAATTGTTGTGTGTTATTGCAAATTTCCGGCTTGATCAACCCGCTCCCAAGTAAACTCAGGCTCGTTTCTGCCAAAATGACCAAAGGCAGCCGTTTTCAAGTAGATTGGTCGCAACAGATCTAATGTTTCAATCATTCCTTGCGGCGTTAAGTCAAAATTACGCAATACCAACTTAACCAAGTAATCATCACTAACCTTTCCTGTACCAAAAGTATTCACCATGAGCGCCACTGGTTCAGAAACTCCGATGACATAAGCGACTTGAATTTCACAGCGCTCAGCCAATCCAGCAGCAACCAAATTTTTTGCAATGTAACGCATCATGTAGGACGCCGAACGATCAACCTTCGATGGATCTTTTCCTGAAAAACAACCACCACCATGACGCACTGCACCACCATAAGTATCCACAATAATTTTACGCCCTGTCAAACCACAATCGCCCATTGGTCCACCAACTACAAAACGCCCAGTTGGATTAATAAAAAATTTAGTCTTTTTATCAAGCCAATGCCTTGGCACCACCGGTTTAATTATTTCCTCCATCACGACTTCGCGTAAAGTTTCAAGCGCTATAGACGCACAATGTTGTATTGAAACCACAATTGTATCAATGCCAATGGGCAGGCTATTTTCATAACGTACGCTAATCTGACTTTTGCCATCTGGACGTAACCATGAGAACTTTTTGGAACGCACTAACTCAGCGTGTCGTTGCATTAAGCGGTGCGCATAAACAATCCCCGCCGGCATAAATTCTTCAGTTTCAGCGGTAGCGTAACCGAACATCAATCCCTGATCACCAGCACCTTGTGTCTTATGCGCTGCCTTATCTACCCCGAGCGCAATGTCTGGAGATTGCTTACCAATTGCAGTTAATATTGCACAAGAATCCGCATCAAAACCGATGGCTGGATCAACGTAGCCGATATCACGAATAATTTTGCGCGCAATTGCTTCAAGATCAACCCAACCACAGGTGGTGATCTCTCCGGCAATCAATACCATCCCCGTTTTGACCAGTGTCTCGCAAGCAACCCGCGCCGTTTTATCCTGCTCAAGAATAGCATCTAATACACCGTCAGAAATTTGATCGGCAATCTTATCGGGATGCCCCGCGGCAACTGACTCTGAAGTAAAACGGTACGAAATAGCATGTGCAGTCACAAATCGGCTCCTTAACTGGAAACTAACGCCATTCTCAAAGTTTCATATGACTATTGACCACAGATAACCCATGGCCTCCCACAAACACCAAAGCAACGAAACCAAGTAAGAACATCGTTAAATTAAACAAAAAAACAAGAAACACTGCGACATTTTATCACAATTTAATCACCGGATAGTGTATAATTCGCCGCTTACTTTTTCGCCCATTTTTTTATAACTACTAGGATACAAAAGTTGCTATGAGTAATGAATCCAGCCCCACTCTTCGAGATGATGATGCCTCGGGCACATTAATTACACCAAATGATCCTGCTATCTATGACGCTTCTAACATTAAAGTATTGAAGGGGTTGGATGCCGTACGGAAACGCCCCGGCATGTACATCGGCGACACTGACGATGGCACCGGTTTACATCACATGATATTTGAAGTGATCGATAATTCCATCGATGAGGCCCTAGCTGGTTATTGCAATAAAATCGAAGTGATTATACACAACGATGATTTTGTAACGATCAAAGATAATGGCCGCGGCATCCCGACTGGAGTAATTGCCGAAGAAGGAAAATCAGCAGCTGAAGTAATTATGACCACCCTACATTCCGGTGGAAAATTCGACAGCAATGCATACAAAGTATCGGGGGGATTGCACGGTGTTGGCGTTTCCGTGGTTAATGCTCTGTCCGAAGACCTATATCTCACCATACGTCAAAACGGTAAAATTTATTATCAAGCTTTTCATAACGGTGATGCAGTAGCGCCGATCAAGGAAACAGGAGCCACCAAAGAAACTGGCACCGAAATACGGTTTAAAGCAAGTTCCAATATTTTTAAAAACATTGATTTTCACTATGAAATTTTAGTCAAAAGACTGCGTGAGTTATCGTTTCTTAACTCTGGCGTAAATATTTCTTTACTGGATGAACGCTCTGATAAAGCAGATACCTTCTCGTACGTTGGCGGTATTAAGGCATTTGTTGAATTTCTCAATACCAATAAGAACGTTATTCACCGCAACGTATTTTACTTTACTGCCGAAAAAGAAAACATAGCAGTTGAAGCTGCGGTGCAATGGAACGATGGCTTTCAAGAAAACGTTTTTTGCTTTACTAACAACATTCCACAACGTGATGGAGGAACTCACCTAATTGGTTTTCGCGCTGCGCTGACGCGAACCCTGAACGGCTACATTGAAAGAGAAGGCGCCAACAAAAAAGATAAAGTTACCACTTCAGGGGAAGATACTCGTGAAGGATTAACCGCCGTACTTTCGGTGAAAATGCCGGATCCCAAATTTTCATCACAGACCAAAGATAAATTAGTTTCTTCGGAAGTACGTGCAATCGTAGAAACATTGTTTGCCGAAAAATTTCAAGACTTTTTACTTGAACAACCACAGGAAGCGAAAGCAATCACTGCGAAAATGCTAGATGCTGCAAGGGCTCGTGAAGCAGCACGTAAGGCCCGCGAAATGGTACGACGTAAAAGCGTGTTAGATATTGCAGGCTTGCCGGGGAAACTTGCTGACTGCCAAGAAAAGGATCCGGCCAAGTGCGAAATATATTTGGTTGAAGGCGACTCTGCCGGTGGCTCCGCTAAACAGGCACGCCATCGCAAGCATCAGGCAATACTGCCATTACGCGGTAAAATTTTAAATGTCGAAAAAGCTCGTTTCGATCGCATGTTGGCCTCTGAAGAAATTGGCAACTTGATTACTGCCCTCGGCTGTGGCATTGGCCGTGATGAATATAATCCAGACAAGATACGCTACCACCACATTATTATCATGACCGATGCTGACGTTGATGGCTCGCATATTCGTACTTTGTTGCTTACGTTTTTCTACCGCCAAATGCCCGAACTAATCAACCGCGGTTATGTGTATATCGCACAACCACCCCTTTACAAAATCAAGAAAGGCCAACAAGAGCGGTACATCAAAGACGATGAAGAATTACACCGTTATCTATTGCACTCAGCGGTAGAAGGAGCAAGACTGTACGTTAACCAATCCGCTCCACCAATCAGTGGAACCGCTCTGGAAGCTCTTACCGCATCTTATAACCTAGCGCTGCGCGCTGTTGAAAAACTAGCTAAACATTATCCCAAAAATGTTTTAAAAGCGCTGTTGACGCTTCCTGTAGTAACCTATGAGAGTTTGACTAAACGCGAAACGATGGTCACTTGGTGCGAAGAGTTAGCTCGCGTTTTACAAAGCTATATTCGAAATGACAGTATGTCTTCCCAAGTAAGCTGCAAAGAATTCAAAACAACGGAAGAACACAATGTTTTTGCACCCCACATTAGCATCACCGAAAACGGCTCAACAACAGGTTGCTTGTTCACCCCATCTTTTTTTGCCAGCAAGGAGTATAAACAAATAGCAACAGCACGAAACAAAGTACATGGCTTGCTCGAAGGCGACGCTCGTATTGATCGCAATGATGATAAATGCGATGCGGCTAGTTTCGATGACGTTTTCTCATGGTTGATGGCAAAAGCAAAGAAAGGATTAAGTTTACAACGCTATAAAGGCCTGGGGGAAATGAACCCGGAGCAGTTATGGGAAACGACAATGGACCCAACAAGCAGGCACCTGTTGCAAGTCAGAATTGAAGACGGTATAGCAGCTGACCAAATCTTTACCACTCTAATGGGAGACCAAGTTGAGCCGCGTCGTGCATTTATCGAACGCAATGCTTTGGAAGCGGATAACATTGATGTTTAAGTTGTCGTAACCGCTCAGGTAAAACCCTCGTCTCGTCACGCTGAGAAAACATCCGGAAGAAGCCGCCCCAACCCTCACCGCGAAGTAACGTCCTGTGATGATTTCCACTTTAGTCACTACTGTGTTAGAATCGGCGGATTGTTTTGTCTCGTAAATCTTAAAACCACCTACAATTCAGAAGTATAGCTCAAAGGGAAACAAACAGAGAATGACTTGTCAATATACGCTGAAGAACATTATTCGCGCTAGTGGTGTCGGCGTACATACTGGAAGGAACGTCTATTTAACGCTTAAACCAGCTCCCGTTAATACTGGTATTGTTTTTATCAGATCTGATCTAGACCCAAATGTTGACATTAAAGCCTGCGTCCAGAACGTTGGTGACACCACCTTATCCTCCTCACTTGCCAAAGACAATGCGCGTATTTCTACTGTAGAACACCTGATGTCAGCTTTGGCCGGCCTTGGGATCGATAATGCTTACGTTGAGGTCAGCGCTCCTGAAGTTCCGATTATGGACGGTAGCGCCAGCCCTTTTACTTTCCTGATTCAATCAGCTGGTGTCAAAGAACAACCCGCCTTAAAGCGTTTTATTCGCATTAAGCGCAAAGTAAAAATCACTAATGGTGATAAGTGGGCAATGTTGTCACCATTCAACGGTTTTAAAGTTTCCTTCACCATTGATTTTGATCATCCTGTTTTTCACAACAGCGCCAAAACCGCAAGTTTTGTCTTATCAGAGACTTCTTTTGTTAAGGACATCAGCCGCGCACGTACTTTTGGTTTTCTTTCCGAGTTTGAACAATTGCAAGCACAAGATTTGGCTTTGGGTTGTAGTTTGGATAATGTTATCGTCATCGATGATTATCGCGTAATCAACGAAGACGGTTTGCGTTATAGCGATGAATTCGTCAAACATAAAATTCTCGATGCGGTTGGTGATCTCTACCTTCTTGGGCACAATTTGATTGGCGAATTCTCTGGTTATAAGTCTGGCCACGCCTTAAATCATGCTTTGTTGAAAAAATTACTGCAAACAAAGGGTGCATGGGAAATAGTAACATTTAAGGAACCTAAGAGTGTTCTGTTTGGCGCCGTACCAGCAATGATAGCAGCGACTGCTTAAATTTCTGTTGGGAATGTCTAATACTATGCTGATCACAGACCTTCTTCATGACTAGCCGTAGTTTGCAACTTACATCTCTACTTTGAATCAATAAAAATACCGTACTTCTATGAACGAATTAGCTCCAATCATTAAAGATCTAGCGATAATTCTTAGTGTCGCAGGCATTGTCGTATTACTCTTTCAAAAAATCCGCCAACCAATTGTCTTAGGATATATCGTTGCTGGCATCATCGTTGGTCCGCACACACCTCCTTATTCTTTGGTGGTAAAAGACATCACTACAGTCAAAGTTCTCTCTGAACTTGGCGTTATTTTCTTGATGTTTTCACTAGGATTAAATTTCAGTTTCCATAAACTTACTCGAGTTGGCTTTTCAGTTGGGGCTGCTGGTATTTTTGAAACAGCTATTATGATGCTATTAGGGTTTGCTGCTGGTCGATTTATTGGGTGGCCTTTTTATGAAAGTCTGTTTTTTGGCGCTGCAATCTCAATTTCCTCTACTACCATCGTCGCCAAAGCACTGGACGAGCTGAAGTTAAAGGGCAAGCGCTTCGCCAACATTGTTTTGGGCGTTTTAGTCGTTGAAGATTTATTAGCGATTATCCTGATGGTGGCACTATCAACAGTGGTAATTACTAAACATATTTTTTCATTATCGATGCTATTATCTATAATAAATCTAATAATAGTCGTCGGTGGCTGGTTTTTAATCGGTTACTTTCTAGTGCCAACTCTGTTCAATCGAATTAAGAACTACGCCAGCCAAGAAACCATTACGATCGTATCTGTTGCTTTGTGCCTATTTCTGGTTTCTGTGGCAGCTCACTTTCATTATTCTTCCGCGCTTGCAGCTTTCATTATGGGATCTATCCTGGCAGAGACTCCTTTGGCCAATAATATTGAACAAACAGTACGGCCGATGCGAGATCTATTTGCCGCAGTGTTTTTTATCTCCGTAGGTATGTTAATTGATCCAAAAATCGTGATGCAACAATGGCAGTACGTGTTACTAATATCCATCTTTGTAATTGCCGGAAAAATATTATCCGTAACCATTAGCTCTTTTTTGACCGGACAAAGCTATAAAACATCACTGCGAGTAGGATTCAGTTTGGCACAAATTGGAGAGCTTTCTTTTATCATCGCCGGATTAGGAATATCCTTACACGTTACCAACAGTTCTATTTATCAGCTACTAATTATATCCTCTGCTGTTACTGCCTTTGTTACCCCCTACTTTATTAAATTATCCGGCCATATTAACAACCAACTAGACAACGTTCTGCCAAAACATTTGCAATATATATTAGATAGCTATTCTGCCTGGGTGTACCGCATATCGATCGGCTCTAGCAATATTTCGATTTATCGTAAAGTTGTTACCCAATTGGTTCTCAATGGTATCGTAGTCGCAATTGTTTTTGCGCTAACCAATAACCTTATTTTGCCAGAAATGGTTGTGCTTATTGACCCGATCTATCTGGCCCAGACCATCAGCTGGGCGATTGCGATAGTGCTATCCTCTTCTTTTATTTGGGGCATGCTGTTTTCTTTCACCCCCTTATCGCTGATCGAACAGAACAGAACAAAGTTAGTAATGCCATTATTTTTAATCTGGTTAGTTACCATTGTTGAAATCGCAGTCTTGAGTGAAGCCTATTTCCATAACTGGTTGGTAATGCTTACATTGATTGTAATTACAATATTGCTATTTAGCTTATTACATAAACAATTAGAAAAATCGTATCTTTGGTTCAGAAGAAGGCTATTGAGCAATATTCGTAAAATCGGACGCAAACAGGCCAGATATGAAGAACTAGCGCCATGGGATACACACTTGGTAGAAATCACTGTTCCAGCCAATTTTCCGTTCTTGAATAAAACCTTGAGCGAGTGCGACTTGCGACAAAAATTCGGGATTAACATCGTAGCAATTAAACGTGGCTCGCAGATAATTTCAGCGCCGCGTGGCGAAGCGAGAATGCTACCGTACGATCAGTTAATCATACTTGGTAACGATGAACAGATAGATTCCTTTAAAAAAACCATTATGGGGTTTTCTAATAGTGAGCAAGAAGACAGTGACTTACTCAAAAATTTTGCCCTGAAAGGAATAATTTTGGAACAAGGGAGTCCCTTGGTCGGCAAAACAATTCGGGATTCAAAGATTCGAGAACAAACACATGGTGTCGTCGTCGGGCTAGAGCGCGAAAGAAAACATATCCTAAACCCAGATTATTTCACCACTCTAAAGGTCGGAGATATGTTGCTGATAGTGGGAGAAGAAGAATTTGTAAATCGGTCACCATACAAATCATTTGCTGACAATAGACCCATTGCATAATCGCAATGGCCCTCTTGCCAAACGTTCTGTTTGGTTATATGAGTTTTATTACCATCCTCTAGAGTTTCATTTTGATTGGGTATATCGCTGTAATTCAGTGCTGCGATCGTCGCTGGCTAAAATTTGCACTTTTTGCTCAGCGTTTTTCAAAATATTTTGGCATTTATTCAGCAAATCAACACCATCCTCAAAACTTTTAATTGAAGCCTCCATACTTAGGGTACCACTTTCCATATTTTTAATTATTTCTTCAAGAGCCACTAACAATTGTTCAAAATTACATTCAACAACAGCAGTCGTCTCTGCTCTCTTATGATCGTTTTTCATTGTTTAATTCCTATGATGCATGTGGTTTTTAAGGATGGTCTTAACAATAAGCTTAACAACAAATGGAAGACGAACGGTAAGTGATGTTTACAACATAATCATTACACGTTATTGTCGTTGCTTCAGTGTCATTGCATTACCTATTTGCTGTTATCACTTTACTATTATCACTGGGATTTTTTGTAGCTGTTGTAACCATCGATCGATAAACAATATACCCTCCCAATTTTCTATGCAAAAGACTTTGGCGCAAACAATTATTTTCGGTGATGATAAAGACTTAATGTTACTGTTGCGTTATGGACCAGTACTCAATGAAATAGATGAATACGGCTACACTCCGTTAATTCAAGGGGCTATTGTTAATAGCGTTAGCAAATCAAAATTATTGCTACAATCTGGTGCTGAGGTCGATTGTCCTGATTTGACCGGGCGTACCGCGCTACACTGGGCCGCTAGCAATGGCAACTGCGCTCTTTGTGACCTCCTATTGCAACATGGAGCTAATCCTAATTTATATTCATATGCTGCTCAACCAATTCTTGCCGTTCCTTGGTTAAAAAAACATAAAGCAATTTATCAATTACTCTTTGAACACGGTGCCAGTTTGGATTTTGCACAAGATTTTATTAACGCCAAAGTGTTGGGGCATCGCTTTGAACTCGAGGGAAGAATTGATGTGGTTGATACCCAAAATACCTTTATCGAAGTTGAGTTTGAGGGGTTTTACACTGAATTTAGTTTAAATATGATTACTAGCTCCATTGTTGATTTTCGCAATAACTTTGGTGGCAAAAAATTACGTAACTATTTCGCCAAAATCGACGTAATAATTAAAGCGTTACACAATGCTGCCGAATTACTTAAATACCAAAATTACTTAATCGACATCGATAAATACAGAAAACAAATCGGAATTTTACTTGATCAAGAACCGCTGATTATCCCAATTTCTTTCGAAGGACACGCTATTACGCTAATCAAATTTTGGGAATGGATTATTCGCTGTGACCGCGGTGAATACGGACGCGAACATGGAACTGTAATTATTTACTATATGCGTAATCCACACTGTTTAACTAAATCATTTTTACTTAATTTGATTTACAAACGCCAAACCAAGGAATACATCAACAATGAATTAATTGACTTACTAGGATTGCAATTAGTGTGGCGCTTGCCTTTATCGCCACAATCGGTTGGTAACTGCACTTGGGCGAATGTTGAAGCAGTATTATCATCAATGATGTTCATCTTTTTGCTTGAAGATCACGGCGGTAGAGAGCCAGATCTCTGTCAAAAAGAAGCGTTATCTTTTTATAAAAACTGGGTTGAATGGGACAAGAATCGCTCATTGCATTTCTGCGTTGAAAGTTTTTACGATGCTAATCCTTCGCGTAAGGCGGCAAAAGCTGCTCTGTTGGCAGCAATTTTATTTCAAACGTGTAAATACGAAGACTATAACGATCATCAAAAAGCAGAAAAAATTTTCCCTATTTTGACTTTACCTGATTACAAATACATCATAAAAAGCTATATCAAAGTATTTTCACAAAATCCCAAAAATGAATTACTGAAAAATCTATATAATTTTTTTGATGATTTTGGGATAGAAATTTGAGATTTAATATGTACCCAATTAAGAGGATCGCGAGCGAAAACGGCAACAACGCCTCAAATTGAAATAGAACGGGTATAGAACATCGGAGCTATCTTTTTTACTTCTGTTTCGGTAATGCCTTTGTATCTCTTTCATTACTTTCGTCAAACTGCGTCATCAAACCAACGCTAGCAGCACCAGCGTTTTTTAGAATCACCATTGCTTGAACAACTTTTCCATAATCAACATTCTTATCCCCCTTAACCAAAACTTGGCGCTGTTGTTGAGGTGATCCTTGCTGTAGCTGATGGTGTAATTGCTGATTGACCAAAGTGGCAAGTTCTAAATGAGATAACGGTTGATTTGGGTTTGTTGCAACATTCAGGTAATAATCACCCCGAGCATCGACTGAGACAATGAGTGGCTCAGGAGCGTCGCTGGTCAGTGGTGCGGCTTGCGCCTGAGGCAAATCAACTTTCACTCCCTGTGATAACAATGGAGTTGTGACCATAAAAATCACTAATAGAACCAACATTACATCTATGTAAGGTACGACATTAATCTCTGCCATCTGCTTTATTCGCGTCCGTTTTCTCATCGTTGGTACCCCACACAAAAATCTCTCACTATGATGATTGAATCTATAGCCGTTACGGCCCCGTACTTAGTCATGTTTTACACTAGTTTTATCTACAGTATCAAAATCAAGACGAGAATGTGTTTGTAGGTGTAACATACTTAAAAACTCCTCTTTGAAAACATCGTACTGATTAACTATTTTTTCCGCATCATTGGTAAATCGGTTATAAGCAATCACCGCTGGTATTGCGGCAAACAAACCAATCGCCGTAGTAATTAACGCCTCAGAAATACCCGGAGCCACCATTGCGATCGTCGCTTGCTGCACTGCACCAAGCGAACGAAATGCATTCATTATTCCCCAAACAGTACCAAACAAACCTACATATGGACTAGTAGACCCAACCGTTGCCAAAAAAGACGAATGCTGTTCCAGTCTGTCTGTTTCTCTAACTATGGCAACCTCCATCACTCGATTAGTTCCATCTATAATTTCGATTGCATTAATTACCCGCCGTTGACGTAACCGTGAAAATTCACGAAACCCAGTATAGAAAATATGCGCTAATCCTTCTAGATGCTTGTTACTAGTCTCTAGTTCCTGATAATAATCCCCTAAATTCTCCTTTGACCAAAAACAGTCTTCAAAAGACTTAATTTCTTTGCGCGCATTTTTCAAAAAAAACCACCGTTGGAAAATTATGGTCCAAGATAGCATTGAGGTTAAAAGCAATACCAGGATCACGAGTTTAACAACGATGCTGGCGTTAAAAATAAAACTGAATAATGACATCTCGGAAGGTGTAATCATGGTTAATCAACTCAAGTCTCGTTCGTATGTTGAATACTTCTTTAAGAGGAACATCCATTGTATCAAGCCCCCCCTTTTTTATAAACAGCAAAAAAAGATCATGCAAATAGTGAGATAATAGGAAGATCTTATTGTTTATTACTTAAATATATATTTGTAATTATTATAATAAGTAACCATAATTTTTGTGGATAAGTGATCTTAATTGGTTATTTATCAATTATTTATGAATCTTTTTATCTGTGGATAAGTAGGGAATAAAAGGGGGATAACCTGTGTGTTATGTGTGCATAAGATTTTTAATTAAAGTTATTCACATGATGTTCACTGTTTATCCACAGAGTTATTCACCGAAACTACAATTGCATTTGATAGTGAGCTTTTTTTGGAGCTCTTTTTGTTGTGGTTTCAAGAGTTGAGGTGAGGTTTGATGATTATGAAAATAAGTATGGTAGAATGTTTTTTTTAGTTTTAATTAAAATATCATTTGACCATTTTTGACTTTGATAAAATAAAACGGAGGACTGCCGTGGAAAAATATAAAAAAATATTGGTAGCTGTAGAGCTTAATCCTGAAACTGATAAGCATTTGATTTTGTCTGTTGCGGAGTTAGTAAAAAAAACTGGAGCGGTAGTAACATTGGTCCATGCAGTGGAGCATATCGCGAGTTACGGTGGTATGTATGGCGCGACACTTTCTGCGGGGCTTGAAGAGACGCTATTGCGTAGCTCCCAGAAGGAAATGGAGTTAGTTGGTAAAGAGCTCGGGGTTCCTAAAGAGCGCCAAATTATAGGATTCGGTGTGGCCGAAGTTGTTGTTACGGAAAAGGCAGAGGCATTGGGAGTTGATTTAATAGTTGTCGGCAGTCATGGAAGAAGAGGTATTCAGATTTTACTTGGTTCAACAGCTAATGCGGTATTACATCGTGCTAAGTGCGATGTTTTTGTTGTTAGAACAGATGCGAAGATAGGCTAGAGGAGCGATTTTGGTTTCAATGTTTTGGTGGTAATAGGGCTAAGCCAATGTATAACGATGGTCCTTGTGGATGGTAAATCCATTTAAATTCTTTATTCTCCAAAAAAACCGCCTTAGGGAAGCGGTTTTTTATTTTATGAATTAACTCTTTGTTTTCTTCTTTTTGATAATCTTTTTCGCCCACTCGCCATATAAAAACAGCTCCATTACTATATATTTCTTCGTCGCTGGCGCAGGAATATGTTTTGTTATCCCATATACATGCCCGCAACACTTTTGTATTGTTAGTTGAAAAATAAGCGATATTACCTGCTGAGTAGCGGTCTCCAATTACGTAAGAAGGGTAACAATGTTGAGGATAAACAGCACTCCATTCCTTAATGATTTTTTCAAAAATAGCCTTCCCTGGATACGTTGCGCTTGATTCGTAACCGGTATAGACCAGGTTGTAACTATAAGCAGCAGCAATTCCAATCAGCACGGAGAATGTTGTGGCGATAAACCAGTAAAACTTGGTTGGAGAGATTTGCGGTGGTATGAATGTAACTAACAATAGGCCCCAAAGAGAAAGCAGCGGTGTCCCCCACATCGTGTGCAAAGAAAGATCGAAAAGAGCAGAAAAAATAATCGTAATGAGATAAGGGCCTAGTCCTAAAGTGACTAGAAACAGTTTAGTGAAATGGGTAATGTGGTCGTTTTTATGAACTTTATGGCTGCTATTATTTTGGTTCTTCCCCACCAACCAGAGCAGCAAAAATAACAGCAACGGTACGGTGAATGCTAATAACTGTGCCACGGCAAAATACCAGTATGAGTTTTGATGCCAGCTACTGTTGTTGGTATGAACACGCGCAAGAGCATATTTGATCGTGATGAAATCATGTTTAACCAACCAAATAAAGTGTGGTGCTATGAGGCAAAAGAATATCAGCATGCACCAGTAAATCCCCGTTGTTTTAAAGCTAGCTCTCCCTTCTCGAGAGCATAAAACAAGCAATAACATCGGAATAAACATTACTACCGCATAATATTTTGTCATCAAAGATAATGCAGCGAATATTCCGGTTAATAGCCAGTCGCGCAGCTTTTGCTCGGTAATGGCGTTGTAGAAACAAAGTGAAAGAGCAGCCCATAATCCAAGTTCTAAAACATTGTCGTTAAAATCAACTGCAGCCAGAGAGTAATACTGAACACCTTCTAATAAGAAAACCGCGATCAGAGCATAATGAGGAGATAAGAATTTTTTACCCAAGCGCCAAATAGAGAGAAAACACAATGCAATCGAACCCTGGCTCAAAAGGTAAACCAGCCATCCTGATTGCCCTCCTAGAAAAACAGCAATGCTAGTTAACCATGCATTCATCCATGGATTACGATCATAACCGAGTTGCCAGGTTTGTCCCCAAACAAAACCCTCGAGCGCGTCCATTGGTAGAGTATGGCGTAGTATTGTTGGCGCTATGGTCCAAAGCGTGAGGTGTAACAGCACCAGACCGTAGAACCAGTACGTGCAGCTAAGCGCTGATGGTGTTTGGTTATAAGTAGGCAATGGTAGTGGCTCGGGTGTAATAGATATGTTAAGTGGAGCGTTGTTTTTCATTGCAATGGGTTATTTGTGACGGAAGATAATATCCATAGCTTGAGTAAAGGAGTGTGTTAACTTGTTGAGTTTTTTAATTTAGCTAAACAAATTTTGGCAACCTCAGATGGTGTCACCAGGCGCATACATCGTTGATTATTGCAGGTTTTGCGAAAGCATGGCATGCAGGTCAAATTAGCGTTAATGACATTGGCTAGCTTATTGTATGGGCCAGTTTTGTGGGGTGAAGTTGGTCCAAAAATAGCTACTGATGGAGTGTTCGTTGCGGCAGCTAAGTGCATCAATCCGGAATCATTTCCGATAAATAATGCCGATATTTCTAATAGTGCGGCGATTTCCATGAGAGTCAATTTTCCAGCCAAGTTTGAGCAAATATTATTATGGTGATAATAATTTTTCTCGTCGGCATTTTTACGTTTGATCTTTTGTGTAATTTTGTCGATAGCCTCTTCTTCGTCAGGAGCACCGACTAGTAATATTTTCATTTTCTCCTGTTGTAATAAACAAATCAATTCGACGAAATATGATTCTGGCCAACACTTACTTTGCCATTTTGCTGATGGACAAATGGTAATGAAGCGGGTTGAAGCATGGTCGGACGATGTTAGAAAATCATCATTGAGATTTAATGATTGTCTAATAAATTGTCGGTGTTGATTTTTAAGCGGTAAAGAAAATTGCGCTTCCTGTGTTTGGGGCAACCCCAGTTTGTTCATCAACAACAAATAGCGGTCAACTGCGTGCATTGATGATGCTGGGATATTATAAACTTCATTATAAAATAGCGTTGACATTTCCCTATTGTCCGCATAACCAACTCTTCTGACACTACCAGATAACCAAGAAATAACGGCTGAACGCAGTAATCCTTGTAAATCTATCACTAGATCGAAGTGTGTTTGCCGTAGTTTTCTAATGACCTGAAATGTTTTTTTGGAAAAAAGAGGACGGCGAGAAATGCTCAACAACTCATCGACTAAAGGATGATGCGCCAGTATTTCCTGATTATGTTCAAAGACCAACCAGGTTATTTTAATCTTGGGGTTATAATTTTTAATTACTGGTAAAATTGCCGTCGCTTGAATGACATCCCCAAGGGCAGATGGTTTGATAATTAAGACATTTTTTAAAAGCATATTGACCAATGGTGGACAAAGCACCCTTTGTGTTACGGGCTGCTTATTTTTATAAATATTTGAAAGGCTTAGCCCCTGGCTATTAGTTCATTAGATAAGACAGATCTGCCACGCTGCAGAACAAAGTTTGTAGTTGTTTTAATAGCAGTAGTCGGTTGTGGCGTATTCTTTCATCTTCTACCATTACCATCACAGTATTGAAAAAACAATCAATGCTATTTTTAAGCGCGGCCATCTCTTTTAATGCTTCTTGATATTTCGCTTCAGAACATAATGAAGTAATAATTGTTGTAGTGTGCGAAAGTTCTACTGCTAAATTTTTTTCAGCGTTTTCTCTCAATAGAGTTTGATCAAGCTCTTCCTGTTCTTCTTGCTCTTTTTCTGATTCGCATTCTGCAACAAGCGTTAACTCCGTAAATAAGGCACTTGGTTTAACGCTTGTTTTAATCAGATGCTTTCTCGGGCTCTGATCAGAATGTTTGATAAAATCTTTGGCGACTAACTGAATATCTCGTAGTTTAGTCTTTAACGACCGCAGCATTTCTTTAGCTTCGATTTCAACTTTTTCGTAATCAGCTTCTAACGCTGCAGTGGATTTATTATAAAGCCCTTGGTCAATGGTATCCGAAATCGCGGTGGTGGTTGCTGCGGTCTTTAGGTTATGGTGATGACCTTGTCCACTGCCATTACCGCTAACTTTTTTTGAGGGGTTAATGCTTGCGACGTCTGCCAAAATATTTTTAACGCGTTTATGTGCCGCGCACAGCGTTTGAGCCTCATCTAAAGACCGAAAATATTCAACAGCATAGATGCGTTGATCAAAATCCATTGGTCGAGTTACCGTTGGCTGACACATTCTTACCGCATCAAAAACATTGTTGCTAATGCCTATTTCTAGATACCAACTGCGTTGTCTTTCGAGGAAAAAATCCATAATTTTATGTGCGACTTTGTTTGCTACGCCCTCTAGGGTTTCATCGTGTTCTTTGGAAGAAACGGCATGATTTTTTAACAATACGTCATCAAATCGGTCTATTTGTTTTAAGTATTGTTGCAAAGAGCGACGCACTAAGTCGAAAATATCTAGAGGTAACTTTTTTTCTAAAGTAATACGCAATATGGCAAAAGCAGCACGACGTAAACCAAAAGGATCACCGGCACCAGTTGGAGCTTTTCCTAAACTAAAGATACCAACAATGTTATCAATACGATCCGCGATGGACAAAGCGCATCCTTCCATAGTGGCGGGTAGTTTATCTTTAGCAAAAGTTGGCAAATATTGTTCGCGCAAAGCATTTACTACGGCTAATGGTTCCTTGCCATGCTGAGCATAGTAAGAGCCGATAATGCCTTGCAATTCTGGAAACTCACCGACCATCGTTGTCATTAAATCAGATTTGGATAATTCGGCGGCTCTTTTCGTTGCCGCAACGTCGGCGTTAATTTGCTCGGCAATATCACTGGCGAGTTGCGCCAGGCGCCGGGTTTTATCGTAAAGATTGCCAAGACCGGTTTGAAAAACAGTATGTCGTAGTTGATCAAAATAGCTATCGAGTAAATAGTTAAGATCATTTTTATAAAAAAACTCAGCGTCGATCAGTCTAGCTAAAATGACATTTTCATTACCCCTTAGTACTACATGTGGTTGTTTGCTATCAATATTGCTAATAGCCACAAAAGATGCTTGTAGCGCTCCTGTTTTGTCAACAACAGGAAAACAACGTTGTTGTTTTTGTAAAGTTAAAATCAATACTTCTGGTGGCAATAACAAAAAACGTTGATCAAAATACCCCAAGAGCGCTATCGGCCATTCAGTGATGCTGGTTATTTCTTCAAGTAAAGCATCATCAATTAAAGCCGTTCCCAGGCTACCAACTTGTCGTGTTGTTTGTTTTGCAATTAGAGTTTTCCGTGTTTGAAAACTGGCAATGACATAGCCCTGGAGCTCTAACAGTTTTTCGTACTGATTAGGGCTCGTGATAACTATCTCATTAGGATGATGGAACCGATGACCATAAGAGATGTTATTGGCCACAAGTCCTAAAACTGTGCCATTAACTATTTCAGAGCCATACAGCATCAGAATCCAATGTACAGGCCGCACAAAGGTTGTGCTCTCTTTTCCCCAACGCATTTGCCGTGGGATTGGTAAATTCTTTAGCGCTTTGTTGATTATTTCTGGTAGTAATGCTTGCGTTTTTTCACCAACTTTGACTTTTTTAACCGTCACATATGTGCCTTTGCTGTCAGTAGCGCGCCCTATATCTTCGATCTTGATATTGTGAGATTTGGCAAAACCATGAAGTGCTGGAGTGGGATGGCCATTTGCGGTAAAAGCGACATTAACGGATGGACCACGGCACTCAATTTCTTGGTCTTGTTGTTTCCCCTCAAGGTTGTCAATTAATATGGCCAATCGCCGAGGCGTTGCAAACAAAGTGATTTTGCCATGTTGTAAATGAGCTGCGAGTAGTAGTCGTTCAATATTCTCCCCCAAGGCAGTGCTCAAATGATGTAAAGCTTTTGGGGGTAGCTCTTCTGTCCCAATTTCAAATAGAAAATCACGTTGTTCAGCTGTGGTCATTGCCCTTCCCCAATAACGGAAAATTAATTTGCTTGCGGGTGGTGTAGTAACTACTAGCAACTGCTTGTGCCAATGTACGAATTCGTAGAATATAATTTTGTCTTTCAGTAACTGAAAATGCCTTACGCGCATCAAGTAAATTAAAAGCGTGCGATGCTTTAAGTACCATTTCGTAAGCCGCGAGCGGCACCATGTTTTTTACTAGACTTTTACATTTACGCTCGTAAACATCGAAATCGGTGAGCAAAGCATCGATGTCGGCATATGCAAAATTGTACCGCGACATTTCCACTTCATTTTGTAAAAATAAATCACCATAAGTAACTTTACCCATCGTGTTATTTGACCAGATGATGTCATACATGCTGGAGATATTTTGCAAATGCATAGCAATCCGCTCTAAACCGTAAGTGATTTCTCCGGTGACTGGTACACACTCGAGTCCGCCTAGTTGTTGAAAATAGGTAAACTGGGTGATTTCCATCCCATTTTGCCATACCTCCCAGCCCAAGCCCCAAGCCCCTAAAGTTGGTGATTCCCAGTTATCTTCAATAAATCGAATATCCTCAACTAATGGGTCAATTCCAATTGCGCGTAAAGAGTTTAAATACAACTCCTGCATATCTGGTGGCGACGGTTTCAACAGCACTTGAAATTGATAATAGTGTTGTCCGCGGTTCGGGTTATCGCCATAACGACCATCGGTTGGACGGCGGCAGGCTTGCACAAAGGCCACGTTCCACGATTCAGGACCGATGGCGCGTAAAAACGATTCAGGATGAAAAGTAGCTGCTCCAACCTCCAGATCAAGGGGTTGAACAATTGCGCATCCTTGTTGTTCCCAATACTTTTGCAATCTTTCAATCAATTCCTGAAAAGTTGTTGGTTTTGGTTCGACGTTGATTGCTTTGGTAAACACGTTAGCGCACCTCATCGATCGCCTTTTGAATATCCTTAATGTTGGTTTTACCGGAGACCACATTGATTTTGGTCAATTTTTCATTTGCGATAAACAGTACTGGAACGCCCGTTAGTTTAAGATCGTGTGCCAAATTAAAATTAGCTCGCAATGCTTTTTCCAAATTCTCATCTTTTAAGTCATTGCCCAATTGCACCATATTTAATCCTAGGCGCTGCGCTGTTACATTTACTTTTTCCTTGTTAAGCCCTTCTTGAGAGCTCATAAGTAGGTGGTGAATGGCGTGAAATTTTCCTTGCTTGTTACTTGCTATGGCGACTTTTGCTGCATAGATGTCGTCATCACCTTCAAAAGGCCAGTTAATAAAAATGAATTGCACATCCTGATTATTTTTGCGTAATTGATCGAGTATTGGTGATGTCAGGCGACAGATTGGACATTGATAACTAAAAAATTCAGTTACCATTACTTTGGGGGTGAGACTACCGGTAACCACATGATTAGGTGATTTGGCATCAAAAATTTGTGAGCTGTATTTGATGGCAAGAGTTTTAATTTCAGTTAGTCGTTTTTGTTCTTCTGCTTCTGTTTGTTTTTGCAATGCCAGGGTCGCTTCTACGAGCACCTGGGGATTTTTGATTAGATAATCATGCACTACCGCCTCAATCTGGGATACTTCTGTTGGGTTAAGTTCTTGGCTTGCCGGAGTTGCTATCGCTTGGTTTGGTGCGAACAAAGCGGTGCTAATGATAAAAAAGTTACCTAGCAACACGGTAGCAGCAATACTTTTTTTTAATGCCGCTGCGATTTTTAAAAGGTTCATTTTTTCTTGCTCCGTATTCGATACTGGTTGAGCCATTTAGAGGACAAGTAGTTACAGTTTTTCGGCATGCTAATATCCTCTACTATTGGTAAGGCTTATTGTATTATGCCGCGTTTAGCAACACAAATACCGTTCTGGTGACACGACCTATTATGCTATTAATCTACAGTTGTTTACTCTACATGGTTTTACCGTTTTTACTACTGCGCTTGTTATGGCGTGGGCGTAAAAATCGCGCTTATTACGTTGGTTGGAGCGAGAGATTTGCTTTGTATCGAAAAGAAAGTCTGTTTAAAGAAAGCATTTGGATTCACGCGGTGTCTTTGGGCGAAGTAGTTGCTGCAATACCATTGGTGCGAGCAGTGCAAAAAAAATATCCAAGCACCCCAATTGTTTTTACCGTTATGACTCCTGCTGGGGCAGAGCAGGTGCGACGAGTGTTGGGAGATGAGGTGACGCAATTGTACGTTCCTTATGACTATCCTTATGCGGTGAAAAAATTTTTGAATTATGTTAATCCCAAATTTTTAATTATTATGGAAACAGAGTTATGGCCAAATATTTTGTATTACAGTAAACAAAGACGCCTCCCTGTTTTTTTGGTTAATGCTAGGCTTACTGAGCGTTCATTTAAGAAGTATTGCAAGATTTCTCGTCTTACTAAGATGATGTTGGGTAGTATCGATACCATTTTTGCCCAAAGCCAAAAGGATGCTGACTATTTTTTGCGATTTGGAATTGCAGCGCAACGAGTGAATGTTAGCGGTAATATTAAATTTGATATTGTTATTCCTGCAGACGTTAAGGAGCAAGGGCGGCAATTAAGACAGCGACTGCAAATAAATGGAGATCGAAGACCAATCTGGATTGCCGCCAGCACACATGCTGGAGAGGAGGCAATAATTTTGACTGCGTTTAAGCGGGTATTACTAACGCTACAAAATGCTTTATTAATTTTGGTTCCTCGTCATGTTGAGCGCTGTCGTGAGGTTGCTAAAATTTGTCAACAACGGGGATTTAGTGTGGCGCGTTATGTTGCGGAAGTCGAAGGAGGTGTTGGATTTTCTGATACGTTAGCAAGCGATGTTATGCTTGTTGATGTTACGGGGCGGTTGCTATTACTTTATGCAGCATCTGATGTTGCTTTAGTTGGTGGTAGTTTAGTTGCTGGTATTGGTGGTCATAATGTACTAGAGCCCGCAGCATTGGCATTACCAATATTGGTTGGGCCATATACAGAGTCTTTGGCTGATGTTAGAACTATGCTTGAAAATGCCAATGGATTGATCGGCATCAGTAATGCTGATGAGCTGGCAGAGCAAGTGTTAATGTTGCTAACTAATGCAGAAATTTGTAAAAAATATGGTAATGCTGCGTGGCAAGTAGTTGAACAAAATCGCGGCATCATCGACGAAACAGTTAAGATAATGCAACGCAAAATCGAGCTACAATTTTAATCAAATGATGTTATGAGTGGTGATGGTATGGGCGATATTCTAGAAAGTATTAAGCGAGGAACGGCAGAGATTTTATCTGAGGCTGAATTGCGGCAGCGCTGGTTAACATCCGGACGACCATTGCGCGTCAAGGCTGGATTTGATCCGACCGCTCCCGATATTCATTTGGGGCATACCGTGTTGCTTAATAAACTGCGCCAGTTACAAGATCTTGGACACGAAATTGTCGTTATTATTGGCGATTTCACTGCCATGATTGGCGATCCCACTGGTCGCAATACTACGCGCCCACCCTTGGGCCACGACGCCGTTTTAACTAATGCTAAAACTTATCAAGATCAGGTATTTAAAATTTTAGATCCAGAAAAAACTAAAATTATGTTTAATTCAGAGTGGTTACAAAGCTTAACTGCAACCAAAATGATTGAGTTGGCAGCGACGAGTACAGTAGCGCGCATGTTAGAGCGCGATGATTTTGCGAAACGCTACAAAGCTAATCAGCCAATTGCCATTAACGAATTTTTATATCCATTATTACAGGGTTATGACTCAGTTAGCATTAATGCTGATGTTGAGTTGGGTGGTACTGATCAAAAATTTAATCTGCTGATGGGACGTGAATTGCAGAAACATTTTGGACAAGTGCCACAAGTTGTGATCACCACGCCGTTGCTCGAGGGTTTGGATGGAGTGCAAAAAATGTCAAAATCGTTGGGCAACTATGTTGGGGTTACTGATCAGCCATTGGAGATGTTTGGAAAAGTAATGTCGATTGCAGATGAGTTGATGTGGCGTTATTTAGAGTTGTTGAGTTTTCGTTCAATGGTAGAAATTGATCGCTGGCGCCAAGAAGTCGCGTTTGGTTTAAATCCCCGTGATGTTAAAGTCAGATTGGCATTGGAAATTGTTGAGCGATTTCATTGCAAGGAAGCAGCACAAAAAGCGCATGAGGATTTTGTTGCTCGTTTTCAACAAGGAATATTGCCAACTGATTTAATAGAGAGGGTGCTGACTATTTCGGGCGGTGTTTCGAGTGTTGATGCTGGTTGTAGCGGAATATTACTGGCAAATTTATTAAAAGAGGTCGGATTAGTTCCGAGCACTTCTGATGCATATCGTTTTATTCAGCAAGGTGCGGTTAAAATCGATGGCGAAAAAGTTAGTGATAAAAAATTACTCATTGAACCAGGAACAGTCGCTATTTATCAGGTTGGGAAACGTCGCTTTGCAAAAGTGCGGGTAAATGGTTGACGCAACATGGCCATATTAGATCCATATCGCAACTATACCCATCAAGGAGATTCCCAGAATCAATGCGGTAATTTCTCCTAGATCTTCAAAGGATTTTTCACACTCCATAATGTGAATTGATCCTAGATACAGAAAGGTTCCAGCGGCGACTGCATTGAAGATGGCTTCTGGTAAATGTTTAGCTTCAAGCAGAGAGCTACAGTCTGTGATAGAGGCAGCTAATACTCCAAGTGGAGTTAACCACGAGAACATGAAAATTAACCAACTTATGCGTTTTGGTGGTACGGCGTAACGGCAAAGATTGCTAACTAGGGCGATGCTTTCGGATCCCTTATGCATAATTATCGCGAGAAAAATAACCAGCGCGGTGGCGAGGCTGTTGCTCAAACCTAATGCTGCTCCCCCAATAAAAGAATGAACTGCTAAAGTTACAAAGAGTAAGTATGGGGTGAGAATGCTTTTTCGATTGGGGTTTAATTGTTCCCAATATTTTCCGTACAACACCACGCCGCGTTCTAGCAAGAGCAATATCACAAAAGCGAAAATGCAAATCAATTGTGCATAGGGATACGAGTGCGTGCCATAGATGCTAAGAAAAGTTTGTTCTGCTTCGGGTAAAAGATGTAGCAGACCAGAACTCAAAAAAATGCCGCCAGCAAAAGCATCGCCAAGATGCAGAAATTGTTTATTACGCAGTGCAAATCGCAGTGGTAGCAAACCAGTGGCTAAAATCAGTATCGTTACTGCAACTGCAGCTAAGATTTTAAAGGCAAATAGTGAAAGCATATCTCTCAGTTATCAGTGTGATTTTTCTATTGTAATACTACTCAATTTGTGGGTATTCCAATTCGCCACACAAGGTTACGAAAAAATGTTACGAATTTACGAAGATCGTTTCATTGATTCAAAAAACTCTTCGTTGGTTTTGGTGGCGCGCAGGTGATTGTATAGAAACTCAATTGCAGCAATTTCATCCATCGAATGTAAGATTTTACGCAAGATCCACATTTTTTGTAACTCGTCGGGAGAAGTAATGAGCTCTTCGCGACGTGTTCCAGAACGGTTGATATGAATTGCAGGAAACACGCGTTTTTCAGCAATTCTGCGATCTAAATGTAATTCTAAATTTCCAGTTCCTTTAAATTCTTCATAAATTACCTCGTCCATCTTTGAACCAGTTTCGACCAGGGCGGTAGCAATAATGGTTAAGCTGCCGCCTTCTTCAACATTACGTGCTGCACCAAAAATCCGTTTCGGTTTTTGCAATGCATAAGCGTCGACACCTCCGGTTAGGACTTTGCCGGATGCTGGGCTAATGGTGTTGTAGGCACGTGCCAATCTGGTTATTGAATCGAGCAAAATTACTACGTCGTGCCTGTGCTCAACGAGACGTTTTGCTTTTTCGATCACCATTTCTGCTACTTGTACGTGACGTGTTGCCGGTTCATCAAAGGTGCTGGCAACCACCTCTCCTTTTACCGATCTTACCATGTCGGTTACCTCTTCAGGGCGTTCATCAATCAACATCACGATCAGATAACATTCGGGGTGGTTGGCAGTTATAGAATGGGCAATGTTTTGTAGCATTATTGTTTTGCCAGCTTTTGGTGGCGACACGATTAATCCACGCTGCCCCTTTCCAATTGGAGAGATCAAATCAATTACTCGCCCAGTGATACTAGCTTCTCCTTCGATCTGGCGCTCCATAACCAAGCGTTTCAAGGGAAATAGCGGGGTTAAGTTTTCAAATAAAATTTTTCTGGAATTAAGCGAGTTTGGTGGATCAAAATTAATCTCGTCTACGTGTAACAGTGCAAAATAACGTTCTCCCTCTTTTGGTGGACGGATTCTGCCGCGTACACAGTCACCGGTTCTTAAATTAAAACGCTTAATTTGACTATGTGAGACATACATATCATCTGGGCCTGCCAAATAGGAACTATCAGCGGAACGTAAAAACCCAAAACCATCTGGTAAAATTTCTAATACGCCTTCACCAAAGATGTCGCGATGATTGCGCGCTAATGCTTTAAGAATGGCAAAAATCATGTCTTGTTTCCGCATTCTGGTAATATTTTCAATGTGCATTTGCTGCGCAAGATCAATCAGTTCACTAGGATTTTTTCTTTTCAAATCGGAGAGATTATCAATTTTTATATTGGGAAGCGGTGGATAATTCTTTTTCCTATTTTCATATAACGTATTGCGCTCTTTTTCGTTTCCAGATATTCGTTCTAGCCGATTGTCACGAGGGAGATTTAAGGCGAGAGCAGCGGTCGTTGGCGGCGCAATGAAAGATTGTGCTGTCGATGACCGTGGGGTTGGTGGTTGTACGTCATTGCCGCTAACATCATCGCGCGCCCCATTAGTGTGGTTAACATTTTCGTTATGTTCGACGTTATTATTTCCGTATACACGTGGTTGTAGAGCAGCAGGGGACTGTTCTGGGTAAATATTAGGTCGATTAAGTTCACGTTTGTAATTAACATCGGCGTCTTCGTGAGCGCTGTCGGGGATTCGTATAAAATTATTGAGAGATTCTTTTTCTGGCATGATGATTATCACTAAATTTGGTTTAAGAAAGAATTTTCCAGTTATCTTTTAGGAGGCATCTACGCATTGGAACATGTCGATGCCGCTTAAAAACAACGAGTAAGCTTATTGAAGAGGGGGGCTATTTCTATTGTCCTGCAATTTTAAGTTTTGCTACGCTGTTTACTCCATGCCCATGCACGTCTATGCATTGTTGCGACTTACTTGAGTGTCTCTATGCCACAAAAAATTTAAAAAATTTGTTTGAGGCAAGCCTGCTCGCTCAAAGCCGGCAGTACGTACATGCAAAGACATCACTCTACCTGGGTTTATATCCAAACATGGCGCGCAACGAATATGTAATAGGGATTGATAAATAAGACAAAATTAAATTAGAACTTTGCTCGTATGCGTACTATTTCTCACTGCCAAATAGTAGAAGCTACAACAGGATTAAAAAGCTTGAGGGCTAAAAATTTCTAGATAAACTCGAGATAAAACACCATGAGCAACTTCGCATTAATAACAAACTCATCAAATCAAACGTACACTTTATTGCTCTTTACACTGTTGTGATAATTTAAAGCTACGCCAATACCTACCCTGAACCTCTTAAAACCCGCAACCACGGGCGCTTCCCCGAATAATTGTCCGTGGGACAATCTAACTGGGGGAAGCCTACAGGTGATTGCTCAAAAAGTCAATCAACTGGGTTTCGGATAAACCTCCAACTTTTTGAGCAACTTCTTTACCATCTTTAAACAATATGATCGTTGGAACTCCGCGTATATTGTATTGTTCTGCGATTTCACTGCAATCGTCGATGTCGACTTTCACAACTTTTACTTGGCCAACATATTTATTGGCTATTGTTTCTAGTATTGGGAAAAACATACGACACGGACCACACCAAGATGCTGAAAAATCAACCAGCACTGGAAGTTGCGCTTGTACTACTTCGATGGCAAAACTTTCATTGCTTGTGATGACTGTTATATTGGTACTCATTTTATTTCTCCTTCATGTAACTTTTACCTTTGCGCAGTACAAAAACCGCATCAAACGGTAACATCATCGCCTTAAGAATCGCCGCTTGCCGCGGCACTCCACCTTTGTTTCGCAAAAAAGAAGCCCTTGTCCTTACGTCACTCCTTCGTAGTGTTTTAACAGTGTGTTTCAGCAATAACCATATGGTTTTTTGTCCTGTTAAAAGAACCTTCGAATCTTTATTTTTTTCTTATCGGCATTAACAAATACAAAGAGTTGCTATCATCGTCTGTGCTCTCTACTACGATACCACTGCCTCCATCTTTCAAAGTCATTACTACTTGGTCGTGTTCTAAATTATTTATAATATCCAGTAAGTAATTTATATTGAGCAAAGTCTCAATGTTTTCTCCATGATAGTCAATGAATAATTCTTCAACCGCTTCTTCCTGTTCTGGATTATTGGCAATCAATCGCAATACTCCATCTTCCAATATCAAGCGAAAAGTACGCAATATTTCGTGAGAGAGGATGTTGATCCTATGTAACGCCTGTTTTAGGGCATTGCGGTTTACCGTAATATTCTTATTCCCTTTTTTTGGTAAGAGGCTGTTAATGATATTGTTATAATTTGGTAGTTTGCATGCAATTAATTTTGAGGTAAAAGTAAAAGTATCATCGTGTATTTTTATGTAGTTACTGTTCAATCCGACTGTTATTTCAGCATCTTCAATTGCTTCCTCAGCTAAAAGACGAATCAATTCCATTACCGTTTTACGTGGAATAATAACTTGAGCAAAGGTTTTGTTAGTGGCAGAAAAGGTGACGGCGTTTAGTGCAAAGCGAAACAAATCACTTGCAATAGTTTTTATTACGCCTTCTTTGATCTCTAAAAACATACCGTTAAGATAAGAGCGTACTTCCTGCTGGGGAATTGCGAAGCAGGTTCTACTTGCTAATTTATATAAAATTTTTCGTTTGACTGTAAATTCAACAATACTTTTCTGTTCCGGGATTAGAGGGAAATCGCTTGCGGGCAAGGTGGCTAGAATGAAACGACTACGTTCAGAAGTCACTGTGGCTCTTCCAGACGATGTGTCGTAGGCGATCTCTATGGTGCTGTTCTCTGGTAAGGTCCGACAAATATCTATTAGCTTACGTCCAGGTAGAGTGATGGGATTGAAATTAGTTATTGTTACTGTTTCGGTTTTGGTTAAATCAATTTTTCCAACTAATTCTATTTCAGTGTCGGAGCCGGTGATAGTTAGTAATTTTTGGTCGGAGTTAAGATTCAATTCGACATTTGCCAAAATCGGGTGAATCTGACGTTTCTCAATTACACCGGCAACTAATTGTAACGGGCGTAGCAACGTTTCTCGATTTAAAACAATATGCGTAGTGTTTGGGTGTGTGTTTGACATTGATCTTTCTGATTTTGACTGAGTTTAATTGATGAAATTAAATGAAATAATTTTATTTGCACTGTTTCAACACTGTTTGTTCCCATTTAGAGCGGCAACAATTCTGGCTTGCACTTCCTCGACTGTTCCTAACCCGTCTATGCGCGTACAGCGAACCGTATTTTTTCTGGGTGTTGCTGATTGTGACGTTGACTGTGTCTCAGATTCCTGTTGAGCGATGGTGTTGTAGTAGTCAACCAACGGCTCAGTTACCGCGTGATAAACTTTAAGGCGTTCTAGAATAGTTGCTCTATCGTCATCGGAGCGCTGCGACAAAGGCGCGCCAGTAACATCATCACAACCAGCAACCAATGGTGGATTATATCGTTCATGATATACCCTTCCAGATGCTACATGGATCCATCTGCCGCTAAGGCGCTGAACAATTTCTTCATCTGGCACGGCAATTTCAATTACAAGGTCAATAGCTATGCCTGCCTTATGCAGCGCTTTGGCTTGGGGTATGGTGCGAGGAAAACCGTCGAGCAAAAAGCCGCCAATGCAATCATTTTGAGCAATTCTTTCTTTAACTACCTCAGTGATAATTTGATCCGGGACTAGAGCCCCCTGTTCCATAATTTGTTTTACTGCCTCTCCTAACGGTGATTTTGCAGTGACAGCAGCGCGCAACATATCTCCAGTTGCAATTAATGGAATGTTGTAACGATGTGCAATAAAAGCCGCCTGCGTTCCTTTGCCGGCCCCAGGGCATCCTAGTAAAATTATTCTCATGATATTTGTTTTCGAACTAAAAGTGTTGTAACGGGATAAACGCGACTAACAGTATAAAAACACCGAAAATGAAGGTAAATATTGGGGTGCTTAATTTAGTTTCGATCGGATTTTGTCGATATTTTTTATATTGCAGCAGCGAGCTCATCATCAAACTTGCTCCGGCAGCAATGCAAATCACCTTCATTAAATTGATTACTGATACATTGACATTGAAAATTTCGTTGGCTACGGACTGGACAGAGACATCTTTGTGTCTTCCGCTAGAGATAGCCGCTTCTGCACTGGTTGTTACGCTCCAACTAATCAAAGCAACCAAAAGTGAGTGATAAGCGTGTTTTATTGTTGTTTTTGTCAAGCTAAGTTTATTGCTGTTGCCATGATTGCAGTGACCACGACTCGTACCAGCGTTACGGATGAGCATATATTTAATCATGTGGATCCTCCTTAGGGTATTGTTACTTTCTTAGCAGTCTTGGAGCACTATTGTTTGTACTATTTGGAACAACATCCCAAGTATTTTCTACAAACTTGAAACATTCATGGATAGTACAAAAGATCGTAAGCGATCACAAAGTTTTTATGTTTTAAAAGCGGCAATTTACCTCAATTTCTTGTTCTGTAGCAATTTTCGTATGAACATGTCCGGTTGTTTGCACAATAATTTTTAGCGCTGATGGTTTAACCGCATGAACGCAGTAATAAAAGCTGCCCTGTTGCCCGTCTGGAGTGCCAGTGGCAGTAAAAGTTATACAATCAGCTTTGGCGAAACTGCTGTTCCACACTAATTTGACGTTTGTTGGCAGCGCTTCAAAGCTTCTTAAAAAGGCACCAGTTTCCTCATTTCTTATTATTTGCCCGGTGCTCCAATCCCGCCCATCCTGCGCATTAGACCGCCGACATAAAGAGATTTTTTTGGTTTGTTTGATTGCGAGAATACGAGTATATTCCAAAATAGCAACTATTTTGTGTCCAGCTAACGTTGCGGCGTTGTTGTTTGTCAATAAGCGCCAAAATGGAATAGCCAGTGACAAAAACACCATTAGCAATGCAATCACAAAAAGCATTTCTAATAGGGAGTAAGCTTTTGTCGTTGAGTGGATAATTTTAGGAAGATCATGTGGCATAATGATGCGTGGCTTTTTTGCTTCTTCTGTCGTTTTGAACCTGTTCGCAGGGAACTGTTCTAGTAGGGTTAGGGCGAAGTTTGTTATATCACCAGCTCAATCTTAAGACGATACAGGGTAATAAGCGGTACATTAACGCGCTTGAGTAGTGCGTTGTTGTTATAAATGCAACCACAAACATACACAACTAAGAGGAAACTATGTTTGATAACTTAACTGGTCGTTTGTCAAATACCATCCAATCTCTTTTGGGGCTTGGAAGGCTAACCGAAAACAACATAAAGGAAGCATTGCAGGAGGTTAAGGTTTCGTTGCTTGAAGCCGATGTAGCTTTGTCAGTGGTGAAACAGTTCGTTACCGACGTGCAACAAAAAGCGTTGGGGCAAGAAGTGATGCAAAGTGTTCGCCCTGGCGATTTATTTGTAAAAATTGTTTACGATGAATTGGTAGCTTTGATCGGTCCTGAATCGGTCCCGCTGAATTTTAGCACTACTCCACCGGCGGTGATTTTGATGGTGGGTTTGCAGGGGTCAGGTAAAACAACTACGGTTGCCAAAATAGCGCATTGGTTAAAAGAAAAGCAGCATAAATCAGTATTGGTTGCGAGTACTGACGTGTATCGTCCTGCGGCCATGGAGCAGTTGGCAATTTTAGCCAAACAAATTGATGTTACTTATTTTGCTAGTCCCGATTGTAAGGATCCAGTTGCGATAGCAATTGCAGCTCTGATGCAGGCAAAACGGCAATACCATGATGTTGTAATCGTAGACAGTGCTGGTCGGTTACATATTGACCAGGACATGATGGATGAAATCACCAGTATTCATCGAGGGATTCACCCGATTGAAACGTTATTGGTTGTAGATAGTATGACGGGGCAAGATGCTGCTAACACTGCTAAGGTGTTTGCTGAGCAATTACCGTTAACTGGCATTGTTTTGACTAAAACAGATGGTGATGCTCGCGGTGGTGCGGCGTTATCTATGCGTATGCTTACTGGTAAGCCAATAAAATTTATTGGGGTTGGTGAAAAAATTGAGGCTTTAGAACTATTTCATCCTGATCGGGTTGCTTCGCGCATCTTGGGGATGGGTGATATTTTGACGCTGGTTGAAGAGGCGCAACAAAAAATCGATCAAAAAAAGGCTCAAAAACTAGCGAAAAAATTTCAAAAAGGTAAAGCTTTTGATCTAGAAGATTTTCGTGAACAGCTACAACAGTTACGCAAAATGGGTGGAATTGGGAGTCTACTGAGCAAATTGCCCAATATGGGAGCAGTTAACATGCAGGCAGCCCAAAGCAAATTGAATGCTAAATTGTTTATCAGAATGGAAGCGATAATTAATTCTATGACAATGCGCGAGCGGTATTTCCCGGCGTTAATCAAAGGGACACATAAGAGAAGAATCGCCGCCGGATCAGGCGTTGATGTTCCAGAGGTTAATCGATTGCTAAAACAGTTCGAGCAAATGCAAAAAATGATGAAACGGCTCAAAGGGAATAAGGCTATGCAGCAAATGATGCAAAATGTTCAGTTTTGAAGTCAAAGATATTGCGCCCATCACCTGTCGAAATTAGGCGCCTATTTCTTGGGCGTTGAGTGAAGACGTAGTGTTGGCAAGACCTTCTCCGATTGTCTTGCGGTAGTCGCGCTAGAGTTTTATCCATATGGGGCTTCCGTCTCGCTCGTTTATTGGCTGCATGTAGTGTTTTGGTAGTAATTTGATAATAGAACAATGCTTTGACAGATTGCTTAAATAATCGCATCTCGAGTTGTGATGGGTACATATGTGGCTTACCAACCTTTACGTTAATAACTTTAGGAATATTCGGGAACTTAAACTCGAATTATCTCCCGTCTGTAATTTATTTTATGGCGCCAACGGTTCTGGAAAAACTAGTCTCTTAGAGGCACTATATTACCTTAGCACTGCGCGTTCTTTTCGTAGTCATTTGCCTTCACGTGTTATTCAATACGGTTGTGACAAATTCGTTGTTGCTACTACGGCAGAAAAGAAAAGCACTGGATTGCGCACTAGCGCTGGAGTCGAGCGCTCACTGCATGGGGCGATCAAAATACAACTACAAGGAAGCCCAGCCCCAATTTCTGAACTTGCCGCTTCGTTGCCGATGCAATTATTGCATCAGGGTAGTTTTGCTTTATTGACGGACGGCCCCAGATGTAAAAGAAAATTTATTGATTGGGGAATGTTTCACGTGGAACATAATTTTTTAACTGCCTGGAACAAGGCTAAGCGCGCTTTAGAACAACGCAACTTTTTATTAAAAGGGCGCTGTAGTCGCAACCACAAGGGCAATGATGATGGGGGTCGTTATAGCAATGTAGGGGTCGAGAACATTACAACCATCGCTGCTTGGAACCAAGAATTAGCCAAATGGGGTGATGCGTTGCATTGCTGGAGAGAACGATACCTTACCAAGTTGCTGCCAATCATCAACGATCTTTTAGCACAACTGCTTGGTAATTATCGCATTGCTATTCACTATTACGCGGGATGGAACGTAAGAGAAAGTTTGCTTGATGTTTTGCAAAATAGCGTTAATCGTGATCAAACGGTTGGATTTACCCAATTTGGTCCACATCGTGCTGATTTACGTCTGCTGATCAACGAAATTCCGGTGCAAGATTGTTTATCTCGAGGGCAACAAAAAATATTTATTTTTGTTTTATACTTGGCGCAAGGGTTGCTAATGCAAAGTTTGACAGGGCAATCTTGTATTTACTTGATTGATGATTTAGCGGCCGAACTGGACCACGAACATCAGCAAAAAATAGCTGCAATTTTGCACACAATCAAAGCCCAATTGTTCATTACAGCGTTAGAGAAAGAAAAATTACGATATTTAATCGCTCCTCTTGTTGCTGATCAAGTAGAATTCACCACATTTTTTCTGGGGGAAAATGCAAAAAATGGTAGTAAGGAATTATGTGCGTGACGATGATGTAAATGTTGTAGTGTATTCAACGCAATCGGGAATCTGTCTTTCGCGTTTTGTTTTTAGATTTTGTTATGCCTCGGTGTATTAAGGTCGTTACACTGAATTAAAGTGAGCGACAAGTTAGAGGCGATATTTGGAAGTATGATAGAAAAAAATTAGGATAACTAAGCCATGCGTACTAGTAAATTTTTGTTAGCAACTTTAAAAGAAATACCAGCCGATGCTGAAATTATTAGCCATAAACTAATGATACGTGCTGGCATGATTCGCAAGAACGCAGCCGGTCTTTATTCCTGGTTACCGCTGGGATTGCGAGTATTGCACAAAGTAAGCAATATTGTGCGTGAAGAGATGAATAAAAGTGGTGCATTGGAAATATTAATGCCGGCGGTGCAACCGGCAGAGCTGTGGCATGAAACCGGTCGTTGGGATGTTTATGGTGAAACTTTGTTGAAAATTTATGATCGCCATCGGCATGAGTTTTGTTTTGGCCCAACTCACGAAGAGGTGATTACTGATTTAGTTCGTCATGAATTGCGTAGCTATAAACAATTGCCGCTTATTTTTTATCAGATTCAGACCAAATTTCGCGATGAAATTAGGCCACGGTTTGGCGTGATGCGCGCGCGCGAATTTTTAATGAAAGATGCATATTCATTTCACTTGGATGAGGAATCATTGCAGCAAGCATATGATTTAATGTATCAAACTTATTGCAATATTTTTACGCGACTTGGTTTAAAGTTTCGTGCTGTGCTTGCTGATACTGGCAATATTGGTGGCAACAACTCGCATGAATTTCAGGTGTTAGCCGAGTCAGGAGAAGACGTTATTGTTTATAGCGATGGCAGTGATTATGCTGCAAATTTGGAAAAAGCTGAGGCATTGGCACCGGTGACGGTTCCAATGGTTGCAGTGTCAGATGACGTCGTTATTGGAGTAACTGATGACATGAATAGTCCTGTCAATAAATCATTGATGATGGTTGACACCCCTCAGCAAAAGACGATTGCGGCTATTTGTGATTTTCTTAAGTTGTCGCCACAACAGACGGTGAAGACTTTACTGGTACGTGGGAAAGATGTGCCACTAGTGGCTCTGGTTTTGCGTGGTGATCATGAGTTAAATGAAGTTAAAGCCAGTAAATTGCCGCAGCTTGCCGCGCCATTACAATTTGCTACCGAGGAAGAGGTAGCGAAGATCTTAAATTGTTCTTTTGGATCATTGGGTGTGGTTGCTTTGTCTGTTCCAATGGTTGTTGATCGTGATGCTGCTGTGCTCCAAAATTTTGTGTGCGGTGCTAACCAGGAGGGCAAACATTATATTAACGTTAATTGGCAGCGCGATGTGGTGTGTAAGCTTAAATCATTGAATATTGCTGATATCAGAAAGGTAGTGGTCGGTGATCCTAGCCCCGACGGCAAAGGAACCTTACAATTTGCGCGTGGGATTGAAGTTGGGCATATTTTCCAATTGGGTTCTAAATATAGCGAAGCGATGGATGCTACGGTATTGAATGCTGCTGGTAAAGCTACCACGATGATGATGGGTTGTTATGGTATTGGGGTTTCAAGAATTGTGGCCGCAGCCATTGAGCAAAACCATGATGCACAAGGTATTATTTGGTCAATGCCACTTGCCCCGTTTGATCTTGCTCTGATCCCGATTAGTATGCATCAGTCATATCGTGTGCGCGAAACGGCTGAAAAGTTGTATCAAGAATTGCAACAATCTGGTTTTGAAGTATTGCTTGACGATCGCAAGGAGCGTGCTGGCGTGTTGTTTGCTGATATGGATTTAATCGGTGTTCCTCATCGCATTGTTATTAGCGAAGGCAATTTAGATCAAGGCGTAGTGGAATACAAAGCGAGAGCCCAAGTGAAAACTGGCGACGGTAGTGCGGTGCAAAAAATTGCAGTAGAGCAAGTAGTCGAGTTCTGCGTGCAACATTGTAAGTAATGTGGCTTATGAACAGGTTCATATTTTTTGGCAATGCAAAACAGATTTACTTAGAAATCGAACGAAGCGACTAGAGAGATTAGGAGGTTTATATTATGGCAAAGTTAAATGATGAGATGAAAAATAAAATTATTAAAGGGATTTCAGAGATCAAAGGTGGTTCTGCATCTTTGACGTTAAATTTGAGCAAGACCAGTTTCACAGCTGCGCAATTTGAGGAAATTATGGCAGCTGTAAATAACAATAAGAACATCACAGAGCTGAATCTTGACCTAAGTGATTGTGATATTCATTTTGCTCTTCTTCAGGTAATAGTAAAACAGTTGACTGGTGTCAAGGCACTGAGGGAGCTTGATTTAAGGCAGAATACGAGCATGTATAACAATGTGGAGGGAAAGAGGTGTGATTTTTGTTGTGAGTGGCTCTTTTCGTTGATGCGTCTTTTAGAGAAGACAGACATCTCAAAGCTTAAGTTAACACACTCTAATTTGGGCAAAGAATGGTCGAATATAGACAAGGAGTTGAAAGAGGCAAGGGAAAATTCATTTTATAAACAACATTACAGCATTGTTACCGGAGATGATTCTCTTGACGATAAGATTAAGTCCATTGCATGCATCGCCGCAGTAATTAAAGTCAATAGCACTTCAGGGCCACAGAGGCTTGATATAGAGCTTTTGCCGAAGTTTGACAATGATGTGAATGGCGCAGATATTTTAGACATTGCACCAAAGAGAGGAGAGGTCAGAAAAAACAAAGTTAAAACTACGATCACATCTGCCTACGCTATCGATGCGACCGGTGAGTGCACGACACTTAAGGAAGCACCAACTTTTAATATTAATGTGGAGCAGTTAAATGATTTATTGAGTAAGTTAGATGTAAAGGAGCGTGCTTTATTTGATTTGCTAGAACAGTATTCTAGTTTGCCTGCAACGCGACCAGTATCAGAAAAAAAATTTGATGAACAGGAACTCGCAGTAAGCGAACAGCATGTAGAAGACAAAGATAAAAAAAACCATACGGTTACTGTGCAAGAAGTAGGATACAAAGATAAAACGATTGAGGACATTAAACTGGCAATAGAAAACGCAGCCAAAGGCTTGATGAAATATAAAGGGAATCAGAAAGAAGAGAATAAGCAACCTGAAGCAATTAAACAGGATATTGATCGATATATAACAGCGCTTAAGGACTGCGAAGATTTTGCTAAGAAAAAAATCCCCGAACATTCGTTACAAGAAAAAATTTTGTGGGGTATTGGATTAATGGTGCCAATACTAGGTGAAATTATTATTGTGTGTAATATCATTCAGCTATTTCAAAAAGAAGTACCAGTACATCTCCCGTTTTTTCATGAAGATTCTCCAAGAAAAAAGATTTTAGATGCTTTGAAAGGGTTGCCTTCTGCGGATGATCTGCAAGAGTTTCGTATTGCCTAGATCTTAGTTTCACAAGAGTATTAAAGTAACTGTAAGGTCTGTTGTTGCGGTACTCCATCAAGCGATGCATGATGGATCCTCCTTTGTGTGCCTCCTTTTAAGCTTGATTGATTAACAGAAAATTCCCTTCCACGTAGAGCTAAGAAATATATTGGTTGGCGCGGTTAATATTTTTTTAACAAAAAGATGTTATTCTTTCTGAATGAAATGCTTGTTGTGTAATTTCGCTCGTTACTGTTTCAGCCGCAAGTAAAGCTACTACTATATTCGTTAACATTTAGAGGATTACCGGTATGATAAATTTTTTTGAGCTAGAAGAACCAGATTTTTGTGACTATATGCCAAATCAAGAGATGGGATATATAACGCTTAAGCCGCGTTATTACAAATTAACCAATTTCAATGAGGAAAAAATATTCGAGCAAATAAATACTACTCTGAAAAAAAATCCATTAATCAGCGAGCTAGTGTTCCGTCTAGTTGGGAATAAAGACGTTGACAACTTGTCCATGGTACTACTGCAAAAATTGTTGAGCCAAAATACTAAAATAGTTTTCCTAAAACTAGAACTAATGTGTTTACCAGGTATTACCAATTCACCAGAGCTGAAGATCTGTGATTTTTACCAACAAATTTGTTTGTTTGGTCAGCTGCTCATAAAAATGCCGCAAGTCAAAGGAGTCAAGTTTTGTCTCAAGAGTAGTGAAGATTATTTTTGTGACGGCGTTGTGTCTATAACCAAGCTCGTTATAGAAAAAATATTGCAAGATAACAAAAAAATAACCCACATAGATTTTTCTAATAATCAGCTTGCTCCAGAAGAAATAAACGAGATTGACTCTTTCTTAAAACAAAACGCACATATAGTTTATATAAATCTTGCCAACGCCACCCTCGTCACAGTAATTAAAAACATTAGCGAAACGATCGTAAATAACAAGAGCATAGAACATGTGAATTTCAATAATACCGTTATGAAACCTGATGAAGTAATTAATCTTGGTAATATGTTGCAAAACAATAAGACCATTAAATCTATCTCTTTCTGTCATCGACAAACTGAAGTGAACATATTTTCGAAGAAACTGAGTTATGTAATAGACGCATTAAAGCACAATCAAAACATATTTTTTTTAGGATTACGAAATCTTGAAATCAGTGATCAAAAATTACCACTGAGAAATTTTAATGACGTAATCGTAACAACAAAGATAACTCATCTAGATATCGGTGGAAATTACATTGATGAAGAAGGATTATGCGAATTAACCGGTATTTTTGGCAACAGTAAGGTAACTCATCTAAATCTTAGCTGCAATCGGCTAGAGACAAGCAGTGCAGACCTTTGTGATCGTTGGACGAAACAATTGAGTGAAAACCTGCAAGGCAGTAAAACAATCACTTCTCTAAATATTAACCACTGTAATATTTCCGATAATGGAATGGAATTTTTGCAAAACACTTTCGCCCAAAATCAGACAATAACTCACCTATACATTGGGAACAATACACTCACCCTAAAAGGAGCCGGAGTTGTTAAATCTTTACTTACCAATAATAAAAACAAAATAAAAGAAATAAGCATTTCGGGGTGTTTTGGAAGAGAAGAGATGTGGGAGTTTGATCATAAAAGTTACATGCAATGCATCGAACTTATTTTTAAAAGCTTACCCGGAAATAAAACCTTAAAAAAAATCATTGTGGATATTCCGGATCCTAAAGATTATCCAGATGTATTTAAAAAATTTAAATTATTAGTTGCAACCCATATTGTTGGACAAACTAAGATTACCCACATAGGACCAAAAAATTATTTTGTAAAGAAGCATACGCAAGAGATAAAAACGATCTTGAAATACAACGAATTAAACAGCAACCGCTTCTTCAACAGTTTAGGTAAAATTCGTGATGATGGAAAAAATAGTAACCACAATAGGTTATTCGATTTTAGAATAAACCTGCATAGATATTGATATTGAAAACAATGTGCTGTTGAACATTTCTAATATTTTCTTACTTTTCCTAGCTGTGTTGTTTTGCATACAAAGCTCGTGCCCGATGTTCTCTTACTCGGTTTTCTCTTAGCTACGGTGTGTGTTAGGTGGCTCAATCAAGACGGCTGTCTGGGAGCTTTATGAATAGGCTCTAGTAATGAGTTATTAGTGGTTTTAGTGTAGTTACAATTTGTTGTCGTGGTACCGGCCCCCAATAGCGTGAATCCCACGAGTTTTTGTGGTGTGTGCCGATTAACCAATAACCATTAGTATTTGGATATTTTTGGCGTGGATATGAATTTAAAAGTATGCCGCGGCTATCATGCGATGCTGTTGCATAAGGATATTTCGTGTTGTTCACCATGATGTAATCGCGATGTAGGATCACACTGTCACCAGGTAATGCAATCACTCTTTTTATTAGAGGATCAATGCCATCGCATTTGTTTCCTTTGATCAGATATCCGCGCTCTAAACCATATTTTTTATAGACATTATTTAAGCAGACCAACACAAGATCCCCGCGTTTGATGGCGTATCCTGTTCGTAAATAAGATTTTGGTTTTCCGCTGTGTTGCCGCCTTCGTTCGCGATCCTCATGTATGTCTTTATACATTCCGGTCGCTCTCTTGGCGGCGCCTTGCGGAAAATCAAAATTGCTCGGGTCTATTGGTGCCAACTCTGAAAGCCTGTTTTCGTTTAGTATAGCGTTAGTTTTTTTCTTGGCGCTGTCATTGTTGTTGTTATCGTTGTTGCCAATTTTCTGCTCATTTTTAATGTATAAACCATACGGTAAGCTAGGCGTTACGTTAATAGTTAGCATCAAATATTTAGTACTTAGCCATAATCCTAACAGCGTTATTAAAACAACAATTAGAATGATGAGAGGATATTTTTGTTTAATCATTTTCATTACTTTTGATTTTTACTTGGTTCATTATTGGGCGTTTATTGTGAGATCGTTGTGTGGGGTGGTCACTGGCGCTCAAACCGAAACCACATTTGCGCATGGCAATATCCATTGTTCGATTTAGTTCCATGATTTGTGCTACGTAGTTTTTGGTTGCTGTTGGCAGATCTAATTCTTGCACAGTTATAGCATGTGGTTGTTGATGTAAGGCTTTTTGTACCCGCGCTGTTCCAGCGTTGTATGCAGCGAAGGCCAATTCCCAATTATTAAATTGCTGATAAAGATGATGTAGTAAATTTAGTGCCGCTTCTGTAGCAAGAACAAATTGATGACGTTCGTCTCTGGCTAAACCGTATTGCTGTGCGGTATCTGGCATGAGTTGCCAGACACCAGCGGCTCCTTTAGGTGAAATAGCTGTTGTTTGATAGCGACTTTCAATTATTGGTAATGTTGCGATGCTTGCGGGCAGTCCTTTTTCCTCAATTTTTTTTAACACATAGGCTAATTTTAATTTGTTGTCACGCATAATAGTGGCTAACGGTTGTTTCAGTCGTGGCGGTACTTCCATATTGTGAGTGGTGTAATTTTGCTTAGATGACAATGATAATAATGGTAAATGTGGTACAGCTAATTGAGTAGCTTGGGGCGCAACAGCATTAATAATGCCGCCATCGATAGTGGGTTGTTCAGGAGTGCCGATGACATTGGTATGTTGTGGTAATGCTGCGGTACTAATGCTGCTAATAATCAACAGTATTAGAGTGATAATACAAATTAACCACGGTGTGCATCGTGTTTGGCAATAACAGCTATGTGAGCAAGTCATAAAATATTCTTTGAAAAATAACTAGCAATATCGTCGTTATCAACCTAGAGGGATGTTGGATCGGCTCGAAATACCAGTTGAGGACGGCGTGATGTATTCTAAGCACACTACATTTTTGTTGTTCTACTTCGCCGTTATACGGAAATCTGTCTCAACTGCAACGAAGCTCAAAAGTGGATTGCGATGAATATAAGCATAATGTGTGCGATAGTTGTTGTCTTTACAGTAAAATTAAGGTGAGTAATTTTTGCGCCAAACAGGAGGAAACATATGGTAGATGAAGTCAGAGCAGATGCAATTACTGATATTTTGCAAGAAACATATGATATTGCCGCCGATAAAATCGACGAATTAGAAGATAATGAAGATCCCAGAGAAGTATTGGCAGTATTAAAAGAAATAACAATAAAAACGAGTGCAGTGCTTGGTAATATCGACAAAGGTTACCGTGGTCAGCAGTTATTGTCTTCTGTTGCAGCAGTGTATGAGCTGTTGTTGAGTTACGAATTTATCGCGGACGCTGATTTTAATTACGCGGCTATTGCGAATATAGTAAATAATCTCGAAAACGATAGTGATGTAGATGTATGGGAAGTCAACGATGTTTTACGTGAGATAGACGGTGTGGTGGCGGTAGAAATTAAACGCGTTGAAAACGTAGCACAGCTTAAGGATGACCTAGAAGAAGTAAGAGACAAAACAGAAGCGTTAATTCGTGATATAAATGGCGATGATTACACTGATGAAGCATTATTATCGGATCTTGATGCAATAGGTAGTCTAACAACAAACATTGAAATTAATAACGATGATCTAGATTTTAATTCTGACGATATCCAAAGCGCAATAAACGATACTGAAGCTGAAATTACTGAAGTGGAAATTGCGAGTGCAGAAAACCCTACTAGCTTTGATTTAGAACAAACAGCATTGAGCTCGAAAAATAACAAAGAGGAAAATAGCAAAGCAGAAGACAATAGTGAGTTGGAGACGACGATTGTAGTTAAAAAGGTATCTTGGAGTATCAATTGTTGTTATGGACATCCGTCACAAGCTGCTATTGAAATATCTTTTCGTCACGAGCAGGGCAAAAGGATGCATGGAGCGTTCTTTGATCATTACGTAATGCGCAACATTTCTGGGCACAACACCAAAATTAGAGCTCCAGCATCAACAAATTTTAATACGTTTAATAAATTTATAAACACAGATACTACTCTTGCTCTTGGTGTGGGCGATAATCTTGGGGAAAGAGAAATTCCAGAAGTTTTTGACAACAAAGCGCCGCCGCAAGGGCTACTTTTTATTCCAGGAAATGCTAGAGATGATGACTACGAACGAGAACAGTACGAAAACGAGCTACTCAAAAGAGCGAAGCTTTATGGTCAACCCGTTCTCACTATTTGCGGTGGTTCGTGGAAATTGTATAAATTTTTTGGTGGCGTGGTTAACACGGTGACAGATCATTGTTATTCGAGCATGCCGTACATTGTTTCCAATGGCGGCATTGGTAATAACGTGCAAGTGCATCGCATCATGTTTAATCCAAATACTATGGTTAAAAGTGCCATGTCATTGTGGAGTAATAAGACTTATACCCCAAGTCAGTTTCCTAAAGTTAATAGTGTGCATTGGAAGGTGCCAGATATCACCAATGTTCCAGGCGACTTAGAAATTAGTGCATTATCAGTACCAGGAGAGTGGTCAGTTAATGGCCGACAAGGGAAAATGAATAGCGAAGCTGGAACGGTTGAAGCATTCGAAACAAAATTCGGGGCGCCGATGGTTGGTGTTTTGTGGCATCTTGAAGCCTATTTTTCAAATAAAGATTATAGCTATGAGGATGAGCGGCATCTTAACTTGATAAAATATATGGCAATTGCTGGTGATGCTTTTGGGGCAAAACAGAACATGCTAAAAGAATTCAAACAGAAATATTCATCGTCCACCTTATTGGCTAGCCAAGGAATATTCAAACTTCAATCTGATGTGCCAAATAACAAAGTAAACCAAAACCAGAATGTTTTAATCTAATGATGATACAACCTTAATGCCATCATTCCATGTTCCTTTTCTCTAAGTATGCCGTTTGCTTTTAACGGTGCTGATGTTGCAACTTATGCTACAGCCGAGATCCAATGTGTGAATGGTGTATTGTGCAATCTGTTTGGTTTCAATTTTTCCGGCAACGACTAAAGCGGCACGGTATTGTGGAGCTGCAATTAAATTAAATAACGACCAATCGTCGGTCGGCAATAGGGTCGCATTTGATAAGGAAGTGCTCGATTCTGATCTAACGTTATCGTAATTATTATTGATTGTAAGATGCAGTTTGGTGATATTGTTTGCTTCAGTTAAGTCTACTGTAAATTGATCGAGTCCATATGACAGCCCGTGTCCAATTGCTTTGATGAATGCTTCTTTTCTAGTCCAACAATTAAAAAACGCTTGCAATTGTGCTGTTGGTGGTAAAGCGAGTAACGCTGTGCTTTCCTCGGCAGTAAAAAAGCGTTGCGCGATGTCGATAATGTCAGTATCAGCGCGCATATATTCCACGTCTATCCCCACTTCTCGGTTGAGTGTAAAAGCGTACATCGCAAGATCATGAGCATGGGAAAGGTTAAAACGTAGAGGAATACTCTCAGGTGCCAATTTCAGCTTCCCATGGTGTGTTTGTTGCAACACTACTTCATGCGGTTGGCAAGCAATGTAGCGAGCAATTAGATAACGTAATGTTGCATGCGCAACTATAAAATTATCACGATGTTCTACGTGTACTAACCGATTAGCCCTGTTTTGTTCTTCATCGTTAAGAACCTGCCAACAGGTATTTATTAGGGTGATTGGTTGACGCAGAGAAACTTGCCAGACGTGAATCACTTCAGTGGTCAACGGTGGGTGAAAATAATCAGAAGGGACGAGCATTATTTTTCTTGCGCTAGGATTTGTAGTGGTGTTGTTGCTTTTTACTTGCCAAATAAGTGTAAATGGTTGGGACAACAAATAACGTAAATACTGTTCCAATAACCATACCGCCAATAATTACCCAGCCAATTTGGCGACGACTGATCGCTCCTGCTCCTGAGGCAAGTGCCAAGGGTAGTGCTCCCAAAACCATCGCCCCAGTAGTCATTAATACCGGGCGCAACCTAACCGCAGCCGCTTCAACAATTGCCTCGTGAATGCTTTTGTTGTCAGTCTCTTGCAATTGATTGGCAAATTCGACCATTAATATTCCATGTTTACTGATGAGGCCGATCAACGTCACAATTCCTATTTGAGAGTAAATGCTAACTGTGCCACCAGTAATTTTTAGTGCTAACAAAGCTCCAAATACTGACAACGGCACGCTAAACAACACAATCAATGGATCGCGAAAGCTTTCAAATTGTGCTGCCAACACCAGAAAAATAAAAATTAATGCAAAAACAAACGTAGCTTCCATGGTGCCGCTAGCCTGCATATATTGGCGAGCCATACTGCCATAATCGACTTGCATTTTTTGCGGTACTATTTTGGCGCAAGATGTTTGTAAGTATGTTAGCGCTTGTCCTAGTGAATATCCTGGTCGCATGCTTGCTTTAAGTGTTGCCGAGCGTAATTGCTGAAAATGCGGGATACTTTGTGGTTGTAACACTTCTTGCATGGTAACTAAATTGGATAGTGAAACTAACTCACCACTGCGCGTATGTAAGTAAATTGAACCTAGAGTATCTGGTTGTTTACGGTACTCAGCCAACAGTTGCGGAATCACATCATAGCTCCGTCCCGCAATAGAAAAACGGTTAATCGTTGGTTCTCCCAATGCAATGTTAACCGCATTACCGATCTCGGATATTGCTATTCCCATATCACCTGCTTTGTTGCGGTTGATGTTGACGTTGATCTGTGTCTGGTCCAATTTCAGATCAGTATCAATGTTGGTCAAACCAGGATTAGCACGCGCTGCAGCTAATAGTTGCTGCATTACTTTGTTTAATTCTTGATAATTGCCTGTGGTTTGTATGGCTAACTCAATTGGCATCAAACCAGATGTTCCGGGGAGCATGGAAGGATTAATTGGAAAAACTAGAGCGCCAGGTATTTGCCACATCTTTGGTAACAGATCCTTGATAATGACGTCTACAGTACGTGCTCTCAGTGACCATGGTTTTAGCACCAATACTGAAAAAGCACTATTCACCCCATATAGTCCATTAACTATAATGAAACTTTCTTTTTCTGGAACGGCGTTAAAAATTGGGGAAAGTTGTTTACTGTATTTCTCAGTGTACTCAAGACTAGCTGAAGTTGGAGCAACAACTAACGCCATTAAGCCACCAGTGTCCTCAGCCGGTGCTAATTCAGCTGGAATGGATTTGTAGAGTATACCGCTGAGCCCAAAGACAACTGCAACTACCGCAATTACTATTTTTCGACGTTGCAACACTTTTTCTAGCATTTCGCGATAGATGTGCATTAATTCTGAGAATTTATCGTGTGCTAACTTAGCAAATTTTCCTTCCAGAATATCGCTAGTCATAATTCTAGAACACATCATGGGTGATAAAGTTAACGCTACAAACCCGGAAATAATTACTGCGCCAGCTAAAGTAAATGCAAATTCTTTAAATAGAGAGCCAATCAAACCAGTCAAAAATCCAATTGGGGCATAAACAGCAGCCAGTGTTAATGTCATTGAAATAACTGCCAGTTGAATTTCACGTGCACCTTTGAATGCAGCATCGCGTGCATTACTACCAAGTACAATATGGCGATGAACATTTTCTGATACTACGATGGCATCATCAACCACCATTCCTATTGCCAATACCAATGATAAAAAGGTGATGGTGTTTAAGCTATAACCAAAAAGTAACATGACCCCAAAAACGCCGACGATAGATAGTGGAATGGTTACCAGTGGAATTAATAACATGCGCCATGAGCAAATGAAGATAAAAACCACTGCTACGACGCACAATGCTGCTTCAATTAAAGTTTTTTTGACTTCGGCAATTGATTCTTGAATATAAACTGAGTTATCCCATATTACTTTGGCAGTTATTGCTGGTGGCATCGATTTTTTCAATCGCAGTAACAGTTTTTTGACTGCTTGTGCTGCATCTAAAGGATTAGCGGTAGACCCGGGAATAATGGCCATGCCAACCACTGGTTTATTATTCATGAAGAATGAAAAGTCGGTGCTTTTGGCTCCTAACTCAGCTCTTCCGATGTCTTTAATTTTGACCAGTTGTCCGTCAGTATCTTTTAACACGAGGTTGTTAAATTGTTCGCTATTATTCAATTCAGAAAACAATTTAACGTTAATTTGCTGCCATTTGCTTTTCAATGGGCCGGCAGGGGCCTGCAAATTGTTGTAAGTTAATGCGCGACGAATGTCATCGGCGCCGATATTACGCGCCGCCATCAGTTTTGGGTCCAACCAAACGCGCATTGCATATTCGCGAGCACCTAAAATTTGGGCCTGTGCTACGCCGGGTAAAGTTTGCATTTGTGGTTGAATAATGCGAGCAATGTAGTCAGTAACTTCCTCCGCAGTCATGGAAGTGGAGGCGAAGGATAAATAAAGAATTGGCGTTGCATTGGGATCTTTTTTATCTACGACTGGGTCGTTGATGTCTGAGGGCAAGCGCCAACGCACTGAAGAAACTTTAGCGTTAATATCAGAGACCGCAACATTGATGTCATAACCAAGTTTAAAGTAAACGGTAATGACTGTTGATCCAGGCTTGCTGCTGGAAGAGATGTAGTCAATGCCATCAACGCCGGCGATTGCATTTTCAACTGGTGTAGTGACAAAACCTTCCATTAACTCTGTATCAGCACCGGGATAAGTAACGGTGACAGTCACGGCTGAAGCATCAACTTTAGGATAAAGCCTAACCGGTAAATCGAAATAAGCACGCGCACCAATGAGCAAAATCATTAAACTCAATACGGCAGCTAGTACAGGACGACGGATAAAGATATCGGTTAAGTTCATTTGATTGGTTTTTCTGGGTTGTGAGCAACAATGACAGGAGCGCCATCGCGCGCAATTTTCATTTGTCCAGCGGTGACGATGACGTCATTTTCTTTAAGCCCATTTTGAATGACAACATTTTGAGCATCGCGTTGCCCAAGGGTAACTGGTGTTTTCACTGCTTTATTATCAATTACGCGGTAAACATAGTTATTTGCTGTATCGTAAACAACAGCTGTTTGTGGGATCTTGATAACCTGCTGTTGTTTGCTGACGAATAACAGCACATCAGCAAAAGCTCCTGGTAATAACTTTTCGTCTTTATTGGGGATAGCTGCTCTAACGTTAATGCTGCGTGTTTTTTGATTGATCAAGGGATCAATTGCGTGCACCGTGCCGCTAAATTTTTCGTTAGGATAACCGGCGTAGCGTACATTGATAGTTTGTCCCGCTGCAATTTTACTGATAGCTGTTTCCGGTATTGCAAAATCAACGTAGATTGGATCCAACGCCTGTAGACTTACAATGTTTTGCCCCGCATTGATATATTGACCCAAACTAACTTGATTGATGCCCAATTTTCCTGCAAAAGGAGCTCTTACCAAAGTTTGACTTAAATTAGCCTGATACTGCTCTACCTTTCCTTTGGCTGCGTCAGCTGCGGTTTTGGCTTTATCGTAATCAGCTTTTGAAACGGTGTGTGTTGTATACAACTTGGCATAACGTTCAAAATTTAATTGTGACAATTGTAAATCAGCCTGAGCTTGTACGAGTTGCGCTTTCAGAATGTCTGGATAAATTTCAACCAATGGAGTATTAGCCGCAACCTTATCTCCCGATTTGAAATAGACATTGACAATTCTTCCTGCAACTTCTGGTTTGACGACAATTCCTGGAATGGCTGTAATTGTGCCAGTGGCTGTAAGGTGATCGCAAACCTGACTGTATTGAATTTTAGCAATTTCTACGACCGCTGGCGGTAATTGTTGCGATGATTTCGGTTGCGCCACAGATTCTAGCGCCCAACTGTTAGCAGTGAAGGCAATTATAGCAAGAACAATGTGTTTTAGTTTTAGCATGATAAGAAAACGTTCCGGTAATGGTGTTTTTTTGTAGTGTTGTAATGGCGATATGATACATATGGAGTAGCTTGAGTGCTACCCGAATATTGAGCAAGTTTTTAGCAATCCGTTGATCAAGGCATCAATTTCTTCCTTAGTATTATAAAAAGCAAAAGAAGCACGAGTGGTGGCGGGCACGCCTAATCTTGCCATCAGCGGCATGGCGCAATGGTTGCCAGCGCGTACTGCAATGCCTTCATCGTCGAGAACTGTGGCAATGTCGTGAGGATGAATATGTGGAAACACAAAAGAAATCACGGTTGTATGATGTAATCTTTGATGATCTGAAGCCGTGGCAGTAATAGCAGTAGCGATATTTGGGGGCCCTAAAATTTTTAGTTGTGGTATTTCGCCTAGCCGATACCAAGCATAATTTACTAACTCTTTTTCGTATGATGCAATCTTATCCATTCCTATCTCAGTTAAAAAGTCTATGGCGGCTCCTAGCCCTATAATGCTTCCAATGTTAGGAGTGCCTGCCGCGAATTTATCAGGAAGGTCGGCGTACGTTGTTTTAGTAAAGTTCACCATTTTAACCATGCCGCCACCGCTTTGATATGGTGGCATTGTCTCTAACCAAGTTTTTTTCCCGTAGAGCACACCGCTGCCAGTTGGAGCATAAATTTTATGACCAGAAAAAATATAAAAATCACAATCCAACTGTTGCACATCAATCGTCAAGTGTGGTGCCGCCTGTGTGCCATCGATTAGCACTGGGATACCGTGTTGGTGAGCTGATGCGATCATTTCTTTGATTGGGTTGATGGTGCCGAGTACATTAGAAACATGGGCGACGGCAACGATTTTGGTCCGTGGAGTTAATAGTTGCAAATAGGCGTCCAGGTCAATTAATCCATCATCGCTAATCGGAATCACATCTAAGTGCGCATTTTTTTCCTCGCACAGTATTTGCCATGGTACAAGATTGGAATGATGTTCCATCGCGCTGATTAGTACGCGATCACCGGCGCTAACACCAGAATGAGCGGGAATTCTGCCGAAACAATTAGCTACCAGATTAATTGCAAAAGTAGCGTTGGGAGTAAAAATGATTTCCTCAGTGCTGGGTGCGTTAATGAATGCTCGTATTTTCTCGCGCACCTTGTTGTAAGCAGAGGTTGCTTGTTCTGCCAGCAAATAAACGCCACGACCAACGTTAGCGTTATGATTAAGGTAATAGTTGCTCAACGCCTCAATGACCTGTAGCGGTTTTTGGGTGGTTGCGGCATTATCAAGATAGACCAATGGTTTTCCTCGCACCAATTGTTGTAAAATGGGAAAACATTGGCGCATTTGTTTGATGTCTAGAGTTGGCATAGTGATATAATGAGGTGGTGTTCGTTCTAAGCAAGTAAAGTTTTCTATGTTTTCTATGTATCGAATAGATTACAGCGGTTAACTGTGGTTAACTGTAGCAGTTGAACCTGAATTTGCAATGAGAACTTTTTCTACATTTAATCAACCACTTGCAACTACAGATCACCAATTGCAATTAGATTGGTTGTGCGTCGTGGTGGATTCAAACTATGTGAAAAAGTTGGCATTGTGTTTCTTGTAGTTTTTAAAAATTTTTAATTTACATCAACAAAGGAGCATTTATATATGTTTGCACTAAAAAAGCAGCAGTCAGTCAAAACGGATAACGTTAAGGATAGCGTTCTCAGCAGCAATGATAGTAATGAATTATCGTTTAAGCCTTTTGCAGGCTTAAATAAAAAATATCCAAACGATACGAAGCCAAAGTCGCTTAGTGAGTTAAAGCAATTATTCCCGACAGACCAGGGTAATATTGAGGGGATTAGAGATTGCTTAGTTGGCAAAAGCGAGTCGTCATTTGGATTTTATGAACAGCATCTTATTCAAATCATTAAAAATAAGTATTGCGAGGATGTGGTTTTTAGAATCAGCATGAAGTGCGATGATATCAGGAAGTTTTTCAATAATACCAAGACGTTGCAAGACAAATGGATCAAGTGTCTTAATGAGTTTGGTTCTTATTGTGCGGAAATGCCTGGTCCAGATCAAGATCCGTTAAACGAAAATAATGTTACGGGTGTTTCCAATTTGGATAAATTATTTGGATATTACCTCTATGCCCAATATAGGCAGATTAAGAAGTATAAAGAACGGCATACTGGCGAATTAACTAAAACAGAGAAGGAAATATTAAACAAGGAAGCGATCGAGCTGCTCAAAGAGGCGGTTAACAAATACAATAATTTTCATGCATTACTTTCTTTATGTCAAAACGAGCATTGCTATTTTAACAATACAAAAGTTCATGAAGAGAATGCAGAAGAAGTGTGGAATAGGATTAAGGTCACTAGTCAACTAATAGATAAAATGGTGAATTATGCACCGACAGGGGCTGTTGGTTTCGTGGAGGCAGCTATACTCTTGGTAAAGATAGCGCAAATGTACGAGCAAAGCTGTGACATGCAGTCTTGTGCTATACCTTTTTATAAGCTAGCTTGGGATTACTATGGAGAATTCAAGAAAAATTACAATGACCACCAGGAAAGGGCAAGTAAATTTATTGAAAGTTCCTATTTTGGTGAAGGGATAAACGGTATATTGGGTAAGAATTCTTCACTGAAAAAAGCAAAAAATATAGATGATATGATAACTAGAATCTTTGGAGAAAATACTATAAAAATTTTATTCTTCGGTGATGCAAGTCAAAAGAAGGATATTTCGCCTTACTCCAAAAAACCTTCTCCTGATGATCCTGAAGGGTTTCAACGATACGATTACTTCTAAATTCGGTCGGTGCCTTCTGCCCCCGCGGCCTAGGCCTAAGCTGGCTAGCCGCGGGATTTGAGTGTTTGAGTCGTAGTATACATCCAATCTGGAAAGCTGCTGTTAGTAGCTGTTATGCTGGACTGGTTTGACTACATTAAATTAATCTTTTGCAGCTCTTCTTTACTTTCGTTTGTTGTTTTATGCTCTTCTTTATCTAGATCTTTATTTGCGTTTATCTTGTTTTCGATTTCTTCTGATTTATCTATCTGTTTGTTTTTTTCATCTTGTTCCCCATATTTCACGTTTGATACTTTCTCTTTGTTAAGTAACATTGTTGAAAACTGTTCGTAATTTTTCCATCCGTTTTTACCTTTTTCGTCTAGGATGTCTAATATGTGTTGCTGATCTTCCACTGTTTGCGTGCTATAAATTTTATAGAAATCATCAGCTGACATAAATCCTATTTTTTCAAAGAAATAGCTCTTTAGGGCGAACAGTTCTAGCTGCTCCAAGTTTTTACTCACGTTAATATTTTTTGTAAGGTAAATTATGTTTAGAACCTTCATTAGGGCCTTTCCTTTCTCTGTCTCTTGCAGTTCTTTGTTTATATCGAAATCATTTTTTATTTCTAGTTTCTTTGGGGATTTGTGTTTAGGGTTAAAAGGATGAGGATCAATCACGTTTTTCTTTTCTACATCTTTATCTTCTTTTATTATTTCTTTCTTATTAACGTTGGTAATAGTTTTAATTTTTTGCTCTTCTTCATTCTTTTCTATTTCCAAATTGTCAATTTCATTAATTTTCTCACTGTCCTCTTCATTCTCTTCGTTGAAGCCTTCTAAGATATTTGAGATCTGCTTCTGTTTCTCGGTTACCTCTTCAACGGTGCTGATTTCTATCTCAAATGGCAGTTTTATTTGCTCATTGGATTTATTGACTTGTTTTACTGTTTTATCTTTACCAGCGCCGAACATTTCACGTATTTTTTTCCTCATTGACTTAAGAGCAAAGGAAGATATTTGCACTATCGAACTAAAGATGAAGTTCCAAATGTTAACGACTTTAGTGAAGCGCGACATTTTGGAGTCATTGTAAATATCTTTAAGAACTTTAACTCCAGCTGCCAAAGCTGCTGGATCGCCTGTTTCACTCAAATATGCAGCATAACCATCAGTAAAGGATTTTTTGATGCTAGTGTTGAGCTCTGGTTTTGCCATCAACTTTTTCATCATGTCCGCAGGAGCAGGATCTTTACCACATTGCTCAAAAAAGTATTTGACGGCAATTATTCTAACTGCATTTGGGAGAGTTTGTTCTTGAACAATTTCAATTAGCTGCTTGATGATATCGTCTCGCTTTGTTGCATCATCTTCTGCGTCCTTAAAGCTTTTCCACCAATGGTTCTTGCAAATACTGCCGATGTCATCGGTAGTATCATAATCTAGTGTTACAGCCGATGGTCCTAATATTTTAAACATGGCGCGCAACAGAAACATTCTATCAGCATGAGTAAAATTAGCAGTGGTGCCAGCGTCAAGGATAATTTTAGGATAATTTTGTACACCAAGAGCTTTCTGTTCAGTGCCCAAATTTGAAAGCAATTTTTCAAAAACTCGTTTTTCTCTTTCTTTTCCTGCGAACGATAACTCTTTCTCGGTACCAAACCGCTTTAATACATCCAACAATCTTTTGTTGTTTGCTGTGTTTAAGAATAGGTCAAAGAGCTCTCTTTGCATCATTGTTGTGTTCAAATCAGTTGCATTGGCTATGTCAGCAAAAAATCCTTTATCTTGATTTTTTTCCGACTCTAGCCATTTCACAATGGCTTTTTCTAGATTGTCTTGAGCTGCTTCCACCTTGGTTGACACATTCTTTACTTCAACCACGCCTCCCTTTTCCTTGAATTGACGTAGAATTCGAAAGCCATTTTCGCTGAATATTAACTGCGGATTTTGCTGAAATAGGTTCCCGATTAGTTTTAGATCATCTTGCAGAAATTTGTCGATTATGGCTCGTTTAACATCGTCGTATTCCCCAGAGAAAAGATAGTCAATAAAACGCTCATTTTTCAGGTCGTCACGTAAGCTTTCTGTACCAGCAGCCTGGGTGAGAGTTGTGTTGGCAGCAATCGTCTCCCAGAATGTTTGTGCCTGTTGCTCATACCCGTTATACATCAAGGTTATAAATATCTTAAAAGGATTACTCACTACGTACTTATTAATAGCGAAATAGGAATGTTTGAGACACGCGTTAAAAAGTTCATTAGCTTTATCTGTGTGCCCGGCTTTTACTAAGGTGTCGTATAACTTGGTAAAATTTTCACCGAAACCAACGTTGGCGTAAAACGCATAACTGCCACAGCACGTTTCAAGAAAGGCAGTAGCTAGAGCTTTTTTTCCTGCATCTGTGAACTCAAGGTATATGTTGGCAAAATTCTTACCAAGGCCTGAGTTGCCTAAAAAGGTATCTTTGTTGAGGAGGTTGAAAAAAGTAATCGCTAGATCATCATGCCCAGCATTTGTTAATGCAGCATGAATTTTGGCAAAGTTCTCACCGATACTGGAATTTTCGCAAAAGGCCTCATTTTTGAGGCATTTATCAAAAAAATCGGTAGCCTTATTTTTATGTCCAGCTTTGATTAAATCAATGTATATATTGGCAAAATTCTTGCCCAGATTAACATCTGCATAGAAAACATCTTTTTTACTTTCTTTATCGTTGCTGAGTAAGGTATTAAAAAATTTCTCAGCCTCATCTGAGTTTACTTTCTCTAACGCAATAAATATCTCCGCAAAAGATTGCCCTGGATCGAGGTTGTCCTGAGGGTTTTTTAAGAAAATGTTCGCAATATGTTCGCCAATATCGGGATTAAACTTGAATAATGCGTTGTTGATTGTTGTATCTTTTAGATGCAGAACATTTAGCAGTATTTTCTTGCTATAGGGATCTGCTTGTTTAATTTTCTCGGCAAATTGTCTTTTAACAGTACCAGTATTATCTACGATAAAATCTTGAAGAATCTTAGCTGTTTTTTTATCAATGTTTTGTCCTAGTGTAACTTGTGCAAAAGCTTTCCAGAAATATTCAAGCTTAAGCTCTTTGTCTCGTTGCTCATTATCGTCTAGTTTAAGCTGAGTTAGTATTATGAAAAACAGGTTGCATCTTTCTCCGTCATTAAACGACAAAAGATTATCTAATCTCTTTGTCTTTTCCTCTGTGGTTAATGTGTTCCATTTCCCTTTAGTTTCATCATTCATGTAGTTTACGACGTCTTTAACCGACCAAGCGCCTTTCAACAGCATTCCCTCAGCAACGTAATCGGAGAAACGCGGATCCCGAAAATCGTACTCAATTTTTTCTAATTTTATGCTGAGGTTATTTTTGTCATCAAAGGTGATTTTTGTTTGGCATTCAATTTTAGCAAAGTAATTGCCTTTTTTTGCTTGTTGTATATCTAAATGCGCTATTGTATGACTCACGATATCGCTATGAACATTTCCACTAATATTGTTCTCTTTTTTGTACTTATTGAGTTCAACCTCTAGTGCTTGGTCATCTTGTTTTATTCGTTCTTCAAATTTTTCAGTGTTTGTCGGTTCATCAATATCTATCTGTTGTTCCTGTGCAAAAGAGATTTTCTTATCGTTGCCTGTGAGTATTTTGCTCGTATCTGTGGTGGGATTTATGTGCGTATAAAAGGGCTTTTCTAAAAATGAAAACCCATCCTTGTTAGTTGTAAAAGAAAATTCTTCTGTTGGTGGTCTAAAGTAGCAATCACCGAACAATGGATGATTTTTAATCACCATCATTCCCCTTATTGATAACGAATATAATGTATACCCAGCATTGTTAAGTAGCGAGGCTTGATTAAACAATTTGATAATTTTTTCTACACAAGCATCCTGGTTTTCTGGTTTAATGTTCTTCAATAAATGTTTTTTGAAGAAATTTTTTAATTCTGTTTCGTTTTCGAATCTTGTCCTACCCTCTTCCTGTAGCAGTGTGGCGATTGATTTTCCATCAATGGTCGCTCCTGGTACTGGATCTCTGTTCCAATCCTTTAGTGCCTGATCTGCTGGCAGGAATTTGCAATATTTGTAATCAACAAAAGCTACTGACGATGCTGGTATTTTTTCATCACTTGATATTTTAATACTCTGATCGTCGCCAATTATTAGCAATGGCTTTTTCTCTTGGCTTGAAGAATCGAGTTTTTGCATATATTCACCTTTTTTATTCGTCGCGTACTGCGACGCATTGTAAAATTAAAAATTATCGGGATAATTAATCCTGAGTTAATAGTCTCGTTCCATCTTGTCTTTCATTCTTGTCCTTTCTTTTTGTCCTTATATTCGTATCATAGCACAATAACATTAAGATTAAATTAGGTTCTATTAGCCATAGTAGCATGTTTCAATGATAATCATTAAGCACGTTTAACCTCTTAATAGTCATTTAATGTCATATTGTTACAATGAGGGCATGGTCATCGTAAGCGATGGTACAGCAATGTTAAAGCAATGATTACTTAAACTATAGTTCTAAACAAAATTTTAGTTGGTTGATCTATGAATAAGTTTATTTCAAGCAAGCAAAAACAAAAGCAAGAAGGCAAAGAAGAAAATATTGTCAATTATGACAATAATCAAAAAGGGCAAGACCAAAGCCAACTTGAATATGAATATAAAAGTATCCAGTGGCAGGTTGTTGCAGCGGGTGATAGCGGCCAACAGCAAAGCTTACAAGTAAAGTTGGCTGGGATGTTTAAACCAGAACAACAGCAAAAAGAGAGCGAGCAAAATAAGGATAATCAGAAAGAAGTTATAGAGAAAGTAGCGAAAAATGAAAACATTTTAGACTGTGCTGATGATGACAATAACTGTTTTTCCGAGCTTAAGCATCTGTTGCTTGAGGCTAAGGGATGTGATGCGCATGTTACTTTTGTGTTTGAAAATTACGCCAACATTAATCTTCAAAGCAAAAGTATCAGTAAGTTATTGCGGTTTATAACCGACAACAAATTAGATTGTCATTTATCTTTTCGTTTTGTGGGTAAGTCTAAGATAGCGACACAGAAGGAACAACCGCAACGAAATGAGCAAGAAAGTAAACAACAGCTAGCTTTTTGCAATCAATTATTAACTGATGTTTATCTTGCTAATCAACGTGAAAAAAATTCTAAGTCAGCAGTGCCAGCAGTAACGCCAAACTTGATGCGCAAGCTCGGGCATAGCAGTGCGTCAAAAAAGAAGAAGAGCAAAGTGCGTCCCAATAAGTTGAAACTGCTCGGTTTTTTAAGTTCTTTGAAGAAAGGAGAAAAAAAAGACGAAAAAAACGAAGGTAAAAAAAATGAAAAAAAGATAATTGAGGACAGCAAGGGCTCTGTTGCTAATAATTTTAATAAAGAAATTGGCGATCTTGTGCTGGAGACACAATTTGTACATCAGCAAGAGCAAGAGCAGCAGTTGGAAAGAGATATTGAAATTAATCGGGATCAAAATCTTGAAAATAACATTAGTGAAAATGATCTGGGCGAAAACACTTCTAGAAAAACTTTAAATGAATTTATAAAGCGCAATAAAGCAATGTGTAGTGCGATGTTGCAAGAATTAGACGATATACAATTATTAAAGCGCGTAGAAACAATTTGGGATCAATTTCTCGGAGCGTATGCAGATTTGCTTGCTTTGCCTGATGGTAAAATTCCGGAAATCACTCATTTAACTGATGATGTTTTGTTACGCGTGATCAAACACAACAAATTATTTGACCGTGGCATCGTCACCTTTAATTTGCCACTGGGGTTTGGGATCAAGCCGGTTGCGGGTAACAAGTTGCAGAACAAAGATCCGAAAAATATTTTATTTTATGATGAACGTTTGAGGAGAGTGGAATATCGCAAATCTCCAATTACGCCACTTACCATTAAGCTTCCTGATGATCAAAAAGAATCCACAGGAACAGTTGGTCAGTTTTATCTATTTGGTCCAGTTGTTGGTGACGGTAAGCTTGAAAACAAGAAGCAAGATTTTGGAATAGAGAAGAAAGAGAAGAAAAACGAAAACATAGAAATAAAAGAAGTAGAAAAAATAACTTTAGAAAATTACCAAAAGTTTTGTCAAATAAATAAACAAGATTTCGATAATGTTTTTAACGGCGAAATTAGTAGTGTAAAAACAAACGAGCTCTTATTAAAAGACAAAAAGGATGTTGATAGTAGCCAAGTTTATCAATCAAGTAATCCGATGCAACTTACCCCTCAAGCTTGTCTTTACATTAAAGAGGTGCTAGGTAGTGGGCTCACTATAGGTATAGAGAAGCAGTCTTTTAGCTATTCGGAACAAAACAAAAAAGAATTAAATAAAATCATTTCACGAATAAAATCTTTCATCAATTTGATGAAGCTAGCTGATCATAATATAGACCAGAAAAAACTGATTTCTTTCCTTATTGACTTTGAACTTTATTCACCACACGACATAAAAAACCTGGGTGAAATTCTTATACAGCATGGCACGAAAGGAGTGTTTGATTTTTTTAAAGTACTTGAGGAATGTAAAAGCGATGAAAACCAGGAGAAGCAAGAGAAGATATCAGGGCATATGTTTTTCATTAAAGTTTATGAAAAATTTAAGCTTTTCCTGCAGTATCCTAATTGGGCCCAATTTATTACCCCAGCTGGTCAAGCATTGCCAAGCAAACTTTCACCATTGAGTTTTGGACAAATAGACTACTGGAATGGGCTGGTGGAGCAATATTTAGCTGCGACAGCTAAAGAAAAAACTGATTTGGATATTGTAGATTTGTTTGGCAGATTTGAGTATCTCTTACAGGAAGTAGAGTTAATTAATAAAGAGCGAGCCAAATACGGACTAAGTCCAATCACTATCAAAGGGAAACCTCCGGCGGGAGCTTACTCTAAAGCAGGAATGGATCGTCTCTTATATCTGATCAAGCATACGAATAAGCACCACTTGGAAGATTTTATGAATCTTCCCTATTGGGCTATTAACCTTGAGCCACAAGGAATGATTTGCGCGATGCGTGACTTTGGCAGCAAGGTAGTCATTGCGGAAATGAGGATTGGGTTGTGGTGTAAGAGAGAAAAAGTAAGTGATGAAATAGGGTCTTATAGTTACAAGGATAATTACAGGTTGTCTTATCTGCCTACTGATAACGAATTGATTAGGAGTAGGGAAGTGGGATACCAGAATGTGGAAGGTCGCGAAGCTATGGTGGTAGTACCAAGTTGTGCAACTTTTTTTGCACAGTGGTATCGCTACATGTCTTTGCAAGCAAATATTCCGCCTAATCAACTCCCGGCTTTTAACAAACAGATTGTGACGTATTTCCAAAACACTCTTAGCGATTTCGCGCTTAATTTTATCAATGATGAAGGAAAAGATAATGTAGAAGCAGAGCTACCAGATGAGGCAGAACCACTTAGGCGATCGTTGCTGGTGATGCTGGCGTGGGTAGTAGTGAATGGCAGAAGTTCCAGTAACAGCGTCAATGTGATGGAGGAATTCAAGCAGTTGTTGTTGAGTACGACATCGATTATTTGTAGAACGAAAGATCGCGAGCAGATAATGCAGATGATAAAAAACACGATACAAAAAGGCGAAAAAGAAAATGCAACAGATGATACCGATAATATTTTTTCCGCATTTTACATGTGTAATGATTATCATCTCTCTTTGGGTGACAAAAATAATTTTCTTGACTGGTCTAAAAAGGAGTTATTAAAAAAAGTAGCAATCAATAAGATTCTTGAAAAAAAGAAAAAAAGCGTAGTTTTACTTCCAATTTATGGGGAAAACGGCAAGTTGTGTGGCACGTTATTTATTGATTGTAGAAAGGAAGGTGAAAAAATTGTGAGTTGTGTTGTCCCCAAGATGAAAAAGCAACACGTTAAAAAAATTATAAGCAACGGATATATGGATTTATCAAATTTTAGGATAACGGAACAAGAAAGCAGTCGCATGAAGGGTGGTGCTAAAGCTATATCAGCTCTTAAGCACAGCGGTTCCAATGTTATCAAGAAGGAAGCAGATCTAGGAAAGTGTTTTGAACATGTGGTGAGCTTTATCTTGTCTGATAAAAAACAACGGCCACAACCGGCAACGGCTGTTGGGGGTGACGTTGATAAATACATGGACATGATCTGCGAGCAGATTACCAAGGTGAATGTTCAACCGACACTTAGTGAAGTGGCTGCTGTAATTAAATTGATGGAAGCAGAAAAAGGGCAGTTTAATCAGGTTGGTAATACCCTTAGAAATATTTTTACTTGTGTCAATTATTATGGTGAAGGGGCATATCGAGCGGTATTAAATTTTGCTGCTAACAGTGACAATGCTGCTGCAACGGAACGTTTCAGTTGGAATGTGCAGAATTTGATTTACGAAAAAGGTAATAGTAAGGAAGTGGGTGAAATTTTATTGTTATTAGCAAGTTTAATCAAACCCGATGCAGCTGAAGATGAGTCCAAGTTAGAAAAAACAATGAGTAGGATCAAGAAATATCTAAAACGGGGAATGGAAAGTGGTAACAGTGAACAACAAGCTATCAAGCAGTTATTACAAGAACTGAGAAAAATTAATCCTCCAGTCAATGGAAAATTTGTTACAACGGAAGAAGTGATGTCGTTGTTGAGCAATCTCTTGCCGGAATCGAGCAAAAAGTCCAACAAAAAAACTGTCAAAAAAAAGAAAGTAGTAGAGTCAAATTTAAGCGAACAAGAAGAAATAGAGCTGAGAAAAGAAACCCGGAAAAACATCGGCAAAACATTTAAAGCAGATGATGTGGATGCTGATGTGGTGGATAGTAGTTTTGCCTCATATATAGTTAAAGTTACAGAAATTTTTGCCAGAAAGATTGCAGATAAAATAGAGAACATAGAGGGCCTACAAGAAAACATAGATAAGGTATCGAAAGAAAAGCAATCTGATTCTGTTTTATCGCAAGTTAGTGAGGCAGTTAACACCGATAAAACCATAATTGAATACAAAAAGCGTCTTGAAGAGCTGAAAGAAAAATTAATTAAAAACAAGCACGAATTAAGATCACAATCTATTGGTGATAACAAAAAACAAGGTGAAGAATTTTTTGAATTGTTGGATGCAATAATATCATTAAAGCAAATAGAAATCGTACTGTCAGGGTTTAATCCACCATCGGTAGAGAAATTGTCTAAAGATATTTCTAGTGCAATAGACCGAGTGATAAATAGGAGTAATCTTGGTAATACACTTACTCAAATACCTGGATCAATTCCACGTGTGTTTGTTTTTGATCTTTGCAATAAATTATTTGATGTGGCTTTACATAAAACTGATCCAACCGATGGCATTGTCAGTGAAGACAGTGTGAAGCATGTCGTAGCAAAAGAGGTTACGACGGGCTTATTTGCTCCTAAAACTTTTTTTGATGATGATATTGAGTCAAAGATCAATATTAATGAGAAACTTGCGCCAAATCATGAAGCATTACAAAAGTTTTTGTTAAAAGAACTGGGAGTTGATGACAAAAATAAAAAAAGTATTACGACCAAGGAAGAGTTAGAGCGATATAAAAAAGTACTAAAAAAAATCAAAGACACTAATGCTTTTATAGGTGCGTTGTCATTCATAAAGAATGAAAAATCAGAATTGCATTTAAATGCATTGCTTTCGCTGTTACAAGGTGAGCAAAGTGGCTGTTATTTTAACATAGAGGATAACGGCACTCCTTCCATCCGGTTGCAAGATTTAAGCAGTATTCTTTTTTCATTGTATGCTCACCCAGATCTCGATTACATCAAACATCTGACGACTATTTTTACCAAAGTAAATGCAACAACAAAAAAGGAAGATTTAATTGAAGCAATTGTTGCTGTGTTGGCCGTGTTGAAAAATGTTCAGCATGTTAGTGATAGAGAATTTGGGTTGTTGTTGGAATTGGGTTGTAAAGGGTTTTCTGTGGTTTCTTTGAAGATGATGAGGCAAGCTCTCTTTAATGATAAGTCCGAAAGTTTTACCAAAGAGCGGGCTGATGGCCTATTCCTCAACTTACTGCAGTGTCTCTCGAGGGTTGAATCCAAGGATGTCACTGCAGCGAAAACAGCTTTAGATAAAATTAGTCATTTGTTGACAACGGTTAATGCCGCTGAACCTGATAAAACTTATTTGGTCACTGCCTTGATGGATTATTTTATCGAGCCTACAGATAAGAAAAATGAACAGCAAAAGTGGCAACGAAGTGCCATTGCATCACTGGAAGATGTGGCAAAAATTGTTGATTTTGTTATTCCTGTCAATGAGGAGAATAAAAAAAACAAATCTAAAAGTGCAGCTACTCCATCTGAAAAAGATCTAGTAGCTATTCTTAAAATATTAAATGGATCTTGTTGGCAAAATGAAAATAACACGGGAGCAGAGATTAAGGTTGATGATCAAATTAAGTTAATTAAACGACTGTACAAGAAACAAGCACCCAAAACATCCAAAAAATCCAAGCAAGCAATTGATGAGAAAAAGCAGCAAGGTAATTATATTATTCAGCGATTAGCCATTTTATGTGGCCGCATCCCAAGTCCAACGTATGATCAGTTAAACAAAGCAATTGATAATTATTCTTCCGCCGAGGTTTTTGATGTTGATAAATATATCACCGAATATGAAAAAGACCCTTTTGGCAAAAGAAAAATTATTGATCAGAGTATGAAAAATGAGTTTCAAGATGATGAAGTTGCATCTTTTGTTAACAGAATGAAAGCTATATTTGCTGCTGAAAAAAACGAAAGTAAAAAAGAAGAAAAAGAAGGGGTGCAAGGAGAGATAAAAGAAGAGGTAAAAGAAAAAGAGATAAAGGAAAAAGAACGGCAGAAAAGTGATGAAGAGCAAAACGATAAGCCGTTGGATGAGCCACAGGAAGAATCAAAGCAAGAGCAAAACAATGAAAAGATAACATATGAAGAAAAAGATGAGTTTAAAGAAAATAAAAAAAAGCAGGAAGTAGAGTTAGAAGAGGAGCTGCAAGAACAACAAGGTGAAGACTTCTATGATAGCGATAGGGATTTTCAACTTAACGAGAATGAAGATGCACAAGATGACAACAGCGATACTTCAGAAGATGTGCAGATAGAGAAAGAAGTTGAAAAAATCATTGGATTAGGAGAGGACTTTTCTAAAGATTTAATTGCATCGCTGGATAGCATTGTGAAGGAGGAATATGAAAATGTGGCCAACTTCTCTAACGCCGAGATCATAGAATATCTTAAGGAAAACTCTGAGATAGCAAGAACAGGGAAGAACAAAAAAGAAAAATTAGAAGCACACGCGAAAGTTACAGCAGCAAATGCCGAAGCAATATATCGCTCTACTGGGCAATATCCTAAGAAACATCAGATGTTAATTTCGTTATGTTATAGCTTACTCTGTGATCCTGATTTTGCTCCGTTGAAAAATGATGAGCATAGAAAAAGAATTTTAGCTCAAGTTAACACCAGTGAAGGTAAAACGATGATTGGTTGGTTAACTTGTTTTGATCAATATTATGTTTATCAACAACATGTTGATTTAATTACAGCTAACATCGATTTAGCTCGTCGTGATTGCGAATTATTGCGCAGAATTGCGAATTTTTTTGGTATTAAGGTGGAATTGATTACCGCGTCGAACGAAGGTGACTTTTATAAAAGCCCGCGGGTAATTCATGTGTCTACCATGGATCAGCTGTCATTATGGCAGCAAAAAAATATCTCCGTGGGAAAAAAGATGCCGCCACCGGAAAAAATGTTTTGCATGTCTGATGAAACTCATCAATACATGCTTGATAAGCCGACAACCCCTTTTAAGCTTTCCAAGTCTACCAGTTTTGTTGGTGATGATAATCCGCTTAGAGTTATTTATGAGTTGGTCAATGAGTTTATTGAACGCGAGGAATTTTTAAATACCAGTGACTTAGGTAACAGTAATATTGATATTGCAAAACTGCGACACTACATCGAAGTAAAAAATTCAACAGAATATGAGAAAAATTTTAGTGCACTCACTGATGCTAGATTAAGTCAGTTACTTGATTCAGCGTGTCTGGCTAAGATTTTGGTAACGGCAACTCTAGAGCAGAAGAAAAAATTTTTTGTAGTTGGTACCGAAACACGCAAAATAGACGGTATCGAAAAAAACGTGTTGGTGCCACTGATCTTGGAAGGTGACGAACCGCAATCTTCTAGTTGTATTTGGCCGTTAGACTTAACCCAGCTAGTATCTGTGCGACTAAATCGTGCGTACGTAGAGGATCTGCGCAGCGATCAAGAGAAGAATTTAACTTTCTTTTGTGCCAATGAAAATATTGGGGTTAGCACTGAATATGTTGATTCTTTTTTTGGCAAAAAAAATTACGGCACGATAATTGCAACTAGTGCAACTCCGGGAGGGCAGAAGGACCTTGACGAGTTATCGCTAAGAAGTAAGTTTAAAACCCTGATCCAATTTCCTCCAAGTCGAGAACCGACAATAGAAAAATTACCATCAATACTTACAAAGAATCAGCAAGAATGTATTGATACAATAAAACGTACGATTAAGGAACAAGCACAAGAGAATCCGGTGTTATTGGTGTGTGATGATGCGATTGCTACCAAAAATGTTTATGACCAACTACGGCAGACAGATCTGCAGCAGAGTGAGTATAAAATCCAAGTAATGAATGCTGATGGAATTACTACTTGGGATGAAAAAGGTACCGGGGTGATTTTTTATCGTCGTCCAACAATAACTGCGAAAACATTGGAGGAATTTTACAAAAGAGCTGCTGGGGCAAAATGTATTTCGATTGTTTCTAGAGACAAGGGATTGGGCATTAATATTAAACCCGATAAAGATCATGAGCTTTTTGTGATTAAAAACGATGTTTTTTCAAAGAGGCTTGATTATCAAATCGATCGGCGTACTGGCAGATATAGGGAAGATGAAAAAAAATTGAGTGAGGGTGTCAAAACAACAACACCGCCAGGTAAAGTAATTAGTATTCTCAATCAAGAAAGTTTAGGGGGTAAATATGGGCTGTCGCAGGAAAAGATAAATGAGCTTAAGGATAATAGTGAAGTAAATGAAGAAGAAGGTAGTGAAGTAAAAAAAGGTGGGGTAGAGAAAGTTATAAAATTTTTACAGAAGAAAATTGAAAAAGAAGCAAGGTTTCGTAGGGTGGTTGAACTCACTAATATAAAGGTGCTTAAACAGTATGAGAAATTATTGGGTCATTGGAGTAAGAACGTTGCAAGAGCAATTAAAAAACAGGAGCACAAGTTAAATAAATTAAATAGACTAGCCAAAGAACATGAGGAGTTTGATGGTGATGAGGATAAAAAGAAGAGAAGTGAAAAAAAGAAAAAGTATGAGGAAGCAATAAAGCAATTAAAATCAATCAATGCTTACATTTTGCTACAGCGTAGCAAATTTATTGAACAAACCAGCGGGCTTTCAAATAAGGTGTTGCAACGCGTCGTGCAGAAGAGAGGCGAAAATGGTGCTAATGCTTCCTATGTGCGTAGAGATAAACATGGAGCATTTGATACCAGTGTAGCTTTAGAGGTAATGGATGAATTTAAACGTAAATCTAAAAAAATCTACCGCAAATTGTGCAATGACGTTGAAACCCACCCCAGCTATGTTCTTTATTCTGGCGTAATAAAGAAACCAGCAAATAAAGGGGCGTTAGAAAAAATAGATAAAATAGATTTTTTAACTCCTTTCTTTGCAAGGAAGAAGAACGATGAGCAAGAAAGCAATCAACAAGAAAAGAATACGAAGCAAGAGGATACGATAGAAAAAGAAAAGAAAATAGAACAGGTTGTTCGGAATCAAGAGATGGTTCAGCAGCAGATTATATCAAACGAACCGATTGAAAATACTGAAAACATCCGTAATAGAGAAAGCGATAATAAAGAAAACTTGGTAGAAGAAAAGAACGAGGTCAAAGAGAATGAAGTTAAGAGTGAAGTGAATAAAGATGAGAAGGAACAAAAGCAGGATGAAAATCTGGAGAACAACGAAAATGACCAACAGCTTTCAAGTCTAACTAATCTAACCAATTTAACTAAAACGTTTACTACAATCTTAAATGATTGGTTTAAAATAAAAGACAATACAAATAGAAGTATAAAAAATGCTGAAGTTGCTGGATTTTTCACAAAAAATTATCAAGAAAATAAACAGCAAGAACAATCCGGTGATTACTTGCTTGCAGCAATAAATCATTTAAATGATTTTGTTAAAAGTGAAAAGAAAGTAACTTTTTTACAAGCTCTTTTTGGAGGTAGAACTGCAAAGAGGAAAAAATTATTTTCAGTTACACAAGGAGTTACTTTTGCGCTAGAGGATATGTTTATAAAATACCTCGATAAGAATAACAAAAAGATAGGCGAGATCAGTGGTGATAGCGGTAACGAAGCATCTAGCAAGCGTAGTAATCCTAAAGACATCTGTAACGGTGTAGTAGAATTTATAACGTTAACTCTTGATAACACCACTAGTGAATACAACCTAAACCTTGGTAAAAAAGATAGGCAATTAGTTCAGGAATTATCTAAAGAAATTAAAAAATTCTCGACGAAGAAAAAAGCAAATAATGTTGATATAAATAACGATGATTCCAATGAACCCATTGTCAAGTTAACAAGTATTGCTGATTTAAACATACTGATCAAAGTAATTGATTCTTACAAAAGATATTCTCAAGAAAAATATAAGGACAACAACGCGCGGCTTCACAAATTCTTGTTTAATCTTGAAAGTTTTATTAATGCAGTGATGCTTCAAGAAAGTTCAGCTTTAAAAAATAAGGGTGGTAATGAAGTTGGTGTGGATAATTCGGAGGTAGAAAATAAAAAACCAATAGTAAAACAACAAGAGGAGCCAAAGAAAAAAAATGAAAAAGAGGAGCAAGAAATTGATGAAGGTAAAAATAATGAAAATGAAAATATAGACGAGCAGGACAATAAAAAAGTAGCACCAGAACTTGAAAAGAAATTTAAAATGGTGGTGTTTGAGTTTAGGTTATTTTTAGAACAGACTAAAAAAGAGCTAAATAACCATAATTTTATTTATAAACTTTTTTATGGTACGGAGATCGCTCGAAAAACAAAAGCAATTGATCATTTTATATCAACGTATTGCGATGCAAAAAAAATACAGTCTTTTCTTATGAAGCAGGAAAATAAGAATAAGACTCTTACTCAATTATTTGGATCATTTATCAAGCAAGATGAGGAATATAAAAATAAAGACAAAGATGATCGTATGCTATCGCTAGCATCACATCATGGCTTTGAGTTTATAAAATTTTGCAGTCATCTGAATCTATCGTATGGGATGACGATTCAATTAAATCAAGTCAAAAATGAGCAAAACTCATTTAGTTCAAAATTAGGTGATATTGCTGAAACATTAAAAGGAAAAGGCAATAAAAAAACAACCGAAAAATCGCAGCAAAAAGCAAAAGCGCTCGATAAGTGCTTTAGTATATATCAAAAATTGGTTGCAACAGGGAAAGAAGATGGTCATACCAAAGATTTTTCACCACAAGTTTTTTCTTTGCGAGAGCGAGTGAGTAAAAATCCTGCTATCAAAGAAGAACCTTCCTTAAGTTCGTTTGTTTATAACAATAATCAGACGGTTAATGACGTCAAAAAAGAAGCTGATGAAATTTTAGATAAAACTTCTCATCCTTAATGTTGAAAACCGAGCGAATGTTTTAAAAACCATGATTAAGTTATTAAAAAGCTATAACACTGCATTGATTTTGATTAGTGTGATTTTAGCAATTGTATTAGGCATCTACACTCCTCGTTTGTTTGTGCACATAAAATTCTTAGGAGATATTTTCATCAATTTACTGAAGCTATTTGCATTGCCCTTAATCTCTTCTACTCTTATTGTTGCTCTTGGTAACATGGAAAAAAATTTACATGACTTAAAGTCCTTGGTACGAGGGACTACGGGTTACATGATACTGAGTGAAGTCGCTGCTGTTACTATTGCTTTGCTATTGTTTAATTTATTTAATCCAGGAAAAGGAGTAGATCCAAATTTAATTTTGCAGGGGAGTCAATACGCGGCTAGTAATGCCAATGGTTTAAGTATTGCTAATTTTTTGCTAGCGATATTTCCGCAAAATATCTTTGAGTCGTTAGCCAAATTTGATTTGTTGCCGGTGGTAATTTTTTCGACAATGTTTGGTATTGCTTGTACCGTTGTTGGGGAGAAAGCACAGGCTGTAATTAAGTTATGTGCTGCGGTGCGCGATGTTTCCAGTACTTGTTTGCATCATGTTATGATCTTATCTCCTATTGGCATCTTCGCTCTAGTTGGAGCAGGAGTTGCCGCTTCTAGCATCAGTGGTAACTTGGGAAATAGTTTTGCTGCATTAATCGCATTTGTATCGATACTGACCGCTGGTTTATTACTTCATGCATTATGGCAATTTATATTTGTAGTGATATCAAGCAAACAAAGTCCATGGAAAATATTTAAGAGTAGTCTGCCAGTATTTTCTACAGCATTTGCAACTTCAAGTTCTATTGCCACGTTACCCGCTGCGATGTGTGCTGCAGATAGTCTGAAATCTGACCACACCGTGACCAGATTTATGTTGCCACTGTGTGCTTCAATCAATATTGGTGGCATGATGATGTATGAAGTTGCTGCCGCTTTGTTCTTTTCTCAAGTACTAGGAGTTGACTTGTCTTTGTCGCAACAAATTTTAGTTGCTCTAGCTAGCATTTTAGGTGGTATGGCTGAAGGTGGCATTCCTGAAACTAGTTTGGTTAGTTTAGTGGTGGTATTTAGAATAGTGAACGTGCCGCTCAATGCTATATCGGTGTTGTTACCACTAGACAGAATTCTTGATCGATTAAGAACGGTAGTGAATATTTTTGGTAATATGTGCGGTGTGATTATAGTGAGCCAGTTTCTTAAAAAAGAATCCAAAAGTCTCAAATTTTAAATATAGTTTTTAACATTTCACCGTAGACTACACTGCAGTAAATCAACTCTTTTATTCTTATCAGCACTTTTTTGTTCTGTTGACCGACCTTATTTTTTCTTGTTGATTCCTTATGCTCCGGTAGCCCATTCGGACGCGCCTCGCCTCAAACAGAATTGCTTGGGTCTACGCCTAAATTTGATGCGTGATTGGTATATTTCCGTTGCAAAAAAAACCAAGCGTGGCTATAACACCACGCTTGGTCGTTGACAACCAACTCTAACGGTACTGCTGCAGACTACCCTTTCGCCTTGCGCTATTGCGGCATCATAGGATTGATTTCGGAGTTAGAGTTGCTGTTAGTAGTGTTGTTAGGAGTTATTACTTTTTGATCTACTTGTTGATCTACTGGTTTTGGCGGCTGAAACATATTGTTTTGTGTATTGAAGTTTTGCACATTTGGTTTGAGATTATTGATCTCACTGTCTCCAATACTCTTTTTTTCTTCAACAGGAACATTATTAACAATACTAATCTGAGTAGTCTGATTAGTATTAACCTGGTTTAAATTCTCGTTCAAATTATTGTTTGTAACATCAGACTCATTTTTCTTAGGCTCATTGGGAATAATTTTTTCGATTTTACTATCATTATTCTGCTTAAATTGCGTCGCAATTTTCTTAATATTCTGTTTATCAGTAGAAGTAAGATTTTTGTTCAAATTTTTGTTTATTGTTGTGTACGTTTTGTTTGTTTCGTTGTTTGGAGAATTCTTCAGATTTGGTGAGAGTATTGTCTTGCTAGTAGGTGTGATGTTTTTCTTTTGCTCGCTCTTCTGATCGTTCTTCTTAATGTTAATGGAAGAGGACAGATTTAGATTACCTGTGTCCTTCTCCTCGTTTTTCTTATTATATTTATTCCCAAGGCTCTCAATGTACTTGGTATTAAGTACTTCTAATTGCTTTGGGATCTTGTTAAGCATCGTGGTATTACTATTAGCAAGTGTCGTTGCACCGGTAATTTTCGATATATCACCACTCTCTAGTGCGGTTACGGAAGTATCCAGTTCATTAATTTTAGTATTAAGCATTGTCTGTTTTTTAATATGTGACGAGTCTTTTTTATTATCAAGGAAAAGCTTATCTGATGGTGGTATTGACTTTTTTAGTTGGTACATTTCTTTTGTAACCTTTTGAAGGCTTTCTTTGTCACCATCATATTTATTTAAAATTTTTGCTTGCTCTTTGCTGATCGCTGAAATGATTGCGTCTAGATCATATGGTAGCTTGTTTAATTGGCTCTTTATGTGATCGGGGAGAATTGTCGTAAATGTTGAGGTATGTTCGCCTGCAACCCCTGTGATTGTTATTTGTGCTTTTTTATTATTCTTTTTATTCTCTTCAAGGCTTTCGTATTTGTTGATTATGTCCAGCAAATTTTTGTTTTTGAGTTCAACCACAGTATGACCCTTTGGTAGTAAGGATGTTGTTACGTTTCCCTTCTTGTCTAGTTGTTTTGGCGTATCAATTTGTCCAAGATGCTCTTCGTGAATCAATGTATCAGCTACTGTGAACTTAATTTGCATCGTAAAGGAAGTGTTCTGTGTGAACTCAATTACACCTTGTGTAAGCTCCAAAAGAGATTTTCCATCAACCATTGTCCAAATAGGTCTATCTAGAGCATAAAGATCCAATTGTTTGCGATTTATCTCTTTGCCAACACCGATACCCTGAATTGTAAAATATGTAAAAGCTTCTTGTAGTTCGCCAAGAATTTTTTTTACTTTTTTTGCTGTAACATCCTCATCATCACCGTCGGTAATAAATAATACTCTTACGTTTTCAGTGGTTAATTTTTTCTTTTGCTGGGTATTTTCGACCTTATTTTTTTTGCTCTCTTTGATCTCTTTTTCGGAGGAATCAGAGTCAGATTCGATATCTTTTTTAGGTTTAGGAAAATACTCTTTGAAAGCGGTAAGATTTTTTATTTCTTCAAATGCTAAGTTTAGGTTGGTGCCACCTTTTGCCTCCAATTTTTTTAATTGCTCCTTAAGCTTTTGTTTTTGTACTTTTGCTTCCTCAGCGTTTTGTGAAATTGTCACGGAATCAGCACCGTTCAAGACTTGAGCTTTTGCAGTAAAAGGTATAATGCTGATTTTATCGCCTGGAACCAAAGCATCAATTGCATAGCCTGCAAGTTGCTTTGATAGCTCAAGGTTGCCGCAATTATTCTCATCCATGCTGGTTGAACAATCAATAGCGAATACGATGTGATTAAGTGGTGGCTCAGTAACTACTCCTGGGATTTTATCGCTATTGGACGATAATTCATTCATCTTAAAGACAAGCTTAAATATTGTTTTCTCGTCATCACCGTTTTTCTGGTTGAAATTTTCGTAATGCTGGCTCGGTACAAAAGAAAAAGGAGACTTGACTTCTGGTTTTGTCGTATTAGTTGTTTTATTGGTTTCAGGTACTTCTTTTTGGTTCATATTTAACATGAATCTATGCCTCTATTTTTTGATTTTTTATGCATCATGGATCTATACCTAAATTTGATGGGTGGTTGGTATACTTCCAAAATGCATAAAATTGTTGAATTGTTCCGCTAGATCCTTTGCGCTTATGAAAATAACCTATTTATTTTGGTTGCATCTAGGATCGACGCGATCTTGAACGAATTTTTTCGCAAAAATAGCGTGATAAATTGCTACACATTTACATTCATTCGTACAGGGGTAGTATACAATATGAATATTAAAGTATTATTAATTAGGTTATATTCGAATTGCGCCCGAATTGCACCGGACAAAAATTTCGTAAAACAGAAACACAACCGCCTCATGGGTCCTGCCGCTGCGGCACCCCATTTTTGCTTTGCAAAAACGGAGTCCTCGCCTTCGCGTTACCCCCTCGGCTAGCTTTGGTAGTGAGTTTCAAAGATAACTATATGATTTTTGTCCGGTGCAAAGCGTTGCGTGTATTTATGCTTGCCCCTTAATAAAAAACAAAGGTGATTGTGCTATTATTAACTATCCTGTACGAAGTTAATGGCTGTAGATGCTTAAGATATGGATATAGTCTTCGCACTTAGGTTTTAGGTGTGAAAAATTTAAAACATTAGAGCCATCAAAAATAAAAGAAGATACTCAATGCCATTTGGTTTCTAGGCTAGGCACCGTTGAGCGAGTGACCGGAGCATACCAAGACGTAGGTGAGGATCGCGAGCGAAAACGGCAACAACGCCTAAAACCAAATGGCGAAGAGTATATACCCAATCAAACTTGGATTTTCATAGCAGGTAGTTTAACCGCAATAAGGTGATAAAAATGCCGCAACAAAAAATTATCTTCCTAGATCCATCCGACGTGAAGATGAATAAAGATACTCAAAAAATACTGAGACTTGTAATAGAAAAATATTTTGTTAGTAAGCAGAACAAGGACAAGCAAGGTAATGTGAACCATGGAGGGAAATTACTACGTGGTTCCTATGTCAATGAGAACAAGGAAAAAAGTGATAGATATGTATATGAAATTGAGGTGCCTACAGAGAAAAAGCACAAGAAAGACAAGAAAGACAAGAAAGACAAGAAAGATAGTACACCTGAAAAAGTAACGGTGGTGTTAAAACGTCCTATTATAAAAACGGATAGCGGTCTTTTGCTTGTCGTTGATAAAAAAAATGGTAGCAATAAAAGCATAATAGAAGATGAACTGAAGTGCTCCTATGGATCGCTTTCCCGTAAGACGTCATCTGTTCAAATATCTCTGAATGAAAAAGACAATGGAATTACTCTAACTGATTGCCGCGATAACCCATTGGTAATAGAAACACAAAAAACTGACATTGGTCGGGTAGAACGAGAGTTTGATATCGTGCAAGGCATTTATGGAGAGGATAATGCATCTGAGGTACTTGAAAAATCGACCAATGTTACTGGAGGGATGAAGCGACAAGATTTGTGTTTGGTAACTGTTGATGAAAACTTTGAATTAAACGATGAGTTAGCTCAGCAATTTAGCAACAATAATCTTCCATTTCCGATACTGATACAACAGAACAACAAGATATTTCTTTGTGGCGAAACCTATGAAAATAATAACAAAAAACTGATTTTTACGGATTTGACCACGTGGTGTTCCGATAAATCGGTAAGCATTGAGCCCATAGTAAACCTGTTTGAGAAACAGCATCTCAGTAAGGAGATTGGAGAGCCAACAACCGTTGCAGCGGATGCTGTGCCTGGAGATGTACGCAATATTATAATTTCAAGTGGTGGTCACACTCCTAAACAGTCTTACACTGTTAGAAAACACGGGGGGCATCTTTTTTGTAAACAGCATTCAACTTGGGATCAAAGGAACTTCCGCGATAGGTTATCCATGCTGGTATTGCTATCAGAACGGTTTAAAAAAGTAAATGAGAAAAAGGTTTTTTTTGGCAATCTGACACCCAATACTGTTTGGTATGATGAAAATACAAGTGATGTTGGGTTATGGAATTTTAGTTCAGCGGTGAAATTTGGTAACAAGGCACTTCCAGGTAGAGATCAGATATACGCAGATCCGACGATTAGCGATGGCGACACTGTTTCCTCATCCATTCCTAATCCCGACGTTTTTTCATTCGGTGTGACGGCTTTTTCGCTCATGCTTAGAGATCAATCATTAAGAGGCAATTACACACAAACGAGAAATACGGTGTTAACTAACCCTAGGGGGGTTAATCAGGATGATCTTAGAATTACAGTGACAAAAGATCTGGAGTTTTTTGAAGATAATGTGCCACATACTGCTTCATCGAAAGCTGTGCGTCGTTCTTTTGTTAAAATAATCGAAGATGCTACCAGTAAAGATAACAGATTAACGCCCGAAGAAATGCAAGAGCGGTTAATGAATCTTTATCTCGTATCTAGATTACCGAAAGGAAAAGACACTTCGGAATTAACCAAGGTTTTTACAAAAAAGGAGAACAAGAAATACGAGCTCCTCATACCAAAAGAGTTTAAGCATTTGAGTGATGAGACTAAGCAAAAATTTGTTGCTAGTGTAGTGACGCGGCTTTTATTTCTCTCATCTCATGCGAAAGAGCAAAAATATACTGACTATGAAAAGAAGGCCAATAAGATTTTATCTAGTGTAATTTCAGGGGAATTGTATTCCACGTGTGATGGTATTACTGAAGGGCCATTTGATTTTAACAAGCAATACCTGCCCTTGGTGCTAGATGCTATAAGCAAGGAAAATATGGCTTCGGATCCAGCAAGTAGTGGGAATGCAGAGAAGATGATGTGGCAGCTTATGTATGCACTTAAGGATAGTAGTGGGTTTACTAATGTTGCAACGATCAAAGGGTTTTTTGAGAAAGACAAATCTAGTGATCTTAATCTTTTACAAATTATTCACTCCGTTGGGAGATATGGAATGTTACTCAAAGTCAAGACTAAAGAATTGCTAGTTGAAAAAATCAACCAGCTAATTAGTCAGGTGGTTAAAGATAAATATAAACGGAACGCTGCATCAGTAAAAGATTTAAAAAAATTGATGAAAAGCAGTTGTTTCAATGAGGATTTGATAGAAGATGTATTTGACTCTGAGTCGTTTAAAAACGATAAGGACCAAACTCTTACCATGGAACGCAAAATCACTGCTTTGCTTATAACCATCGACAGAGTTAACGCTGATACAAATCATGAGCTTGATATAGTGGAAAAGAAGATAAATGGACTTAAAAGTGCACTTGAAGTCAACAAAAATGATACTAAGAAGAAAAACGCAGTGGCAGAACTTGAAAAACTTGCAAAACATCTTAACGAGATCAAGACACACTTTGAAGAAGTAGATAAGTATGTTATCGATAAAGGCAAGTTAACCCAACGAAAAGATATAAGTTTGGGTAGTAATGCCTTAGAAAGTAATGGAATGTCAAAGAAGCACAAAAACTTACTGGCGCTGTCTATGGTCCAATACTTGGGGGACAAAGAGCAGAAGAAATCTGGCGCTGAATGGACAGTGGGTAAGTTGATGAAAAACAGGAGATATGTGGTTACGCGTGAAGGGACTACTCCGTACGTGGTGGTGACATCGAATCAACCGATATTAAAACGTTTTTCCAGCCGGGGAAAGCCGCGTTATGAAGTGATTCGTACGAAGAACAATAAGAAGGGTGGTTTTGGAAAAGTAAGTCTGTCTTATCCTGTACGACTAGTATCGGAAAAGCAAAAAAATAAGAACAATAAACAACAGGAGAATCTGACTGTAGATTTTCGTAATACTGCAAATATTGTAAAACGGCAGGTGGTTAATCAAAACACACGAAAGATGGTAAAAAATGAGACGGAGATCTCTAAAGTTTTTTATGGAGCGCATGTTTATGACGGCCCCGAAGGTCTTGTTGGAACAGTAGAAGTAGGAACCGTGGAGGAGCCGCAAAGAATAGAATCAGAAAAAGGCTATATGGTTAGGAGAGATTTCAATGCAGGACTGGAGGAGACAAAGGAGCTGTCTGCGTTGGAGCGGGCAACAATTTTGATGCAAATGTTGCAGCAAAAGAAAAAGTGGGACCAAAAATATCCTGACAAGGTTTATAACGACATAAAACATGATAATTTTGCATTCTCTCGAAAAAAAGACCAAAAAAAATATAGCACAGGTGAAGAAGGAAATAAGGTTGTATTGATAGATTTTGGAGCTTGTTCTGATGTCGGTAATCGTCCAGAAGCATTCACAGAAAAATATCTCGACCCTTACCTTTTGATCCCGGATAAATTTCCCACAGTTGAGGGCTGGTCTTGTGTCAGTGAGAAAAGGAATGATCTTTATTCATTCGGTATCTTGGCTTACTGGATGTTTACTTGCAATGGGGGAGTTGGAGAGAATTACGTGAACGGCAGAGATGCGTTGGTTCAGGACCTACCCAATACTTTAAAGCCTGAAGATACTCAGTTTAATCTCAAAAATGTTAAGAATCTGTATGAATTATTCCACATTTCTCCGCAAGACGATAAGCTGAAAAATGATTTATTGATTAATAATAAGCCATATGTATCGGATCTCATGAATCTTGTTTTCGATCTCACCAAATGCCCATTTGTAGAAAATGGTGAGGGGAAGTTAGAAGCAACGCTAACACCAGGCATGGATGAAATTGAAGCAAGATTAATTAGTTTTTATTCGCAGATTTTTTTAGATGAATTGAAGGTCGGTAGCTTGAAAGAGTTGCCATCGGGGTTTGGATACATCGATCCAGCAGTAAGAAATAAAATTTCAGCAGTAACGGTTGATAGTATCGTTTCAGATCCGACGTTGGATGCAACTAGTGTTACAAAATATTTGAATACTTTTTTATCTTCAGCAGAGAGTTTTAATAACCGCATTAAGAACGTCAAGGATCCAGACGTTAAAAAAGATGCAATAGATGTAGATCAAATAAAAAGTGGGGTAGTTGATAAAATCCAGACCTTATTTAAGGCGGTTGCCCATGAAATCAGCAGTAGTATAGAAAAGAATAACAAATGGAATGAAGAATCTGTAACTTATAAAAGTTTAAAAAACTTAATGTTGAGTGGTGATTTTTTTACTGAGGAGAATTTTAGTACTATTTTGGATGGTCTACTGAAAGAAGAAGATGGCGCGAAAAACATAGATATTTATTTTGAAATTGTTTCTGGTTTAGGAGAAGGCGGTAAAAAATTTGTTGATGTAACTTGCCAAATGATTAAGCAGCAGAAATGGAAGTATTTATATCAACCATTGTGCCAACTGTTGACAGATAACGTACTAAACGAGGAGTTGTCATTACCTCTACCTCAGAACGATGAAAAGATCAAAGAAGAAACTGTCATCAAAGAGTCTAACCATGAAGCAGAAATTCAGCTTAAAGAAAATAAAGAAAATAAAAATGATAATGCGGGAGAAAAGATAGTAAGAGAAAATGTAGTAGAAGAGCATGCTGAAAATGTTTTTCAAATAGAAAACAATGTCGACACCAACACTGAAAATGTATTTCAAATAGTTGAACCAGAAAACACTGTTAATTCAGAAGAACAGATAATAGAAAAGAGCAGTGAGGAGGATGTATTCAAATTAGAAGAAACTGCTAATCCAGAAGATGTATTCCAATTAGAAGGTGGCGGAAATGATACGCGGGACAATGTCTTTCAAATAGAGAATAGCGTTACGAATACGCCGCCCACGGAAAACGATGTCAATGCCGACGTTAACAACGTATTTATTAAATTGGAAGAATCCGTAGCAGAAACAGAAAACGTTAACCAAGAAGAACAAATAATAGAAAAGAACAGTGAAAATGTATTCCAATTAGAAGAACCTGTTAGTCAGGAAAATGTATTGCCGTCGGATGAGAGCGATGATTCAAATAAGAAGAGAATAGTGGTTGAATCCGTCAATTTAGAAAATGTACTAAACAAGGAGGTTGGTGAATCGAAAGAAATCACAGAGAAAAAAGACATAAATAAAGTAAGCGCAACGCCAGAAGCAGTGAATGCCCTAAAGAAAAAGATCGCCAATTTTATAAAAATTGTTGCTGCTATAAGTGTCAACAATAATGCTGAAGAAGAGATTAATGAAGATGTTGAATTTTTCTCTAAAACTATCAAAAATATTATTAATTCAAACGAAAATGAAACAGAAGTTACAGAGCCAAGTGACACAAATCCCAAGCTACGCTGCATTGTCGATGTTTGTAAGATTTTGTTTGATGATGTGCTAATTGGTGGTAGTGAACAAAAAAATGCAATATATGCTCTGAAAAATTTAACAACAAAAGAAGACAGCGTTTTAACAGAGAAATATCTTGAAGAAATAGACCAATACATAATTTCATCAACTCGTACCCTAATAACAAGAGTTGAGTCAGTGGTTACGCAAGATAATTGCGAAGATAATGACAATTATAAGTTTTTAAAGCATTGGTTTTCTAGCGATGCTTTTCATCAAAAATATTTTTACGGTGCATTGGATGGCTTGTTGAGTGAAGGGTTTGAGGAGAAAAAACCAGAAGTAAAAGAACAACAAATGACATCAGTAAAAAAAATAGCCGTTTTCTTTAAAGTTTGTATTGATGCGCTACCGAAAGAAAACACAACAAGGAGCATCGAATTTTTCATTAAAAACATTGTCAATCCAGTTATAGAAAAATATAAAAATGATAGTAATAAACTGTCTATTGTAACAGATAGTTTTTGCAGGCTATTTGATTTGTTGCTTTTAGATTTCGTTCAGAAAAATAAGAATGATGATTGGTGTGTTGCGTTTACAAAAAATGAGTTTTTTGGAAAAGGGATTTATAAAAACTATAGTGATGAGAAAATAATTGATGAAACCAAGAAGCTGTTAAATCATTGCGTTAACCAAAAAGAAGTTGAAAGCAACAAATACTTTGAATCGCTGAAGCGTTTGATGAACAGCAGTATTTTTGAAAGGCAACATATCGCGCGTACGGTAGATTCTCTGTTATCAACGCAACCAAAAGAAACAAACGAAATAAAAGAGGGTGCGGTCACAGAGCAGGAAAAAATAAAGCAAATAAACCAGGTAACTACTCTAATTAAGGTTGCGTCATCATTAAAAACATCATTTTATGGCTTTGTTGGTTTTTCCTCTTATATTCAGGAGATAGTTAAAGCACACGCAAACAACAAGCATGAGTTGAGTGTTTTGGTTGCTGGTATTATTGGCGCTTTGGGGGAATTTGTTGTAACTGATGAGCTAGTTAGCAAAATAAAATTTGAAGATTTTATTTCTTTATCAGGTGTTAAATTTGATGGTTGCAATCTTAACGGGGTTAGCTTTGTTGGGGTGCGTTTTGATCAGGATGTGGATTTTAGTAGTTGTAAAGTAACGGGTGCTATTTTCGGTGGTCTCAAAGTTTTCCAAAAAACCAGCAAAGTTACGTTTAAAGATGAAGATGAAAACGATGGATTGGTTGATAAATTTAGAGCATTAGCGGAAACTTTACCTAGTAACAGTAAATTTTTTCAGGAAGATTATTCTGTAGAAGTAAGTGCGGAAGGTTTCAATAGATTATTAGTTGACGCATCTTCGTTATTAGCGAATGAGATCGTTGAAGCAAAAAATAGCAATGAAGAAAAAAAGATAAAAGAAAAAAAGGAAGCGTTATGCTTATTTATGGATACAGATTTTTTTCATTCGGATCAACTCTGTCTTGTAATGGATGGTTTGTCAAAAGGAAGTGAAGAGACAGAGCTGGAAGCAAGCAAGGTGGTGAAGTTTGCTGAATTTTTAAAGGTTGCAAGTAAGGTTTTTAAGGCAGAAGTAATCGAAAGCAAGATAAATATACTCATTGAAAAGAACAAAAATAACAAAAACAGCTTGATTGTGCTATTGAAGGTGTGGAGTAGCATGGGGAAATATTTAATTGGATCTAAGCTATCTACAAAAAAAATCTGTAGTCTTATGCTTGATGAAGAGATAAAGAAAACTGGAGCCATGAATGATTTAAGCTATTTCAAATTTGAAGGCACTTTAGAGAATGTGAATTTTTCGGATAAGTTACTCGATAACCAGAACAACAATACTGCCACAGATTTTAGTCAAGCCACTTTTGGGGAAAATGTTATTTTTGGCGGACTTGGAGTTTTCAAAAGTACCAGCAAGGTCAAGTTTGATGAAAACAATAAGTTAATAAAGAGCTTAAAGGAAATAGCGGCCATTCTTCCCAATGACAGTGAGCTTTTCAAAAGCGATTATTCTGTAGAAATAAGCGATGAAGGTTTAGAAAAAGTTGTAGTTGATGCATCTTTGTCATTGCTTAATGAGATCAGTGATGCAATAAAAAATAAAACTGAAGCAGTAATAGGAAAAGAAGAAAATTTGATAAAACTTATGAAGACAGATGTTTTTCAACATCTGTCTGTTGTCATAGAAAAATTGCTGAAGGAAGAAAAAGACGAGAAAAATAAGATAATTAAAATTGCTGAGCTTTTCAAGATCGCAAGTGAGAATAAAATATATGAAGATAACGTAATCCCAAAGAGAGTAAAAAACCTCATTGAAAAGAACAAAAAGAATAAAAATAACTTAGTTGTGCTGTTCAAAGCATTGAATAGCACTGGAAAAGGTTCAATTGGACCAAAGCTAGTTACACAAATGATCGGTGTCCTTCTACTTGATAAAGAAATAAGCAAAACTGGATCCATGGATGATTTAAGCTATTTCAATTTTGAAGACACTTTAGAGAATGTGAATTTTTCGGATAAGTTACTCGATAACCAGAACAACAATACTGCTGCGGATTTTAGTCAAGCCACTTTTGGGAACAATGTTGTTTTTGGTGGACTTAAAGTTTTCAAAAGCACCAGCAAGGTCAAGTTTAATGCAGATGACCCGCTCATCAAGGGGTTCAAAGAATTAACCCATATCCTGAATGACCACAGTAAATTTTTTGTAAAAAATTATCAAGTAACTGTTAGTGAAAAATGTTTAAACAAATTAATCGATGAAATAATCGATCAGTTATTAGTCAATAAGCTGCTTAATGACACCAGAAAGGAAAACGGTTTTGAAGAAGTCCCCTTAAAATCCTTAGAAGCATTAATGAAGATGGACTACTTCAGAAGTAATGGATGTTTTGATGTTGTTTTTGAAAGGTTATTGCAAGAAAAACCAGATACTAAAGTTGCTGTTTTTCTTGAAGCCGCTGAAAAAGTTTACGGTGAAGCTGAGGTTACCAAGAGTATAAATAAAAAAATTGCAGAACTAGCAAAAGGAAAATATGAAAATGATGAAGATGACGAAGAGATAGATGAAGATGAAAATAAAGAAAACGAAGAAGCTATTGAAAAGGAAAGAGAGTTCAATACATTAGTTAAACACGCTTTACGCAAACAAGAAATTTTCATCACTTGTAATGAAGATAGTGATGTAATTGTTAAGATAGGATCAGACAAGGACAATAAAAATAACGCGATACTTGAACGCTCCAAATTTAATTTATCATCGGTTGGAGACAATATTACTTTTGGTGGAATTTACGCTTTTAAAAATAAAAAAATCGTGTTTAACGTAAAAGATGACGAAAATAATAAAATAATTAATGCACTGAAAGAATTATCAAATATTGCGCCAGATGATGGCTCAATTTTCAAAGAAGATTATCAGATAAAAATCAGCAAAGAATCTTTAAGCAACGTCATAAACGATACTACCAGTCACTTGGTCAATAATAACAATGAAACTTCCACGCAGTCTTTAGCAAAACTAATGGGGATGGATTATTTTAAAAATAATGGATTTTTTAATGCAACATTGGAAACCTTATTGAAGGAAAAATCTGAAGCAAAAGTTACTGCTTTTCTTCAAGCTGCAATTCAAGTTTATGGTGAAAATGAATTAACTAGCCAAATAAAAGGAAAGATAGAGCAATTGACGCAAATAAGTGAAGAGAAAAATGAAGAAAAAGAAAAGATGCATGAAAGTGAAATTGAAAGGCAAAGACAACTCAATATCTTAATTAAAAGCTTAATTGCTTCGTTGCCAAATCAAACATTTACCATAACTTGTGATGCACTTGGTGATGTAGTCATCACAATAAATAATTTAAACCCAATTAAACTTAAATGTAGTACGTGCGATGTCGATCTCAACTTTCCGGAATTAAAAAACAATGTTGTCTTTGGTGGGTTAGGTGTTTTTGATGATGAAAAAAATGAGAATAGTGAGAATAAGCAAGACGAGCATAGTAAAAAAATTGGCAAAGTAAAATTTAACGAACAAGATGAGAGAGTTGGTGTTTTAAAAAAATTAGCCAAGATTGCTCCCAGTGGCAGTTCTGTTTTTGAAGAAAATTATCAGATCACGGTCAGCGATGAATCTTTAAGTAAGATAATAAAAGATATAACTGAGCAATTAATGGATGGCATTGCTAATAACAATGACAATCTAAAGGAAGCTTCCATAAATTCATTAACAGAATTAATGAATATGGAATACTTTATAGACAAGAAATGTTTTGATGATGTGCTGGAAAAACTATTGCGGGAACAATCTGAAATAAAAGTTACTGCTCTCCTTGAAGTGGCGTTAAAAATTTATGACGAGAGTAAATTTACTAAATATATTCAGCAAAAAATTAGCAGCATTAAGGAATTGGTAGATAAAAAGAATGAAACAAATAACAATGAAGCTGAAAAAGAACTGAATGTATTAATTAAAAGTGCAATTGTCGCAATGCCAGAGCAAAAATTTATCATAACTCGTGATAAATCTGGTTGTATGATGGTCAAACTTTTCGATCTAGAAAAAATTAAATTTGAGTACGACATAGACCGTGATTTTAAGAAAGTTAAAAAAGATAACAATATTATTTTTGGTGGGCTTGGTGTTTTCAAAAATGTAGAAGAGGATGTAGAAGAAGATGTGAAAGAAGAACAAAATAAAAACCAAAAGATACAAGAGATAGAAGAAAAGAAAATCGAAGTTAATGAGATAGATAAAGAGCAATCTAAGGTAGATATCCTGCTGGGTGTGCTAAAAAAACTGTCCACAATTGTTCCAGATGATATAGATGGTATGTCTGTTTTTGCTGAGAATTATCCTATCGCAGTCAATGAAAAATCCTTAAATAGCATTATAGTTGATATCATGAGGGCTTTAATCAGCCGTATTAGTGGCGGTGAAGAGGAAGGAGATATAAAAGCTTTAGAAGAGTTAATGCAGCTGGAATATTTTAAAAACAACGGACTTTTTGATGCCACTTTGGAAGATTTGCTTAAAAATAATTCAGAAGATGAACTTATTGTTTTCCTTAATGCTGCTGCAAATGTTTACGATGAAAATTATCTCGTCAATATCATCCAGGAAAAAATTAAGCAACTAACTATGGAGAAAAAAGAGGAACAGAAAGGAGAAGAAGACAACGAGCAGCAAGTCAGTGATAACAAGAAAAAACTGAGCTGTTTAATTAACTGTGTTGTGCAGTTAATTATTAATGAAAATAATCATGATGTGAATAAGGAAAATTCCAATATTAATCAGATTAAAAATGTAGATGAAGAAGAGAAGATAATTAAGAAGGTAATTAAAGAGAATAATCTGGACAAAGAAAATAAAAAAACAAACATCTTCCAAAAAGTAATAGAGGTAGATAACTTTAAAGATGAAAAATATTTCGATTGTATCTTAGATAATTTGTTATCAGCAGAGGATCATCCGGAGTTAAAGACGCAGATTTTCCTCAAAGCAAGAGCGAAAGTGGATATAAATAGCAGTTGTAATTACGTGCAGAATAAAATTGTAAAACAAGCGAGGAAAGTAGAGAAAGCAAGAAACCAGGAAAGTGTACGAGGAGGAATAGCATTAAAGCCGGAACAAAATAAACTCAACATTTTAGTAAGAAGTGCTGTTACTGCTTTTCCTGAAAAGCTTGTTATAACAGATGCGCTCAATAACGTAGTAATCGGTCATATAAATCTGAGTGGGGTAAAGTTGCACTGTTCGTTAAAAAATATGGATTTTTCTCATTCGATTGTTGGGCCCAATACTTTTGATAGCAATACCATCTTCTTGGAAAATGTTATTTTGCCGCTAGGATACTTCCTTGATACTAACAGTAGTGTAGGCAGTGCGAGCAATGGCGCGAACAACAATGTTAATAACAACGTGAATAACATTGTTGATGCTCCGGTAAACCACGCCAACAATATGTTGTCGACTGTGGATCAAGAGATTCAGTATTTATCAAAAATGTTTGATGGATTTAAGCAACATCAATATGAACAACAAATTAAAATTGATGTTAAATCTTTTGCTGCAATGATTAACGGTAATGGTGATAAGGACAAGAAGAAGATATATGACAACATAAAAAAACTTTATAGCTATATGAAGCGTGAAAAGGATAATTTGATTAATACAGGTGCTCTAGATAAGCATAGCGTCGAGATTCTCACCAACATAGCATGCACGTGTATGTCGATATTTCTTGTGGGCAATAGCAAGGGAAAAACTGCAAAAGAAATCAACCAGATTTTTGATGAGCACGCTAAAGGGATTGTTGCTGCTGCTATGAAAAACCAACGTGCTCCACTACCTCCTGTACCTCCTAGCGCGATCCCTGCAATAGAGCTTACGGAGTATAATTATATTCATACGAAACAAGTTAAACAGTCTGCCGGCAGTACTAGTAGTACCGAAAGTATTCTTATGGAGATATCTAAGAAAAAACTTAGAGGGGATTTGGAGTTACTTGGGAACAAAAAAATACTTCCCGTCGATAAAACACTAAGAGAGAAAATACTGCGAGGATGTCTTTTAGCGCTGATAGGAGTGTCGGCTAGTCTAGCAATTATTCTAACTGGAATTATTCCGGGACTGATCATTTTCGCTGTTGTCAATGACGTGTGTAGAAACCAGCGTTCAGCGGAAGAGAAAGCAGGGGGCAAACAAAATAAAGACAAAGCTATTGAAGAGGTAACCGATGCTATGAAACGAGTGCTGCCGAGTGTTTTAAAGTGTGCTTAAACGTTGATCTTGGGTGGAGAGTAGGTAGAGTACAAAAAATGTATTGAATCGACAGTTTAATGTGTAAAAATTTCGATCTGATCTTATGGCACATTGTTATTGGGGGATATTAATTATATGTGTTTTTTTAAATATATGTTTCCAAAAAGTGCTGGTGAAAACTTCTGTAAACTGCTCTTTTTCAGACATGTTTTTATAACCAGTACTTTTATTTACATCTTTCTCCACATCGCGCCACGTCCACTGCTAGTTGGGGCAACAATGCCTTGATTGCGTAGTTGTCGCAAAATTTTACGGATCATGTCGCGGCTTATACCGGGACATTCTGATTCAATTTCTGAAATAGAGAATGGTTTTATTTTTCTGCGAATAGTAGTGCTTATCAATTCAGTTTTTGAACCGCGAATAGTCGAGACCACTCCAACTCTCTCTTCAAATTCATGGTATGCTTTCAACAAAGCCCCCAAAAAGTAATTGAGCCATGGTTTAATGTTATGTTTACCTTCATGCCAACCTTGCGAGCTAGTTTCCAATACTTCATAGTAACTCTCTTTACTTTCTTCAAATACTCTTTCTAAACTGATGTAACGCCCCACTTTATAGTTAGCCTGATACAGCAATAACAGCGTTAACAATCGCGACATCCTGCCATTACCATCGCGAAACGGATGAATGCAAAGAAAGTCAAAAATGCTTAGTGGAATCAGCACCAGTGAGTCTTGGACGTGATTATCTAAAGCTGCGTTATAGCATTGCACTAACTTTTTCATCATGTCAGGTGCTAAATGTGCTTTTACCGGTGAAAAGCGAACGCGCTGGGTTCCATCTGGAAACTTTTCAATAATTTCATTATCGGTTGTTTTCCATTTACCACCGGGAATAGGCATATGCTGATACAATATGCTGTGTAACTGCAAAATAACATTTGGAGTAAAAGGAATATGTTCCGCAGATTCATGAATGAAATTTAGTACATCGCGATAACCAGCAATTTCTTGTTCTGAGCGATTTTTAGGGGTTGTATCATGTAAAACCAATTCTTCAATTTTTTTATGAGGAAGCTCAATCCCCTCCAAGCGGTTAGAGGACTCGCTTGATTCTACTTTGGCAAGAAGCAGTAAGCTCTTTAGAGTTTCAGGGGATTGTTTACAAAATAATTCTTGTTTTCCGCGGTATTCACCCAAAGCTCTTAAAGTTGTAGCTTCAGATGCTGAAAAGGTGAGACTGTTTAAGTAATCAGTTGTTAGTGATTTCATATGTTTATTGTGCGAATAATTAGGTGAGAGGATAAGTGGGTAATAGGATGATTAAGTAGGTAATAATAATAGAATAATTACCCCCTTTATGCAATTAATCTATTGGCGTAATTTAGCGATCTTTGCTGGTAATTAACCTTGTGTATTGAAGGGAACAATAAGATATAAAAGTAAAAATTAAATCGTGAAGGATAATTAAGTCTCAATTTCTCTATTTCAGCTTCTCTAATCTAATCATCTCGCAAATACAGTATAGTAAAAGATTTTCTTCAGCCAATTTAATAAGATTGCTTGCAGCATTGTAAAAAAGAACAAAATCATGATGTAGCAGATTCGGTGGGACAGGCAATTGAGGGTGAACTTCAAGTACATAACTTGCGGTAAAACGCTACCCCAAAAGTAGCATATAGATAGCTTTGATAAAATTTAGAAAAACTAAAAAACTCTACAACCCTCATCAATACTGGAGCTGGCGATGGGATTCGAACCCGCGACCTGCTGATTACAAATCAGCTGCTCTACCAACTGAGCTACGCCAGCTTGTGAGGTTTTGATATCGTTTGTTAATTGGCGGTAGATTTAGGTTCTGTCTGTTGAGAATATGTGAGCAACGAAGCGCATAAAATCAATGGTTTTTGGCCATCATAGTAGACTTTAGAGTCAGAACCTAAACTTAGATTGAAAAATTTATTGCAATTGGAGTATAAAGACAATCACTTTTCGATACAATATTTTTAATTTAAGGTGGACTTATGGCCGGTCACAGCAAGTGGAAAAACATTCGTGCGCGCAAAGATAAACAAGATGCAGTGAAAGGTAAAATTTTTACCAAACTCATTCGTGAAATTACTGTGGCGGCACGACAAGGTGCGGATATCGCAGCTAATTCGCGATTACGTTTAGCAGTGGATAAAGCGCTATCTTGCAACATGACGCGCGATACCATTGATCGCGCGATCAAGCGTGGTGTTGCTGGTGGTGCTGATGATGGTAATTTAGTTGAAGTGCGGTATGAAGGATATGGTGCTGGAGGTGTAGCGCTAATCGTGAATTGCATGACTGACAATCGCAATCGCACTGCTGGTGAGGTGCGTCATGCTTTTACTAAGCATGGAGGCAACCTTGGAACTGAGGGTTCGGTATCATATTTATTCAAGCAATGTGGCTTACTTTGTTTTGCTCCTAATACCGACGAAAATAAAATAATGCAGATAGCACTCGATGCTGGTGCTGCAGATGTTAATGTTAATGATGATGGTAGCATTGATGTCTTAACTGCGATCGAAGATTTTGCGCAGGTCAAAGAAGCGATGGAAAGGGAGAAATTAATTCCAGAAGTAGCTGAGATATCATTTATTGCTAGTAATCATGTTGCGCTAGATCAAGAGCATGCTGAAAAAATAATGCGTCTAATTGCGGCGTTAGAAGATTTAGATGATGTGCAGAATGTTTATTCTAATGCTGATTGTCCTTTTTGAGCTGAATTGTGATTTTGACTGCAACGTAACATAAAAATCTGAGAATCCAGAAGTCAATTGCGATAACATCTTATTAATAAGTAATCAGTATGGTGTTGCGGGTGAAGTGCTAAAGTAGCAGGACGACCAACAGATGACTATTATTATGGGAATTGATCCGGGATCACGAGCCACTGGTTACGGCATTATTCAATCAGTTGGTGCTGGTAGCAGTCAACATCGTTGTCTTGCGTACGGGGTGTTGAGAATTGCTAAAACCAGTTTTGCAACTCAGCTCTATGAAATTTTTCAAGGAATAGCAGCATTGTTGCAGCAACATCAACCCGACGAAGTAGCTATTGAACAAGTTTTTGTGCAACACAATGTTAGTGCTGCATTGAAACTTGGGCAAGCGCGAGGCGCTGCCATTGTGGCGGTAGCGCAACATCAATTGCCGCTGTTTGAATATTCCTCGAGGCAAGTCAAGCAAGCAATAGTTGGTTATGGTGCCGCAGCGAAAGCACAAATTCAGCATATGATGAAAACATTGTTAGGTTTGAAAGTTGCCCCACCACAAGATGCTGCTGATGCTTTGGCAATTGCGATGTGTCATGCTCATACGCGCAAAAGTATTTTAAGAACTGATCTTACGAATAAGTACTAAAGAGAGGTTTAAACCAATGATTAGTCGTTTGCGTGGTATCTTAGTAGAGAAGAGAGCTCCATCGTTGTTAATTGAAGTTGGCGGTGTTGGTTATGAAGTTTTTATGCCAGTAAATACTTTTTATTTATTGCCGCCGCTTGGTAAAGAAATCATTATTCATACTCATTTTGTTGTTAGAGAACATGAACAAACGCTCTATGGTTTTATTGAAGAAAATCAGCGCACTTTATTTCGCACCTTGATTAAAGTTAATGGGGTTGGTCCTAAAGTTGCATTAACCATTTTGTCTGGAGTAGAAACAGATGTTTTAGTGCAAAATATTTTACAAGGAGATGTTAGTAATTTGATCAGAGTACGTGGTGTTGGAGCTAAAACGGCGCAGCGATTGATTGTCGAAATGCGTGACAAAATTGCAGAGCATTTTGATTTATTGCCTGATGCACATGATGCCGATGAAAATACAGTGCGTGATGCCATTAGCGCTTTAATTGCCTTGGGTTATAAACCACAGGAAGCGCATCAGGCGATTCATAAACATAAAGAGAAGAAATTACCTAGTGAAGAGCTAGTGAGATTGGCGTTGAGAGAAATGTAGGAATCAAAAGAATTAAAAGAATTATAGGAATCACAAAGATTCGGGAACACTATTGCTATGTTGGAACGAGAAATTATCAGTACTGAAATATTAGTGGCGGAAGGCGAAGAAGCGGTAGAGCGCGCAATTCGCCCAAAAAAGTTGGCAGAATATATTGGCCAAACGGCAGCTGTTGAACAGATGAGTATTTTCATTGAAGCTGCGCGTACGCGCGGAGAAGCATTAGATCATGTGTTACTTTTTGGTCCACCTGGTTTGGGAAAAACTACTTTGGCTCATATCATTGCCAATGAAATGGGCGTGGCAATGCGCCAAACATCAGGGCCAGTAATAGAAAAAGCTGGTGATCTTGCTGCGATCCTAACCAACCTCGAACCACATGATGTGTTATTTATCGATGAAATTCATCGTCTCAGTGCAAATATTGAAGAAATTTTATATCCGGCAATGGAGGATTATCAGATTGATATTGTTATTGGCGAAGGTCCGGCTGCTCGTTCGATTAAATTAGATTTACCACCCTTCACTTTAGTTGGTGCCACTACTCGCGCCGGCTTGTTGACATCACCACTGCGCGATCGTTTTGGCATTATGCAACGGTTAGAGTTTTATAATGTTAGTGAACTAGCTTATATCGTAGAGCGCTCGTCAAAAATTTTAAATATTGCAACCGAATCTTATGGTGCTAACGAAATCGCACGGCGCTCGCGTGGGACGCCGCGCGTTGCCAATCGTCTCTTGCGTCGTGTGCGCGATTTTGCGCAGATCAAAGCACAAGGAGTGATTACCAAAGACGTGGCAGATGCAGCATTAAATTTATTAGATATTGATCAGCTGGGTTTCGACAATATGGATTGCAGATTATTATTAACTATTATCGAAAAATTTGCTGGTGGTCCCGTAGGTCTTGATAGTTTGGCGGCTGCAATTGGTGAGGAACGTGACACCATTGAAGATGTGCTTGAGCCATATTTACTACAACAGGGATTTATTATGCGCACGCCACGCGGCAGAATAGCGACTAAACAAGCTTATACTCATTTTGGTTTAGATTTAGTTTAGGTTGCTACGGTCCTACTTATGCAACACAGCCGAAAAGTGAGTTGCGATTTAAGCTTGCCCTGACAATACTGTATGAAAATAACTCTTGCTCAATTACTGCCTCATCTTGAACAAAATTTGGCGCCACTCTATCTAGTTAGTGGTGACGAACCGTTGTTGGTAGATAGTGCTCGCAATACTATTTATCAATATGCTCATCTCAAAGATTTCACTCATCGTGAGTATTTGCAAGCTGATACCGGTTTTGATTGGTCTCATTTTGTGTTGTTGGCGTATAACTCATCGCTATTTGCAACACAACAAATTGTTGAGCTGCGCTTGCCCCATGCTCAACCAGGGGATGTTGGGAGCAAAGTGTTAATTGAGTACGCGCAAACACCACCGACCGATAAAATTCTTATTTTGATTACGCCCAAACTTGACGCTGCTATGCAAAAAAGTAAATGGTTTAAAGCGATTGAGCAGCATGGTGTTGTCATTCAAATTTGGCCACTAGAACGCGTGCAACTATTGAGTTGGATTGCCAATAAAGCGCAACAGGTGGGGATTAACATTAGTGATAATGGGATTAAACTTATTGCTGATTATACTGCGGGCAATCTTATTGCCACAGCGCAAGAGATCGAAAAATTATCACTGTTGTATAGTCATGGTGTTGCAGTTGGCGAAACAGGTTGTGGTGCTGCTGCTGCGAGGCATAGCAATCACGTTAGTTGCGTTAGTGATGAACAAGTTATTGCTGCGTTAAGTGACAATGCTCATTTCACTATTTTTGATTTGATTGATGCTTTTTATACTCAAAACAAAGCCCAGTTAATGAGTGTTTTTCAGCATCTACAAAGCGAAGGTATTGAGCCAATATTGGTGTTGTGGGTAATCGCGCGCGAACTACGTTTGTTGATCAATTTGAAGAATATCGCTGCTGATGTTGGATTGCTGCAGCAGCAATTAAATTATAACCATAGTCATAAAATAAAAAACGAAAACAAAACGCTAATTAAGCGAATGCTACCTAAGCTTTCAATGAGTAAACTTGAAAATATGTTGCGTGATGCAGCTGTAGTTGATCAAATCATTAAAGGAATAAAAGTTGGCGATGCATGGCGCGAATTACAACGAATTCTCCTATTTGATCGCTGAGTTGCAATTTTGTTGTTTTGAGCTGTCTAGCTCAATTATCGTATGCAGATTACCGCGCGGAGTAAAATCAAACACCACCCTCAATTTGCGTGGATGAATCCACGAAATAATATCCTTGAATACTTTGCCGACTATTGCTTCATGGCTAATATATTCATCGCGATAACTATTCAGATATAACTTAAGACATTTCATTTCTATGACGTATTGATCAGGCACCATCTCGATATAAACCGTAGCAAAATCTGGATAACCACTTCTCGGACATTTACAAGTAAATTCCGGAAAACTTTGTTTCTCTATTAAATATAAATCTGGGTGAGGGTTATCCCAAAGTTCAATCTCCAGTGTTGCAATGGCTTGTTCTCCATATGCTACCGGTTGTTCTTGTTCTTGTGGTGGTGGTGTTTTTTTAACGATTTTATATTGTAGTTTGCTGTGATGTTTATCTTGTTTTTTGTCTACCATTGGTTGTTCCTCTATACCCAATCAAAAATTTTATAAGGACAGCCCACCTGTACCTAAAATCTGATGTGTAACTGCTGTATCAAGTTTCTACCATGTATCAGGATTTTTTTCAGCTTTGTACAGGACAAAACTTTCGTAAAACAGAAACACAACCGCCTCAGGGGTCCTGCCGCTGCGGCACTCCATTTTTGCTGTGCAAAAACGGAGTCCTCGCCTTCGCGTTACCCCCTCGGCTAGCTTTGGTAGTGCGCGTCAAATATAACCATATGATTTTTTGTTCGGTGCAAAGTTTTTGCAGTTATTTCTGTTTTTCGTTAATCCCCCGTTAATTCTGTATTGCTACAATAACAGTGGAAATTGAAGATGACTCTTAATTAGGGGAGGTTGTGGTCACAGCATCGAGTGTACATTATTTATCCGTTTGTTGACCATGAATCTTAAACAAAAATAAAAAATGAAGCAGCCATTAAATAATAATGACAAAAAATAGGAAGCAAAACGGAAAGAGATTATGTTAACCGCGAAGCAAAAAATAACAAGCATAATAGATAACGAGCAGTATCAGATTTTTAAGATTGGTAAAAGTAGTAATGCCTTTCCCCTGGCGGATCTTTTTTTAGATGCTGTATCTGGACATGTGGTGCTTGTTAATGGCGGACTTTTAGATGTAATTACCAAACAAAATAACAATCAGGTAAATGATAACAATCGAGATGAGGTAATAAAAAGTGTTAAAAGTGCACTAGCAAGTCAAGGTTTTTCCAGCGAGGATATTCAGAATCTTGAGAAATTTTATTCTCAAAAGCCGTTGTACACTCTGAAGGGTGTGATGAGTATATTTTTGCAAGATCTTTTACAAGATCAGCAAACTAAGGAAGATTGGGGCTTGAAAGATAAGACGAAAGATGGGCGTACCTGCACTGTAGATCTGGTTAAACAGCAAAAGCAACCTGCTAAATTGGTTATTAATTATCCCAATGTCGTCATTGTATCTGCTAAAAATGATTTCGTAGAAAATTGTTCTTTGGTCTTGCCGATCAAAGTGACCTTTACGTATGTTTTTAATCAAGAAGGAGTGTTGCTTGATGATATTACTTGGCAGGATGATGGATTCAATACGAGTGTAAAATTTAACCGAGAAAAGAGTTCTTTGATCATTGAGGGTCCTTGTAAAACCAATAAAATATTCAATAATTTTATTAATGTTGTGACTAGTCAAGAGATGCCGGAGCCGAATGTTGTATACGATTTTTCAAATAAACTCATTGAGTGCGTCAAAGTGAGTTTAAATAAAACACTTAAAACGCTTGAGGGAAACTTAAAGCAAGTAACAAAAAGTGAGCAGGAAAGACTTGTTATCCAAGATCAAATAAAAATATGCAATGCCAGGAAGCTTTTTATTGAACAAGTTGTAACGAGAGAAGATTTGATCGGTAAGGTGAACTCTTATCTTTTAAATCGTGGAGCAAGTACAGCTTCCAAGTATAAAGGTCTTAAATTTTTTGGTGTGTTAAAGGAAGCTGTTGGATGCTACACGAAAGAAGAGAAAATAATAGCGGCACAAGTTTTGATTCATTTTTTAATGGAGCAACCGCTACCGCAAGCTCTTGAGGAGTATTTAAGTAATGGCTCTAACCGCAAAAGAATTTTCGGCGCGCTCACGCAAGGGAACAGCGATTTGCAGGTTGTAACGGCAGATGTCAACACGCATTTGGGCTCGATGGGTAAGCCCAAGTTAAATCAAGAAACCTTTGGCAAATATACCCAAAAAACAACAACTTCAACATTGAAAAATTAGTTGGAACTCTATTTTATTTTTTAAAGGCTTCATAAATTTTTTCAGCATTAGCGTCATTTATATCTTTGACAAAGAAGCTTTTTTTGTACTCGATGTAAGGTATCTTGTACTTTTCTAATTGCTCAACAATCTTATTTTTTGTAATGTCATTATCGCAATCAATTTTCGCTGCGACCAAATAGGCTGCTTTATTTTGCCAAAAGCTCACCGCTTTGGATCCTGGAATTGCGCTAAGATAGCGCGCGGCTTGTGTCGGTTTGTTGCATTTTTTATCTTTATCATAAAACTCAATAATATTCTCACTGTTACCAGAAGCAATCATCAGTTCTTGTAACTGCTTTAGCTCTTCATTTTTTGCTATAAATAATTCATAAGTTTGTTCAATTTTATTGAAATTCTTTTTGCGTTCTTCACTTTGCAACCAGTGTTTAGTAATGTTTTGGTTAAGTGGTTGCTCGTGTATAACATCCAGTACTGATACCTTAGGGTCTGTTTCTGGTATATCAGCGCTTTTTAAATGCTGATCGAATGTATCGTATGGTCCACACTTACCAAGCCAAGGGTCACAGTAATACTGAGGATAAAGTATTTGATTTTTTTGATCTATGTCTCCCAGCAGTAACAGCGTGTGTCCTGGCACGGTAACAATCATAGCGTTAATGGTTACCTTATTTTCATTATTAAGTTCAAGATTGCGAATTGCTGCCATGGCGGCAAACTGCATGCATACCGCCGTTCCGTAGTCAAATGAAGCTTTAACGAATTTAGTAATAGCATTAAAAGCTCCCACTGCAGGGATTGAATAGTTTTTGAAATTAATTTCTTGGTCCATCAAAGACCCAGCGATAAATGGCTTAATATTAACCTTTACAAGTTCTTCCTGGGACCAAGGAGTATAGGTTTGCCAATTTTTCAAATCTTCATAGTTTAATCGGTGATTGTCTTGTATAAGATGCAGTAGTGTTGTAGTACTACTGTCTGTGTTACATGCCCCATAAGGACATGCTTCCTTAGTAAACTGCAAAAGTTCTGTTGCTCGCTGTTTGAATATGTTTGTCATTTTTTCCTCGTTTCCTCGAGATTTCACCGGTGCTACGCGCGATAGGGTCACCTTCCCCCACGCACTACCCATTTGTTTTGCTTGATTTAGCAGAAAACTTTTTCCAGTGCAAGAAAAAATAATTCACCATTTAATAATAAATTAAGATTATCTGGTTATAATCGAGTGTAATTGTTTATCAGAAAATACAGCGATTTACTTTATTTTGGTTGAGTAATTTGAGCACAATTGTTGGTTACTCCGCTGCACAAAACAAAACATGAAAAAATTTTCTGCTAGGTCCTGTCTCCAAAGTTGCTAGGATGAGCTAAAAACCGTTGATTTTAGAGCATCGTAGCGCAGCATATGTTGGGAATATGTGAGCAACGAAGCACATAAAATCGGCGGTTTTTGGCCATCATAGTGGACTTTAGAGACAGGACCTAATAGGGTAAAACGAAGATGGTGACGTGCAGATATGAACCTAGTAAATTTTGCAGATAAATTAATTCTCGGTAATCATTTTAAATCATCAATAATCATCAACGGAGATAAAGTGTTATGCAGAACTTCACGAATAGCAACTACCAACAAAATCAAAATGAAAAAGAAAATAATCAAATAGATGAAGTTATAAATAATATTAAAACTGAAGAAAAAAGCAAGAAGCAAAGTGGTGGCGAAAAAATAGAAGAAAAACAAACATATTTTACATTAAAAGATATAGATATAGTTCGCAATAAGTTAGAAGAAAATAAAAATAACAAAAATAATCTAATTAATGAAAATAATGACAGCCGATTTACTTATGTAAGAAATCAAGTAGAAATTTTTGATAGTAAAATTGTCGATGAAATAGAAAAAGATATCGAGAAAAAGATTGAATTTGAATCTATTGATAGAAATTTTTTTGAGTCAAATAATTATTTAGATGTTTACTCACAAAATTTACTCAACATAGATAAAATGTATAAATTACATTTTATAATGAATTACTTGAAAGAAAAAATGAAAATTAAATATTTTCTACATGCTAAATATTTAGGATTGAGTAATTTTATACGTAAAATGTCATTTTTATTAGAGGCGAACCATCTGAAACCACTGGAGAGATTCATAGAGATTTCTTGTTTTTTTTACCATCCTGACATTGAGTATCTTTCCATATTGAATGAAACTACGACATTAGATGAAAATAGCTCTCCAGAACTAATTTTAAACGGCATTAATAACGTTTTAGAAGTTCTTAAAGAAAGCATATCTGGCTACGCTCTTTATAAATATATGCTAAATGTTTTTATTGAATCAGAAAAGCATGGTATAGAAAATAAAACATTATTAAATCTTGACGAATATGAAAAAACACACAATGAATTATCTCAAAAAGAAAATGAAAATCTTAGGGCATATGTATTGAAAGAAAAGATAAAGCAAGGATTATTGGCAAACAATGCAGTAATGAAATTCGCTGATGCATTTTTAGGTGAAATATTTAAATGTAGTAAAGATAAAGAAAGTTTACTTGAAGAGATTAGCGTAATGCATGGTGAATTAGAAAATATTTTTAACGAAAGTAAAACAAATAAAAATTACGAAATGCAATTAAATGTCAAAACAGAAGGTGATTTAAATATTAAAAAAATTGTTGAAGGGAAATTAAAAAAAATACATATTGCGGTGAAAAAACTAAATAATATGATTAAATTAGAAGTTAATTTACTTCGTATGATAGAAGGACATTCACCAGATCAACCAGAAGAGTATTTATCTTATGGTTACAAAAAAATATGTGACAATAAAATACTTAATGATGAACAAATAAGAAAATATTATGATAATGTAAGTAGTTATGCTAGTAACCTTAGTTTATTGTCCGATGAGCTTATAAATTACGATCCAGAAATCAGTTATACGGGAAAAGGAGAATGTATACTAGAAAGAGAATATAACATAATGAAAGAATTTCTCAAAATGTATAAAAATAACTCTTTTGTTGATAAAAATAAAAAAATAAATTTAGAAGATAATTGCAAGTATTATTTTGATAATAAAAATAGAGAAATGAAAGAAGATCTTGATAAGTTAAAGTCAGTATTAAACAATGATAATATTTACAGTTACAATAGCAATAATGATGATAATGATAACGGTGATGGCTATAGCATTGAATATATTGATGAGTTAAGATTAGTTAAAAAAAAATCCATGAATGATTTGAATTTATTTGTACAAAACAAAAAAGAACAATATCAAAAAATTGAAAATAAAATCATAGACTTAAATAATGATGAGAGTGAAATTTATAAATGCGAACAGATTTTTTTTAAAAACGATAAAGAAAATGAAATTAATGAGTGCGAAAAAAACATCAATCCAATAAAGATGCAAAATGAGAGCGAAGGAAATCCACTTAAAATAATTCATGATGAATTCACAAAAAATAAACTGGCTTATAATATCAGTTCAGGAAATGTACATTTATTTTATAAATGTAGAAAAAAATTAAATGAAATAGATAATATTCTGAGCGAAAATAATGAAAAAAATGAAGAAGTTATAAATAATAAAAAAAATGAAAATATCAATAATATTTGGTCGTACACTATTTTCTCTAATATTTTAAAAAGAAAAAAGAGTTTATTTGCTTCTGAGTACTGGAGAGGACGTGCATCTGCAGAAACATTTGAGTTGTTTTTTAAAAAAACACTAATAAAAAACAAGTATTTCATATCAACCATAACAGATGATGAATTAAAACAAAAATTATACAATAAAATATATAAAATTGTAACAGATTTTGTCTGTAATGATAAAGAAAATGAATGCGACAGTGACAAGGAAAATATCAAAAATAAAAATTATAAAGATATAATTGATATATCGAGTGACTTTAATATCATAACAGATGCAGAGCAAATAAAAAAAATACAAAAAAGAATAGATTCGGAAGATACTTCATTCATTGCAACTATAGAAGAAAAAGTTAAAACTTTTCTTCAGCAAGAAGAGATCGTGCGCGCATCTATTGAAATATTCGAAATATTTGAAAAAAACAAACAAAGTATACCATCATGTATAACGAATGAAGGATTATATGATAAAATAATATATAAAATAATAAAAAAATGCGTTTACAAAGATTATTTTGGTGAATGCAATAGTGGTAAAGAAATAATAAATATGGCCAACAAATTAATTGCAATGAAAAAGCGAGAAGATTTTGGATTGTATATTGATAAAGAAGAAATAAAAGATATGACTGATAAAATAAAAAATTCACAATTGATGAAATTTATAATACAAAAAATAAGCAGTACTACAAAGGAAGAAGTCAAAGTCATTCTTGAGGAGGAAAGCAATATGAATAATTATGAACAAAGTCAAGAATATAAAATATAGTTATTACTTTCACGTGTAATTATTTAATGATTTTTTGGTTTTCTTGGTTTGATGTGGCTCAATTTTTTGTGTCGTAGTATTGCTGGCATCTTTAGAGAATCTAGCTAAACAGTGTTGGGAAAAACCATTTATTGCCAACTATTCCGGCTTTTATTGCAATAAATTGCCGGTAGAGGTGGCAATTATCATGGTAATAAGCAATGTAGATGTCAGCTTTGGTTTCAATTTTAACGCTAACTTTAACTCTAATACTGGTTCTAGCAATATCAATATTGCTCGTTGTATTGATCTTGCTAGTGCTTTGGAAAAAAAATCTATTTACTTGTTTGGTCCAAGGCAAACCGGTAAATCGTGGTTGATTAGAAATACTTTGCAAAATCACAAGGTTTACAATCTGCTTTCATTATTGGCGTTCTGTTTCTGGGTTAGAAGTAGATTTTATTTTAGCCGATCATACGGCCATAGAAGTCAAGGCGAGCAGAAACGTGTCTGCACATGATTTGAAGAATCTTAGAGCGTTACGTGAAGAACAAAAACTTAAGCAGTACCTAGTGGTTTGCTGTGAGCAAGAAAAGAGAATGGTGGACAATATTATAATTTTGCCCTGGCAAATTTTTCTTGAGGAGCTTTGGTCGGGTCATGTGGTGGGATCATAGGATGCAAAATGTGTGAATGGTATAACTCAATGACACTGCAATCTTTCCAAAATAATCGTGATGATCTGTGGAATCACCTGTTGTATTTCATGGCTTAACTCTGCCCCAAATGCAACACTTTTGGGTTGTACTCCAATAATTTTAATATCTGTTTGTGATGTGAGTGATAATTGTTCAGCAAGATGTAGCATTTCTGCTAAACCAAAGCCGTGAGTTGACAGCGCATCGTTAGTAATATTGATTTTGGCTTCTTGTGGTGTGAAAAGTCGTACTGTTCCTGAAGTGGCGCCCATGTTAACTGCATCAATTATGATCACTTGGTGGTAATTGGGCAGAAGATCTAGTAGTGATAAGCCATCAGTGCCGATGTCAAGCAGATCAAGGCGCGATAATTCCGTGACGAAATTTTGATGATTAATCGAGCTGATTATGGGAACAACATCACCATCGTTCTTTTTACTTGCTCGCTGCATTTCCTGTAATTTTCTAATTATCGCTATGCCAACTCCGTCATCGCCTCTATAAGGGTTTCCTGCTCCCACAATTAATGTTGTAGGTACCTTGTGGGTGTTCATGGGCGCAGCTATTCTACAAATTGCACATCCAAAATGTGTGTTGAGCATGAGATACATGGATCATAAGCGCGAACCATCATTTCTAACATCAAAGTTATTTCCTCTTTGGACTTATGCATGATTGTTGGTAGCAATGCTCTAAAATCTTCTTCGACGTTATTAAGATTTTGTCCGGTTGGAATGATGCAGTTTGCTTTTTCCATGTGACCTTTTTCGTTGTAAGTATATTCGTGATACAGAATGCCACGAGGTACTTCGACGGCGCCGATGCCAGTTGCTGCTATTGGTGTAATGGTGCGATCTTCAATGTGTAGCTCGCCCATATTGAGTAGTTCTTGCGCTGCAGCAATTGCATCATCTGCAATATGAAATAGTTCAACAAATTGAGCCACAGTATTCATATAAGTGTTATAACAAGGTGCTTTTAATCCTAAATCTGCTGCTGCTTGCTTTGCTGAATCAGACAACCATTGGTGGCTGTTATTGTAACGAGCTAACGCGCCAACCATAAAAGAAGTGCGATTATGTTTTGCTCGTTTTGCAGTTGAATGATCAACCAAATATTCGTTGGTTAACTGACGGTAATTTTTGTAAGAAGTTAAATGGGTATCGCTGGAATAAATGTCGCCTTCCAATAAGGCGTATTCGCCGTCCTTATAGAGCGAAACATATTCCGTTTCGCGTTCGAAATGTGGCAATTTTAAGGATTTCAAAGTGGTAATTCCCTGTTGTAATTCAATCTTAGCATCCTGAAGTTTTGCAATAATACTTTCAAGCTGTGCTTTGGTTGGAACTTTGGTCATGGCCTTAACGTTAGCTGCCATTGAGTGAATCAGGCGGCCACCAATTACATCGCCAACATAGTGTCCAAGTTTTTTTAATTTTAACGCTTGAATTACTACATCCTTGTGAGTGTTAACCAAAGGCAACACTGACTTTACTCCGGCAAAATCAGGTACCGCTAGAAAATAAATATGCAATACATGGCTTTCAAAAAACTCGCCACAGTTGAGTAGACGACGTAGCAGTTTTTCTTGTTGTGATAGTTTAATACCGAAGGCATCCTCAGTGGCGCACAATGAAGCGAGCTGATGTCCAACAGAACAAATACCGCAAATACGACTGATGACCAACGCAGCTTGATCATAATGTTGCCTTTTCAGCATTGCCTCAAAAAAACGAGGGGCTTCAACGATAGCTAAATTGCATTTTTCAAGCACACCGTTTTTGATGTTGACTACAATATTGCCGTGTCCTTCAACTCGTGTAATGTGATGGACATCAATGTTCATGTTTACTGTAGTGTTACTTGTCATCGGAGAATACCTCCTTACTTCTTTGTAAAAATAATTTGAACTTCTCTTTCATTTGCTCAAAGTTCAGTCCATATTTTCGGATAATATCTTGTTGCGATTTTAAATTTGGTTCGGGAATCATCCCGCGGCAACCAAAACAGTAGCCACCATTGCTGGGGCAACGTGCGCCGCAACCAGCTCTAATCACTGGCCCCAGACAAATGATACCTTTTTCATAAACGCAAATATTTTCTTTTTGCTTGCACTCAACACATACTGGCCAAGTGGGGATTGCAGGATCGCGACCGAGGACCAAATTTTTTACCACGCGTACGAACTCTCCAGTATCAATTGGACACCCTGGAATGAACGCGTCAACTTTAACGATTTCGCCAACTGCGCGGGCAGTAGTTGTTTCGTATTTATCTGGGTCAGTTGGATAAACATCTTGCTGGTATGCTGCTTTAGTTTGAAAATTTTTTAGTGCATTAATGCCTGCAATTGTTGAACAAGCGCCAAGCGTGATTAGAATTTTTGCTGTTTCGCGAATTTTTTTGAGTCGTGGAATGTCGCAGTCACGCGTAATTGAACCTTCGACAATTGCGATATCGTAAGCGTCAGATTTTTCACTGATTGCTTCACGAAATTCGACGATATCGATAACTGCCAATAAATCCAATAGCTGCTCTGGCTCTAGATCTATGGCGGATAGCTGACAACCTTCGCAGCAAGAAAAATCAAAAAAAGCAACTCTTGGTTTGGTGTTAGCCATTATAGCGCCTCCTCGTTGTGTTCGACATCAGCATAGCTAAAAACAGGTCCCTTCTGACAAACATAAACACCTTCCATTTGACAATGTCCGCATTTGCCAACGCCACACTTCATTCTTCTTTCAAGCGACATGTAAATATTCTCTTTGGGAACTTTGCGTTCAAGTAGCGATTTCACTACAAATTTATACATTACTGGTGGTCCGCAAATTACAGCAATGGTTTTGACAGGATCGATATTAATTTTAGGAATCAAAGTAGTAATCACGCCTACATTACCCTTCCAGGTTGCATCGCTTTTATCAACTGTTTCTAGATATTCAACGTTACCACCTACGGCTGCGATGGCTTTAGTTTCTTCATCGTATAGTTTTTCTGAAGGATTACGATAGCCATACAGCACAAAAACTTTCTCGTAATTTTTATGTTCTGGTACTACTTTGTTGATCAGCGAGCGCACTGGCGCATAACCAAGGCCACCTGCAATAAACACAATTTGTTTGCCCTGCATTCGTTGGATGATGCTGTCTTCATAGCCATGGCCAAATGGACCGCGAATATGAATGACATCACCAACGTTCAATCGATGTAAGTTGTTAGTGACGTCACCAACTGCTCTGACGCAAAGTTCGAAGATGTTGTCTTTGCTTGGTGGTGAAGAAATTGAAATTGGTGCTTCACCGATTCCAAATAGTGACACCATCACGAATTGAGCTGGTACATGGCCGAGGCTCATGCCTTGCGGTAACTCCAGGCGAAAAAACTTTTCTTTGGCGGTAAATTCTTTGATGGCAATAATTTTAGCTGGAACCGGAAGATACAACTTGTCGTCTCTTGATTGCAGCTTTAATGGTGCATTTGCGGTCATGTTTTTCTCCTTATGAAAATGTTACACAGCCTCATCGTTGGTAATCGCTGCAGCAATAGTTTTGGGGCTAATCTGAGCAAGACAAGCGCGAACACAGCGGCCACAACCAACGCATACTGATTGTCCATGTTTACGCATGAGAAAATTAAATTTGCGATTAATGCGATGGTGTAATCTTCCAGTTGCAGCGTGACGGAAATTTTCACCACCAGCTACTACCGCAAAGGCGCTTAGCATGCAGGCATCCCACTTGCGCGTACGTGTGCCTTTTTTGAGATTCAGTTCAGTATTATCAACTACGTCAAAACAATAGCAGGTTGGGCAAACCATAATACATGAACCACAACTTAGGCATCTTGATCCTTCCTGTTCCCAGATGGGGTGGTGTCGATGTCTTTCGAATAACTCGGGGAATTGATCTAACTTAGTGAAGGATTTTTCTGAAAAATTTTTCTCTTTTCTTGCGAGAAAATCTTGTAGTAATTTCTCATCGCCTTTGCTGGTTGCAAAATATTTATTAATAAATGCTAAGCCTTTGTCGGTGGCAACTTTTATTAAAAAGTTATTGTTAGCTTCATTGGGGTATAGCATGACATCAAAACCCGTGGCGATGTGGTTAGCTTTAACTTTGTAACAGAAGGCATCTTGGTCACATACTTTATCGCATTCCTTGCCGATGATGATTGTTTGCTCGCGTTTGGCTAAATAATTTGGGTCGCCATATCCTTCAGCGAATGCTTCATCCATCAATTTAATGCCATTTAAGTCGCACGGCGTAATACCAAACAATACCTGGGGAAAAGCGTTGATTGTGGCGGTAACTTTGCCGTCGTTGGTGTACGTAGTAAGAGTTTCTTCCTGTGGAAACAAAAACTTTTTCGGTGATAAAACCGTTGGTTGATAAGCGAATACTATTTGATTGCTGTTGCTGATGTAGTCATATAACGGTTGATCGGTGTTTTCTTTATGGGTTAAAGCTGCGATCTTGTAATCGGTCAAAGCTTTGTCGATGCCCTGTTGTAGCATTGCTTTGGTTAATGAATATATTTGAGGAGTCATGCTCATATAATTTTCCCTCTTTCGGTTAATTTATTGCTTTACCAGTTGTTTCTTTGCAGCAACTCGTTCTTCGAGCCAACTAATCCATCGTTCCACCCCGAGGTTTTTCGATGCTGTCATTTCAATCACTGCAGTGCCAGGGCTTAGTTGAGCTAGGTCATTATAGAAAGTCTGAGTTTGAAAGTCTAAGTATTCCAAGAGATCAATTTTATTCAAGATAACCAAAGCGGCTTCATGAAACAGCAATGGATATTTACTCACTTTATCAGTGCCTTCTGGTGTGCTGAGCATGGCAACTTTGCAGTCTTCGCCAATATCAAATTCAGCAGGACAAACTAAATTGCCGACATTTTCGACGAAAATGAGATCGAGATGATCAAGATCGAATGACTGTAATGCTTTTTCGATACTGACGCTTTCGAGATGACATGCTCCGTCAGTGTTAATTAATGCAATTGGAACATTGCATTGCTCCAGGCGTTTGGCATCCTTGTCAGTTGCAATGTCGCCTTCAATAACCGCTACGCGTATTTGTTTCATTGCTAATTGCGGTAAAGTTTTTTCGAGTAATGTTGTTTTGCCAGATCCGGGCGAGCTGATCAAATTGACCATAAGGATTTTTTTTGTTGCTAATAATGTACGCAGTACTGCGGCCTTTTGATCATTGGCTGCTAGCACACTTTGCATGATTTTGATTTGCATTAATTGACTCCAATAATTTTTCTCACGTTACGTTCAATGTTTTGCGATCGAGATAAAGTTCTATTTTATAGCCGTTAACACATAGCTTGATACTTCGTTGCACGCTTGCCTCGCTGCTCACATACGTAAGTGTATGCTCCGCTGTTCGGCGGGCGCGGGCGCCTTGTCTGAAGCTATGTGTTAACGGCTATATGATTCACCTTCGATGCTAGTAATAATAATTTCTTTGCCGCTGATGATTTCAAGGGTTATGTTTTGGCATTTTGGGCAGATGTAAATATGTTCGTCGGTAGTAAATTGCTGCTGACAATTGTGACACAGGAATATTACGGGTAAATGTACTATCATTAACTGCGCGCCGGCAACTATGGTACTTTGTGTCACCGTAGCAAAAGCGAATTGTAAAAATTCCGGTACCACTTGTCTTAAGCGCCCAACTTGCAATGTTACTTTATTTACTGAGTGCAAATTATTAGCTTTGGCAGTTTCCAGAATGATTGTCAAAATGTTTTGGATCAAAGTCAATTCGTGCATGGGAGCTTCCGTAGTAGACTTTATAGAGACAGAGCCTTTGCACGGGACAAAAATTTCGTAACACAGAAACATAACCGCCTCAGGGGTCCTGCCGCTGCGGCACTCCATTTTTGCTGCGCAAAAACGGAGTCCTCGCCTTCGCGTCACCCCCTCGGCTAGCTGCAGTTAACACTTAGATTGATACTGCGTTGCACACTTGTCTCAGCTAGCTCATATACGTAAATGTGTGCGAGCTAGCAGCGGTGGAATTTTTGAGGCGATGGTGGTTGCTGGGTGATGAAATTTTTGTTTTGCGCGCGGGCGAATGATAACTTAATTGGTAACATTGTTTGATACTTTTTTGCAATGCTTAGCCAACAAGGTAGATGGAAAGAGGTGAATTATGAATAAATTGTTTTCTAATTTTGTCAATAAGGTGTTTAAAAAGGATGAAAATCTTAATCAGCAAATTTCTGAGAAAATGGTTGGAAATGTAAATATGTTGGTGAAAAAAGATCTGGAGTTATTAGAGCAAAAAATCGTTAATCTAAATTCGCAAAAAAAACAGTCAATAAAGCCATTGCTAAAATTAAATGTGAATGAGAATGTTAAGAAAAGCGATGAAAAATCTCAGGCTATCCAAGGTGCTTTTGATTTATTTAAAATTTTTTCTATTTGGACGGAAGGTAAAAAGCAAGTAGATGAAGATAATTTATGGGACAAATTTATTTCGCCAGCGGTAAATAATTTAATTAAGGGTGAAAATAGCAGCGAAAACTTGAACGATGTTAAACAGTACATTGGTGACATAGTAATAAAATACACGCAAAACAAATATCAAAAAATATTTGACGAAATAAAAAAAGACGATGAATTGATTGTAAATAATAACTTGACAGGGATTATTGAGAGTTTTCGATCTGAGATCGATCATTCGATTAAGAGCGGATTAATTGATGAGAAACATGGTGCGTCATATTTTGAGGGTTGGTGTGTAAATATCGTAGATTCAATGATTATTTTAATAAACAAAACTGAGGAAAAATATAAAAAAGAATTGGAGTTGAAAAAAAACGGAAACGATATCAATGAAATGAAAGAACATATCAATAAATTTCACAACAATTTTGAGCAGATAAAAGGCGCGTTTGGCTTAATGAATAATAAATCTTTGAATAACTCTATAAGCACTCTTGGTGATTGCGATAATTTGTTTAAAAAAATAGATGAATTAAGTGTAAAAATAAACAGTGAAATTAACATAAGAGATAATTCTTTTTCTATCAGCAAAACAACAGAAGATGAATTAAACAATGCAGCTAGTAATATTAAAAAATTGCAAGAAAAAATAAATGAGGAAAAACTTGCATATGGTGATATTGCAAATGTGTTAAATACAATGATTGTTCGTTTGAATAAGAGGGTTACCTTTTATGCTGAAGTAAAAGACTATTTCAAAGAAATTAATAACGTTTTTAAAAACACTAATTCATTTAATGTAATAGATGAGCAAGAGAATAATAATCTGTTCTTGCAGATTAAAAGCGCTAGCAGCGCTATATCTAACATATCATCGATAGATTTATCGATAAAACAAAATGAACGTTATTTTACTTCAGAAAAAATTGATGATGTAAAAAAAATAATCAAGCAAAAAAAAGACGAAAAATTTAAAAAAAGATGCATAGAGTTATTTAGCGAGTTTGCTAATAAAGATAGCGATGACTTATATTCTTTTGTAAAAGAAAAATATGAAAAAGAATTAAATAATGTAAATGAAGTTGGTGGTATAGAGAATATAAAAAATAGCATTATTGGTTTTAAAATAGAGCTAAATGACCTTTTATCTGGTATTGCTGGAGATGAAGGAATAAAAACAAAGAAAGATACCTATTTTAATAATTTTAAAAATTATATGGTGTCTCTTGCAATAGAGAAAATAGAAGAAAAATACAAAAAATCATGGGAATCGCAAAAAACAATCGATATCAACGCAATGATAAATAATATAAAGCAATTCAAGGAAAAATTTATTGAAGTAAATAAGGCGTTTTTTAACAACGATGGAGATGAATCTCTTAATAAAAAAATATCCTTGTTAAGTAAATATGAAAACATGATGATTTCTGTTCTTGAAGCTGAAAAAACGATGAGTGAAAATACTTCATCAAGTAATTTTTCTGATAGTGTTTATAAGAAATCTAAATTTTACAAGAATGAAACAATAATAAAATACAACAACATCGTAAGCGAATTAGCAGAAAATAAGTTAGTGCTTGGAGAATTTTCTAAAAACATTCAAAAATCACTCGAAAATTTAAATAAAAAGTCGAAATTTTATTGTGATATAGAGTCAGATATTAAAAGCATTAAAAGTTATCACGTTGATTTAGTAGATTTTAATGAAAACAAAAAAATGTCTAGTGGTTTATTGAACAAAATAAAGGAGATTAATGGAGAAATAACCAGTGTTGGAGTGAATACATATTTGAGTGGTGAAAAATTGATTAAGAAAGAGGAGTTTGATGAAATAAAGAAAGGGCTTGAAAAAATAAAAAAAGATGTTTTTTTAAAAAAGTGCGATGAGATATTTAACGTTTATGCAAAATTAGATAACGAAGAACCTTTCATCCATTCTTATGAATTGTCTAAAAAAACACAATCAGAAGATATCGAATTATCAGAAGAAGACAGGCGAAATATTATTCAAGAAAATCAAGTCAAAATACTTAGCGAAGGAGTTATTACACTTGATTCTTACGAGAAAGAAATACAACGCATAATATCGGTAGAAAAAGAACTGTATAGCATCACAGAAGATAAATCATTGGCTGCTACAAAGGATTTAGCGTTTGACAGATTAAAGAAATGTTTAGAGCAGCATGAAAATATATTGATTAAAGTAACAAAAAAAGAAACGTTAAATGAGTTGTTAGCAACAAAAGACTACGAAAAACAACTTAATGTGTTGAAAAACATACTGTTGCACATCAATGATTACATCAACATTAAATCCGCATACAACATTGAGGGCGATAATAGTGTAATTGAAAAAAGCAAACAGGATGTTGAAAAGACAATAAAAAAAATTGAGCTAATGTATCAAGTTAAGCAAAAAAAGGAGCGGTTACTGGAAGAAGTGTTGCAGAAAATCGGAAAACTTAAATCGTTTAAAATGGGCAATATTGCAAAGACGTTAGAGGAAGAAGCAGCAATCGGGATAAAAAATGAAGATGGGTCACTAGCTACTACTTTCACATCTTTACGCAGTTACCTTAACTCTGATGAAGTACAAAAAATATTAGCAGCTCATCGTAGCGAGTGGCAGCAATGGTGTGGCCTATTTGTTGATCTTGGGTTGAATATTTCTTTATTTCCGGTTTTTCTTGTACTCGTGACTCTTCCTGAATGGTATAGCAAACATGTTGCGCCATCTCCTACTCCCAATGCGACTAATGGTACTATTAACGAAAAAAATGACACGTCTACTGCGGGATCAACACCAGCACCAGAAAGTTCATCAGCTAGCAATAGCTCTAAAGGGTTTTTTAAAAACGCGTATGATTTTTTCACGCAACATTTGCTTTTTAATTATGCGACGGTTGATGTTACTGCTGATGCCAAAAACTTATTGAAAGATATAGATAGTGATTTAGGTGATAAATTGGAAAAGGTAAACCAGTTGGAGCAACAGCAAGAACAGTCAATGCAAATTTAGGCGAAGATCAAGCCAAGAGCTGCTTGGGCGTCTGCAAGCTTGTACATGGGGTGGACGTTTTGATTGGGTATATTTTTGACACAGTTGCATGAACACGCTCTTTTTAACAGTTCATTACGAGAGCCATTAAGCCGGGTAGGTCTATGGTTTCAATGCCGTTTCCTAATGGGAATCTTTCGTTACCATCGTAGACAACATATCGCTGTGTGGGGTTTAGATCTTGGCATACTTCGTGAAACCCTTTCCCCACTTTTGGGATCAAAGCACGCTTAATTTCTATGGCTAAAAGTGCTCCAGTGGGTTGCTTGATGATCAAATCAATTTCCGCACCGCGAGCAGTGCCATAAAAGTAACACTCGGCACCAACAGGTAGAAAACTCAGTAGGTTGTCGATAACGAAACCCTCCCAGCTTGTTCCTGCCACTGGATGACTGAGCAGACTCTCAATACTGTTAACGTTTAATAAAGCATGTAAGATGCCGCTGTCACGTACATAAATCTTGGGACTACGTATTAATCTTTTACCGGTGTTGTTGTGCCACGGCATTAAGCGGCGTACTAAAAATAGATCAGCGAGTAAATCAATGTATCTTGTCACTGTTTGTCCACTTACGCCTAAACTACCGGCTATTCTCGATGTATTGAGTTGCGTTCCTTGTAAGTGAGCTAACATTGTCCAGAGACGGCGCAGTGTTGTTGCAGGAAGGCGTGGCGCCAATTGTGGGATATCACGCTCTAAATAAGTTTTAATGAAAGCCTGTCGCCATTCCATACTCAAATTTTCTGATTTGGCTAGTAGGCTTTCCGGAAAGCCACCGCGCAACCATAAGTTATGTAGCGCATAGTGTTTTTTTGTATTGTCAATCTCAACGGCGCTGATTGGATTCATTTCGACGTAGATGATTCTTCCTGCAAGACTTTCCGCAGACTGGTGTAACAGTTCGCAAGAAGCTGATCCCAACACTAAAAACTGACCATGTTTGCGACCAGTGTGTCGTCCTTTGTCAACCAGGCTACGTAAAGTCGTAAATAATTCTGGTTTACGTTGTACCTCATCGAGAATAATCAGCTTGTCAGCGTGCAATTCAAAGTAGGAGATAGGATCTGTTAATTTAGCAAGGTCTTGATAGTTCTCAAGATCAAGGTATAGCGCAGGGCGGCTTGCAGCAAGAATCTGCGCCAATGTTGTTTTCCCAATTTGGCGCGCTCCCAACAAGCCAACTACGGGGAAATGTTGTAGTTTTTCTTCGATAATTTGTAAGTATTTACGGTTAATCATGTTGTAAATTTACCACGTCATAGTAAATTTACAACAGAATAGATCAACGCAACGCTATTTGGTAATTCCAGCGTGGTCATTTTGGCGATGATTTCATCGCGATGTTCCTGCGTCCAAGTTATTTTCTCGATTAAAGTTGCTGCAGTTAAATCATCTTCCAAAATTACCTGACTGATGCCGCTATTTGCAAAGTGCAATGCGTTTTCTATTTGATCACCGCGACTAGAATGTTTTGCCAGTGGGATAAAAATGTGCGGTTTTTTTAAGGTGAGTAACTCATATACTGAATTTGCGCCAGAACGTGATACAACTAGATCTGCGGCTGCTATAACATGTGAAAACTCTTGGTCGAGGTAAGCGAATTGTCGGTATGCAGGATAATTCAAATTACTTTCGTATTGGTCTTTGCCGCAAACGTGTACCACTTGCCAACCTAGTGCAAGTAGTGACGGTAACGCTTTACGTATTGCTTGATTAATTGGTTTGGCACCAAGACTACCGCCGAAGACTAACATTACTTTTTTGTTTGGATCAAAACCGCATAAAGCTAACCCCAGTTTGCGCTCTCCGTGTAGCAAGCTGGGGCGAATTGGTGTGCCGGTAACGATAATTTTGTTTTGTTTGTTTTGAAAATATTGCGCTGAATCGGCGAAAGTTAAACAAATTTTGTTGGCAAATGGATAACTCAAACGATTTGCTAAGCCGCAAGTAAGATCTGATTCGTGCAGAACTACTGGAATACGTTTCAGCCAACCGGCAATGACTACTGGAAAGGAGACAAACCCACCTTTAGAGAAAATGACATCAGGTTTGAGTTTGTTGCAGAGCCAAAAGGCTTGCCATAAGCCAAACAAAATTTTGAATGGATCAATAAAATTTTGCCAACTGAAGTAACGACGCAGTTTTCCGGTAGCAATGGGAAAATAAGCCACGTCAATATTATCAATATTCTCGACTAGACTGCGTTCAATTCCACGATGTGATCCGATGTAACTGATGCGCCAACCCTGGTCATGAAATTGTTGGATTAGTGCAATGTTAGGTGTGACATGGCCAGCAGAACCCCCGCCGGTAAAAAGAATGTGTTTAAGAGTGTTATCACGTGATGTTGCAATATCGTTGTTTTTATTGCGTGATACTGGTGTGTGGTTGATACTCATATGTTGAACTTTCAAGGCGTTTCACGGAAATTGTTTGAATCGTCAGAATCTTCTGAATCGCTGATATTTTCTGAATTCATTTCATTTTCATCAGCTTCGAGTTCTTGTCGATGCTGTGAATTACTACTCGTAACGAATGAGTAAAGCGAACTCTTTTTAACTTTTGAGTAAAGCGCACTACAGCAACTTGACTCGGATGTTTTATCCCTGCGCATCAATATACTTTCATAGTGTAGTGACGATATTTTATTGTTATTTTCATTCTTTTTTTTATCATTGTTTGTGAATATTGCATTTAGAATTTTGGATGATGTTCCATTCTCGATAAGATTCTGTTTGTTTTCTTTGTCCTTACTATCTTCATCGCTTTCGCTATCTTCCTCGTCAGATTCCTCAGAGGTGTTTTTGATCTTACTCTTTTTGACTGGCTCATCCGTTTGTTCTGATCCATTTAATGTTGATGTTTTAGGTTTGAATGGGTTGAAATTTTTGATGAAATTAATACCTAAAACAAAATTTGTTGCAACACTTTCCAGGACAACGGACAAAAAAGGAGCAGGAAGATTTTTTTGTAGTATGTCCAAATAATTTTTGTCTAGGGTATATTTCTTCGTATCTTCGTCCGTTAGTATTTTATGCTTATATTTGAAGCTAAATTCCACCATAGCCATGTCGTACATTTGCTGATTTCCTGCAGGAATGCATAGCAGTTCATATGGCTTGATGATAACGATATCGTTGTTGTTTTTGCGTTTCACTTGTTCACCTGCACGTGATGGCAAGAAGGTCATGACCTTGCCTTTCATCGAGTCCAACAATTCTTTAATCCAGATCCCTTTCCTAAATTCATTCCAGGCAGTAGATAGGTAGATATCAGATGCTTCTTTAAATTGAATTGATATGGCAGCTATATCATTTTTAAACGTAATCTTAAACGTATCATTCCCATTGTTTACATCGTTATCATCCAGATCCTCATCATCGTCATCATCATCGCTCAGTGAACAATCAACGGGATTTCCCATAAGTAGTAATTTTGTGTTTAGTGCATTGCCTGCAATAAAATTGATTGCATGCAAAAAATAGCGTTCTAAATCAAAGACTTCTTTAATTCGATCATCTTCACTCATTGCTTGATACAGCTTTGACAACGGAATCTTTTTGCCACTACCTTTTCCTTCCTCAATCTTACGAATTGTAGTCATGTAGGCAGCCCACCTGAAGTAATCAAATACTGGTCTGGCATTATCGAAGGTTAAGATAATATTTTTGCCAAGTTTGATAGATGGCGGCGGTGTCTTTGTCTCTTTTTCCTTTTTGTTTTTCATCATATCGAGTTTGTTCTCAAATCCCTTTTTAAGCATCTTGGTGTTGTCGTTGTTGCTGTAATTAGTTGATTGTGATTGTTCTTGTCGTCCCTCTAATTTATCTTTCAACATATCAAGATATTTTTTGTCAGTTGTTTTTTCCTCAAGGTTGCATTGATCGTTTTTTGCATATTCACTTTGATATTCAGTAAAAACTTGTTCGTATTTTATTTGATCTCTTTGAGGAATTTTAATGAATTGATAGGTTTTATTTTCATTCCCTGTAACTTTTTTACCATCTTTTGTCGGCAAGAAAGTTACAACTTTATTTTTTAGTGGTTTCATTAGTTCGTTGGCCCAGATGCCACTTTTGTAACTATTCCAAATGTATTTTGCGTTGTATTCAGATAATTTTATGAACTCCAGAACTTTTTTGGTGAATTTTATTAATATTAAGTTTTCAAATTTAATCACAATTGAGCCTTGTTCTTTTTTTATGTTGTACTCAAGAGTTGTTGCCTCAACGGGGTGGTCTAAAAAAATTATGTCTTTTGGTGTGCGATTACGCAGGTAGGCTAGTGAATAGAGAAAATAATTATCAAGAGCTTTTATTAATACTTTATTTACCACCTCGGTTATGGTGGCGTTTTTATTATTAGACCACATCTCGATTGCGTCATGCTTGATCGTATCCCATAAGAGCCCATCTCCAAATTGCATGGAAACGTTATCAGAAATATCGGTAGTAATTAAATATTGCGATGTCTTGTTTTTTTTGTCGCTGTTTGAATCGTTGCAGGTGTTCTTATTATTATGCTTAATTGTTTTCTTACTATTGAGTTTGTCCTTTTTGGTAAGTTCATTTTTGGTAGATTTTTTCATGTTTTATTGCTCCCTGTTTAATTTTAGTATTGCTGATTTGGTTTTAGCTTTGGTTCCAACTCTAAAGGTCTTGTCTCCTTGTCTTCTCCGAGTAACTTTATAAGACATATTCTAGACGCTTTTTGCCAACTCAACGGCTTTACCGAGATAATTATGCGGGGTTAACGTTAACAGCGTTTTTTTAGCATTGGGGGGAAGATCGAGGTCAATGATAAATTGTTGTAAAGTTTTCGCATTAACGGTACGACCGCGAGTTAGCACTTTTAGTTTTTCATAAGGATGATCGATGCCGTAACGTCGCATTACCGTTTGAATCGCCTCACCTAGCACTTCCCAGTGTTGGTCGAGTTCTGTGTGTAGTAATGCTTGATTTACCTCTAATTTATTCAATCCTTGCAGTAATGCGTTATAAGCAATAAGGCTGTGTGCAAAACTAGTGCCGAGATTGCGTAGGACTGTAGAGTCACTCAAGTCGCGTTGCCAGCGTGATATTGGTAATTTAGTGGCGAAGTGATAGAGCAGGGCATTAGCTATACCTAAGTTTCCTTCCGCATTTTCAAAGTCAATAGGGTTAATTTTATGCGGCATCGTGGATGAGCCGGTTTCTTTATTCTGAGCGTTACTTGATTTGCTTTTGAGCGTGAAGTAATTAAGTGCGATGTAGCTCCAGACATCACGACAGAGGTCCAGCAAAATATTGTTGATATGCGCAAGCGTGTGGCAAAAATCGACAATGTAATCATGTGGTTCAATCTGAGTTGTATACGAATTACAAGTAATGCCAAGTGCAGTAACAAATTCTTCGGTGAGCGTAATCCAATCGTGCTCCGGATAGGCAATATATAGGGCATTGTAGTTACCAGTAGCGCCATTGAGTTTTCCCTTGATGGTTATATTTACTAATCTATTACACTGATGTTGTAGGCGTGTGACGAAGTTGGCACATTCTTTGCCAACAGTAGTAGGTGTTGCTGGTTGGCCATGAGTGCGGGCGATCATTGGTGTGGCCGCATGAGCGTGAGCTAGTTTGGTGAGATATTTAATGATTTGGTTAAGTTGTGGTGCCAGGCATTGATCACGTGTCTCCTTGATCATCAAAGCATAAGCAAGGTTATTGACGTCTTCTGAGGTGCAGCCGATGTGGGTAAGTTCACCATACGGTTTGATTGCAGTGTTAGTGGCAATTTTTTCTTTGATGAAATATTCGATAGCTTTAACGTCGTGATTGGTTTCTTGTTCAATTTTCTTAATGCGAGTGATATCTGTAGCAGAGAAATTTGCTACGATTGCGGTAAGAAAATTTTGTATTGATTGAGTGTGGTTGGTTGGTGATTGCGAGCGCTTTCTTTTCTTGTAATTATGGTTATTGGTGATTTCAATGATTTTTTTTAACCATTCAATCTCAACAAATACGCGGTAAAAAGTAAAAGCTGCTTCGCTGCAGAAACTGTGTAACTTTGCAACTTGGCGCTGATATCGTCCGTCGATTGGACTGATGTTGGTTGCGATGTTGAGATTAGATATATTGAGAATAGGTAAATTTGATTTGATGCTAGTTGGTTTCATGGTGCTTTCCTAATGTTTAACCGATTACGATTATTATATAGCCGTTAACAGATAGCTTGATACTACGTTGCACGCTTGCCTCGCTGCTCACATACGTAAGTGTATGCGAGCTAGCTCAGGCTGCGCGGGCGCCTTGTCTGAAGCTATGTGTTAACGGCTATAAGTGCTGTTGCGCTGGTCCTTTATTTATTGCAGCTGTTGGTTGTTTGCTATCGTCATTTTATATAATTCTCGTTTATTGAGCCCGGTAATTTTGGCGGTAAATTTTACCGCCTGTTTGGGTGGTAGTGCTGTGAGCAAAATATTGAGTATATGTTTTGCGCTTGCCAATGTTGTTGGTGATAACGCTAATTCTTCTTGTCGCAGCGCTGTTTTACCTGCAATTAACAGGACAAATTCTCCTTTTTGACGGAGTGGCTCGGTTTTGAGCCAGTTAATTACTTCTTCTAAGCTGGCGCCATAGATTGTTTCAAATGTTTTGGTTAATTCTTTTGCCAAAACAACATGGTGCTGTTTACCAAAAATACTTGTCATCGTTTCTAGCAAACGCAATAAGCGATGTGGCGCTTCATAAACAATGATGGTGCGCACTTCGTCGGTTAACTCGGTCAACCGCGTTTTCAATGCTGCTATTTTTACCGGCAGAAATCCTTCAAAAACAAAACGATTAGTTGGTAAACCGCTGGCGCATAAAGCCGTGATTGCAGCGCATGGACCGGGAAGAGGAATAACTCTAATGTGTTGCGCGCGCACCAGCTGTACTAAGCGATAACCAGGATCACTAATTAGCGGGGTTCCCGCATCGGTAATTAATGCGACATTTTTCCCTTGTTTCAAATAATCGAGTAAAAGTTCACTGCGTCGTTCTTCATTGTGTTCATGCAAGGAAATCATTTTGGTGGTGATGTGGTAATGTTGCAGCAAATGTTTGCTGTGGCGCGTGTCTTCAGTGGCGATAACAGTGACATCATTTTTCAATGTTGCTATTGCACGTAGCGTCATGTCCTCTAAATTGCCGATGGGTGTGGCAACAATATATAAAAAACCATTGGTAAGTGTGTTCACGTTTGCTTACTAAGGATAATCGGGCGAATCGATTCTACTATTAATGGCTGTAAATCGTTGATTTTGTGTGCTCCGCTGCTCACATATCACAACATATGCTGCGCTGCGGTGCTCGAAAATCAACGATTTTCATCTCATTCTAGCGAATCGATGACACGCCCTAGTTGATAATAATTGGTTAATGTTGATAATTGGCGTTGCTATAGTACTTGTTGTACTGTGGCGCTCTAAAAATTAACGTTTTTCCTATCCTAGCAACTTTAAAAGATAGAACCTAGTAATTATTAACTCTTCAAAAAATAGCGAGGGCCCACCATGGCTAATCCTAATGATAAGGCACAGAAAAATATTTCTGGAAAATTTTATGTTGACAACAGTTGCGTTGGTTGCGGTCAATGCCTCAGTATCGCGTCAGATTGTTTTGCTGAAGATCCCGATGCTGGTGGTATATACGTCAAGCAACAGCCAACTAGTGCGGCGAGCATTGCCGCGTGTCAAGAAGCGATTAATTCTTGTCCCGTGGAAGCGATTGGTGCCGATGGCGAATAGCTAGTCGCTGTATTATAAGGGGAAGACTATAAACGCGATGTTGCACGTGCTTAATTGATGTGGAGGTAGAGTATGGCTATGGCTAATTATGATAATGAAAAGGGCAGAAATATGAGAGTCATGGATGGTTGCGAAGCTGCGGTGTCGGTTGCCTATCGCCTTTCCGAGGTAAATGCAATCTATCCGATTACGCCATCAACTCCAATGGGTGAACTTGCTGATCAGTGGGCAACTGAGGCAGGCGAAAATATTTGGGGTATGGTGCCACAAGTAATTGAGCTACAAAGCGAAGGTGGAGCTAGTGGCACCTTACATGGTGCGCTGCAAACCGGAGCGCTTGCCACCACTTACACTGCATCTCAAGGTTTGCTATTAATGATTCCCAACATGTACAAAATTGCCGGGGAATTAACGCCGTTGGTGATCCACGTTGCGAGCCGCTCTCTCGCTGCACAAGGCTTATCAATTTTTGGCGATCATAGCGATGTGATGTCAACGCGTGCTACCGGATTTGCTTTGTTATGTTCAGGTAGTGTTCAGGAAGCGCATGATTTAGCTTTAATTGCCCACGCTGCAACACTAGCAGGACGTATTCCCTTCATTCATTTTTTTGAAGGTTTTCGTACTAGTCATGAGCTCAACAAAATTGCGGTGTTGAGTGATGACGATTTACGATCAGTGATCGACGATGATCTAGTTATGGCTCATCGACAACGCGCACTCAATCCGAATCATCCATTTATTCGTGGTACTTCACAGAATGCAGATGTCTATTTTCAAGGTCGTGAAACGGTTAATTCTTATTATTTGAATTTACCGGCAATTGTTGAGCAATACATGCAAAAATTCGCCAAGATTACTGGGCGGCAATATCAGTTAATGAAATATACGGGAGCTGTTGATGCGGAACGAGTCATAGTGATCTTGGGCTCTGGTGCGAAAGCGGCAGCAGAAACCGTTGCAGCGCTGCGACAAAGTCAAGCTGATGAAAAAGTTGGCGTATTGCAAATAATGCTTTATCGCCCATTTTCGCTTAAACATTTTTTAGCGGTACTACCAAAAACTGTGCGCGCATTAGCCGTGCTTGATCGCACTAAAGAGCCAGGGTCGGTGGGTGAACCACTGTACCAAGATATTGTTACCGCATTGGTCGAGGCGCAAGCAGCAGCACCAACAGCTGGTGAATTCCATTTTATTAATGGTGTGCCCAAAATAATTGGTGGACGCTATGGTTTGTCGTCAAAAGAATTTACCCCGGCAATGGTTAAAGCTGTTTTTGATGAGTTGAAAAAAGATCATCCCAAAAATCATTTCACCATTGGTATCAATGATGATGTTACTCACACCAGCTTAACTTACGATCCTGGTTTTATTACTGAATCCGCGCAAACTGTGCGTGCCATTTTCTATGGTTTGGGATCAGATGGCACGGTTGGGGCTAACAAAAATACTATTAAAATTATTGGCGAGGAAACCAATAATTATGCTCAAGGTTATTTTGTTTACGATTCGAAGAAAGCTGGTTCAAGGACGATATCTCATTTGCGTTTTGGTGCTCTACCAATCGATTCTCCTTACTTGATCCAAGCTGCCAGTTTCATTGCATGTCATCAAATTAACTTTTTAGAATCTATCAACATTTTGGAAAATGCTGCGGTTGGGGCAACATTTTTATTGAACAGTCCACACGCGCATGATGTGGTGTGGCAATATTTGCCGCGGCCAATACAGCAAAGCATTATTGCTAAACGCTTAAAAGTTTACGTTATTGATGCCTATAAAGTTGCACGTGTGGCTGGAATGGGCGGACGTATCAATACGATAATGCAGACTTGTTTTTTTGCGATTTCTGGTGTGTTGCCACGTGAAACTGCTATTGCCAAAATAAAAGAGACAATCGTTAAAACTTACAAACGCAAAGGTGAAGAAGTGATTCAAAAAAACTTTGCGGCAGTCGAGCATAGTTTGGCAAATTTGCATGAAATAATAGTTCCGGAGGCAGTATCAGATGGTGCGAAGGAATTGTTACCGATGGTCAGTGTTGCAGCGCCAGATTTCGTGCAGCAAGTGATTGCGCCAATGATGGCTGGGCGAGGGGATGAGTTGCCAGTGAGTGCTTTGCCAATTGATGGCACGTATCCTTGCGGTACCACTAAATGGGAAAAACGAAATATTGCGCAATTTGTACCACATTGGAATGCAGCGATGTGTATTCAGTGTGGTCAATGCAGCATGATTTGTCCGCATGGTGTTATCCGGGTTAAACGTTTTCCTGCAAGTGCGGTAACCACTGCGACTGGAGTTCCAACAACGTTTAATACTGCAAATTTACGTGCTAAAAGTGATGATCCAACTGAACAATTCAGACTGCAAGTATATGTCGAAGATTGTACTAGCTGTGGTTTATGTTCTATGGTTTGCCCTGCAACTGATAAAGCAAATCCAAGTATCAAAGCAATTATGCTGGGAGAAAAGGAGTCTATTTTAGCGAACGAACGTGACAACATTGAGTTTTTCGAAAAATTACCTTATGGCACATATGCAAACACGGATGCTACTTCGGTTAGGAATGTGCAATATTTGCAACCGTTATTTGAGTTTTCTGGGGCTTGTGCTGGTTGCGGTGAAACGCCATATATCAAATTAGTTACTCAATTGTTTGGTGATCGTATGTTGGTTGCTAATGCTACTGGGTGTTCTTCAATTTATGGTGGCAATCTGCCAACCACACCATGGACTAAGAATGACGTCGGTTGTGGTCCGGCTTGGGCTAACTCATTGTTTGAGGATAATGCTGAGTTTGGTTTGGGCTTTAGGGTGGCGAGTGACAAATTACAGCAGTACGCATTTGAGTTGTTAATGCGGTGCGCTAATGTTGGTATGGTTAGTGATGAACTAGTAACTGCAATTAAACATGATTTAGACACTAATGATGAAAAAGCAATTATCGCACAGCGTGTGCGGATTACTGAATTAAAGCAAAAGTTTCTTAACGCAATTGCAACAGAAAATACCGTAAGTAATGCTGAAAAAAATGAGAGTATCGAAAAAAATAAACTATTGCGATCCAATATGTTGGCAGTTGCTGATTACTTGGTGCCACGCAGCGTATGGATAATAGGTGGTGATGGTTGGGCGTATGATATTGGTTATGGTGGCTTAGACCATGTTATGGCTTGTGGCAAAAAGGTGAATATTTTAGTGGTTGATACTGAAGTTTATTCCAATACTGGGGGGCAATCATCCAAAGCAACGCCACGCGCTGCAATTGCCAAATTTGCTGCTAATGGTAAAGAAACTGCGCGCAAAGATTTGGGTATGATTGCAATGGTGTACGGTAATGTTTATGTGGCGCAAATTGCGTTGGGGGCGAATCCAACACAGGCGTTGAAAGCTATTAGAGAGGCGGAACAGTATAGTGGGACATCATTAATCATTGCATATAGCCATTGTGTGGCTCATGGCTACGATTTGCGCCAAGGAGTTAAGCAGCAGCAGTTGGCGGTGGCAAGTGGTTTCTGGCCGTTGTATCGCTACAATCCACAACTCAAAGAGAGCAGTAATGGCAAGGTCAATCCATTGCAGCTCGATTCACCGGCACCAAATGTACCGGTTGAAAAATATGCTTATAATGAACCGCGTTTTAAAGCATTGTTTACGAGTAACCCACAGCATGCTGCTGAGTTGTTGCAACAACTACAAAAAGATATAGCAGAACGGTGGCAAATGTTAACCAAGATGGCAAGTAGTACAGTGGTGCCAATGGAGTGAAGCTGTCATCGACTTCTCCAAGTGTGCTCATGGCCAACAGCTAGCAATGGTGCCAGGTCCTGAGATGCTTTTATTACCTTGTTGGTCGAGACTGAGCGTGCCACATATTTTATCCGTTTGTGCTTGAGTGCCGACGGGTGTGGCAGTTAACATATAGGAATCGACAGTGGTGTTGAGCGTAATGCGATAGTGTTGCTGATAATTTGTTTGTGCGGTGTTGCTAATACCTAATTTGTCGTAAGTGGCTCCCTCATAGGAATGGTCTTTGAGGTAAAACTGTTCGATTCTGCCGGAGATATCGCGTAATACTGAGGTAACATTAGTGCGGCGAATGTTAGTGAGATGATGTGAGTAACTAGGGTAAACCGCAAGAGTAAGGATTGTAATAATGGCGAGGGTGATGAGCAGTTCGATTAGGGTAAAACCAAGATCAAAGCTAAATGAGTAGTGAAAAAATTTTTGATCGTTGTAATCCATATTTGAATATAGCTAATAGCAAAATAACCGCAATACTGTGAAAATCAACTATTCCTAAAACCGTACCATCTTTAAAGAGGTGCCGTATGCGACTAGATAAATTTACTACTAATTTCCAGCATGCTTTGGCTGATGCGCAATCATTGGCGCTTGGAAAAGATCACCAATTCATTGAACCGGTGCATCTAATGTGTGCGCTACTTGATCAACAGGACGGTGTTGCCACGCATATTTTGCGCAAGGCTAATGTTAATTTAAATAAGTTTCATAGCTCGCTCAATGCTGCTATGGAACAGCTACCGCAAGTAGCTGGTGGCATTGCTGGTGAAGTTCATTTATCACGCGAATTATCACGATTACTTAACTTAACCGACAAATTGGCACAGCAGCGTCATGATCAATTTATTTCTAGTGAGTTATTTTTGTTGGCGGTTTTTGAAGATAAAGGTGTAGTTGGACGCGCTTTTAAAGAAGCTGGGGCATTACAAGCGGCAATTGAACAAGCAATTAAAGATGTGCGTGGTGGTGAAGGTATTAACGATCAAGAGGCGGAAAGTAAGCGTGGTGCGTTGGGCAAATATACGATCGATATTACTGAACAAGCAGCGAGTGGCAAGGTTGATCCCGTCATTGGTCGCGATGATGAAATCAGGCGTGCTATTCAAATTTTACAACGACGTACCAAAAACAATCCGGTATTAATTGGGGAACCAGGTGTTGGTAAAACTGCGATTGTTGAAGGTTTGGCACAGCGCATCGTCAACAATGAAGTTCCAGATACCTTGCGTCATAAAAAATTATTGTCGCTTGATATGGCAGCTTTAATTGCTGGTACTAAATTTCGTGGTGAATTTGAAGAACGTCTCAAGGCAGTATTGAGTGATATTGCTAAACAAGAAGGGCGCATTATTTTGTTTATTGATGAATTGCATGTCATGGTTGGTGCCGGCAAGGCTGAAGGGTCAATGGATGCTGGTAACATGTTGAAACCAGCTCTGGCACGCGGTGAGCTCCACTGCATTGGCGCAACTACATTGGATGAATATCGCAAATATATTGAAAAAGATGCCGCACTCGAGCGTCGTTTTCAAAAAGTATTGATTGATGAACCATCAGTTGAAGACACAGTTGCAATTTTGCGAGGACTGAAAGAGCGCTACGAATTACATCATGGGGTGCAGATTACTGATAATGCTATTGTTGCTGCAGCAACGTTGTCGCATCGTTATATCACTGACCGTAACTTGCCGGATAAAGCCATTGATCTAATCGATGAAGCGGCAAGTCGCATTCGCATTGAAATGGATTCAAAACCGGAAGATATGGATCGTTTGCAGCGTCGTCTCATTCAGCTGAAAATTGAACGAGAAGCATTAAAAAAAGAGACCGACGAAGCTTCGCAAAAGCGTTTTGTTGACTTAGAGCAACAAATTAAAATCGCAGCGAAGGAATATGCCGATTTGGAAGAAATTTGGAAAGCTGAAAAGGCTGCGGTGCAAGGGACGCAGCATATTAAAGAACAAATTGAAAAAGCGCGCTTTGAAATGGAGACGGCAAAACGAGTTTCGGATTTAGCAAAGATGTCAGAGTTGCAATATGGTCGTATTCCGGAACTAGAACGACAATTACAGGTAGCAACTAAAGCTGAAAAACAAGAGATGAAGCTATTGCGTAATAAAGTTACTGAAGAAGAAATTGCTGCAATTGTTTCACAGTGGACGCATATCCCAGTAAGTAAAATGTTGGAAGGGGAGCGTGAAAAATTGTTGCACATGGAAGAAGCATTACATCGTCGTGTGATTAGTCAGGATGAAGCTGTCACCGTAGTTGCTAATGCCATTCGTCGTTCTCGTGCTGGGTTGGCTGATCCTAATCGTCCCATCGGTTCTTTTTTATTTTTGGGTCCAACTGGAGTTGGCAAAACGGAATTATGTAAAGCATTGGCAGAATTTTTGTTTGATACTGAAGGTGCCATGATACGCATAGATATGTCGGAATTCATGGAAAAGCATTCGGTAGCGCGCCTAATTGGTGCGCCTCCTGGTTATGTTGGTTATGAAGAGGGCGGTTATTTAACTGAAACAGTGCGGCGTAAGCCATATTCAGTGGTTTTGTTGGATGAGATTGAAAAAGCGCACCACGATGTTTTTAATATTTTGTTGCAAGTATTGGATGATGGTCGTTTAACCGATGGACAGGGACGTACTGTTGATTTTCGTAATGCAGTAATTGTGATGACTTCTAATTTAGGTTCACAGTATATTCAGGAAATGGCGAGTCATGAAATTGCTAGAGAGATAAAAGATAAAAAAGGTAAAAATGGGATGGACAAAGATAAAACGGATAAAGATCTTTACCAAAAAATGAGAGCAGCTGTAATGATGGCGGTAGAAAAAAATTTTCGTCCAGAATTTATTAATCGCATTGATGAGATTGTGGTATTTCAAAGTTTGGGAATAAAACAAATTCGCGCGATTACTACAATTCAAGTCGAGCGCTTGAAAAAACGTTTAGCGCAATATGATCTAACGCTTAACATTACTGCCGCAGCTTTAGAATTTTTAGCGGAAGTTGGCTACGATGCTGCGTACGGTGCTCGTCCCTTGAAGCGGGCAGTGCAACAATATCTAGAGAATCCACTGGCACAAGATATTTTAGCTGGAAAATTTTTACCACAAGAAACTATTACAGTTGATAGAACACTAGAAGGTTTGAAGTTTGGGAAGAAGTGATTGGGGAGTTTAATCCTAGGTCCTGTCTCTAAAGTTGCTAGGATGAGCTAAAAACCGTTGATTTTAGAGCATCGTAGCGCACATATGTTGAAAATATGTGAGCAACGAAGCACATAAAATCGGCGGTTTTTGGCCATCATAGTAGACTTTAGAGGCAGGACCTAATTTGTTGAATGCATGACGAAATTAGACGGGTGAGATGGCTGTGCGTTTGCTTTTTACCTGAAATAATTTGCGATCTTCTAATCTCATCGCAGTTAAAGCTCCGCCCCAGACGCAACCAGTGTCAAGTGCAAAAACGTTTGGATTATCATCGTTAGTGGTTTTCCCTGCCAAAGCTGCCCAGTGTCCAAAAACAATTTTGTGCTGTTGCAATTTACGTTGTGGCACACTAAACCATGGCATGTAACCGGCTGGTTGCGAGCCAATTTTACCTTGATAGCAAAAATCTAATCGTCCAGTAGCATCACAAAAGCGCATTCTGGTAAAACAGTTGATAATGAAACGCCACCGCTCCCATCCAGATAATTCTTCGCTCCACATATCTGGTTTATCGCCATAGATCTTAACCAGGCCGGCGAACAGTGAATGGCAATCATTGCTGCGCAAAATTTCTGTTACTTCATTGCTGTATTGATGAGCTTGTGCCAAGTCCCACCATGGGTATATCCCAGCGTGAGCAAACGTCCAACCAGCAGCAACGCCTTCATCATTGTGCACTAGTTGCTGATGCCTTAGCCAATCGATTAGATCGGTGCAATCATTAGCATCTAATACCTCATGTAGGGTGTGAGTAGTTGGATGAATAACATCGTAATACAGAGCGAGCAAGTGAAACTCATGATTACCCAAAACGATGGCTGTTCTGGGTAATTCTTTGACAAAACGCAGCACCGCAAGCGAATCAGGGCCACGGCCAACCATATCACCAGCAAACCACAATTCATCGGTGTGCAGATTAGGAGAAATAAGATCGAGAAGTTCCTGAAGTTCACGATAGCAACCATGAACATCGCCGATACAATATATTGCCATTATGTTATAGCTCGGGGGAAGCTGTGATCACTTACGCTGAACAGAGGTGTGTATTTTCACGCAGAAAACACTATTGAATTCTTACTGCAAGCACGGTGCACTTTGCCGCGTGCAAAATAGCATTTGCAACTGAACCGAGTAATAGGGCTGGACCGTGGGTGCCATGGCTACCAACTATAATTAAGTCGGTATTTAATTTTTCCGCCAATTTCACCACCGCATGTTTTACTGAGTCCATGGTGATGAGATGTAAGCGTTCACTAGGAATGCTTAAGTCTTTCCCTAGTTGCTTTAGAGAATTCTGCGCGTTCGTCTCGACTGTTTGCATCAAATCGTCATTAGGAGTGATGGCAAATTCTTCGCCACCGTATACGACAGGGGTGTATTCTAAAACGTAGACTACGCTCAAAGTGGCACCACACATGTCGGCCATTTGTTTTGCTCGTGCTGCTACAATATTGCTATTGTTTGATAGATCTGTTGCGAGCAGTATATTTTTAAACATAGTTTGACTCCTGTAATTAATGATTGAAAAAGTATGAATAGTTGCAGGAACAACACCAAAGCCCTGCATCGGACAAAAATTTTCTGCCAATCAAGCAAGCCGAAGGAGTACTGTAGTGACAGGATCCAAGAAGGCGGAGGTGTGCCTGTAATGCAGATCACACAGAAATAAAATTTTCACCCGGTGCAAAGACATCAAAGGTACTGGTATTGAGTATTAATCATTACACAATAAATGACAAGTTGAAAAATGGCAGTGAAACTACAAAAAATATTGATACATTGCACTGTTTGTCAGTATTTTCTATATCCTATATTTTACGTGTGGCGAGCTTACTAATCATTACAAACTGTTCTACGGATAGTTGTTCCGGTCGCAGTTGCGGATCAATTCCTGAAATAACGTTTAAACGTTTCCATGCATTTTCATCAAGTAATTCACGTAAACTATTGCGAATAGTTTTACGACGTTGATTAAAAGCAATGCGCACAATGTCGGCAAACATTTTTAAATCGTTAACATCGCATAATGGGCAAGTCAACGGGGTTAAGCGTACAAAGCTTGACTGAATTTGAGGAGACGGAGAAAACACTGAAGGTGGAACATTAAATAAGATTTCTACTTTGCAATAACACTGAACCATTACGCTTAATCTTCCGTATTGTTTCGCGTCAAAAAAAGGATCATGGACTGTGGTTGCTAATCTTGTCGCAACTTCTTGTTGTAGCATAAAGTGCATATCGCGAATAACTCTAGCAAAAGAGATCAGGTGAAAAAGCAATGGGGTAGAAATATTGTACGGTAAGTTCCCAACAATTCTTAATGGGCAAAAACGATAGGAATTTGGTGATGCCGTTAATGCAGCAAAATCAAAAGATAGAGCATCGGCCTGATAGAGCTGAGCAAAAGGATTATTGGTAAAAAGCCCCGCAAGTATGGCAACTAAATCTCTATCAATTTCTATCGCGTCAAATCTCACTGCTTGTTTTATCAGCTTTGTGGTTAATGCTCCTAAACCAGGACCAATTTCTACTACGTGATGGTCTGGACGAATGTTAATTGCATGCAGAATACTTGCTATAACTTCCTGGTCGGTCAAAAAATTTTGTCCGAAACGTTTACGTGGGCGGTGAGATGAATTAATTGATTGCAATGCTGATTCTCGTGCTAATTATCAGTTACGGTTTTAATGTAATTCGTTGCTCGCAACTGCTGTAACCATGGTTTTAATAATTTGGCCATTTTAATTTGATAAACCATTTCGCGTGCTTCATCCTTAGTGATTTTAGGTGATGGTGGTGTTTCACCACGAACTGCCGCTAACTTAATCAGGTGAACGCCATTTGGTGCCACTAGCGGACCAGCGGTATCTAGTGGTTTGAGTTTGGTAATTGCCGGTACAAAAATAGTTGGTAAATTTTGAACAGTGCGCCATCCTAAGTCATTCATTTGTACCGTCTCTCCAACACTGCCTAGTCCTTTGATTGTTTCAGCAATTTCTGCACCGTGACGCAATTTTGTTAATATCGTTGCTGCAATTTGCTTTGCTGCATCAAGATTGCTATCAGCAATAGGTTCTGCAGTTGGAATCAATATATCAATGCAGTGATATTCTTGGTTGTTTGGTGCTCGGTTAAAAACTGGAGCATGACGCAAAAAATCATCTATTTCCTGTTCATTGATTTTGACTTTAGGACCTAACACGTGTTGTACCACATTGCCGATCATCATATCTTCACGAATTTGTTTGCGAAAAGCCATGTAACTAGTTCCTTGCTTTTGAAGCTCTTTCTTTAATTGTTCTAGGCTGATTTTATTGCGTTTCGTAATAGTTGCAATCGCATTGTCGATGGCAACTTCACTCACTTGTACGTTACCACGCTGTGCCATTTGCAACTGTAATTCTCTGTCGATTAACTCATCTAAAGCGCGCTGTCTAATATTAATTTTATTGGATGATGAACCGGAGGCAGTCTCGTTATTGTGCGCAAGATAATGTCGCAACGAGGTCATTCTGGCATCAAGCTCGCTCTGGGTAATTACGTGTTCATTGACAATGGCTACTACCTTGTCTGATGTAGCAGAGACGTTTAACGAGTATGATGCGCCGATCAACACCGTCAACACCACGAAAAGAAAATTCATTTTTTTTAACATTAAATTTGCCTCCAAATTTAGCTCAGTGTGTCTATTAAATGCCGCCGCCAACTACTAGTTCGTCCACTTTCAATGTTGGTTGACCAACTCCAACTGGAACACTTTGTCCATCTTTGCCGCAAACACCAGTACCATCGTCCATGGTGGCATCATTGCCAATCATCGCAATTTTATGAAGTATCTTAGGTCCATTGCCAATTAAAGTTGCGTGTTTTACTGGCGCAGTTATTTTACCATGCTCAATCAAATAAGCTTCACTGGTCGTAAAAACAAATTCTCCTGAGGTGATATCAACTTGTCCGCCGCTAAAATTAACGGCATATAATCCTTTAGCTACTGAGGCGATCATTTCGGTGCGATCATGAGTGCCGCTGAGCATAAAAGTATTGGTCATGCGTGGTAGTGGTGCGTACTCGTAAGATTCACGTCGTGCATTGCCAGTAGTGGCCATTCCCAACAAACGTGCACTAAGTTTATCTTGCATGTAATTACACAAAATACCATTTTCAATTAATACCGTGCATTGCGATGGTGTTCCTTCATCGTCAAGATGAATCGACCCTCGTCTTAGTCCAGGAAGATTGCCTTGATCAACAATAGTACAGCCAGAAGCTGCAACTTTTTCGCCAATTCTTCCAGTATAAACAGAACTTTTTTTACGAATAAAATCTCCTTCCAAGCCGTGTCCTATAGCTTCATGCAACAGAACTGCTGGGCAACCAGCGCCAAGAATTACCGGCATTGTTCCAACTGGTGCGGGTTGAGCTTGTAAATTTAGCAATCCTAAACGTACTGCCTCACGTGCTCCAACCAAAGCGAAATCACTTTCGATGAATTTTTTATAATCACAACGTCCACCACCATGAAAGCACCCTTGTTCTCTTTTGTTATGCTCTGCAACAATCACGGTGATATCTAATCGTGTTAAGGGGCGTACGTCTGCTGCTAGACCACCGTCACTAGAGAGCAATAATACAACTTCGTAGGTACCGCTCAGGTGGGCAATCACTTGCATTACTCGTGGATCTTGTTTTCGCGCCTCGCGATCAATGTGCTGTAACAGATTTACTTTTTCATCTTCACCAAGAGATAACAACGGATTAATTGCAGGATATAAACCCAAATTAAAACCAATTTTATTGCTTAATTTTATTTTTCCTGATCGACCACTTTGAGCAATACCGCGAGTGGTAATTGCTGTTTTGCGTAACGCTGCCAAATTAATATTATCTGAATAAGCAAAACCAGTTTTATCTTCGGCCAAAGCGCGCATCCCAAAACCTTGATCGATAGAAAAGTTACCGCTTTTAATAATGCTATCTTCAATGCCCCATGACTCACACTGGAGGTATTGCAAGTAAATATCAGCGCTATCTATCTTGGACGATCCAAATACTAAATGTAAGGTTTGCTCCAAATCTTTCACCGTTAAATCGGCCGGAGTCAGTAAAATTTTGCTGGCGATGTCTAAAGGATTTTTCATAATCAATATATTCTCACGTTATAGTAGAATTGATGGCACGCCCTATATTTTTTGGATATCAGGAGCTGCCCATGACCCCTTAACCTGATAAATGTAGGTAATAACACGACTTACTTCATTACCAATAACTCTATCTGCTAACCAAGCTGCGGCGCCGATAACGGGGCCACCAGCTACAGTTGCAATCATTGGTAAACTTGCGGTTAGGCGTGGAACTACTGACAAACTTATATCGTAATCTTTTTTATCAAAACCAATGCGCCCAGCGACTTTGATTTTCGCCACTGGTCCGTTAACTTCGGTATTGGTGGTAAATGCGTTTCCGGCGATTAATTTAAAACTCCCTTTCATGATATCAAAGCTGAAACCATTTTTTAGTAAGTCACTGAAATCTAAAGTCAGACGACGCGGCAAAGTTTGTAGCCCAATGACGCTTAATAATTTGCCAATACCTACTTTAGTTTCAGTGCTCCCTTCTAAATTTATAATTCTACCGCTACGGATGTCTATAGTTACATTACCACTCATTGATGCGATATCAGGGTTAAAGAATACATCCTGCCACATTAGCACAAAGTTAGCGGCGCCAATGCCATATGCTAAGTTTTTGGTAAAATTGAGTTGTTTTAAAGTATCACCAACATTTTTACTAGAGCACTTTCCTTGTATTGTACTTTGTTGCATTGAAGAACCAAGTCGTTGCCATTTGCCGCTCGCTTCCACCTGAAAATTGATTGAATTGATGATCAGTTGATCTATCGATAGTCCATCTTTCATTGGTGTAGTTTGAAATTCAATGTGTCCTAGAGATTTATCATCAAAATGAAAATCGTCGATCATAACATCGAATGCTGGTAGCTCACGTGGATTGATTGTTGATTTTTCTTTTTCATCTTCTTCGTTCGGGGACTTTAGGTACAACTGTTGTAAATCGGCAATTACTGTTTTCTGCTCGAGATTTTTAGGGATATCAATTTTGCCCTTAATAACTGGACTTTGTACCTTAATCAGCCATTGTTTTTTTTGTGGTTCAGCAATGAGATGTAATGGTGAAATTGTTTGCCCCCAACCTTGAAATTCAGCAATCTCAAGATCTATCAAATTGATAAGATTAGTGGAAAAAAATTTGTTTTTTTCACTTTTATTTTTTTTATTTTGCTCTATTTTTTCTTCACCAAATAAATACTGTTGCCATTGTGTCCAGTCCATTTTATCCAGTTTACCAGTGATCAATAGCCCGGTTGTGGTTGGGGTAGTGGTAATTTTCTCCTTTCCAAGACTCACGATTCCTGAAGTAAATTCTGTCCGTTCTTTACCCTTGTTTTTGCGAAATTCTAAGGCGATGTTTGCTTTATCAGCGTACTGCAGTAATAGCGTTGATTTAGAAAAATCATCAGCAAAATTAAAACGCAATTGTAAATCGTTTTTTGCAGCAATAGGTTTATTGATCAATGCTGGGAAATTGATTTTAACTCCTTGTAAATTTGAAAAGATATCTAAAACGATGTTGCGGTCAGCAAGATGCGGTAGTTGTAATGTTCCTTGATAAGCTGTGTTGCCAGTAGCGTACAACGTCAAAGGTAAATCGAAATATTGCTGTAGGTCGGCGATGTTTATTTTTCCAGCAAAAGAAATTTTGGTGATTGTTTTTGTCGCATTGTTGTTATTCGAATTGTGATCTTTATTGGAGGTAATATTTAGTGTCATTGCTTGATTGAATAGCGTAGCGTTTAAGTTTGGCGCCGTAATTGTCTCATCGGTGAAATTAATATTGCCGACTAAATTTTGTAATTTCACATTCCCCGATGGAATCAACAAGTTGTTGTTAAACAAGCTAATATTGCCAATTATTTTGGTTGGTTGATGGTCTAACAATGGAACTGTCATGGTCAAATCGAGAGCCATTCGTCCAGTTAAAATAATATGCGCCAGATTTTTTCCAATGGTTTTACGCAAAGGAGAAAGAGTGATAAAGCGTTGTGCTAGGTTGGTATCTGTTTGTGTTTGTCCTGTTATTGCCAATACCGAGGCGCGCCAATTATCAATTACAACTTTAGTGTGACTGATGGGGATATCAGTGACTTTAGCCGAAGTGGCAAATATTTCCATGCCATCACCAGTAAATATTGCTCGCCCTTTAATGTTGGTTAATAGCGGCCAGTCACGTTCATACCATAAATCAACGCCGTTTAAGAGCATCTCGACTCTAAACACTGTTCCTTTGTCATTTTTATCCTGTTCGTTTTCTAGATGTTTTATGTCATCGCTATTACGGCTAGTAACAGGGAAGTTGGCTAAATTACCTCGCAGCACAACGGTGCCATCAATTTTGCCATGATTTTTTTGGATCTCGAATGCGTGTTGTAACCAGTGCGCCAAATCAGGATGCATTATCTTCGTTGGAAAGTAGTTGGATAAGCGAGCTAAGTTGGTTGCAGAAAAATTGAGATTTAAAGCAACATCTGGTAACGAATTGTTGTGCTTGAGCCAATTAATTTCACCGTGTCCATCGAGAGTGACATGAGGTAATTTCGTTTGTATCTTAGAAAGTTTAATGTTTAAAACATCGGTTGAGTTTTGCCAAGAAGCATGTGCGTAAACTTCATGAACTCCAATTGATGATGCCAACCATTGATCTGCAGTAAAATTAGTATCGTGTAACTTAAAGGTGATATTACCAGTTGTAGGCAGCAACTTATTAAACACAGGGTGGTTAGAACTGCCAGTGGCGCAGGCGGCGACGTTCGTTATGAACTCTGGTGCTAAATTTAAGTTCACATTGTTCGTTTTAACTTCAACATTAACTTTTGCTTTAGTGAACAGCCAAAGCAAATCATTAAAATTTAGTTTTATGGTGACGGCAGTTGGGGTAACTGGGTTGTTGCTGTTGTCATTGCTATTTTGCTTTATTCCTTTGATGCTGATTAACCCGATTGATATTTGCCGCAGCATTAAGCTGCGAAGCCAGTTGAACCCAATGCTTATCTCATCGGCTTGCCACAGGATACGAGCATCTGTAGCGTCTAAAATAGTAACATGATGTAGCTGCAGTACTGGTTGCCAAGCACGATTACCAGCGGCTACGGTTCCTATAGTAACTGGGTGGTTGGGATAAATAGATGCAATCGTGATGTTTATTTTTTCGGCAATTTGTGATCTATGATGCTGTAAGTACGGTGTTGCTACGTGGATAAAATTAAGTAGCAGCACATAGCAGATAAACCATGATCCAATCAGCAGCAAGCTCCAATGGCAAAGTATTTTGATGCTTTTTTTTAACATTGAGGTAAATGAACTCATTACGGTGGCAAACCTTGGGTTTATCCGATTTGTTTGGTGTGGTGAAGCTAAGTGTTAACGATGATGGTAATGCAATTTGGCAAGATTCTTGATAGCATTAGCGTCCCAGTGCTTTTTGAAGGTATAACACTGAAAAAATGCTAGCACTCTTATCCATAACTTTAGACTGTGGCAAAACTATACTACAAACTGAGTTTCATCCAAATTCCCATTTATTTAATCAACTGAAGTATTAAAACGTAAGGAGATGAATAATGCTTACTTTTGCTGAATTACTGAAAAAGCGCCGTTCGATTCGAGAGTATACCGATGAAAAAGTGAATTTGGTGGTGTTAGATGAAATCCTTCGTGACACTTGCCAAGCGCCAAGTGCGATGAACCAGCAACCATGGAAATTTATTATTATTCAAGATCGAAACCTGATGGAAAGGATATCAGATGAAAGCAAGAAAAATTTGTTACGTGAACTTGAGAATAATCCAAATTCGAGATTGAAGAAATATGAGGCCATGTTGCGTCAACGCTTCAACGTTTTTTACAATGCGCCATGTTTGGTTTTAATTGTTGGTAAAAATGAGCAGGAGTTTTTTCAACGCGATTGTGGATTAGCTGCTGTCTACTTTATGTTTGCCGCAACGGCAAGAGGGTTGGGGACGTGTTGGATTGGACTTGGTGAACACATCCAAGATGAAGCCCTAAAAAAAGAAATTGGATTACCCGAGGGTCATGAGATTGCGGCGGCAATCATCATTGGGTATCCGCAAATGATTCAGGAGCCTAGCGTTCGTCAGCCGGTTATCTTAAAAAAGATAGTTTGAGTACAGGTTTATTGGAGATTTAAGAGGTTTTTACTGGAGTTATAAGAATTTGTCTGTGACATTTCAAATTAAATTATTGAATTTAGTGAGTGGAATTTATTATTAAAACTTTTTTTATTTTTCATTGCAATCGCAGTGTCATCGGTAGCTGTATTGTTACCATCTTGTTTGGTGCGATATGCTCTTGTGTTTACGCTGCTCCTATTACATCGTCTGAAGTAATAGGAGCACAAACAGCAGCTGGTCCGAATAATATCGCAAGATTTGTCAATGGGCTCAATGCGTCTGCCGTTGTTGAGAAGGATAAAAAAGCTACCAAAGCAGCAGCGGCAAACAAGACATTGGTTGCATTAACATTCAATCGTAACTCTCATGGAAAATATTTTCTTAAAGGTCAATATGCCCGAGCACTACACCAAGATTTTGGTGTGGGTGTCTCGTATAAATATGCAGAAACTTCCTCCCGTTTAAGCGGAACCGTTGGATTTAATATCAATAAACGAAGTCGTTTCAAAATCACTGCTGAGCGCGCAAACCAAATCATAGATGCTAAGTTCAGCCCATATACTGACGATGATGATGAAGACAATTTTGGTGTGGAGAATGGTGATTCTTCTAGTGGTAATAGCCGCGATGATGTTCTTCTGACCGAGAGCAATAGAGGTGATGATGGAGAAAATAATTCTGTCGGATTTTTGCTTCATGAGAAGAGGATAACGCAGGATGCATACGGAGTAAGATATCAGTACATGCTACCAGTGGGAATTTTCAGAGACATTAGCGTCGGTGGTTATTACACCAATACACCCAATGTGTTGCTCAATTCTGATGACTCTGGCTACGCATATAGCAATATTGCTGGTGCTACAGTGAAAGGAATAGATATAGGAACCAGTGTTAATCTCTCAAAAACAGCAACTGTAAATAGTAATATTTACTATGACGACCTTCGTTACAATACAGAGTTTTATCCAACCAAAGATATTAATCTCAAAGGTTTGGGTTTTTCTTTGGAATTGACTAACATTTTTACTCCTCGCGTTAAGTTTTCGGCGTCAGCAAGTTTACGGCAACCTTTTGACTCGTATGGTGTAGGAATTCATTGGTTGCCACCAATGCTGACGCAATTTGGTCCAGAAATATCGTTGACGGGGCAAAGTACTTTTCCGGATCGTGCCACAAGCGGTATTGACATGTTGGTACTGCAAATCAAGTTCACTTTCGATGAGGCCAAAAGATATCGACAGTCCTCTAGTCGCACAGTTGGAAATATTGCGTCGTGGGTCGACACATCTTCTATTAACATGAGTAAGTTGTTTGTTTTGATGGAAAAATAGCGTCGCCATTGTCGTTTCACGGCAACCTGGTGCTAGAGAGGTGTTTCTATACCCATCACAGTTCAAGATGCGGATATAGTTATTCGAAACGTAATTCGAGTGGTGGTACAAGAATTTTTGAATCGATTTGCACCATAAGAAATTATAGAAAAGTATTTCCCAGAGAAAAAATATCTGAATAAGCGTGGAGAATGGTGTTGGTAGGTAATATTTTTTTACCAGGAAGCTGTAGTCGTAAAATACGCAAAACTCCGCAACCGGTGGTTACGTCGATCCCCTCTTGATCTGCTTTTATTATCGTTCCTGGAATGATTGCTGTTTTATTATTGTTGTTGCAGTTTTTTTCGCTCGGTACTTGTTCATCTCGCTCAACCCCGGTTACAACCGCCGTTTGCCAGATTTTTATCACTAGAGTTGTATACCCTTCGCATTTTGGTTTTCCGCTGTATTGCCGCCTTCGTTCGCAATTCTCATGTATGTCTTTATACATTCCGGTCGCTCTCTCGGTGGCGCCTTGCGGAAAATCCAAACTGCTCGGGTCTATTGGTGCCAACCCTGAAAACCTGTTTTCGTTTAGTAGAGTAACTCCAGTTTGTTTTCTTGATACAGGGATTGAACTATAGGCAACTGGCCATGGATTGAAAGCGCGAACCATACGATCGATTTGTATTGCTCCCATATTCCAGTCTATTTGTGCTTGTGTTTTGTTAATCTTCGCTGCAAAAGTGGTTAACGCATTGTCTTGTGCGATAGCTTTAGTCGTATGTTGCTCAAATTTTTGTAACGTTTGCAGTAATAAGTCTCTTCCCAAGGTAATTAATTTTTGCGACAAGGTGGCAGTTGTATCTTGTGAGGTAATATTGATTTTTTCTTGCAACAAAATATCTCCAGCATCTAACTTGGCGTTAGTTTGTATAATAGTAACGCCAGTCTCATCATCTCCAGCCAAAATCGCAGTAGCGATTGGAGAAGCGCCACGCCATCGCGGCAATAATGAGGGATGAACGTTAATGCAACCAAAACGAGGTAGTTGCAATACTGCTGTTGGCAGCCACAGGCCATAAGCAACAGTAATCAAAACATCGGCGTTCAGTTGCTGTAGTTGTTGTTGGCTATCTTTATTATCAAGACTTGCTGGTTGATAAATTGGTAGGTTATAAGCCAGTGCTTTTTCTTTGACTGGGCTAGCAGTTAGCTTTAATCCTCGGCCCGCAGGTCGATCTGGTTGAGTATAGACCGCAATTACTTGATGAAGTAAAACTTCAAGAAACGGTACTGCAAATTCAGCAGAGCCGGCGAAAATAATTTTCATCTTTTTAGTTTCTTTGATTCATTCTCAATGGTATTGGTAGAGATGGTAGATGCTTTTGCACTGGACAAAAATTTCGTAAAACAGAAACGCAACCGCCTCAGGGGTCCTGCCGCTGCGGCACTCCATTTTTGCTTCGCAAAACGGAGTCCTCGCCTTCGCGTCACCACCTCGGCTAGCTTTGGTAGTGAGTTTCAAAGATAACCACATGATTTTTTGTCCGGTGCAAAGGGCAGATGCTTAGTTATTTCGATGACGGTTATAAATATCTTCTATTCGAACAATGTCATCTTCACCCAAATAGGAACCAATTTGCACTTCAACAATAATTACAGGTTCTATGGTAAAATTTTCGATACGGTGCAAAGCGCCAACTGGAATATAGATTGCGTCATTTACTCCACATATTTTCACATCCTGATCAACCGTAATAGTTGGTCGTCCTTGTACAATGGTCCAATGTTCAGCTCGTTTTACGTGTTTTTGTAATGATAAACTGCTATTTGGATTTACGGTTATAATTTTAACCTGATAAGTATCGGTTAGAGCTAGCGTTTGATAGCAGCCCCATGGGCGAAAGTAAATTTTGCTGGTTTCGTTCAAATGCTCTGCTCCGATAAAGAAATTTGTTCTAGATAACTCTGTTCTGCCAATGCCAACGCCCCGCGGATTCCGGAGTGCTCTCCTAATCCTGGTTCAACAATGTATTTATCAATGTCCACAATAATTTTTGCATGCTTGATGTAACCATTGAGTAACTTTTGTACTTGCTCGCGAATTTTTGGGTAAATGTGTTTGTTTTTGATAACACCGCCACCTAAAATAATTTTCTGTGGGGATAAGATCGTAATGCAGTTAACAAAAGCTAGTGCCAAGTAGTGAGTTTCCAAATCCCATCCTGGATGCTTTGGTGATAAATCATTGAGGTTTTTAATGTTCCAACGTTTTTGCATTGCAGGTCCAGAAGCTAGTCCCTCCAGGCAATTACCATGAAAAGGGCAGATTCCAGCAAAATTGTCTTTGGTTAAATCCTGTGGGATAAACATATGTCCCATTTCGGGATGAACCAGGCCAGACATCAAATTGCCGGCAACCATGCCACCGGCGCCAATGCCAGTGCCAACAGTAACGTAGATAAAAGTATCCAATCCCTTTGCTGCTCCCCAACGATATTCCCCAATGGCCGCTCCATTAACATCGGTGTTGAATCCAATCGGGATGTTGAATACTTCACGTATCGTACCCACCATGTTGTAATGTTTCCAACCCGGTTTTGGAGGAGTAGTAATATAGCCGTATTGTGGAGATTTTCGATCTAAATCAACTGGACCGAATGTTGCGACACCGATAGCTGCAAGAGAGGTATTGAGGTTGATCGCCTGAAAAAATTTAATCACCTGCAACATGGTTTCATTCGGTGTGGTTGTCGGAATATGGATTCTATGCTCAATTTTTCCATTGGCATTACCGACCGCACATGTAAACTTAGAGCCGCCGGCTTCAATGCCACCAAATAATGTCTTGTTAGTTACGGTACTGGTTATTGTCATAATGTTTTTGTTACCTGAGAGTCAGTACACCACACTTCATCTTACAAACAATTTTAGTTTGTAAGATATATTCTTAGCGCTTCCGCTCCTTCATCATCGAAGAAAAGATAAAATGATGTTTGCCACCAACAACGTTACACATAAAACCGGAGCAACGTAGCGGATCAGTACATACCAACAGCTAAACAATGCCGGTTTCAATCTTAGCTCGGCGGCAGAAATTTCTTTTTCAACTACCCAACCAACAAAAAGGCTGATTAGTAACGCTGCTAACGGGGTTAATACATCGCTCGATAAATCCGGCACAACACTACGAACTGTCCAGGTGCCGAATAATTTTACTTTTGGCCACTTCGCATAAAACAACAGTACGGTGCAGGCCATCGTAGTAATCGCACTTGCGGCGAGTAGTGTTGCTTTATACCGTGTCAAATTCAAACGCTCAACTAAGGTCAAGGTTATCCCTTCAGTAAAAGCAATAGTTGGCATCCATGCAGCAATCACCGTAGCAAAAAAGAACAGAACAGTTACGAACTGTCCTCCCCCTGGTAGATGAGAGAAGATATTAGGAATACTGTGATAGCTTAGATTGGAAAAGGATTGGGTAAGACCGCTATTATTCAGCATTGTGGGATAAATGATGAAATAGGAAACTAAAGAGGCAATAGCATCGAAACATACCACGACCAAAGTTGAACGACCAAGCCGCGCTGTTAGCGGTAAGTAAGATCCATAAACAATCATCGTGCCCATTCCTGAGGCCAATTTGAAAAACGCGTAAGTAAAAGCGACAAACACCATGTCAAAGGTTAAATGGTGTAAATCAAAGTGTACCAGATTCATTAATGCCATTTTGAAATTGCCGACGTAACAAGAATAAATTGCTAACCCCGAGAACGTAATGAAGAAAAAAGGAACTGTAATTCGTGAAATACTTTCAAGGCCGCGATTGATGCCACGAGCCGTGACTAAAAAGGTGGCGATCAAAAATGCCAGCAAGAAGATAACTTGCGATGGGGCAACATTAAGTTCGAAATTAGTTACTGGTAACACCGAAACGTTTGCAACACCAAAATTTTTAATGGTGGTGGTTAGTGCATCAACAAAATAAGCCAATGGAAAAGAGGATTCGACACTGTAATAAGACACCATCAAAAATAATGCAGCAAAGTATAACCAGCCAACTTTACGCCAATGGCGACTAGCCCCTCCTTCCATTGCAAGAATACTGATTGATCCTATTGGATTTTGTCTGCCACGTCGTCCAATTAACGCCTCTGCTAAGAATACTGGAATGCCTAGCAACAGCTCAAATCCGAGGTAGCATAGAATAAACAAGCTACCGTGTTTGGTTACAAGGTAGGGAAAGCCGAAAATATTCCCTAAACCAACTACCATCCCGGTAGTTACGAGTAAATAACCCCATAGCGAGCTCCATTGAGCGCGAGTATTGTTATTGTGCGGTTCGGTTATCATGCTGTTCTCCCTATAAGAAAAATGAGAATGCTGCGTCTACAATTGCAAATCGTTTAAATCGATTTGCCCATAGTAGACATTTTTTTATGGACTTTATCTTTTATTTAACCCGTCAACTGCTAACGTGCTGGGACACTGTGTTTGTTGATGTTCATGAACTTGCTGGATAGCTTGAATCATTGTGCGCTATAATAAACCATCTGATTACTATTGGCACTTAGTAGCAATCAACCAACTATCGCACCATGGAGCGCGCTATGATGAGCAGTGTCCCAAGCAGTTGGATTTTACAACTATTTTTGCAACTAGCATTACTACTTTCGATCTTAACCATAATTTCTGTTGCTTTGGGCGAGTATATGGCTCGGGTTTTTGAGGGCAAGAAAAACATCTTGTCTTTTTTCATTGGCCCAATTGAACGTGGATGCTACAGGCTTTTTGGTATTGATCCTTCAAGCGAAATGGATTGGAAGGAATACGTTATCAATTTGTTAATCTTTAACGCTATCGGTGTAGTGTTCTTATTTCTCTTGCAAATAACGCAGCAATGGTTGCCCTTAAATCCGCAAAATCTTGGAGCGATGCGTTGGGACACCGCGCTCAATAGCGCTATTTCACTCATTACTAATACCAATTGGCAGTCTTATGACAATGAAACAACCACCAGTTATTTGACGCGCTTACTAGGTGTAAATTTGCAAAACTTCCTTTCTGCTGCTAGTGGAATTGCTGTTGCCATCGCTTTAATTCAAGGGTTTCGACGCAAGACTTCATTTTTGTTGGGAAATTTTTGGGTAAATTTAACTCGAGCTATTCTTTACGTGTTATTACCTCTTGCCGTTATCATGTCGCTGCTACTTGTATCCCAAGGTGTGGTGCAGAATTTTTCGCCAACGATTACGGCGTTTACGCTGCAGGGAGAAAAGCAGAGTATTTCTCAGGGTCCCGCAGCTTCCAACGTCGCAATTAAACATCTTGGAAGTAATGGTGGCGGTGTTTTTAATGCCAATTCAGCGCATCCTTACGAAAATCCGACTCCATTGAGTGATTACGTCGAAATTTTAGGGTTGATGATTATTGCGGCAGCTTTCCCTTTTGCTTTTGGTGCAATGTTAAACCATCGTCGACAGGGAGCTGCTATTTTTACAGTGATGTTGTTGTTATATATCACGGTTGTGGGCATCGCCATTTGGGCAGAGTTACATGGGAATCCACTGCTGGAGAAGCTTGGGGTTCATCATGGGGCGAACATGGAAGGCAAAGAGGTGCGTTTTGGTTTACTTGGTTCTACGGTGTTTGCAATATCAAGTACTACAACGTCAACTGGTGCAGTTAATGCAATGCTCGATAGCTTTATGCCATTGAGTAGTTTAATTTTGATTTTTAATATGGTGATAGGCGAAGTGATTTTCGGTGGTGTTGGGACTGGGTTCATAGTGATTATATTTTACGCGATTTTGACCATGTTTTTGATTGGCCTAATGATTGGGCGGTCGTCGGAACTGTATGGAAAAAAACTTGAGCCATATGAAATGGTGATGGCAATTATTGGTTTAATCGTGCCAGCAATGTTGCAGCTTGTTTTTGGAGCGATCACTTGTCTTCACTACGATGTGCTTCATTCTTCCTTGGCTAACCATAACCATGGCGCTCATGGGTTAACGGAGATTTTATATGCTTTTGCTTCAACGATGGGTAATAATGGTTCTGTGCTCAGAGGTGTGGGCTCTAATACTCTTTTTTACAATTTGATGACTGCTGTGGCGATGTTGTTAGGTCGATTTTTGGTGTTGATCCCAGCTATGGCAATAGCAGGCTCTTTAGCACAAAAAAAATTAATTCCTGTTTCATCGCGTTTCCCAACGGCTTCACCACTTTTTGTTCTGGTTCTTGCAGGTATGATCATTGTCTTAGGTTCACTAACCTTTCTCCCGGTATTTGTTTTGGGGCCGATCTTAGAGCATCTGACGATTTTTTCGTAAAACTTGTGGCATCACGGTAGGGATAAGAACGTTGTGCCAAAAAGGGCCCCAACATCAATGGTCGCATGTTGCGAAAAATGGTTTTTTGTTCTAATGAAGGTCTTAACATTGTGTGTGTGGCACGATTGTCTTCGGAGTTTTGCCTCTTTTGCGCGTTACCTTTGCACCGGACAAAAATTTTGTAAATAAAACAGAAACACAGCAGCCTCATGGGTCCTGCCGCTGTGGCACTCCATTTTTGCTGCGCAAAAACGGAGTCCTCACCTTCGCACATCACACTCCTTTGGCTAGCTTTAAATAAGAATTTAAGAATCTTTGCAATATGGTGGTTGTAAGGTCGATTTTGTCAGGTGTGGCTATGCAAGGTCGGGGCAGCGCAAAAAATCACTTTCCAAAACCAGTTCTACCAGCTCAAATTTAGTACGGCAACCTAACTTCGCTTTCATATTTTTTAAATAAAATTCTATCGTGCGTGGAGAAAGGTTCAGTATTACAGCGGTTTTATTGATGGTTTTACCTTTGAGTAGCAGCGTCATGCATTCAGCTTCTCTTTTAGTGAAGTAAACGCCATCGTATTTTGGTCCCAAGTCGTAGTTTTTGTTTTTATGTTTATAGACCGCTAACGATTTTTGTTTAAGTTGGTTTGTTGGTCCCGATGGTGTGTTATGATTGGTTTCGATTGTCCCAATGTTCGTGAATCTGACTTTGGGTAATTGAGATGACTTTTTGTCAAGTAAGACTTCATTTAATACTTTGTCCCAATACATATAAGCCTCCTTATCTATATGTTTACTGTTTGCATTCAGCTAATGGACGAATGCATCTGCTTACGTCGTGGGCTCTGTGTCTCATAACTCGATGAGCGTCTGATCCAGGTGAAATTATAGAGCTGAATGGTGGTGTGTTACTTGTGTTTTTAAGCCAATTTTAATCTTAGCATTGCATTTTATGGAAGGAGTGGTGCACAGTCAATACAGGGAAAAATAAAGTGTAGACACGGGTGCTATCATCGTGTAGCTGTGTTCAAAAAAGAATTGATGGTTTTTATTTGGTGAGCTTGCTAACTATAATCTAATTATGATATTTTACCCGTCCTCGATTTGGATATTTGGATGTGTATCCCGTACATCGCATAACCACAGCGCATGGCTAGAGCAAGTCAAGAATAGGCACGTAGCTCAGTGGTAGAGCACCACCTTGACATGGTGGGGGTCGGTGGTTCGATACCACTCGTGCCTACCAGATCTCAAGTTTTATGACGAATTTTTATTGCAGGTACTTCTGTGGCAGGTAATACGCCTTTTTTCAACATCACATTGCCGGACGGTAAACAGCTTCAATTAGCGCAGTCGTTGACTGTTGCTGAGCTTGCTGTCGCCATTAGTAGCTCTTTGGCTAAGGTGGCTATTGCTGGCAAAGTTGATGGCGTGCTGGTTGATTTATCCTACCGCATCGAAAACGATGCGGCAGTGCAGATTATTACTGCTGTTGATGTTGAAGGGTTAGAGGTTATTCGCCATTCTGTTGCACATTTGTTAGCGCATGCGGTTAAAGAGCTTTATCCGCAGGCGCAGCCGGTTATTGGGCCAGTGGTTGAAAATGGATTTTACTACGATTTTTATTATCCAGCTGGGTTTACTGAGAGTGATTTAGCTGTAATTGAGACACGCATGCATGAGATTGTTAAGCGTAGTTGTGTCATTGAGCGTGTTGTGATGAGTCGTATTGAAGCGCGACAGCTTTTCGAAAAGATTGGTGAAACGTATAAAGTCAGGTTGATTGATGCTATTCCATCGGGTGAGCTAATTACCCTCTATAAGCAAGGTGATTTTATTGATTTATGTCGCGGACCGCATGTGGCAAATACTGCCGTACTCAAGGCCTTCAAATTGACTAAACTAGCTGGGGCTTATTGGCAAGGAAATGCGCAAAATGAAGTATTGCAAAGAATTTATGGTACAGCGTGGCAAGATCAGAAAGCGTTGGATGATTACCTCAAGCATCTTGAAGAGGCAAAGTTAAGAGATCATCGCTTACTGGGGCAAAAAATGGATTTGTTCCATTTGCAGCAAGAAGCTCCGGGCATGGTTTTTTGGCACCCTCATGGTTGGATTATTTTCAGAGAGCTAAGAAATTATGTTGCTCAAAAGAATGAACAGTTTGGTTATCAGGAAATTTGTACGCCATTTTTGCTAGATCGTTCTTTATGGGAGAAGTCTGGTCACTGGGATAAATATGACGACAAAATGTTTATCACTGAATCTGAAAAACATCTCTATGCACTGAAGCCAATGAACTGTCCGGGACAAGTGCAGGTGTTTAAACATGGACTTAAAAGCTATCGTGATTTGCCGATTCGTTACTCTGAGTTTGGTTTTTGCCATCGCAATGAGTCTTCTGGAACTTTGCATGGTTTATTTCGAGTGCGCGGTTTTATGGTAGATGACGGACACATTTTTTGTACTGAAGACCAGATTACGTCAGAAGCAATGGTGTACATGGAGCAGCTATTTAATGTCTATGCTGATTTGGGTTTTAATGACATTGTTGTCAGGCTAGCAACTCGTCCGGAGAATCGTATTGGCGCTGATGAGGTTTGGGATAAAGCTGAACAGGCGTTACAGGAAGTTTTAGATAAAAAAAATATTAAGTGGGAATATAATCATGGCGAAGGAGCTTTTTATGGGCCGAAGATTGAAGTTTCTTTGCGTGATTGCTTGGGTCGTGTTTGGCAATGTGGGACGCTGCAGGTTGATTTTTCGATGCCGATGCGCTTTGATGTCCATTATATCGCTGAAGATGGTAGCAAAAAGCATCCAGTAATGTTGCATCGAGCGATGCTAGGTTCACTTGAGCGTTTTATTGGTATTATGCTTGAGCATACTAAGGGTGATTTACCATTGTGGCTCGCTCCGTTGCAGGCGGTTGTTTTGAATATTACCGATGCGCAAATTGAGTATGGTCAAAAAATTACGCAAATTTTGCGGAGTTATGGTTTGCGAGTGAGCTGTGACTTGAGAAATGAGAAGATCGGCTTTAAAATCCGCGAGCATTCTTTGCGGCGTGTTCCGTACTTACTGGTAGTTGGTAATATCGAGATGGAAAATCAAACGGTGGCGGTCAGAACACGCGAAGGTAAAGATTTAGGAGTTTTTGCTGTAAACGATTTTAAAGATGTTTTGCGGCAACAAGTTGATAGTAAACTATAGAAGCGTACCTATTTTGATGTGGGTGGTGTATACCCCCACCAGCTAATGTTCATAGTGTTTGTTTTGTTATGTAAGGTTGTACAAAATAATGGGTAAAGGTTTGGCGTACGCGTGTCACATATTGGTGTTTTTTGATTTGTCTTTGTTTACCGTAGTAGGTGATTTTGGTTTTTTTGTTGAATAATTACGTAAAACTGAGGGGGTAAATTTATTAGCTTAGACCACACAAAAAAGGCGCGAGTTAACCGCCAAATTAGAGCGCATGAGGTGCGTTTAATTGATGCCGAAGGCAAGCAAGTTGGTGTTGTAAGTCTTGTTGAAGCGTTGGGTAAAGCAGATGAATCAGGATTGGATTTGGTTGAAATTGCCCCTACTATAACGCCGCCAGTTTGTCGTATTATGGATTATGGCAAGTATTTATTCGAACAGAGCAAGCGTCATAAACACAAAGCTAGACAGATTCATATCAAAGAAATTAAGATGCGCCCAGTTACTGATATTGGTGATTACAATGTTAAATTGCGTAAGGCAATGGATTTTCTGAAGGTTGGGGATAAGGTTAAGTTTACGATACGTTTTCGCGGACGTGAAATTGATCATCAAGGACTTGGAATGGAAGTTTTGCAACGTACGGCAAACGATTTGAAGGAGTACAGCGTGATAGAACAGCCGCCTAAACATGAAGGAAGGCAGTTGATAATGATTCTGGCGTCAGCCAAATATCAGCGTAAGTAAAATAGCTTATACAAGTGAGTGAAAAAATTATATGACTAAATTGAAAATAACCAAGTTAAAGACAAAAAGAAGTGCCGCTAAAAGGTTTAAACTAACTGCTGGTGGGATTAAGTTTAATCATGCCGGCCATAATCATATTTTGACCACAAAGAATAGCAAACGTAAGTCGCGTTTATGTGTTATGGGAGTGGTGAATGATAGCGATGTTAAAAATATGGCGAGATTGCTGTTAGCTAAATGCCCCGCGAAAATGAAAAAAATTAAAAAACGAAAAACTGAAATAGTAGGCCAGACAACAGAGGTCAAGTAATCAGAGGAGATCAATATGCCTAGAGTAAAACGCGGTGTTGTAGCTCGTGCTCGTCACAAGAAAGTTTTAAAAAAAGCGGCCGGATATTATGGTGCACGTAGTCGTGTATTTCGTACTGCGAAACAGTCGGTGATTAAAGCTGGTCAGTACGCATATCGCGATCGTCGTCAGCGCAAGAGAGATTTTCGTTCTTTGTGGGTTATCAGAATCAATGCTGCGGTTCACCAGCATGGTTTGTCATATGGTAGATTCATTTTTGGTTTGAAGCGTGCCAATATCGAGCTTGATCGCAAAACTCTTGCTGATTTGGCTGTTCGTGATAAGCCAGCTTTTGAGAAATTGGTAGGAATTGTCAAAGATGTTTTGGTTCATTTAGATCGTGAGCAAGAACAAAAGCTAGAACGAGGCGCGGTGAATTCTTAGTGTTGAAGATAACTGTAACTGGCTTGTGATAGTGGATTTATTACTTTGCCTATTTCAAAGTTTGCGGTTTGTTTGTGATATGATTCAAAAGGTAATAAGGGCGGGTTTTTGACCGCCCTTTTTGCTTTTATTTGTGAGAAGAACAGGTAGGATCTGAGCAGCTCTATTATAAAGGGCTCTTGTCTTGAGTCTCGATGAATTTGGAATGGGACAGAATGTGGGACTTTTTCTGCTTCTCCAGATGAATGACTAAATAAAATTTCACAATTTCGATTTATTTACTGTTAACTGTCAATTATGTCTCAAATATCTTCTCAAATAAGTGCGATAGTTTACGCGGCCGAAGCTGAAATTATTAGAGCAGAAGATGGTTATGCTTTGGAACAATTGCAGAGTAAATACTTGGGCAAAAACAGTGAATTAACTTCGATCTTAAAAGCATTGCCCAAACTGTCACCTGAATTACGCCGTCACGTGGGGCAGGAAGCTAATTCGGTTAAGGAAAAAATCTTGCGTTCATTGAAACAACGTGAACAAATTTTAGTGCAAGCAAGGCTTACCGCAACTTTAGCGCAGGAAGTTATTGATGTTACCCTACCTGGTTGTGGTCAAAATATTGGTCATTTGCACCCAGTTACTCAAGTACGCTATGATTTTGAAGATTTTTTTACCACTATGGGATTTCAAGTAGTTGAAGGTCCAGAGATCGAGGACGATTTTTACAATTTCACCGCACTTAACATGCCAAAGTCACATCCGGCGCGAGCTCAACACGATACCTTCTATTTTGCCGATGGTTCTTTGCTGCGAACTCATACTTCACCCGTTCAAATTCGTGCCATGCATGCACTAGGAGCTCCGTTGCGTATTATTACGCCAGGACGTGTTTATCGCTGTGATTACGATGCGACTCACACTCCAATGTTTCATCAAATGGAAGGTTTGCTAATCGATGAAAATATCAGTTTTGCACAAATGAAGTGGATGTTGCAGAGTTTCTTAGAGTATTTTTTTGGTGCTGAAACTACGATAAGAATGAGACCTAGTTATTTCCCGTTTACTGAGCCATCAGCTGAGGTTGATGTAAAACGTACGGTTAACGGCGTAGAGCGTTGGTTGGAGGTTTTTGGTTGTGGTATGGTGCACCCCAATGTGCTCAAAGCTGGTGGTATTGACAGTAAACGCTACAGTGGTTTCGCATTTGGGCTTGGTCTTGATCGTTTTGCAATGTTGCGTTACGGCATTAATGACTTGCGGTTGTTTTTTGAAAATGACTTAGACTTTTTATCACAATTTTAATTCTGATGACGATTTGATTTTAGGATTAAAATATAAAACCGAGTTGCATAGGGTCTGTTATGAAGATAGTCGAAAGCTGGTTGCGTGAATGGATAAATCCACCGCTAACTATTCATCAAATAGCAGAACAGTTAACGATGGCTGGGCTTGAAGTTGCAGGAGTTCAAGCTGTTACTGCCGGTTTTCAAAATGTTATGGTTGGTGAAGTTATTGCAGTGCAACCTCATCCGGATGCGGATCGACTGTCATTATGTCAAGTGGATATCGGTACTGATCAATCGTTATCAATCGTATGTGGTGCCAGCAATGTGCGTGTTGGTTTAAAAGCTCCTGTTGCTGTGATTGGTGCAGAATTACCAAATAATTTTGTAATTAAGAAGGCTAAGCTGCGTGGAATAGAGTCTTGCGGTATGCTTTGTTCTGCCAAAGAACTTCAACTTGGTGATGCTGAAACTAGCAAAGGTTTAATGGAGTTGCCTAACGATGCGCCGATTGGCGTAGATTTAAAACAATATTTAAACTTAAATGACAACATCCTTGATATAGAATTGACCGCTAACCGCGGTGATTGTTTAAGTATGTTGGGAATTGCTCGCGAAGTTGCAGCGCTTAATAATTTACCTTTGAGTAAGTTTAGTGAAATTAAAGAACAGTTGGAGTGTGATCATCAATACGGTGGTAATTTTTCTGATTGCAATATCTCCATTACTGTAGCTGTACCAACGGTGTGTCCTAGCTATTTTGCATTTGTTGTCAAAGGTATTGACAACAAGGTTGCTACGCCAATCTGGCTCAAAGGGCGTCTTGAAAAGTCTGGATTGCGCAGTGTCAATCCGGTGGTTGATATAGCTAATTATGTTATGTTGGAATTAGGTCAGCCGTTGCATGTTTTTTCTCTTAACGGTGTGGAAATTGTTGATGGAATTTTTGTCCGGTATGCCGAAAATCAGGAAAAAATTATTGCATTGGATGGCAATGAATTGACGCTAACCACAGATACGTTAGTAATTGCTGATCGTGTCAAAGCGCTTGCAGTGGCTGGTGTCATTGGCGGCAAAGATAGCGCTGTTGACGAAAATAGTGTTGATATCTTAATCGAAAGTGCTTGCTTTACTCCTGAGTCGATTCGCAAAACAGCGCAACGTTATGGATTAAAGACCGATGCGGCATATCGATTTGAACGTGGAGTTGACTATAATCTTCAAAGTATTGCAGCGGCGCGAACGCGTCAATTGTTGTTGGAAATTGTGGGAGGGGTTTCATCGCCTACCGCATCATCAACCTCTCTTCCATATTTGCCAACGAAAAGACCAATTGAGCTTCATTTTGCAACAGTAAATCGCCTTTTAGGTATTGAATTATCTTCGTCTACTATCATAAATATTTTACAAAATTTGGAAATGCATGTTAGCGAATTTAATGGTGGCCTTAATGTTCTTGTTCCATCCCATCGTTTTGATATTAGTATTGTTGAAGATTTAGTCGAAGAAATAGCTCGTATTTATAGTTACGATAAGTTACCAGTAAGTTGTATCAATGCTAGCCTAATCGTGCGCCCTAAGAGTGATGATGCGTGTGTTAGCGATCGCGAAATAAAAAACTTATTAGTTGCTAAAGATTATTGTGAAGTCGTTACTTACAGTTTTGTTTCACCATCGCTACAGCAGTTGCTTGATCCCGATGGCGTGCCATTGGCGCTGGTTAACCCAATTTCATCTGAGTTGGCGTTGATGCGTACTAGTTTATTCCCTGGTTTGGTTAACGCTTTGCAATACAATCTGCATCGGGGACAAAATAGGGTGCGTTTGTTTGAAGTTGGGTTGTGTTTTCATAAAAACGCTGCAGGCATGTCGAGTGTAGAGCAAAAATCACGAGTGGCCGGTATTGTTACCGGTCAAGTGTTACCAACTCATTGGGATAGCGCAACTAGCAAGCGCGAAGCTGATTTTTATGATATCAAAAGTGACGTGGAATTTTTGCTGCATGCTTGCCATCACACTGAGGGAAGTATCATCTTCAGTGCTGCAGCACACCCAACTTTCCATCCTAGACGTTGTGCCGCAGTATATTTGTATGAGAAATTGTTAGGACACATTGGTGAATTACATCCTCAAATAGGGCAAGCGTTGGGAATTAAGCAGCTGATATACTTGTTTGAGCTAGATATACAGGCATTTAAAGACAAGCGATCGCCGTGTTTTGTTGCAATTTCTAAATTACCAGCTATCGAACGTGATCTTGCTATAATTGTCGATCGTGAATTGTCTTGGCAAGTAATTAAAGACAAAGTGTGGTCTGTTGGTGGCGAGTTGTTGCAAAGCATTAAAGTATTTGATATTTATCAAGGAGATAAAGTGGAAGGGACCAAAAAAAGCGTCGCATTGCGCTTGCGTTTTCAACACTTGTCACATACTTTGACCGATAAAGCAATTGATGTTTTGATACAGAGGATTGTTGCAATATTAGAACGAGATTGTAGCGCGGTACTAAGAACTTAAAGGGGAATTGATAGGATGTCTGCAATAACAGTAACTAAAGCGGAAATTATACAATACTTGTTTGAATTGAATGATTTAGGATTAAATAAAAAAGAAATAAGGGAAGTTGTTGAAATGTTTTTTGCGGAAATTTCTATGGTGTTAGCGGGTCGTTCAGCGGTGCAACTGGTTAATTTTGGTAATTTTAAATTACGCGACAAGAAAGAGCGTTTAGGTCGTAATCCTAAAACCAAAAAAGCGGTACCGATAAAAGCTAGACGTGTGGTTACTTTTCGTGTCGCTTCAGCGCTAAAGAATAGATTGGCCAAAGTGGTGCTTTAGCGTGTACTTGAAAACCAATCATCCATCAGAAGATTTTGTCGGGGCGTAGCGCAGTCTGGTAGCGCACTTGCATGGGGTGCAAGGGGTCGGCGGTTCAAATCCGCCCGTCCCGACCAATAAAATTCTTTAAAAACCTAAGAGAGTATTTTCCAATGAAAAATTTCATCAATGCAGCTAGAGATTTTTTCGCAACAGAAGATAAATCCAAGACTAAAGTAGCTGCTAAAGTTACTGGAGTTAAAGCCACCCAATCTAGTCAGTCTAATGCCGAAAGCAATCCAAGAAATCCATACTTGACGGGATATTCTGACTATGTTGTTGGTATTATTAAGCAGAGGACGGTGGAATTATATGCTAATTTTTTGCTACCGTATTTGAAGGGTGATATGACCATTTTAGATTGCGGTTGTGGTCCTGGATCTATAACTGTTGGCCTTGCCAAGAAACTCAATGATGGAGGCAAGATTATTGGTGTTGATATTGAGCCAAGTCAGGTGAATATTGCTACAGCAGCAGCGGCTGCAAGTGGTGTGGACAATGCTAGTTTTCAAGTTGGAGATATTTTGCATTTGCCTTTTGAAGATGAAACTTTTGATGCAGTGTACAGCAGTGCTGTGTTGCACCATCTACCAAATCCTACTACGGCTCTTAAGGAAATGCGGAGAGTAATTAAGAATGGTGGGATTATTGCTGTTACTGAGCCCGATCATTCATCGATGATTATTTATCCTGAAATACCGATGGTTTTGGAAGCAAAGTTATTTAGAGAAAAAGTAATGTTTCGTAATGGTGCAAACCCAAAGCTAGGGCGTAAATTACGTTGTTTGTTGATGCAAAGTGGGTTTAGAGACATTGTGGCATCGGTAAACAGTTTTTCTTGTGCCGATCGTGACAATATTATGTACGCTTGCGAATATTTAGCTAGAGAATGGGCTGAGACAGCGTATGGGAAAGCTATAATTGAAGACGGGACCGCGACAATAGAACAGATTCGCTCTTGTCAGCAAGCGTGGTACAGCTTGGCAAGGATTGACTACGCTTTCATCGCTTCCATTTGGGGAACCGTGCTAGGATGGAAGTAACTGTTGTCCAAATTGTTGTGTATAGAAACAATGTTAACTAATCAAGTTCATTTTTGTTTCAACCTCTGGTGGTTCAGCTTTTACTTTGAAGCTGGTTTTCGCGCCAGAGTTAGAGAAATAAGCTTCTTTTGCAGTTTGATCCTTCCATGTGAGTGCTGTTTCTTCTAGTTTCTTTGCACCATCTTCACTGAGGTGTACAAATCCTGATCCGAATGCTTTACACCGCGCTTCGAATATAGCCATTAAAACAGGATTACCCGTTACCTTATATATAACAGAGCCATCTCCACATTTTACTTCGGTAAATGTTAGTCCGGAAAGTCCCTTTCCAAAAATATTTTCAAGTCTATCTTTTTTAGCCGTATCAAGTTTTTTGTTAAGCTCTTCCGCCCCAGCGGTTTTATTGCCATTACCTATTAACCCTTCTACATTTGATTGAATGTTTTCTTTATTGTCTTCATACTCTTTAGTCATACGATCATATTTGTCTTTTAGATCTTTGTTCTCTGGTTGTTTCCAGCATGCAGCTAAAGTCTCTGCATTGTTTACTTTCTGACCGCTGATTCCTAGGAGATCAGCGTAAAATTTTTCGTCAACAACCCAACCTGCTATAGTATCTTTAACGTCTTTTTGTTCTGCAGGGGTTTTTTTGCTAAAACCACTAGCATTTTTATTAAATTCGATTGCGGACTTTTTTGCTTCAGCTGAGAGATTAGGGTCATTAATGTCAATTTCAATGCTTTTGATATTTTTGAAATCGATGTCTCCTGCCTGTAATTTTGCCCCATTAATTTTTAGCGCACTGAGCAATGCTATATCGTCTAAACGTTTAGCAGCGTACTCCTTGGCAGTATTTGACGATAGGCCGATAGTTTTATCCTTGTTGCCAAATTGTTGAAATAACCATTTATTGATAGAGCCGGTTTCTGCGTTAAAAATGAGAAAATCGAGAGGAATGCTCTGAAACACTTTTTTAACCGGAAAACCTGCAAACAATGCCGATTCTATTGCAGCGCCAATTGCGGGACTTTTGAATGGTAAATTGAAAAGATTGCCCATATCGAGTGCTGCGGAAATAATTTTTTTGCCTCCAGTCATTACACTTTCTGCTGTGTCTTTTATAAATTCTTTTGTCATACGTTTCACCACCGTTTCAATTGTTGATTATCATGTTTGCAGTAATTTATTCTCATTAAGAGTTGTTTTATTCAAATGCGGCTGTGGCAGTTCCTGCTACCGAAACTACAGCTCCAGCCACTTTTAGCGCTGCTTCTCCCGGTGCTTTTACCGCAATTCCTGCCGCTTCAAATGATTGTGGGGAATAAGAACCCTTTGCCGATTCTGCGGCAGATGCGGCTAATTTTTCAGCGACCTGAGATATTTGCGCTTGTACCCCTTCGGCCAATTGGTGTTCCATTCCCTCTCTGGTTCTGACGTTGATCCATTCCATAATGTAGGATGGCAACCCATGAATCAAGGAAAAGCACTGTTTCATTAGCGCCATCAGAATGAACGTATAAATCAAAATCATCGCAATGTTTTTTACGTGATATATAGGGTCGGTCTGCTTGTTTTTCTGTTGCGCTTCTGCCTGCTGTTTGGCGTAATCCTCGGCAGCTTTACATTCATTCATCCACTTACCTAGCTGTGTTTTTTCGCAATCACCATAATTTACTTCTACTTTTGCAGTATAAATAAAAGCTGACGACATTATCCTACCAAAGCCAGCGTTTAACACATCTAATGCAACATACGAGAGAACCATACTCATTAACAAGCCAATAACCATTGCTGATGGCCTAACAAAAACGGCGAGTAACATCATCACTGCTTGTTCTGCTCTACCAAGTAAACCTTGTCCTTCAGGATGCGTCATCCCTAAAGCCACCAGTGGGGCTGCAACCATGGCCTCGATAACAAATATTAGCCAACTTATTACGCCGAAAGTGAACAGCATAAACGGTAGCATTGGGATATAGTAAGCCAGCATTATACCGTTGATTAGTATTATTGAAGTAATAAAGCCAGCGATGGGAAATGCAAACATTACCGGAATTTCAAAAAATATTTTCAGCATTTCCTTGATAAAAGAAATAGTGATACCACCGAAAAGCAACCCAACGATCCAACCCAGGGGGAAGACTGTGGCTAGATAGGTGGGTACGGTTATGATCGCTGTGACATAAACTGCTAACCAATTAGCGAAACCTTGTATTACCCCAAACCAAAACTCGAAGAACTTCTGTATCATCAAATCACCCAGTTGCTGGGTTTTTAAGAGGGGAAAGAAAATATTTGTATCTTTCTCACCAACTTTTGTTTTTGTTGGCGGTTTTATGAATAAATCAAACCATCTGACAAATATCTCATCTAATCTTTCAGCTAAAGGAGAGAAAAAGAAGGTGTAAGATACTCCGAATATGTTTTTAACATTTTGGGCCGCTGCACTGACTGGTCCTGTGGTTGCACTTGCCGCTCCTTTTCCTTTGGCATAGCCATAAAATGGTGATTTTGTTTCGTCTGCTCCAGCTCCTTGTGGAGCTGCTTTAGCATTTAATACATTGGTATATTCAGTGGCTAGCCCGTATATGGATGTGGATGTCGGACTGGAATCTCCTAGGATGGTCCAACTGGTATTCGGCGTTACCGCCATTTTCCAGGACAGTCGGTTGTGCAAAAAAGTGATATATTTTTTGCCGTAATCTACTGCATATGCTCTCTCGGGGAAGTAGATCCGGATGATGTTGGCAATTTCTCGAAATCTGATGTTGCCTCTAATGCATGCCTCACTGTCCGTGTTTTCGCCGCAACGTGGTGGTGCTGGTTTATCGACAAAAATTTCGTATTGTTTGCTGGCTGCATCTTTCTCGTTTAACGTCAAATTCCTCGCGCTTACAACTTTAGCCATGGTGAAGTAAGAAGAACCGGCATTTACCCAGCCACCTGTGGTTAAGTCTTTAACTGTGTTAGCGTCAATTTCTGATTGCCTTTCATCTATTTTGTACTCATAGCCATTGCTCGCATGGAGGCGCATGGGGTATATCGATGCTTGATACATTGCTACAGCACCAACCAAATCAGTTGCTACTTTTTCGTGGAATGGGATGGGAAAGCTGACAGTCTCTTTGAAGGAAGGATTAGGCGGGGTCGCGTTATCAAACTCCATCGGATAATCGTTTATGCTCCTGTTAGACATGTAGTCGGTACCTGCAAACATGTAACGCAAACCAAGCTCTTTTGCATCTCTGTATTTATCCATTCCTTCTTTCTGTTTAGCTATTTGCTCGTTACCTGGAACTTCTTTCCATGTATACACTCCACATACGCCATTCAACCCGTCTGGATTGTCTTTTCTTAACGTTTTTAAATCATCGCTGCTATAACTTGGTGGAGGAAAGGAGGTGTCCTTGTATATATCTTGGGCATTTCCTGGAAATTTTAATAGGTAGGTTCCCTTTTTTTTGTCGACGACATAGGCCTCTCGGAATACTGGTAAATACCCAGGTTTTTTGGAGAGTTCTTTACTTTTTTTTAATACATTGTAGAGGGTATGCATGCATATTTCCGATCTGGTGAGATCGGATGCAGTCATAACATTGCTACCATCACTATTGACCAGTTTTGTATCTATGATGTTGGTTGCTGTTGGCACTCCATCGCCACTGAATCGTACTGCAGTTGGATTGTACAGCACGCCACCTTCTGCCATGTAGTATACGGCGCGATGCCAAATTTGATTGGCTAAGCCAACGCCTTGCAACACTACCCAGATAACCAAGGTGTTCAAAGTTGAATAGCCTGTTGTTTTAGGAACTAATAAACCAATGCCCAACACGATTCTAATTGGTTGCCACCAAGTGAATTTACCTTCCGTTTGTCCAGTGTTGGCGTTAGCAAGTTCAATAATTGATTTTGTTGTTGTATAAATCAGAAAAGCTCCAGCAACAATTAGTAAGCCGCTGTTAAACACATAGAAAATTTGTCCGATTATTGTAGTTACGGGACCGGAGAGTCCTCCACCAACGCCTCCAAAGATATTTCTTAAAAAGGTGATGGAAAGATCTGTTGCAGGAGAAGTAAATCCTCCTGATTGTGATGATTGCGCGGCGATAGCTAGCTGTGGTAGTAAAATTGAGACAAAGGCCAAACACCAAGAACTAAAACTTCTGCTTCTTATTACGTTTCTGATTTTCCCAAGAGTTCTGGAGAAAATGTCATGGCGGTTGTTGGCGTACATGGTGGTAACCCTCATCACTGCTTTGGTTGTTTTGTAAAAGTAAAATTAACCCAATCCTTAAAGCCGCACCCAAATTTGCGCATTTTCATTTGTGTATACCAGAAATGCTCACGTAGGGCGTAGACCAGCATTACCAGTGACAATACCAAGCTGGTGAGTGTGGACAGTAACATGCTAGAGCTGTACGCTAGGTAGATCGTATATACCAGCAGTCCAACAAAAGTTACGAAATAAGTTATAGAACAGTATAAAAAGTATCTGGTGCGTCGTTTAATTTCGTCCTCAGTTACATTTAACATGCGCATCACTTCGTCAAAAGTGTCAGTTAGCAAATATTTGCTCGATTCTCTGTGTTTTTGGAGGTTTTTTAATGAGATGGCAATAGCACGGGCGTTATCCGTTATTTCATCAACATTAGCCCATTTTCTTACGTCGAGAATGAAGCTAAAAAACCCTTTTTTTGTTTCTTTTTCCGTCATACGACAATCTCTAGTTAGATTTAAGTTTATGTTCCAGATGTGTTAGTTTAACGTCGTTCCCAATTTTTCATAGTAACCGCCCAGAGTATAAACGCTGTCGGAAACACACCACTAATCGAGAACAGTGTTAATTCAAGTAATTCAAGTTCTGGTACTATCCTAGTATAAAAACGTTAATTAATTATGAAATGACTGTAAATCATGCCTATTTCCAATGCGGTCATCGATTACAAGCAGGGGCACAATATAACACGACCAGTACGGCTCAACAACAAATTGTCAACCCAAAAACGCTGTGCTATATTTCGTTTAAGTCGGCTTCTTGGCCTCTTACAGTAAGAGCTTGTATGGTGTTGTTTTAACTTATTCGACTTGAACCAAAACGGATTATTATTTTATGCCAGACATCAGCAACAAAGCTTCTCATGACTTTTGGTTTGACTATCATGATTCCATGATTTATCGCGTTGTGACTTTCATGGAGAGTGTCGAGGATGGTTTTACGCTTGATGGCAATCCTGCCCTAGAGAAGGAGTTGCGTGCACTAGGTGATGTTTTAGATGATTTGGGGCGTATTGATTTGCAGCAGGAAGGGAAATTTGTTGAATGTCTTGCTTATCTCAAGGCGGCGCGTATGCTGCACTTGATGCAGCGTTTGGACAGTGCCTACCCTGGAGCAGCTTCAAAGATACTTATGCATGCTGAAAAAACTACTTCATCTAACGATGACATTTGTGGTTTATTTATTCGTCGTAATGTGGTTTTTGAACGATTACGTTTGTTGACACGTGTTTTTGCATCGGAGAGATTATCTTTGGTTGCTAAAGCTTTGGAGGAAAGCAGTGGTGAATAAAGCGTTAAGGTTATGGTTAAGGAGGTTGGTTTTAGCTGTTTTTAGTTCATCGATGATGCTGGTGGTTGGTTTTGCCATCGCTTTGCCATCGTTTCCTGGGATCGGAACAGTTGGAGCGGTCACAGGTGATCAGGGCAAAGCTGATCGAGATAGCTTTGTTGAAAGATATTCGATAGGGCCGATTGAGCCTAAAGATGTCAATGCCGGTGGGAGTGAACAAAGTGCTTCAGTGCTTCCTGGTCAGAACTTAGTTGCTAAGGAGGGGAATCAAGCTAATAATGTGCCTGTGATTGCTGGCGTTAATCCAGTTGCAGCAGCGCCCCTTCCTGCGCGATCGTCAAATGGTGGGGATATGGTTCAGTCACAGTCTCAGGTGTCTTCCGAAGCTCCTCCCTACAAATCACTGTACGATAGGAGCATTCGCCATAAGCTTATCGAGTCTTCTCCGGCGTCAAGCAAGCCTGATGCTTCGGGTGTCAGCCGGTCAGAACGGCCAAGTATCTATAGGTAGTGATGTTCGAAATACTCAGGTGTAACAACAAAACTCAAGATGCGGGAAATATATGAAAAGTGTAAGAGTTGGAGTGATCGTCAGAATATTAACGGTAACGTTGTTGTGGTTTTTATCCAGCATTTCATCGACTTCTTTTGCTGATGTTTGTGATGTTAGAGATATTATTCATGATGGCTGTAATGATTGTACTGTTAGAACGCTTAAAAGAGGACATTGTGAGAGCATGAAGGCGTTGGGTGATATTCTTTATGATACTGGTGACTGGGTTAAGGGTAGCGTTATTCAAGCTAATAAGGATTTGGTTTCTGGAGCTAGGGGGGTAGATGTTGAGGTTGGAAAAAGTGCTTTGGGTTTAGTTGACTATTATCTTTCGGGATTGGGAGGTAAAAAGGAGGAAGGTCAAGAGTTAGCAAAAAATTTTGCAGGTAATCTTACGAGTACTTCGTACACCAAGAGTGTGTTTTTTCCTGGGTCGCCTGTTAGTAGTTACAGTGAGGCCATTGCTGCTACAGCAAGCAGTAACGCATTGTTGGGGCCGCTTGGTTATAGAGATGCTGAGAAAAAGCAACAAACTGGTGCTCAGCTGTTTATTCGTTATCTTGAAGGCATTGTTGTGCCACCAAAGATAGTTAATATTTCGCAGAAGTTTAAAATAGATTTTAGTCCGAATGCTTCACCAGATGGAACCGAGATCAACTTTGGGAATAATGCAAAGAATTTTGCTGAGGTACAACAATTGTTAGTTGGGAAATATAAAGAGCTCTACGATAGATATAAAGCGAATTATTTTTCATCAATTGCGGTTAGAACTATGTTGTTAAATAATTTTTTGCAAATGTATCAAAGAAGGGTAGTCCAATCAGGTGGTGATGGTAGAAGTGTAGCAAAAAGCGCTGCCGAGCTGGATTACGAATCAGCAACTTGGCGGTTGACCGATGAATTTTATAAAAAAATCATTGGTGATGACGGTGCCAGGACAAACAAAAAGGCGCGGCAGCCGGCATCTCCAGCTGTAGTTCAGCGCGAAATTTTATTTGTATTAGCTGAGATACGTCATGATCTTTATCGTCTGCGCCAGCAAAATGAGTTATTAACTGCATTGCAATCTTTGAATGGTTTGCAGTTGCTTGCTTTGACAAAATCAAATTCCAATAAAGTGATGAGTGGGAAAATAGAGCAAATCATTTATTGTAATTTTGGAAATAACAGTAGCGGTGATTACTGTAAAAAGCATAAGGAAGAGCTTGATCCAAATAAGATTATGCAGGATGTAATGGACGAGGAGCATTCTGCTCTTCCTGGTTCCTCCTCAGCAGGCACAACTAACTCAGAGGTTGATGCGATGAAAAAAAGTAATATGACGCCTGTGTCTGCCAACTAAGTTTATATTACCAATAGGCCATTTGCGGTTTTCAAGGTTCTGTTAGTTTTACGTAATCAACATGGCGTCGCCATAGCTGAAAAAGCGATATTGCAGTGTTATAGCTGTGGTATAGGCTAGCATGGTATTTTCGTAACCAGCAAAAGCGCAAACCAGCATCAGTAGTGTGGATTTTGGCAAATGAAAGTTGGTGATTAAAGCGTCTACGCAGCGAAACTTAAATCCTGGATAAATAAAAATATTAGTATCGCCGCAAAATGGTTTTATTATTTGTTTTTCTGTTGGTGCGATATTTTTTTTGATTTTCCCCGCCTCTTCCTCTCCTATTTTTTTTTTGGTTTTTTGTTCCTTTGTCGTCATTGCCTCGTTTGAGATTACCGCTGCAGCAGCAGTTTCCAAGCAGCGAACGCAGGTTGTTCCTACCGCAATTACTCTGCCTCCTTGTTTTTTAGTTATTTCAATTTTAGCGCAAACTTCTGGTGTAATTTCCATGTATTCAGCATGCATTTGATGTTGCTCGATTGATGTTACGCGTACTGGTTGAAAAGTTCCGGCACCAACGTGCAGCGTAACAAAAGCGATAGCAACGTTTTTGTTTCTAATTTGTAACATGAGGTCATGGTCAAAATGCAAGCTGGCAGTAGGTGCGGCCACTGCCCCATTGCGTTGTGCAAAAATTGATTGATAACGTTCTTCATCAAACACACTATCAGCGCGTTCAATGTACGGTGGCAATGGTATATGGCCATATTGTTGTAAAATTTTCCAGAAGGTATTAGCTGTAGGAGTAGTAGTGTTGTTTGTGTTTGTAGTTGTTGCAAACTGTATTACAAAAAAATCATTATGTTTGGCGGTGACGGTGATGACTACTGTTGTAGCCGTTGTTGTTGAGCTGGCATTGGTCAGTATGACTTCCATTCCGATTTTTATTTTTTTATTCGATCTGATCTGCGCTAGTGCTTGGTAGTTATCAATCACCCGTTCGATAAGAATTTCTATTTTTCCTCCGGTAATTTTCTCGCCAAGTAAGCGTGCTTTGATGACGCGTGTGTTGTTAAAAATCAGCAAATCGTTGGGTAGAAGTAGTTCATATAAATTGCTAAATTTTAAATGATCAATTGTCCCTGTGTTACTGGATAAATGTAGCAACTTGCTGTCGCTGCGTTTTGGCAAGGGGTATTGTGCGATTAACGATTCTGGCAGTGGAAAATCAAATTGGTCGAGAAGCAATGGCATGTGTTAGTTAAGCGCAGTTGAATTTTGTAAATTATTTCCGGTCAGCATTGCATCAAGTTTACCAAAGGCATTACTACTCCCACTCAATTGTGGCAGGTGGTTTGCCCGAAATATCGTAAACAACACGTGAAATCCCAGGTACTTCATTGATAATGCGATTGGAAACTTTGCTTAAAAAAGCATATGGCAAATTAGCCCAATGTGCGGTCATGAAGTCAATTGTTTTAACTGCCCGTAATGCAATGACATAATCATATTTTCTAGAATCACCCATCACGCCTACCGATTTAATTGGTAAAAAGACGGCAAATGCTTGGCTAATTTTTTTGTATAAATTTGTTTGGTGTAGTTCGTCTAAGAAAATGTTATCGACTAAACGCAAAAGCTTTAGATATTGTGGTGTGATTTTACCAACAACACGTACCGCCAAACCTGGGCCAGGAAAAGGATGACGATAAATCATTTCTGGTGATAATCCCAAAGCCAAACCAATTTTACGCACTTCGTCTTTAAATAACTCACGTAATGGTTCGACTAGTTGTAACCGCATCTTATCTGGTAGGCCGCCAACATTATGGTGCGATTTAATGGTTTCTGATTTTTTAAATTTAGCCTGTGCTGATTCAATGACATCAGGGTAAATAGTTCCTTGCGCCAGCCATTTATATCCTTTCAATTTTTTTGCTGTTTCGGTGAATATTTTAATGAACTCGCGGCCAATAATTTTACGTTTTGATTCAGGATTGGTGATTCCAGTTAGAGCTTTGAGGAAGCGTTTTTTGGCGTCGATGTGAATAATGTTCAGTTTAAAATGTTTAGTAAACAACTTCATTACTTGCAAACCTTCATTTAGACGTAGCAGGCCAGTGTCAACAAAGACACAAGTTAAATTTTTACCAATAGCAAGTTGTAATAACAGTGCTGTGACGCTGGAATCAACACCGCCTGATAGGGCCAAAATAACTTTCTCTTGCTGTATTTTTGCTTGCAATGTGGTGATTGCATCCTTGATGATATTTTTTGAAGTCCAAAGTTTTTTGCAATGACAAATATTATAAATAAAGTTTTTCAGAATTGTTTTTCCGGTGGTGGTATGAGTCACTTCAGGATGAAACTGAAGTGCAAAAAAATTACGCGAAATATTCTCCATTGCTGCAAACTGAGTATTGTCGGTGCTGGCTATAGCAACGAAATTTTTCGGTAACTTGGTTACTTTATCGCCATGACTCATCCAGACATTTTGTTTCTTTTTTAAGTTGGCAAAAAGTGGTGAGCGTGTTGTTGCAGGTGGTGGCGATGTGACGATTTTGAGTTTGGCATGTCCAAATTCGCGCTTTTTGGCGCTGATTACTTTGCCGCCCAATTGTACGGCCATGGTTTGCATGCCGTAGCAGATTCCCAAAATTGGACAGCCAAGTTCAAAAATAATTTTTGGAGCACGTGGTGATTTGTTGGTGGTTACGGTTTGTGGGCCGCCAGATAGAATGATGCCGCGTGGTGCCATCTTGACTATGGCTTTATCGGCGATATCGTAAGGGTAAATTTTACAATACACCCCAAGTTCGCGAATGCGGCGTGCGATGAGTTGAGTGTATTGCGATCCAAAATCAATGATTAGTATTTTTTGTTGATGGATATCCACTGATATCACCTTATCTTTAAGTTAAATTTTTATTCAAGCCAATAATTTGGTGCTTCTTTAGTGATTGAGACGTCATGTACATGGCTTTCTCTGAGACCAGCTACAGTGATGCTGACGAACTGTGCTTTGGTGCGCATCTCGTTGATATTAGCGCAACCGGTGTATCCCATGCTAGCGCGCAATCCTCCCACTAGTTGATAGATCATGCCAGTGACACTTCCCTTGTATGGCACTCGCCCTTCAACTCCTTCTGGAACCAGTTTATCTGCTGTACTACTGCTTTCTTGAAAATAACGATCGGCTGAGCTTTGTGGTTGTAACATGGCCCCAACTGATCCCATGCCGCGATATGCCTTGTAAGGTTGTCCCTGAAAGTATTCGATCTCACCAGGAGCTTCTAGTGTCCCCGCAAATAAGCCTCCAATTACAACGCTCCAAGCTCCAGCTGCAATTGCTTTGCTAATATCTCCTGAAAAGCGAATGCCGCCATCGGCAATAATCGGGACGTGCAATTTTTTTAAAGCCTGCGCTACGTTATAAATGGCAGTGATTTGTGGTACGCCGATACCAGCAATGATTCTGGTGGTGCAAATTGATCCGGCGCCAATCCCAACTTTAATGGCATCGGCGCCAGCTTTTACCAAAGCTTCGGCGGCTGCGGCGGTAGCGACATTCCCTGCTATCATGGGTAAATCAGGGTAATGTTTTTTAATCCATTGTACGCGGTCTAAAACTTTTTGTGAGTGTCCGTGTGCGGTGTCAACCACAATTACATCAACACCAGCGGCAACTAATGCAGCAATCCTTTCATCTGTATTGGCTGCAGTACCAATGGCAGCTCCAACTCGTAAACGTCCGGCTTGATCACGACAGGCATTGGGTTTTTCGGTAACGCGTAGAATATCTTTTACAGTTACTAGCCCCTTTAATTGAAAATTGTTATCGATTATTAGGATTTTTTCAATTCGATTTTTATGCAATAACTTTATAATTTCTTCACGTGAAGTATCTTCTTGCGCCGTAACTAAGCGATCTTGTGGTGTCATCAGCGCTTCGACCGGTAGCTCTAAATCGGTAGCAAAGCGTACATCGCGGTTGGTAATAATGCCGATTAATTTTTTTTCTTTTACCACTGGCATGCCAGAAATATCGTAAGCGTTGGTTAGTTCTAGTAATTCGCTAATTTTGGTTTCTGGAGTTACGGTGATTGGGTCGCATACTACACCGCTTTCAAATTTTTTTACTTTCTTAACTTGTGCTGCTTGTTCCGCAATGGTCATGTTTTTATGCAAAATGCCAATTCCCCCTTCCTCAGCGATTGCAATTGCCAAACGTGCTTCGGTTACGGTATCCATGGCTGCGGCAGCCAAAGGAATTTTTAGCGAGATTTGTGGTGTTAAGTAAGTTTCTAAATTTACATCTTTTGGTAGCACCTCAGAATAGGCTGGGATTAATAAAACATCATCAAAGGTTAAAGCTGGTGAGATTTCTTTCATGGATGGCCTCGATGTATTGTTGTTTATGCGTGAACTTGTATCGTAACTTAATCAAAAAAGTGCATTGGAATAAAATGCGCGGAGTATATCTTATTAACCGGCGTTATGCAGTATTTCACCAGATGGTGTGAGCGTATCGATGCCGCATATAGCCGTTAACACATAGCTTCAGACAAGGCGCCCGCGCAGCCTGAGCTAGCTCGCATACACTTACGTATGTGAGCAGCGAGGCAAGCGTGCAACGAAGTATCAAGCTATGTGTTAACGGCTAT
>Ga0172367_10000034_pt1 | contig 194977 bp, 201 predicted proteins | sample Lak10m_FD_114542 | JGI IMG/M metagenome (GOLD analysis project Ga0172367, IMG submission 114542) | Freshwater microbial communities from Kabuno Bay, South-Kivu, Congo - kab_022012_10m | ecosystem: Environmental > Aquatic > Freshwater > Lake | place: Democratic Republic of the Congo... | reverse complement strand
TGACGCTGATGGGCGCCTTCGCCGCGATCTACCATCCCGTCGGCATCCCGATGCTGGTGCAGGGCGTGAAGAATCCGGGCGCGGTGATCGGCCTCAACGGACTTGCCGGCAACCTCGGCATCGCCGTCGCCGCGCTGGTCACCGGCTTCATCGTCAAATGGCTGGGCTGGCGCGAAGCTTTCGTCATTCCCGGGCTGGTCTCGATCGCCTGCGGCATCGCCTTTGCGCTGGCGTGTCCGAAAGAAACCGAAGCGCCGTCCAAACGCAAAGGCGGCAAGGCCAAGGTCACGCTGACGCCCGAACTGCTGGTACGCGCGTTTGCAGTGATGACCGCCGCCGCCGCAGTCAGCACCATCCTCTTCAACTTCACCACCAATGGCAATTCACAACTGCTGGCTGCGGGATTCAAAGGCGTCATCGAAGACCCCGCCGTGATCGGCACTCTGCTTGCCATAATCTATGCGGTCGCATCGCTGGCGCAACTGGTCGTTGGCCGTCTGATCGACCGTATGCCGTTCAAACCACTGCAGCTGTGGATGTCGGTGGCTCAGGTGCCGCTGCTGATCTGGGCTGCGCATACCCAGGACTGGGGCCTGTTCGTGGCGCTGCTCGCGGTAATGGTGTTTGTATTCGGTTCGATTCCGTTCACCGACGCGATGATCGTGCGCTACGTCGATGACCGGCTGCGTTCCCGCGTTGCGGGCATGCGCCTGACGGTCGCCTTCGGATTCAGTTCACTGGCGGTATGGATACTGGGGCCGCTGGTCAAGAGCATCGGCTTCTCCCACGCACTGTGGATCATGGCCGGCATCGCCGCGATCAAGGCGGCGATCGTGCTGCTGCTGCCGGACGAACCGGAAGCCGAACCGGTCAAAATCTGAACCCGCGACCGGGTGTCACGGTCCGCACCCCATTTGATTGTTATGGCTGGTCAACAGACCCTTTTAGGGCCTGATCGGGGTGTTTTAGCTGTTTTTTAAGGGGAATTGGCCTTTTCCCGATTGGGGAACTGGCTAAAAAGCAGGCAATTGGGGTATCATTGCCGGTTCCCGCCATGCGTCCGGCCCCGGCCGGCGCTGCCCGTCAACCCCATCGCAGAGAGAAGGCAAGACATGCAGGCAATTCTGGATTACCTGAAGAAAACCGGCGAACAACTCGATTCCGAGATCGCCACCGCCACCGGACTTTCACTGGCCAGCGTGCGCCAGCATGTCACGGTGCTGCAATCCCGCGGCGACATCATGATCTGCCGCTCGATCCGCTTCAAGGATGGCAAGCCCAGCGAAGGCATGCTGTGCCGCATTTCCGGCTACATTCCGCCCGTCGCCCCCGGTCGCAAGCCCAAGGGTTCGGTGCCGGCCAAGTCCGTGATCTGAAAAATAAATGGCGGCAGTGATCAGCGACGATTGCTGAACGACCTGAATAAAAAACGCCGGTTGATGCCGGCGTTTTTTATTTCACAACACCCCGGTACTTTGACTCCAGACTGGCAGCACAAGCCACGCCCGAACCACCCGTGCCGGAAAACCCAAAAGCTCGCGTAAAATCTTCCCTCCAATATCACCAGTACCCCAAATAACAAAACCGAATCCATCACCACTGAGGAACAACATGCTCACCATCTACGGCTCCGCCAATTCCCGCGCCCTCCGCGTCATCTGGATGGCCGCTGAACTCGGCCTCAAATACGATCACAAGGACTGGCTGCCGCGCTCACCGGAAACAAAGACTGACGACTACCTTGCGCTGAACCCAAACGCGCGCGTGCCGTCGATTGATGACGATGGTTTCATCCTCAGTGAATCGCTGGCAATCAACATGTACCTCGCCAAGAAACACAAAAGCCCACTCTACCCCGCCGATCCGAAGCATGAAGCACTGTGCTGGCAGTGGAGCCTGTGGGAAACCGACCGTCTTGACCGGCAAATTGTTGATTACGTGCGCAACAGCGTGGCATCACCGCCGGCCGAACGTAAACCGGCCATCGCCGAAGCAGCGTGGCTGCAGGTCGCGCCCGCGTTTGATGTGCTGGAAACCGCGCTGACCAAAACACCCTGGCTCGCCGGCCCGGCGTTTTCGGTAGGCGACCTCAACGTGGCCGGCGCGCTGTACCGCGCGCTGTCGATCGACGTCAGCAAATGGCCGGCGTTTGATGCCTGGCTGCACAAGTGCTGGGATCGACCTGCTGCAAAACACGCACGGTCCTTGCGCGAGCAGTAAACAACCGGCAGCGGCCTACACGGCAGGGCGACCCATAAGTGTTTGTTTATATTGTATTTTATGATCCGGTCGTATCGCACGCATCACCGCGCCATCACCGGGAGTAGCATGCAGTAACGGCCGGACTGACCCGACAACAACACCGTCAGCCGGCCCTTCAATCATCACGCTCTGGGAGGAGCCATGCATTCACTGCACCGTGTTGCCACGTTGTTGTTCGCCTTTTTTCTTTACACCTTATCAACGGCGTTTGCCGCGAATTTTCCCGAGCCGAAAGAAGGCAGCTGGGTCGCGAAGAATTTCAGGTTCCACACCGGCGAGGTAATGCCTGAAGTCACCCTGCATTACCGCACCATCGGCTCGCCGTCCAATGAGCCGGTACTGCTGCTGCACGGCACCGCGGGTTCGGGCCTCAACTTCATGACGCGCAACTTCGCCGATGAAATGTTCGGCCCCGGCCAGCCGCTCGACGCGACCAAGTATTTCATCATCCTTCCCGACGCACTGGGCAGCGGCAAATCAACCCGCCCCTCCAGCAGCGGGCTGCGCATGAAATTCCCGAAATACAACTCCGACGACATGGTGCAGGCGCATTACCGCCTGGTCACCGAAGGCCTCGGCATCAAGCACCTGCGACTGGTGATGGGTAATTCCATGGGCGGCATGCACACCTGGGTGTGGGCGACCAAGTATCCGGACATGATGGACGTTGCCGTGCCGATGGCCTGCCAGCCCGGCGCGATGTCGGGCCGCAACTGGATGATGCGGCGTCTTCTTGCGGAATCGATCCGCAACGATCCGGAATGGAACAACGGCGACTACACCGAACAACCGCGCAACATGATGCGGCACCTGACGTACTTCTCGATCGCCACCACCGGCGGCAACATTGCGGTGTACAACGCGGCGCCGACCTCGGCGCAGGGCGATGCCATCCTTGCCAAACGGCTGGCGGCGCCATTCCGCAATGATGCCAATGACGTTCTGCTGCAATGGGAGTCATCCGCCGACTACAACCCGATGCCGCTGCTCGACCGCGTGCAGGCGACGGTACTGGCGATCAATGCCGCGGATGACGAACGCAATCCACCCGAACTGGGCATGATGGAAAACGCCATGAAGCGCGTGAAGAACGGCCGCTACCTGCTGATTCCACAGAGCCCCGACACCCGCGGCCACAGCACCACCGGCATGGCGAAGTTCTACAAAAAGGAAATCGAAGAACTGCTGAAGGCTGCGCCGCGACGCAAGCCGGGTTGAACGCAGGGTGCGACGCACGGGTTGGCGGAAGCTTCGATTGAATCTAGAATGCCCCGCAACGGCAAACCCAATGCAGCAATTCAAATAATCAGCCGTGGAGGAGAAATAATGTTCCGTTCGTACTGGAAACTCGCCCCGTTCGCGCTTGCACTGCTCGCTGCTGCTGCGCAGGCCGCCGAACCCGCCTACCCCACCAAACCGGTGCGCATCATCGTGCCTTATCCGCCCGGCGGCACCACCGATCCGACCGCACGCGCGTTCACCGGCTGGTTCGCCGACAAGATGGGCACCACCTTTGTGGTCGACAATCGCCCCGGCGCAGGCTCCACGCTGGGCCACGGCCTCGGCGCCAAGGCCACACCCGACGGTTACACGCTGCTGCTCGGCACCTCCGGCGGCCTCGTGGTCAGTGCCGCATTCGGCAGCAAGCTGGCGTATGACCCGGTCAAGGATTTCACGCCGATCGGCGTCGGCGTTTATGTACCGTTCCTGATCGTGGTCCATCCGTCGGTACCGGCGAAGAACGTGAAGGAACTGGTCGAACTCGCCAAAGCACAGCCGGGCAAGATCAATTTTGCTTCCCCCGGTACCGGAACCCCCAACCACCTTGGCGTCGAACTGCTCACTTCACTCACGGGTGCCAAGTTCACCCATGTGCCCTACAAGGGCGGCGGACCGGCCACGGTGGATCTGCTGGCAGGGCGGGTACAGGCCATCTTTGGCGGCGCCGCTCCCTGGCAGCCGCATATGGCCAGCGGCAGGGCACGCGCGATCGCAATCGGTCACCACGAGCGCCTGAAAACCTTGCCCGACGTCCCGGCCATTACCGAAACCTACCCGGGCTTCAACAACACCACCTGGTACGGCTTCCTCGGACCAACCGGTACGCCTTCACACGTGGTCAGAAAAATCAATGCTGAAATGAAGCGCGCCGTCGAGGATCCGGGCGTCGTCAAGCACCTCGAAAGCATCGGCATGGTTCCGACCTGGACGACACCGCAGCAGATGGGCGAAATGATCCGCACCGAACTCGCCAGGTGGCGCAAAGTGGTCGCAGAGGCCGGCATCAAGCCGGAATAATCCTCAGCGCAGACGGAGCCGCGGGCGGCAGGATCAGGCCCGCAGTTCCGCTGGCCTGTTCAATCGGCTTCGCCATGTGCGGCATGCGACAAAATCCTTGCGTTCCGGATTTCAGGCGCTTATGGTGAAATTGATCATCGACCGATGTCGCCCGGCCGGGTGAAAAGTCCGGCACGGGCGGCGTTCATGACTTCCGGTAAATACAAAGGAACCGCTCATGAACAGAAAACCCGTCATCAATGCCGCACCACCCTCTCCACTTTCCCGCGAATGCCCGGACTGCGGTTTTATTGACTGGGGCCGGCGCGCCGATATTTCCGCTGCTGATTTAAGGCGTTTCAGCGACCGGATCGAACATCGTCGTCTGAGAAAACATCACGAGCATCTGCATCGCGCCGGAACAGCGCTCAGCGTGCTGTACGTGATCAACAGCGGCTTTGTGAAAACCATCATCAGCGACGGCAGCGGACACCAGCAGATCACCGGGTTCTCGATGCCCGGCGACCTGATCGGCATGGACGCCATCGCCACCGGAAAACATCAGTGCAGCACCATCGCGCTCGAAGACAGCAGCCTTTGCGGAATGGCCTTTGCGGATCTGGAGCAGCTCAATCGTGAAATTCCGGCGCTGCAGCGTCATTTCCATCAGACCATGGGTGCGGAAATCACCCGCGACCACGGCATGATGCTTCTGCTGGGCGCGATGCGCGCGGAAGAACGGGTCGCGATGTTTCTTCTCAATCTTTCCCGGCGCTTTGCGCTCCGCGGCCGCTCTGAAACGCGTTTTCGAATGCCGATGTCTCGACAGGAAATCGGCAACTATCTCGGTTTGCAGTTTGAAACCGTCAGCCGCGCTTTTTCGCACATGGCCAGCAAACAGCTGATCGTTATCCACAACAAGGATATGGAAATCACGAACCTCAAAGGCCTGCAGCAAGTCTTGCGCGACCAGGGTTAAGCGTTGATGACCTGCAGGCCGGTCAAAGCAGCCTTGCATATCCTCGATTAGACTATCCCGCAACCAGGACGCGGGATGAACCACCAGACTATTACGCCTTTAAGTGAAACCGTCGGCGCGATTTACCGCGCCGAGTCGCGCCGTGTCTTCGCCACACTGGTGCGCCTTCTGGGTGATCTCGACATGGCGGAAGAAGCGCTGCACGAAGCCTTCCGCGCTGCGCTGGAACATTGGCCACACGACGGCATTCCGGCGAATCCCCGCGCATGGCTGGTGTCGGCCGGCCGTTTCAAGGCCATAGATACCCTGCGCCGCAATGCACGCATTGACCCACTCAACGAGGATGCCGCGAACAACATCCCCGCTCCCGAAAATCCGGAAACTGAAAACATTGCCGACGACCGCCTGCGGCTGATGTTCACCTGCTGCCACCCGGCGCTGCATCCCGATGCCCAGGTCGCGCTGACGCTGCGCGAAGTCTGCGGACTCACCACCGAAGAAATCGCCCATGCCTTCCTTACCGCAGCACCGACGCTGGCGCAGCGCATCGTGCGCGCGAAAAACAAGATCCGCGACGCGAAAATCCCCTATCAGGTGCCCGCACCCGATGAACTGCCGCAACGCCTCGACAGCGTGCTGCGGGTGATCTATCTGGTATTCAATGAAGGTTATGCCGCATCGTCCGGCGCATCACTGACACGGCATGATCTTTCGGGTGAAGCGATCCGTCTGGCGCGGCTGCTGGTCGAACTGTTGCCGGAACCGGAAGCAATGGGCCTGCTGGCGCTGATGCTGCTGCATGAATCCCGGCGCACGGCGCGGGCGACCGTCGATGGCGATCTGATCCTGCTCGAGGACCAGGACCGTACGCAATGGAACCGCGCACTGATAGACGAAGGCATTGCGCTGACCGAACGCGCGCTGACGACACGTCGCGTCGGCCCGTACACATTGCAAGCTGCCATCTCCGCGGTGCATGCCGAAGCCACCACCGCTGCGGCAACCGACTGGTCGCAGATCCTCGGCCTCTACGACCTGCTGCTGCGCATCGAACCGTCGCCGGTCATTGAACTGAATCGTGCGGTGGCCGTGGCCATGCATGAAGGGCCGGATGCCGGGCTGGCCCTCGTCGATGCTCTGCTTGCGCGCGGCGAACTCAACGATTACCGGCTGGCGCATGCCGCACGCGCGGATTTCTGCCGGCGCCTCGGACGTGACACCGAGGCGTGCGCCGCCTATGAACGCGCGCTGGCGCTGACCCGGCTGGAACCCGAACGACGTTTCCTGGAACGCCGGCTTGCCGCACTGGGCCGCTGAAAAATAATTTTCCCGGGGTGTCGAATTGGCGTGATGCCGTTCGACTAGAGCATGAACACTGCCGGAATGCATGGCGGGAAATGCTTAAAACCTTTAATAAACAAGGATTTATTATGAGATTCATGATTATTGTCAAAGCCAGCCGGGATTCCGAAGCCGGCGCGATGCCCAGCGAAGACCTGATGACGCGCATGGCGAAATACCACGAAGAACTCGCGGCGGCCGGTGCGCTGCTCGATGCCTCCGGCCTCAAGCCGAGTTCGGAGGGCTGGCGCATCCAATATTCAGGCAGCAAACGCAGCTACATCGACGGGCCGTTTGCCGAGACCAAGGAACTGATCGCCGGCTACACGCTGATCCGGGTGCAGTCGCTGCAGGAAGCGATTGAATGGACCAAACGTTTTCCCAATCCGGCGGAAGAAGGCGGTGAAGCGCAGATCGAAGTGCGGCCGTTGTACGAACTTGAGGATTTCGGCGACAGCACCGCGCTGGACCGCTTTCGCGAACTTGAAACACAGCAGGTCAGATCATCATGAGCGCCCGCATCCGGCAGAAAATCACGCCCTTCCTGTGGTTCGACAACAATGCCGAAGAGGCCGTCAACTTCTATGCATCGGTATTCCGCGACAGCGCCATCGGTATCGTCACGCGGTTCAGCGCGGAAGGCGCGCAAGCCTCCGGCATGCCCGAAGGTTCGGTGATGACCATCGCCTTCAGCCTTGAGGGCCAGGAATTCGTGGCCATCAACGGCGGTCCGCACTTCAGGTTCACCGAAGCGGTATCTTTCGTCGTCAGCTGCGAGACCCAGGCCGATATCGATCACTACTGGAATCACCTGACCGCAGGCGGCGATCCCGCTGCGCAACAATGCGGCTGGCTCAAGGATCGCTACGGCCTGTCGTGGCAGATCGTACCCGCGGTGCTGCCGGAACTGATGCGCGACCCGGAACGCGCGGGCCGCGTGATGAAAGCGGTCCTGCCGATGAAAAAAATCGATCTGGCGGTACTGATCGGCGCCTGACAGTCAATACAGAATGCACAAACGGAGAACATCATGATCAGGATCATCCTCATGACCATTGTTCTGCTGGCTGCAGGCGTGCTGATTTTTGCGGCGACCAAACCCGACGTCTTCCGTGTCGAACGCAGCACCGTGATTCGGGCGCCAGCCGACAGGGTTTTTGTGCTGATCAACGACTTCAAACAATGGGAAGCGTGGTCGCCATGGGAGAAAAAAGATCCGTCGATGAAACGCAGCTACAGCGCGAACACCGCCGGCAAAGGCGCGACCTACGCCTGGGAAGGCAACAAGGATGTCGGCCAGGGCAGCATGGAGATTTCCGAAGCGATGGCGCCGGCACGGATACGCCTGAAGCTGGATTTCGTGAAACCCTTCGAAGCGCACAACACGGTCACTTTCACGCTGACGCCGCAAGGCGACGGCACCGCCGTCAACTGGGCGATGGAAGGCCCGACGCCCTACTTCGCCAAGATCATCCATGTTTTCATGAACATGGATGCGATGGTGGGCAGGGATTTCGAAGCCGGACTGGCCAGCCTCAAAACACTCGCCGAAAAATGAAACCGTGGAGAACCCGATGAAATTCCTGTGCCTGATCTGCGCCGAAAAAGTCATGGAGCAGATGCCCGCCGCCGAGGCGGAAAAACATTACGCCGAATACGTCGAGTACACCGCCGGCATCCACCGCAGCGGTCACTACATCAGCTGCAACCGTCTGCTGCCGCCGGATCAGGCCATCACGGTACGGGTGCGCAACGGCAAGATCTCGACCACTGACGGGCCCTGGGTGGAAACCAAGGAGCAGCTCGGCGGCTACTTCCTGATTGAAGCGCGCGACCTCAACGAAGCCATCCGCGTTGCCGCCGGCATCCCCGGTGCAGCCAAAGGCTGTGTCGAGGTGCGGCCCATCGCTGATGACCTGGCAACTAGGGAAATTCTCGCCGCTGGAGGGCAGTCATGAAATACCTGTGCCTGGTGTACCTCGACGAGAAACGCCTCGGCGAACTGCCGGATGAGGACTGCGTCGAATTCGACCAGTCGATCCGTGCCAGCGGCCATTGCATGGCGTCCGAAGCGCTCGAATCAGTACAGACTGCAACCACGGTGCGGATGCGCGACGGCAAGGTCGCCGTCACCGACGGACCTTTTGCCGAAACCAAGGAACAGCTCGCCGGCTTTTACATGATCGAAGCCGCAGACCTCGACGAAGCCATCCGCATCGCCGCGCGCATCCCGCCGGCACGCGTCGGCAGCATCGAAGTGCGTCCGATACGGCCGATCCGCGACACGGTTGCCGCCGCAAAACAGCGCAAGGCCGGCGCCTGAGCGGCTGCCCTCTGATCACCCTATCTGCAAGGAGAACTGCAATGCCCTATGTCGATGGATTCGTGGTACCGGTCCCGAAAAAGAAGGTCGAGGACTATCGCAGGATCGCACGCAAGGCCGGCCGGATCTGGCGAGAGCACGGCGCACTGGACTATGTCGAATGCGTGGCCGACGACGTCAAACCCGGAAAGCTCACGTCCTTTCCGCAAAGCGTGAAGCTGAAAAAGGGCGAAACCGTGGTCTTTGCATGGATTGTCTACAAGTCACGTGCCCATCGCGACCGCGTCAACGCCAAAGTGTTCAAGGACAAGCGCATGGAGACGATGTGCGATCCCGGCAACATGCCTTTCGATGCCAAACGCATGTTCTGGGGCGGCTTCAAGATGCTGGTCCGCGCCTGACCCGCCACTGATCAAGGAGAACACCATGCCCGCTTCACTCAAAAAACCGGCTGCCCGCAAACCGGGCAATGTCACCGTGCTCGTCGCCACGCGCAAGGGCGCGTGGCTGATCCACGGAGATACCGCGCGCAAAACCTGGAAGGCCGACGGCCCGCATTTCCTCGGCCATGTGATCAGCCACCTCGTGCTGGACCCGCGCGACGGCAAAACATTGCTCGCCGCTGCCAAGACCGGCCACCTCGGACCGACCGTGTTCCGTTCGACCAACCGCGGACGCACATGGAAAGAGGCACAGCAACCCCCGGCATTCGCGAAAACCACCGACGGCAAAGGCCGATCAGTTGATCACACCTTCTGGCTGACGCCGGGTCCGGCCTCCGAACCCGATGTCTGGTACGCCGGCACCAGCCCGCAAGGCCTGTTCCGCTCCACCGACGGCGGCGTGACCTGGTCGCCGTTCTCGACGATCAACGACGATCCGCAGTTTCGCGAATGGATGGGCACTGCGCAGGACGGCACGCCCGATGGTCCGAAACTGCATTCGATCATCATCGATCCGCGCGACAGCCGTCATCTCTACATCGGCATGTCCGGCGGCGGCGTTCACGAATCAACGGACAGCGGCCAGACCTGGAAAACACGGATCAAGGGACTGGATGTCGTTGAAGGTTTCGGTTTCGATCCGCTGCAGCCGACCTTCCACGATCCGCATTGCCTGCGCCTGTGCCCAAGCAACCCCGACCGCATCTACCAGCAGAACCACTGCGGCATCTATCGCCTCGACCGTCCGTCCGACACCTGGGTGCGCATCGGCAAGTCGATGCCGAAAAGCGTCGGCGACATCGGTTTCCCGCTGGTGGTGCATCCGCGCGACGACAACACCGCCTGGGTGTTTCCGATGGACGGCACGCAGGTGTGGCCGCGCACCAGTCCCGGCGGCAAACCTGCGGTCTACGGCACGCGCAACGGCGGCAAGACCTGGCAACGACTCGACGCCGGCATGCCGAAGCAGCAGGCGTGGTGGACGGTCAAACGCCAGGCGATGTGCAGCGATACGCGGGATACGGTTGGGCTGTATTTCGGCACCACCAGCGGCGAGTTGTGGCTAAGCCGTGATGAAGGCAAACGCTGGCAATGCATCGCTCAGCATCTGCCGGAAATCTACTCGGTCGAAACCGGCGTGTTCGCGTAAAGCCGTGCGGGTATTGATTCCCAGCGCACTGCGATCCTATACGCAATCGGGACGCGCCGAAGCACAAGGCGCGACCCTCGCGGCCCTGCTCGACGATCTGGAGCGCCAGTATCCGGGCATCCGTTTCCGCATGGTCGATGAACAGGATCGCATCCGCCGGCATATCCGCATATTCATCAACGGCAAGCAGTGTCATGACCTCACAAAGACGCTCGCCGCTGCGGACGAAGTAATTATTGCGCAGGCATTGAGCGGCGGCTGATCCTTGCCTTTTACTTTGTGTTGATCAGGCGGTGCAGGTTTTTGCCGAAGTCGGTGTTGTCTTGGTAGCCGCGGAACAGTTCCGCACCGGGGCCGATGGCGCCGACGGCCACGGGTTCCGAGGTGTGCCCCGAATTGCCCCAGTAGAAACCGGTCTGACGCGCAATCATGCGCCCGAGCAGGTTCTGCGGCATGTAGGAGAAATTGCGTTCGATGGTCTTGCCGCCAAGCAGCAGCGCGCGCAAATCATCGTCAAAACGGAAACCGGGAAAATGTTGCGCCACCAGCGCGTCCAGCGCTTCGCCGGTCGGCTTCTTGCCCAATTTCTCCTTGAGCATGCCCAGCGACATCGTCACCCCCTCAAGCATGCGGAACTGCTCGTCGCCGGCGTAAAAACGGTTCTTGCTCGACAGCGTGCTCAGATCCTTCAGCGCGTAGGTCGGCGAGAAACCGCCGGTCTCATGATCGCCGGTGACGATCAGCAGCGTATCCGGATTCCGGCGCTGGAATTCGAGTGCAACCTTGACCGCGTCGTCAAAGGCCCAGAGCGCCCGCATCAATGATGGCGCGTCATTGGCATGACCGGCGGTATCGGTATTTTCATTCTCGACCAGCAGCACAAATCCGTTGGGGCTGCCCTTCGACAAGGCCTTCAGCGCAGCTGCCGCCATTTCCGCCGTTGACGGCTGTTGCGAGGGATCACGGTCAATTTCAAAAGCCATGTCGCCCGGCGCGAACAGTCCGAGCAGCCTGGCGCCGCCGGACGCTTTGAGTTCGCGGATGTCGCGGGCAACATCATGTCCGCGCGCCCGGAAAGCGGCGATCACATCCTGGCCGTCCTTGCGCTTGCCGCCTGCAGCATTGGCCGGCAGAAAGTATTCTGCGCCGCCGCCCATCAGCACATCCGGCTGCAGCTTGAACAGCAGGTCCACCAGCGCCTGCGAATCACGACGGGATTTGGCATTGACCGCAAACGCCGCCGGCGTCGCGTCATAAACCGTTGCCGTGGTCACGAGGCCGATGCGTTTGCCCGCAGCCTTGGCCGCCTGCATCAATGTCGTCTGCGGTTTCCCGTCAGGCGTGATCGACACCGCGCCGTTGACCACCTTGTGCCCCGTCGACATGGCCGAAGCGGCGGCGGCCGAATCGGTGACATAGGGACCGTGCGGCTGCGTGGAGAGCAGGCCGAGCGTACCTTCACGGAACACCACATCAGTCGTCATGAACGGCTGATTGCGCAGCAGCGCGCTGGAGCGTTTGCCGAAATCCCATTGCACGGGAGCGGCGCCGTCTGCGAACAGGATGATGATGTTCTTCGGCGTGCCGGCATCAGAACCGGATAACGATGAGTGGCTCGCGCAACCCGTAAACGCCAGCAGCAGGATTGCGGCTGCAACAAAACTGCGGCGGCTCATGCCGCTGATGATTTTTCTCATGATCTCCCCCAAGTCCGATATCCAGCTGCCATTCGGCGTTTGCGAACATTATAAACCCATGTGACGGCCGGAAACAGTTCGGCTTTACGGGTCATTGCTGCCGGCGTAATCTGCGCATTCATCTCTAGGGGGGAGAATAATAATGAAACGCTCGTCACGCTTGATTGCTCGCTTTCTTGCTGCTTTCCTGTTGCTGTCCGCGCTGCCGGCATTCGCCGATGATCCGCTGCCGCGGGCGCGCCCGGAATCCGTCGGCATGTCCTCCGAGCGCCTCGCGCGCATCGGCCCCGTCATCAATGCGCATATCGAAAAAAATCACCTGCCGGGCATGGTGGTCGCCGTCGCGCGCAAGGGCAAGCTGGTGTACTACGAAGCCTTCGGCTGGCGCGACAAACAGGCCGGCGTGCGCATGACCACCGACACCATCTTCAGCCTGGCGTCGATGACCAAACCAATGGCGGCAGTCGGCGCCATGTCGCTGTACGAGGAAGGCCGCCTGCTGATCGGCGATACGGTGGGCAAACACATTCCGGAACTCGCCAGGATGGATGTGGGCGTGATCAAGAACGGTCCCGACGGCAAACCGGTGATCGAACGCGTGCCGGCGAAACGGCAGATGGTGATCCAGGATCTGCTGCGCCACACCGCGGGCCTGACCTACGGCGCTCGCGGCCAGACGGCGCTGCATAAAATGCATCCGGCATCATCAACGACCACCGCCTTGAAAATGAGCGCGGAAGAGTTCATCAATCAACTCTCCGGCCTGCCGTTGATACATCATCCGGGAACGGTGTGGGAATACAGCGTATCCATCGACGTGCTGGGTATTCTGATGGAACGCATCACCCAACAGTCACTCGGTGACATCCTCGCCGAACGGGTCTGGAATCCGCTGGGCATGAAGGACACCGGCTTCAGCATCCCGAAAGATAAACTCGCACGTTACGCCAAGGCACTGCCGAACAATCCGGATACCGGGCGTCCGCAAAACGTGTCACTGCACTCGGGTCCGCCGGCAAAATTCCAGTGCGCCGGCGCCTGCGCAGCAGGCACAGCGGGCGACTACCTGCGCTTTACGCAGATGCTGCTGAACAAGGGACAGTTGGACGACAAACGCATCCTCGGCAAAACCACGGTCGAATACATGACGGCCGATCATCTGGGCAGCACCATCGACAACAAAGTCGCAGCAACCGATCCATCACGCGCCGGTTACGGTTTCGGCCTGAGCATGGCAGTACGCACCGCAACCGGCGAATCGGCGGTCACCGGCACCACCGGCGACTACAACTGGGGCGGCGCCAACGGCACCATGTTCTGGGTTGATCCGAAAGAAGAACTCGTTGTGGTCTACATGGCGCACACGCCGGGCGAGCCGCGGCTGTATTACCGTGCGTTGATGAAATCACTGGTGATGCAGGCCCTGGTGAAATAAGCACCGCGGCAAACTGTCCACGACAGGGCGCCCTCCGCGGGCTTGAAATCGCGGACGGCGCCCTCATCTTTTCCGGGAATATTCAATTCCCCCCGGAGATTCCCCCTCATGCCTTCGCTACACAGCCCGATCCAGTTCGGCGCCATCAGCGCGCCCAATCGCATTTTCATGGCGCCGCTGACCCGCTGCCGCGCCGATGCGGACCACGTGCCGACCGACATCATGGTCGAGCATTACGCGCAGCGCGCCAGCGGCGGACTGCTGATTGCCGAGGCAACCATGGCAATGGAAGGCAACTCCTCGTTCTGGATGGAGCCCGGCATTTATTCCGCGGCACAGGTCGCCGGCTGGAAAAAAGTCACCGATGCCGTGCACGCCAAAGGCGGCAGGATTTTCCTGCAGATCTGGCACGGCGGCCGCGCCTGCCATCCGCTCCTCAACGACGGCGCGCAACCGGTGGCGCCGAGCGCGATTCCGATCACCGGCGATGAAGTGCATACCCCGGAAGGCAAAAAACCCTATGTCGAGCCGCGCGCGCTGCGCGACGATGAACTGCCGGGCATTGTCGCCGGTTTCAGGAAAGCCGCGGAAAACGCCAAGGCTGCCGGATTCGACGGCGTTGAAGTACATGGCGCCAACGGCTACCTGCTCGACGAATTCCTGCGCGACGGTGCGAACAAACGCAGCGGCCCCTACGGCGGATCCATCGAGAACCGTGCACGGCTGCTGTGTGAAGTCGTTGAAGCGGTATGCAGCGTGTGGGGCAGCGACCGCGTTGGCGTGCGTCTGTCGCCGCTGAACAGCTACAACAGCATGATCGACAGCGATCCGGTCACATTGATTTCAACCGTTGCGGCCATGCTCAACCGCTACAAGCTCGCCTACCTGCATGTGATGCGCGGTGATTTTTTCCAGCAGCAGAAAGGCGATGTGCTGACACCGGCACGTGCAAACTTCAAAGGTACGCTGATCGCCAACATGGGATACAGCGCCGACGAAGCAGAGCAGGCGATCGCCGACGGCAAAGTCGATGCGATTGCGTTCGGCACACCCTTCCTCGCCAATCCCGATTTGCCGGCGCGCTTCAAGGCCAAAGCAGTGCTGAATGCGCCAGATGCGGCAACGTTCTACACGCCGGGCCCCAAGGGATATACCGATTACCCGGTGCTGGCCGCAGCCTAGCCCGGGTTACTTTTTTAACCTATTGATTTAAATAAGTTTTTAAAGCCGCGCCATTGCGGCGCGGTGTTCAGCGGTTGTGCACGCAGTTCGCGCAGCAACTGCCACGCGACCCAGCCGTATTGCAACACTTTGATCGTACGGCGCGGTCGCCACACCACCAGCAATAGCGCCGCACCCGCAATCAACAGTGGATGCCGACCTGCGGTGCGCACAAGGGATATGCCCTTGTCCGCCACGGCCATGCGTTCACGCCATGGTTGCATCTGATGCGCCAATTCGACGCGTTGAACCGCCGCCTTTGCGACCAGGCGCTGGCGTTTTGCGGCCAGTTCTTCTGAACGATACCTCATGATCGGGAATTCAACTCCTGGCGATCCTTCGCCAGTTCGCTGATGCTGGCGTCAAACGGACGCGGTTGACTGCGCAGCTTGTTCATCACAATCCAGCCAAAGATGGCGCCGGACATCACAAAAAACACGATCATGCCGCCGAGCGCGAACAGGCGGTTCGATTCCCACAGCGCGACGACAACAAGGATTGCCAGCAGAACAACACCCACGCCGATACAGAACAGCGCCGCCAGCGCGAGCACCACCAGCGTCACGATGCGCTCGCGCTCCTCGACAATGTCCATCGACAGCAGCTCCAGCCGCGTCTGGACAATGCCGAGCAGCCTGGCCGACAACGCCTTCAGCGAGACGAACAGACCGTCTCCGGCAACCCCGTCTTTTTCAGCCATCAGCGATTAACGCCGACCGATCAGCAGGCCGATCACCAGACCCACGCCGGCAGCGACGCCGACTGCGTGCCACGGATGTTCGTGCACATATTCGTCAGTAGCTGCAGCTGCGGCTTTCGCCTTTTCCAGCGCCAGTTGCTCCGCTTCGGTCAGTTTCACTTTCGCGACTGCCAGTGATTCGCCGACCTTGGCGCGCATCGCGGCAACCGCTTCACCGCTTTGGCCCGCAGTCGCTTTCAGCAGGGCTTCGGCATCGGCCACGAGAATCTTGAAATCGCGGACCAGTTGTTCCTTCGAGGTATCGACCGCAGAGGGGGCATTGCTCATGATTCAATTCCTTTCAGTGTTGATTAAAACTACGACTTGAAACTCCAACTTTGAACTCCACACGAACCGCAGTGCAGCCGGTCTTTGATCAAGCATGATACCAAGTGTGCCGCGACAGCTTGACCTAAATCAACGGGATTTTTGACTGTCGCAACAGCGCCAGCCGGGCAAGTCCGAAATGCGTAAAAGCCAGTCCCGCAAGCACCGGCACCGCCAGATTGAACAGCGGCACATAAAGCAGCAGGGACAACAGCACACCGAGCCCAAACAGTTCCCGGCGCGAGGTGCGCACAAAATCCGCGAATTCCTCGCGACTGGCATGATCCGCCAGCGCGTCGTAACGGAACAGGCGCTGGTTGAGCCAGGCGGAAGTCAGCACCGGCGCCAGCACCGCACCGATGCCGGTCAGCCACAACGGCAGCGTGACCACCCATAACACGGCAAAAATCACGATGGCAACCGCGGCGTTGGCCATGCTGCCCGCCACGGATCCACCAAAGGCATGCCCGAGCCCGGGGTAATAACGATCCGCGACAAAACGCACGATCACCGGCATCGCCACGATTTCGGTGATCACCAGCGCGGTAACCAGCATCGCCGGCAGCACGGCGATCAGCACGGCCAATACCGCCGTATAGTCGATGACCCAGACTGCGCTCCAGTTTTCCAGCCAGCCGGCCACCATCGTGGTGCGCAGCATGCCCGCGACCAGGCCGGTCCACGCCTCCCAGAACACCCAGGTCAGGATCGCCCACAGCACAAAACTGCCCAATACCGGAAGCAGCAGCAGCGCAAGAATGCGCGGCTCAAGCAGATTGCCACCCGCGCGCAGCAGGGCCTGGATGACGGCGCTCATTGGATCCGCTTCATGACCGGGAAATCGAAAACGAAATCGGAAACGAATTTGGAAACGAATTTGGAAACATCAGACATGTATTATTGTTACCGTAGGCTATGACAATATTGTAAACGCGGTGGTTCACCGCGCCGTCGCGTTAGAATCACTGCAAATGACCTCACCCGCATCATTAATACGCTCACCGGCCTGGAAGGCCTTGCTGGCCCATCGCGGCCACTGGAACAATCGCCGGCTGCGCGATCTGTTCGCCGCCGACCCCGGCCGCTTCAGCACGTTTTCGCTCGAAGCTGCAGGATTGTTCCTTGATTACTCGAAAAACCTGATTACCGCGGAAACGCGTGACCTGCTGGTCGAACTGGCCCACGCGCGCGATGTCCCGTCGCGCATCGCCGCGCTGCTTGCGGGTGAACGCATCAACATCACCGAAAAGCGCGCGGCCTGGCACAGCGCACTGCGCGCCGGCACTGCGGCACCGGTCGAAGTCCGCCGCACATTGGCAGACATGCGGCTATTCGCCGACGCACTGCGCGCCGGCCAGGTTCACGGCATCAGCGGCGCCGCCATCACCGACGTGGTGAGCCTCGGCATCGGCGGCTCGGCCCTCGGTCCGGCACTGGTGGTGGATGCCTGCGCACCGGGCGTTGCAAATCCGCGCGTGCATTTCATCACCGCACCGGGCGAATCGCTGCAGCGCCTGCTCGCAACGCTGAATCCGGCGACCACGCTCTTTATTCTGCAGTCGAAAAGCTTCACCACGATGGAAACCACGCGCAACGCGCAGGACGCGCGATCGTGGCTGCAGACGGGCCTGCACACTGCCGATGTCGGCGCGCACTTTGCCGCCGTCAGCGCCAACGTGGAAGCCGCAACCACCTTCGGCATCGCCAAGACACGCCTGTTCCCGATGTGGGACTGGGTCGGCGGGCGTTATTCGGTGTGGTCGGCGGTCGGCCTGCCGGCGATGATTGCCATGGGCACGGTCGCGTTTGACGAACTGCTCGCAGGCGCCGCGGGCATGGACAAACATTTCACCGACGCACCGCCGGAACGCAATATGCCGATACTGCTTGCATTGATCGGCCTCTGGCACAGCAACTTTTTCGGCGCCGGATCGCGCGCCGTCATTTCCTACGAACCCGGCCTCGCGCTGCTGCCGACCTACCTGCAGCAGCTGGAAATGGAAAGCCTCGGCAAAAGCGTCACGCAGCGCGGCAAGGCGCTGCGCACCGGCAGCAGCACGGTGGTGTGGGGCGGGCTCGGCATGGACGGGCAGCATGCCTATATGCAGGCGCTGCATCAGGGCACGCAGCCGGTGCCCGTCGATTACATCGCCAGTTGCCGGCCGCGGCTGGGTGACGCCGATACGCACGCCGTGATGCTCGCCAACTGTTTCGCGCAATCGGCCCTGCTGATGCGCGGCATGACCCCGGAAGAACTGCAACAGCAACTGATCGCCAGGGGCAGCGGCTTGCGCGAAGCGGCGCGGCTCGCAATACACCAGGCGCTGCCCGGCAACCGGCCCAGCAACACGCTGCTGATGGACATGCTGACGCCGCGCCGCCTCGGCGCGCTGCTGGCGCTGTACGAACACCGCACCTTCGTGCAGTCCGCGGTCCTCGACATCAATGCCTTCGACCAGTACGGCGTCGAACACGGCAAAAAACTCGCCGGCAGCCTGCTGCCTGAATTTTCAACGGCCACGCCCGCAACGGCGCATGATGCATCGACCAACGGCCTGATTAATTACGCCAAGACGAAAAAAACCTGAACCCCTTAAACCCCTTAAAACCCTAAAACCCTTAGCCACAGAGTTCACAGAGAGCACAGAGAAAAGCCAAGGCGGGCGCTTCTGGTGTTGAATCCTCTGTGCCCTCTGTGAACTCTGTGGCTGAGTTTTTGACTTTATTGGAGACCGCGCCATGAATGACGAAGCCCTGAACATGAGCATCCGCAAGTTCCTCAAAACCGTCGGTGTCAATTCGCAGCTGACCATCGAAAAGGCCGTGCGCAAGGCGATCGAGGACGGGAAACTCAAAGGCAGTGAATCACTGCCGGTGGCGATGACACTGAAGGTCGGCGGGCTCGACGTCAATGTCACCTTTGACGGTGACCTGAAACTGGACTGAAGCCGCAGGCTTCAGATCTTCATGATCTGCGCGCGGTAATAGCGCAGCTCCTCGATGGACTCGTGTATGTCGGCCAGCGCTTCGTGCTTGCCGTGTTTGACCATGCCGCCGAGCACATCGGGTTTCCAGCGCCGCGCCAGTTCCTTCAGCGTGCTGACGTCGATCAGCCGGTAATGGAAATAGGCATCCAGCTTCGGCATGTACTTCACCAGGAAACGCCGGTCCTGATGCACCGAATTGCCGCAGATCGGCGACGCGCCCGAAGGCACATACTGGGCGAGAAACTCGACCATGCGGTTCTCGACATCGGCATCGGTCAGCGTTGAAGCCTTGACCCGGTCGATGAGCCCGGATTTCTTGTGCGTCGACTGGTTCCAGTTATCCATCGCGTCCAGCACTGAATCGGGCTGATGCACCACCAGCGTCGGCGCTTCGGCCACGGTGTTGAGCTGCGCATCGGTGATGACGATGGCGACCTCGAGCACGCGGTCGGTTTCGGGGTTGAGGCCGCTCATCTCCATGTCAATCCAGATGAGGGCGTTGGGATCCTGTGCCATAATGATTTGGACGCTTTGAAAGCGTCGGCTTTCGGGAATTTACAGACGCACATTGTGTCATAAGCCCGGACTCCCCAATACTCGAAAATATGCATACCTTTGGCCTGATATTCCTTGCAGCCCTGCTGCTGACCGTGGTTTTGCGGCTGTGGCTCGCCACCCGCCACGCCGCCCATGTCGCCGCCCATCGCGGCGCCGTGCCGGCACAGTTCTCCTCCGTGATCACCCTTGACGCCCACCAGCGCGCGGCCGACTACACCTGCGCCAAGACCCGCTTCGCGATGATCGACCTGCTCGCCGGCACCGTGGTCACACTGGCCTTCACCTTCGGTGGCGGCCTGCAGGCGCTGCATGAACTGACCGCGGGCTGGTTCGAGCCGGGGCTGCTGCGCGGTCTGGCCCTGATCGGCGGCTTCATGCTGATCACCATGCTCATCGACATCCCGTTCAGCCTCTACCGCACCTTTGTCATCGAAGAAAATTTCGGCTTCAACAAGATCACCCCGAAACTGTTCTGGATCGACCTGATCAAGGGCCTGCTGCTCGGCGCCGTGCTGGGCCTTCCGCTGGCCGCGACGGTGCTGTGGCTGATGGAGCGCATGGGCGAACTGTGGTGGCTTTATGCCTGGGTCACGTGGATGGCCTTCAACATCGTCATGCTCGCGGTCTACCCGACGTGGATCGCGCCGCTGTTCAACAAGTTCTCGCCGCTGACCGATGCCGCGATGAAGGAACGCGTCGAACGCCTGCTCGACCGCTGCGGCTTCAAGGTCAAGGGTCTGATGGTGATGGACGGCTCGCGCCGCTCCAGCCACGGCAACGCCTATTTCACCGGCTTCGGCAAAACCAAACGCATCGTGTTTTTCGACACGCTGCTGTCGCGCCTCGAACCACAGGAAGTCGAAGCCGTACTGGCGCATGAGCTTGGCCACTTCAAGCTCAAACATGTGATCAAGCGCATCGTGTGGATATTCACGGCCAGCCTGGGCTTTCTGTGGCTGCTCGGCGTCGTGCTGCATGCGCCGTGGTTCTACAGCGGCCTCGGCGTCGAAACCCCGTCCACCGCAATGGCGCTGCTGCTGTTCTCGATCGTGGTGCCGGTGTTCACCTTCCTGTTCCAGCCCTTCAGCGCGATGTATTCCCGGAAGCATGAATTCGAAGCCGACGCCTTCGCCGCGCAATACACGCCGGCCTCCGACCTGATCGCCGCGCTGGTCAAGCTCTACAAGGACAACGCCTCGACACTGACGCCGGACCCGCTGCATTCCGCGTTCTACGATTCACACCCGCCGGCCACGCTGCGCATCGCGCGGCTGCAGCAGGCGATGGCCGGCGCGCATTGATTGCAATGAGCACACTCGCACAAAAAAAATGCGTACCCTGCGAAGGCGGCGTATCGCCGCTGACCGCAGCGGAAGCGGCGAGCCTGATCAAAGGCCTCAAAGGCTGGTCGCTGGTCGACGGCAAACTCAGCAAGACCTACGACTTCCGCAACTATCACGAGACCATGGCCTTCGTGAATGCAACGGCATGGATATCGCACCGCGAAGACCATCATCCCGATCTGCTTGTCGGCTACAAACAATGCAAAGTGGATTACATCACCCACGCCATCGGCGGCCTGTCGGAAAACGACTTCATCTGCGCTGCCAAGATCGACGCCCTGCTTGAGCTCTGACGGCATCATCCGCGGCCTGATCGTTGCGGCCTACGGCCGCCGCTTTCTGGTTGAATGCGCCGACGGCGTCACGCGCGATTGCGTGACGCGCGGCAAACGCACCGACTTTGCCTGCGGCGACGATGTCGCCATCGCCGTGCAGAACGAAACCCAGGGCGCGATCAACGACTGCTCACCGCGCAAAAGCCTGCTCTACCGCTCGGATCAGTGGAAACAAAAACTGATCGCCGCCAATGTCACGCAGGCGGTCATCGTCGTTGCACCAGTACCCTCGTTTGATCTCAATGTGCTCGACTGCTGTCTCGCCGCGGTCGGTCATGCCGGCATCAAACCGCTGATCGTGATGAACAAGGCGGAGTTGCCGGAAGCGGCAACCTCGGAAACGGTGCTCGCGCCATACGTCGCGCTGGGTTATCCCCTGCTGAAACTGGTGGCCCGCGACAACATTGATCCGCTGCGCCCGCTGCTCGACGGCGAACGCAGCGTGCTGGTCGGCGAATCGGGCATGGGCAAATCGACCATCCTCAACCAGTTGCTGCCGCAGGCCGCCGCGCAGACCCGCGAGGTATCCGCCTCACTGGGCACCGGCAAACACACCACCACGCACGCAAAGCTTTATCACCTTGATGCGCGCAGCGATCTCATCGATACGCCGGGCGTGCAGGCCTTCGGCGTACATCATCTCGGGGTGGATGATCTCGCGGGGGCGTTCATCGAGTTTCAGCCGCTGCTGGGCCAATGCCGCTTTCGCGACTGCAAACATCTGGCCGAACCCGGATGCGCAATCACGGCAGCGGAAGCCGCGGGTACGATCAGTGCGCGAAGGCTGGCGTCATACCGCCGGCTGGCGGAAGACAATCTGCGGTTGAAACGTCCGGACTGGGAATAAAGCGTCGGGGAATACAAATCCCCGAGCGTGAACCGCGAAACGGGCCCGCCGCTGCGGTCAGCCGACGACCTTGGCGACCGACACAATAAACAGCAGCACCAGCCACAGCACCAGCGCGCGCCAGATCAGGCCGACCACGCTGCGCAGATCCTCGACATCGACATCCTCGCCGATGCCCAGCTCAGGCCGCTGATTGAGCAAGCCGTCCTCGCGCAAGGCGCCGCCCAGCTTGATGCCCAGCGCGCCCGCACCGCTGGCCAGCACCACGCCCTCGGCATTGCGGTTCCAGGCGGCGGCCTGGGTGCGCCAGCAATACGCGGCATCTTCAAAATTGCCGGCAATCGCAAAACTCGCCGCAGTCACCCGCGCCGGCAACCAGTCAATCCAGAAAAATGCGCGCTCGGCAAACAAGGCAAAAATGCGTTTCTCCGGCTCCACCTGCCTGCCCCAGGATTCCGCCAGCAGATCGGCAGCACGGTAAATCACCGGCCCCACCGGCCCGAGGACCACAAACCAGAATATCGGCCCCAGCACATAACGATGCGCCTGCAGCAAACCGAGTTCGATGGAAACCCGCGCAACGTCCGCGGCATGCAGTTCATCGGAGGGAATGCCGCGCCAGTGTGCGAGCACATCACGCGCGTTGTTGATGTTCTGTTCACGCAAGGCCTGCGCAATATCGGTGAAGCAATGACTGAAACGGCGAAAACCCATCGCCACGTACAACACGCCGACGCTCCAGGCGATGGCCAGGAACACATTGAGATTGCGCATCAACGCTTCAACAATGAGCGTCAGCAGCGCGAGCGGCAATACCGCGACCAGCCAGGCAATTGCACCGTGACTGGCCTGCAAGCCGTTGAACTGGCGTTCGAGGAAATCGGCGTAACGATCAAATGCCGCGTACAGGCGATTGTTTCGCCGCAGCGGCCGCACCTGTTCCAGCGCCAGCGCCAATACCAGGGCGAGGAACTTCATGCTGTCGCGGAAATGACTATTTTGTAAATATAATCAATCACTTACCAGAGTTCCGGTATTCAATCGCAACAATCTCGACCTCGGTATCGCCGGCCGGACGGCGCCATTTGACGGTCTCGCCGACCTTGGCGCCGATCAACGAACGCGCCAGCGGCGAGCCCCAGCTGATCTTGCCGGCGGCAACATCGGCTTCGTCGTCGCCGACGATGTGAAAGGTTTCGACGCGGCCGTCGGCCTCTTCGACCTTCACCGTCGCGCCAAAACGCACTTCACCCGGCGGATGTCCGGCGGGGTCCACCACCTCGGCGCGCTCCAGCTGCGCATTGAAATAGCGCTGGTCGCGCTCGACTTCGCGCAGCTGGCGCTTGGCCTCGGAATCATCCTGCGACAGCGCCTTCAACTGCTCATGCCGTTCGGCGAGCTCACGCACGCGCGCACGCAACTGCTCCATGCCCAGCGGCGTCACATAGTTGGCGTGTGCGGGCACCGGACGTTCCGGCAGTTCACCCGCGGTCAGTTCGTCATCACTTTCTTTTACAAAGGCGCGGCTCATGTTCACTCTCGTCGCTCGTGCGGAGCGTCAGTTTTACGGTCTGGAATCGGAGACGGAGCCCGTCTCCGCAGGCGCCCTGCGGGCGGCCCGTTACCTTTCACTACATGCTGACTCAGCACTGCTTCAGCAATGCTTCACTCTGTTTATACCGGCTGTTTCCACCACTGGCAACCGCCTTTGGTCAAAGAATGTGCCGCCAGATCAGCATACGATTATTGGCTGGCATCGCATGGTCGCCAGTCAGCGACAATCCCTGCTTTTTTGCCAATTCATCAACGGCTTGCCAGTCGCGCACGCCGCTCTGCGGATCGCGTTCGCGCAGGAAAGCGTCAAAACGCGCATTCGATTCGGCGGTATGTCGGCCGTTGTCGCTGAACGGCCCGTAAACCGCGAGCACGCCGCCGGGCAGCAAGACCCGTCCGACGCCTTCAAAAAAATGCCCGACCGAATCCCAGGACATGATGTGCAGCGTATTCGCCGTGAACACCGCGTCCGCTTCATTGACCGGCCACTCCGCGGCATCCACATCCAGCGCCAGCGGCTCGCGCAGATTGGGCAGGGCCACGGCATCGCGCCAGGCCGCGATGCCCGGCAGATGTTCAGCCACATCCGTCGGCTGCCACAGCAGATGCGGCAACTGTCCGGCAAAAAACGCCGCATGTTCGCCAGTGCCGGCGCCGATCTCGAGCACGGTCGTCGACGCGGAGAATGTATTGCGCAGCACGTCGAGAATCGGGCCGCGGTTGCGCGCGCAGGCCTCGGAATATTGACGGCGGTCCATCAGCGCGGACCGTGGCCGAGAAAGGCCAGCAGATCATCGCGCTGCGCCATCGCATCGGCATAACCGAGTTTGATCAGCGCGCGGCAATAGGATTTTTCGAACAGCAGGTACGACACCAGATTGGAACCGGTGCGTTTCATCGCGCCGACGGTATTCAGCAGCCCGCGGATCACCCGCGGCAGATCATGCGCGTACTGCGCGGCGATCTGGCTCAGCGGCACGCTGGGGGTCAGCACACGGAATTCGACGGCGCGCAGCGGATAACCGTTTTTCGCCAGCGTCTCCGGCGGAATGATGGCGAGCGTGCGGTTGATGCGCTGCAGGCGCTCCAGATCGACCTCCAGCGAATCCAGAAAAATGCTGTCCAGCGCATGGCCGGCGATCTGCGCGAGCGTCGGATAACCGTTCGACGGCTGGCGCACGGCGGATTGTTTGGCCTGACGGCCGACGCCGATCACCAGCAGACGTTCGGCGCCCAGGTGCAGCGCGGGGCTGACCGGCGCGATCTGGCGCATCGAGCCGTCGCCGAAATATTCGCGGTTGATTTTCACCGGCGGAAAAATGAAAGGCAGTGCGCTCGACGCCATCAGATGCGGCAGGCCGATAGGCATCGCCACACCGACACGGCGCGCGCGCTCCCAGTCCTCCAATTTGGCGTTGCCTTCATAAAACGTCACCGACTGGCCCGAGGTGTAGCCGGAACAGGTCACTGCGAAGGCGCGCAGATGGCCGGCGTTGACGTTGCGGCCGATCGCCGGGAAATCGATATGGCGATCCAGCAGGTCGGCCAGCGGCGAGTTGTCGAGCAGGGACACCGGGCCGTCGAGACCGCCGCCGGACAGGGCCGACAGCAGCCAGCGCGCGCTGTTGCCCAACGCACCCCAGGCATCGGCGCGATAGACCTGCTCCACCTGAAAATTTTTCCACACCGTCATCAGCCGGCGCGCGCCGCGATGGAAATTGCCGGCGTCCGTCGCCAGCACCGCGGCGTTGATCGCACCGGCCGAGGTGCCGCAGATGATCGGGAAGGGATTGCCGATGTCGCGTGGCAGCAGCTCATACAGCGCGCGCATCACGCCGACCTGATAGGCCGCGCGCGCCCCGCCACCGGTCATGATCAGACCGACGACCGGTTTCGCTGGAGTGGATGCGCTGGACATGGTTTTTATCCTGAAGCGCCAGTGTGCCTGAAACGCGGCGGCCTGTACTCAGGGCTCGATGGCCACGGTCACCAGCTCGGGCTGCAACAATGCGACCAGCGCCTGCGGCTGCAGGCTCACCAGAAAACCGCGACTGCCGCCGTTGATATACAGGCGCGGCAGCTCAAGGATGCCCTGCTCCAGATACACCGGCATTTTGCGGCGCGTGCCGAAGGGCGAAGTGCCGCCGACGCGATAACCGGTATGGCGCTCCGCCACCTCCGGCTTGCAGGGCTCAATGCGTTTGACGCCCAGATGCCGCGCCAGCGCCTTCGCCGACACCTGGCGGTCGCCGTGCATCAACACGATGCAGGGTTTGGCGGCCTCGTCCTGCATGATCAGCGTCTTCACCACCGCATGTTCATCGACGCCGAGTTCACGCGACGACACCGCGGTGCCGCCGCGATCTTCATAGTTGTAGAAATGCGGCGTGAACTCCACCTTCGCCGCACGCAGGGCCAGCACCGCCGGCGTCGAAGGCATCTTCGGCGCGCTCATGATTCGTTTCTCATTTGCCCGTCATTAACCGGCACAGGCTGTACAACATGCCGGCCGTGGCGCCCCAGATATAGCGACCTTCGTAGGGGATCGCCAGGTAATGGCGATGGCGTCCGCGGAAATGGTATTCACGGCGCTGGTAATTCGCCGGATCCAAAAAATGCGTCAACGGCGCTTCAAAAATATCGGCCACTTCAAAATCATCCGGCTTCAGATCAAACGGCGGCTCGACCCAGCCCACCACCGGCACGATACGAAAGCCCGACGGAATTTCATAACCCGGCAGCCGCCCGAGCAGCGCGATTCGTTCGCGCGCGAGGCCAATCTCTTCCTCGGTTTCGCGCAGCGCCGTGGATTCGCGGTCCGGATCATCCGGCTCCACCCGCCCGCCGGGAAAACTGATCTGCCCCGCGTGATCACGCAAATGCGCGGTGCGCTGGGTCAGCAGCAATTGCACCCCCTGCGGCCGGTTCACCAGCGGCACCAGCACCGCGGCCTCGGTAACCTTGGTGCCCTCGCGCAGAGAAATCGTGTGCAGATCGTTTTCTTCCGGCGGCGGGGGCGGCCGTTGCAGGCCCGCGCGGATCTGATCCAGAGTAATGATTGAGGAGGCCGGTGTCATGGAGCGGAAATTCTACCCGTAACTGAACGGCTCTTACGGATATCCGGCCTTCGTGCCACACTAATCGCGCCGTACCCGCCCCCAACCGCAACTGCCACAGGAGATTCGCCATGAACAAACTGCTCGCAGCCTGCATCACCGCAACCCTGATCACCTTCAGCAGCGCCGCGCTGGCCTTTCATTGCCCGGCCGACATGAAAAAAATCGACGAGGCCATTTCAAAAAATCCGAAACTGAGCCCCGCGCAGATGGCCGACGTCAAAAAATTCCGCGCCGAAGGCGAAACCCTGCACAAAGCCGGCAAACACCAGGAATCGGTGGATACGCTGGCCAAGGCCATGGCCCTGCTCAACATCAAGTAACAGCAACAACCCCAGCGACATATCCCTACATCCCCTCTCCCCGCTTGCGGGGAGACAAGGGAACACTTGAAGCGCAGCAGGGTTAGGGTGAGGGGAAACCCCGAAGCTATAAAAGAACTTTCCCAGAATTCTCCTGTAGCTGATAGACCAAGGCATCACCAATCGCAATAACCCCGCTACTCAGCACCTGCGCCGTGATCCCGCCATGGCCACGCATCGCGTTATAACCGCCCGCACCCAGCACCTCTTCCATCCGCGAACACGGCTCGCATGGCCCCGTGCCCTCAAACAACACCTCACCGATACGAAAACGTTCATTGCGCAAAGCCAGCAGATTCAACCCCGACACCACCAGATTCCGCCGCAGCAGCACCGGATCAATCGCCTCACGCCGCAGCAGTTGCGCCACCGCCGCCAGATGCTCGCGCTGGATCAAGGTGACCTGACGCTTGCCGCCTGCGCGTTGCGCCTTGTGGTCACCCGCAAGTCCGTGATCGGCAATCACCTCGACATGATTCATCGACTGCAGTGGCGCGCGCCGGCCCGGACGCAGGCCGATCCATTCGAGGCGGCCTTCCATCGGGAAGGTTTCCATCAGGGTGCGGAGCGGACTGTCGGGGTTTAGTTTGGTCATGGGGATAGTTAATACGTAATCATTTCAACAACGGAAATGATTTCCGCTATTCTTTCCCGCGTGCATTATCGGGGGCGCCTTTAATCCCGATTTCATCATTTTCGAAATCAATAAAAAATTAATAAGTATTTGTTTTTATTAAATTAAATGTAATTTAGTCACAGGGCATTATCCATCGTACCGGAATGGGTTCAACTACGCTCGCCGTTCCGATACCCTGCACGCAGACTTCCGCATGGCTTTTGACTTGGTCTACACGCTACGCGTTTCGTACGTTGATACGGTGGGCGATGCCCTGCCCACTATTGATCGATTGGATGTACACCCAATGCTAAATTGAATCGATGGGCATTCTGCGGCAAATCTTCGGGGGCGGACCAGCGCGAGACGAAACGCCCGCCCCCAAGCCACCAGAGCTGGTTTTTCAGCCGGGTGAACCACTGGCCGGCCACTACGTTGTGCGCAAGCTGCTCGGGCGCGGCGGCATGGGCGAGGTGTACTTATCCGAGGACACATCGACTGGCGAGGTGCGCGCGGCAAAAGTTATTCGCGCAAGCGATCAAGCGAGCGTTGGGGACTTGCTGGCTTTTCGTCGCGAAGCCATGGCAATGCTGAATCTCGGAAGCCACCCATTCATCGTGCGCTTGCACGAGTTGCACGAGCGTGGCCGAGACACTGTTCTCATCCTGCAATACGTCGCCCCCGAGAACGGTTGCACTTCTCTGGAAGACTACATCCGCCGCACGAACAACTACACCGACAACACCCTAGGAATGTGGGCAGTTCAGTTTTGCGTGGGAATGGAACATGCCTTGTCCCATGGCATCGACGCTCACCGGGACATCAAGCCGTCCAATTTGCTCGTCGGAGCATCCCCTTTCCTGAAAATCTCCGACTTTGGCCTGGTGCTTGCCACTTCGGGCCATGTGTCTTCCCCCGGGCGACCGTCTGAGGACATGATCGTGTTGCAGCAATTGCAATCGGCCGACGGTCGCGCAACGTGCGGCACGCCTGGCTACATCGCGCCTGAGCTTGCGACCAATGAGAAGGCCGGCCCCTACAGCGACATGTTTAGCTTCGGAGTCACGCTGTGGCAACTCGCTGCTCGGTCGCTTGAGCTGCCGTTCGAAGTAAAATTCAGTGGCAACGTACAGGCCTACCAGAAACAAGCTTGGCACGAGGCAATAGAGCGCCGCATCCGTCGCATCGATTCCCCCTATCTTGATATTATCCGCCGCTGCCTTGCGCCGGACCCTGCACGTCGCTATCCGAACTTTGCCGAGCTGCGCGAAGACCTGAAAACCCTAGCAAAGCGCCAAGGCTTTCGCGCGATAGACTTCATCGTTGCTCCGGGTTTTCGAGGAGCGGTGGAGGATCACGTCTCCCGAGCGCGTGCCTTTGCGGCACTTGGGCGCCGTGTCAGGGCGCTAAAAATCCTAAACAAAGCCGTCGAGTTCCAAGCCAACTCGACAGCCGCACTCATTGCGCGAGGCGACACCCATTTGGAAATGAACGACACCGTCGCCGCTCTGCGCGATTTTCGGGCAGCCCATGAGCTTGAGCCGACGACAGACACGCCGACGATTGGCATGGCAAAGGCAATGCTACAAATGGACCATGTGGATGCCGCCGAAAAGCTTCTGTCAGAAGTTCTTGGTCGCCATTCACGTAACACCGAGGCACGTATTCAGCTCGCTTCTGCACTCAGCCGCCGCGGACGCCATGATGAGGCACTGTCTATTCTCGATGCAGTGCTCAAGGAAGTTCCCGACCACGCTCTTGCGCACGAGTTTCGGGGACGCGCGCTCTGGTCGCGCAAAGACACAACCGCCGCACTTGAAGCCTTGAGGCGAGCAATCGCACTGGACCCGATGCGGGTTTCGGCTAGCCTGCTTTTTGCGTCTCTCGCCCACCAGCTTGGGGATTCCAAAGCGGAAAATTCTGCCTACGATCGGCTCCTCCAGATTTATCGAGGAGAAGTGGAGATCCTTAATGAAATTGCCATTTACATGAGTGAACACGGACAAGCCCGTAAGGCGCTGGCGATTTTCGACACTGCCGCCGAACTTGAGCCGAGCACCGAGGGTAAGGCAGTTGCCCTGGTAAACATGGGAAACGCCCTGCTGAACTTGAAGAACGCCGAAGGCGCACGCCTTCACTTTGAGAAGGCGGCGGGGCTAGACTCGCGAAGCGCCCTCGCGCATCGCAGGCTCGGGGACTGGCACAGCGAGTTTGGAGAACCGCAGCGCGCGTGTAGGCTTTATGCGCACGCCTGCGAACTCGATCCAGACGATGCATTCAGCCACCGCTGCGCTGGGACTGCTTACCTGCACAATGGTGACTTCGCGCGCGCGCAAGTGCATCTTTCGCGTTCGCTCGAGTTAATCCCCTCGCAGCCCCATATCCGCTATAACCTTGCCGCAGCCCTCGTTCAGCAAGGGCTGGCGCAAGAAGCTGTCGCCGAACTCTCGCGCGCTGTAGCCGAAGATCCTGAATACGCCCGAGCGTGGTACCTGAAAGCACAAATCGAGCACGGCATGCAGCGCACACCGGACGCGAGGCTTTCCGTGCAGCACGCCTTGCGATACACCTCAGCACTCAGCGCCAACGAACTCGACGGCGCGCGCCAGCTCGCACGTCAGCTCCTGTGAAGTGATCGAGCTACAAGCCGCCTCTTGGAGCAAGCGTATCGTCGTGCATCGGTCGCATCATCCTACGGCAATGTCCACACGACGCGCAGGTGATACAGCAGGTTGACCATGGCATTGATCACGAACGAGAATTTCTGTCCCATGTGACCGATGACCTCACGAAATGAGTCAATGTGCTCCATCAGCAGTTTTTTCGACTGTCGAGCAGATCCGCCGTAAAGAAAATACCTACCACCGGTCATACGGTTGCGGCGGTAGGACCCCATGGCGTGTATTATCTTTTAATCTGCTTCGCCCCTTACGGGCCACTCCTAATCACGCTAGACACTTGAGACCATACAATGTCATCCAGTGATCTTCTCGCGATAGCTGCGCTACTTATCGCCGGCCTGGCAGCCTTTTATGCACGTGGCGCGAGAGATGTTGCAGCAAAGGCGAATAAAATCACTGTGCATGAGAGTCGTCGACCTCTTCGTCTGGCAGTGTTTAAAGCGATGCTTCAGTTTTCCCACTACTGCTCAACATATTGGACTCTGCACCATGTCGGCGCGGTGGACAAAGCACGCGACCTTGTAGCTCGAATAGACACATTCAAATGGGAGATCGAGCAACACGGCCCCCTTGACATGCCTGAAGTAGAAGCCAAAGTAACTGAGCTCATCTCCTACGCTTGGAGAATTCAACGGCTTATCGACCGAATCGCCGGAGGCCAAAATGAACCCGTTGATCGTGCATATGCCACTGCCGAGGAGAATATCGAAGGCGTTGTCGAGTGGTTTGCGAACGAGACCCGTGAATTGAAAACGCTTTTCCGCCCATATCTAGTTGAGGCATAACCCTAGTGAGAACAGATTACGGGGTATCAACATCGATCCTGTAATACGCTGCGCACCTTACAGACTAGTCTCCGTATAGCATCAAACAAAACGCCCACCGACTCCCGCCGGTGGGCGTTTTTATTGCCCCTCTCCCTAACCCTGCTTCGCTTCAAGTGTTCCCTTGTCTCCCCATCAGGGGATGGTGAGAGGGAATGTGGGTTACTTACTTCTTCTTCGCCACCTTGATCTTCATCCCCACCATGCTCTCCGGCTTGACCCACTGGTCGAACTGCGCGGAGGTCAGGTGGCCCAGCTGGATCGCGGATTCCTTCAGCGTCAGACCCTTCTTGTGCGCGTTCTTGGCGATCGCGGCAGCCTTGGCGTAACCGATGTAGGGGTTCAGCGCGGTCACCAGCATCAGTGATTCGCGCATCAGCTGGTCGATGCGGGCGCGGTTGGGTTCGATGCCGATCGCGCAGTGTTCCTCGAAGTTTTCGCAGGCATGCGCCAGCAGGTGCGCGCTGTGCATGAAGTTGCGGATCACCATCGGGCGGAACACGTTGAGTTCAAAGTTGCCCATCGAGCCGCCGACGTTGATCGCGGTGTCGTTGCCGAAGACCTGGCAGCAGACCATGGTCATCGACTCGGACTGGGTCGGGTTGACCTTGCCCGGCATGATCGACGAGCCGGGTTCGTTTTCGGGGATGCTCAGCTCGCCGATGCCGCAGCGCGGGCCGCTCGACAGCCAGCGGATGTCGTTGGCGATTTTCATGAGGGAAGCTGCCAAGGTTTTCAGCGCGCCGTGTGCGGCGACGACGCCGTCGCAGGAGCCCAGCGCCTCGAACTTGTTCGGGGCGGTGACAAAGGGAAGACCCGTCAGTTTCTTCAGTTGCGCGGCAACGTCTTTCGCGAATTTCGGATGGGCATTGAGGCCGGTGCCGACGGCGGTGCCACCGAGGGCGAGTTCGCAGAGGTGCGGCTTCGCGGCATCGATGTGCTGCAGCGCGTGGTCGAGCTGCGACACGTAACCGGAAAACTCCTGGCCCAGCGTCAGCGGCGTTGCATCCTGCAGATGGGTGCGGCCGATCTTGACGATGTTCATGAAGGACTTCGCCTTCTTGTCCAGCGTGTTGCGCAGTTTTTTCACCGCGGGTTTGAGTTCTTTTTCCAGCGCGATCACTGCGGCGACGTGCATCGCGGTCGGGAAGGTGTCGTTGGAGGACTGGCCCTTGTTGACGTCGTCGTTCTCGTGCACGAGGCGGTTGGCGCCGCGTTTGCCGCCGAGCAACTCGGAAGCACGATTCGCCAGCACTTCGTTGACGTTCATATTGGTCTGCGTGCCCGAGCCGGTCTGCCACACCACCAGCGGGAAATGATCATTCCACTGGCCGGTCAATGCTTCATCGGCGGCCTTGACGATGGCACCGCCTTTTTTCCTGTCGAGGATGCCCAGCGCCATATTGGTCAGCGCGGCGGCCTTTTTCACCAGCACCTGCGCGTGCACCACCGGCAGCGGCATGGTCTCGCCGGGGAAATGGAAGTGGTGCAGGCTGCGCTGCGTCTGCGCGCCCCACAGCATGTTGTCGGGCACGTCGATCTCGCCCATCGTGTCGTTTTCGATGCGGAATTTGGCCATGGTCGTCAGTCTATAAAATAGTTAATAAAAACAATAGCTTATAAAATTTGGGCCTTGTCTCTGCCCCTCACCCTGGCCCTCTCCCCGTAAGACTACGGGGAGAGGGTAACTGCATTTGTTCGCAGCGCTCAGATCAACGGCTTCTGTTCACCGCGCTGCGCACCGGCATCGACCACGGACAGCGCGGTCATGTTGACGATACGGCGCACCGTCGATGACGGCGTGATGATGTGCACCGGCTTGGCGGCGCCGAGCAGCATCGGGCCGATGGTGATGCCGTCGCCGGACGCGCTCTTCAGCAGATTGAAAGAGATGTTCGCGGCGTCGAGGTTGGGCATCACCAGCAGATTCGCCGTGCCCTTCAGCCGATTGTCGGGCAATGCGCGCAGGCGGATGTCTTCGGACAGCGCCATGTCGCCCTGCATCTCGCCTTCGACTTCGAGTGTCGGGTCGAGCTGCATCACCAGTTCCAGCGCGCGGCGCATTTTCTGCGCGGTGGCGCTGTCGCTGCCGCCGAAGCTCGAGTGCGACAGCATCGCGGCTTTCGGCGTGACGCCGAAGCGGCGGATCTCTTCCGCAGCGAGTATTGTTGATTCGGCGATCTGCTCCGCCGTCGGATCAAATGTCACATAGGTATCGCAGATGAACACCGTGCCCTTGGGCAGCAGCAGCGTGTTCATCGCCGAATAATGATTCACGCCGGGGCGGCGGCCGATCACCTGGTCAATCAAACGCAGGTGGCGGCCGTACTGGCCAAGGACGCCGCAGAGCATTGCGTCGGCATCGCCCATGTGCAGCATCATCGCGCCGATCAGTGTCGGCCGGCGGCGCATGTCGAGTTTGGCGAGTTCCGCGGAGATGCCCTTGCGTTTGGTCAGGCGGTGGTATTCGGTCCAGTAGTCGCGGTAACGCGGATCGTTGTTGGGATCGATGACCACGTAATGCTTGTCGCGCTGCAACCGCAGGCCGAGGCGTTCGATGCGCGTCTCGATGACATTCGGACGGCCGATCAGGATCGGACGCGCGAGGCCTTCATCAACCACCTGCTGCGCGGCGCGCAGGAAACGCTCTTCCTCGCCTTCGGCATAGACCACGCGCTTCGGCGCTTTTTTCGCGGCGGCGAACACCGAACGCATGATGTGTCCGGACTGGTAAACAAAGCGGTTGAGACGCGCCTTGTAGGCGTCGAAATCGGTGATCGGCCGCGTCGCCACGCCGCTGTCCATCGCGGCCTTGGCCACCGCTGGCGCGACGTGTTCGATCAGGCGCGGATCAAACGGTTTGGGAATCAGGTAGTCGGCGCCGAACTTGAGGTCCTGCTCGCCATAGGCGGCGGCAACGATGTCCGACTGCTCGGCCTGGGCCAGCGCGGCAATCGCGTTGACCGCGGCAATTTCCATTTCGCGGTTGATGGTGGTCGCGCCGACATCCAGCGCGCCACGGAAAATGAACGGAAAGCACAGCACGTTATTGACCTGGTTCGGGTAATCCGAACGGCCCGTGGCCATTACCGCATCCGGGCGCACTTCCTTCACCAGCTCGGGCAGGATTTCCGGTTCCGGATTCGCCAGTGCGAGGATCAGCGGCCGCTCGGCCATCTGCTTGACCATCTCGGGCTTGAGCACCTTGCCCGCTGACAGACCGAGGAAGGCATCCGCACCCGCCATCACGTCGCCCAGCTGGCGCGCATCGGTTTCAATCGCGTAACGCGCCTTGTCGTGGTCCATCAATTCGGCACGGCCCTTGTAGACCACGCCGACGATGTCGGTGACGGTGATGTTTTCTTTTTTCAGACCCAGCGTCACCAGCAGATCCAGACAGGCCAGTGCCGCAGCGCCCGCGCCGGATACCACCAGCTTGATTTTGGAAATGTCCTTGCCGACGACCTTGAGGCCGTTGGTGAAGGCTGCGCTGACGGTGATCGCGGTGCCGTGCTGGTCATCATGGAAAACCGGGATCTTGCAGCGCTTGCGCAGCTCACGCTCGACGATGAAGCACTCCGGCGCCTTGATGTCCTCGAGGTTGATGCCGCCGAAGGTGGGCTCCAGCGCGGCGATGATGTCGACCAGCTTGTGCGGGTCGAGCTCGTTGATCTCGATGTCGAAGACGTCGATGCCGGCGAATTTCTTGAACAGCACCGCCTTGCCTTCCATCACCGGCTTGGCGGCCAGCGGCCCGATGTTGCCCAGGCCCAGCACCGCGGTGCCGTTGGTGATCACCGCGACGAGGTTGCCGCGCGCGGTGTAGTTGCTGGCTTCGGCGGGATGTGCGGCGATCTCTTCGCACACCTTGGCCACGCCCGGCGTGTACGCCAGTCCGAGGTCGCGCTGGTTGACCAGGCCCTTGGTCGGGGTGACCGCGATCTTCCCGGGCACGGGATAACGGTGATATTCGAGGGCTGCTTTGCGCAGTTGTTCTTCAGGCATTGCGGAATCCGCCTTTCGGAAATTCGATCACGCGGCCTCAGCCGCGCGGGAGCGGGATTATACCGTAGCCCCTCCTGCAGCCCGCAGCTCACGCACAAAACGCAAAGCGCCGCATCACGCACCGGGAAGAGGCGCGTACGCCCGCAAAAGCACCCGCGCGGTGCCGCTGCAGACCGCGCGGCCCCTCCGGACGCGTTGGCACAGGACTTGCACAACAGTTGGCGTCACCCCCTCTTGTTGCGCCCTCGCCCGGAGAACACCATGCACACGCTGATTCGCCTGATCACTTTCGTGTTGCTGACTGCATCGCCTTATGTGGCCAGCGCTTACCCGACCAAACCGCTGCGCCTGATCATTCCGTTTCCGCCGGGCGGCGCTTCGGATTACGTCGGCCGTGCCGTGGGCCAGTCCCTGGCGGAAATGTGGGGGCAAACCGTGGTCATCGACAACCGCGGCGGCGCCGGCGCCACCATCGGCACCGGGCTGGTGGCGAAAAGTCCACCCGACGGTTACACGCTGCTGATGGGCGTCAACGCCGGCGTGGTCATCGCACCCAGCGTGTATCCCGATCTTCAATACGATCCGCGCAAGGACCTGATGGCGCTGTCCTCGTTTGCGCTGTCGCCGCAGCTGCTGGTGGTCACCAACAGCCTGCCGGTGAAATCGGTCAAGGAATTGATTGCGCTCGGCAAGGCCAAGCCGGGCCAGCTGTCCTATGCCTCTTCCGGCAACGGCGCCTTGCCGCATCTTGCCGCGGCGATGTTCAACATGATGACCGGCATCAATGCCGTGCATGTGCCGTACAAGGGCAGCGGCCCGGCACTGCCTGACCTGATCGCGGGACGCACCCAGTACATGATCGACATCATCGTTTCGGCATTGCCGCAGGTGCAGAGCGGGAAGCTGCGCGCGCTGGCGGTCACCACCACCAAACGTTATCCGACGCTGCCGGAAATCCCGACGGTCGCCGAAAACGGATTGCCCGGTTACGAGGCGGCGCAGTGGTATGGCCTGTTTGCTCCGGCAGGAACGCCGGGTCCGGTCAGCAAAAAAGTCGAAGCCGACGTCGCGAAACTGATGGACAACAAAACCTTGCGCAGCGGCCTGTCGCAGCGCGGTGCGGAAATGATGTATGGTAATTCCCTGCAGTTTTCTGCAGTGGTCAAACAGGACATCGAAAAATGGGCGAAGGTGGTCAAGGAGACCGGCGCCCGCGCCGACTGAAGCGCAGGTTTTCGGCTTGGGTATTTAGGATCAAGGGGGAGCCGTGGAAATCAATATTCCGGATGTGCTTGCGGAAGTGACCGCAGCGTTCGATCGCTACGAGCAGGCGCTGGTCAACAACGACGTCGCGGTACTCGACGAGTTGTTCTGGCACAGCCCGCACACCGTGCGTTACGGCGCCGGCGAACTGCTCTACGGCCATGAAGAAATCGCGCGCTTCCGGTCGGCGCGCTCCCCCGTGGGACTGGCGCGAACCGTACAACGCACGGTCATCACCACCTTCGGCCGCGACTGCGCCACAGCCAGCATCCACTTCGAACGCGGCGGCCGCATCGGTCGGCAGATGCAGACCTGGGTGCGCCTGCCCGAGGGTTGGCGCGTGGTGGCCGCCCATGTCAGCATGATGTAGAACCCGTCTCAAAAACGCCTGCGCTTGTCAGGACTACGTTGCCCGCTGCGTTTCTCCCGCCTCACCATCCCAAGTCTTACCATCACAGTATTGTCTCGTCGTAGCCTCGCGGGCGCCTTGTCCCGACTGCGCCCGGCAGGTTTTTGAAACGGGTTCTAGCCGCGCGGCCTTTGTGCTAACGTTGCGCTGCTTTTTTGCAGCGTTGTTTTGCTGCCTTAAACCCGCAACGTAAATTCCATGGCCACAGCTTCTTCCGGCGTGCGCGCCGAACTCTATCCCGAGATCGAACCCTATAACGCCGGCATGCTTGCGCTCGACGGGCGGCATCGCATGTATTTCGAGGAGTCGGGCAATCCGAACGGGGCGCCGGTGCTGTTCCTTCACGGGGGCCCGGGCGCCGGTGCGGCGCCGTCGCATCGCCGGTTTTTTGATCCGGCGCATTACCGCATCGTCATTTTCGACCAGCGCGGTGCGGGACGTTCGACGCCGCTGGGCGAGATCACCGACAACACGACGCCGCTGCTGGTCGCCGACATTGAAAAACTGCGCGAGCATCTCGGCATCAAACAATGGCTGGTGTTCGGCGGCTCCTGGGGCAGCACGCTGGCGCTGGCCTATGCGGAATTCCATCCCGAGCGCTGCACGGGACTGATCCTGCGCGGCATTTTCCTGTGCCGCAAAAGCGAGATCGACTGGTTCCTTTACGGCCTGCGCAATATTTTTCCGGAAGCCTGGCGCGCGTTCAGCGATCCGATTCCCGCAGCGGAACGCGGTGATCTGCTGACGGCCTATCACCGCCGGCTGACCGACCCGGATCCGGCGGTGCACATGCCTGCCGCACGTGCCTGGGGCATTTATGAAGGCTCCTGTTCGACGCTGCTGCCGAGCCCGGAAACCGTGGCCTATTTTGCCGGCGACGTGGTGTCGCTCGGACTTGCGCGCATCGAAGCGCATTATTTCAAGCACGATATTTTCCTGCCGGAAAATTCGCTGCTCGCCAACGTGGGGCGCATCCGCCACATACCCGGCATCATCGTGCAGGGCCGTTATGACGCGGTCTGCCCCATCGTGTCGGCCTACGACCTGCACCGCGTCTGGCCCGAGGCGGAATACCACATCATTCCCGACGCCGGCCATTCGGCCTGGGAACCCGGCATCTGCGCAGCGCTGGTCCGCGCCTGCGAAAAATTCAAAAACCTCTAATACGATTACCAAGGGAGAATGACATGAAACTCGTAACCTATTCCGCCACCAAACGCGGCCCCGCCGCGATCGGCGTCATCGCCGCTGACGGCAGCATCATCGATCTCGCGACCGCCGCGAAAAAGGCGCGCGTCAAACTGCCCTTCGCCGCCAATGACATGATCGGCCTCGTCGCCGCCGGCAAAAGCGGCCTCGCGCTGGTGAAAAAAGCGGTCACCGGCGTGAAGACCGGACACCACAAGATGAACAAGGTCACGCTGCACGCGCCGATTCCGCGTCCGCGCAAAAACGTGTTTTGCGTCGGCTGGAACTATGTCGAGCATTTCGAGGAAGGCGCGAAGGCGCGCCCGCATGTGACCGAGCTGCCGAAACACCCGGCCTTCTTCACCAAGCAGCCGCTGTGTGTGAACAGCCCCTACGGTGAAGTGCCGTCGCACCCCGGCGTCACCGAGAAACTCGACTGGGAAGTTGAAATGGCGGTCGTCATCGGCAAACCCGGCCGCAACATCAAGGAAGCCGATGCGATGAAACACATCTTCGGCTATATGATCGCCAACGACGTGTCGGCGCGTGAAGTGCAGCGCCAGCACGGCCAGCAGTGGTTCAAGGGCAAAAGCCTCGACGGCCACTGCCCGATGGGCCCGTGGCTGACCACTGCTGATGAAGTCAAGAATCCGCAGAACCTGCGCATCACCTGCCGCGTCAACGGCGTGACCAAGCAGGATTCGAACACCAGCTATATGTATTTCAAGATTCCGCGCCTTCTTGCCGAACTCTCGGCCGGCCTGACGCTGGAGTCCGGCGACCTGTTCCTGACCGGCACCCCCGCCGGCGTCGGCCATGCTCGCAATCCGCCGGAATTCATGAAAGCCGGCGACATCCTGGAAACGGAAGTCGAAGGTCTGGGCCTGCTGCGCAACAAGATCGGCGCCAAATAAGCGCCATGGCAACAGCCGGAACGTTTCCGCAATATGGCCGCTGCATTGAGTGCAGCGGCCGGGCGGCGTAGCATGGCCCCTCTGTCTGGAGGAGTCCCCATGGATGCACCGCAAAAAAACAATGTCACCGTGATCCCCACCGGCGCCGCGCTCGGCGCCGACGTTGTGGGTATCGACCTGTCGAAGCCGCTGTCGGATGAAACCTTCCGCCAGATCGAAGATGCCTGGCACTCGCATCTGGTGCTGCGCTTCCGCGGTCAGAAGCTCGACGACCCCGCACTGCTCGCCTTCGGCCAGCGCTTCGGCGAACTCGATTCAGCGCCGATCCATGCCGGCAAGGATGTGGTCAATCCCTACCCGCAGATCACCGTGATGTCGAACATCAAGGTCGATGGCAAACCCATCGGCAACCTCGGTCACTACGAAGCGGTGTGGCATACCGACATGTCATACAACGACTTGGCACCGATCGGCAGCCTGCTCTATTCGCTGGAAGTGCCGCCCGCCGGTGGCAACACCGGTTTCTCGAATATGTACAAGGCCTGGGACACGCTGCCCGCCGCATTGAAAAAACAGGTGCTCGGCCGCTACTGCCGCCACGATTCCAGCCGCAACAGCGCCGGTGAACTGCGCAAAGGATTCGCCGAAGTCAGCGACCCGCGCGATGCGCCGGGTGCGATGCACCCGCTGGTGCGCACGCATGAAAAAACCCACCGCAACTGCCTGTTCCTCGGCCGCCGCCATAATTCCTACGTGATTGGCCTGCCGCTGGACGAAAGCGAAGACCTGCTCAACCAGCTCTGGGCGCACGCCACCAAACCGGAGTTCGAGTGGTATCAGGTATGGAAAGTCGGCGATCTGGTGATGTGGGACAACCGCTGCGCGATGCATCGTCGCGATGCCTTCGATCCGGAGTCGAGAAGGCTGATGCACCGGACGCAGATCAAAGGCGGCAAGCCCTTCTTTGATCCGAAGACGCTGGATCTGCGGGCTTAAAACTTCCACCCTGAAATACGAAACGCCGGTTTACTCCGGCGTTTTTTTCATGCTGTCAGCAGCCGCCTTGCCCGCTGCCTGCAAACTTTCCAGTCCCGCGCGCTGCATCTCCAGCGTCTTGATGGTCATCTGCACAAAGCCGGTGTTCATCGTCAGCCAGGTTTCAACGGCTTTGAGTTCGGCGATTTTTTTGTCGAGGTCTTCGACATTCATCGTCGGGGCAATCATGCCGGGAATGGGGAAACCCATGGGGTTCCACATCTTCTGCATGAATTCGAAAAAGTCTTTGGGGATTTCCTGCTCAGCCATGGCGCGCTCCCGGTGGGTGTGCAGCCATTATAGGGGTCGTCAGACCGCTTCGATGCGGATCGTGTCGCCGTCTTTTGCGGTGTTCAGCAACGAAGCGTCGCCGCGGATGCGGCCGAGCACGCTGCAGGGGCTGACCAGCCGGCATTCATCGCCGCGGGATGCGGGGGTGCGTCCCCAGGGCAGTGCGAGTGCGCTGCCATCGACCCAGAAGCAAACGGTACCGGGTTCAACAACCTGTTGCGCGCCGGGTTCGAGCGTCGCCTTGATCGGCAGCATGAAATAGACTTCTTCGCCCCAGGTGTTGACGGTCGATTCGCAGGGTAATGCGGCCAGCAGCTTGTCGAGCGTCGGACCGGGATCCAGATCAGCAATGACCGAACCCGCAGACCAGACGATGCGGATGCCGGCCATGCCGTCCGAGGATTACTCGCCGAGGGCGGAGTCGGCGTGGCGTGACGCGACGCGGACGCGCTGCACCAGCCGCGGTGCGCTCGGCGCTGGTTCAGCCAGTGAGGCCACCACCTGCTGCAGGCGCTGCTTTTCACCCAGCACTTTGTTGGTATAGGTGTCGTTCTCGTCGCCCAGCGCACCGGCATACATCTGCAGGGCGATGCCGACATTGCCGGTACGGGCCAGGTATTCCTTGAGAATCCGGGTGCCGACACGGATGTTCGACTCCGGATCGAATACCGCCTTTTCACCGCCGAACTTCGCCAGCTTGTCGCCGTGGAATTTCGGGATGATCTGCATCAGGCCCTTGGCACCGACCACGCTTTCAGCGATCGGGTTGAAGCGGGACTCGACCGCGATTACCGCCATCACCAGCAGCGGGTCGAGACCGACCTTGGCGCCTTCAGCGTGGGCGATGCGGACGAAGTCCAGCGTCAGTTCCTGCGCGACCTTGTAGCGCTTGGCCAGATAGTCGGCCAGGGCCACGTGACGGGCATCTTCGGGCTTGACGACAGCTTCTTCCGGCTGCGCCAGGACGCGGGCGGAAATGGCCGTGGCTTCGCTTTGCACGACGGCAAGGGCAGACTCCATCAACTGGACGCCGTAACGTTCGTGCAACAGCAGGATCAGGGCAGAAAAACTGGCCAGGAAAACAGCCAGGGTGAGCATCTTGCGGAGTCGCGACAGTGATTCTGCCGGACGGTCCGTCGGGGATAGTTCTGAAATCGATTTTGCAAACACGCAAAACCTCCTTTCGGGTTCGCGCCTACGCATCGAGCGGGGCGCAACATCTGTGTTACCTCGCTACGGTAACGGGTGTCTCCATTAAGACTGCGTTCAGCCCCAGACCACTACAGGTTGTGGGCTACTCAAAAAAACTGGCCAATTCTAGGTGTTCAGCACAGGCGTCGCAACCCAAACAGAGGGCATTTTCTGCCTTTGTTTGATCGACTGGACTAGAAAGGGACGCGGAGTTTACCGGCAACTGCTCCCGCGACGCAACATTAATCATAAGTAATTGATTTATATATAATAATATCAATTATTATGAATAAAACCGGCCCCTTCTGAAGCATTGGCTGCAATTTGAGCCGCATTGCAGCGGAGAGTTCACCAGAGCGTGGGATTTTCAATAAATATGAATAAAAACAGATATTTATTCAGAATCTTCGGCGATGGATTGCTCTTCGGGATGGCGCGATTCCCAGGCTTGTAATGCAGCCTCATAGTTAGTGAGTGCCTCCCAATACCTGTCGTAAACACAGGGTTCGCAGCCGCTTTGGCAGCATTCCCAGGGCTCGGGGGCCGGTGGTTTTTCCGGCTTGGGATCAGCGTTCATCGGGCGGCGGCTTCATCGGGCAAGGGGTGATCCGGAAAGCGGCGGCGGAATTCGGCAGTCAGTGCATCGGCATCTGCGGCTCGTCCGGCACGACGCCATTCAACAATACGCTGTACCCATTTCTCTGCCGCTTCGTTCACCAGGTCTTGCCACAGCAGCCGCTCCGGCACCGGTGCGGACATCGCCGCTGCCGGTGCAGCCTTGCGCGCTGCAGGTTCTGCTGCGGTGTCGGCTGCGGCAGGGCCCGGGGCCGAACGAAGCAGCGGTCGGGCCGACTCCTGCGCCGGGGCGACGTTCCGTTCGGACGCTATCGACTCCTCACGCAGCGCTGCCGCAGCGGCGGGTGCCGGCGGTTCGACCGGAGGTTGTACCTTGGCCATCGGAAGCGGTACCGCGTCGGCTGCCGCTGGCGCCGGGCTCGCCTGCAGGGCGCCAGTGAATGCAGGTGGCGCTGCCTGCGGGACCACCGACGGCCGGGGCGCCTCCGCCATGCCTTGCCTCGGCGCCGCTTCGACGGCCTTCTGCGGAGCGACCGCTTCGGCGGGCGGCGGCAAGTCCGGTTCAATCCGGTCGACCCCTTCGTCGCGCATCATCAGTACGAGAGTGACCGAAAGCACGACAACCGCAGCCAGCGACAACGGCACCTGCCACGCCAGCCAGCGCGACTTGCGGCGCGGTCCGGCGCCCACTTCGCGGCGGGCGGCGGCGCGGATGCGGTCATCCAGCGCAAGCGGTGGCAGCTCTGCCGCGGCCGCCTTGTAATCGGCCGCGAGTTGAGGATCGTGCTCCATATCCGTTCCAGGATTCAGCGCCATGGCTGCATGCCCTCCCGCAGTTTGGCCAGCGCGTAACGCAGGCGGCTTTTTGCCGTTTCGCGGTTCACTCCGGTGGCCTCGGCGATTTCTTCCACACTCATGCCGCCCTCCTGCTGCAGCACAAAGGCTTCGCGCTGTTCATCGGGGAGCTTGTTCAGCAATACCAGCAGTTGCGCGGCCTGTGCCCGCGATTCTGCACTGACTGCGGGGTCGGCACTGCGCGGCGCGACGGGTTCATCCATCGGAACGGCGTTGTCATCATCCAGCGAAACCGCGTCACTGTCATGGCGCCGGAAGTGATCCATCAGCCGGTTATGCGCAATCCGGTATAGATAAGTGGTGAAGCGGGCCTGAACGGTGTAAGCGGCACGCGCCCGGATCAGATTCATCCACACGTCCTGGAACATTTCTTCGGCCAGCCCGGCGTTGCGGCACTGGCGCAGCAGATAACGATAGGTGCCGCCGCGATGCCGCGCATACAGCACATCAAATGCGCCGGCATCGCCATCGCGATAAGCCAGCATCAGCGCTTCATCGCTGTCATCGGGTTCTGCAGTTTTCACGGGACGCCAGTATGCAGAAGGCCCTGCGACCCGGCAACCGGTCGCGCCTGCATCAAGTGCGATTAATCCGCATGTCCCGGACATCACTGTTATAGCCCTGTTGCCGGAAAACCCGGCTCCGTTCATCTGTAAACGCGATGCGATGACAAATGGGGTTAAACCGGGCGCCGGACAGCAGCATGATAAATTTGCGGCATGGATGACATCGTACTTCGAGGAATGGCGAAGTGGCCGAATGTGCCTTCAGTATTCGGCTGGCTGTCGCTGGACCGGCGTGGTCACTGGCTGCTCAAGGGCGATCGCGTGACCAATCCCGGCATCGCCGAATTTTTCGGTCGCAATTACAGCCACGATGCGCAGGGCCGCTGGTTTTTGCAGAACGGGCCGCAGCGGGTGTACGTGTCGCTGGATTACACGCCGTTCATCTATCGCATCAGCGCCCGGCCCAGATCAGCGTTGACGCTGACTGCGCATACCGGCGTCAACACCACCACCATCCATACCGCTTTCATTGATGATGCCGGCCAGTTGCTGCTGGATACCGATATCGGCATTGGCCTTGTTCACGACAGCGACCTCGAATTGCTGATTCCGCGTTTTCGCGATGCCACGGCGAAAGGCCCGGACGAAACCATGCTGGCCGCCGCACTCGACTCACTTCAGGCCGGCCATGACCCCGGCCTGCACCTGCAGACAGGCAACGGGGAAATTCCCGTGCGGGCCCTGCGGGAGGCCGATGTCCAGGCACGGTTCGGTTTTGTCGCGCGTCCGGTACAGCCCGCCGGTGAGGAAGAATGTTATTGAACGGCCGGTTGCCACAACGCCGTGGTCCGACGTAACCTGCGCGCTGGCCTGATTCCTTCCGGCAAGCTCCGCAACAAACCCTGATTTCAAATCCCCGCTTTCCACACCCGACTTCATCACCATGACCACGCCAATCGATTTCCGTACCGACACTGTCACCCGCCCGACCGAAGCGATGCTTGCCGCGATGCAGGCCGCCACCCAGGGCGATGATTCACGCGACGGTGATCCAACGGTGATCAAACTGGAAGCGCTGGCGGCTGAACGCACCGGCAAGGAAGCGGGCCTGTACATGCCCAGCGGAACAATGACCAACCTTGTCGCGGTGCTCGCGCATACCTCACGCGCCGGTGAAGTGCTGCTGGAACGCGGCGCGCACATGCTCAATACCGAACTCGGCGGACTCGCCGCCGTAGCCGGTGTGTTCTACAAGGCGATACCCGGCACCCGCGGCGCGATGGATGAATCCTTGCTGCGTGAAGCCATCCGGCCGATGACGCGCAACAATTTCGGCACGGCCCTGATCTGCATGGAAAACTCCCACAACGGCGCGGGCGGCGCCGTGCTGCCACTGGCACATATGCAGCGCGTCCATGAACTCGCGCGCAGCAACGGCATTCCGGTGCATACCGACGGCGCGCGGCTGTTCAATGCAGCCACTGCGCTCGGCGTGACTGCTGCAGAAGTTGCGCGGCACACCGATTCCGTGTGTTTCTGCGTGTCGAAAGGACTGTCGGCGCCGATCGGCTCCGTGCTCTGCGGCTCGAAGGCTTTCATCGAACGCGCGCGCCCGTTCCGGCGCATGGTCGGCGGCAATATGCGGCAGGCGGGATCGATCGCAGCAGCCGGCATCGTCGCACTGGAAACCATGGTGGATCGACTGAAAGAGGATCACGCCGTTGCGAAACGGCTGGCGGATGGCCTGCACCAGATTGATTCTCGACTGTGCAATCCCGCTGATGCGGAAACCAATATCGTGCGCGTCGATGTTTCGTTCACCACCCGCAGTGCTGCACAGTGGTCAGACGCACTGGCGCTGGCCGGAATTGCTGTCAGCCCTGCCGATCCCCGTTCGCTGCGCTTCGTGACACATCGTCATGTCGGCAATAACGAAGTCGATCAGGTCATCGCCGCATTTGCTGCAACGCTCGCCGGCAGCCGCTGAATACGGTATCGAAGGCTTCACATTGAACTTGAACTCGTCTCGCAGCATTCAATCAGGGGGCCAAATGAAAAAAGCAATAAAAACAATTGCATGCAGCATATCGCTGGCAATGGTGCTAGGCACCGGCAGCGCATTTGCAGCCGCCAATGAGTCCGTCATGGCGCTTGCAAAAAAAGAACAGCCCGCAATGCTGCAGACGATGAAGGAACTCGTTGAAATCGAATCCGGCAGCGCGGATTCCGTCGGCCTGGAGAAAATCGCCAACCTGCTTGCGGAAAAACTCAAAGCGCTGGGCGCAACAACCGAGCTGCTTGAAGCCGGCCCGGAAATCTACAAGATGTTCGACACGCCGGAGAAAATCGGCCGCATGGTTCGCGCCACCTTCACCGGTACCGGCGCACGCAAAATCCTGCTGATCGCCCATATGGACACCGTGTATCCGCCGGGCATGCTGTCGGGACAGCCGTTCAAGATTGAAGGCGATCGTGCCTACGGCCTCGGCATTGCCGACAACAAACATGGCATAGCCCTCATCATGCATACGCTGACGATGCTGCGAAGCCTCAACTTCCGCGAGTACGGCACGCTGACCGTTCTGATCAATGGCGACGAGGAAATCAGCTCGCCGGGGTCACGCTTCCTGATCGAGAAACTTGGCCGCGAACACGATGCCGTGCTGTCCTTCGAGGGCGGCGGCGGACCGAAGACGGACCAGATCCGCCTCGCCACCAGCGGCATCGGTGCGGCAACACTCACGGTTCGTGGCCGCGCCTCGCATGCCGGCGGGTCGCCCCATCTCGGCGTCAATGCCCTCTATGAACTGTCGCACCAGATTCTTCAGGCGCGCGACCTGTCGAATCCGAAAGTCGGACAACACCTGAACTGGACCATGGCGCGGGCCGGCATCGTACGCAACATGATCCCGCCGGGCGCGCAGGCCCAGGCCGACGTCCGCGTCGATCGCGTCGCCGATCTCGACGGTATTGAACAGACGCTGCGCGAACGCATCAAGAACAAGCTGCTGCCGGAAGCCGACGTCACGCTCGATTTCGAACGCCGCCGACCGCCGCTGCAGGCCACCGATGCTTCACGTGCATTGGGCACCCACGCCGTAGGCATCTACGAAGAACTCGGCCAGAAACTGGCTCTGCGCGACCGTCCGACCGGCGGCGGCACCGACGCTGCGTTTGCTGCGCTGTCCACCAAGGCGCCGGTCATCGAAGGCTTCGGTCTGCGCGGTTTCGGATCACACTCGACCAACGCCGAATACATCCTGATCCCGTCGATAGAACCGCGGCTCTACCTGGCGACGCGGATGATCATGGATATCTCGAACGGAAAAGCACCACTGAAGTAAAAATACCGATGCGGGGATGGCCAGTCGCTTCCCGTTTACCGTTAAAAATCAGTCCTGCAGTTTTGGCGGCGTTATTGCGAAGCTTCGCCAACCACGTCTGCAAGCAGTTTTTCGGCCGCACGCAATGCGCGGATCGACTGCCCCGAGCCCTGCGCGACCGGAATCCTGTAAGACCGATGAACCATGACCGGAACTTGCTGCAAGATATAGACAGCATTCGAATACGGACAAACCACGATGTTGCGCGGGTCGGCTTCCATCGGGGTGGCGCTGCAGCACTCGATTACGTCAACCTGGTTGCAAATTTTGCGATTACGTCCGAGATCGTGTCCGGAACGTTCAAGCATGTCGCGACCTTCGCGGTGTAATTGTCCACGAGGCCGCGATTTTCAAGCGCTTTCACCCGGCGATTCCTGTGCTTGGTGAAAGCGCTGTTGTCTTCACGCAATTTCACGTCGGCAGTTGCAGCACCTGCAATATCCGCCACCAGCATTGCGCAAAGAAAGATCAATGCCTGCATCGGCTGGTTCATGGTTGCACCCTTTTTGAGTGCCAAGACCGAAGAGTAAGGGGCAAACACGGCAGCATTTCGACCCCGTAATATGGACTCCAAGGCCTCGCCAAGTGACGCTCAACTGCTGGATTGAAGCTGCGGAAAAAATTTTTACCGGATATAAACCATTGATTATAAATATAATTTAATGGTTCATTGGCAGGCGCAAGGCAAACCGCGCCTTGCCCCGGGGGGGCGGATTGGGTATCTTTAACGCCCTGCTGTTCGCGGTTGCGACCCGCTCTCCGCGACGGACATCGGACTACTCCCGAGGACGATTCCGCCGCACAGCGCAGATGTCAGGCCGAATTCCTATGGTTTGCTTCCCATCGGAAAAGGCCAGGCACCTGGAATCGCAATCGGACGGGGCGTGATCGGCGCCGGTGCCGCACTCTGGGTTACCGGTTTCGCCTTGACCGCCCGCTTTGTTACAGCAGGTTTCTTCTTGACTGCTTTTTTCTCAGCCGGCTTTCGAGCCGGCTTTTTTTTGCCTGCTTTGCGGCTGGAACTCCTGGCCGCCGCCTTGCGGACGATTTTCTTTTTTGTGACCTTTTTCTTGGCGACTTTTTTCGTCGACGTCTTTTTTTTCGGCGCTGACGTCTTTTTCGCCGCTTTTTTCTTCGCTGCCTTCTTCTTGGCTTTTGCCATGGGAACCTCCATCACGGTCTAGGTACGGTGGCACAGTTTCCCGTCAGGGATCACGCGCCTCTCGCTGCTCGGTCATTGCAATACGGCGCCAGCCTTGTACGCCAGATTGCGGTACAGCATGTCAGGATCAATACGCACGCCGCCGCTCCATGTCAGCAGATTTGACACCGGATCGAATGCCACACGGCGGAACAACGAAGCATCGGACAACACTGCAAGAGAAGTTTCCTCCACCAGATCGCCGAGATAGACATGCCCCTCAAGGCCATCATCAAAACGCAGCCAGAGCGTGCAGTTGTCTTCTGCACGCAGTTCGGTAACCGTGTGCAAATGCGGCCTGCGACTGCGGTAACGCCGGAACTTCAGACTGAGTGCCAAGGAATGGACCCTCCATCGTGGTGTTGATCAAAACCCCGAAAAATTCCGGCGGCGCCGCTCTGTGGTTTGCACCGCAGAACGAAACGCCGCCGGCTGCCTTGCTGGGTCAGCACACCACCTCGCCCGTTGGCGAGATGCACGCGTTCAATCGCATGTTTCGTGTTGATCTCCGTTTTGTGTCGGGATTCCCCGGGATCACTCCCAGGACAACGCGCCCCCGGTCTGGTACTCGATGACTCGGGTTTCAAAGAAATTGCGTTCTTTCTTCAGATCGATCATTTCCGACATCCATGGGAAGGGGTTGCTGACGCCTTCGAACAGGATATCGAGTCCGATCTGCTGCGCACGGCGATTGGCGATGTAACGCAGATACTCCTTGAACATCGCGGCATTGAGCCCGAGCACGCCGCGCGGCATGGTGTCTTCCGCGTAGCGGAACTCCAGTTCGACGCCTTTGTGGAACAACTCCTTCAGTTCTTCGCGGAACTCGGTGGTCCACAGATGCGGGTTTTCCATCTTGATCGTGTTGATCAGGTCGATGCCGAAGTTGCAGTGCATGGATTCGTCGCGCAGGATGTACTGATACTGCTCTGCCGCGCCGGTCATCTTGTTCTGGCGGCCCAGCGCGAGGATCTGCGCGAAACCGACGTAGAAGAACAGGCCTTCCATCAGGCAGGCAAACACGATCAGGCTTTTCAGCAGCTTCTGGTCGGCTTCCGGCGTACCGGTCTTGAATGACGGGTCGGTCAACACGTCGATGAACGGGATCAGGAATTCATCCTTGGCGCGGATCGACGACACTTCGTGGTAGGCGTTGAAAATTTCGCCTTCGTCGAGGCCCAGACTTTCCACGATGTACTGGTAGGCGTGGGTGTGGATTGCTTCCTCGAAGGCCTGGCGCAGCAGGTACTGCCGGCATTCCGGCGCCGTAATGTGGCGGTAGGTACCGAGCACGATGTTGTTGGCGGCAAGCGAATCTGCGGTCACAAAGAAGCCGAGGTTGCGCTTGACGATACGACGCTCGTCTTCGGTCAGACCATTCGGGTCTTTCCACATCGCGATGTCGCGGCTCATCTGGATTTCCTGCGGCATCCAGTGATTCGCGCAGGCCGAAAGGTATTTGTCCCAAGCCCATTTGTATTTGAACGGCACCAGCTGGTTGACGTCGGTGCTGCCGTTGATCACGCGCTTGTCGGCGACATTGACCCGACGCAGCTCAGCTTCTGCCGCGGGATTCTGCGCCGGGGCGCGATCGGCCTCAACGGGTTGACGGATGGCGCCGCCAGCGGCAGCCGAGCTATCTTCGAATTGCAACATCTTAGTCTCCTTTATTAGCGTTGTCGGTGGATACTCTCCAGGGCCGACGACAGTTTCTTGATTGTTGTTATGGGTGAAGCTGTCGCACCGCCCGCAAAGCAATCTTCTTCATACCGCCGTCCCTGATTCCGCCTTGCAACTGCATTTTTACTGACAGGCCTCGCACTCGGGATCGAGTATCGAGCACACCTTGGGTTGTTCTTCGGTTGACGCCCCGTCGGCCGATACTGCGTTCAGCTGCCCCGCACGACCGGTGGATTTCTCTGCAGAAGTCGCGCCCAGCGTGCGCAGGTAATAAGTGGTCTTCAGACCGCGCAGCCACGCCAGTTTGTAGGTGTCATCCAGCTTCTTGCCCGAAGCGCCGGCCATATAAATATTCAGTGACTGCGACTGGTCGATCCATTTCTGGCGTCGTGCAGCGCACTCCACCAGCCAGCTCGCATCCACTTCAAACGCGGTGGCATACAGGGCGCGAACGTCAGGAGGCACCCGGTCGATCTTTGCCAGCGAACCGTCGAAATACTTCAGATCCGCAACCATCACCTCGTCCCACAGGTTGAGTTTTTTCAGGTCGCGCACGAGGAACTCGTTGACGACGGTGAACTCGCCCGACAGGTTCGATTTGACGTAGAGATTCTGGTAGGTCGGCTCGATGCACTGCGACAGGCCGGTGATGTTGGCGATGGTCGCCGTCGGCGCGATGGCAATGCAGTTCGAGTTGCGGATGCCGACGCGCTGGATACGACTGCGCAGCGCATTCCAGTCGAGCCGGGTGGACATGTCGCACTCGACATAACCGCCGCGCTCCTCAGCCAGCACCTTCAGCGAATCCAGCGGCAGGATACCGCGGTCCCACAACGAACCCTTGAACGTCGAGTACGGGCCGCGTTCCTCCGCCAGATCCGACGACGCCGAATAGGCGGTGTAGGTGACCTGCTCCATCGAACGATCAGCGAACTCCACAGCGGCCGGCGATCCGTAGGGGATGCGCAGCATGTGCAGGCAGTCCTGGAAGCCCATGATGCCGAGGCCGACCGGACGGTGCTTGAAGTTGGAGTTGCGCGCCTTGTTGACGTTGTAGAAGTTGAGGTCAATGACGTTGTCGAGCATGCGCATGCCGGTGCTCACAGTACGCTTCAGTTTCTCCATGTCGAGCAGGCCGGTGGACAGATCCAGATGCGCGGGCATGTTGACCGAGGCCAGGTTGCAAACGGCGATTTCATCGGGGCCGGTGTTCAGCGTGATTTCGGTGCACAGGTTGGAGCTGTGGACAACGCCGACGTGTTGCTGCGGCGAACGCAGGTTGCAGGGATCCTTGAAAGTGATCCACGGATGACCCGTTTCAAACAGCATGGTCAGCATCTTGCGCCACAGCTGCAGCGCCGGCACCTTCTTGAACAGCTTCATTTCACCGCGGGCACACATTGCCTCGTAGTCGGTGTAGGCCTTCTCGAAAGCCTTGCCGAATTTCTCATGAAGGTCCGGAACATCGGACGGCGAGAACAGCGTCCACTCGCCGGCTTCCATCACGCGCTTCATGAACAGGTCGGGAATCCAGTTCGAGGTGTTCATGTCATGGGTGCGGCGGCGGTCGTCACCGGTGTTCTTGCGCAGCTCGAGGAATTCCTCGATGTCCAGATGCCAGGTCTCAAGATACGAACAGACTGCACCCTTGCGTTTGCCGCCCTGGTTCACCGCGACGGCGGTGTCATTGACCACTTTCAGGAACGGCACCACGCCCTGCGATTTGCCGTTGGTGCCCTTGATGTAGGCGCCGAGCGCACGCACCGGCGTCCAGTCGTTGCCGATGCCGCCGGCATATTTCTGCAGCATCGCGTTTTCCTTGATCGCTTCGTAGATGCCGTCAAGGTCGTCGGACACCGTGGTCAGGTAGCAGCTGGCGAGCTGCGAGCGGCGCGTGCCGGAGTTGAACAGCGTCGGGGTCGAGCTCATCAGGTCGAAGCTCGACAGCACGTTGTAGAACTCGATGGCGCGCGCTTCGCGCTGGCTTTCCGGCTCGTTCAACGCCAGGCCCATCGCCACACGCATGAAAAACACCTGCGGCAGTTCGATGCGCTGGCCTTCGATGTGCAGGAAATAGCGGTCGTAAAGGATCTGCAGGCCGAGATAGGTGAATTTCAGGTCGCGCTGCGCGTCCAGTGCGGCGCCCAGGGCCTTCATGTCGTAATGTCCGAGGCGTTCATCGAGCAGTTCGGCCTTGATGCCCTTCTGAATGAATTCCGGGAGATAGGTGGCATAACGCGTCGCCATTTCTTCCTGGGTCACTTCCTGACCCAGTGTCTCCAGGCGCATGGTGTGCATCAGCAGGCGGGCGGTGACATAGCTGTAGCCCGGGTCCTGCTCGATCTGGCCGCGCGCGGCGAGGATCAGCGATTTGCGCACTTCATCGATGGGCACGCCGTCGTAGAGGTCGCGCTGCATGGCCTCGAGGATCGGCTGGGCGCTGACGTCACGACCGAGGCCGGCGCAAGCGCTTTCAACGAGGGCGGTAATGCGTTCGACGTCGAGCGGACGGGTCACACCGCCGTCGGTGACATTGATGACATGGGTTTTCTGCGCGACTGCGGCTGGCTGCGCCTCACGCTGGCGGGCGCGCTCCTTCGAACGCTCTTCGCGATAAAGCACATAGGCACGGGCGACATGGTGTTCGCCATTGCGCATCATCGCCAGTTCGACCTGGTCCTGGATGTCTTCGATATGGAAAGTGCCGCCCGAAGGCTGCCGCCGCATCAGGGCGTTGACCACGCTGTCGGTCAGCGCGGCAACCTGCTCGCGCACGCGGGCAGAAGCAGCTCCCTGACCGCCATTGACGGCAATAAACGCCTTGGTCATCGCGATGGCGATTTTGGAAGGCTCAAAACCAACAACAGCGCCGTTCCGGCGAATGATCTTGTATTGCGCGTATACCGCCTCCCGCTCCGCGTCTTCGGTCGTGGCAGTGATTTGAGGGTTGGCGCGGGACTGGGTGGAATCGACGGTGACGTGCATGCCTTTACTCCTTGATCTTTTTAGATTTTTTAGACTACTTGGGGAAACCAAACGAAAAAAGGCCTCCCGACTCACTAACCACAACATGTAGTGGTCAACACGCTATTTTCGACGAATTCTAGTGGCCACGTTTTGAATCCGCAATAGGTTTTGACGCTTTTTTTAAAAGTTCTTGAGAAACAGCAGGAAGGGCCGTTAAGCACCGGATTTCTTGCACAAAAATTGGGCATGTATCCCTTGACGCCACGTACAAAATTGGGGGCAAACCGGGTTAGATGCTCAAAATGAGCGAAATCGACAAATATATGGTTCTTGTGGAGTGGGCGGATAGCCGCCAGCCCACTAACGAGTGGGCCAGGATTGGCGACAGTGACCCTAGGGACTTCTGCCGGTGCTACTCAGTAGGTTTTGTGGTGCAGGACGATCAGAACGTCATTGCGCTGGCCGCGAACGTCGCTGACGTAGAGGAAGAAGCACAGGCAACGGGGATAATTGTGATACCCCGCGTTGCCGTGCTAAAGCGGACCGTTATTTCTTGTTCCGCGCCTGCGTCAAAGCGGAAGCGGCGGCGGTCTTAGCTGCTGCCGATGAGTTCGGATTGCGAAGAACCTTGCTCGCCGCACTCGCTGCCTTGGGGCTGGTTTGCTCGTTTCGTTGTTTCGTTTTCATGGTACAATTTCCTTTGTAGTGAAGTAGTTAGGTGGAGGCAGACGGGCTTAAACCGTCCGGGCGTGGATTAGAAGGCCTGCTCGGCAAATCTGCTACCCCCAGTTGTAAAGCGCCCTACCGGCCCGTAATGGTTACTACAGTTCTTGCGAGGAACTAACCATTACGGGCTTTTTCCATTTGGGCTGCGCGTCGAGGGCAATGACTAACGCAGCCGCAGTATCAGACCCTCATTCCGCGCCCTCCCCTTCCCCTGTTTTCTCTACGATGGGGATGACGTAGTCGAGTACGGACTCGAATGTGGCAACAAACTTATCGCGGGTTTCCTGTGTCCATCCATGCTGAGGGAGCCGCGCCATCAATCCAGCCAGTTCTGGCGGCAGATTGCCTTGACGCAAGATTTCTTGGGCCGCTGGTTGATTACGGTGGCTCGTGGCTATGCGCGGCTTAGGCGCAGGCTGCGAAGCACTACGCACGCGCGGCTTTGTCTCCGCCTTTCGGTGATCCGGGGCCAATCCAGCTTCGGCGCAAAGTGCCATGAACAACGTCACCATGCGATCCTGCTGCGCGTGCGGCAGATATGTTCGGAAGGCATCACGCACTTGAACGGTGTCATCAGTTGCCGGATCGGCAAATGAAAATACCTCTGCGTAAACCTGTTTGAGCCACGCTTGGAGAGTAGCTTGATAGTCCTTCTCGGGGACTGCGCGGATTTTTTGCAGAACTTCGGTTGCCTGCCCATCTTCCGTAATCAGCTCCAATAGTTGCAGCGTCTGATGGATGCGTGAGACAAGGCTTTCGGCTATCCCGGCGCGTAGCAATACCTCATAAGTAACAGGGAATGACAGCCCTTTGTCTCTAAACCGCTTCAAGAGACCGATGATGGTTGCCGCTGGGGCGTATGGGGCGTTAGAATTACTGGTCAAAGCCATTGTGGTTCTCCGGTTTTCGTATGCAACAGAACCATTGTAGCACGCATATTTGATACTTTTTAAAAACAGAGTACCAATACCAAGTCAAATACTTGATTTTATTGAGAAAATATTTTTAAAATAACGCTTTCAAAAACCATCAAAGGAGCGTTATATGAGCGTGAACCAAGCGATTTATATGGTTAAGCCGGTACTGATGGAACGTCGCTGCGGTGGATGGCTGGCGATTACCCCTAAGGGTTGGCCTTTGGGTATCGGGGTTACCGCGGACACAAAGATAAATGCCGAGAAAAAATTTGAAGATGAGTTGGAGCGTTTTGCCAAAATACCGGCAAAGCCATAGATGACAACGCAATGAGCGAACCAACGGACAACAAACAGCGACGAGAAAAGACGCCCAAGGTCAAGAAGCGTATTGCCGAAAGGAAAAATGGCGATGACGCAAACCCAGATCACAAGCGCGACTTCAATCGACTGCTTGACGATATTGCGCCGCAAATTAAACCTAAGAGTTAGGTTTACTTACCTGCGCCAGCATACGCGCAAACATATCCGCCGGCGCTTTCCGGTTGTTGTATCGAAACGCGAATTCATCAACGTATTTCTGAAGGTGTTTCTTAGACACCGATACGTGGGTGCTGCTGATGCCGCGTTTCAGGTGTGACCAGAAACCTTCAATCCTGTTAGTGCAGAACTCACCACGCGCCCATTCTTCGTTCGTGTGGTTGACTGCGCCATGAGTGAAGCCCATATCGCCAAGGTGCTTGTAGGCGCTGTGGGTGTCTGTGCTGATCGTGGAACCTTGCTCTACGTCTGCCAGAACGTGAGGAATCAAAGAGGCTTTACCGCCAGTCGGAACGATGTGGCCTTTGAACGCGCCACCGCGCTGAACAAGGCCCATAACGATTGTCTTGTTCTCAAGGTGCTGGCCTGAGTTGCGGCGCTTGTTGCCTTTCTTGATACGGACGCGACCGCCAACCAAGGTTTCATCAATCTCCACATGGCCGGAGAGTTGGGGCGGAGTCGTTGCCTTGTCCCTAGCGGCCATGAGGATGCGAAGCTGGTGCCCGATGCGCCAAGCGCATTTATAGGTAACGCCAAGCTGCCGTTGCAGTTCCTTGGCTGATACCCCGTTGCGGGTTGATGTCATCAGATACATGGCGTGGAACCACAGCGTCAGGGGTGTGCTGGAGTGTTCAAAGATCGTTCCGGCGCAGGGATACACATGGTGTCCGCAATGCTGGCAGGCGTAGCCACGGCGGCCCGTAATGCGATGGAACTTGGTTCCGATAACCCCACAGCCGGGGCAGGTCGGGGAAGCGCCAAAACGCCTTTGCATGATCGAATTCAGGCAGGCATCGTCATCCGGAAACTGCTCTTTGAACTGAATAAAGGTGAATTTCATGGCGTTTTGCCCCTTGGGCTTAGTTGACGCCCCCAATACTACAGATTGGGTTACTTGCTGTCAAGGGATAGATACCAAAAATTGAGCATGAATGTCCCCAAAAGAAGGGAAAGTAACCACTTTGGGGCGTAGGACTTACCAACCAGACCGGATAGTGGAGTTGGCTCAGGCAGGCACACTTGAGTCCGCCCCCCCCCTCATGGATGCCGCTTGGGTGGTTTTGATCCATATCCAGGCCACACTCAGGTCGACCGGAAGCGTCCTTGGAGTTCCGTGGGCGAATAGGCGGGCACCCCTGGGCGCCAGCACGCCCCAAAGGCGGCCATGAGCCTGCCCGAGGGGCGCGGCCGCCACCGAAATCCAATTGGTGCTGGTTAGCTGGTTTCGTTTTGCAGCGTCATTACCTGCGGGCCTCGTTCGCTGCGCCGGCTGATAGCCTGTGAAAAGGTCTGAATCAGTGAATCCCGACCGGACCTCAGGGAGTAAGTAAATATAACCTGTTGTTTTTAAATGATATTTTTGATACTCAGGCCGCTGAAGTAGCGTGACCAGGAAAAATGGGGGCCAGGATCGGTCTTGCGACCCGGCGCAATGTCGGAATGGCCGACACTGGCCTTGATGGGGTATCGGGCATACAGGGCGAGCGCCAACTCATTGAGGCTTTCGTATTGAGCATCACTGAAGGCCTCCTCATCGGTCCCCTCAAGTTCGACGCCGACCGAAAAATCATTGCACCGTTGGCGACCACACCACAAGGACTGCCCTGCATGCCACGCGCGTTTTGAGCACGGCACAAACTGCAACAACACACCGTCGCGCCGGATCAGGAAGTGCGACGACACCCGAAGCGCCGCAATGGCCTTGTAATAGGGATGCGCGTCGGGATCAAGGCGGTTCAGAAACAGGTCAATAATGGCGTCACCGCCAAATTCTCCCGGCGGCAGACTGATGTTATGAATCACCAGCAGGTCAATCAATGCATCTGCAGGACGATCATCACAATTGGGGGAAGGCAGATAACGCGCTTCTGCAACCAGCCCGGCAGCATCAAGCTTCATACCTGTCGCAACGCCTTACTGCTTGGCATCGAGTTCCTGTTTGATGCCCAGTCTCTGGATGCGATAACGCAGCGCCCGGAAAGAAATACCAAGCACTTTCGCCGCTGCGGTCTGGTTGTAACGGGTGCGTTCCAGCGCATCGAGAATCGCCTTGCGTTCGATCGCCTCCAGCCGCTCGGGCAGCGGCAGACCTTCGACATCCGCATCCTGCTCCGGAGCACGTTCATCGGTCAGTTGCAGATCATCGACCGCGATTTCGCTGGAACCGGCAAGCGCTACCGCGCGTTCAAGAATGTTTTCAAGTTCACGGACGTTGCCGGGAAAATGGTAAGACTGAAGGACCGTTTCGGCCTGCGCCGAAAGTTGCAGCGAGCGACCGTCTGCCGCATGCCTTGCCAGAATCGCTGCCGCAAGCCGCGGGATATCGTCCCTCAGTTCGCGCAGCGAAGGCATCCGCAATTCAATGACATTCAGCCGGTAATACAGATCCTGCCGGAACGCACCGCTTTTGACCTCGTCAGCAAGATGTCGATGCGTCGCACTGATGATGCGCACGTCGACCGGCTCCTCACTGGTAGAGCCGACCTTGCGCACGCGCTTTTCCTGGATCGCCCGCAAGAGTTTGACCTGCATCGACAGCGGCAGATCACCCACTTCGTCGAGAAACAGCGTGCCGCCGTTGGCGGCCTGGAAAAAGCCGTCATGATCGGCTACCGCACCCGTGAACGCGCCTTTGCGATGGCCGAAAAACTCGGACTCCATCAGGCTTTCGGGAATCGCACCGCAATTGACGGCCACGAACGGCCCGTCCCGCCGCGCACCGTTGACATGAATCAGGCGGGCTGCAAGTTCCTTGCCGCAACCCGATTCACCACGAATCTGCACCGGCGCCTGACTGCGGGCAAGTTTCTCGATCATCTGTCGTGCCAGCACCAGAGGTGCCGCATCACCGATCAGCTGTGGCGCGTTCGGGGAAGCAGGATTGTCGGTATCGGCATTGCGTCGATCTGCGCCAGGGCGCGGCAGCTTGAGCGCTGAACGCACCAGTGCGCGCAACTGGTCAAGCGAAACCGGTTTGCCAAGATAATCAAATGCCCCGGCTTTTAATGCGGCCACTGCGTTTTCGGCGCTGCCATGCGCGGTAATCACCGCAACCGGCAGGCTCGGATGGCTTTTGGTGATGTGCTCGACAATCGACAGGCCATCGCCATCGGCGAGCCGCATGTCGGTCAGGCAAAGTTCAAAGGTGTTGCGTCCGAGCATTTCCAGGGCCTCGGCGACGCTGCCTGCGCAATGCGGCTCAAGACCCATCCGGATCAGCGTCATGCCGAGCAACTCCCGGATGTCGGCCTCGTCATCCACCACCAGAACCTGTCCGATCGCCAATCTGCCCTCCCTCAGCCCGCTGCGCAGGTTACGGCAAAACGTGCCCCGCCCGCGGTTTCAATGTATTCGAGCATTGCGCCGTTCGCCTCGCAGATTTCCCGGGCCAAATGCAGGCCCAGTCCGGTTCCATCCGGATCGGTCGTAAAAAAAGGTTCGAACAGTTTGGATCGTGATTCCGGCGGCACGCCTGCACCATCATCGACCACATCCAATCTTACCGCATTGCTTCGAGCAGCACGGGCCACCTGAAGGCGTATGCAGCCGGGTCGCCGCGTCGAATGCCGCAGCGCATTGCGACACAGGTTCCACAGCACCTGATTCAGGTGATCATGATCAAACATCACATACGGGTCGACCATCAACTCAACTTCAATCTCGTTACCTTCCAGCCTTTCGGTTGCCACAAACTGCGCAACGAATGCATGCAGGTACGGTGCGAGGCGAAAACGTTCGCGCTCGGCACGTTCGCCACGGTTGAGCGTCTGCACATCATTGATCATGCGATCAAGGCGCCGCGTGTTGTCATGGATGATGGCGGTGAGGCGCTTGGCGCCCGCCGATATCGCGGACTCCTCCTGCAACAGTTCGGCCGCATGACTGATCGCCCCCAGCGGGTTGCGGATCTCATGGGCGATATTGGCCGTCAGCCGGCCAAGCGCAGCAAGTTTCATTTGCCGCGCCTCAGCCTGGATACGGGCAAGATCTTCGAGAAAAATCACCGCACCTGCACCACGCCGCGCCGCAACCGGAACCAGTCTGGCGCGCAGGTTCGTGCCAATCCCGAACGTATCGGGAGTGCCGTGGTCCTGTGGATCGCGCAGCCAGCGTTCGAAACGGCCGTGTAGCGCCGGCAACAGATCCTTCAGTGCGATAACTCCGTCACCGCGGAGCCCTTCGATCATGCGCGCGGCGGCGGAATTCGCCTGGCGTACGATACCGTTGCCATCGACCACGATGACGCCATGCTCCATGTCCTGGATCACCAACTGATTGACCTGCGCCATGTTGGCAAGATCGATCTCACGCTGCGCAGCAAGCTGTTCACTGACCAGGGATCGCTTGGCCAGCACATGCGCAAGCCAGGCCGTTGCGAAATAGGCAATCGACAACAACCCTGCCTGCGCATACTGGGCGCCACTTTCGAAAAACCGCAGCACTTCGTAGGTATGCTCGAGCAATACTGCAATCGTCGCGATGGCAGCAAAAAACAGCGTGAGCTGACCGCGAGTAACCAGACCGGCTGCCGCAAGCGAGGTCAGCAGCAACAATCCAAGGCCACTGGCGAGTCCACCGCTGGCATACATCAGCAGAATGATGAAGCCGATATCGCCACCCACCTGGATTGAAAGTTGCAGCGTGAAACGTTCGCGGGTGCGGATCATCGCAAACATTGCCAGGCCGAATCCCGCGTAAACCGACGAACCGATCATGAAAAGCCGGATATCCCGGGAACCAAACTGCAGCATGTCTCCCCAGTATGCGGCGGTCAGAAGCAGCAGCAGCGCCGCTGCCGTACGATAGGTGTTGAAAAGCAGCAGGGAACGCCAATAGGCATCGGGAACCCCTCCGCCTTTCCCGGGAATCTCCGTCTCGGAACTTACGGGCATGCTTTCGGTGGAGACGTTCATCTCAGGGATTACGGTCGAAATCGCGCTGGTGCTGGCCTGAGCAGAAAAAGCGCTGCTGCGACATGATGGCCTCGCCCCGCGGCAGATGCACACCACAGCGGGCGCAGCAGACCATATCTTCCGTACCGGGTTGCACGGGAGGTGGTTCTTCTTTTTTAGAACGCTTGCGGAGGCCGCGCAGCAACCATAGCGCAGCGGCAAACGCAATCGCAAGAATCACAATCTTGGACATTCAAGCTCCAGCCTCGGAATCACCGCGAGGTACGGACCGGTTCCGGAACCAGTCAGACGCGGGGCTGTTCCGGATCAACCGCCAGCGCTTCGAGGAACCGCGAAACGAGATTGTATCCGCCAATGGTTGCAGTCAACTCGACGATTTCGCGGGTATTGAAATGTCCGCGCAGCGCATCGAAGACGGCTGCGGGCACATGGATCTCGCGTGTCATGGAATCGGTGTATGCCAGAACAGCACGCTGCGCCTGGGTCAGCACCTCTGCATTTTCCCATTGTTGAAGTGCGTCAATCTGCTGTTTTGTAACACCCTCGCGCAGCGCGAATGGCACATGCACCTGATATTCGTAGGAGGCGCCGTTCAGCAGCGCCACCCTCAGGATCACCAGTTCCCGGTAATCTCCCCGCAGCGTGCATCGCTGACGTATTGCAGTGAACAGTGCCAGCCAGCCTTCGGCCACCGGCGGGGCATTGAGCAACATGCTGTAAAGATTGAGCATGCGCCCGTCGCGCTCCCGGCGAATCTGGCTGGCCAGTGCCCTGACTTCGGGACTGCTGTTCTCGTCGCCATAGGCCAAGCGAGCCATATCAGAAAAACTCCGGAAGGGGATCCTGATCCGTCACGGGAACCTGATGACGGCATCGGATAATCCTGGTCGGGGTGAGAGGATTCGAACCTCCGACTCCTGCGTCCCGAACGCAGTACTCTACCAGGCTGAGCTACACCCCGAATGACACAAACGCGAAGGGCACGTTGAGCGTGCCCTTGTGGTCAATGCGATCGCGTTACCGCGAACGACGCCAATTGTATCAAAGAATCGCGGTACTGCGAGTCCGGAATCACCGACAACGCATCCCGCGCCGCATCAGCCTCGGCTTGCGCCTGACGCCGCGTGTATTCCAGAGCACCGGAACCGCGGATTGCGGCAAGCACACCATCGAGCTCGGCAAGCCCGCCCGAGGACACCGCACGACGGACCAGCGCCGCCTCCTCGGCGGTGCCTTTGCGCATGGCATAAATCAGCGGCAGTGTCGGTTTTCCCTCGGCCAAGTCATCGCCGATGTTCTTGCCAATGATGCCGGCTTCGCCGGAGTAATCCAGTGCATCGTCGATCAGCTGAAACGCCGTGCCCAGGTGACTGCCATACGTCGCCAGCGCCTGCTCGGTTTCAGCAGGCGCACCGGCGAGAATCGCCCCCAGCCGGCCAGCGGCTTCGAACAGCTTGGCGGTTTTGTAACGAATCACCTGCAGGTAACTGTCTTCGTCGATGTCGGCGTTCCTGCAATTCATCAATTGCAGAACCTCGCCTTCGGCAATCACGTTGGTGGCGTCGGCCAGCACCTCGAGCACACGCATGTCGCCTGCACTCACCATCATCTGGAAAGCGCGGGAATAGACAAAGTCGCCTACCAGCACCGACGCCGCATTTCCGAACAGCGTGTTGGCGGTCGGCTGGCCGCGTCGCAGAGCCGATTCATCAACCACATCGTCATGCAGAAGCGTCGCCGTGTGGATGAACTCGACCACCGCGGCAAGAGTATGGTGGGTGGTGCCGCGGTAACCCAGGGCACCGGCCGACAACAGCACGAGCGCTGGACGCAGGCGTTTGCCGCCACCGCCGATGATGTATTCGGCGACCTGCTTGACCAGCACGACATCCGAGTGCAGACGATCACGGATCACTTGATCCACAGCCTGCATGTCGGCGGCGAGCAGTTTTTGGAGTTGTTCGAGTGCCACGGGCGGGTGAAAAAGCGGGATGATATCAATAACGCGGGATGCCAGCGCGCTGGCCAGAAGCCTGCAATGCCCACAGTTATCGCCAACTCCTTGATTTTTAGGCAATATCCCCCCAGACCGGGATTTAGAGATATTTTGACTGAGCCCCCGGGGGCTTGTATAATCGCCGGCTTTCCGTAGTTCGAGTTGAGGGGTTTCCCATGTATGCGGTAGTCAAGACCGGCGGCAAACAGTATCGCGTGAGCGCTGGCACCAAAATCAAGGTTGAACAGCTGACGGCCGATGTCGGGTCGGAAGTCACTCTGGACCAGGTTCTGATGATTGCCGAGGAAGGCAATGTCAAACTGGGCGCACCGCTGGTGGCTGGCGCCGCAGTCAAAGCCAAAGTCCTGTCCCAGGGTCGCGGTGACAAGGTGCGCATTTACAAAATGCGCCGGCGTAAACACTATCGCAAGTCCCAGGGGCATCGGCAGAATTTCACCGAGCTCGAAATCACGGGCATTGCAGGTTAAGGAGAGCACATCTCATGGCACATAAAAAAGCAGGCGGCAGTTCACGTAACGGCCGCGACTCGGAATCCAAACGACTGGGCGTCAAACGCTTCGGTGGTGAACTGATTCCCGCTGGCAGCATTATCATTCGTCAGCGCGGCACTCAGGTGCACCCCGGCGAAAACGTCGGCATGGGCCGCGACCACACGCTGTTTGCTAAAGTGAACGGCCGCGTGCAGTTTGCGGTCAAGGGTCCGCAGCAGCGCCAGACGGTGAGTGTCGTTCCCGCCTGATCGCGTCATACGCTGTAGAAAAGGCCCTGTTGAACGACAGGGCCTTTTTCATTTGAGGAAGCCATGAAATTCATCGACGAAGCACGCATTGAAGTTCACGCCGGCAAGGGCGGCGACGGCGTTGCGAGCTTTCGACGCGAAAAATTCGTACCGCGAGGCGGCCCGGACGGCGGCGACGGCGGCCGTGGCGGCAGCATTTTTGCAATCGCCGACCGCAATATCAACACCCTGATCGACTACCGCTACGCGCGTATCCACCGGGCAAAGAATGGCCAGAAAGGCATGGGTTCCGACTGCTACGGACGCGCCGCGGCAGACATTGAGTTGCGCATGCCGGTGGGCACCGTGGTCAGCGATGCCGAGACCGGCGAAATCCTGTTCGACCTCGCGCACGACGGCGACCGGGTCACCCTGGCCCAGGGCGGTCGCGGCGGACTGGGCAATCTGCATTTCAAATCGAGTACCAACCGCGCACCCCGGCAATTCACCTTTGGCGAGCCGGGTGTTTCGCGTTATCTCCAGCTCGAACTCAAGGTGCTTGCCGACGTCGGCCTGCTGGGCATGCCCAACGCGGGAAAATCAACGCTGATCCGGGCTATCTCGGCGGCACGGCCCAAAGTCGCGGACTACCCGTTCACGACCCTGCAGCCCAATCTCGGCGTAGTCCGCGCCGACGATAACCGCAGCTTTGTTGTGGCCGACATCCCGGGGCTGATTGAAGGTGCCGCCGAGGGTGCCGGCCTGGGACATCAATTCCTCCGCCACCTGGCTCGCACCAAGCTGTTGTTGCATGTGATTGATGTTGTACCCCCCGACCCGGATGCGGATGTCGTACGTGACGCCAAGGCGCTGGTGCGCGAGTTGCGCAAGTATGATGAGTCCCTCTATCGCAAGCCGCGCTGGCTGGTGTTCAACAAACTCGACCTGGTTCCTGAAAAGGAACGCGAAAAACTCGTGCAATCGCTTTTGAAAAAACTCGGGGTCAAACGCAGACACTTCGCCATTGCTGCAATCAGCGGTGACGGCTGCCGGCCGCTGGTCTTTGCCGCGATGGAGCATCTGGAACAGCAGCTGGACAAACCGCAAAAGACCGCACGACAGAAAACGGTCAAGGCGAAAGCATGAGCGGCGCCGCAAAATCCGTGATCCACAAGGCCCGACGGCTGGTGATCAAGGTCGGCAGCGCACTGGTCACGAACTCCGGGCTGGGACTCGACCATGCTGCCCTCACCGGATGGGCCGAACAGATTGCCCGCCTGCGGCATGACGGCAAGGAAGTCGTGCTGGTTTCCAGCGGCGCCATTGCCGAAGGCATGCAAAGACTGGGCTGGTCGCGCCGACCCAACGCGCTGCACGAACTGCAGGCAGCAGCAGCTGTCGGCCAGATGGGCATGGTTCAGGTTTATGAATCCTGCTTCAGCAGTCATGGCCTGCTGGCATCACAGATTCTGCTGACCCATGAAGATCTTGCTGACCGCAAGCGTTATCTCAATGCCCGCTCGACACTGCGCACCCTGCTTGATCTGGGCGTCATCCCGGTGATCAACGAAAATGACACCGTTGCGATCGACGAGATTCGTTTTGGCGATAACGACACACTTGCCGCACTGGTCACCAACCTGATTGAAGCCGATGCGCTGATCATCCTCACTGATCAGCAGGGCCTCTACAGTGCCGATCCGCGCATAAACCCGGCAGCGACACTTGTGCCCGACGGCACCGCAGGCGACCCTTATCTGGAAACCATCGCAGGCTCCACCGGCAGCGCCATTGCCCGCGGCGGCATGCTGACAAAAATCCTCGCAGCAAAACGAGCCGCACGAAGCGGTGCGCATACCATCATTGCTTCAGGACGAGAACAGAACGTACTGCTGCGACTCGCAGATGGCGAACACGTTGGGACCCAATTGCTGGCCGGACAGGCTACCGTCGCCGCACGCAAACAATGGCTGGCTGATCACTTGCAGGTGCGCGGACGCGTTACGCTCGATGCAGGCGCCACCAAGGCATTGCTGATAGACGGCAAAAGTCTGCTGCCTGTCGGCGTGTGTGATGCCGCAGGAGACTTTGAGCGTGGCGAAGTTGTCAGCTGCCTCGACGAAACCGGACGCGAAATCGCACGGGGTCTGATCAATTACAGCTGCATTGAAACCTGCCGTATCCTGCGCACACCATCAAACCAGATCGAATCGAAGCTGGGTTATGTAGACGAACCCGAACTGATCCATCGCGACAATCTGGTTCTGCTCTGAGCAACCGTTTCAGTCACGTACCGGTGAACGGCGGGGACCTGCACGCAAGGCCTGGACTATCTGGGCTGCGGACTCCTCCATGATTTTCCCCCGGCACAGGTATTCCTTGTACAGGGTGACATGGTGCCCGGCGAATTCCTTGAACTCTACAAAGCGCCACTGCGGATTGCGGGCGCGCACCCAGGTTTTGTCGCTACGACCTATAGCGTAATATTTCTGTTCACGCGACTCGCAACGCATGCCTTCAAAAGACACATTGGTGGCGCCACCGGAAGTCTTGATGACCAGTGTATAGCGGACAACTCCATCACTGCCGGTAGAAACCGACAGGGCGTCTACGAAATAGCGGTGCGGGGTTTCAGCCCCCACATCCAGCGGAACCAGGTTTGCTTCCGCGGGATATGCAGGCAACTGGGCCTGCATTTCGGCCCATGGCGTTATTTCCCGGTCAAAAGTGTAGTCCCAGCCATCCCACTGCTTTTGGGCAAAGACCGAAGAACATAACAGCGAAATGACGGCGCCCGTGAAAAAACGAATCAGCATTGCTTGCATGGGAGTGATTCTAACCCTGCCCGGGTCCGGCCGCGACTGCGCGAATGGCAATCGCAGCCAATAACCCACGTTCAGGCCAGGTCTGACATCAGCGATGCCCGCATGGCATCTGCAACCCGGGGGACGGCTGCGGAGTAGTTCGGGTGATCCACGCCCATTGCAAGAACAGCACCGCCACGCAAGGCTGAAACCATGGGTGCGGTCAGCTCGAAGCGGAGAAAGTGTACCGAGGAAGTTTTCAGCTCGTTCTCCCGCTCGAGATCTTCGTCTGCTATTGCATGCACACGATCATGGCCCTCAACTTGCACCCAGACCTTGTCTTCGACACCGATCAGTTGCGCCAGCTTGCTGCGCCGTTCGCCTTCATCGGGATACTCGATCATCATCGTCGCTTTCCAATTGCTGCCATCGGGCACCAGCGGATTGTAGGCGCCGAGTTCGTCGCGAATGCCTTCCTCCTCGAATATCCGTTCCACCCGCAACATTTCCTGCACCTGGTAACGTATGGTCAGCTCATCCTCAAATATCAGCGTGACGTTCTCGCCCAGTTGCAGGGTGCGGTCCTTTTTGTGCGCAATGACTTTTGCACGGAATTCAGGGCGCGCCTTGGCGTAAACCTCCAGCGGCATCAGTGTCTCAGGGGAAATTTGCGGCATGGTCGTTCTCACAGTCCGTATGCAATGCGTATCAGGGTAATGGGATGCTGCTTCTCGGCACCACCGCCCGCCCCACCTTCGCCGATACCCTGCTGGATGTGGCGTCCGGCGATTGCGCAGTCCGAGCTGATGTAATCGGGCTGGGCATCCCCCATCAGACGGAACACTGGCCGGCCGATCTTCATCGATTGTTCGAAGAACTCGCTTTTCACGCCCCAGGTCCCGTCGTGACCAGCGCAGCGTTCAACCGTCGTGACCCTGGTCTCCGGCACCATTTCCAGCAGTTCACGCGTCTTCTGCCCCATGTTCTGCACGCGCAGATGGCAGGGGATGTGGTACGACACATTGCCCAGCGGCTGCTTGAATTCATTTTTCAGCAAGCCGTCCTTGTGGCGCAACACCAAGTATTCAAACGGATCAAACATCGCCGCAGCCACGGCTTTGACATCGGCGTCATCCGGGAACATCAGCGGCAACTCCTGCTTGAACATCAGTGTGCAGGACGGCACGGCACTGAGAATTGCGTAGCCTTCACGCGCCAGATTTGCCAGCACCGGAATATTGAGTTCCTTGTTGCGCTGCACAGCCTCCAGATCGCCCAGCTCCAGCTTCGGCATGCCGCAGCAGGCTTCCTTCTCGACGACTAGGGAAGGGACTTCGTTGTGCGCGAGGATTTTCAGCAAGTCGTGGCCAATGCCCGGCTCGTTGTAATTCACGTAACAGGTCGCAAAGATCGCGACCTTGCCCGGCGTTTGCTGGCCATCTTTGACCGGAAATGATGCATCCGCTTTGGCATTCGAGCGGAATTTTGCGCTGTCGTATTCGGGGAGGACGCGATCTTTGTGGATGCCGAGTACGCTGTCCATGACCTTGCGCACCGGCGCGGCCTTGTTCGCGGCATTGACCATCTGCACAACAACCGGAATCGAGGCGAGTTTGCCCAGCGCGTCCGTGCTCGACAGCAGCTTGTCACGGAAACTCGCACCGCCCTTGCGGAATTTCACCGCCTTTGCGCGCAGCATCAAGTGAGGGAAATCCAGATTCCATTCGTGCGGCGGCACATAAGGACACTTGGTCATGTAGCACATGTCGCAGAGGTAGCAACGATCAATGACTTCCCAGTAATCCTTCTTGGGTATGCCATCGACTTCCAGCGTCGGACTTTCATCGACCAGATCAAACAGCTTGGGAAACGCCGTGCACAGGTTCACACAACGACGGCAACCATGACAGATGTCGAATACGCGTTCGAGTTCCTTGTCGAGTTTTTCCTCGTTGTAGAAATCCTCGGATTTCCAGTCCAAGGGGTGCCGGGTCGGGGCCTCGAGACTACCTTCGCGTGCGGTCATGGTCGAATATGTCGCTCAATGGGTTGGGCTGAAAAGAAAGAGGCGCAGATGCGCCCCTTTCTCCGATTGATCCTGGATACGGATCAGTCGGCCAAGGCGTCCAGGGCTTTCTGGAAGCGGTTGGCGTGGGAACGTTCGGCTTTTGCCAGCGTCTCGAACCAGTCGGCGATTTCACCGAAACCTTCGTCGCGCGCGGTTTTGGCCATGCCCGGGTACATGTCGGTGTACTCGTGGGTCTCGCCGGCAATCGCGGCCTTCAGGTTGTCGCGGGTACGGCCGATCGGCAGATCGGTAGCGGGGTCACCACAGGCTTCCATGTATTCAAGATGACCGTGCGCGTGACCGGTTTCACCTTCAGCGGTAGAACGGAACACCGCTGCGACATCGTTCTGGCCTTCCACATCTGCTTTGGCTGCGAAATAGAGATAACGGCGGTTGGCCTGCGATTCACCGGCAAATGCCGCCTTCAGATTGCCATGGGTCTTTGAATTCTTGAGCTGCATAAAAACTCCTTTAAAAACAATAGGTTACTTATAGCCTCACACGGTATCCCGCGCTCCGGAACAGCATACCTGCACAGATATTTAGACTAAATCTAATCTGTATTTGAAGTGTAAATCGAACCACTAAACAGAGTCAACAATAAAGCCGGAACCGGAACGAAAACTTCGTTCAGAAGGGTCAGTGACCGAGACTCGCCTCAATGTCCGCAAAAGTACGGGCGACTGCTTCAGTAGTAATCGCAATGCCCAATTGTCTTGCGATCTGCGTGGCCGAAAATACGCCGCGAACACGCTGCCGTCCCTTCGCATCCAGATCAACCACCAATGTGTGCTGACGTCCCGCCGCTTTCAGCGTGGCAACGACATGGCCGACGGTTGCCGCCTCGACATCACGAAGATCCATCGCCTCCAGCGCGTCCCGCGGCGTCATGATGTCGCGGACCTGCACCTCGCTGCGATGAACACCCTGCTGCACGGCGGTCTTGACGGGTTTTTCACCGAGTACGTCGTTGGCCGTGACAAGACCATGCACGCGTCGGTCGGCATCCACCACCAGCAACAGGCGCACACCACGCTGAATCATGCGACGGTGCGCTTCATCAACGGTATCCCCGGGGAGAATGATGACCGCGGTGACCTTGGTGAAATCAGTCATCACATCGAGCGCAGGACTGTCGATGCGTGCGCGTTCAAGAACAGCCTGGGTCGGCTGCGCATAACCGCTGTCGGCCTGCAGTGCAACGGGTTTTATTGCCGAATAGTCGCGAACCATTTCCGCCTCCGCCCTCGTCGAGAAACTTCGTTCGGAACCGTTGCCGTACCGGCCTTGCCGCGTGCCGGCTGCTGACGGCTGGACTCTACACGCCTACCAGGGGTGCACGCTGACGTTTGCGTTGATCCTGACGTTTGACCAGGAAGCGGGACAACTCGTTCAGCGCCTGCTCATAAACAGCACGTTTGAATTCAATGACATCCTGTGTCGGCGCCCAGTATTCGTGCCAGCGCCACGCGTCAAACTCGGGCTTCTCGGATGCACGCAGGCAGACATCGCAATCACGGCCCACAAGCCGCAGCAGAAACCAGATCTGCTTCTGCCCGCGGTAATTGCCGCGCCACTCCCGCCGCAACCAGCGTTCAGGCACTTCGTAACGCAGCCAGTCACGCGTGCGCCCCAGCACCTGAACATGCTCGGGTTTGAGCCCGACTTCTTCATGCAATTCGCGGTACATTGCCGCCTCAGGACGCTCACCGCCCTTGATACCACCCTGCGGAAACTGCCACGAATGCTCGCGTACCCGCTTACCCCAAAAAACCTCGTTTTTCCAATTGCACAAAACGATCCCGACGTTGGGGCGATAGCCATCTCTGTCGATCATGGTCATCCCCGAATGCGTTGAACATATGGAACTGATTTTTTCACAATTCCCCGGGTATTGAAAGCCCGGAAAAACGTGGTTTTTCAGGGGTTCAGCACCATACCGTCATGACAGTTCATTGTGTGCAGTCCGGCAACGAACTGCGGAAACTCCAGCCCGTAGCGGGCCTCCAGATCCACGGCGCGCAAACGCAAGTCCTCCCAATGTTGCGGACCCGGCGCATCGCGAAAGCCGAAGGCAATTACATTGCCCAGCTTTCGCGCAGGAAGGCACAAGGTTCCGCCCGGGAAAGCCTCCTCGATCCGTTTCAGGACATCGTTGAATTCCCTGTCACCCCCCCACAGGTTCACCACCAGCATGCCGCCGGGCGCCAGCCGGGCCCGGCAATCGGAGTAAAACGCCCTGGTCGCCAGCGCTTCCACATGGGACTCGGCATCATAACCGTCAACCATGATGACATCCGCGCGCACGTCCTCACGTGAAATGTATTCCGCACCATCACCGACGATGATTTCAAAACGGGGATCGTTTTCCGGGACCAGAAAACACTGCCTGGCAATCGCCACGACATGGGGATCGATTTCCAATACCCGCACCTGCACTTCCGGCATGTGGTGACGCACAAACTTCGCCACTGATCCGCCACCCAGGCCAATCATCAGCACATGCTTAGGCGAGGGGTGGAACAGCATAAATGCCATCATCGACCGGGTATACGACAATTCAAGGTCGTTGGGACGTGAAATACGCATCGAACTCTGTACGGTATCGCTCCCGATATGCAGGGAACGCACACCGTATTTCTCGCTGACATAAACAGTCTTGGCGTCCTCTGCGGGCTTGCGCAGACGCCATTTCGGGACAAATCGCATCGTGTTTCCGGGGGAAGGTTGCTCTAGTGTCCTGTAGAATAAGGCCTTTTCCCGATCTGGAACAGGCATGCGCGTCACGCAATTTCTAATCTCCACGCTGAAGGAAGCCCCTTCCGAAGCCGAAGTCGTCAGCCACAAGCTCATGTTGCGCGCCGGCCTGATCAAACGCCTGACCAGCGGCGTGTACACCTGGATGCCGCTGGGCCTGCGCGTGCTGCGCAAAGTCGAGAACATCATCCGCGAGGAAATGAACCGCGGTGGCGCCATTGAGCTGCTGATGCCGGCAGTTCAGCCCGCCGAACTGTGGCAGGAGTCGACGCGCTGGGAACAGTACGGCCCCGAATTGCTGCGCCTGAAGGATCGCCACCAGCGCGATTTCTGCTTTGGTCCCACACATGAGGAAGTAGTCTGCGATGTCGCCCGCCGCGAAATCAAAAGCTACCGGCAGTTGCCGCTGAACCTGTACCAGATCCAGACCAAGTTCCGCGACGAAATCCGCCCGCGTTTCGGTGTGATGCGCGGTCGCGAATTCCTGATGAAGGACGCTTACTCCTTCCATGTGAGCTACGACGATCTGGTACGCGAATATCGCAACATGCACGACACCTACAGCCGCATTTTTACGCGATTGGGCTTGAAGTTCCGTGCAGTGGCAGCGGACACCGGCTCCATCGGCGGCACAGGCTCCCATGAATTCCATGTGCTCGCCGATTCGGGTGAAGACGCCATCGCCTACTGCCCGCAATCGGATTACGCAGCCAATGTCGAACTGGCCGAGGCAGTGGCCCCTGCAGTACCACGCCCCTCCCCTGCACAGAGCGTGCAGAAAGTGCATACGCCCGGCATCAAGACCATTCCCGACCTGAGCGCATTTCTGAAATTACCCGCGGAGCGCACTGTAAAAGCCGTGGTAGTCGACGGCGTCGATGGCAAACCGTTGCTGCTGCTGGTACGAGGCGATCACGAGCTGAACATGATCAAGGCTGGCAAACTTGAACAAGTTCAGCAGCCAATCGCGTTTTCTTCGGCGGAAGCCATCCGCTCCGCCTTCAACGCCGATCCCGGCTCGCTGGGTCCGGTCGGATTCAACGGCACCGTCATTGCCGACCGTGCCGTCGGCGCCATGGCCGATTTCGTTGTTGGTGCCAATGTTAACGATCATCACCTGACCGGCGTCAACATCGGCCGCGACTTTGCCGAACCCCTGTTCGCCGACATCCGCAACGTGGTGGCCGGCGATGCTTCACCCGACGGCAAAGGCGCGCTGGAGATTTGCCGAGGCATTGAAGTCGGCCACATCTTCCAACTGCGCTCCAAGTATGCGAAAGCGATGAATCTTGCCTTCCTCGACGAAGCGGGCAAATCGCAGATCATGGAAATGGGCTGCTACGGCATCGGTGTGACACGCATTGTCGCTGCAGCAATCGAACAGAACTACGATGAACGCGGCATCATTTTCCCCAAGGCGATCGCACCGTTCGATGTCGTCATCGTACCCATCGGCTACGGCAAGAGTCCGCAGGTCAAGGAAGCAGCCGATCGCCTGCACGACGCGCTGGCTGCAGCCGGCATCGACGTGCTGCTCGACAACCGCGACGGGCGTCCGGGTTCGATGTTTGCCGACATGGAACTGATCGGCATTCCGCATCGCGTCGTCATCGGCGACCGCGGGCTCAAGGACGGCCAGATCGAATACAAAGGTCGCCGTGATGCCGAGGCGCGCACCCTGCCGTTGACCGAAGCAGAAACATCATTAAAATCAATGATATGTGGAGATCCAGTACAGCACTGAGCGCGGCACTGAGTGGCCTGCTTTTACTGGCACCGCTCACCGTTCACAGCGGCGCGCAGAAATACGAACCACTGTCAGCCAGCGTACAGGCCAACCTGCACCGGGCGATTGCCGATCAGGCCGCACCGGTTGTGGCCTTTGAAGACGAGCAGGAAGCACGCGCCTGGCTGGCGGCAATGTCATCACGGCTGGCCAAAAAAATGCCGGACCGTATCGCGCGCGAGGAATTCCTGCTGACCGTGCATTACGAAGCACGACGCGCCGGCCTTGATCCGCAGCTGGTACTTGGCCTGATTCAAGTTGAAAGCGCGTTCCGCAAGTATGCCGTGTCCAGTGCCGGTGCGCGCGGCTTCATGCAGGTGATGCCGTTCTGGGCCAAACTGATCGGCACCACCGAACATAACCTGTTCCACCTGCGCACCAACCTGCGTTATGGCTGCACAATTCTGCGACACTATGTTGATATCGAAGGCGGCAACCTGTTCCGCGCCTTGGGCCGCTACAACGGCAGCCTGGGTAAAGCGGAATATCCGGACATGGTGCTGCGGGCATGGCACGGCAACTGGCGCTACACACCGCCGGCCGTAATACGCACGACACAGTAAACCGCCCCGAGACGCATTATCTTTGCGAATCCAATGACCGAGATCCTTGTGCTGTATTACAGCCACCACGGTGCAACCCGCGAGATGGCGCAATTGATTGCACGCGGCATCCAGCAGGCGGGGGCAACGGCGCGCCTGCGTACAGTACCGAAGGTCTCCACGGTCACCGAGGCAACCGCACCATTGATCCCCGATGACGGCGCTCCTTACGCGCAACTCAGCGATCTTGAAGAATGTGCCGGCCTTGCATTGGGATCTCCGACACGTTTCGGTAACATGGCCGCACCGATGAAATATTTCTGGGATGGTACCGCGAGCCTTTGGCTCAAAGGATCACTCGCAGGAAAGCCTGCCGCCGTTTTTACTTCAACGGCAAGCCTGCATGGAGGGCAGGAAACAACACTGATTTCGATGATGTTGCCGCTGATGCACCACGGCATGTTGATCGTCGGACTGCCCTACTCCGCACCCGAACTGTTGACCACAACCACCGGCGGCACGCCCTACGGGCCAAGCCATCATGCCGGCGCCGCCAGTGATCTTCCGGTATCGGAACACGAACGCAAATTGTGCTTGACGCTGGGCAAGCGCCTCGCTGAAACCGCATTACAGCTCGCGAAGTAATTCCGGCATGCGCAACACACATCTCATCACCGCAATCACACTCTGCATGCTGATGCTTCTGTGCGTGGCATGGGAACTGTGGCTGGCGCCGCTGCGCCCCGGCGGATCCTGGCTCGCGCTGAAAGTGCTGCCGCTGTTATGGATCAGCCCCGGCATCCTGCGTGGCCGCCTCTACACCTTTCGAGCATCAACCATGCTGATTCTCGCCTACTTTGCAGAGGGCGTGGTACGGGCCTATTCCGACACGGGACTAAGCGCAACGCTGGCGCTGGTTGAAGTTGTGCTGTCGATGGTGTTTTTCGCCGGTGCCATTGGCCACGTCCGTACCTGCCGCGCAATCAAATCCGCAGCAGGCGTAACACCAGCATAAGGGCCAGCGACAGGACAATACTGGTCGCGACCGGAAAATAAAAACGCCGGCCATTGCGCTGGACACTGACATCACCCGGCATCCGCCCCAAACCCAACCGTGCCAGCCATGGCCCGGCAAGTCCCAAAACAATAATCACCACCGCCAGGGTGAGCAGCCACTTCAACAAGACAGCCACCCTGCCCCTTGGGATTGTTGTATTTTCAAAGCTGAGGGTTTAACCGCTCGGCCTTGGCGCACAGTTTGTTTACCGCGTTGATATAGGCTTTGGCGGATGCCACGACAATATCGGTATCAGCGCCCTGGCCATTGACGACCCGACCATCCTTGGACAGTCGCACGGTAACCTCCCCTTGGGCATCGGTACCCGTAGTGATGGCGTTCACCGAATACAGCAACAACTCGGCATTACTCGACACCAGCGCCTCGACCGCCTTGAATGCAGCATCGACAGGACCGCTGCCCTGGGCTTCGGAAGCACGTTCCTTTCCCTCGTCGGACATCACAATCCGCGCATACGGCTGTTCTCCGGTTTCTGAATGCGCGGTCAGCGAAACCAGGTTGTAGCGCTCGTTCTCGATATGCTCAAGATTCTCTTCGCTGATCAGCGCATGGAGATCCTCGTCAAAAATCTCGCGCTTCTTGTCGGCAAGTTCCTTGAAGCGCTTGAATGCGGCGTTAAGCGCTTCTTCCGAGTCGAGTTCAACTCCAATCTCCTGAAGACGCGTTTTGAACGCATTGCGCCCCGAAAGCTTGCCCAAAGTCAGCCGGTTGGTGGTCCAGCCCACCGATTCGGCGCTCATGATCTCGTAGGTTTCACGATGCTTGAGCACGCCATCCTGATGAATGCCTGATTCATGCGCAAACGCATTGGCCCCGACAATCGCCTTGTTCGGTTGCACCGGGTATCCGGTGATGCCGGAAACCAGCTTGGATGCCGGCACGATCTGCGTCGCATCGATATTGGTGTCGCATGTAAAGACATCCTGGCGCGTACGCACCGCCATCACGATTTCCTCAAGGGCGGCATTACCTGCACGTTCGCCAAGACCGTTGATGGTGCACTCGACCTGTCGGGCGCCGTTCTGCACAGCCGACAGGGAGTTTGCAACCGCCAGTCCAAGGTCGTTGTGGCAATGCACTGACCAGATGGCCTGATCGGCATTTGGGATGCGTTCACGCAGATTTCTGATCAATCGGCCGAACTGGTCGGGCAGCGTATAACCCACGGTGTCCGGCACATTGATCGTCCTGGCACCAGCCTTGATCACCTGCTCAAGAATGCGGCACAAAAAATCGAGATCCGAGCGACCGGCATCTTCCGGAGAAAACTCGACATTGTCGGTGTAATCCCGCGCCCATTTGATCGCACGAACAGCCTGGTCGATGACTTGCGACGGCTCCATGCGCAGCTTTTTCTCCATGTGAATCGGAGAAGTGGCAATAAAAGTGTGGATGCGCGGCTGCGCAGCGACACGGACCGCCTCACCACAGCGGCGGATGTCCTTTTCGTTGGCTCGGGCCAGCCCGCAGATTGTGCTCTCCTTGATGGCGCGAGCCACCGCCTGGACCGACTCGAAATCTCCATCACTAGCAGCCGGAAACCCTGCCTCGATGACATCGACACGCATGCGCTCAAGCTGACGTGCAATGCGCAACTTGTCTTCCTTGGTCATCGATGCGCCAGGACTCTGTTCGCCGTCACGCATCGTCGTATCAAATATGATCAACTTTTCTTTGGCCATTATTCAAACCTCAGCATTCAGTCGGGATGCGGATAAGCATCCCTTAATCGGGGGTTCCGGCCATTTGATTCGGGCCGGACGGGGAACTGCAAATCGGAAGTAGGGGTGTGTTTAGCGCGCGCGGCCGCGCAGCAGCAGACCGGCCAGCGCGAGCGCGGCGACGGGGAACAACAATTGGGTCTGCATTAAACGACACATGGTTTATGAAATATATCGGCTTTCCGCAAGACCTGCAAGCCGGCTAACCGGCCGCAGGCGGTTCGGTAGGCGGCGGCCGCCGAAATTTGTCATGTACCCACAGGGCATAGCCCGAAAGGCCGTACACCATGAACAGCGCAAACAACATCTCAGGGAGTGTGCCCGCGAACGAAATCAGCAGTACGAATCCCAGCGCAATCGCCACAACCGCAGAAAAAGGTACGCTTTTGCGCAGGTTGATATCCTTGCCACTGTAAAACCGCAGATTGCTGACCATCGTCAGTCCGGCCACCAGCGTAAGGCCCCACGCCAGCCATTTCACATCAGCGCCCCTCACCTGATATTCGGACATGGCCAGAACCAATCCTGCCACCAAAGCTGCAGCGGCCGGGCTCGGCAAGCCCTGAAAAAACCTTTTATCTACCACATCGATATTCGTATTGAACCGGGCAAGCCGCAGTGCTGCGCAGGCGCAATACACAAACGCCGCAATCCAGCCCAGCTTGGTGGACAACCAGGGGCCAAGGAGTGGCACGGTTTTCATCGCCGCAAAGTCCTTTAACGCCCAGACATATACCACCAGCGCCGGCGCAACACCGAACGACACCATATCGGAAAGACTGTCGAGTTCAGCGCCAAAAGCGCTCTGCGTCCGGGTCAGTCGCGCTATACGACCGTCTAGGCCGTCCAGCACCAACGCCACGAATATGGCAATGGCAGCCAGCTCAAAACGGCCGCTGACCGCCTGCACTACGGCGTAAAAGCCCGCGAAGAGCGCAGCCAACGTAAACATGTTCGGCAGCCAATAGATGCCGCGCCGCGCAAAGCGGGACTTGATGAATAACTTGTGCTCTTTGAGTTCAGCCATGATCCAGATGTTAAACCATCAGCCGGCAATCCGTCAGACGGTTTGGACGACCGTCACTGAAGGGAGGCGAGAACGGTTTCCGTCGCGTAAACCTTGTCACCAACGACCGCACGCGGGACTGCCGTCGGCGGAAGATAAACATCGACGCGCGAACCAAAGCGGATGAAACCGAAACGGTCACCACGGGCAAAGTGCTGCCCTTCTTTTGCATAACAGAGAATACGTCGGGCAATCAGGCCAGCAACCTGAACGCAGGTCACATCAAGTCCATCAGAAGTGCGCAAACAGGTTACCGCACGCTCATTTTCGATTGATGCCTTTGACAACTCGGCATTGACGAATTTGCCCGGGAAATACAGCGTTTTGGTAACAATCCCATCGACCGGAACTCGGTTCGAATGCGCATTGAATACATTCATGAACACGCTGATCTTCAGTGCATCGCGCTCCAGATAAGGATCACGTGCCTTTTCCACAGAAACAATGCGGCCATCGGCCGGTGAAATCACCGCAAGCGGGTCTGCGGGAATGGCGCGTTGCGGATCGCGGAAAAACTGCACCATGAACAGCACGATCAGCCAGGGAAATGCGGCCGCGCCGAACCCGGAATAGGCATGAATACCAGCAGCAGCAGCCAGGGCGAGGGCGATAAATGGCCAGCCCTCGCGGGCGATGATCGGGTGGGGGTATTTTTTCATCAGCAGGCGGACGGAGCCGGTCTGCGGCATCCGTGATTACACGACCCGCCGCAAACCGTCCCCCACGCTGGCATCAGTTTTTCGACTGATCGACCAGACGGTTTTTCTTGATCCAGGGCATCATGTCGCGCAGCTTCGCGCCGACAGTCTCCACTTGGTGCGCCTGGCCGATGCGGCGCATCGCTTTCAGTGTCGGTGCGCCGGCCTTGTTCTCCAGGATGAATTCCCTGGCGAACTGCCCGGTCTGGATTTCGGTAAGGATCTTGCGCATTTCAGCGCGGGTCTCGTCAGTAACGATACGCGGGCCACGGGTGAAGTCGCCGTATTCGGCGGTATTCGACACCGAATACCGCATGTTGGCGATGCCGCCTTCGTAAATCAGGTCGACGATCAGCTTCACTTCATGCAGACATTCGAAGTAAGCCATTTCCGGGGCATAACCGGCTTCAACCAGCGTTTCAAAGCCGGCCTGAATCAGTGCTGACACACCGCCGCACAGCACGACCTGCTCGCCAAACAGATCGGTTTCGCATTCTTCACGGAATGACGTTTCAATTACGCCAGCACGCGCCGCGCCGATACCTGCGGCGTAGGACAGCGCGATGTCGCGCGCTTTTTTGCTGGGGTTCTGGTGAACGGCAATCAGCGCCGGCACACCGCCGCCCTGCGTGTAAGTGGAACGCACCAGATGACCGGGGCCCTTGGGGGCAATCATGATCACGTCGAGGTCAGCACGCGGCTCGACCTGACCGAAATGAATGTTGAAGCCATGGGCGAAAGCCAGCGTCGCACCCTTCTTGATATTGGGTTCGATCTCATTACGGTAAACGTCGGCATGATGTTCGTCCGGCAGCAGAATCATCACCAGATCAGCACCCTTGACGGCATCGGCGACTTCCTTGACCGCGATGCCGGCTTTTTTGGCCTTGTTCCAGGAGGCGCCGTCCTTGCGCAGTCCCACGGTGACTTTGGCGCCGGAATCCTTCAGATTGTTCGCGTGCGCGTGGCCCTGCGAGCCGTAGCCGATGATGGCGACCTGTTTGCGCTTGATCAGCGAAAGGTCTGCGTCTTTATCGTAATAGATCTTCATGTTTCCCTCTGTTTGGATCGTGGATGATAATGTCTTCACACCGGCACACGCGTTTCAGACGCGGCGCCGGGGATCGGTAAATCAAGCTTTCAGCACGCGGTCGCCACGCCCGATGCCGGATGCGCCTGTGCGCACGGTTTCAAGAATCGCTGTCGGGTCTATCGCTTTCAGGAAGGCATCAAGCTTCGAGCCGGGACCGGTAAGCTCGACCGTGTAGTCCTTGTCGGTAACATCAATGATGCGGCCGCGAAAAATATCCGCCATCCGCTTCATTTCCTCGCGGTCCTTCCCGACGGCGCGCAATTTCACCAGCATCAGTTCGCGCTCGATATGTTCGCCTTCGGACAGATCCACCACCTTGACCACATCAACCAGCTTGTTCAACTGCTTGTTGATCTGCTCAATGATTTCGTCCGATCCTGAAGTCACAATGGTCATGCGCGACAGCGTGGCGTCTTCGGTCGGCGCAACCGTCAGTGACTCGATGTTGTAGCCACGCGCCGAAAACAAACCCGCCACACGTGACAGCGCCCCCGCTTCGTTTTCCAGCAATACGGAAATGATGTGTCTCATGGCGTCAGACCAGAATCATTTCTGACAGCCCCTTGCCGCCGGGCACCATCGGAAACACGTTTTCAGTCTGGTCGGTGATGAAATCCATGAAAACCAGTTCCTTCTTGCGGGCAAATGCCTCTTTCAGCGCTGGCTCGACGTCCGCCGGCTTTTCAATGCGCATTCCGACATGTCCGTAGGACTCGGCAAGTTTGACGAAATCCGGAAGTGCATCCATGTAGGATTCCGAATAACGGTTACCGTGAAAAAACTCCTGCCACTGCCGCACCATGCCCATATAGCGGTTGTTCAGATTGATCATCTTGAGGGGCAGGCGGTACTGCTTGCAGGTTGACAGCTCCTGGATGCACATCTGGATGGAGGCCTCGCCAGTGACACACGCCACTGTCGCCTTGGGATGCGCCATCTGCACGCCCATGGCATATGGCAACCCGACACCCATCGTGCCCAGACCACCGGAATTGATCCAGCGCCGCGGCTTGTCGAATTTATAAAACTGCGCGGCCCACATCTGGTGCTGACCTACATCGGAAGTGATGAACGCATCACCCTTGGTCACCTTGTGCAGCATCTCAATCACAAATTGGGGCTTGATGATTTTGCTAGACCGGTCGTACTTGAGGCAATCGCGTCCGCGCCACTGTTCAATCTGCGACCACCAGGATTTGAGCGCTTCCTTGTCCGTGCTGGCACGTGCAGCTTCGATCTGGCGTATCAGTTCCTTGAGCACGTCGCGCACATTGCCGACAACCGGCACGTCGACCTTCACGCGCTTCGAAATCGAAGCGGGATCGATATCCACATGGATGATCTGTCGCGGCTCCTCAAAGAAATGCTTGGGGTTGCCGATCACGCGGTCGTCGAAACGCGCACCGACAGCAAGCAGCACATCACAGTGCTGCATGGCCATGTTGGCTTCATATGTTCCATGCATGCCCAGCATGCCCAAAAACTGTTTGTCGGACGATGGATAACCACCAAGGCCCATCAGCGTATTGGTGCAGGGGTAGCCCAGCAGACGCACCAGCTGCGCAAGCTCTGCCGATGCATTGCCGAGGATCACGCCACCGCCGGTGTAGATCATCGGCCTTTTTGCTTCGAGCAACAGCTTGACCGCCTTCTTGATCTGGCCCGCATGCCCCTTAACCACAGGGTTGTACGAACGCATGGCGATCGACTTCGGATATTCAAACTCCGTTTTCGCCGCCGTAAGATCTTTCGGGATATCGACCACCACAGGACCAGGCCTGCCGGTCGAGGCAATGTAGAACGCCTTCTTGATCGTCAGCGCCAAATCCTTGATGTCCTTGACCAGGAAGTTGTGTTTCACACAGGGACGCGTGATGCCGACCGTGTCGCATTCCTGGAACGCATCTTCGCCGATGGCATACGTTGGCACCTGCCCCGTAAGAATGACCATCGGTATCGAATCCATGTATGCCGTGGCAATTCCGGTGATCGCGTTGGTCACACCGGGACCGGACGTCACCAGGGCAACGCCAACCTTTTCGGTGGACCGCGCATACGCATCCGCCGCATGGACCGCAGCCTGCTCATGCCTTACCAGCACGTGCTTCACTTTGTCCTGCTTGAACAGTTCGTCGTACAGGAACAGCACTGCACCGCCCGGATATCCGAACACGTGCTCAATGCCTTCTTCCTGCAGACAACGCACCACGATCTCTGCACCCGACAATTGCATGATTTTTGACCCGCGCACGCTGGAAAGCTTCAAGCGGGTTTCTTGCGAGAAGGAAACCCGAAACATTACCGGCCCACGCTCTCATGGTCAAGCAAAATATCCCTTTAAACAGCAGGATAGATGCGTTCGCAGATACGATGCGGCGATAACTTGCCTCCGCCCGGTGTTTTGCTAAGATGCCGCGGATTAAAGGGCTTCTGAATGGCCCTGCAGCGCCACAAAGGCGCTGGAACATAAAAAAAGGCATCCAACTGGCCTCATACAAGGAGCTCGCGGATTTCCTGGCCGAAGTCGAGCGCAGAGCATTCAAGCAAGCCGTGTTTTCCCTGCGGGATGAACACCTTGCATTGGATATCGTCCAAGAGGCCATGCTCAAACTCTCGGAAAAATACGCGGGCCGTCCGGCAACCGAGTTCCCGATGCTTTTCCAGCGGATACTGCAGAATGCCATTCGCGATTTCTTCCGTCGCCAAAAGGTCCGTTCAGCCTGGGTTACCCCTTTGGGCTCCCTCTTCGGGTCAGATGCGGACGAAGATTCCGATCCACTGGACGCTATGGAGATCGAAAATAACTCCAAAGTCGCCTCGCGCCCGGCCGAACAACTGGAGCAAAAGCAAGTCCTTGATATCATTGAAAAAGCCATAGAAACCCTGCCGCTGCGTCAACGTCAGGCCTTCATACTGCGTTACTGGGAGGAACTAGATGTTGCCGAAGCCGCAAAGGCCATGGGATGCTCGGAGGGTAGCGTGAAAACGCATTGCTCCCGGGCTACGCATGCTTTGTCGATATTGCTTAAAAAACAGGGAATTGAGTTATGAACGTCCAAGAACGCGAGATTGCGCAGCGAATCGTTCGCGAACTTGATCGCAGTGCGCTAGGTATCGACAAGGATACTGCAGCGCGCCTTCTTGCTGCCCGTGAACAGGCGCTCGCACAGTACCAGCAAACATCCGACGTCGGGATGGCTGGGGCGGGAACCATTGTTTCCCACTGGTTTGAACGCCCGGCATCCGGAGCCCGGTATGCCTTGTCGTTGGCCGTTCTGATTCTGGGCTTGGCCGGGATCGTTTTTTGGCAAAGCAGCAACGGGTCGGGTAGTGAACTCGCCGACATCGATGCGCGCCTGCTGACAGACGATTTGCCGATCGACGCCTATCTCGACAAGGGCTTCGATTCATGGCTAAAACGGCAGTCGCGCTGATTCTCTGGCTATGCCTCGCGCTGCCCGTCATCGCTGCACAGCCGTCCAAGACAGCCTCTAAACCCATTCGCCCTGCATGGTCGGAACTTGCGCCCGCCCAGCAGCAGGTATTGGCGCCACTCGCCCCTGAATGGGATGAATTGGATTCCTCACAACGCAAGAAATGGGTCAGCATCGCCAATCGCTACCCGAAAATGAAAAAAGCCGAACAGGAACGCCTGCAACAGCGGATGAAGGAATGGGCTGCGCTGACTCCGGCACAACGCCAGGAAGCGCGCGAAAAATATCTGGACCTGAAAAAGCTGAACTCCTCACAGCGTCGGAACATGGCAAAGCAATGGACGGCGTATCGCAAGTCACTGGCTCAACCAGAGACACAGTTTGACCCACCGGTTGAGGAACCCATTACGCCCACCCCAGGACCGGCAGCCACCGTAGAGCGGCAGTGACTGGTTCACCCGAGACGGCCGGCTTCGGTCGACGCATGCTTTGCCTGATCTACGAGATACTGCTGCTCACGGCTGTCGTGCTGATGGCGAGTGGCATTGCGACCTGGATTGGGCGCGCAGCAGAATTGCCGGAGGCGCGGGGGCTGACACAATTCATCGTAACGGCGATATGTGCGGGATACTTTGCCATCCAGTGGTGCGGTCGGGGGCAAACGTTACCCATGAAAACCTGGCGCATCCGTTTACAAACCATATCGGGTCACTGTCTCACGCCAAGACAGGCACTGCTGCGCATGGCCCTGGCAACCATCGGTTATCTCGCGCTGGGCATGTCGATACTGTGGGCACTTCTGGACCAGGACAGGCAGTTTCTCCACGACCGGCTTTGCGGCACACGTCTCGTTACTGTTGCGGCAACAGATCCCACACACTGAACGTCAACGCCGCTCCTGCCACCACATCATCCCAACAGCAAGACTTAAAAACAGCAAAGTGGGTGCAACAGCGCTCGCAAATGGCGGCCAGTCATTCAACAATCCCAGGTGGCCAAGCAGTCGATTCAAAAAGTGGAACGCGAGGCCGATCATGATGCCGGCGAAAATCTTGGCGCCAACTCCGCCCTGTCTGCTCTGGAAATAGGCGAAGGGCAGCGCCAGAATCATCATTACGAGCACGGCAACGGGGTAAAGCAGTTTGGTCCACAGCGCAATTTCATAACGCAACGCCTTCTGCCGATTCTCCTTCAAGTGCTGGGAGTAGGAATACAGGCTCAATGCCGACATTTTTTCCGGTTTGACGAGCAGCACGTTGAGCAGCCCCGGCTCAAGAACCGACTCCCATCGCACGAAATCTCGAAAACTGACTCGCGTCGTTAGCTGATCAAAGCTGGTTTGCGCAACATTCGCCAGAAGCCATTGATTGCCGCCCTCATACTCAGCAGCCTCGGCCGTCCTCAGCACACGCAACCGGTAATCATTGTCAAACTCGTAAATGCGCAAGCCCTTCAGTCCCCCGGTCGGCGTCACCTCAAGTACATTGACAAACGAAGTGCCGTCCTTGATCCACAAGCCCGACCTGAACTCCTGCGCCACGATCCCTGATATGGCCTGGGATCGCAGACGCTGCGCAAACTGCTCAGCGGGCGGCGCCACGAATTCGCCGATCGTGAAAGTCAAAATACTGAATGCCGCACCAACCACGGCCAACGCGCCGACCATGCGCTGCAGCGAAACGCCCGAAGCGCGCATTACCGTGTATTCGGAACTCGCCACAAACTGTGCAAGCGTGAAAAGCGTACCGATCAACGCCGCAATCGGAAACAGCTCATACACATGATTCGGGGCAGACAACAGGACATGGAGCAGGATGTGGCGCAGCTGGTAACCACCGCGCCCGAGATCCTTCATCTGCTCAACCAGATCAAAAAAGGCGAACAACAACAGCAGGGAGAGAAAAACCAGTGCGGTCGAAACCGTGATCTCGCGTGCAACATATCGGCGTAAAGTTTTCACTTCAGCAACCGCCAGAACGAAAACACCGAAAGCCTGCGATAAAACATAAGCGTCAACAGCAGCAGCATCCCTATATGAACGCCCCACATTCCGGCAAAAACGTTGATGCGATCCTGCGCAATCGAAGCCTGCATGATCGACAGCAGATTGCTGTAAACCATGTAAACCAGTATGGCCAACACGATATTCATCGAACGACCGGCACGTGGATTGACGAACGACAGCGGAATCGCCAGAAGGCAGAGAATCAGTGCACTCGCCGGAAGGCCGATGCGCCATGACAGCTCGCCAAGATTGCGCGACGTCGGCTCGCTCAGCAGATCCAGTGTCGACATCGTTTTGGTCGTCGGCGCACGTGCGGCAGGATCGGCAGATTCTATGCGCATCGCATAACGTTCAAACTCGAAAATCTTGTAATCCGGGGCGCCAGGATCGCCCTCGTAACGACGACCATTCTGCAGAACCAGAAATCGATCGCCGTTTTCGGCGGTTTCCTGGAAACCGCTCTGTGCCACCATGACGCCAAGCTTGCCGTTCTGGGTGGAACTGACAAACACATTTGCAACAAGATTTGTTTTCCCGGAAACCTCTTCGACAAGGTACACGCGATCAGCTCGCCTGGACTCGTGAAACACCCCCGGCGTCACCTGCGCAACGTCATCACGACTGTCCATTTGCCGCCGAAACTCCTCGGCTTTTTCTACCGCCCAGGGAGACAGCAGCAGGGACAGCGCGGCAATCGTCAGCACCAGGGGCAGAGCAAAGGTCAGCACCGGCCTGACCCATTGCGTAAGTCCCTGCCCGCTGGAAAACCACACAACCATCTCGGAGTCACGATAACTCCTCGTCAATGTCATCAACACGGCGATAAACAGCGTTACCGACAGCAGGATTGGCAGATAACCGACCAGCGTGAAGCCCAGCAGCGCCACAACACCGGTGGATGTGATCTGACCGCCCGCGGCCTGACCAAGGAGACGCACCAGTTGCGTGGTGATCGATATGCCGAGCAAAACCAGAAAAGTCGCAATGGCCGAAGTGGCCAGTTCGCGGAGCAGTGAAGACCGGAAAATCATGCCGGCGTTTTGCTTTTTGAAAGGAACCCGCAGATAATCAATGAGCGATGCCGGAAACCGGCCATGCGCTGGGAGTCCCGCCGCATTTCAGCTCCGACCTGAAGATCGGCGCCCCAGCATCCGAATTCGCATCGCACGACCGCCAATCATATTTTTGACAAACACGAAATGCGCAGAGGAGTCGACGCGTGGAATTTAGCATAAAACCCCTGGTTCCGGGACAAAACGCCAGCGGCTGTACCGTTGCTGGCGTATATGCCGACGGAAAACTGAGTGAAGCTGCCGCGGCAATCGACAAAGCAGCGAAAGGTTATCTGCGGCGCGTTATTGAACGTGGCGACATGAAAGGTCTTATCGGCAGCACCTTGCTGCTCCACGATGTGCCGGGGATCGCCAGCACGCGCGTGTTACTGCTGGGGTTGGGCCCGAAAGCCGAATTCGCAGAAAAACAATTCCGCCGCTGCATCGGTACCGCTATTGAAGTGCTGGCAAAAACCGGGGCCACCGATGCCGAGCTGCATGTCACCGAGCTTTCAGTCGGGCGGCGGGACGTTGAATGGCGTGTCATGCAGACTGCACGCGCTGCGCGTGAAGCCACCTACCGCTTCGAACAGATGAAAAGCGCGCCTTCAAAAGATACTTCGGCGTTGCGCCGGCTTGTCCTGGCAGTCGCCAAAAGCGACGAGAAACGCGCAGCCCGCGGCCTGGCCCAGGGCCTGGCCCTGGCCCACGGCGTCAGCCTTGCACGTGATCTCGGCAATCTGCCTGGAAATATCTGCACGCCCGCCTACCTCGCTGAAGAGGCGCGAAAACTTGCGAAACATTACCGGATGAAGGTGCAGGTATTGGAACAGGCCGACATGGAAAAACTCGGCATGAATACCCTGCTCTCTGTCGCGGCCGGCAGCAGCCAGCCGCCGAAACTGATTGTTCTTGAGTATCGCGCCGGCGCCAAGAGCCAGAAACCTGTCGTTCTTGTCGGCAAAGGCGTGACCTTCGATACCGGCGGCATTTCGCTCAAACCCGCACCGGAAATGGACGAGATGAAATACGACATGAGCGGCGCCGGCAGCGTGCTGGGTACGCTCAAAGCGGTTGCCGAAATGAAACTGCCGGTCAATGTTGTAGGCATCATCCCTGCCACTGAAAACATGCCCGGCGGGCGTGCCACCAAACCCGGCGACATTGTCACCAGCATGTCAGGACAAACCGTTGAAATCCTCAATACCGACGCCGAGGGCCGCCTGATCCTCTGCGACGCGCTGACCTACGCCGAACGATTTGATCCGGCGGCAGTCATCGATATCGCAACACTGACCGGCGCCTGTGTCATCGCGCTGGGCCATGTCGTCAGCGGACTGTTCGCCAACGATGATCCTCTTGCCCGCGAAGTACTGGCTGCAGGTGAACACGCCGGTGACGGCGTCTGGCACCTGCCGCTGCATGACGAATACCAGGACCAGCTGCGCAGCAATTTTGCCGACTTTGCCAATATCGGCGGCCGACCAGCCGGCGCGGTGACTGCGGCCTGCTTCCTTTCGCGGTTTACGAAAAAATACAAATGGGTGCATCTGGACGTTGCCGGCACTGCATGGAAATCAGGCAAGGACAAAGGCTCCACCGGACGCCCGGTGCCGCTGCTGACACAATTCCTGGTCAACCGCACCGCAAAACGCTGACACTCCAAGGCCAATGACGCAGATCGACTTCTACACACAGGTTGAAGACAAACTGCAGACCGCATGCCGTCTGACCGCGAAAGCACGCAGCCGCGGGCTGCGTGTGACCCTGTTCTGTCCGGACCGGGACACCGCCTCCAGGCTGGACCGGATGTTGTGGAGCCTCCCCCCGACTGGTTTTATGCCGCACTGCAGGGCGGATGATCCTCTGTCCGCAGTGACGCCGGTATTGATCGACACTGCAGGCGACAATCCGCTCCATGACGAAGTGCTGATTAATCTGCACAGCGAATGGCCCGCATGTTTCAGCCGCTTCCAGCGCCTGGCCGAAATCGTCTGCGTCGATGACGCGGATCGCCGCGAGGCCCGCACCCGCTACAAGTTCTACCGGGACCGGGGTTACGAAATCAACACGCACGACCTCTCCGGCCGGCAAGCCGGATAATCCATCCGCTCAACATGTCCGATCCGAATACGCCAGACGACAGCACAAGCGATGTGCTCAGCCGCGCGGATGCGTTGCTGCAGCGACACCGCAAACCTGCAGCACCGGAAACTTCGCGGATCAAACCAGGCAGCGAGATACCTGTGCTGACCGATATCGTCATGGAAGGGGAAATCATTCCCCGACAGGAAGCTGTGCCGCAACAGACGCCTGCGCCACAGCCTGAGGGCGGCGAAATCGTTTCGCGGGTCCAGGCACAAAATATCGAACATGCCGTTTACCTCAAACTGAAACGCGGCCTTGATGACCAGATTGCGGGTGTCGTGCGTGACCGTTACCTGCCGGAGATTGGCGCAGCACTGGAGCAGGCCTTGTCCCGCGTTACCAGTGAATTGCAGTCCGGCATCGCTGAAATGGTGCGAACCTCGGTCGCCGAAACGCTTCAGGCACAACTCAAACAGATTCAGCTCCAGCCATTGGCGCCAGCGCCGGAAAACTTGCAACCCTCCGGTATAATCCCGCCCTCCTCAGCAGCGCCTCCCCCGGCACCAAAAATGGAACTCCCGAAAAGCTTCGAACCCGCAGCCATTGAGTCGCGCTGGTATCCCACGTGGGAAAAAAACGGTTACTTCAGGGCTGGCGCAGACCCTGAGAAAAAAGACGCTTACTGTATTCAACTGCCACCGCCGAATGTCACCGGCGTGCTGCACATGGGCCACGCGTTCAATCAGACCATCATGGACGGGCTGACGCGTTATCACCGGATGAATGGCAGCAACACGCTTTGGCAGCCGGGTACCGATCACGCCGGTATCGCCACCGAAATGGTGGTCACGCGCCAGCTCGAACAGCAGGGGCAGTCGCGCAATGCCATGGGGCGCGACGAATTCATCAAAAAAGTCTGGGAGTGGAAGGAGCAATCCGGCTCGACCATCACCCGCCAGATGCGACGTCTCGGCGCCTCCTGCGATTGGGAGCGTGAACGTTTCACGATGGACGAACCGCTGGCGAAACTCGTCACGCATACCTTCGTCAAACTCTACCGTGACGGTCTGATCTACCGCGGTGTACGCCTGTCGAACTGGGACCCTGTGCTGCACACCGTCATTTCCGACCTTGAGGTTCAGTCCGAGGAAGAAGACGGCAAGCTGTGGCAGATCCGTTATCCGCTCGCCGATGGCAGCGGTCACCTGACCGTCGCCACCACGCGGCCGGAAACCATGCTCGGCGATGCAGCCGTCGCCGTGCATCCGGAAGACGAGCGTTATCGCAGCCTGGTCGGCCGTCAGGTCATCCTGCCGCTGACCGGACGCACGATTCCGGTCATTGCCGACGAATACGTCGACAAGGCTTTCGGCACCGGCTGCGTGAAAATCACGCCGGCACACGATTTCAACGACTATCAGGTCGGCCAGCGTCACAATCTGCCGCAACTGAATATTTTCACGCTCGACGCTGCTGTCAACGACAGTGCGCCGGAAAAATACCGCGGGATGGACCGTTACGTCGCGCGTGATGCGATCATCGCCGACCTAAAGGCCCAGGGCCTGCTGGAATCGGAAAAACCACACCGCATGGTCGTGCCGCGCGGCGACCGCACCGGCGTGGTCATCGAGCCGATGCTCACCAGCCAGTGGTTCGTCAAGATGGAGCCCCTCGCGAAACTGGGACTTGATGCGGTTGCCACCGGCGAAGTCAAACTGTTCCCCGATCAGTGGATCAATACCTACAACCATTGGCTCAACAACATCCAGGACTGGTGCATCTCGCGTCAGCTGTGGTGGGGCCATCGCGTGCCGGCATGGCACGATGAAGCCGGCAACATCTACGTCGCGCATGACGAAGCCGAAGCAAAAACTCTTGCCGGCGGCAAAGCCCTGAAGCAGGACCCGGACGTGCTCGACACCTGGTTCTCTTCGCAGCTGTGGTGTTTCTCCACACTCGACTGGACACCGGGATGGCCTGCCAAATCCAATCCGGCCCTGGATCGCTACCTGCCGTCATCAGTCCTGGTCACCGGCTTCGACATCATCTTTTTCTGGGTCGCGCGCATGGTGATGATCACCAAGTACATGACCGGAAAGGTACCGTTCCGCCATGTCTACGTACACGGACTGGTGCGTGATGCCGAAGGCCAGAAAATGTCCAAGTCCAAAGGCAATACACTCGACCCGCTGGACCTGATCGGCGGCATCGACATCGAATCGCTGGTCGCCAAGCGCACTTCCGGCCTGATGAACCCGAAACAGGCCGAAGCCATCGCCAAACGCACACGCGCGGAATTCCCTGAAGGCATTCCGGCCTACGGCACCGACGCCGTACGCTTCACGTTCGCGAGTCTGGCCAGCCTCGGCCGCGACATCAAGTTCGACCAGAAACGCTGTGAGGGTTACCGCAACTTCTGCAACAAGCTGTGGAATGCCACGCGCTTCGTGCTGATGAATTGCGACGGCAAGGACACCGGACTGGACGTCGCCGCGCCGGTCGAACTCTCGGTCGCCGACCGCTGGCTGATCAGCCGCCTGCAGCGCGCTGAGGCCGAAGCACAGCAGGCCTATACCGATTACCGCTTCGACAATCTTGCCCGCACCATCTATGAACTGGTGTGGGACGAGTACTGCGACTGGTATCTGGAACTGGCCAAGGTGCAACTGGCCAACGGCAGCGAGGAACAATGCCGCGGCACCCGGCGCACGCTGGTGCGGGTGCTCGAAACCATATTGCGCCTCGCCCATCCGGTGATCCCTTTCATCACCGAAGAACTCTGGCAAACCGTTGCGCCGCTGGCCGGCAAAAGCGGCGACAGCATCATGCTGCAGAAATACCCGCAGGCCGAACCGGCAAAAATCGATGTTGCCGCCGAACATGACATTGATTTGCTGAAACAACTGGTTTCGGCCTGCCGTACGCTGCGCGGCGAAATGAATATCGCACCGTCGCAGAAGCTGCCGCTGCTGGCCCAGGGTGATGCCGCCCAGTTGCGCGCCTGTGCGCCGTACCTGATGTCGCTGGCAAGGTTGTCCGAAGTGCTGGTCGTCAATGAACTGCCCGCGGAAGATGCGCCGGTATCCATCGTCGGCGATTTCAAGCTGATGCTCAAAGTGGAAATCAACGTGGCTGCCGAGCGCGAGCGTCTGGCCAAGGAAATTGCCCGGCTGGATGGGGAAACCACCAAGGCGCGCGCCAAACTCGCGAACGAAAGTTTTGTCGCCAAGGCGCCGCCACTGGTTGTGGCCCAGGAACAGGAACGCCTCGCACGCTTCTCGGCTACTCTGGAACAGATGCGCGCGCAGCTCGCCAAGCTCGGCGGCTGATCGCGCGCAGACTGCGCGCAGCACCATGGACTTCAAACATACGCTGCGCGCACTGCGTCACCGCAACTACCGGCTGTTTTTTTTCGGCCAGACCCTGTCGATCATCGGCAACTGGGTACAGCAAATTGCGATGGCCTGGCTGGTCTACCGGTTGACTGAATCCGCATGGCTGCTCGGGGTAACCGGATTTGCCGGGCAAATTGCGATACTGGTCCTGGCGCCATTCGGCGGCCTCTGGGCGGACCGTTTCAATCGCCATCGACTGCTGCTGATCACCCAGGCGCTTTCAGCCATTCCGCCGCTGGTACTCGCGGTGCTCAGCTACACCGAAATGATTGCAGTCTGGCATGTCGTGGTGATGGCTTTGCTCGCCGGTATCGTCAATGCCGTCGACACACCGATCCGTCTGACCTTCACCACCGGACTGGTCTCGCGGGATGATCTGCCCAGCGCCATCGCCATGAATGCGCTGATGCAAAGCATCGGTCGCATGATCGGACCCACCGTGGCTGGCGTACTGCTGGCCGTATCGACCGAGGCATTCTGTTTTGTCGTCAATACACTGAGCAAAGTCATCATTGTCAGCACCGTCATCATGATGACAGTGGCACCGCAAACGATCGCTAAGGCCACCAACTCGCCCTGGCAACAGTTGCGTGACGGCGCGCTCTACGCCTGGGAACTCGTTCCGGTTCGCTGGTTGCTGCCCATAGTGGCGACCATCAGCTTCATGGTCACGCCCTACCAGACATTGATGCCGATCTTTGCCGCCGAAGTCTTCAAGGGCGACGCCACGCTGCTCGGCTTCCTGATGGCCGCTGCAGGCAGCGGCGGTGTGATCGGCATGCTGGCGCTCGCGTCGCGCCGCGATGTGCGCGGCCTGACGCGCTGGGTGCTGTTTGCATCGCTGGCCGCGGGGATCAGCGTGATCGTGTTTGCGCTGTCATCCTGGCTGCCGCTGTCGCTGCTGGCGATTGCTTTTACCGGATTCGGCATTGTCGTCAATGGCATGTCGGTCAGCACGATGATCCAGACCATTGTCGATGACCGCATGCGCGGCCGCGTGATGGGCATCTTCTCGATGGCCTTCCTCGGCATGTTTCCGCTGGGCAGTCTGGCGGGCGGTGCGCTGGCTGCGGCCATCGGCGCACCGGCCACACTGGCAATCGGCGGTTGCTTCTGCACCGCAGCGGCACTGGTGCTCTGGCGACGCATGCCGGCGCTGCGCGCCCATCTGCGGACGATCTACGAGAAACTTGAAATAGATAATAAAATCAATTAGTTAAATAAATCCATGGATCCGCTTTCGCTGGCATTGATTACCGGATTGGGCTGGACCAGCGGCATACGGTTTTACGTGGTGCTGTTTCTGCTGGGCATCCTGCATCGCAGCGGATTACACACACTTCCAGCCAGTCTCGAGATGCTGGCGCATCCATGGGTCATCGCGGTATCCGGACTGCTCTGCGTCACCGAGTTCCTCGCGGACAAGATTCCGGGCGTGGATTCCCTGTGGGATGCCGTGCATACCTTCATCCGCATTCCCGGAGGCGCACTGCTGGCCACCGCTGCTGTCATCGACAGTGATCCCGGGCTTGCGCTGGCAGCAGGTCTGCTCGGCGGCACCATTGCAGCGGGCGCGCATTTCACCAAGGCCGGCAGTCGCGCGCTGATCAATCTTTCTCCGGAGCCGTTCAGCAACTGGGCCGCATCCTGACCGAAGATGTCGCGGTCATCGCGGCACTGTGGACGCTGCTCAAATATCCGCTGGTATTTCTCGTTTTGCTGGCACTTTTTGTGCTGATTGCCGCATGGCTGTTGCCCAGAATCTGGCGCGGTCTGCGGCAATTGGTCTCCGCTTTCAGGCGAAACCCGGCACGTCCCTGAACAACAGCCTGCTTCTGCTATTGGTGCCGTCTGCTCAGTACAGCCGCGGCTCAAACGGCAGCCGGCGGCCCACCAGTGTTTCCAGCATCTGCAGTTCGAGATCAGTGTGATTCACGACCGGAGCCGCCTCCAGCATTCGTGGCATGCCCTTGCCGTAGATGTAACGCGGCTGGTCATGCTGCTTGGTGCGCACCGTTTCAGCAGCCTGAGGTTCATCAACGGGCGTCAGCACCGCCTCGCCGTAGCAAGTACAGGCGTATGTACGTTTCGCCTCCGACTCGATATAGATGCCGGTGCCGCGAATACCGATGGTTGCCGTTCCGGTGCGAATTTCGCGTCGGCGTCCGGATTCAAATACCGACAGCAAGGCACCGGTCACAAGCCGCAGCACGGTAACAGCCCCCTGCGCGGCGGCCGACCCAAACTCGACACGACTGTCGGCACGGACCAGAAACGCGTCCTTTTCAACCACTACGACCAGTTCCGCCCCCTTGCCGGTTACAACAACGTCACCCGGTCCGACCCGCTGTCCGCGTTCCGCAGGTTTACCGTTGATACGCACATCACCTTTGATCCGGGCGATGCCCGGTGGCAGGGTGCCTGCCGCCAATGCGGCGCGCAGCTTGAACATGCCGGCGGCGACCATTGCAGTTGCCGCGGCCCCACGCAACCAGGCTCGGCGCCCCGTCTTCATTCCGGCTTGCTTCATTGATGGCTTCCCTGTTCAGACGCTTCATGCACGGATGGTTTTCCGTGCTGCCGCGAATCATTTTTTCTTCATGAAAAACGTAAATTCTTTCTCGACCGTCTCCGAAGACAACAAGTCATTGCCGGTCTGTCTCGCAAAGGCCTGAAAATCCTTCACCGACCCCGGATCAGTGGCCATGATCTTCAGCACCTGACCGGAAGTCATATCCGTCAATGCCTTTTTGGTGCGCAGAATCGGCAACGGGCAATTCAGGCCGCGTGCGTCGAGTTCCTTGTCGAACTGCATGTTTGAACCTCGCTTTTCTGGAAATGGTCTAGCTGCAAATTTCAATATACGGTCTGCGCCCTCGCGTCTCAAGACAAGACCATATTGACGCCGGCAGCCAGTGAACCGTGCTGACGGATTATATAGGCGCTGGCGGTAGAGACTAGAACACGCTGACGTTGCTGTCCGCCAGCAGCCTGGAAAGGCGCAGATTGGCCGCAGATAGCCTGTCCACCAACAACTCAAGAAAGGCGCCATTAAAATGATGGCGACACAGTTCCGAGGCTCGCGGCAGGGTTTCCGCGCGGATTTCGATCACAACCACATCGGAGGTCGCCACAACGCTGGCGGAGCGCTGGAACTTGTGTTTGCCCAGATAGGCCATTTCCCCAAAACACTCGCCGGCCTTCAATACCGTGAGCAGCCTGTCCTGCTTGCGCACTTCGACATGGCCATCGGCAAGAATGAAAAAGGAAGACCCGATGTCCCCTTCCTGGATCAGCACCGACGACGCCGGCAGACGTTGCCATTTCGCAAGCCGCAGCACTTCCCAAAGTTCCACATCACTGAATTCGCGAAAGAATTCGAGACGGCGCAAGGTATCGAACTTTTCCGCCTCAGGCATGCTGTCCGGCGCTTTCGAACGTGAACCGCCCAGAGCCTCCACCAGATCGCCCGCAAGCTCACCCCAGGTTTGATAACGCTCCAGAGTCCCTTTGCTGAGCATGCGCAGCACGATAGCATCAATGCGCGTCGACAGTTCAGCCCGAAGCCGGCTGGGGGGCGGCGGCTCCACATTGATGATTTGATAAATGATGCTGTAATTGTTGGTACCGATAAAAGGCAAGCGTCCGGTCAGCATCTGGTAAAAGACCACACCCAGCGAAAATATATCCGTCTGGTAGGTCAGCGATTGTTCGCGCACCTGTTCGGGCGACATGTATGCCGGGGATCCGATGCCGGTGATCTGCGTGGTATCGCTGGATGCGTTCAACGCCGCCCCAAAATCCGAGATCTTGATGTCCGCTTCTCCGGACAGAAGGATATTCGCGGGTTTGATGTCGCGATGGATTACGCCTTCCCGGGCGGCGTAATCCAGTGCCCTGGCGCACTTGTAGATGATCTCAAGCACCCGTGGCAGCGGCAACAGATGTTCAACCTGCGTATATCGCTCAAGGGTGGATCCATCCACATACTCCATGACGATATAACTTGCCGACTCTTCTGCGACGGCATCGTAAATGGCAACGATGTGGGGGTGCGCGAGTTTCCCGGCGAGTGACGCCTCGGTGACGAAAAGTTTACGATAACGCCTGCCCTGTTCGTCATCACCGAGGACTTCGGGGTAGACCACCTTTAATGCGACTTCCCTGTCCTGAAAAGGATCGTAAGCCTTGTAAACCACGCTGGTCGCGCCACGACCGAGCTCGCCGATGATTTCATATTTGCCGATACGGCGCGCCGCCTCAAGGGCCGGCCCCGTTGCCTGTCCGGATTCGCGAGAATCACTCATAGGCAAAAAATACCATCAAACGGGTGCGGTTGCTCCGTCCTCAGGGCTTGCGCTCCTGCTCAGCCACCACACGACGCAATTCACGCAGGCGCGCCTCGACCGCTGACAGCTGGTAAAAATCGCCCTGTCCGCTCTTCAAGGCCAGTTGAAACTGCTCCATCGCCGCACCCAGCTGGCCTGACTTTGCAAGCGCCTCGCCCTGGGCGCGATGCTGCAACAGGCGATTCCCCTGGGCTGCATACGCCTGCGCCTGCAACTGATAAAGACGTGCCTCCTCCGGCTGAATCTGCAGGCGCGCATCGATGAGCTGCAACGCTTCCGCCGGTTGGCTGAGGCGCAGCAACTGCTCAACGTGGCCATAAAACAATGCCCGCTGGTTGGGATAGGTTTTCCGTGCGCTCTGGTAGCAGGCCAAGGCCTGGGACGCGTCACCCGCAGCATCGGGAATCCGGCAAGCCAGGCTCTCGATGATCGGACTTGCCGTTTTGCGCAATGGCGCAAGCTCGCGTCTGGCGCGGTCAAATTCGCGCGCGCGTATCAGGCTTGCAACGAGACCGTAACGGGTGGCCGTCTCGGAAAGAAATTTACGCTCGCCGAGGCTGGACTCGAAAAATGCGACAGCCTCGCGCGGCGTGTCGCTTTCAGCACGCAGCTTGGCACGGATCAACTGGAAATCAAGGGTGTCCGGAATCTGCCGATAGGGCATTTTCTCGACACGTCCCTGGATGTCGCCGATGCGTTCGAAAGTCAGCGGGTGCGTGCGCAGGTATGCGGGAGCGCCGCCCTCGTAAACCCGGGTCGCCCGTTGCAAACGCTCAAAAAAGGCAGCCATGCCACGCGGATCAAAACCGGCAGCATCCAGCATTTGCACACCCACACGATCAGCCTCACGCTCGTTATCGCGGCTGAAGTTGAGCTGGCTTTGCATCACGCCAGCCTGACCAAACGCCATCGCTGCTTCGGCGACCTGGGAGTTGGAACGCGCGGCCAGAATCGCAACCGCCATCGCAGCAAGGGACATCAACTGGCTTTGACCCTGCTGGCTGATCATGCGAGCGATATGACGCTGCGTAACGTGTGAGATCTCATGGGCAACGACGCCGGCGACTTCGGATTCGCTTTGTGCCGCAAGCAGCAATCCGCTGTGGATGCCGATGAACCCGCCAGGCAACGCGAACGCATTGATCTGTGGATCGCGCACGACAAAAAACTCGAAATCCTGCCTGTTGGCATCGCTCCGTGCCGTCAGCCTGCCCCCAAGATTATTGACGTAATCAACCACCTCAGGATCATTGAGGTAAGCCGGGTCGCGACGAATGTCGCGCATGATGCGTTCACCCAGCCGCCGCTCGTCAGCCGGGGAAATCGCTGCGCCCGACACATCGCCGAGTTCAGGCAATGCCTGCGCCAGCACTCTGGGCACGCAAAGAAGGATCAACAATACGAAAAGACGCCGGATCATGATGCTATGATAAATCCGTCCGTCAGGAGTTCCCAATGAAAAAACAATCTGTTACACCCAACTTAACGCACTTCGACACGCACGGGCAGGCCTGGATGGTGGATGTCGGAGGCAAAGCCGAAACACTGCGACTCGCACGCGCCAGCGGACGCATCGTCATGCAGCCGGCAACTTTGCGCCACATCATCGCTGGATCAGCCAAAAAGGGTGATGTGCTCGGTGTCGCGCGAATCGCCGGCATACAGGCGGCAAAACAAACCTCAACATTGATTCCCCTTTGCCATCCACTGGCCTTGACCCATGTCGAACTTGAGTTCCGGATCTCCCGTCGTGACCACGCAGTGACCTGTATCGCCACCACCGAAACTTTCGGACGGACCGGCGTCGAGATGGAGGCCTTGACCGCTGCCAGCGTAGCCCTGCTGACCATTTACGACATGTGCAAGGCGGTGGATCGCGGCATGCGTATCGATTCACTGGGGCTTGAAGAAAAGCGTGGTGGAAAATCAGGGCACTGGCTGGCAAAACCATAACCCTTTCATCAGAATTGTTTGCCACTACAGCCGGTTTCTGGACACGGCCAGCGAGTTTGGCTAGCATCACCCGCCCGATTTTTGCCCCTCAGTTCAGCGAACAACCTGCTACAAATAAAATCGACTTGCCGTCTATTGCACCAACCTTGCACCTTCAGGAGAAGAAATTCCGATGAATCTTCAACGCCGCTCCTTACTCCGGTTCACCGGAGGCACTGGAGCAATGCTTCTTGCCGCAGCTACCGGATTGCTGAAAGCAGGCGCAGTCTGGGCCACCCCCTGGAACAAGACCGCTTTTGCGGCGAAAGCGCCTGCTGAAACACTGAAAGAACTGGGGGCAAAAAACCTGATCGAAAGCAAAGAGATCACCATTACCGTACCGGACATTGCAGAAAATGGCGCCGTTGTTCCCGTTGCAATCACCAGCAGGATTCCAAATACTCAAAGCATTGCGATCATTGCGGAAAAGAACCCTTTTCCATTGGCTGCCAGCTTTGACATCATGGCAGGCAGCGACAGCCATGTTTCGACGCGCTTGAAGATGGGGCAAACAATGAATGTGCGTGCCGTCGTAAAAGCGGACGGCAAGTTCTATACCGCGGTTAAAGAAATCAGGGTCACAGTCGGCGGTTGCGGCTGACCCCGACAGAAAGCGCAAGACACTGTCTCGATCTCAGGAAAAGAACACTCATGGCTGATCCGATGAAAATCCGCGCCACGCTTCAAGGTGACATCGCCGATGTGCGCATATTGATAAGCCACCCGATGGAAACGGGCACCCGCAAAACCGCATCCGGTCTCGTGCCGCTGCACTTCATCCAAAACGTCATCGTCCAGCACAACGGCAAGACCATCCTTGATGCGCAATGGAGCCAGGCGATCTCCAGGGACCCATTCCTCGGACTCCGGGTCAAAGGCGCGCAAGTCGGTGACAAGATATCCGTCACCTGGACCGACAACAAAAACGACAAACGAACCGATGAAGTCGCCGTAATGGCGGGTTCCTGAAACGACAGCGACCAGCAGCGCGGGTACTTACGCTCCAAGCAGGACCGCAGGAACGATAAACACTCATTTTGTGCGATGGCCATCGAGGCCTTCGACCATGCTTGAAAAACAGGGCTTCGGCGTGAGGCGTGCAAAACCCTGCTGGACCTGTCGTTACCGACCGATCAGGCCATGAGTCCAGAATCGCGGCAGCAATTGGGTATCCGGGGGGCTGGCAGCCAGGTAAGCACGCTCACGCTCCTCAATATGCGTGATCTCAGGGATCACCCCGTAGACAAGTCCTGCGGCAGCGAAAACCGTCACAACCGCCAGCCATGCGGGCCGCTTCATCTTGTCGCGAGCTGATTCATCCGCATAAGTCATCGCAATCGCACAGCCACAAAGTCCTGCAAGAATGACCTGGCTGACAGGCATCACAAGAACCCCATCCACCATGGCTTGCGCTGCGGCCCCTACCAAGGCCGCCAGCATTGCAGTCCGGAACATGGCTGGCCGCCCGACCTCCAGTCCGGACTGATGCCGAACATATTTTGCGTAGGCCAGTCCCGCGAATGTACAAACACCGAAAAACAGTGCCGCCGAAGGCAGACCCCATTCCGCCGACCACTGCAATAAAGCATTGTGGGGATGTGCGCCTACAACCGTTGCCGAATAGGCATAATGCATCGGGCCGACGCCAAGAATCGGATGATCAGCGGTAAACGCCAGTGCATTGCGCCACAACACATCCCTGAGCGACAAGGTCATGATTTCCCCCGCCCGCTGCAACAACCAGGCCGGCTGGCTGAGCCATTTGGGGATCATCAGTATGAAAAACCAGTAACAGACAAGGCCGCAAACAAGACCGCCTAACTGCCATTTGATCCACCTGCGTCCGACTGATCCGGAATACAGTGCCACAGCAACAAGGCCAAGTAACAGAGCCACCCAGGTTCCGCGGGTTCCGGAAGCGACAACCAATGTCCACCATATTCCCGGAACAATCCATAGCGCGGCGCGGCGCAAACGGCTGCTACCCCACCACATCGCAGGCAACAACAAAAACGGAATGAGCATGGTTTGAATATGGCCGAAAAACCGCATATTCGAAAAAGACACATACAACTCGCGAATATCGAATACCTGCCCGTAGTCGGCAGCAAATAGAAGCATCGAAACATAAACAACGCTCGAGCTGATCGAATAGGCCGTGGCTGTCGCAAAGACCAGAACCACCATCGCCACTTCAGCTTTCTGTCCAAAGCGGCGAAATTGCCCGGCAACGGACAGCAGCAGAACAATCAGCAGCCAGTACAGCGACCACTCCAGCATCGCCCATCTGGGGAGCGGTGCCCGGATCGTGGAAACCAATCCCAGAACAAATGTGATGGCCAAGGCGCCACGAACCCAACGCGGCAGCAATATCCAGGTTCCGGTAACTTCGCGCCAAATCCCGGGAATCAAAAAAGTCGCCAGCACAACCGCCAGCAGCACCAGTTGCGCGAGTCGCTGACCGTCATGCCACTGCAAGCCGGGCGATAAATCGATGTTCGGCGCAACGAATACAAAGACAGCAACAGCCAGCAAAGGCCATGTATTGGGACAAAGCAGCCCTTTGACCCAACGATCCAGTGTCTGGCGTGGTAATTCAGCGGACATGGGGATGGTCAATATCAGCCGCATTCCGCGTCAATCGCGGAATATGTTGATGACTCCGCCTTAACGGCAGGCCGTCAATGCGGTTAAGTTGGCATCGAAAGCCAGTCATACAACCGGATAGGCGCGAGTGGTTCAGCAAAACCGCAAAAAAAACCCCGGTTGCCCGGGGTTTTTCAGAGCCAGTGTGTATCAGGTACCCACGCCGGTTTTTGTTTTGGTGCAACCAGAGTTGGTGAACACCCAGCCAACCGAACCTGTAGCCGGGGTCGGGGTCAACGTCACAACGCAGCTGCCAACCGCAGCAGTTCCGGTAATCACGAGGGCACCAGTGGTCGCCGTTTGTGTCACGCTGGTCAGCGTTGCAGTCGCTGAGGGGAGCGTGAGACCAACTTCGGCTTCGGTATCGCACAATGTCAGATCACCGTTGTTGTTTTGCATGCATTCAGCAATACCGGTTTTATACGCCTGCACCCTGGCGAAGTTGTCCTGCCATTTTGCGCGGGTGATGTAGTCCTGATATTGCGGGATCGCAATCGCCGCCAGAATACCGATGATCGCAACGACGATCATCAGTTCGATCAGCGTAAAACCTTTTTGCATTTTGCTCATGGTAGCTCCCAATAAGTTGGATGAAATCCAGCAGGTATTCTCTGCTGCCTTGCCTAAAAAGCAAAACGTGTACCAATGGGTCCCAATGCGTGATACCGAAAGGACATATCACGGAAAAATAATATAAGTATATGATTTTAATAAGTTTATAAAGGGCCGTTCGTTACACATTGCGGCGTGAATTCTGTCACGGAGAATGCCTCGAACGCCATCAACATCCGCAGAAAAGCGCCAGGAACTGGATGATGCCGCCATGTTCACGTCACTGAGTGACGAAACTTGTCACTTTAGCGGTGGCTGATATCCAGGTATCCGGCTGACATCAACCGGATCGATCTGCTCGGGATCAAGAAATTCCTTCGCATACTTCTCGTAAACCTTCTCCCACATGAATACGTCGAAAAGGTCGGGATCAATGTGGCCGTTCAACTTGAACTTCCCGAGGATGGACAACGACTCGGTCAGCGTTTTACCCTTCTTGTAGGGACGGTCTTTCGCGGTCAAGGCCTCGAAAATGTCCGCAATGCCCATGCAACGGGCCTGCACTGACATTTGATCCCGGGTCAGTCCTCGCGGATAACCTTTGCCGTCCATGCGCTCATGGTGGCCACCGGCATATTCAGGAACGTGCCTCAGGTGTTTGGGCCAGGGCAGCGACTCCAGCATCTGGATCGTCACCTCGATGTGGTGGTTGATGATCTGGCGTTCCGCTGCGGTTAGCGTGCCCGCCCGGATCGTCAGGTTCTCGATTTCGTCAGCACTGAGAAAATCAGCAGTCGTGCCGTCAGGTTTGCTCCAGCGGTAACGCGCTGAAATCACCTTGACGCGGGCGATGTCGGCATCGCTCATCATCTCGCCGCCGATATTGGCGCGGCGCAGGAACTCTCGATCACTCTCGATATCATTGAGCAACTCCCGCGTTGCCCCTTCGCTGGAGGCACCGGTCAGCAGCGCAAGCTGCGCATCGCGGCGAACCACTTCAAAACGCGTATCGATAAGTTCAATGCGGTCGTAAATGGTCTGCAGCTTGGTGGCCTTGTCGACCACATGAACAGGAGTGGTGACCTTGCCGCAATCGTGCAGCAGGCCGGCAATCTTGAGCTCATAGCGGTCGCGGTCGCTCATCGAAAAATCCTTGAGCGGACCTGTCCGGCAATTATTGACCGCCTCGGCCAGCATCATCGTCAGCGTCGGTACGCGCTCGCAATGACCGCCGGTATAGGGCGACTTGTCATCAATCGCCGCATTGATCATCTGGATGAACGACTCGAACAGGGTTTCCAGATGGTTGATCAGCAACCGGTTGGTCAGTGCAATCGCAGCCTGTGACGCCAACGATTCGGCGAGTTGCTGGTCTTCTTCTGAAAACGCCACTACCGCGCCCGTATTCCGGTTTTTGGCGTTGATCAGTTGCAGAACGCCGATGATCTCGCCTTCGTGATTCTTCATCGGCACCGTCAGGAATGACGTCGATCGGTAACCGGTTTTTTTGTCGAAATTCTTGGTGCCTGAGAAATCAAAACCCGCTTCGGTATAGGCGTCGGCGACATTGACAGACTGGTCGTGATGCACGGCGTAGGCAGCGACCATGCTCAACACCGGCTTTCCGTCCTTGTCAAACAGATTGACCGGGTAAAAAGGGATCTCAACGCCGCTGGTGCCCCCCATTGCAATGCCCAGGGAGTCATTGCGCATGATCTCGAAGCGCAAGGCCTGCTCGTCGGTCATCCGGTAGAGCGTACCTCCATCCGCATTGGTAATGTCCTTGGCGGCCATCAGTATGGCTTCAAGCAACCGGTTGATATCGCGCTCTTTGGAAAGCGCAACGCCGATCCGCAGCAGTTCACCCAGACGGTGTGTCAGTTCGCCCTGCGCCGGGAGAGCTTGCATGCGGTTCATCAGAGTGCCCGGGGTTGGCTGATTACTTGATACAGACCGCACGCACCTGCTTCATGTCGGTAATGCCCATCAGTACCTTTTCAATGCCGTCCTGCTTCAGGGTGCGCATGCCGTGTTCGAGCGCAGTCGCGACCATTTCCGCCACGCGAGCGTGTTCCTGAATGTTTTTCTTCAACGGATCCGTGCCAACCAGCAATTCATGCAGACCGACCCGGCCTTTGTAACCGCTGCCGCCGCAGACCTCGCAACCCACCGGATCGTGGATGACCAGTTTGCCGCTGTCGCCGCCATAGTTGGCGATCCAGTCTTCCAGCAGCTTGGCTTCCGCCGCCTTGGGATCTTTTTTCCAGCTTTCCGTATTCTTCAACTCCATCGCGTATTCCACCACCAGCGACTGGATTTCTTCCGGTGTTGCCTCGTGCGGCTTCTTGCATTTGCCGCACAAGCGCTTGGCCAGACGCTGCGCCAGAATGCCCAGCAAGGCGACGGCGAAGTTGAACGGATCCATGCCCATGTCCAGCAGGCGGATGATCGACTCCGGCGCGCTGTTCGTGTGCAGGGTGGCAAACACCAAGTGACCCGTCAGTGATGCCTCAATGCCGGTACCCGCGGTTTCCTTGTCGCGCATCTCGCCAACCATGATGATGTCCGGATCGGCGCGAAGGAAGGCTTTCATTGCCACCGCAAATGTCATCCCGGCTTTCGGGTTCATTTGGACCTGGCGCAGGCCCTTCTGCGTAATTTCAACCGGGTCTTCCGCTGTCCAGATTTTCGTATCCGAAGTATTCAGGTAACCCAGAACCGAGTGCAGCGTGGTGGTTTTACCGGAGCCGGTAGGACCGCAGACGAAAAACAGGCCGTAAGGCTTGGACACCACCTCTTTAAGTGTTTCCAGATTGAATTTGGTCAGACCCAGCTTGTCGAGCGGAATGGGCTCGCCTGCAGCCAGAATCCGCATGACAATATCTTCGACACCGCCTGCCGACGGAATGGTCGCTACCCGTAACTCGATGTCCAGCGGGCCAAACTTCTTGAACTTGATCTTTCCGTCCTGCGGTTTGCGACGCTCGGAAATATCAAGATCGCACATGATTTTCAGGCGGGCCGCCAGCGCGCTGCGGTAACTGGCGGGGATCTGGATGTACGGCTGCAGCGAGCCATCCTTGCGGAAACGGATTTCGGTCTTGGCCTTGCCCGGGTAAGGTTCGATATGGATATCCGATGCACCCTGCTGATAGGCGTCAATAATGACCTTGTTGACCAGCTTGACCAGTTCGTTGTCCGCTGCGGCTGATACAACATCGTCAGCACCGCCGACCTCGCCTTCTGCGTCGTCATCCAGCGTACCCAGCAGATCGTCAATATTGCCCGAGTCTTCGAGCCCGGTCGTGCCGCCGAACATCAGGTCCAGCGTGCTGGCGAATTCCTTGTTGGTGGTAACACGAAAAACGATTTTGCTTTTCGGATATACGTTGTTGACCATCCGCGAAGCCTTCACGCGCTCCGGATCGGTGGTTACAACAATGATGCCCTCCTTGACCTCTTCCAACGGTATCCACTGGTTGGTCTGGCAGAACTCGCGGTTCATGTTCTTCATCAGGTCGGGCGACTTGATGCGGTCCTGCTTGAACGGCTCATAGGGAACGCCGAAGTAGCTGCCCAGCGCATCTCCCAGTGCCGGCAGCTTGACCTGGAACTCGTCGGTCAACACCACTTCCACATCAAGGTTCTTGCGCCGCGCCGAGCGCTGTGCGAGTTCAAGTTCTTCGCCGGAGATCACGGCGTTGGTCACCAGCGCGTCATACTTGCTGCGCACCTGCATCATCGGACCCTGACGCTGGCGGAACGCGATCGACAGCGTTTCAGTCAGGGAAACAACCCCTTCCTCCATCATTGCGGGGAAGGGTTGCCCCGATTTGTTGTTGATGATCTGGACAACGCCGACCAGTTCCTTGGTCTTCACCTCGAGCACCGGCGCAACGAGCATCTGCTTGGTACGGTAGCCGGTCTTGGCATCAACCGCCTTCAGGAAGTTGAGCTGGGCACTGTAAGACTTGAGTTCGACATCATCATAAACGTCGCGGATATTGACCACCCGCTTGTTGGTCGCCACAAAACCGGCAATCGACTGCTCGTTGATCGGCAGCTTGATGTCCTTGAAAGAATTCAGGCCGGTCTTGACCTTGGAAATGATCGAGCCTTTGTCTTCGCTGAGCAGATAAATCGTCAACCGATCCGCATTGAACAGGTTGCAGAGTTCCTGCGACAGTTCAAGGATAATCTCATCGATGTTCTTGGTCGCATGGATCTTGTTGGTTACCGTTTGAAGCTTCTGCTGAAAACCCAGCTTTTCAGCCAGATTGTCAGCGGCGACCGGTTTGCTCTGAAGTACTGTGCTCATGATGACCTCGCTGTTCCCACTGCTGCAGTAGCGGTCGGCGCCTGACGCCGCACCGGACTCAGAATTCGAATAACTGGTTTTGCTCAAGCATACGCGCCTGGCGATGCGGTACTCGGGCCTTAATCTGCTCCATGATAAGTTCCGCTTCCCGCGGTTTGAAGTGTGTCACATAAATGGCCGGATCCAGACTCAGTCTGGCAAGTTCGTCCTCGAGCAGCCCGGGGCACAGATGCTTGGATGCGACGGCCAGGTCTCGCTCACCATCGGAGACGGCGGACTCAATAATCAAAAACTTTAAGTTATTGATTTTATTTACATAATCCCAAAGCGGCGGATTGGTCGTGGTATCCCCCGTGAAAACGAGAGCCCCTCTTCCGGAATCCAGCTGGTAACCCACAGCCGGAACCACATGGTTGGCCGGCAGCGGCGTGACCCGTCGGCCATCACCCAGCTCGACAGGCTCGCCGATGCGAACCGGCGAGTACCGCAGGATCGGCGCCTGTGCATCCGGAATCACCCTGAAATCTGGCCATATCTGCCAGTTGAACAAATGGGCGCTGAGAATATCGAGGGTTTCCTGCGTCGCGTGAAGGGTAACCGGACTGCTCCGCTGAAAACCAACGGTATCGAGCAGGAACGGGATCGAAGTCACATGATCAAGATGCGAGTGAGTCAGGAATATATGGTCGATTTGCGCCAGTTGCTGCAGCGACAGGTCGCCTACTCCGGTACCGGCATCAATCAGCACATCCTCATCCAGCAGCATCGACGTCGTGCGTAAATCACCGCCGATACCGCCGCTGCATCCCAATATTCGCAACCGCATCACTTGGTATCGAACTTGTGCACGCCCTTCCAGGTGGGCTCGGGCGGATCGGCGCGGTAGGCCGCGATCCGCTCAAGAAACACCTGGTAGAGATAACGTTGCGCGATTTTCTGCAGATTGATCAACTGCAGTTCCGCCTTGTCCCAGTCCTGGGCACGATAAAACCGCAATGCCTGGTTCCAGAGCTTGATCTCGTCAAGCAAGGCCTGTTCAACCTCGCCATCAAGCCCCAGCGGTTCATAAATGGCGATGGGTTCGTCCTTGCCCTTGACCTGCACCAGGTCGATCTCGCGCAGGACAATTCCGGATATCCGCTCTTTGGTCACCTGACCGATCAGGATGCCGGCGCCGTACTGCTTGGTGATGCCTTCAAGCCGCGAACCCAGGTTCACGGCGTCGCCCATCACCGTGTACGCTTTGCGGATCTGTGATCCCATGTCACCGACGCGCATCGTGCCCGAGTTGACACCGATGCCGATCGCAAATGGCGGCCAGCCTTTGGCGTGAAATTTTTCGTTCAGCACCTTTGCCTGCTTCATCATATCGAGTGCCGCCAGCACCGCATCCTGTGCATGATTGGGATTGGCCACCGGGGCCCCCCAGAACGCCATCACCGCATCGCCAATGTATTTGTCGAGGGTACCGCGGTGGCCTTCGCGAATGACCAGACTCATCGTGGTCAGATAATCGTTGATGTAAAGCGAAAGATCGTCGGGCGACAGGGTTTCCGAGATCGTGGTGAACCCGCGCACATCAGAGAAGAGCACCGACAGTTCCTCGGCGCGCGGTGCCATGTTGAACTGCTCCGGATTGCGCGCCATCTCCTCAACCAGTTCCGGCGGCACATACTGGCCGAACAGCCCGGTGATCAGGCGGGTGCCGCGCGCCTCCACCAGGAAACCATAGGCCATGTTGAACGTGAACAACACCAGTATCAGTATCAGCCCTGATGCAAGCGGCAATACCAGATTGCCGGAATGAAAGATCAGCAGATTGGCGCCAATAACACCCAGCACACCCACCGCCGACACCAGCATCGATTTGAACGGCGTCAGCAACGGCAACAGCAGCGACAAGGCGAGTCCGGCCACGAGCAGCAGCACGAATTCTGCGCCGACCACATAGGGCGGGCGTTGTTTGATGTTGCCGTCAAGGATGCCGCCAATCAGGTTTGCGTGAATCTCCACACCGGGGAATACCGGATCGACCGGGGTCGCCCGCAAATCCAGAAGGCCGGGGGCTGTGGTACCGACCAGGGCAATCTTGCCCTTGAGTTCTTCAACAGGAATACGCTCGTGAAGCACATCTACCAGCGAGTAATACCGATAACTGCCCTTGCCGCCGCGGTAGGGCACCAGCGCAGCGGCCTGGTCATCCACGGGGATTTCGAAAGTGCCGGTCTTGACCCACTCCAGCCCGCTGTAATTTGAGGTGCTGCCATCGTCGCTGACTACGGCCTTTACGGGCGGGTTGCCATGAACTGCGCGCACCATCGCCAGCGATAAGGGCTCGAAATAGGCCTTCTGGTGTTCGACCAATATCGGCACACGACGGGTAATGCCATCGGGGTCCGGCAGCGGGTTGATATGACCGGCACTGGCTGCCGACTTCTGCAGTCGCTCCAGATTCGCGGTATAGCCGCTCCAGGCCGTAACGCCGATTTTACGATTGCCGAATGAACCTTCCGGCAGCACTGGGGGCGGCAACATACCCTTGCGGCTGGCGTTCGCCGGATCATCGCTGAGGAACACGTGGCCGAGCACAACGGCACGGCCCTGCATCTTGCGGGCAAAAATGTCGTCGTATTCAAGTTGCGGCCTCACCTGGTCAAGCACCGACTGGAACTGTGGCACACCGCGCAGTTCGCGTTGTCCCAGACGTTCAAGCACCCGTATGCCGGATGACTCATCCCGCTCGGCGAAGACCACGTCGAAGCCGACTACGGCAATGCCATACTTGTCAAACAGCTTGTCGAGCAACAATGCCAGACGGTCGCGCGGCCATGGCCAGCGTCCTTCACCGCCCTTTTCCTTCTCCAGCAGGCTTTTTTCGTCAATATCGAGAATGACAACGCGCGGATCCACAGTCCTCGGCATCGTCAGACGCAGGCGTGTGTCGTAAACAATCGCCTCAAGTTTTTCGATCAGCGGCAGCCGGAAAAGATGCACCGCATGCGCGAGAAAAAGGCTGGTAATCACCAGACCAATCACGATGCGATTCAGATTTTTCTTCACCCTGTCGTCCTATACCGATCCCGCCGTCGCGGGGCTTCAAGATACGGCGAGAATCGAGTCTCCCGCCTGCGCTTCGAACACCCGATGCGGGTAAACCCGTGCCGTCAGAAGTTCCGGCGACAGCCTCGGCGCGGATGCGTCACCGGGTAAACGGCAACACTCCGCAAACGCGAGGCGCGGTCACGTCACTTCTTGATGAAGAACTCCATTTTCACACCGGCAAGTTCGATCACGTCGTGGTCATGCAGCGGCTGGGCCTGGGCATCAATCATTTTCCCGTTGATGATCGGGAATTTTGCCCCCTCAACGTGAGTGATGAAGTAGCCCTGCGGCCGGCGCGTAATAACCGCAACCTGCATACCGGGTTTGCCAAGCGTGGTCAGATTCTTGACGAGATCCAGTTCACGGCCCGCACTGGGTCCGGTAAGGATTTGTACAGCAGCCAGCAAATGCGGCTCACCGGGCTTGGCGGCTGCGGGAGCTGGAGCTGGAGCAGCGGCCGCAGCCGGCGCTGGCTTGGCGGCAGCAGGCGCGGCTGGCGTTGCCATCGACGACTTGGGCGTCGGCGGCGGCATCGACGGTTTGGGGGTGGGCGGTGGCATTGAAGGCTTGGCTGCAGGCGCCGGCTCTGATGCAGGCTTGGGGGCCGCCGGTTTTGCCGACGGACGGAGAATCATCGTTTTTTCAAAATCTTCGGCCGGCGCATGTGCGGGCGCGCTGGCAACATACTTGAGCTTGTATTTGCCGATTTCGATGACATCATTGTTCTGCAGGATGTGCTTTTTGATCGGGTTGCCGTTTACGAGCGTCCCGTTGGTCGAACCCATGTCCTCCAGAAACGAGTCGTTGAGGATCGTTACGATGCAGGCATGTTCGCCGCTGACCGCAAGATTCTCGATCTGGATCTCGTTCGACGGCTTGCGACCGATCATGATGCGCTCTTTGTCGAGCGGCACCTCGCGGATCACCGAGTTTTCGAGAGAAAGTATCAACTTCGCCATAGTGTCATCCCCGTTGCTTATCTGAACCAGGACTTCAGCCTGTCCACCAAACCGCTGCGGGCCGGAAAACTCTTCAGCACGCGCACCAGAATAACCGAAACATTGTCACGACCGCCATTGTCGTTGGCCTGCTGCACCAGTTGCTCCGCCGCGAGCGGCAGATTGGCCTGCAGCGAGGACAGCGTCAATTCCATATCCTCGTCGGTCACCATGTCGTTGAGACCGTCCGAGCACAATAAATAAATATCGCCAACCTCGACCGGATAGCTATGCACTTCGGCTTCAACTTCGGGGTCAATGCCGACTGCACGGGTCACCAGATTCTTGTTCTGCGAGTGCCGCGCCTGCTCTTTGGTAATCAGTCCGCTGTCGATCTGCTCCTGCAGCAGTGAATGATCCCGGGTCACCTGCTCGAGCTTGTTCGCGCGCATGCGGTACAGTCTTGAGTCCCCGATATGCCCGACAATCATCCGGTCGTCATGCCACAGCGCCACCACCAGCGTAGTGCCCATGCCGGCATACTGCTGCTGGCTCTGCGAAGCCTGAAAAATCGCGTTATTGGCGCGAACGGCATGCTCGCCCACCAGCTTCTCTGCCTTCGCCACATCAAACTCGCCGGAGATAGAGGCCAGCGCCTTCTTCAGCTCGGCGCTGATCATGGCCACGGCAATGCCGCTCGCCACTTCCCCTGCATTGTAGCCGCCCATGCCATCAGCGAGGACGGCAAGTCCGGCCGCGGCATCCGCGGCAATGCTGTCTTCGTTATGCGAACGCACCATTCCTGAGTGCGTCGCCGTTGCAATTTCAATCACGTTGGTCAGGTCAGCCATGTATATCTCAGGATACCGCGGGTGCAGGCTTGGCTGCAGTCATTGTGCCGAGGCACAGCCGTATGGCCTTTGCCATCTGCTCTCCGCTCTGGTAACGCTGATCCGGATCCTTGGCCAGCGCCTTGTTGATCACCACCGCGACACAGGTCGGCAGACCGGAATTGACGGTGCGGATGTCGGCATGGGGCTCATTGGCGATCTTGAACATCAGCTGCGCCATGGATTCGCCGGTAAACGGGAGAGTGCCGCTGAGCATCTGGTAAAGCATGACGCCCAGAGAAAACAGGTCAGAACGGCCCTCCACCTTCTTGCCTGCAAGCTGTTCGGGCGACATGTATGACGGCGTGCCCAGCACCATGCCGGTCTTGGTCTTGGAGGAATCGGTGACGCGTGCGATGCCGAAGTCCGTGACCTTGGGTGTATCGCTCTCCGGCTCATACATGATGTTGGCCGGCTTGATATCGCGATGCACAACGTTCTGCTGGTGTGCATAACCCAATGCTTCCGCCACGCGAGCCACGATCGACAGCACCTGCGGCACCGGCAGCAAGGCGTCCTTTTTCGTGAACGGCGCCAGATCGCGACCCTTCAGAAACTCCATCGCGATATAGGCCAGGTCGTGCTCTTCGCCGGCATCGTAGATGGTGACAATGTTGGGGTGAGTCAACCGACCCGCAGTTTCCGCCTCGCGGAAAAAACGCTCCTTGACTTCGACCAGTTCGTCACCCTCGAACTCCTGCGACAGCGCCATGGTTTTGATCGCCACAACTCGACCGATCTTCGGATCCTTGCCGAGATAAACGACACCCATCGCACCCTTGCCCAGTTCCTTTTCGATCTGGTAACGACCGAGCATGGGCTTTTCCATGCCACCGCCTTCCAGCATGACCGTTCCGCCTGGATGCCCCTGTGCACCTCCCAGAATGACCGTCTCCGACAAAGCCTTCGCCCGCGTCAGCCGCTGCTCCAGATCGCGGAATTTCGGATTGAACTCGGCCATGTAGCGGAACACTGATTCCGCCTTGTTGAACTGCCGCTTGCGCTCGAAGTCCAGCGCCAGGCTATACAGATTCTCCATCACCGGATCGCTGAGCGGACATTGCCTGAACTTGTCCCAGGCCAGATCGAGCTGCCCCTGTGCCTGATAGGCAATACCGAGCATGCGACTTGATTCGGCGGATTCGGCGTCAGACTTTTCTTTGCCACGCTCGGTGACCAGAAAGCGTTTTGTCGTCAATGCCGCATATCCGACAGCCAGCAGCGCGGTCGATGCCATCAACTGGATCCACATGAGTTGCGAAATCATCAGACCGAAATGCGTTGCGATCAACACAATACCGATACCGAGACTCAGCACGGCGGCAACGCCCGCCTTGAGCCGCGGCAGAAGGATGATCAAATAAAGCGCTACCGCCAGAAACACGCCGGCCTGAACCCAGATGCCCCAGGAGGGGGTGATGAAAAAGTGTTCGCCCAGAATGCTCGATACCGTATGCGCCAGCGTCATGACTGGCGCTGTGGCAGGTGACACGGGCGTCACCTGCGCCGTACCCAGACCTGCCGCGGTCGCGCCAATCAAAACAATCTTGTCCTGATACTTCGATGCAGGCACTTTGCCGCTGATGACATCAAAAAAAGAATCCACCTGAAACGGCGGCCGGCCATCGCGATCCGCATAGAAAAAGGTGTGCATGCGCAGTTCCGGATCAGTCAGCACTCGCAATTTTCCAACCTGCAGCGCCTCACCCCAGATCGGCTTGATGTCAGAAATTCCGAGATTCAGGCTGCGCGCCGCAATCTGCACCGACAAGGCGGGAAAAGTGCGGTCGTAATATCGAACCAGCAATGGCTCCGCACGTACTGCACCATCGACATCATTGTCCGCGTTCAGATGGCCTATACCCGGAAGAGCGGCTCCCAGTTCTGCAATCGGATAAATCGGCAGAATACCCGGTGGCGGCAAAAACTCTCCAGCCCCGGCTGACGCAACGCTGTTTGCGCTGACGTAGGGTGGCAGCGGCTTGTCGGGATTGCCCTGTGGTTCAGCCAGTTGCTGGAACACCATCGGCAACACAACAGTTCCGGCATTTTTGATGCTGCTGGCCAGCTTCCGGTCGGTATTCAACGCCTGCTCGGCTTCGGTCAGCAGACTGCCAATGCGTGTCAGTGTGTCTGCGCCCGCCGCTGGCTTGGCTGAGTCTGCCGCGGATTCCATTTCCTTTTGCAGAGCGATGAGCTTTTCGACATAGGCCAGCCCGGCGTCCCGCTGCGGCTCGAAAAAGAACGTGGTATTGGCAATAACTTTCGCTTTGGCACCACCCAGCAGATCAATCATCCGGGCGTGAACGTCACGCGACCAGGGCCAGCGGCCAATATTGGCAATGCTGGCATCATCAATGGCGATGATCGCAATGCGATCAGAGGGTGTGCGCGACGCTGCCTTTACCCCGAGATCGTAGGCCTTGCGCTCAAGGCTCTGGATCAGGTCCCCGCGAGCGGCAACCAGCATCACGATGGCTACCAGAACCCCGAGAAACCAGTCGGCCTTCCAGAAACTCAGCTTTTTCATCCCTAATACGCCCCGGTCCGCGTTGTTTTTATGTTTCGGCTGAATGGCTTAACGACGGAATTTCAAAGATTTTACGATATTCCCCTCAAAAAGTTTTGTTTTTTTAAGTACTTAGTGCCAAACATCACACATCATTTGAACTTACCCGACCGCCGGTGTTGAATTACCGACGAACGTCGCCTTGTAGCTGCCCGCCCAATATGAAGCCCCACAGCAAGAATAAAAAAATGCAATAAAAACAAATATTTACAATAAAAAGGGCCACGCCGCAGCGTGACCCCGAACCCAACAAAAACGATCCAAGATTGAATCAGGTTCCGAGCAAGGCACCTTTCGCGAGTTCATTTGCACGAGCAAAGTCACCGCCGGAAAGTTTCTTGCCGTCTTCGCCACGTGCGCGCAGCACCTCAATAAAGCCGCCCTGTGCCGTCACTTTGAAACTGTTTTCAGTCACTTCGGCTACTTCACCAATTTTGCCGACCACATCACCGAACTTGCGGAACAAGTGCTTACGCGCATCAAAAATCTGCACCTTCTTGCCGTTGAGTGTGGTCCAGGCACCCGGCGCCGGATTGGTACCGCGGATCAGGTTGTAGATGAAATCAACATGGTTGGCCCACTGGATATGTGCTTCGCCGGCACGACACCAGCCCTCATAACTGGCCTTTGACTCATCCTGCACAGTCTCGGTGTGTTTGCCGGCGTACACCAGATCCGCCGCTTCCAGCATGGCCTTGACACCCATCGGAAACAGTTTGTTGAAATACACCTCACCGATGGTTTCGTCGGGACCGATGTCGCAGGTCTTCTGCAGAATCACCGGACCTTCGTCGAGACCTTCGTTCGGCCGGAAAATGGTCAGGCCGGTTTTGGTATCGCCGCGAATGATTGGCCAGTTGATCGACGACGGGCCACGGTAGAGCGGCAGCAGCGACGGATGGTATTGGATCATCCCCAGTCGCGGCAGGTGCACAAAAGTATCCGGTGCAAACTGCAACACATAGGCCATCACCCCGATATCAACATTCAGCGATTTCAGCGCATCATGCGCTTCCGGTACGCGCAGCGAAGGAAACTGGAACACCTTCAGGCCATGCGCCTCGGCTGCAGTACGTAAAGGATCGGCTTTGGCGCCGGGTTTCTCCGGGGCGCAGAAAACGCCGGCCACTTCGTCCTTGCGCGCGAGAAATGCTTCGAGCACTTCCTTGCCGAAATCCTGCTGTCCGATGATTGCGATTTTCATTGCGAGTCCTTTGAAGAATTTCGATCTTGCCGTGATTATTTTTTCTTCGGCGGCAGACTGAATGCGCCGGAAGCCTTCAGCTTCTCGACCTGGTCGTTGCCGTAGCCGAGGACATCCTTCAGCACCTCCTCGGTGTGTTCACCCAACAGCGGCGAACGTTTAATCACCGCCGGGGACGCTGACAGTTTGATCGGCATGCCCACGTTGTACCACTTGCCGCGCTGCGGATGATCCAGTTCGACATACATCTCGCGGCCACGCACATGTTCGTCGTTGGCGAGGTCTTCCGTCGACATGATCGGGCCACAGGGCACATCCAGCGGATTAAGGATGGCCATGAACTCGCGCTTGGTGAATTTCTCGGCGAATTTGTTGATCAGCGTCCACATCAGTTGCTGATTCTTGCGGCGCTCGCCGATGGTGGCAAAGCGCGCATCGGTGGCAAGGTCAGGCATGCCGACATCGGGGCCGATGCGTTTGGCCAGCGCATCCCAAACCGCTTCCTGCACAACGATGTAGAGCCAGTCGTTGGCGCCATGAGGTTTGCAATGAATGGCATTGCCAAGCTGGCCGCCGCCGGAGTCATTGCCTGCGCGCGGGGTCTCACCCATACCCTTGTAGGTCGGCACTGAATACTCGGGCAGGTCGCCTCGAGTCAGGCGTTGGTGATCGCGCCACTTCACGCGGCAAAGATTCATCACGCCGTCCATCATCGCCACTTCTACGTATTGGCCCTGACCGGTACGGTTGGCCTGGTGCAAGGCGGCCAGCAGGCCGATCGCCAGATGCAGGCCGGTGCCGGAGTCACCGATCTGCGCACCGGTCACGAAGGGGGCGCCATCGGGCACGCCAGTGGTGCTCATCGCACCGCCCATCGCCTGCGCGACGTTTTCATAGGCCTTGAAATCCGAATAGGGACCGTTGGAACCAAAGCCCTTGATCGAGCCCATGACGATTTTCGGATTGATTTCGTGAATCTTTTCCCAGGTAAAACCGAAGCGGTCAAGTACGCCGGGGCCGAAGTTTTCCATGATGATGTCGCACTTTTTCAGCAAGTCGACAAACACCGTTTTGCCTTCGGCGCTTTTCATGTTCACGGTGATCGACCGCTTGTTGCAGTTGAGCATCGTGAAATAAAGACTGTCCGCGTTCGGCACGTCACGCAGCTGTCCGCGCGTTGCATCACCCTGCGGCGGCTCGAACTTGATCACGTCCGCCCCCATCCACGCCAGCAACTGCGAGCACGTCGGCCCCGCCTGCACGTGGGTCATGTCGAGAATTCGAACACCCTTCAATGCTTCCATTTTGATCTCCAGAAAAATTCTGTGGCAGAAAAAAGGCTGCCTGCCGGTTATGTTCGCCGTGTTGATCGCGGCGGAAAGGCCTTCCGCACAATTTTAAGAGCAGACGCGCCGATCCCCCATAATCAGTTACTTGGGAGAGGGCGCCACTATAGGTAATGGCCATTACGCTGGCCTTGACCAGAGTCAAGATTCCACACCAAAATTTTACCCAATAAAACAAATAGTTATAAAATCCATCTGCCTGTCTTCCCGTCTATTTTCATTCGCCACCCATGACCCAGCTCGCGCTGCATCCCCAATCGAAAATCATCCGCCTGCAATTGCGGCAGAACATGGTTTTGAAAAGTCTCGGCGCAGCGCAATGGAACGAATTCGAACCCTTGCTGGAAATTACGGATTACGCCAAAGGGGAAACCCTGGAACACCAGGGCACGCATTCGATGGAGCAGTATTTCATCATCGACGGCATCCTCAAACGCACGGTTTCGAATGCGCAGGGCAAGGAAATGATCCTGCGTTTTGCCGCTGAAAGCGACATCGACACCAGCTACGCGGCATGGCGCCTGAAAACGCCGATGCCCTACTCGATCCGCGCGGTTACCCGGGTGCGTGCTGCCAAGCTGTCGATGCTGCAGTGGGCCGCATTCCTTGAACGCCACGCCAGGATCAAGGGCGAGTTCGAACTGGAAGTAATGCGGTTGATGAGCGAAGTTATGGCACACACCATTACCCTGCACCTGCTGGATGCGCCAGGCCGGGTGCAGCGTTTCATGCGCAAAAACACGGAATTGGCCGAACGACTGCCGAAAAAGGAATTGGCTTCCTATTTGAACCTGTCCCCGGAAACGCTCAGCCGGTTGAAGCGGCGCGGCAAAATCTGACTTCATCCCCGAACATCTGGAACAGGTCGCCAGAATGCTTTTGATGCATTGCAATACCGGGCTTAATCAAAGGCTATTCCTTCCATCCCGTAACAAAAATTGACCGGGGTCAAGAGCGGCAGAACATGCACGACCCTAAGATACGGCCCAGCAAATCACAGCCACGTCCAAATGACGTGGATCCGCCGGAAAGCGACGCAGTACTGCATGCCCCTCCACGGCGGAATAACAACGAAAAACCTGTTCAATTGACGGCTAGAACGCGAGGCATCCTGACATGACCACCGACACGCAAGCACAAGAACTGACCGACGGCTTTAATCTGGTCATTGATGCTCTCAAGCTCAATGGCATTGACACGATCTTCGGTCTGCCCGGCATCCCGATTACCGACCTTACCCGCAAGATGCAGGCCGCCGGAATGCGCGTGATTTCGTTCCGTCACGAACAGAACGCCGGCAATGCCGCCGCGATCGCAGGATTCTTGACTCAAAAACCAGGAATCTGCCTGACGGTATCCGCCCCTGGTTTTCTCAATGGCCTGAACGCGCTGACCAATGCCACCACCAACTGCTTCCCGATGATCCTGATCAGCGGTTCCAGCGAACGCGAGATCGTCGACCTGCAACAAGGTGACTACGAAGAGATGGACCAGCTGGCCATCGCAAAACCGCTGTGCAAAGCGGCCTTCCGCGTGCTGCATGCCGAGGACATCGGCATCGGCGTCGCACGCGCCATCCGCGCCGCGGTTTCCGGCCGTCCGGGCGGCGTCTACCTCGACCTGCCGGCCAAGCTGTTTGCACAGAGTATCGACGCGGCAGCTGGCAAAGCTTCGCTGATCAAGGTGGTCGATCCTGCGCCGCGCCAGATCCCGGCCCCCGATGCCGTGCAGCGCGCACTGGACCTTCTGAAAACCGCCAAACGGCCGCTGATCATCCTGGGCAAGGGCGCCGCCTATGCACAGGCTGACGATGACATTCGCGCGCTGGTCGAAAAAACCGGCATCCCTTACCTGCCGATGTCGATGGCCAAGGGCCTGCTGCCCGATACCCACAAACAGTCGGCTGCAGCCGCACGTTCCTACGTGCTGCCGGAAGCCGACGTGGTGATGCTGATCGGCGCACGCCTGAACTGGCTGTTGTCGCACGGCAAGGGCAAGACCTGGGGCAGCAAGGACCACAAGGCCTGGGGTGGCCAGAAATACATCCAGATCGACATCTCGCCGCAGGAAGCCGACAGCAATGTGCGCATCGACGCGCCGGTGGTCGGTGACATCGGTTCCTGCGTCGCCGCCATGCTCGGCGGCATCAAGGCTGCTGGCGCCGGCTGGCCGCAGCCCTCCGGTGACTGGCTGGGCGCCATCGACGAGCGCAAGAGCAAGAACATCGCCAAGATGGGCGAGACCCTGGCCAAAAATCCGACCCCGATGAATTTCCACAGCGCGCTGAACGTGATGCGCGACATCATCAAGGACAACCCCGACGCGATGCTGGTCAATGAAGGCGCCAATGCGCTGGATTTCACGCGCAGCATTGTCGACATGTACAAACCGCGCAAGCGCCTGGACGTCGGCACCTGGGGCGTGATGGGCATCGGCATGGGCTTCGCAGTTGCCGCTGCTGTAGTCAGCGGCCAGCCGGTAATTGCTGTAGAAGGCGACAGCGCCTTCGGTTTCTCCGGGATGGAAGTCGAAACCATCTGCCGCTACAACCTGCCGGTCTGTGTCGTGGTGATGAACAACAACGGTGTTTACAAGGGCACCGACATCAATCCGACCGGCGGCTCCGATGTGGCGCCGACCGTGTTCGTCAAGGACGCGCGTTACGACAAGATGATGGAAGCCTTCGGCGGCGTGGGCGTCTATGCCAAAACACCTGAGGAGTTGCGCAAGGCAGTGGAAGAAGCCGTCCGTTCACGCAAGCCGACGCTGGTCAATGCCGTGATCGACGAGACCGCAGGCACCGAAAGCGGTCGCATCACCAGCCTCAATCCGTCGGCCGCCAAAAAGAAATAAAAACAGAAGAACAAAAAAGAATTAAAAAACCCCCGGTCAGGGCTGACGCCCTGCCGGGGGTTTTTTATTGGTGCCGAATCAGGCCGCGCTCTTGCGCAACTGGACCATCATCTTGCCGAGGAACGGCCACACCAGCATCAGCAGACCAAGACCCATGATGCTGCCAACCAGCCCGTTCGAGAAAAAGATCCGCATATCGCCTTGCGACATCAGCATCGACTGACGGAAAGCACTCTCGGCCTGATCACCCAGAACGAGCGCCAGCACCAGCGGTGCCAACGGATAGGACAATTTCTTGAAGGCATAGCCTGCGACACCGAACAACATCATCATCCAGATATCGAGCATGGCGTTATGCACCGTGTAGGCACCAATCGCGCAAATGACGATGATTACCGGCGCGATGATCGAGAACGGTACGCGCAGGATTGCTGCAAACAATGGCACGCAGGTCAGCACGATGATCAGCCCTGCGATATTGCCGAGATACATGCTGGCAATCAGCCCCCAGACAAAATCTTTCTGCTCAACAAACAACAATGGCCCCGGCTGCAGCCCCCAGATCAGCAAACCGCCGAGCAGCACCGCGGCAGTGGGTGAACCGGGGATGCCCAGTGAAATCATCGGGAGCAATGCTGCGGTTCCGGCCGCATGCGCCGCGGTTTCCGGTGCGATCACGCCTTCCGCCACACCGGTGCCGAACTTGGCGCCGTCCGGCGACATGCGTTTGGCAATACCGTAGCTCATGAAGGAGGCCGGTGTCGCACCGCCGGGCGTGATGCCCATCCAGCAGCCGATGATGCAGCTGCGCAGCGATGTCATCCAGTATTTCGGCAGTTTTTTCCAGGTCTCGATCACAATGCGGGTGTTGATTTTGGCGCTGCGTCCCGAGAACGACAGTCCCTCTTCCATCGACAAGAGGATCTCGCCGATGCCAAACAGTCCGATCACCGCAATCAGGAAATCGAAACCACGCATCAGTTCATGCCAGCCGAAAATCAGGCGCAACTGCCCGGTCACGGTATCAATCCCCACCGCAGCAAGTGCAAAACCCAGCATCATCGCGGCAAGAATCTTGAAGGGCGGTTCCTTACCCATGCCGATAAAACTGCAGAACGTCAGGAAGAAAACTGCAAAAAACTCCGGCGGACCGAACTGCAAGGCGAATTTCGCCACCAGCGGCGCCAGGAAGGTGATCATCACCACCGCAAAGAAAGCGCCGATAAAGGATGACGTAAAAGCGGTCGTCAGCGCCTCGCCGGCCTTGCCCTGCTGGGCCATCGGATAACCGTCGAAGGTGGTCGCAACCGACCAGGGTTCACCCGGAATATTGAACAGGATCGAGGTAATCGCACCGCCGAACAGTGCGCCCCAATAAATGCACGACAGCATGATCACCGCTGACGTCGGCGGCATTGAAAACGTCAGTGGCAGGAGAATGGCTATGCCGTTGGCACCACCGAGCCCGGGCAGCACGCCGATCAGCACGCCCAAGGTGACCCCGATGAACATCAGCAGCAGATTGAACGGCGTCAGCGCGACGGAAAACCCGTGAAACAGGGCATTGATTTCTTCCAAGGTGCCAGCTCCCTAAGTCTTTCGTTTTATTGGCGCTTCCGGTCAGTAGCCGATGAGACTCAGGGGATTGAATTCCCCTTTGAACAGCGGCACTTTGAACCAGATTTCAAACATCATGAACGTGACTACGCTGATCGTGATTCCGAGCAGCGCGCTTTTGACCCAGCTGTACTTGCCCAGCCATACCATGAATACCGCGATATAGGCCGCAGATGCGACATAGATACCGATCATCTGTATGCCGAACACGAAAACACAGGCGGGCAAAAACACTTTCATCACCTGCCGCAGAGGCTCCCATTCGACGAAAACCCCGTTCCCACTGCGTGACCCCTTGAGAAAGGTCTGAACCAATGTCACTGCACTGGCAATACAGATCAGCGAGCCGATATAAAACGGGAAATATCCCGCCTGCGGTCCTTCCGCACCCCAGTCTTTGCCAAGCCGCAGACTGTCGTAAATCACCAGTCCGCCCAGCCCCAGCAACACCAGGGCAACAAAAATCTCTGCGCCGCGAATTGACAAGCCCGCGCTGGCGGTCTCACCGGAATTTTGCTTTTCGCTCATAGGGAACTCTGTTTCAGAAAGGGTATGCCGGAACGGAAATCAACCGGCTACAAACACCAGCCGGGAATCCGGCCGGTGTTTGTCAGGTCTGCAACTCAGGGCTTCGCCAGGAAACCCGATTCCTTCATCAGACCATGATGCAGCGTTTCCGCCTTGCCCACCCAGTCGGCATACGCCTTGCCAGTGAGGAAGGTCTGGTTGAACGCGCCGTCCTCCATGAACTTCTTCCATTCCGGGGTTGCACGCACCTTGTTGAACAGGTCAACGTAGAAAGCCACCACATCCGGCGACACGCCAGCCGGCATGAAAATGCCCCGCAGCATCACGTAGTCGGTCGGAATACCGGCCTCTTTGCACGTCGGGATATCACCCCAAGCCTGGGTTTCAGTGACCTTGTTCTTGTACGGCAGACGCACTTCGTCAAAAACGCACAATGCACGCAGCTTGCCCGCACGCCATTGCGCCACAGCCTCGATCGGGTTGTTGACGCTGGAGTTGATGTGCTTGCCGACCAGCTGGGTCGCCACCGCACCGCCGCCCTTGAACGGGATATAGGTGAATTTGACGCCGGCAGCCTTTTCGATCGCCGCGGTGACGATCTGGTCTTCCTGCTTGGAACCCGTGCCGCCCATTTTGAAGGTGTTTGGACCGGCTTTTTTCACCGCATCCAGGTATTCCTTGGCGGATTTATAAGGATCTTCAGCATTGACCCACAGGATGAATTGATCCAGCGACAGCATCGCCACCGGGGTCAGATCCTTCCAGTTGAAAGGAACACCTGTGGCCATCGGGGTAGTGAAAAGATTGGACAGGGTAATGATGATCTTGTGCGGGTCGCCCTTCGCAGCCTTGACCTCGAGGAAACCTTCGGCACCTGCACCACCCGATTTGTTTACGGGAATCAATGCCTGCTTCATCAGGTTGTGCTTGGCAACAATACCCTGGATCAAACGCGCCATCTGGTCAGCACCGCCACCCGTGCCAGCCGGAATGACGAACTCAACCGGCTTGGTCGGTTCCCAAGCAGCCGCCGGGGCCGCAGCCGAAACAAGGCCAAACGCTGCCACGAGCGGCAGTACGCCGCGCGCCAATGCTCGCTGAATATTCATATCACTCCTCCTAATCAATTAAACGACGGCTTGCTGAGTAAACCCGCGATAACCCGCGGCCCAACCTTGTTATGTTTGCCGTAAGTCCATTCTTTCGCATCCTTCGACACGAAAGAATTGACCGCAATCAAGAATCCAGAATTCCTGTCCCAGATTACTTCACCAGAAGGACTGGAATGTCCGTAAGGTGGATAACCTTGGTGGCGACCGACCCCATGATCAAACCGGAAACGGCTCCCAACCCACGAGATCCCATGACAATTTGGTTGCAACCCTTGTCGTTGGCATATTTGACAATGGTTTCGGCGGCATCGCCCACGCCGATGTGGAACACATACTTCACCCCGGCTGCATCCAGTTTCGCGCGCGTCGGTTGCAATGCCGCAATGCCTTCGTCGTGGTGATACTGGGCCACTTTGTCTTGCCCAATGGCGGAAGTCACCCTGTTGCCGTAAGGCATCGGGTGCTGCACGTTCAACAAATGAATCTCAATGGGTTCTTTGAACCATTGCATCTTGTCGATCATGTGGCTTACTGCCCGCACTGCACTATCGGAACCATCTACAGGAACCAGCCATTTCAACATGGGAAAACCTCTAAATTCTGTTTAAAAACAATTTGTTAGCTCAAGACTGCCGGTCGCCGCTTGCCAAATCGACGACTTCCTTGTGCTCGCGATCCGCTTTTGCAGCGAGAAACCGGCCCAGCGCCACCACAAAAATCGCACCGGCGGCAGGCGCCACGTAATGCAGCCACTCCATATTGGCATTGATCCAGTCCTTGACCAGCGGATCGGTGATCGCCATCTCACCGGCAACCCAGCCCAGCAGCGCCGCGCCAATGGTGATGATGACCGGATAACGATCCATCAGTTTCAGAAGCAGCGTGGAGCCGAAAATCACCAGGGGAATCGAAATGGCCAGACCTGCAATCAGAAGCACCATGCTGCCCTTGGCCGCTGCGGCAACGGCAATCACATTATCCAAACTCATCACCAGGTCGGCGATCAGGATGGTCTTGATTGCAGCCGCCATGCTGCCACTGGCCTGAATGCCGTCTTCACCGCCGTCTTCCGGCAGCAGCAGCTTCACCGCAATCCACAAAAGCAGCACAGCGCCGATCAGTTTCAGATAGGGCCATTTCAACATTTCAACGGCGATGATCGTCAGAACGATCCGCATGATCACTGCGGCGCCGCTACCCCACATCACCGCGGCTTTCTGCTGCTTCGGCGGCAGTGAACGCGCCGCCAGCGCGATCACCACTGCGTTATCGCCGGACAAAACAATGTTGACCCCGATGATCTGCAGAAGGGCCACCCAGAACGCGGTATCACCAAAACTCATGAGAAATTTCACTCCCTGGAATTCGCCGCACATCCTTATGGACATGCCAGCATAAATTTTAATAGGCTACTGCGGTTCTGGCTCCTCCAGACCAGCAGCCAAACGCTGGGCTCAAATTATATCGCGAAGCCCCTCCCGCACATCCTTTATGAGCATCGTACTTTCAGTGCTTCAACAGTCATCGCACGATGGCATGCACTGGCGCAATTGGCTGCTGCAGTGCCGCAACGGGCGCCCCCTTCCCCTTCTTGTGCGGCTCATGAGGCTCCCAGCCCAAAGTGCCCAGCATTACAAAAAATCCGACGATATAAGCAATGGGCACGAACCAGCCATGGCGCAGCCACAGTCCGACCGAACGCGCTTCCGGATACATGTTTGACAGCGCCACGCCGGCGCTGGAACCGAACCAGATCATCGAGCCGCCGAACCCCACGGCATAGGCCAGCACACCCCAGTCGTAACCGCCCTGCTTCAGCGCCAGCGCGGTCAACGGGATATTGTCGAACACCGAAGAAATGAACCCCAAACCAAATGCCGACTGCCAGGATGCCGGCGGAAGCTTCTCGACCGGCATCATCGATGCACAAAGCACCAGCGACAACAGAAATATGCTGCCTTTGGCTGCTTCCGGCACCAGGTCCCATTGCGGTTTGCGCCAGGGCACGCAGGCCAAGATGACTACCCATACCGCAACGCCGATGAACGGAAACACATGGGACAAGTGGTTGAATTCAAGATTGATGGTAACGTTGGTGACAATAGCTGCAGCAAGTATCAAACCGACAATGGCGACCCGCGCCCAATCGACCGGCGCATGGCGGCCCTCATCCTTGACGATCGGCGAAAATTTCTGCTGGAGCAGTGACGCGGGTATGCCCAGAACGACCAACGCCGCCGCCGCCGCCACATAGGCATGCAACACATCGCGGGGATCGACGCCGTCCAGCCACATCATCGTGGTTGTGGTATCACCCACTACGCTGCCAGCGCCACCGGCATTGGAAGCAGCAACAATCGCCGCCAGATAACCGATATGCACCTTCCTTTTGAACAGCGTCGCTGCCAATGTGCCGCCGATCAATGCTGCCGCAATGTTGTCGAGGAAACCCGACATTACCCACACCATCACGAGCAGTGCGAAAGCACCTTTCCAATCATCGGGCAGGAACCGGGGCATCACCAGGGGCAAATGACTGCGCTCGAAATGGTTCGACAGCAGCGCAAAACCCACCAGCAGGCAAAACAGATTGACGATGATCACCCACTCATGGATGAGGTGCTCAATCAGACCTCCGAATCCGTCACCAGTTTTGAATCCGGTGAAGCCAACCTTGTACAGCGCAATAATGACCAGGCCGGTGAGTGCGACCTGCAATGTGTACTTGTGGAACAGCGCAACTCCAAGGAGTGTCATCCCGAACAGGATGAAATCCACCGGGATGCCAAACACAGCGGGGCCCTCGGCCGCGGCTGCAGCACCGGAAAAAATGGCAATCGGCAATATGGCGCAGGCCTTTGCCAGTAGCCGAACAAACAAGCTGCTGCATTTAATGATTTGAAACTGTTGCATCCATACTCCCCTAGAAACAACTTTCAGGACCGTCTGCGGGGATGTTAGGGAACCAGAGGACCGGTCGCACCCAGCCATCACCGCGGAACGGCGTGCAGCCCGCACAGCACTGCCATCGGGGCAAAATCACGCATGTCAGTCGCATTACCGGCATGTCCGGGGTCGCAACCACATTCGCATACCGCGTTGGCGACCATGTCACGGCGGCTTGTTGATATTGTTGCCGTCGTAACTGTTTTTCTTTGAAACGGCGCCACTGTAAACACCAGGGAAGCGGGCGCCCGCGTTTCTAACACGCCCGCTTCAAATGCGTCAACAACAGGCGCTGCCGCCAGCCTGTAACAAACTCCCTGAACGATCAGAACAAGCCGATCACCTTGCCATCATCCGTCAGATCGATCTTCTCCGAAGACGGGACTTTGGGCAGGCCCGGCATGGTCATGATGTCACCGCAGATCATCACGATGAATTCCGCGCCGGCAGCCAGCCGCACTTCACGGACGTTGACCATGTGACCGCTGGGCGCGCCGCGCACGCTGGCGTCGGTCGAGAACGATGACTGTGTCTTGGCCACGCAGACCGGGTAATGGCCGTAGCCGGCTTCCTGCAGCTCCTTGATGCGGTTGCGCACCTTGGAATCGGCGGAGATGTCGGCCGCGCCGTAAACCTTGGTCGCGATTTTTTTCATCTTGTCCCACAGCGGGTCGCTGTCTTCGTAGACGAAGGTCGGGTTCGACTTCTGCTCGCACAGCTCGACCACGATGTTGGCCAGTTCGGCAGCGCCCTTGCCGCCTTCGCCCCAATGGTTCGCCACCACAACCCGCGCGCCGAGCTTGGCGATGCGGTCGGTGAGCAGATCCATTTCCGCCTTGGTGTCGGCGGTGAAGCGGTTGACCGACACCACGCAGGGAATGTTGTAGACGTTCTTGACGTTGTTGACGTGACGCTCGAGGTTGACCAGGCCTTTTTCCAGCGCGGCCAGGTTTTCCTTGTTGAGGTCTTCCTTGCCGACGCCGCCGTGATGCTTCAACGCGCGCACGGTCGCCACGATCACAGCCGCAGCCGGTTTCAGGCCGGCCTTGCGGCATTTGATGTCGAGGAATTTCTCGGCGCCGAGGTCGGCACCGAAACCGGCCTCGGTCACCACATAGTCGACCAGCTTCAGGGCAGCCTTGGTCGCGATCACCGAGTTGCAGCCGTGAGCGATGTTGGCGAAGGGGCCGCCGTGGATGAAGGCTGCGTTGTTTTCCAGCGTCTGCACCAGGTTCGGCGCCAGTTGGTCTTTCAGCAGCACGGTCATCGCGCCATGCGCCTTCAGGTCACGCGCGCGCAGCGCCTTGCCGTCGCGGGTGTAGCCGAAGACGATGTTGCCGAGGCGCTCTTTCAGATCTTTCAGCGACGTGGCCAGGCAGAAAATCGCCATTACTTCGGAGGCAACAACGATGTCGAAGCCGTCCTCACGCGGGTAGCCGTTGGCGGTGCCGCCGAGAGACACGACGATGTCACGCAGCGCGCGGTCGTTCATGTCCATCACGCGCTTCCAGGTGATGCGGCGCGGATCTATGCCGAGTTCATTGCCGTGCGAGATGTGGTTGTCGATCATCGCAGCAAGCAGATTGTTCGCCAGCGCGATCGCACCGAAGTCGCCGGTGAAGTGCAGGTTGATGTCTTCCATCGGCACCACCTGGGCGTAACCGCCGCCCGCTGCACCGCCCTTGACGCCGAACACCGGGCCGAGCGAAGGCTCGCGCAGGCAGATCATCGCCTTCTTGCCGATGTGGTTCAGTGCGTCGCCGAGACCGACCGTGGTCGTGGTTTTGCCTTCGCCCGCGGGCGTCGGGTTGATCGCGGTGACGAGGATCAGCTTGCCGTCTTTTTTGCTCTTCAGGCTGTCGACATACTCCAGCGACACCTTGGTCTTGTAGTGGCCGTAGGGCACCAGATGTTCTTCCGGGATGCCCAGCTTCTGCGCAATCTTGTTGATGCGCTCCATTTTTGCCGCCTGGGCGATTTCGATGTCCGACAGTGCCATGTTGATTCCTCTCCTGAACAAAAAATAATTGTTGAAGCCCGCAACAGCAGGCCTTGTGTTTTACACCCTTAAACCTTGGCCACCTTCGCCAGTATCTGGCCGCCGCCATAGCTGGAGCGCGGCGTGAGTTCGCCGCCCTTCATCACCTTGACCGCGCAATACTTGAACTCGGGAATCTTGCCGAAGGGATCCAGCGCGGCGTTGGTCAGCAGATTGGCCGCCGCTTCGTAGAACGCGAAGGGAATGAACACCGAACCGCGCGGCGTGCCGTCATCGGCCCGCGCGTGCAGTGCGATGATGCCGCGCCGCGATTCCACGCTGATCACATCGCCGGTCTGCGCGCCGATGCTGTCGAGGTCGAGCGGATGCATCGACACGGTCGGTACGGGCTCGATCGCGTCGAGCACCCCGGCGCGGCGGGTCATCGCGCCGGTATGCCAGTGCTCCAACTGCCGCCCGGTGATCAGCACGAACGGGAATTCGCGGTCGGGCCGTTCGTTGGCCGGAATGATGTCGGCCGGCACAAACTTCGCCCGACCCGTCGGCGTCGGAAATTTATCAATGAAAACAGTGAGTTGTCCCGGATCACCCTCTTTGAGGCAGGGATAGGTCACACTGCTTTCGGCTTCCAGCCGCTCCCAGGTGATGCCGGCAATCGAGTTCATCGCCAGGCGCATCTCGTTAAATACGTCTTTCGGTCCGTTGTAGTTCCAGCCCAGACCCAGGCGGCGCGCCAGTTCCTGGATGATCCACAGATCCGGTTTGGCCTCGCCCGGCGCATCGACAGCCTTGCGACCAATCTGCACCATGCGATCGGTGTTGGTCACCGTGCCGTCTTTTTCCGGCCACACGGTCGCCGGCAGAATAACGTCGGCGTGATAACAGGTTTCGGTCAGGAAGATTTCCTGCACCACCAGCCAGTCCAGCTTGGCCAGCGCCTCACGTGCATGGTTGGCATCGGGATCCGACATCGCCGGGTTCTCGCCCATCACATACATGCCGCGGATGTCACCGTCGAGAATCGCGTGCACGATTTCAACAACTGTCAGACCCGGCTTCGGGTCGAGCTTGGTATTCCAGAGTTTTTCAAAACGCGCCAAGGCTTCCGGATTGTCGACACGCTGGTAATCCGGGAACACCATCGGGATCAGGCCCGAATCGGAAGCGCCCTGCACATTGTTCTGGCCGCGCAGCGGATGCAAACCCGAGCCCGGTTTGCCGATCTGTCCGGTCATCAGGCAGAGCGCAATCAGGCAGCGTGCGTTGTCGGTGCCGTGGATATGCTGCGAAATGCCCATGCCCCAGAGGATCATCGAACCCTTCGAGGTCGCGTAGAGCCGTGCGACTTCCTTGATGGTCTCCGCCGGAATGCCGCAGATCGGCGCCATCGCCTCGGGGCTGTAACCTTCAACATTCTTTTTCAGTTCGTCGTAGCCGATGGTGCGCGATTTGATGAAGTCTTCGTCAACGAGTCCCTCATGGACGATGACATGCATCATCGCGTTGAGCAGCGCGACGTCGGTGTCCGGCTTGAATTGCAGCGAGTAGGTCGCGTGGCGCGACAGCTCATTGCGGCGCGGGTCGGCATAGACCAGTTTCGCGCCCTTCTTCACCGCATTCTTGATCCAGGTCGCCGCCACCGGATGGTTGGACAGCGGATTGGCACCGATCAGGAAAATCACTTCGGCATTGGCAACGTCATTGACCTGGTTCGACACCGCGCCGGAGCTTACCGCCTCCATCAGTGCCGCCACGCTCGAGGCATGGCACAGCCGCGTGCAATGGTCGACGTTGTTGGAACCGAAACCAGTACGCACCAGCTTCTGGAACAGATAGGCTTCTTCGTTGCTGCCCTTGGCCGAACCGAATCCCGCCAGCGCCTTGTTGCCGTACTGGTCGCGAATCGCCTTCAGCTTGCCGGCAGCGAGATCCAGCGCCTCTTCCCAGCTCGCTTCGCGGAAATGCTCCAGCGGGTTCGCCGGATCCATCGTGAAGTCAGCATGTTTGGGCACGCCCGGCTTGCGGATCAGCGGCTTGGTCAGGCGTTGCGGATGATGGGCGTAGTCAAACCCGTAACGGCCTTTGACGCACAGCCGGCCGTGATTCGACGGGCCGTCGCGGCCGTCGACCGACATGATCTTGTTGTTCTTGACGTTGTAGGTCAGCTGGCAACCGACGCCGCAGTACGGGCACACCGAGTGCACCTGCTTGTCGGGCTTGACCAGTCCCGCTTCGCGCGCCGGCATCAGTGCGCCGGTCGGACAGGCCTGCACGCATTCGCCGCAGGCGACACAGGTGGATTCACCCATCGGATCATTCAGATCAAAAACGATCTTCGAATGATCGCCGCGGAAGGCGTAACCGATGACGTCGTTGACCTGCTCTTCGCGGCAGGCGCGCACGCAGCGCGTGCACTGAATGCAGGAATCGAGATTGACCGCGATGCCGTGATGCGACAGATCGGCCTGCGGTTGATGACGCGGCGCAAAGCGCGGCTTGCCGACCTGCAGCTTGCCGGCCCAGTGATCCAGTTCGGAATTGTTGGTGTGACGCTGCTCCGGCATATCGGAAAGCAGCAGTTCCATCACCATTTTCTGCGACGCAACCGCACGCGTACTGTTGGTGGTGACTTCCATACCCGGCACAGGATTGCGACAGCACGATGCAGCCAGTACCCGCTCGCCCTTGACCTCGACCACGCAGGCGCGGCAGTTGCCGTCGGGACGCATCCCCTCCTTGTAGCAAAGATGCGGGATCTCAACGCCGTGGCGCTTCGCCGTCTGGATGATGGTTTCCGACGCGTAGCCGACGACATCCTTGCCGTTCAGTTTGAACTCGACCGGCATCGCCGCGAGTTCGTCCTTGCTCATTGCAGTCATGACATGACCTCCGGTAAGACGCAGCGCTGCAGCGCCTGCATCCCTACTCGACTTCCTTCGGGAAATATTTCATCACGGTGCGGATCGGATTCGGCGCCGCCTGGCCGAGGCCGCAGATCGATGCATCAGCCATCGCGCCTGACAGTTCTTCGAGCAGTCCGCGATTCCACTTCGGCGCTTCCATCAGCTGCAGTGCTTTTGCGGTACCGACCCGGCAGGGCGTGCACTGGCCACAGGATTCTTCCGAGAAGAACTTCATCACATTGCGCGCCGCGCCGCGGGCCTTGTCCTTGTCGGAAAAAATGATCACCGCAGCAGAACCGATGAAACAACCGTATGGATTCAGCGTATCGAAATCCAGCGGGATGTCACCCATCGCCGCCGGCAGGATGCCGCCTGAAGCGCCACCCGGCAGATAACCATAGAACTGGTGGCCCGGCAGCATGCCGCCACAGTATTCGGCAATCAGTTCCTTGACCGTGATGCCGGCCGGCGCCAGATGCACGCCCGGCTCTTTCACCCGACCCGATACCGAGAACGAGCGCAGGCCCTTGCGGCCGTTGCGGCCGTGACCGGCAAACCAGTCAGCGCCTTTCTCCAGGATGTCGCGCACCCAGTACAGGGTTTCCATGTTGTGTTCGAGCGTCGGGTAACCGAACAGACCGACCTGCGCCACATAGGGCGGGCGCAGCCGCGGCATGCCGCGTTTGCCCTCGATGGATTCGATCATCGCCGACTCTTCGCCGCAGATATAGGCGCCTGCGCCGCGGCGCAGGAAAATCGGCGGCAGCGGGCAGGGCGGATTCGCCTGCAGCGCCTTGATTTCTTTTTCGAGAATCGCCCGCACGCCGGCGTATTCATCACGCAGATAGATATAAACCTCGGAAATCTGCACCGTCCACGCGGCAATGATCACACCCTCAAGGAAACGGTGCGGATCGCGCTCCAGGTAATGCCGGTCCTTGAACGTTCCCGGCTCGCCCTCGTCGATATTGACCGCCATCACGCGCGGGCCCTTTTCGCCGCGCACGATGCGCCATTTGCGGCCCGACGGGAAACCGGCGCCGCCCAAACCGCGCAGCCCCGAGTTCTCCATGGTCTTGATCAGCGACTCGGCGTCGCGCGTGCCGTTAAGGCATTCGATCGCGATGTCGTAACCGCCCTGCTTGCGATATTCAGCGTAATTCACGTACTTGCCGACCGCACATTGGTCCTTGTTGCCGGCAACCAGCGTCTTGACCTTGTCGACTGTCGCCTGCGGCACAGGGTTCTGCCCGACCACCGCCACCGGCGCCTGCTCGCAACGGCCGACACAGGGCGCCGGAATCACGCGCACCTTGTCACCGAGCGATTGTTTAAGGCCTTTGATCAGTTCGTTGGAACCGTACAGTTCGCAGGACAGCGAATCACAGACCCGCACGGTCAATGCCGGTGGCGCCTGTTCGCCTTCCTTGATCACGTCGAAGTGGTGATAAAAAGTCGCCACCTCATAGACTTCGGTCATTGCCAGCTTCATTTCACGCGCCAGCGCCACGAGATGTGCGGCAGGAATATGACCGAAGCGGTCCTGGATCAGATGCAGATTTTCGATCAGCAGATCGCGACGGCGCGGATCAACCCCGGTCTTGCGCTGCGCGCCATCCAGCAGAGACTGGACTTCCGCAAGCGCGCCCGATTCCACGGTACGCCCCTTGAGAGCGCCCCGGGCACGTTTGCCGCGTTTCACGATGCCACCTTCCAAAATTGCGCCTCCTCCGGCAATGCCTGCAGCCGGCCCCCATTTCCGGGGGCCGGTCCCTCAATTACTTCAGTACCGACTTGAGCAGCTTGCCCATCTCCGCCGGATTTTTAGTCGTGCGGATGCCGCACTCTTCCATCACCGACAGTTTTTCATCGGCCGTACCCTTGCCGCCGGAGATGATCGCGCCGGCATGACCCATGCGCTTTCCGGGCGGCGCGGTAACGCCGGCGATGAAACCAACCACTGGCTTTTTCATGTTGTCCTTGATCCAGCGTGCGCATTCCTCTTCATTGGAACCGCCGATTTCGCCGACCATGATCACCGCTTCGGTCTGCGGATCATCATTGAACATTTTCATGACATCGATGTGCTTCAGCCCGTTGACCGGATCGCCGCCGATGCCGACGCAGGACGACTGCCCCATGCCCAGTTCCATCAACTGGCCGACCGCTTCATAGGTCAGCGTGCCGGAACGCGACACCACGCCGATCGGGCCCTTCTTGTGGATGTGGCCCGGCATGATTCCGATCTTGATTTCGTCGGGCGTGATCACGCCCGGGCAGTTCGGTCCGATCAGCAGCGTCCGGCTATTGTTCTGCTGCATCTTGTATTTCAGGCGCACCATGTCGCGCACCGGGATGCCTTCGGTGATGCAGATCACCAGATCGAGATCAGCATCGACGGCCTCTTCGATCGCTGCAGCCGCAAAGGGCGGCGGCACATAGATCACCGACACATTGGCGCCGGTCGCATCCTTGGCTTCACGCACCGAATTGAAAATGGGAATGCCTTCGTAATTCTGGCCGCCCTTTTTCGGGGTGACGCCGGCGACGTAGCAGTTCTTGCCGTTGGCGTATTCCTTGCCGGTCTTGGTGTGGAACATGCCGGTCTTGCCGGTGATGCCCTGGGTCATCACCCGCGTATCTTTATTGATCAGAATCGACATCAGTTTTTCCCCTTCGCCGCAGCAACCACTTTCTGCGCGGCATCAGCCATGTTGTTCCCGGAAATGATCGGCAAGCCCGAGTCTGCGAGGATTTTCTTGCCGAGTTCGACGTTGGTGCCTTCAAGACGCACCACCAGCGGCACGCTCAGGCTGACCTGACGCGCTGCAGCGACCACGCCCTGCGCGATCACGTCGCACTTCATGATGCCGCCGAAAATGTTGACCAGGATGGCCTTCAACTGCGGGTTGCGAAGCATGATCTTGAACGCCTCGGTGACCTTCTCCGCCGTGGCGCTGCCGCCCACGTCGAGGAAGTTGGCGGGGCTGCCGCCGTAGAGCTTGATGATGTCCATCGACGCCATGGCGAGGCCGGCGCCGTTGACCAGACAGCCGATATTGCCGTCGAGCTGGATATAGTTGAGATCGTGCTTTGACGCCTCGACTTCCGCGGGATCCTCTTCATCGAGGTCGCGCAGCGCAACGATGTCGGGGTGACGGAACAGCGCGTTGTTGTCGAAATCGATCTTGGCGTCGAGCGCGATGACCTTGCCGTCGCCGGTCAGGATCATCGGGTTGATTTCAGCCAGTGACGCGTCGGTGTCGTCAAACGCCTTGTACAAAGCCTGCAGAATCGCCCGCGCCTGCGGCACGGAGGCATCGGGCACGCCAATCTTGCGCGCCACATCATCGGCGTCGGCATCGGCCAGACCCTTGACCGGATCAATGACAACCTTGTGGATTTTTTCGGGGGTGTGCTCGGCGACTTCTTCGATGTCCATGCCGCCTTCGCTGGACGCCATCAGCACAGCACGTTGCGTGCCTCGGTCGATGACCAATCCGACGTACAGTTCTTTTTTGATATCAGCGCCTTCCTCGATCAGCAGCCGCCGCACCTTCTGGCCCTCAGGACCGGTCTGGTGGGTCTTCAGTTGCATGCCGAGAATGCTGGACGCGTAGGTTTTAACATCAGCCGGTGATTTGGCAACCTTGACACCGCCGCCCTTGCCGCGACCGCCGGCGTGGATCTGCGCCTTGACGACCCAGACGCTGCCGCCCAGTTTGGCTGCCGCAGCAACGGCTTCATCGACTGTGAAACACGGGATGCCGCGCGGCGTGGTTACGCCATATTTGCGCAGGAGTTCTTTTGCCTGATATTCGTGGATTTTCATTTTCCGTTCCGCGTGGTTAGCGCTGTTGGATGGAAGGCGTCACCGGGCCCCGCAGGGACGCCAATCTATTACAGCGAACTCTGCAGCGGCCTTGACCGCAGTCAATAAACTCACGATTGGATAAAACGCGAGTCCGGCGCGTGAAGCGCATTGGACGAGTCTTGGAATTCACGCCGTGCTGATGACGCCTGCCTGACGCATATTCCGGGGACAACTGCCAGAATTTGCTGCATTGCGAGTATAACAAACCGCCTATGAATCCCCTGACACATTCTCAAAGCACGAAGATGCGAATTTCAATGCGTCACCTTGATCCACAGGCAAAACCGTGCTCGGTCATTGCTTTCCGATAAGACCAACATTTTCGGTTGATCGAAGCTAGCGCACGCTAACAAGCAGTTTGTTATGATGCTGCGTTGCAATATTAAATGGGCAAAAAAACGCAACCCCGAGGGGTTGCGCTGAAGTTCCACCAAAGGAGGAGGTTTTGGAGGATATGTGCCGATACCTGTAGAAGGCACCCAGCACGGTTCCCATTTTGCCATGCAGCAGACCTCTGTCAAGCCATTTATGCTGCTTCGCAATATATATTTTATGCACTTATTGATGAGAAATTCTTAATCGAGATGTTTTGCGCTTCAACTCCGTGAACCAGTTCACGAATCATGGTTCCACTAAATGGCTGTCCTTGCCGCCAAACGGCAATTCCGTGGTAAAGAATGGCACAGCCTAAAAACACGCGCCGGGCGGTCCCGGCACAGGCGCGGCAACCCCAGCCAGGAGAATTTGTGTCTCGCAAACTGATGCTGTTTACCGGCGACATCAATCTGATGAATGTCGCCGACCCTGCAACCCCCTTCAATCGAGTACTCGACACGCTACACAGTGCAGACATGCTGTTCGGCAACCTCGAGTGCTGTTTTTACAAACCGGCGGGCACAGTGTCAGTCAGTGATGAGGGGTTCTTCGCCACGCCTGAGGCGGGACAGGCACTCAAACTCGCGAAATTCCGCGCAGTGGGTAACGCCAACAACGTCAACTACGGCAGTGATGCGATCCGCTCCTCGCTGACAGAACTGGAAAACCTCGGGATCCCTTACACGGGAGCAGGCCGTAACCGTGCACAGGCGCGGGCACCGGTCATCATCGAACACGAAGGTATCCGCTACGGATTCCTGCAGCGCACTTCCGTTTACTGGCCAACCAACCATGAGGCCGGCGAGCACAGCGCCGGTGTCGCCGCATTGCGCGGACATACCGCCTACCAGTTACCGCTGCACAAGCTGCGCCAGGATATTCCGCCCGCCAACCGCCCCGGCGTTCCGCCATTGATTGTCACCTGGGCGGACAAAAAGTATCTCGCAGAATACATCTCAGAAATCACTGAGTTACGGAAAAAGGTCGACGTGCTGGTCGCATCCCACCATTGGGGTTTCAAGGAGGAAGTTCTCGACTACATGACCGAAATCGCGCATGCGGCGATCGATGCCGGCGCCGATGTAGTCATCGGTCACGGCCCGCACTATTCGTTACCCGTCGAAATCTATAAAGGCAAACCGGTGTTTTACGGTTTGGGCAGTTTTGCGTTTCACACCGGGCACGGAGGTCTCAAACATGGTGACTGGCTGGGCATGATCGGACGCGTCACTCTCGACGGCAAAAAGGTGATCGGTGGCGCATTCGAGTTTGTCCGTCACAATGCGCAGAACGAAACGGTGATCTGCAAGATCAGTGATGAACAGGAAGGACTGGAAGCGCTGCGCAAACGCAGCAGCGCCTTTCAGACCAAACTGGAAGTCAACGGCAATACTGTCGTCTTCAACCCCGCATCAGCCTGATCCAGCAACGGGTCCTGGAGTCAGGGGCCTTCGTCCGCAGGCTGGCGCAGTTTGCGCGCCGGATAGACCTTGGCCGGATGCTGCTTCAGTGCCTCTTCGTCGACATCGACGCCGAGACCGGGCGCAGTCGGCAATTCGATGTAGCCGTTTTTTGGCTTCAACTGGTTCGGCGAAATCTTGTCGCAGAAATCGACGAAGGGCAGGAAGTATTCGGTGATGATGAAGTTGGGCATCGTCGCCGAGGCGTGAACCGTCGATGCCAGCGCCACCAGCGTCGAGTTGTAGTTGTGAGGTGACACGGCCACCAGGAATGGCTCTGCCATCGCGGCAATCTCTTTCAGTTCCAGTATGCCGCCGACGCAGGCGACATCAGGATTGAGGATATCCGCCGAGCGTTTTTCCAGCAGCGGACGGAATCCGGTCTTGGTGTATGTCGCTTCGCCGATCACCATCGGCACGCCGATTTCGCGGCGGATCTGTGCAAGCTCATCGGGGAACTCGGCCTGGCAGGACTCTTCCATCCAGTAGAGATCGAATTCGGCAAGCTGTTTGTCGAGGCGAATCGCATGCATCGGTGCCAGCCGGCGATGCTGCTCGATCAGCAAGTCCACATCAGGCCCCACCGCATCACGAATGGCTTTCACCACGCGCACCGCGCGGCGTTCATGCTCTTTCGGAATATAGGTGCGCCACGGCGACGGCAAGGGATCGAACTTCATCGCAGTGAAGCCCTGCTTCACCACTTTCTCGGCAGCCCGCGCATAGTCTTCGGGCTCCTTCATGCCGTAACTCCAGCCGTTGGCGTAGACGCGGATCTTGTCGCGATAACGGCCGCCGAGCAGGTTATATACCGGCTGTTGCGTCGCTTTTCCGACGATGTCCCACATCGCCTGCTCGATGCCGCTGATGGCACAGAACAGTTCCACCGAACCGCGGCGCGCCGCGTAATCGTCGAACGCAAATTGCGTGAAATGCTTGATGTCGAAGGGGCTGCGTCCGGTCAGATAAGGACCAAGCGCCTGCAATTGCGCCATCACCGCCGTATCACGGTCGTACTGCGAATAGGCCTCGCCCCAGCCATGAATGCCTGCGTCGGTCTCAACTTTGACGAAGATCAGATTCTTGCGCCAGCCCGGATGCACGGCATAGCTTTTGACAGCTGTGATTTTCATGTTCATTACCTTTTAATGCGTAGTGCGCGACGATGATGTCGGCGGAAAGGGTTCGAATCTAGGCGGCGCGTGCACACCGTGTCAAGAATGCAGCGCAATGGTCCATCATGCGAGAGCTCATGACGGACAACTCACATGGTGCGCGGCTGCAGGTTTAGCAACTGTCCGATGCGCTCCGAGCTTTTTAATCCGCTGCCGGTCAGCACAAGCACAGTGGTTTCATCCGGGCTTATCGCACCTGAGGCCAACAGCTGCGTCAGACCGGCCGCTGCCGCTGCGCAGGTCGGTTCCACATAAAACCCCATGCGGGCCAGCGCGCCCAGCGCGGACACGATTTCTTTTTCACTTACTGCGGCGATCGCGCCGCCGGAACGACGCACGCCGCGCACCACCTCGCGCAAACGGGTCGGCTGCGAAGAGGCAATGCCCTCGGCAATCGTCGGCGTCACGCTTACCGCAACCGGCGCTTCACCGCCGGACTGCCAAGTTGCATGACAGGGCGCGCAGTTGGCCGCCTGCACACCGAATATTTTCGGCATGCTTTTGATTTCCCCGTTGCGCAGCAATTCATCAAACCCGCGCTCCAGCCCGAGCACATTGCTGCCATACCCCAGCGGCGTAACCACGTTATCGGGAGCCTGAAAGCCCAGCGACTCCCACAACTCGTAAGCCAGCGTCTTGGTGCCTTCGACAAAAAACGGCTGCCAGTTATGACTGGCATAGAAAATCTCCTTGCTCATACGCAACGCGGCATCGGCAACGTCCTGGCGCGACCCTCTGACAGTGACCACATCGGCACCACAGGCCGCGATCTGCGCAATCTTCGGGTATGAGGCAGTCTCCGGCACCAGAATGCGGCAACGCATTCCCGCCGCAGCGGCATAAGCCGACAGTGAAGCCCCGGCATTGCCCGATGAATCCTCGAGCACATGGTCGATGCCGCAGCTTTTCAGATAGCTGACCATCACCGTCATGCCGCGATCCTTGAACGAACCGGTGGGCATCATGAATTCAAGCTTGAACTGCACCGGAATCCCTTGCCAACTGCGTTTCAGCAGCGGCGTGCAGCCTTCGCCCAGCGACACCGCATAGCTGTGATCGACTGCAATGGCTTTTGCATAACGCCAGACCGAACGCTCACGGGTATCAATTTCTCCGCGCCGCAGGCCATTTCCTGGCGCAAGATTGAGATAAGCCCCTCTGTCGCCACACCATCTTGCGGTGTCATCGGGGTAAACGTCACCACTTGCGGAATCAATGTAATTCATTGAATTAATTAACTTATTTTTAATATCATCAGTAAGTCTGCGCCAACCTCTCAGCCGTCTGAGAACACTTCAGCAGGATGATGCGCCAACAAAAAAAGAAGGCAAGCGCATCGCGCTTGCCTTCTTGATTGTAACGCGCCGCCGAAACCGGCGGATGCGCGAGCGACTTACTGCGCCGGCGCGGCTTGAGCTTTCGGAGCCTTTTTGGTTTTTTTCGGCTTGTCAGCTTTGGCTTTCTTTGATTTGCTGGATTTGGCTTTTTTCGGCTTGTCAGCCTTGACTTCAGCGGACGGCGCTGCCGGAGCTGCAGGAGCCGCCTTCACCGGGTCAGCTTTGGCCGGAGCAGCAGGCGCGGCAGCCGGTGCTGCCGGCGCAGGCGCGGTTTGGGCTGCAACGTTGAAAGTCAGGGCGGCAATGCCGGCGGCAAGCAGAGCGTTCATCAGTTTGTTCATGTTATCTCCAATTCTGTTTATGGCTCGCGTTATCACGCGATTCGCCCCGAACTTTCGGGCCGTAGTTAATTAACGCGATCAACGGCTTGCGGTTGACGGCAGTTCGCAATTGCAGTGGTAACATTTCGCACCCGCCGGCTGGCGGAACAGCGGAGGAGAAAAAAATGGAATTGGGACTCAAAGGTAAACGTGCGCTGATCACCGGCGGTTCACGCGGCATCGGGCTCGGTGTGGCGCAAATGCTGGCCAAAGAAGGTTGCCACCTGCATCTGGCAGCGCGCAGCGCAACCGACCTTGCAGCAGCTCGTGAAAAGATCATCGCCACCAACAAGGTCGATGTCACGTGCCACGCTGCGGACCTGTCCGACAGCGCCAGCGCAGTCAAACTCGCCAGGGACTGCGGCGAGGTTGATTTCCTGATCAACAATGCCGGCGCAATCCCGCAAGGCACAATCGATGCGCTGGACGATGACACATGGAAACGTTCCTGGGACCTCAAAGTCTTCGGTTTCATCGACATCACACGTGAAATCTACGCACAGATGCGCAAGCGCAAGAGCGGCGTCATCGTCAACGTCATCGGCGCCGCCGGGGAACGTCCAGTCGCCAGCTATATCGCCGGCAGCATGGGCAATGCAGCCCTGATGGCATTCACGCGCGCCCTCGGCGCCGAGAGCCCTGAATTCGGCGTGCGCGTAGTCGGTGTTAATCCCGGCGGCACGGCAACCGATCGAGCGGTCAAGCGCCTGCGCGAACGCGCGGAAAAGGAGTTGGGCGATCCAGAACGCTGGCAGGAATTCGTCAGCAAATCACCGTTCGGCCGCATGGCGACCATTGAGGAACTGGGTGCGATGGTCACTTTCCTGTGCTCGCCGCTGTCCGGCTACACCACCGGCACCATCATCACCGTGGACGGTGGCGCCAGCAGCCGGCGCGCCTGATCGGCCGTTCGCTGCAGAACGGAAACGGTTATTTGATTTGTCCGGCCGGCGCGGTGCGTGGCACCGCATCGACCGCGCGCACGGCATCATCGTAGGCACGCTGCGCCGACTGCAGGCGTCCGCGCGCGGCTGCCAGCGCTTTCTCCGCCTTGTCCAGCTCACCTTTGCGGAAAGCAGCTTCCTTCTGAGCAACAGCGTTGGCATCTCGCGAATTCAACACATCCTGCTCGGCGAGTTTTGCGTCGTAGCGCGCCTGTTCAAGCTCTCGATGCGCCGCACCCGCGCGATACTGCCCCTGCTGCAGGGCCTGCCCGCGCTCTTCGACCGGCGCCGGTGTCTGGGCCTGCACCACTGCGCTGAATGCCAGCAGGCAGGCCAGACTGACCGGATTCAGATGTTTCGCAGTTGCAGTCAAGAAGAACAAGGTCGCTTACGGCACCAGCACCGTGGAACCGGTCGTCTTGCGCGACTCGAGATCACGGTGCGCCTGTGCGGCTTCGCGCAAAGGATAACGCTGGTTGATGGTGATTTTTACTGCGCCTTTTTTCACCACCGCAAAAAGTTCACGCGCGGCGGTCAGCAGATCTTCACGTGAAGACGTGTAGTTCACCAGCGTCGGGCGCGTCAGAAACAACGAACCCTTCTGAGCCAGTACGCCGATATTGACCGGCGGCACCGCGCCGGAGGCGTTGCCGAAACTCGCCATCAGACCGCGCGGCGCCAGACAATCCAGCGATTCCATGAAGGTATCCTTGCCGACGCCGTCATAAACCACAGGCACGCCCTTGCCCTTGGTGATGACCTTGACGCGCTCCGAGAGCTTCTCGCGCGACATCACCACCACATGTTTGCAGCCGACCTTTTTCGCCAGCGCAACTTTCTCGTCGCTGCCGACAGTACCGATCACCGTGGCGCCGAGATGTTTGGCCCACTGACACAAAATCTGTCCGACACCGCCGGCAGCGGCATGAACGACGATGGTGTCGCCTTTTTTCACACGGTAGGTGCGACGGCACAGATACCACGCCGTCATGCCCTTGAGCATCATCGCCGCGGCCGTCTCATCCTTGATGCCCGCAGGAATCTTCACCAGACGCGCTACCGGACGGATCAGCACTTCAGCGTAGGCACCAATCGGCTGTGCATAAGCCACGCGATCACCGACTTTGAACTCCTTGACCTTGGGGCCGACCGCTTCCACCACACCAGCCCCTTCAGAGCCAAGCACCAGCGGCAGAGGCATCGGATACAAACCAGAGCGATGGTAGGTATCAATGAAATTCAGCCCAATCGCCGTATTGCGGACACGGACTTCGCCGGGTCCGGGCTCGCCAATTGCGACCTCTTCCCAGCGCATCTGCTCTGGACCACCGTTCTGCTGGATACGAATGACATGCGGCATGATTCCAATCTCCTCCAAAGCGGGGGTGCCCCCGAATCGATTATTCAGCCTTGATGCCGGCTTCTTTGACCACTTTTGACCACTTGGTCGTCTCGGCCTTGATGAACTTGGCGTATGTCGCGGAATTCATGTAAGCCACCTCGGCGCCCTGTGAATCAAATTTCTTCTGCATCTCCGGGTTTTCCACAACCTTTTTCACAGCCGCTTCAAGCGTACGCACCATGGCGGGCGTCACGCCGGCAGGCGCCAGGATGCCCCACCAGTTGTTCGCTTCGTAACCGGGCACACCGCTCTCCGCCACTGTAGGCACATTGGGGAACGCGTTGTTGCGCTTGGCGCTGCCCACAGCAAGAAGGCGCAGCCGATTGCTTTGCACATGCGGAACCAGTTGCAGCAGTGAACCCATGGTGATCAGTGTGTTGCCGGCAATCACATCGGTCATCGCCGGACCGCCGCCCTTGAACGGTACATGCACCAGGCTGATGCCGGCCTGCAGACGGAACATCTCCGTGCTCAGGTGCTGGAAACTGCCGATGCCAGCCGTGGCATAAGTCAGCATGCCCGGCTTGGCCTTTGCCATATCGATCAGCTCCTTGGTCGTCTTCGCGGGCATTTTCGGATTGACCGTCAGCGCGCTTGGACCAGTGCCGATCAATGAGATCGGAGTAAATGATTTTTCCGGATCAAAACGCACCTTAGACTTGTAAATCGAAGGGTTGTAGGCAAAAGCGACGGACGCGATCAACAATGTATGACCATCCGGCAGCGAATTTGCGGCAATCTCGGAACCAATGATGCCGCCAGCGCCGCCACGATTGTCGACCACCACCTGTTGACCGATGATCGGGCTCATGTCATTCGCAACCAGCCGGCCGACGATGTCATTGCTGCCGCCAGGCGGGAACGGAACGATAACGCGCACCGGCTTGGTCGGCGCCCAATTGGCGCCCTGCGCAAACAAGGTCAACGGCAGCGCCAGCACTGCCGCAACAATACCGGCAGCTGCCGGTTTCAGATAGTTATTGGTCATGATGATTCTCCTCTTGATTTCCAAATAAAAACAGATAGTTACGAATCAGTTACCTGCGGTCTGCAAGGCCCGGCGCAATTCCCCGGTCACCCGTGAGGCCTCGGCCATGATGAATGCAATTTCGCTGTTGGTTGTAATGAAGCGCGCACCTCGACGGATATATTCCATCTGACGCGGCAGGTTGCGATCCCCGCCAACACCGGCAATTTTCCCATGCCGCACGGCCGTGGTGATGACCCTGTCGATGGCGGCCGCACCTTCCGGGTCACCGAATTGCCCGGGTTTGCCGAGCGCGGTGAGCAAGTCATTGGCGCCGACATGGATCACGTCAATACCTTCGACCGCGGCAATCGCCTCGATGTTCTCCACGCCCTCGCGCGTTTCGATCATGCACACCACCAGTGTGTTTTCCTGCAGTGCAGGCACCGCATCGGCAGTCGACATTGGCCTGTAATCAAACAGGGCGTAGCCGCCGGAGACGGAACGCCGCCCTACCGGCGGAAATTTCGCGCGATTCACCGCCCGCTTCGCTTCTTCCGCAGTGCTGATGTCGGGAAACACGATGCCGGTCACACCGTTGTCGAGCAGCACCGAAGTATCAGGATCATCGCAGCTGCGCACCCGCACCAACGGCGCGATACCGCAACCCAGTGCAGCCTGCGCAATATGGCCGATAGTTTCAAGATTGAACAACGAGTGCTGGATATCAATGAAAATGAAATCATGGCCGCTTGTTTTGGCGATTCTTGCAATATCGCCCGAGCGCGCCAGGCGCACATTCATGCCCAGCGCCACTTTGCCCGCACGCATCATCGTCTTTACGGGATTTTCTGCGCCAACTACTGCTGCCATGTCGCTTTCCTCCTGATGAGTGTCACCAGCGGGCGCATCCTCCGTCCGGGTGATTCATATTGCATGCCCAATACCGCGTATTTCTTTGGTGGGTCGTGTTGGACTCGAACCAACGACCAAGGGATTATGAGGCATAGGCGATAACTTTTCAGCATTCAACCGCAGTAAAAGGCAGCAATTCCGCAGAGGGAAAACGGGTAGCGCCACTGCTGCCGAGTGTTGCCAATTGCTACGCAATGTATGTTCGGAGTGTGCCAGTAGTGTGCCAATGGAATTCAGACTTTGCGCCACCGGGGGGCTATTGTCCCCACAGAGCGCTAAAGGGGCGATTGTGCAGGCGTTAATGCGTGTCTGCTTCTCTTGTGGATGGAGCGTCAGGGAGGATGGTGCTGTTAGCGAGTACTAACGCTTTTAGTCTGCCGTAAGGGGGGGGGCATCAACCCGCAGGCTGCTAAGAGTATGCGTTTCATCGGATTGCCTCTAATTTGCTTAGTTCGTTAACAATAAAGCCAAAAAACTACTTGGTGTTTTGCCGGATAAAAGACCGCAGGCGACCAATAAAGCGCCCCACTGAATACATTGCAGTGTAGATAGCTCCAGCATTGAATTTTTGCTGGTCTTTGATGTGCTCTTGCTCCATCAATAGAGCAAACATCTCTTTACGCCGCGCTTCGTTTTTTTGCTTATTGTGTTCCTGACGCGTTACGCCACGACCGAACGCCGCAATTAACGCGATGCTGATACCCCATAAGCAGGCTACTCCGATGGCTATACCACCGAGCAATTCAAGTGGCGACAAGGCCGAAAAAGGCTTCGATAAGATTTGTCCGGCTTTGTCTAACCCCATCCAGACCGCCCATAAGATGGCGGCACCGCCTACAATTCGCGCAAGTCTGGTTACAAATCGTCCGACTAGAAAACCGATATCTGCTATGCGGCCTTCAGACTGGGGTTCCCTAGCTAATTCGGCATCTACGCGCTGCCGCCAAAAGTCAGGGTGGTCTTTGTCAGGTTGGTCATCAATCATTATTGGCCTTTACCCTTCGTCACTCCCATAGCAGCGAAAGCGGTGATTGACCTGATGGTTGGAATTCTTACTTTCGTTTGCCGATATCAGTCAGGTGGACGCTTTGATGATTCTTCGTTAGAGAATTCCAGTTCGTCGAGAATGTGCTGAAGTTGTATTTGGCTTCGTGCGTCGTAATCCAGTATCAAGCAAGCGATGAGCCAAAACCCGCCGAAGATTATCAGGCCGATACCTACTAGCTTACCCGGCGTCTCAACGGCGACGAATAAGAAATACAAGCCGAAAAAAGTGATGGCGATTCCAAGCCAAGTAAGCCAGAAGACCAAATTGCTTGATGGGTTGTCATAGTGTTTTCTGGGCATCAGTGGCCTCCTGCTGTCTGTGCCTGCGAGTCACAGTATGTCAAAAAGAATTGAGGGGCTTATTAATTCGTTCGTTTATCGTAAACCACCTGCTCAGACTTTAGCTGAAATCTCCAAGTTTCTCCCGCCATCGTCGCCAACCCGCCCGCAAAGCTGCAATCGTCCTCTGCTTACCCTCCCGCGTCTTGGGGCCGGTGCTTAATCCGCCATGCATCCGGCAGCGTCCGTTTCGGGGCTTATTGGTGAAAACGTTCCAGACTGCCGGAGCCTTGCAGGGGTGTCCGTCCCGGCACTTTGCGCCGCACTTTGGGCGTAGCGGCCTCGGAATTCTAGAATTAGAGTCCATGACGCGCCCCCGCGCGCGTAGGTATTGGCCTAGCTAAATACACGAAGGCGGCCAAAAATAGCGAAGGCGTCCAACAATAATTGCTGGCCATCTTCGGGAGATTTGGCCACCTTCGAGGTTTTAGGGGAGTTGCCAAACCCAGCCACCATTCATCGCGGATTTCACGGCCTCAACGCCTAGCGCCTTCTGCGCACGCCGGATGGTGCGTTCGGAGTGTCCAGCCTCCCGACCTTCCTTGTAAACCGTTCTTGCTGGTTTAGGGCCATCCTGAAGCATTCCCGTAAGCCAGCCTTTCGCATCGTCGAGTGTTCCGCCTTCGCCATCGTCTGACTGCGCTTCAGCGTTAGCCAAAATTTGGCGGGCCGTGCCTTCCAAGGGTTCGCCCCAGCGCACCCGCGATGCAATGATGCCGGGGTGTGCGGGCAGGTCCACTTGCTCAAGATCGTAAACAAACCCGCCACCATCCGGCCCCAGGTTCGATTTCGCACGGGTGAAGATACGCCCGCCGCCGTGTTCCTTGTCACGTGTTGCCGTTGCCAGCACAAGCCGCGCATATGCGCCAAAGGCGAGGGAGCCGGTAACGCGCTCGATAGGATCGCGGCCTTGAGTTCCCTTGGTGAAGTGGCTAATCCCCAGTATGGCGCAGCCTGTTTCTTCGGCAAGCGCGCCTAGTGGTTCAAGACCGCGCCGCACCTCGGCATTTTTGTGGCTGTCGCCTGATACGGCAGAGACTACGGAATCCACGATAAGCAGTAGAAACGTGCGCCCGGATTCGAGCATTGCCCACCGCAATTCCGGCAGATCGTTTGCGGGGTTGAAGGCGCGCATTTCGTTGCCGTCGCGCACTCGGCCTACAAAATGCACTCGCGAAATGTCGGCACCGCAAGCGAGCAGTCGAGGGACTAAGGTATCCCCCTTGCCGTCCTCTCCCGACCAGATCAGAACGTCGCCAAGCGGTGCAAGGGTGCCATCTGGCAGCGGTCCTCCCTTGCTGATTGCCGCAGCGATTGAAAGCGCCAGCGTTGTTTTCCCAGTGCCGGGCGCTCCTGCCAAGATGTTGAGTTTGTGAGCTACTAGAAAGCCGTTCCAAATCCAAGTAACCGCCTCCGGTTCGATGGTGTCGCCGCGCACCAATTCGACGCGTGCTGTGGCTTTTGTTTGCAATGGTGCAGTGGGCGTGTGACTCGCAGGCATGGGGGTTTTTACTTTCGACGTTGTGGTTTGGCTGGGGCATGGTTCTTGGGAAATAACTGGTGTTTCCCAAACGTCATCCCATATGCCCGCACACTTACGCGCTAGCCAGTCGCGCTCTGCCTCCCCTTGCCTTCGCTCTAACCGCTTGTCTAGTTCCGCGCGTGTTAAGCCGTGCCACATTGCGATGTTGTTTAGCACGACTCCATCAAGAGAGTCTTGAAGCAGGCTCTCATCTACGTCGGCATAGAGTGGCCTCAGGGTGCCAGCACTCATGCTGCCGCTTTCTTGCGCTGTTGTTGGCTAGCAATCCAGCGGAAAAAAGCTTCTTCGTCGATCAGCACCTTGCGGCCAACACGAAGAATTGCTCCAGCCTCGGCCAGTCCGTTACCGGGTATGCGGTCGCCTCGGGAACTCAGGCGATCCTGCGCATTCAAAATCAGATTGCGAAGTGCCGCCGGAGTCCACGCGGGGCGTCGGGCTGCGAATTGTTCTACGCTAAAAAGATCGCGGGGATTAACTTCGACTGCTGCAGTTGGTTGCATATGCACCTCCTATGCGAGGAAGTGTGGATGCAAAAAAGGAAGAGCTAGCGTTTCCTTTTCACGGGCGGTGGCAGCAGACCATTTTCCTGCCCGACGTTACGAATTTGGCGGAGGGATAGATTAATTCCGCCATCGTGGACACGTCGCGGAATCTCACGCTTAGGTGTCTGGTTATTCAACTCGCGCTTGATCGCATTCAATACCTGAGCTCTTGACGGCTTATTGGCAGACTCGGCCAATCCAGCCGAATTAAAACCGCCTTTCTGCTTGCCAGTTCGAGCCTGGATTCCGTAGCGAAGCCCCTTGGTATAAATCTGCATTATTACCGCACATGTGGCTGATGCGCTTTGCCGTCTCGCCGTATCAGGATCGTGGCCGTGTTTAACTAACGCGCGTTCAAAGTCCGTGCGAAGCATTTCTTCATCGCTATTGGTAAAAGCCTTCTGATTCCACTTCAGAACCAAATTAGCGCGATCTTGTTCGGAAAGACTCACCGTCTGCACCTGAAATCCAGCACGTGCGCTTTCTGGCGGGACCGAACGCATGGTTTTGGTCTGAATTTTCTTATCTATCCCCATGACCAAAATATCTAAGCGCTGAAATACTTTTGCGTCATACGCTCGACCACGGTGCCGGTGTGCTGATCGCTCAAATGTGCATAACGTTTCACCATTGAAAGCGTTTTATGCCCCAGCACTGCCGCAATCTCCGGCGTAGTCGCACCACTCATGGCAAGGTAACTTGCCGCCGTGTGCCTCAGATCGTGAAAGCGGAAATCCTTGATGCCTGATTGTTTCAGCGCTTCATACCACCACGCATCGAACCACAACGGGCCGGGGTCTTCGGTTTTCGAGGCAGCGTTCGGCGCTTCCGTGATTGCGTCCGGCTTTTTCTTTCGTATGGGCTTGGCCGGGAATATCCGGTCCGTGTCGAGCCGCCGCACCTTGGCATGCTCACGCAACAGCGCGGCAATCTCTGGCACAGCCGGCACTGATCGCCGCTCCCCATTTTTGGTTTTGTTCAGCACGATCATCCGGCGCTCTAGATCAACGTCCGGCCAACGTAGCCCGAGAATCTCACCCCGGCGCATGCCGGTTGTCAGCGCCATCAGGACAATCAGGTAAAGCTCAGGGAGTTTTGACTTCTGGCAGGCGGACAGTAGCGACTTGCGTTCATCGTCGGACAGAAACCGCACCCGCCCGGTGGATTCGGTTTCCTTGTTCACCCGACGTAGCGGGTTATCTTGCAGCCAGTGCCATTCCTTAACTGCGTTGCTGAATGCCTTGCTCAGGGCGCTCAGGTAGCGGTTTGCGGTCGCTGGTCCGCGATAGGCTGGCGCTTCATCGGTGCCGATGTTTTCGGCCAGCATCTTGTCCCGGTATTCGGCAATCTTCGCCGGGGTTATCTGTGCAAGCGTGTATTCCCCGAGTTTTTCCTTCCACCAGCCAAGGTGCCCCTTTTGGCGGTTGTAGTCGCGAGGGTTTTTCAGGCGGACTGTTTCTAGCTGCCGGTCAATCAGATCAGTCAAGGTGCGGCGCTTGGCCTCGCGCATCGGGAAGTGCCTACCGTCCCGCATCGCCGCCTCGGTCGCCTGCGCCCATGCCTTCGCATCGGTCTTGCGTTCAAAGGATGCCGTAACAGGTGGGAACCCACGAAGCCGCACTTGAGCGCGGTATCTGGTGCTTTGTTTGCCCTGTTTATCGGTCCAGGTGCGCGGCTGGATGGTCGCCATCGTGTGCCCCTTTGCGGTTGATTACTGGCAATTCCTGCTGGCAAGTGTGCCAGTATTGTGCCAATGAACGCAAGTTGGGATACGACAGGCTTCGAGTAAATTACTAAGTTATTGTTTTTATTACTTTAATTTGGTGGGTCGTGTTGGACTCGAACCAACGACCAAGGGATTATGAGTCCCCTGCTCTAACCGACTGAGCTAACGACCCTCTTACAGAAAAACAGCCCCTCGGAAATGCAGGAGACACCGGATCGATATCGAAATCCGGACTGTCGGGCTGAAACAGCGCTTATTTTATCATTCCACCTGCGATGCTCGACCCGAAATGACGGGTGTCAACGCAGCAAAACCGACTTCACCGGGAAAACCCGGAATCAGGAATGGCGATTGCCGCTGCCGTCCGCTCCACCTCTTTGGGAAGACCGCTCACACCGTTTGCAGGCGGGAAGCAGCCGCAAGCAACCTGCTTGCGACTGCTCTCATGGCCAGGAACACGCTGGAAATTACTTCTTCGGCGCTGGCTCGACTGAAACTGCAACCGCTTCGGTAAAGGTCACGTCAACCTTGTCTCCGACTTTCAGGGTTTTGAGGAACTCTCGCATCTGCGGACGCTTGACCGCCACGATGTTCACGTTGCCCTGGGGGCCGGTGAACGTGACGATGTTGTTCTTAAGATCAACAGCGTCAATCGTCACAGTCGCCTTGACTTCACGCTGCCCCGAAATGCCGGGTTTCTCGCTGGCTTTGGCGCGCTTGACGTCTTCCTTGACCGCAACACCCGAAGCAGAACCAGCCTTTTTCAGTTCAGCTGCAATCGCCTGGGTATAGTTGATCACCACCATGTCACCCGCCTTGATTTCCTTCAACCGCTTCACCTCGGGGCTGGCTTCGACTGTCAGCGCCTTGCCATCCTGCCCCTGCAGGGTGATCAGGCGGTTGTCGTAATCCACCGACTTGACGGTCGCAGTCAGCTTCATGGTTTCGCTGACGGTGGCTTTTTGCGGCGCTTTTTCCGCAGCCACGGCGGGGAACGCGGCGATCAACAGGCCGGTGAACAGGACGCTGGTGACGCGGGCAGCAAATGCAGATTTCATTTTTTATTCTCCTGGGTTTAGAGCCGGAACGACATTGTTCGTCCGGGTAGTTCCAACAATATTGTACGCTCCCGGAACAAGATGGATCGGATAGGGAAAATCAGCGAACGGATATTTCCAGATCATTCAGCTATTTCGCAATACGGGTCAGTTTGTTGCCCTGGATACCCAGCCCCGCCATCAGCCCTTTCTGGTTGAAAATGAAGGCATAGATGTCCTTGTTGATGGTGGTCGTGGATGTTTTCTTGGCCATGGCGTCATCCATCACGACTACGCTTGGCCCCGTGCCGAGTTCAAACCCGTCCGCGGTTTCCAGGGATTTGAGCGCCGACGGCGTCATGATGAACAGCGCATAACCGTATTTCTGGGCACCTGCCTGCAAGCCGTACGAAACACCCGAGGTATTGTAGTAATCCACCGTTTTGCCTTTGACGCGCATCACGCCATCCCCGGTTTCGGCCCCGATCATCAGACCTGCTTTGTAGACTTCGGGAAACACCAGCACGGCGACCGCTTTTTGCTCCAGCTTTCTGGCTTCGGGATATTTCTGGTAAAGCGTACTCATGACTGCAGTTGCCGCACGCTCCAGTTTGCTGCGGTCGGCGGCATGCAGGGGCAAAACGGTCAGGGTCGCGATCAACATCGAAAAAAAGGCAAGTGGGCCAGATTGAAACAATGTCGTATGGGCAATCATGGCGTGGCTCCTCCGGTGGCAAATATTCTCGTTTTCGGCATTTTCTGATGCCCCGCCGACCAGTCCTCCAGACCAGTCTGCAGGGGAACATCATTCCTGATTTGCAACAAAAATAAAACCCCTGAGAGCCCCTAATCGCAACCGCTGAGCGACCCGAAATCCCGCACACTGCCGGTCCCAAACGCAATGGTAAGATTGGCGAGCGTTCGCTTGGATTGGGAACCCGCTTACTGCAGGTAACCCGAATTTGATGAGGCTATCCGAAATGATATTCCCATGGATCCGCAGGACCGCTTTGACCGCGATCACCATGGCAATTCCCTCCATTGCCCAGGCATCGTTCCTCCCGCCCGAGGTGATGGACACCGCAGCCAGCTACATTGCCTGGTTTGTCATTATCGTCATGCCGATTGGCGCCATCGTGCTGTTCTGGATGGTCCACGTCCTGCCGGAAAAAATCGCGGAGAAACGCCATCATCCTCAAAAAGACGCCATACACACACTGTGCCTGCTGTCGCTATTGTTCGGCGGTCTTTTATGGCCCCTCGCCTGGCTGTGGGCGTACATGAAGCCTGTGACCTATCAACTGGCTTACGGTACCGACAAACACGAAGATTATTTTTACGAGATGGGCGATAAGGCACGCGCCGGGCAACTCTCGGTCCAGGATCTCGCACACCTGCGTGAAGAACTGGATGCATTATTCGCCAAAGGCACGCTGCCGGCCGGACTCAAAGCGCTGCGCAATGAATTGACCGTCATGGCAGCAGCCCCATCGACCAAGGAAAGCGCCTGATGGAAGCCCTCCTGCTTGCGATTTATTCGTTCTTCGTCTGGCTCATTTTCATCAAGAAAAAGTGGCTGCCGTGGAACACCACGTCGCAGGTGACCGTAGTAGTCATTCCGATCGTCGCAATGACGGCATTGATACTCACTCTGAATGTCATCGCCCCTTCAACCAGCGACGTGCGGGTCATCAAATATGTGGTTCAGGTCATTCCCCAGGTCAAGGGCAGAGTCATTGAAGTGCCGGTCGAACCCAATCGCCTGGTCAAAAAAGGCGAATTGCTGTTCCGCATCGACCCCACCCAGTACCAGAACGACCTGAGCGCTGCAAAGGCGAAACTGGCCGCGGATGAAGCCACACTCGCGCAAGCAGCGGCCAATGTCGCCGATGCATCCGCCGGCGCCCGTCAACTGCAGGAACAACTTAAATCGGCGAGTGGGCAGGTCGGTGCATTACAACCACGACTTGATCTGGCACGACTGCGAGTTCGACAAAACAAGGAACTGGTGGCCAGCGGTGCCGGCGACCGTTTCGCACTGGAACAAGCCGAAGCCAATGCCATTGAACTGGAAGGTCAGATCGCGACGGCCAAAGCCAACGAAGCACAGGTCGCGCAAAAGCTGTCGGGCCAGGTCAATGGCGAACAGGCTTCAGTCGCGGCTGCACGCGCCCAACTTGCGACAGCCAAGGCCCAGGTCGACGCCAGCCGTGCCGGACTCGCCAACGCCCAATGGAATCTGGATCAGACCTCCGTGTATGCGCCAGCGAACGGCTACGCCATCAACGTCCAGTTACGACCGGGTTCTTTTGTCACGGCATTCCCGGTCGCGCCGGCGATGAGTTTTGTCGAGGAAACCTATCAGGTCATCGCGCTCTACCAGCAAAATGAGCTGACCATGGTGGAGCCCGGCAACGAAGCCGAAATCAGTCTGATCATGTACCCGGGCCGCGTCATCAAAGCCAAGGTCGATTCGATAATCTGGGCACAGGGGCAGGGGCAAGTAACACAGTCCGGCACTCTGCCGCAAACAGGTGTATTCCCACAGGCTCCAGGGCGCTTCCCCGTCAAGCTTGAGGTCGCAGAAAAGGACCGCGAACTGTTTCTCGCAGCTGGCGCCGTTGGCGACGGCGCCATTTATACCGAACACGTAGCAGCGATACACATCATCCGCAAAGTCATCCTGCGCGTGGGCTCGATCACCAACTACCTCGTGCTGAAGCTGCATTGATGAGTGCCTTCCGTTTCGCCCGCAATCTGTTCGCGGTTTCGATTGCGGGTGCGCTCGCCGGCTGCGTGCTGTCGCCGCCGCCGACAACAGGAGATTTGCAAAAACAGGCGCTGACCAATACCGCGGTGCCCGATGCCTGGAAATCCGGCGGCTCGCAAGCACCCGTGGCTGAACGCTGGCTGGCATCGTTCAATGATCCGGCGCTGTCCACACTGGTCGAAGAAGCGCTCAAATACAATGCCGACCTGCAGGCCTCTGCCGCCCGCGTCGAACGTGCAGCCGGATTCCTGAAAGTCGCCGGCGCTTCGCTGCAACCAGCTGTAACAGCTGTCGGCATCACCGGCGGCAAATCAGGCGGAGGCGGCGGTCTGGAGGGTGTGTTTTTGAACGCCTCGCTGGAACTCGATGTATGGGGGCGTGTGCGCTACGGCCAGTCGGCCGCAGAAGCCGATGCGGCTGCATCCGCAGCAGACTATGCATACGCCCGCCAATCGCTTGCGGCCACGGTTGCAAAAAGCTGGTTCATGGCCATTGAAGCGGGATTACAGCAATCAGTTGCACAGGAGATGCTGCGCAGCGCGGAATCCCTGCTCAAACTGGCGCAGGACCGCATGCGGATCGGTAATGGCAGCGAGCAGGCCGTTGCCGACGCCCGGGCCACCGTGGCCAATTATCGCGATGCGTTGCGACAAATCGAACTCTCGCGTGAGCAAGCACTGCGCGCACTCGAAACCCTGCTCGGCCGCTACCCCTCCGCTGAAATCAAGGTTGCGCAGCGCTTCCCGGCCATGCCGGAATCCGTACCGACCGGCATGCCCGCACAACTGCTGGAACGGCGGCCGGATGTGATTGCCGCCGAACGTCGCGTTGCAGCAGCCTTCAACCGGGAGGGCGAGGCCCGTGCCGCGCAACTGCCGCGCATCAGTCTCACCGCCGGTGGCAGCGACGTCTCCAGTGATTTGATTGTATTGAAGAATCTGGATAATCCCGTGTGGAGCCTCGGCGCCAATCTGATTGCTCCGCTGTATCAGGGCGGCGCACTTCGGGCACAGGTTGAAATACGCTCCGCCGAGCAGAAGCAGGCGGTGTCCCAGTATGCCCGTGCAGGTCAACGTGCATTCAGCGAAGTCGAAAGCGCACTCGCTGCCGAGCGAAACTTGCGCGATCGCAACACCTTGCTTCAGGCAGCTGTTCGCGACAACGAACGCGCCCTCGAACTTGCGCAGATCCAGTACCGCGTCGGCAGCATTGATCTGCGCGCCGTCGAACAGCGTCAGCTGGCCCTGTATGCCGCACAGACTTCGCACCTTCGCGTGCAGAGTGAACAACGGGCACAGCGCGTGAACCTGCATCTTGCGCTGGGTGGGGGCTTTGAATAACGTAACCAATAACGTAACCACGCATCAGGGAGAATAACCATGTCGGAAGAACCCAGCTACAGCCAGACACGGTGGGCAAAACAGTTTGACGAAATCACCGGGGAAATCGCAAAGTACGCGTCAATCTGCCGCGTCAATCTGCTTGATCCGGGGATTATCCAGCGCGTACTGAACGACGATGCCACCGTGTGCGGCGTACAGAACGAGAACGCTTTCAAGAAAATGCGCAGCCTGCTGATGATGCACTACTCGGTGCGCGAAAAAGCGGTCGCCGCACTGGGCCCGCAGGAAACGCTGAAAATCGTTGACGAAATTGTCGCGCGGCTGCGTAACCGGCTGGGCAATTAACTGGATAAGCCGGGCACTAAGCGGAATCTGGTGTACCCGGTTTTCCGGCTTCAGGGGCAACCGGCAACATAACAAGGCTCCTTCTTCCACATGCCGAAGACAAGCCGTTTGCAGGCAATTCTCTCCGGCCTGGTTCCGTCCGCAATTATTTCGGCTCACTGTCGATTGACATGAATCAAGTCAATTAGCTACAGTCGGCCTATCGTTGCTGCATTGCAGCATTGGAGCGAAGGCAAGGAACAGCACCGTGGTCAACAATCACAAAAAATACCAGCGACTGATCAAGCGCTGCAAAGCAGCGACACCAACACCCACTGCGGTGGTGCACCCCTGCGATGAGAACTCCTTGCAAGGCGCGGTTGATGCCGCAAAAGCAGGATTGATCGCACCCATTCTCGTAGGACCGGTGGCGCGCATCCGGGAAATTGCCGAAAAGGCCGGCCTCGACATCTCGATGTATCAAATGGTTGATGCCCAATTCAGCCATGAGTCAGCAGACAAGGCGGTCGCGGAAGTGCGCGCCGGGCGCGCCGAAGCACTGATGAAAGGCAGCCTGCACACCGACGAGTTGATGGGTGCGGTCATCAGTCGAGACACCGGCCTGCGTACTGCAAGGCGCATCAGCCACTGTTTCATCATGGATGTGCCCGGACATGCCGATCCACTCATCATCACCGATGCTGCGGTGAACATTGCGCCCACGCTCAGGGAAAAAGTCGACATCGTGCAGAACGCGATCGACCTCGCGCATGACCTGGGCTTGACGGATGTGCGAGTCGCGATCCTGTCCGCAATGGAAACCGTCAATCCCGATGTGCCCTCAACGCTTGAAGCAGCGGCGCTGTGCAAGATGGCCGATCGAAAACAAATCACCGGCGCGCTCCTTGACGGACCGCTTGCACTCGACAATGCGATCAGCCCCGAGGCTGCAAAAATCAAGAAAATCGAGTCGCCCGTCGCAGGCCGGGCAAATGTTTTGGTTGTACCAGACCTTGAGGCAGGCAATATGCTCGCCAAAAGCCTGACCTTTCTCGCGGGAGCGGATGCCGCCGGCATTGTACTTGGCGCGCGCGTGCCGATCATTTTGACAAGCCGTGCTGATTCACTGATTGCACGGCTGGCCTCCTGCGCGGTAGCGACGCTGATCGCCTGTGCGCGCCGGAAGAGCGGCAGCAAAGCGCTTGGTTGATACCGGCGGACAAGTTCTGAGACCACGCGCCATACCCGGTGCGCGATCACGGACAGGCCGCGAACCGAAGTAACGAAATCTGCCTGAACAAACACACAGGAACATCGTCAATGGAAATCAAATCAGTCGCCGTCATCGGTGCCGGCACCATGGGCAACGGCATCGCCCAAGTCATTGCAGCCGGCGGCTTTCCGGTTGTCATGACCGATATCAATGAGCCCGCCCTGCAACGCGGACTCGGAGCCATCGACAAGAGCCTGCAACGGCTGGTGAGCAAACAGAAACTCGATGCCAATGAAAAGGATGTCCTGCTTGCGCGCATACGAACCACTACCCGGCTGGATGACATTGCCGGCTGCGACGTGATCATCGAGGCGGCGACTGAAAACATCGACCTGAAACTGAAGATTTTTGCCGACCTCGACCGCATTGCAAAACCAGACGCCATTCTTGCCTCGAATACCTCGTCCATCTCCCTGACCCGTATCGCAGGCGCAACAAAACGACCGGCCCAGGTGATCGGCATGCATTTTTTCAATCCGGTCCCGGTAATGCCGCTGGTTGAACTGATCCGTGCGTTACAAACCTCCGATGGGACTTATCAGACTGTCAGGATACTGACTGAAAAGCTGGGCAAATCACCGGTTGAAGTGAGGAACAGCCCGGGGTTTGTCGGCAATCGCATTCTGCTGCCCATGCTGAACGAAGCGGTGTACTGCCTGCATGAGGGCTTGTCCTCGGCGGAAGACATCGACAGCGTGATGAAACTCGGTATGGGCCATCCGATGGGGCCGCTGGCGCTGGCAGACCTGATCGGTCTCGACACCTGCCTCGCGATCCTGCAAGTGCTCCATGACGGATTCAAGGATCCGAAGTACCGCCCCTGCCTGCTGTGGCAGGAAAAAGTGGATGCCGGTCAACTGGGCCGTAAAAGCGGGCGCGGATTTTTTGACTACGCCAAGGCTTAGCGCGGGGATCATTCCCGGCGTTGGCCATCAGCGCTCGAACCACGTCTGGAGTGCAGTCCGCACCTTCGGTGGACTGGTCGATATCATGGCCTGAAACAGGATCCTGCCTCAGGAGCCGACATTTCCTTGGGTACGGCTATCTTCATCGACCCAGGCGTCAATCAGCGTGAATGCAACCGCCAGCACAACGGGACCGACGAAAATGCCGACGAGACCGAATGACAGCAATCCGCCGATCACGCCGGCAAAAATAAGCAGCAGCGGCAGGTCGGCGCCCTGTTTGATCAGGAACGGCCGCAGCACGTTGTCTATCGTGCCGACAATCAAAGTCCAGATCAGCAGAAACGTTGCCCAGCCCGTCATATCCGACCAGTACAACCACCCGACCGCTGGCAGCAGCACAAGCACGGGCCCCAGTTGGGCAATGCAGAACATGAACATGACGGCAGTCAGAACAGTGGCGAAAGGCACTCCGGCAATCGCCAGTCCGATGCCGCCAAGTATCGATTGCGCGAGGGCTGTGATCACAACCCCCATCGCAACACCGCGGATCGCCTGCCCGGCCAGAACGACCACATGATCGCCCCGCACGGGTGCCAATCGTCGGCCGAATTGCCGCATCCAGCGCGCCCAAGCCTCGCCGCCCGAATAAAGCACTCCGGCGAGGATGACCGTCAACAGGAACTGGGCAAACACCACGCCGAAACTGCCGACCTCAGAGAGAAACCAGCGCGTCGCCAAGCCCACATACGGCTCCGCCTGTGCAGCCAGCTCCTTTGCGCCTTGGGCAGCCACTGTCTCCCAGGCTGCAACGACCCGTCCACCGACCAGCGGTAATGATCCCAGCCAATCCGGCGGCGGCGGGAGGCGAAAGCCTGTCAATTCCTTGCCCCAGATGACGATCTCGTCAGCGTGCTCAACAATGGTGGCAATGGCCAGAGTTAACGGCACCACGAAAACCAGCAACAGGGCAAGCATCATGAATGTTACTGCCAGCACACGACTGTTCAAGAGTCTCTGCTGTACACGGCACATCAAAGGCCAGGTCGCGACCACAATCATCGTCGCCCAGATCAAGGGCGCCAGAAAAGGCCGGATGATCCAGAATGACGAAAAAATCAGTCCGCCAATGAACAACACGGCCAGGGTGGTGCGCGTCAACTCAGGGCGCAGTTCGTTCATTCAGTTCTCCGGGGAAAATTGGACAACACTGCATGCGGGATTCGTGCCGCAAGTCTAACCCGGGTGACAAGCTTCCGGGAAAAACCGGCCTGCAAACCGGAAACCGCCGCGACATTCATCGGCTTGGTGTAGTGAGCGTGATTGCGATGATTAGTAAAAAACCGGGCACTGAAAAACGGGGATGGTTTGCCAATCCAGATGGTAATAGGTACGCTCAACCCCATGCCGCCGCTGCCGAACAAGACGGGTCAGAATCCGGATATATCGCACCTGATGGCTCATATTCACCTCACCCGGCTCAGCACCTGTTCATCCAGCGTTGGTGATATCGCGGTACCTGCTGTCGGGAGATGACCGGATGACACGGATTGCTGCATTCACCGGCTTGGTGTTTCTGGGATTACTTGCACTGGCTTCCGGTATCTGGACAGCATTGTTGCTGCTTTATACCGGGCCGCAGCACAACGGACTGAACGCGGCCCTTGCGGCGATCGCGGCTCTGATCTTGCTGCTCACGCTGGTTTCACTGTTTGTTCGTCGCTGGCGCTGGCGCATGCTCGGTACACAGTTCGTCACGTTCGTTCTGGCGCTCGCGTGGTGGTCGACCCTTGCGCCGTCGAATGGCCGCGAGTGGCAGCCCGATGTCGCAAAACTGCCGCATGCCACCATCGACGGCGACAGAGTAACCGTCCGCAACATCCGCAATTTTGACTATCGCAGCGAGACGGATTACACCCAGACTTGGTACGACAAACAGTTTGATCTGCGCAAGCTGGAAGGCGTGGATCTGGTGGCGGTGTACTGGATGGGCCCGGCGATTGCCCACATTTTCGTCAGTTTTGCATTTGCCGGCGGCGATCACCTCGCCGTCTCCATCGAAACCCGCAAAGAAAAGGGCGAGGACTATTCAACGCTGAAAGGTTTCTTCAGGCAGTACGAACTGTATTACGTGGTCGCCGACGAACGTGACGTGATCCGTCTGCGCACCAACTATCGCCACAATCCGCCGGAGGATGTCTACGTGTTCCGCCTACAGGGCGGGACACTGGAAAACGCACGTCGTGTTTTTATTGATTATTTCAATAAAATCAACAAGTTAAAAGACAACCCGGAATTTTACAATACGCTCACAACTAACTGCACCACCAACATCTGGTTGCACACCAGGGTCAACCCGGATCACCTGCCGTTCAGCTGGAAAATTCTGGCCAGCGGCTATGTGCCTGAATATGTCTATGAATCCGGATTGCTCAACAACCAGATTCCGTTTGCTGATTTGCAGCGCCTTGTTCACGTCAATGCCCGTGCGCAGGCGGCTGATGCGGCAAACGATTTTTCGCGGCGTATACGCGCCACACCAGACAGTACACGTTGATTACTGCTTGCATAACCCCGGCCTGACCATGGATGGCGCAATGAAAATCAGATCCCGTTTTTCCCGGTTCATTCTCCCCGTCTTCCTGGGATGCGCAACATTGCTCAATACTTGCGTCGTGCATGCCCAGGCCAAGGACGCGATCGCAGCAACCGGTACTGCCAAGCGGCCCAAAATCTGTCTGGTGCTCTCCGGTGGTGGCGCGCGCGGGGCAGCCCACGTCGGCGTGATCAAGGTGCTGGAAGAACTGCGTGTACCTGTGCACTGCATTACCGGCACCAGCATGGGCGCGCTGGTCGGCGCCAGCTATGCAAGCGGCAGCTCGGTGGCCGAGATGGAGGAAATACTTCGTGAAATCAATTCGGAGCTGCTGTTCAAGGACAACCCGCCGCGGGAGGAACGACCAGTCCGCCGCAAACAGGAAGACTACAAGCCCTTCTTCGGCCCGGAGTTCGGCGCCACCACCGGGCTCCGTCTGCCCAAGGGCATCGTCACCGGTATACAGCTTGAAACGGTGCTGCGGCGTCTGGCCAAGGCCAAGGGGTATCACCAGTTTGACCGGCTGCCGATTCCCTATCGTGCAGTGGCAACCGATCTGGTTACCGGAAAGGCTGTGGTCTTCCATGACGGCGAGCTCGCCAACGTGATGCGCGCGAGCATGTCAGTACCCGGCGCGGTCGCCCCCGCGGAATTCGGAGGCATGATGCTGGTCGATGGCATGCTGACCAGCAACCTTCCAGTGGAAGCCGCCAGACAAATGGGCGCGGAAGTGATCATCGCAGTCAACGTCGGCACCCCCCTGCTGAAACGTGAGGATTTGACCTCACTGCTGGGCGTAACCAGTCAGATGCTCAGTATCCTGACCGAACAGAACGTCCAGGCCTCCATTGCTTCACTCAAGCCCTCAGACATCCTGATATCCCCGGAACTCAGCGAATTCACGACTGGAGATTTTGACGAACTGACAAAAATCGCACCGCTTGGAGAAGTCGCAGCGCGCAAGGTTGCCGAGCGTCTCGCCATGTTTGCAGTGCCGCCTGCGGAGTACGCCGAGCTGCGCAGGCGCCAGCAGATCGCAGCGGTGCCGGACCTGCGTCCTGTCGATGAAATACGCTTCGACACCCTGCAACGGGTCAATCCCGCATATGCAATCGCCGCCTTCGACACCGAGTCCGGCAAACCGATCGACCAGCAAACGCTCGACCGCGACATGCGCCGCCTCTATGGCACGGGCCACTTCGAGCACGTCAATTACAGAATCCTGGAGGAGCCCAGCCGGCGGGTACTGGCAGTGGACGCCGTCGAAAAATCCTGGGGCCCCGACTATCTGCGCTTCGGCCTTGGTCTGTCCACCGATTTCAGCGGCGATGCCTTCTTCAACCTTCTCGCCAGTTACCGCAAAACCTGGATCAATTCGCTGGGCGCCGAATGGCGAACCGATTTCCAGATTGGCCGGACCAGCAGCCTGACCAGCGAGTTCTACCAGCCGCTTGATGCAACAGGCCTTTTCTTCATCGCCCCGCATTTCAAACTGGAGCGTCGTTCAACCTCCATATACAACGGCGACAGCCGCCTGGCCCGCTACGATTTCCAGACTGATGAAATCGGACTCGATATCGGCACCCAATTCCGCCGCTATGGCGAAATACGGCTGGGGATCGTCGGGGGAAAGGTCGATCCCACACTGGATACCGGCCCGGCTTTCCTCTCTCCGGGGGGGCCCGACATCAATACCGGCGGCTACCGGCTGCGCATGTTCTTCGACCGTCTCGACAGTGCCATTTTCCCGCGCAGCGGATGGAGCGGTGCCGTCAAGGTGTACGACTCCAACACCGCGCTGGGCGCCGACACGGCTTACACCAAGTGGGAACTCGACGCCACCGGGGCATTTTCATTCGGCAACCACAGCTTTAATCTGGCCGTGAAAGGTGGCGGCAGAATCGGCAACAACCCACTCCCGGTCTATGACCAGTTCCAGTGGGGCGGCTTCATGCAGATGTCGGGTTACAAGACCGGTCAACTCTACGGTGAAAACCTCAGTTTCGGACGCGCGATGTATTACCACCGCCTGACACGCCAGACACTGCTCGAAGGCGCCTACGGTGGCATATCCTTCGAAGCCGCCCGTATCGGCAACCCGTTGCTGCCGGGATCCCAGGAAGGCTGGTTGAACTCGATCGGCCTATTTGTTGCCGCAGACACCCCGCTTGGCCCCACCTATCTCGGCTACGGCCATGCGGCTGATGGCAACAAGAGTCTGTATTTCTACCTGGGCAAACCCTTCTAGCCCGCTTTCGCATGATCGATCACAAAAAAACAGCCCAGAAATCCCGGGCTGTTTTTGCATCAGCAGTGCTGAATCCTCAGCTTTCGTTGTCGAGGAAACTGCGCAACCGTTCCGAACGCGACGGATGGCGCAGCTTGCGCAGCGCTTTCGCCTCGATCTGACGGATACGCTCGCGCGTGACATCGAACTGCTTGCCGACTTCTTCCAGCGTGTGGTCGGTGTTCATCTCGATGCCGAAACGCATGCGCAGCACCTTGGCTTCGCGCGGCGTCAGCGTATCCAGCACGTCGCCGGTGACATCGCGCAGGCTGCCGTAAACCGCGGCATCGCTCGGCGCCATCGTCGACTGGTCCTCGATGAAATCGCCCAGATGCGAATCATCATCGTCGCCGATCGGTGTTTCCATCGAAATCGGCTCTTTCGAGATTTTCAGGATCTTGCGTATTTTTTCTTCCGGCATTTCCATCTTCTCGGCCAGCGTCGCCGGATCCGGCTCGGAGCCGGTTTCCTGCAGGATCTGCCGCGAGATGCGGTTCATCTTGTTGATGGTCTCGATCATGTGCACGGGGATGCGGATGGTGCGCGCCTGGTCGGCGATCGAACGCGTGATCGCCTGGCGGATCCACCACGTCGCATAGGTCGAGAACTTGTAGCCGCGGCGGTATTCGAACTTGTCCACCGCCTTCATCAGGCCGATATTGCCTTCCTGGATCAGATCGAGGAACTGCAGGCCACGGTTGGTGTACTTCTTGGCGATCGAAATCACCAGGCGCAGGTTGGCCTCGGTCATCTCGCGCTTCGCACGTCGTGCCCGTGCTTCGCCCGTGGTCATCTGGCGGTTGATTTCCTTCAGCTCCTTGATCGGAATTCCGATCTTGCTCTGCAGGTCCAGCAGTTTCTGCTGCTGCTCGACAACGGCCGGCTCAAAACGCGCCAGTGCCTCACTCCACGGCTTGCCCGATTCGACTTCACCGCGAATCCAGCGCGCGCTGGTTTCCTTGCCCGGAAACTCCTTGATGAAGTGCTGACGCGGCATGCGTGCCTTGTCGATACACAGCGCCATGATCGTACGCTCATTCGTGCGCACTTCCTCGACCAGTTTGCGCACGCCGTCGCACAGCGCCTCAATCTGCTTGGCCGAAAAGCGGATTTTCATCAGCTCTTCGGAAATCGATTCCCGCGCCTGGATGTAGGGACGGCCGCGCGAGCCGTGCTTCTGCAGCGCGCGCATCATCTTCTGGTAGTTGCTGCGGATATCGGCAAAATGTTTGAGCGAAGCTTCCTTCAGTCGCGCCAGATCGGCAGCCGCCTGGGCGGCACCGGCCGCACCATCATCATCCTCGTCTTCGGCTGCCTCAACTTCTTCTGCCTCTTCCTCTTCTTCTTCAGCGACGTCCTCGACAATCGCTTCTTTCATTTCGAGGTCAGCCAATCCATCGACCACTTCTTCGACTCGCGTTTCGTCCTTCTCGATCTTCTCGGCCAACGAGAGGATCTCGGCAATGGTCGTCGGGCAGGCAGAAATCGCCAGAATCATGTGACGAAGACCGTCTTCGATGCGCTTGGCAATCTCGATTTCGCCTTCGCGGGTCAGCAGTTCGACCGAACCCATCTCACGCATGTACATGCGTACGGGGTCGGTGGTGCGGCCAAACTCGGAATCAACCGTCGTCAGCGCCGCCTCTGCTTCCTCGACCGCATCTTCATCCGCGACAGCCGGGGCAGCCTCGGACATCAACAGGGTTTCAGCATCCGGGGCTTCGTCGTAGACCTGGATACCCATATCGCTGATCATGCCGATGATGTTTTCGATCGCCTCGGCGTCGAGCATGTCATCAGGCAGGTGATCGTTGATCTCGGCGTAAGTCAGATAACCGCGTTCCTTGCCGAGAACGATCAGATTTTTCAGACGCAGACGCCGCGCCTCGGTGTCAGCGGGCGACAACTCCCGCCGCTCAAACTCCTTGACCAGTGCTCGTTCACGCGCATTCAGGCCACGGGCCGGGCGCTGTTTGCCAACGGGTTGCTGCTTGGCCGCGGGGGCAACTGGCGCGGGGGCAACCTTTTCCTGCACACCCTGCGCGGCAGCTTTTACTTTTGCCAATGCCTGCTTGGCGACTTCCTTGAAATTCGCGAGTCGTTGTTCTTTGCGCAATGTAGCTTTCGATTTGGGAGCCGCTTTCGGAACCGGCTTGGCTTTGCCCTTGGCCTTGGGTTTTGCCACAACCTTTGCCACGGAACGTTTTGCCACCGGACGCGCAGGCGTTTTGGCTTTGACGGCTTTCGCCTTGACTGCGGGCCGTGATTTGCCCTTGGCTGACTTCACCAACCCTGATTTCACGCGGGATGCGCTTTTCGCTTTAGCGGGATGCGCTTTCGCGTTTTTTGCCTTGGATTTCGCTGCTTTGGATTGCTTGGCCATGAAGGTAGGCTCCGCGGGGCAATGTTCGGTGAAAAACCGTAAATTATACTTTAAATCAGCCCCGAATTCACTTGCCGGGGACAACGCTAACTGCTTGTTGCAAAAGGCGATATTGCGCCTGATCTTCGGCGCTCAAACCCTGTTGCTGGGATTTGTCCAATAGCGCCGCAATCCGAGCCCTACGGATACGGTCCAAAGCTTGGCGCCACGCACCTCTGAACTCCGCATCAAAATCTTCAGGTTTTAAACCTCGTTGCTGCCAACGTAATGCGCCAACTTCGGCATCACGAAGCTGACCTTCATAGGGTGAGCCTCGAAATAATTCACCTAAACTGACAGCTCCCGCCCCAGCCGAAATAGCACTAACCAATGCATCCAAAAATTGCAATTCAGCCTGATCAATTGCCGGCAAACCCATACCTAGAGCAAGCTCCTTACGGTCGACCAGCCCACTCATTTGGGTATCCATCACCACAAGCTCAATCACTGTGCGCAAAATTGATTGCGAAACGGGTGCAGCATGTTTTACAGGTATAGGTTTAGAAAAATTCTTTATTTCAAACTGACCATCAATCTCTTGTTGTGACAAGCCAACAATCCCCGCCAATTCCTTCCGGATCAGAAGCGACAACATAGGAGCAGCAATTTGCTTTACCAAGGGTTTTGCCTGCTGCAAAAGTTTGGCGCGCCCCTCAGAGCTATTTAGATCAACGTTACTTTTAAGCTCATCCAGCAAAAAATCCGAAAGGAGAACAGATTTCCAAACGTCATCTTCGGCGCACTTTCTGACATAGGTATCAGGATCCTCACCATCCGGGAGAAACAGAAAACTGATTTTCTTCCCGTCCACAGTTTGCGACAGGCTGTTCTCTAACGCTCGCCAAGCTGCTCGACGACCCGCAGCATCACCGTCAAAGCAGAACACTACGTCATCTGTAATGCGCAAAAGTTTCTGAATGTGAACAGATGTAGCGGCTGTGCCCAAGGTGGCGACCGCAAATTCAACCCCGTATTGCGCCAAGCCAATTACATCCATATATCCTTCGACCACCAATGCTTTATCTGCATCCCTGATGGCCTTTCTGGCTTGATAAAGGCCATACAACTCTCGACCTTTTTCAAATATCGATGTTTCCGGTGAATTTAGATATTTTGGCTCACCATTCTCGACAACACGTCCGCCGAAACCAATAATGTTTCCTCGCTCATTCACAATTGGGAACATAATCCTGTCTCGGAATCGATCGTATCTCTTGCCACCTTCCGCCTCGATCACCAAACCAGCTGCGACGAGGCTCTTATCGCCGTAATCCGGAAAAATCGACGAAAGATTTTGCCAACCATCCGGTGCATAACCCACGCCAAAACGCTTAGCTATCTCGCCTGACAAACCTCGACGTTTTAAATATTCGATAGCACTTGGCGCGTCTTTAAGTTTGTTACGGTAAAACTGTGCCGCCTGTAACAGCACCGCATGAAGATCCGCCCCTTCTTCGGCTCGACGTTGCGCATACTCAGAACGCGGCGCCTCCGGCACCTGCATACCGACGCCCTGCGCCAAATCCTTTACCGCATCCACAAAACCCATGCCGCTGTATTCCATCAGAAAACCAATCGCCGTACCATGCGCGCCGCAACCGAAGCAGTGATAAAACTGCTTGGTCGGGCTGACCGTGAACGACGGCGATTTTTCGGTGTGGAATGGACAGCAGGCCGAGTAGTTGGCTCCGCTACGTTTGAGTTTCACGTAACGATCAACCACCTCGACAATGTCGACACGGCCGAGCAAATCCTGAATAAACGATTGCGGAATCATGTGCTGCGGTTGACCCCACTCCTCTACGGGCGACAGTATGCCGGCCCGGGCTTGATCGCTGGATTATAGAGGCGCCGCAACAACGCGGGCACCAACCTGATTCACGCCTCCGGCTTGTGCCGGAAGCGCATTACATACAAGTTTACGATTTAGCCAGTTGCGCTTTGACAGCTGCAGATACTTTGCCCATATCAGTACGACCAGCCAGTTTCGGTTTCAGCACCGCCATCAGCTTGCCCATGTCGGCCGGACTGGAGGCTCCTGTTTCAGCAACCGCCGCAGCAATCACCGCCGCCAGTTCATCCTCGCCCATCGCCTGCGGCATATAGGTCTGCAGCAGCGTCAGTTCCGACTTTTCCTTGTCGGCCAGATCCTGGCGGCCGCCCTGTTCGAACTGACTGATCGAATCGCGGCGCTGTTTGATCATTTTCTCGATCACCGCCAGCACATCGGCATCGGTCAGCGTCTTGCGCTCATCGACTTCACGCTGCTTCAGAGCAGCTGTCAGCAGGCGGATGGTGTCGCGGCGCACGGTTTCACCGCTGCGCATCGCGGCTTTCAGGTCATCATTGATCTGGTCGCGCAGGGACATCATCAAGCTCCAATAATCTCCGGATATAAACGAACCGCACAAAAGACAAAAGGGTGCGAGGCTAGGCCCCTGCACCCTTCAGCATCGCGGACCGTACTGATCAGTACAGTTTCGGCGGCAGCAGCTGCGAGCGCAGACGCTTGTGCGTGCGCTTCACGGCAGCAGCAAGCTTGCGCTTGCGCTCTGCGGTCGGTTTTTCGTAGAACTCGCGAGCGCGCAGTTCTGTCAGCAGACCGGTCTTCTCTACAGTGCGCTTGAAACGGCGAAGGGCCACTTCAAACGGCTCATTTTCTTTGACGCGTACGGTGGTCATGAAACCTCAGGGCTGGGTTCGGAAAAACGCGTATTATAACCAGCCCAGCGGTAGTTTTGAAAGGTACACGGGTACCCGTGCCGTGAAGTCCTCGATTCAAGACCCCAATCGATCACTTAGCGATTTTCACCATTTTCAGCCCGCTTTTCCCGCTTTAACCCCTATTTTCATGCCTTTTTCCGCATTTCCAGGCTGATACTGTGCTCGTACTCGGCATCGAAACCTCCTGCGACGAAACCGGCATCGCGCTCTATGACACTGACCGCGGCCTGCTCGCCCACGCCCTGCATACCCAGGTCACCCTGCACGCCGAATACGGCGGCGTAGTACCGGAGCTGGCTTCCCGCGATCACATCCGGCGCGTGCTGCCACTGACCCGCCAGGTGCTGGCACAAGCTCAGGCAACTCTGGCTGAGGTGGATGCTGTGGCGTATACCGCCGGCCCCGGACTGGCTGGCGCATTGCTGGTAGGTGCCGGCATCGGGGCGAGCCTTGGCCATGCAATGGGGAAACCGGCAATCGGCGTACATCACCTGGAAGGCCACCTGCTGTCACCGCTGCTTGCCGAACCGGCACCACAGTTTCCATTTGTTGCGCTGTTGGTTTCAGGCGGACACACGCAGCTGATGCGCGTGGGCGGTGTCGGCGACTACACCCTGCTCGGGGAGACAGTCGATGACGCTGCCGGCGAAGCCTTCGACAAATCAGCAAAACTGCTGGGACTCGGATACCCCGGAGGTCCTGCAATCGCCGCGCTCGCCGAACAGGGCCGGGCCGGCCGTTTTTCCTTGCCGCGCCCGATGCTGCGCAGTGACAATCTTGATTTCAGTTTCAGCGGTCTGAAAACCGCCGTACTGACCGCCGTTCGCAATCATGCGCCTGATGAACAGGGTCGCGCCGATATCGCAGCCGAATTGCAGGCAGCGATTGCCGATGTACTGGTCGCGAAGGCACTCGCCGCACTGGAGGAGACCGGACTGGAACGACTGGTGGTCGCCGGTGGCGTCGGCGCCAACCGGCAGTTGCGCGATCAACTCACGGCTGCCGCCAAACGCCGCGGTTATACGGTCTATTACCCGCCGCTGGAATTCTGTACCGACAACGGCGCGATGATCGCGTTTGCCGGCGCACTGCGCTTGCAGAAAGGTTTGCGCGAAACCGCGCCGGGCTTCACCGTGCGGCCGCGCTGGGATCTGGCCAGCCTCTCGACCGTCTAAGCGTCGGCCTTGGCGCCGAGCTTGCGTTCCTTGCCGGCAAGCAGATTGCGGATATTGGAGCGGTGGCGCCAGATCAGCAACGCAGCGATCAGCGCCACTGACCAGACAAAGGGATGCGCGGGATTGAACAGGATCAGCGTGAAAAACGTCGCGAACAGCGATGACACCAGCGCTGCCAGCGAGGAATAACGGAAAAACACTGCGATGGTGATCCAAGTTGCCAGCGTACCCAGAGCCAGAACCGCATTCAGCCCCAGCATCACACCCAGAGCGGTCGCCACACCCTTGCCGCCTTTGAATCCGTGGAACAGCGGGTACATGTGGCCGATGATCACCGCCAGAGCTGCCAGCGCCATCGCCAGTTCGCGACCATCAGCGCTCCATTGCTGCGCGAAGAACACCGCCGCCCAGCCTTTGGCGCAATCGCCAAGCAAAGTCAGCGCTGCTGCCGATTTTCGTCCGCTGCGCAATACATTGGTGGCGCCGGGATTGCCCGAGCCATACTCCCGCGGATCCGGCAGACGATAGGCGCGGCTGACCACGACAGCAAAAGACACCGAACCCATCAGGTAGGCGACCAGCGCGATGATCAATAAATCCAAGACAATTCTCTCTGGGCTAAAATGGCGCCGGCCATTCTAGCGCAAGTCACCGGCAGCCCACTGCACACATCCATGGACACCATATTCATCAGCGAACTGCGCATCGAAACCCGTATCGGCATCTACGAACGGGAAAAACAGGTGCCGCAGACCATTCAGCTGGATCTGGAAATCGGACTGCGCGGTGAACATGCCGCACACAGTGACCGCATTGAAGACACCATCGACTACGCAGAAGTGGTCGCGGACATCCGGAAACTGTTTGCAGAGCGGCATTTCGCACTGCTTGAGCACGCCGCAGAATCCATTGCGCAGCTCGTCATCAACGACTTCAAGGCACCGTGGTTACGCATCACCATCGCAAAGCTGGCCCCGCTCGCCGGCGTCAAACGTCTCGGCGTCACCATCGAACGCGGCAAACGACAGTAAACACTGCGCTCTCACCCGCGCGGATGATGCTTTGCGTGCAGCTGCTTCATGCGTTCACGGGCGACGTGGGTATAGATCTGCGTTGTTGATATATCGGAATGTCCAAGCAGCAATTGCACCACACGCAAGTCGGCGCCATGGTTGAGCAAATGCGTCGCAAAAGCATGCCGCAGCGTGTGGGGCGAAATCGGTTTGTGCAAACCCGCCTGCATTGCATGGCGTTTGATCAGATGCCAGAACGACTGTCGCGTCATCGCCGCCGCGCGCGCAGTCACGAATAATGCATCGCTGACCCGCTGCCCCAGCAGCACCGGGCGGGCATCGCGCAGATAACGCTCGAGCCAGCCCAGCGCCTCCTCCCCCAGCGGCACCAGCCGTTCCTTTGAACCCTTGCCGAGCACGCGCACCACACCCATATCACGGCTGATCTGCGGCGTTTTCAATGTCACCAGTTCCGACACGCGCAGGCCGCTCGCATAAAGCACCTCCAGCATCGCACGATCACGCAGGCCCAGAGGCTCCTCCACCGACGGTGCGGCAAGAAGGCTTTCAACATCAGCCTCGGTCAGGCTTTTCGGCAGGGAGCGCGGCAATTTCGGTGCTTCAATGCGCAGCGTCGGATCAACGACAATCAGATTCTGTCGCACGGCATGACGGTAAAAACGCTTCAGACTCGACAACAATCGAGCTGCCGTTGAGGCGCGAACTTTCGAACGGAACTTGTAAGCCAGATAGTCCTGGATCAACGACTGCTCGGCAACAAGCAGATCGCCGCCTGAGCGCGTCTCCAGCCATGCCGCAAACTGCCGGAGGTCACGGCGATAACTGTCGAGCGTGTTGCGTGAAAGGCCATCCTCCAGCCACAACGCATCACAAAACTCGTCAATGCGTTGAGTCGATGATGCCTTCATGTCGCAACAACCAGCGTTTCACACTCAATGGAAAATCGTCCTTGCCGCCCATGAAACCGCCAAGCATGCCACCCGCAGCGAGCACACGATGACAGGGCACAATCAAGGGCACGGGATTGCTTCCGCAGGCGCCGCCGACGGGGCGGGGCGCACTGCCAATACGCCGCGCGAGATCTCCATAAGTTATTGTTTTTATTGGAAATAATTTCTCAATCTCGCGCCAGACCCGACGCTGGAACGGCGTGCCTTGCAGTCGATAGGGCAGCCTGAATATGTACGCCGGATCCGCAAGATAGCGTTCAACTTCCCGGCAAGCCCGCTCCGCCGCACGATCATGCGGCGCACTTGTCGCTGTGTGCCGCGGCAAATAACGCAAGCCGGTGACAACAGCGCCGTCGGTCACTATGCCCAGCACCGCGAACGGCGTGGCATAACGGGTTTCCGACAACGTGCGACCGGCGCTCACGCGGGCGAGGGCTCCCTTTGCCGCAGTTTCTGCAGCACAACGACCACGGTCATCAACACCAGGCCAAGCACATCGGAGAACGTCGTCGGGTAAACCAGCGCAAGGCCGGCAATGATCAGCATCCAGCGCTCGGCGATGTTGGTCCTGCGTAACAACCATCCCTGCAGACCGCCGGCCAGCGCAGCAATACCGATGATCGCTGTTATCGAAATAATGGCGATCGCACCCCAGTCGGCCTGCGCCAGGTTCTTGAACGAGCCCCCGAGCAGCAAACCGGTGCCGGAAGGATCAAGCACGAACATGAACGGCACCAGGAACGCCGGGGCACAGTATTTCCAGCTCTGCAGCGTCGTACGATAAGGGCCGCCACCGGTAATTGCTGCTGCAGCAAATGGTGACAGCGCGGTCGGGGGAGATACCTCGGACAGAACTGCATAATAGAAAATGAACATGTGCGCAGCAAAATCCGGGACGCCGAGCTTGATCAGCGCCGGTGCTGCAATCACCGCACAAATGATGTACGAAGCCGTCACCGGCACTGCGAGACCGACGATCCATACAATCAGGCAGGTATAAAGAGCCGTCAGCAGCAACTTCATGTCATGCAGCAGTTTTTCGGTATCTGAAGCACCCAGCATCGTCCACAGGCTGACCAGTGTCTGCGCCCCCGAATCAGCATAGTCGAGCACGATTGAACTGAATTTGAGACCCAGGCCGGTCAACGTCACCACGCCGACGATGATGCCTGCCGATGCGCAGGTCATCGCAACGCCGAGCACTCCGACCGACCCGCCTTCCAGCGCCTTGATGAAGCCGGACTCCCAGAAGCCTTTTACCCAGGGCATGCGGCCGCGGAACCAGTCATACGAAATGATCGCGCAATCCCGCTGGAAAAATGACAGCAATGCGGTCACCACGGTCGCCCAGAACACCGACAGCACCGGCGAATAGCCAAGCATCATGAAAGCGACGATGGCCACCAGCGACACGAAATGAAACCAGTATTTTTTCGCCAATGCCGCAGCGCGATGATGTTTCTCCAGAGCGACGACCTTCATGTTGAACTTGCGCGCGTCGATTTCCACCATGACGAAGATACCGAGATAAAACAACAGCGTCGGAATCGTCGCCATCAGGATCACGTCGAGGTATGAAATTTTCAGGAATTCCGCAATCAGGAATGCGGCTGCACCGAGTACCGGCGGTGAAATGATCGCTCCCAGTCCGCCTGCAGCGAGCAGGCCGCCAGCAGCTTCCTTGCCATAGCCCGACTTCGCCAGGAGCGGATAGGCGACCGCGCCCAGCGTCACCGTCGTCGCCACCCCGGAACCCGACGGTCCGCCAAGCAGGAACGATCCCATCACCACCGCACGACCGGCACTTGAGGGTTTGCCGCCCATCGCCGAAAACGAAAAGTCGATGAAGAACTTGCCGGCCCCCGAATACTGCAGGAACGCACCATAAATGGTGAACAGGATGATCAGCGTCGATGACACATCCACCGCAACGCCGAAAATACCCTCAAGAGTCATGTACAGCGAACCGGTCAGGCGCGCAATGTCATAACCCTTGTGCGTCCACGGCTGCGGCAGATACGGGCCGAACAGTGCATAGGCCAGAAACAGCAGCACGATGAACGGCAGGATCCAGGTCGAGCTGCGGCGGTTGCCCTCCAGTATCAGCAGAACCAGGGCGACGCCGAACACCTGGTCCATCAGCAGCGGTGTCACCGCGCGGTCGCCGAACTCGTCGCCGAAATAAAGCATGTACGCCACGACCCCGATCGACGCGATCGCGAAAATCACGTCCCACCACATCAGGCGGTGACGGAAGCGCTTCGCGGTCGGGAACATCAGGAACACCAGCGCCAATGCAAAGGCAACATGGATCGGCCGCAGAATGTAGGCCGGCACAATCTCGACTGCGGAATACAGATGGAACAGCGACATCACCACAGCGCAAGCAGTCATGAAAACCGCAAGCGCGCCTCGATAGCGGTTGTACGCCCCCTCTTCCTCTTCGATCAGTTCTTCGACGCGTTTGCGCGCCTCTTCGCTGATGCCGTCGAGGTTCTCCGCCGGCGTGCTGTTATCGGCCATCAGTCCATCTCCTCCGGAATTTTTGTGCGGGCATCATAACATGTGAACTTTTCACGCCCCGACGCTGGCCATAAAAAAACCCCGTCACATGGACGGGGTTTTCGGCAATACGAAAATCTTCGCGTTACTGCAGCTTCACGCCTTTTTCCTTGAAATACTTCAGCGCACCCGGATGGAAGGGAACCGGTGATGCCGCAGCCTTCTGGTTCTCGAACTTGATGTTCGCCGCTTCCTTGTGCACTGCGACCAGATCAGGCTGCTTTTCAAAAATCGTCTTGACGATGTTGTAAGCCGTCTCGTCGCTCATGTTGGCGTGGGTGACCAGGATATTCATCACCGTCGCCTGCTTGTTATCGGCAGCCATTCCGCTGTACGTCGCCTTCGGGATGGCGTCCTCGACATACAGATTGCCGTACTTCTTGTTCATCGGACCGACGGTCTCGGCGTGGTCGATCATCTTGATCTTCACACCCGGCGTAGCCGCCAGATCGGTTACCGCCGCGGTGGGCAGACCACCCACCCAGAAGAAGGCGTCGATCTTCTTGTCCTTGATCGCGTTGACCGACTCGGCAACACCAAGGCGCTCACGCTTCATGTCCTTGTCCTTGTCGAGGCCGGCGGCTTCGATGACGCGGAAAGCCATCACTTCAGTCGCGCTGCCCGGCGAACCGGTCGATACGCGTTTGCCCTTGAGATCCTTCATGCTGTTGACGCCGGTACCCTCGATGCTGACCACATGCATGCGGTTCGGATAGAGAATCGCCAGCGTCCGCAGTTCAACCTTTTTGTCCTTGAATTTGTCCACGCCGCGGTAAGCGTCAAGCGCCGCGTCGGTCATCGACAACCCGATGTACGGCTTGCCGGTGCCGATCAGTTGCAGGTTGGCCACCGAGCCGCCGGTCACCTCTGCGGTCGCCGCCATTCCAGGCACGTATTTGGACAGCACATTGGCCATGCCGCCACCCAGCGGGTAATACACACCACCGGTTCCGCCGGTGCCGATCGACAGGTTAACTTTCTCCTGGGCCATTGCCGGCGCCGCGGTCAGCGCGCAGGCTGCAAACGCCAAGACCTTGATTAATTTACGCATTTTTTCCTCCGGTAGGTAATTATTTGAACCATGGGCTGACGAGTTTAGGAACAATCAACAAGGCGGTCAACCTCGCGCCCCTTCAGCCAAACGGGCTATTTGGCAAACAGCTGTGACATATCTTCGAAGGCCTTGAATTCCAGTGCATTGCCGCAGGGATCAAGAAAAAACATCGTCGCCTGTTCACCCACCTGGCCTTTGAACCGCACATGCGGTTCGATCACGAACTTTGTTCCGGCAAGCTTCAATTTGTCCGCGAGCTTGTGCCACTCGGCCATCGACAGCACAGCGCCGAAATGACGAACTGGCACATTGTCGCCATCAACGGCACTGGTCGTGCGATGTCCGACTTCGTCCGGCGCCAGATGCGCAACGATCTGGTGTCCGTAAAAATCGAAATCCACCCATTCGGGCGACGAGCGGCCTTCGGCGCAACCCAGCAAGCCGCCGTAAAAAGCACGGGCCTTGGCAAGATCATCAACGGGAAACGCAAGGTGAAATGGCGGTTGGTTCATGGCGTTCCTGCAAGCGTCCTGTAGTCAAAATCGGTATTCTACGGCCTTTCTCCAAGACGGCAGACCACGCAATGATCCCCAGTCTCACCGCCCACGGCTGCACCATGCCGCAGATCGGCTTCGGCACCTCACAACTCGGCGACTGCGGAGACCTTGTCTCTACCGCACTGAAACTCGGTTACCGCCATATCGACACCGCGTGGAAATACGGCTCCGAAAAAGGCGTCGGCGCCGGCATTCGCGCCTCCGGCGTGCCGCGCAACGAAATATTCCTGGTCACCAAAGTCTCGCATGAATATCTGCGCGCCGATGCATTCGCCAAATCGGTCGAGGAAAGCCTGAAAAATCTGCAGGTCGATTATGTCGACATGCTGCATGTGCACTGGCCGAGCATGGACAAGGTGCCGCTGGCCGAGACCATGGGGGCTCTTGCAAAAGCAAAACGCGACGGCCTGACGCGCCATATCGGCGTCGCCAATTTCAACATCGCTCTGCTCGAAGAAGCGCGGCACAGCTGCCCCGAGCCGCTGGCCACGCTGCAGGCGGAATACCATCCTTATCTGGACCAGACCAAAGTGCTGGAATACTGCCGAAGCCACGGCATGATTTTCACGGCGTATTGCCCGCTGGCCCGCGGCCGCCTGTTCAACGACCCTGTATTGGCCTCTATCGCCCAGACCAAAGGGAAAACCATCGCCCAAATCGTGCTGCACTGGCTGGTCCAACAAGGCAATATTGTGCCGATTCCCCGCTCATCAAACCCTGAACGCATTGCACAAAATCTCGATATCTGGGGGTTCAGCCTGTCAGATGACGAAATGAAAGCCATTCACGGACTTGCCAGGCCTGAAGGCCGGATTGCAAACCCAGCCGGACGTGCCCCGGCTTGGGATTAAAATACCCGGGTAGTTCAAATAATCTGATACCGGAGGGATGCTCATGCAATCCAAATCTTTCACGGCGGCACTCAGCGCTGCCACACTTGCCGCACTGTCCTTTGCCACCGCAACCGAAGTCGCGGCTCAAGCGGCATTTCCGTCCAAAAACCTCGTGATGATCGTGCCTTATACCCCGGGCGGCTCCGCCGATGCGATGAGCCGCGCGATCGCGCAGCGACTCGGCACAGCCTGGGGCCGCACCGTCGTGGTCGATAACCGTCCCGGCGCCAGCGGCATGATCGGCACCGAAATGGTCACCAAGGCGGAACCCGACGGCCATACGCTGCTCGGCCACACGTCTTCCTACCCGGCCACCGCTGCGGTTCGCGCAAAACTGCCTTTTGATCCGGCCAAGGCCATCATCCCCGTCGGAATGACTGCACGTGCACCCATGCTGTTTGCGCTCCACCCGTCGGTGCCGGCGAAAAACATCAAGGAACTGATCGCCCTGGCCAAAAAGAATCCGGACAAGTTCAACTATGGTTCATCGGGTACAGGCGGCAACAACCACTTCTCCGGCGCGCTGTTTGCAGCGGCCGCAGGCGTCAAAATGCAGCACGTTCCCTACAAGGGCATTTCGCTTGCGGTAACCGCCATCGCATCGGGTGAAGTCGAAATCGTCATCGCCAGTTCTTCGGCCCTGCTGCCGCAACGCGACTCGGGACGCATTCGCATTCTCGGCGTTACCAGCCTGGAAAAATCACCGCTGTTCCCGGATCTCCCGACCATCGCCTCGCAGGGTGTGCCGGGATACGAATATCAGCTGTGGTGGGGCACCTTCGCACCGGCAGGCATGTCACCGGAGCGGCTGAAGTTCATCAATGCAGAGATCAACAAGATCATTGCCAGCGCAGACATGAAGAAGTTCCTCGATACCCAGGGGGCCGAAGCCTGGCCGCTGGCAATGGCACCCCTGGCCGATCTGCTGCCGAAGGAAATCGCGCGTTACAAGAAGGCCATGCAGATCGCCGGCATCCAGCCGCAATAAACGGCTTATCGCAAACGAAACATCCCGCCAGCGCAAGCTGGCGGGTCTTTTCCGAATCAACTCGTCAGACGACCCGTCTGATAATCGCGCACGGCCTGCTCAATCTCGTCAGGTGTATTCATCACGAACGGCCCATACTGAACCACCGCTTCGTTCAACGGGAGCGCGGCCAACAGGATGAACCGGGCACCCTCGCCCGTGGCGACCACTGCCACCGCATCACCCCCAGACAACACTCCGGCGCTGCGCCGGGGCAATCTGCGGGGTGAGTCGGCGCCAACGCACACATCACCCTCATAGACATAGAGAAACGAATTGTGCCCTGGCGGCAATTCGTGCTTGAACACGCCGTTTGCCGGAAGCATTACATCAAAATAGACCGGCGCAGTGCTGAGTCCCTGAATCGGTCCTGATACTGCAGAAACCGGTGTCTGCAATGTCCCTGCAATTACCTTGACGCGCGCGCCTCCGGGCAAATCCGATTCTGGGATCGTTGCTGCCGGAATGTCGCGATAACCGGCGGGTTTCATTTTTTCCCTGGAAGGAAGATTGATCCACAACTGGAAACCGCGCATTCTTCCTTCCGTCTGCTGCGGCATTTCCGAATGGATGATGCCGCGCCCGGCGGTCATCCACTGTACGTCACCGCTTTTCAGATCGCCGCGGTTACCGAGATGGTCCTCATGCAGCATGTGACCGTCGAGCATATACGTCACCGTCTCAAAGCCTCGATGCGGATGACTGGGAAAACCGGCAATGTAATCGTCCGGGTTTTCCGTACCGAACTCATCCAGCATCAGAAAGGGATCCAGCCGAGTCTGCGGCGACTGGCCAATGCTCCGGCGCAGTTTGACACCGGCACCATCGGAAGTTTCCAATGAACGGATCACGCGTTCCAATTGTCTTTCAGCCATGCGTACACTCCTTGACGGATGGCTTCCGCTCAGACCGTCGCCACCGGCGTCACCGGTGACCCTGCCGCACCGGGCATGCGCAGCGGCGGCGCGGTCAGGAGGAAACGACTGCGTTTGTTCCGGCGCAGCCAAGCCGCCAATTCCGTTAAATACCACAACTCACCGAGATGGATGCCGAGTTTGACCAAGCAATGTTCATGCAGCGGCAATTGCGGGCCGCGATGCGGCATGCGTGGATCCAAACCCAGCGTGCCGGAACGTTCGACCGCAAGATTGTCTGCGGCAATCGCCGCCACACCGGTATCGGAGATCCATTCCAGCAGGCGTTTGTCATGGCCATCAAGCACCGCGCACTGCATCTTGATCGAATTATCGAGTTTGCCATCAGCGTCCCGGATCAACTGGCCCAGCCCCGTATGCAGGCAAAGAATGTCACCCTGCTCGACCGTGATTGCGTCTTCCTTCATCACTTTTTCGAGCATTTCATATGAAATGTCGGTACGCGCATCTCCAAAATGGTGACGCAGATCAATCAGCACAGCGCGACCCTGCACGCCCGTCTCGGCCATCGCGGCCACTGACAATGCCCGCGCACCGGTTTCACCGTAAAGCCCGCAACCCTGCTCATCCACCAGATGAAAACCGTTGTAGGACACTTTCTCGGCAATACCATCACCATCGGCGTCGAAATGAGTGCCCTTGTGCGCGAAACCATCCCAGTGCGTGGAATATTGCGAATAAAGAAATATCGCCTCATCGGAACCGACATCGGTAAAACGCGGATTGGTTTCACCCATATCAAGATTGAAATAAACCTTGCCCTCGCGGATCACCGGATGAAATTCTGGTGGTTTACGAAAAGGGTTGAGCACGCTGCCGCCAGGCCTGTCGAGTGGATGAGACAGGCAGAACACCAGACCGGTCTGAACTTCCTTCAAAGCGGCAAGCCGGCGCGCCGGCGTCAGCAGATTCAAACGTCCATGCTGATCGTCCTCACCGAACTCCCCCCAGTTCGACCCCTCGGGGCGCTGCTTCCAGCGTTTCACCATGCCTGCCTCCGCCAATTGAATGCGTGTATTACGCGTACGTGATATCCGATGCCTTGATCATGGCCACCCCTACGGCAATTTCCGCTTTCACCCGCATCGCGGGGCCCGCTGAAGATTGCCGGCGCATCAAGATCAATGTCCCTTGAACAGGGGCTTGCGTTTCTCCATGAAGGCACGCCGCCCTTCGATGAAATCCTGGCTCGCGCCGCAATCCTTCACCAGTTGCTCGCACAACGCATTGTCGCGATCAGCAGGATCCTTCATCAGTTCGTCGACCACGCGCTTGGCTGTCAGGATCGACAGCGGGGCGTTTTCAGCCATGGTCTGTGCCCAGGAACGTACGGTGCTCTCCAGCTCACCGGCCGGAACCACCTCGTTGACGATACCCATGCGCAGCGCCTGGTCCGCCTTGTAGCGGCGTGCGGTAAAGATGAATTCCTTGGCGACTGACGGTCCCACCAGCTCGACCAGACGGCGCAGGCCTTCCATCCCGTAACCAATACCCAGCCGCGCAGCGGGAATGCCGAACTGCGCATCGTCCGAGCAGATGCGCATGTCACAGCTCAGTGCCAACGACATGCCGCCACCGATGCAGTAACCGCGGATCATTGCGACCGTGGGTTTTCCGGTACCCCGCAGAATAGAGCGCATGCCGGAGGAGACCTTTGCATACCTCTCCTGGGCATCGGCATTGGCACGCTCATCCTCGAACTTGGAGATGTCGGCACCGGCGACAAAAGACTTGTCCCCGGCACCCGCGAGCACGATGACCCGGACGCTGTCGTCTTTCGAAAATGCCGCCAGCACTTCGCCGGCCGCCTGCCACATCTCCAGCGACACCGCATTGCGGCGCTCCGGATTGTTGAAAATCAGAAAGCCGATCGGGCCTTCCTGCTTCGCGACGATCTTGTCTGTGCTTGTTTTCATGTTTCTCCTTTTCAATTCAACATCGGCAGCGAAAAGCCGCTGACCTTAACCGATCAATCAATACCGCGACCGTGCCGCCGCGTCTAGGCTCAGGTCCGCATGGTGTCCGGCGCCAAGGAACGGACTTCCGGGTTCAGAAAATTGCGCGGATCATGCACTTCTCCGCGCAGCCAGCTGATGATATTGCCCGCGCTGATCGTGCCCATGCGCTGCATGGCATCGGTGGTAACCGCAGCCACATGCGGTGTAACGATGACATTGGGCAATTTGAACAGCGGATTCGTGACATCCGGCGGCTCCTCCGCAAAAGTGTCGAGACCCGCTCCCGCCAGTTGCCCCGATTTCAAGGCCTCAATCAGCGCCGGTTCATCAATAACGGGGCCACGCGAGGTGTTGATCAGCAGGGCCCCGGGTTTCATGTGCGCAAACTGCGCAGCGCCGATCATGCCGCGGGTTTTTTCCGTCAGCGGGCAATGCAGGCTGACAATATCGACCGATTGAAGGAATCGGTTCAGATCCGGCTCCACCGTCATGCCCGCTGGCGGCGTCAAGGCCGAGCGGGTGTGAATGATCACGGTGGCGCCGCAGGCCTGCGCCAGCCGCGACGTGCGTTCACCAATCTGGCCGTAACCGAGGATGCCGACGGTGCGCGTACGGAAATCCCGGACAAACCGGTGCAGGTTGCGCCACTCACCGGCCCGGGCTCCGCGATCGAATTGCGGCAACTCCCGGGTCAGCGCGAGCATCAACGCCAGCGTATGTTCTGCCACCGCATCAGCGTTGGCGCCGCCCGCCACCATCACCGCAATGCCCGCCCGTGTCGCCGCCGCAATATCCACCGAATCCACTCCGGCGCCATGTTTGGCAATGATCCTCAGCCCCCGAGCGCCAGCGAGCACCGTGGCATTGAGTGGTGGCGACCCCCGCAACAGCAGCGCCGCAGGCTGATGACGCGCCAGTGCTTCGATCATCACCGCCTCGTCGACCTTGTCGGGCATGAATGCAATATCGAGTCCGCCCTCGCGCAACAACTGCTGCGCAAGATCGGAAACGGTGGACGCGGTCACCAAGACCAAAGGTTTTCTCACTGATCACTCCCTGTGCCTGATTTGCAATATTTGCAGTCGGCCCATTATCCCATTCTGGCGCAGCATTCAAACTTGTTGCCCAGAACAGTCCCAATGCCTCTAGAATGGGCGCGTCGGAGATGCGCGAACTCAAAACTGCGCACACGGCATCCCATGTGCAGTACTACATCGGAGGAGAGATCATGACTTGCAGTATTCGCATCATTCTTGTCCTGTTCGCAATTCTGCTGACGGGTGCAGCTTCAGCCCAGCAATACCCCAGCCGACCCATACGGCTCGTCATACCATTCCCGGCGGGTGGTAATGTCGACGTGTTTTCGCGCGTATTGTTCCGCCAGGTCGAGACCGAAATCGGCGCCACCTTCGTCATCGACAACCGCGGCGGCGCCAATGGCATCATCGGTGCCGATGTCGTCAAGGGAGCGACACCCGACGGCTATACGGTGCTGAACACGTCTTTCGGTTTCGCCGTCAATCCGGCGATCATGAAAAAAATGCCCTTTGACATCGTGCGCGATTTCACGCCCATCACCAATGTCGCCACCGGTCTGGGCTACCTCGTCGTCGTGCATCCGAAATTGCCGGTCAAGAATACTGCCGAACTGATCGAAGTCGCGAAAAAACAGCCTCTGCGCTACAGCACCGCAGGCGTGGGCAACGGCCAGCATCTCGCCGGCGCGCTGCTCAACAGCATGGCCAAAATCGACATGCTGCATGTGCCTTACAAAGGCGGCGGCCCGGCGGTCGCAGCCGTGGCCAGCGGTGAAGTGCAGGTGCATTTCCCAGCCGGCTCTGTCGGCGTGCCGCAGCACAAGGCGGGACGTGTGCGCGCCATCGCCTTCACCGGTGCAAAACGCATGACCTCGCTCCCCGAGATTCCAACGATCGGTGAGACCGTCAACGGATATGTTGCCGACGCCGGTTGGCACGGCATGTTCGGACCGGCAAAATTGCCGATGCCGATCGCCCGCAAACTGCAGCAGGCGGTGCACAAGGCGCTGCAGGAACCCAAGATCCACGCACATTTCGTGGATAACGGCTACGAGCCCAACGGAGACTCTCCGGAAGCCTGGGCCAAACTGTTCCGCGAAGACGTGAAGCGATTCGCCGCAATCGCCAAGGCCGCCGGCATCGAACCGCAGTAGCGCATGCGGGACGTCCACGACAAGGCGGAAGCAGAATAAACACCGCCTTGTCTGGCCGTGCAATCGCGTTAGAATCGTCCCGCGATGCCATTTCGCATCGGCCTACCGGAGGTTATATGCGATTCACCGCCAGTCTCGCCGCCATTTTTGTCACCGGCCTGTTTTTTTCTTCGATCCCCTTCGAAGCCACCGCTAATTCGCTGCAAGCGGTAAACCCGCCAACACCCATACCTGCATTCAAGATTACCGGGCTTGGCGGCAGCAGCAGCAGCGATACCGACCTGCGCAACAAGGTCACGGTCATCCGCTTCTGGGCATCCTGGTGAAGCACCTGCGTCGGTGAAATGCCCTCCGTGCAGAGGGCACATAACGAACTGAAAAAAGACGGCATCCAGGTCATCACGATATCGATTGACGGCACCGGCGAAGCTGCAGTCAGGCCGGTTTTTGCGAAAGGCGGATACACAATGCCCGCCCTGCTCGACCTGAACATGGAAGTCGCACGGGGATTTGGCGTGCGAGGTGTGCCTTCGACAGTAGTGGTCGACGCCAAAGGCATGATCCGGGCCCGCACCACGGGCCATGTCGATTTCGACGGTGCCGAATTGCGCAACTACGCGCGCAATCTTGCCCGCAACAAGTAGTCACAACCCTGGAGACCGCAATGACCACAAACACCCCTCGGCGTCGCTGGTTGGTCGCCGTATTGCTCGGCATGTCCATGCTGTTCGCTGCAGCTGTGCAGGCGCAAACGCTCAAAACAGGCGACAAGGCACCGGATTTTTCAGTTGTTTCGACGACCGGAAAACCGGTTGCGCTGGGCGACTATCTCGGCAAAAAAAATATCGTCCTGTTTTTTTATATCGCAGCCTTTACCGACACCTGAACCAGCGAAATCGTGGCCTTCCAGCTTGATCTTCCCAAGTTTGAGGCCGCCAATGCCCAGGTCCTGGGCATCAGCGTCGATTTCAATGCCGCCAACACCGTGTTTGCCGAAAAGCTCGGCCTGAAGTTTCCGTTGCTGAGCGATACCCGCCGCGTGATGACCCGTGCCTATGGCGCACTCAACGATGATCCGGCACTCGCCAACGACGCGAAGCGCATCGCCGGCTACATGCGCGCCAAGCGTGCGTGGTTCATCATCGACAAGGCTGGCGTGATCCGCTACGCCAAGGTTGGTGATCCGCGCGGAATCCTGCCCAACGATGAACTGCTTGAGGCTTTGCAGAAAATTCAGTAACGCGCTGCGCAAAAAAAGGCGGTGCATTCCCGCACCGCCCTTTTTTCATCCGGTGATCGGATCAGTCGAGTTTCAACTTCAGCTTCCTGACAATCCTTTCATTGCGCTGCATCTCGTTGCGAATGTAGGCATCGAATTCCGCTGGCGCCATGGTGCCGGCAGTAAACCCTTGTTTCATCAGCACTGCCCGTGATTCAGGCGTTTGCAGCACTTTGCCGATTTCCGCAGAAAGCCGGTCAATAATCGGCCGCGGCGTCCCGGTCCGCACCATGACGCCAAACCAGTTCAGCGATTCGAAACCCGGCCAGCCTGATTCATCGATGGTCGGCACATTGGGAAGAATGTCCGCCCGCTGCGCTGAAGTAACTGCAAGGGCGCGTAATCGGCCCGAGGCCACATGCGGCACGCATTCCAGCACGTTGCCCACCAACATGCTGGTATGACCGCCAAGCGTTGCCGTTCCTGCCGGTGCGCCGCCGCCGAAAGGTACATTGATCATGTCAATTTTTGCGACATCAATGAACAGTTCACCGGCGATGCGTCCGCCGCCGATGATGCTCGACACCGCCCAGGTCAATTGACCGGGCCGGGCCTTGGCCAGCGCAACAAGTTCCTTCATGTTTTTCACCGGCAAGGAGGGATGCGAACAGAAGATCAGCGGGTTGTAAACCATACGCGTCACCCCCTGAAAATCGCGCAAGGGATCGTATGGCAGTTTCGTATAGGCAAAGGGGTTCACGCTGTAACTCGTCGCCATGACCAGCAAGGTATAACCGTCGGCTGGTGCGCGCGACACCAATTCCGTGGCAATCACGGTATTGGCGCCCGGACGGCTCTCGATCACCATGTTCTGTCCAAACGTTTTCGACATCGACGGTGTAATCAAACGCGCCATCGTGTCGGCAGCACCCCCCGGCGGGAAAGGCACGATCACGCGTATCGGCCGGGTCGGATAGTCCTGCGCAACCACATGCAGCGGGAACAGCACGGCAGCAATCAGCAACAGCTTCGGCAATACGCAGGTCATACCCCCTCCCCAAAAATCGGATCTTTGTCCGGATTGATATTGGCTGGGCAATTTCTTTTGCCCGGTGTCCGGTATAACACAGCCCAATGGCGTTAAAAAGTGATTTATAAACAATTGGTTACAGATTTCCGCCTCAGACACCTGTGCGGCTTACGAACTGCGCAGCGCGATTCTTGAATGCCTTTGCCGCCAGAAACAACCCGCCATCGGCGCCATCAATGAAATGCAGATGACGTCCCGAATAATCGAAGACGAGGCAGGTCATGTGCGCACGGTCAGCAACATGCAGTCCGTACAATATTTGCCGCCGTTTGAAGCGCTCCTGCAACCAGGCATCCAGCGCGAGTCGTTGTGCGGTCGTTCCGGAAAGGATCTGACGATAGATATCGGAGAACTTGCGCACATCGGTATTGCGCGCGAGATCCGGCTTGTAGCGACCCCAGTCAGCGTCTTTGGTACGGATGCCCAAACGCATCAACACCCAGCCAGCAATCACCATCATCCGGGTGTGCATCATCCAGCGCCAGCGCCCGAGAATACCTTTGCCAGCGGCGCGGATTCCGGCCTCGTCAGCGAGCATCCTGCCGCTGAGGGTCAGCGCCAGTTGCGGCAGTGATACCGGATGACAGTCCTCCTCATTGCCGTATATTTCGCGGACCTTGCCAATGACATCCCGGTACACCTCGGCAGCGCGCTCAGGCTCGTGATGCAGCGCCAGCACCATCAGGCTCACCGTTTCGCCATGCCGGCTCGGAATATCCTGCCAGCGGCATTCAAACCCATCGAAACTGCCCTTCGGCTCGACGCTGCCCGGCGCAATTAAATACCGCTCAGCGGTTGCCGGATCCTTGACGATGGCATCGATGCAGGCAATGCCGCCACCTGAAAACACCGCCTGCACATAGTTTTCCGACACCCGATAACGCGCCACGCGCACGCTGAAGCCCGCGGGAATTTCCGCCACCGGAATCGTTGCGATGCGCAGGTCAAGCCCGAAGGCGTCACGCGCCACTTCGCGCGTCTTCGCCAGCGCCGAACGGATGGGTTCGAGCAAGCGCGGCGGCACACAAATCACCGCACCATCGCCCTCGAAGCTGAAGGGAATATCGACGCCATTGGCGGCATTGATGGCTGCGGTAATCGCGGCCGCCCCGATCGAATTGACGTTACGGTAATTTCCCGCCGCCACTGCAGCCGTTGAATTGCGCACATCGCAGAAAGCGACATGCCAGTCAGCGGGCAAAGCACCGAAGCTTTCCGCCCGCGTCACCGCCTCAAAATCAGTGATGACCGGCAGCGTCGCGTAGAAATTTTCCGAACTCACGGCAATTTAACGGCTGCAGGCCGGTCACGCGCCTTCAGCAACCTCTGGATTCCACTGCCCCTTGCGCATGCGGGTAATGGTGACGCTTTTGAACACGCCGTTCTGGGTGAAGGGATCACCATCAGAAAATTTCTTCGCCTCGGCACGACTGCTGACATTGAGTATGAAAGCGCTGCCAACAGCCTCGGTACCCTCGTCGTTCTGCGTCGCGCCGGAGAGCACGATGATGGACTTCTGGCTGGCGAGGTAATCGCGATGCGGCTGCAGCACCTTGCTGCGAATAGCCGCGGTGTTCGGATTGTCGACGCAGGTAATGACCCAAAGCATGAGAAGTTTTCCTTAGAGTTTATGGATAGTGGACTACGGTTGCCTTCCCGTGCAGCACCTGCACGGGAAGGCTTATGATATGGCCTTTTCGCCACCTGCACCCGTCCGGAGGAACTTCATGACCGCCCCATACAATCCCGATAACCTGTTCGCCGTCAAATGCTGGGAAGTCGAACTGCGCAAGACCGCAAAACGCACGCTGATCGCCCGCTTCTATCAACCGCAGGGACCCGGCCCCTTCCCCGTATTGATCGACCTGCACGGCGGCGCATGGAGTCGCAAGGACCGTTATGCCAACGAACCGATGGCCCGCGCCATCGCCGCTTCCGGCATGCTGGTAATGTCGCCCGACATGCGCCTGTCCAATGAAGCACCCTACCCCGCCTGCGTACAGGACGCCCACTTTGCGATCCGCTGGCTCAAGCACAAGGCGAAGGAACTGAATGGCGACATCACCCACTTCGGCATCCTCGGCAGCTCCAGCGGCGGCCATGTCGCACAGCTGATCGGCATGAAACCGCATGATCCGAAATACGCGGCCATCCCGCTGCCGGAAGCTCCGGATGTTGACGCCACCGCCGTCTATGTCGCGACCCGCTCGCCGATCAGCAATCCGGTGGCGCGCCGCGCACAGGCCGAGAAGATGGGCAACAAGGAAATGATGAAAAAGTCAGACACCTTTTTCAATCCGCCGGAAACTATCCACGAAGGCAACCCGCAGGAAATCCTCGACCGCAAGGAAAAGGTCAATATGCTGCCGATGCTGATCATGCAGGGCGGACTCGACGACAACGTGATTCCGGCAATCCAGGAAAAATTCGCCGCGACCTATCGTGCTGCGGGCGGCGACTGCCAGCTGGAGATTTTCAAGAACAGCGAACACGAATGGACTGCAGTGCCCAGCCCGGAAGCCGACCTGTCACACGAAATGGTCAAGCAGTTCATCGCCAAACAACTGCGCGCGCTGCAGAAAAAAGCGGCATAAAAAGCCAACGCTCCAGCAAAAAGCCCCGTCGCAACGGGGCTTTTTTTGATCTGCGTTCCTGCCGTCATTCCATGCTGATTTTCAGCGGCTTGGCCACTTTGTTCCACTTGGCAATATCCGCATCAATCAGCTTTCCAAATTCAGCAGGTGACACCTCGGTCGCTTCGACCCCCACCCCAAGAAGTTTTTCGCGGATATCCGGCTGGCGTACCGCAACCAGCACCGCGGCATGCAGCTTGTCGATCGCCGCTTTCGGCGTACCTTTCGGCGCGACGACCCCGTACCAGCCGCTGACCGCATAACCGGGCAATCCCGATTCAGCAATCGTCGGCACGTTCGGCAATGCCGGGGTGCGCTTGCCAGTGGTCACGCCCAGACCTTTTATCTTTCCGGACTGCAAATGCGGCCGCGCCACGGCTACCGTCGAGAAAAACACCTGCACGCGTCCGCCCAGCAGATCCGCCATCGCCGGATTTCCGCCTTTGTACGGCACATGCAGCATCTTGATGCCGGCCAGTGAATTGAACAGCTCCGCCGCAAGATGCGTCAGGTTGCCCGTGCTGGATGAGGCATAGGACACCTGCCCGGGTTTTGATTTTGCCAGCGCGATCAATTCCGCGCTGGTCGAAACCCCGGCGCCGGGATGCGCGACAAATACGTAGGCGCCATCGCCGAATTGCGCGACAGGCACAAAATCGCGCGCTGTATCGTAGGGCAGCTTGGCATAGAGCGCCGGATTGATCGCATGCCCTGCTGCGACCACCAGCAGCGTGTAACCATTGGGCGCGGATTTGGCGACGATCTCCGAACCGATCAGCGTATTGCCGCCACCGCGATTGTCAACAATGACCTGCTGGCCGAGTTGCTGGGTCAGCGTCGGGGAAACCAGGCGGGCCACGATGTCGTTGGCGCCGCCCGGCGGATAGGGGACCACCATGCGCACCGGGCGTAAGGGATAGTTCTGCGCCGCTGCAGGCAGCATCACGGCCAAGATCAATGCGCCGGCCAAGACATTCAAAATTCTGATATTCATCAATCCCCTCCGGATATGGTGCCGGTGTCGCCCGGCTTCGCAGGGCATTGGAGCATCAGGACACGGGAAACGCAATCAAATCTCGTCTATGTCGCCATTGATTCAATTCATCATTTCATTTGGTGGACCACAGTACCCCGGACAATGGTTTTTTTGGATTAACATCGGCTCTCTTCAAGAAACACGCCATCAAGGAAATACATCATGGGTTTCAGTACCAAGGAAAAAACCACCGGTCCAACCATTACCGGCGCGCGCGCACTGGTCGACGGCCTGCTACGCGAAGGCATTGACCATGTCTTCGGTATTCCCGGCACACAGAATCTCGCCATCCTCGATGAACTACGCGCCACACCGCAGGTTCGTTTCATCCTGACGCGCCACGAACAGGGCGCAGCCTTCATGGCCTACGGTTTTTCCCGCGCCGCAAACAAACCCTCCGTGGTCACCGTCACCGAAGGCCCGGGCATCACCAACATCGTGACTGCCACGGCTGCCGCGTTCAAGGGCAATGTACCGGTGATCAGCATTACCGGCGTGCAGGAAAGCGTCATGCGTGAACGTGACGCGACGCAGGACATGGACCAGATTCCGTTCATGAAGCCGATCACCAAATGGGCCTACAGCATCCCCTACCCTGAAAAAATCCAGGAAGCCGTGCGCAAGGCCTTCCGTGTCGCGCTGACCGAACCCCAGGGCCCGACGCATATTGAAGCCGCCAGCGAAGTATTGCTGCAGCAGGTCACGCCGGAAACTACCGCGCCAGCCGCCTACCGCAATACCGTACCCGCCGTATGCGATCCGGCGCAGATGGATGCCGCTTGGGCCATGATCAGCAAAGCTGAACGTCCGCTGTTCGTCATCGGCCGCGGTGTGATGAAAGAAAACGCGGTCGCGGCCATGGAACAGCTCGCCACGGCCACCGGTATCCCGGTCACCGTGCTTCAATACTCACCGGATGCGTTCCCATCGACCCATGCCCTGGCTCTGGGCCCGCTGGGCCGTAACGCCTTCAGCAGCGCCAACAAAAATGCACCCAAGGCCGATGTCATCATCGCCATCGGCGCACACTTCGACGTGTTTTCGACGATGTACAAGTACGGCATCTTCAGTGAAAGCGCGAAGATCATCCACAACACCTCGGCGCCGGGGCAGATCGGCATCGTGTTCCCGGTGGAACTCGGAGTCGCCGGTTCGGCCGCCAGCTTCATCAAAGGGCTCGCCGAACGCGCCGCCAAGGGCAAGGCACGCACGCCGTGGGTGGATGTGGCCAAGGCACGCGCCGAGTTCGACGCCGAGATCACCGCCGTGCTCAAGCCCGACATGGAACCGATCCAGCCGCAGTTTGTCGCCCACACCATCCGCAAGGTACTGCCGAAAGACGGCATTCTCGTTGTTGATGCCGGTAATGGCGGCAAACATGTCCGCACCTATTTCAAGAGTTACATGTCCAACTCGTTCATGTGCATCGACGACTGGGCCTCGGTTGGCGGATCTTTGCCCATCGCCATGGGCGCAAAACTGGCGCAGCCGAACCGTCCCGTGCTGTGCGCCTCGGGTGACATGGGGGCGATGTGCAATATCGGCGAACTCGAAACCGCGGTACGTGAAAACATCGCCGTGGTTTACGTCGTGTTCAACGACCAGGGTCTGGGCAACGAGCGCGCCTTCCAGAACGAACACTTCGGCGGCCGTTACTTCGCCGTCGATTACAAGAACCCGGATTTCGGCGCACTCGCCAAAGTGTTTGGCGCCCATGGTGAACACGTCACCCGCCCACAGGATCTCGAAGGCGCCATCCAGCGCGCCTTCGCCAGCGGCAAACCGGCGATCATCGACGTGATGATCGACCAGAACAATCTGGCGCCGGTGGTACACAGGACGTGATGCGCAGGCCGTGATGCGCTGGACTTGATGCGCAGACCGTGATTCGCAGACCATGACGCGTCGGACGTAAAGCAACGCACCTGATATCACTGGCCTTTGGCGGTGCTCAGCCGCCGAAGGCCTTGCGGTGCAGTTCCAGGTCAACGTAACGCAGCGGATCGGTCAGCGTTTTCTGCGGCACGCCGAATCGCGTGCGCAATGCCAGCACGGTGCGGATGCCTTCAAGGTCCAGCGCCAGATCGCGCCAGAATCCGCCCTTTTCATCGAGCAGGATGTCCAGCGACAGCTGCGCCAGTTCCGGCGTCACCGAGTCGTCATGATTCATCAGCAGCTCAGCCGCAGCACCGCGGTTGTTGCTGTCGTACAGCCAGTTCATGGCCTCGCGATAACCGCGCATGAAACCGATCACCGCCGCTTCGTTGTTCCTGATCCATGAACGCTGCGCGAAACCGGTGCGCCCCTGATAACGGCCCAGCAGATCGCGTGCCGTACCGATTTTGGTGAATCCCTGATCGGCGGCAATCTTGTCCAGCGGCGTCGCCAACAGACCCGCCGCATAGTTGCCGTCGAGCATGGCCTTGAGCCGCATCGGACCACCGCCGGTCCTCTCATAGGTCACGTCGGCATCGGTCATGCCGGCGCGCGCAATCATCTCGCGAAGGATGAACGCATAACCCGTGGTCAAAGCATCCACCGCAATCTTTTTCCCGCGCAGATCCGGGATGGATTTGATCTCGGGGCTGGCCATCAAGCTCTGGAAGCTGTCATCGACACCCATGAAGGCCACCAGGTCGCATTCACCTTCGTACGCCGCTTCGCCCTGGCCTTCCTGATAGGCAACGAGGTTATCCATTGCAGTCACGGTGAGATCGAATTTGCCTTCGATCAGGTTTTTCATCAGGAATACGGAATTCGGCGTATGCGTGATGTTGACCTCGATGCCGTGTTTTGCAAAAAAGCCCTGGCCTTGCGCAACCCAGGCGGGCAGCGAATAACCTCCGCCAAAGGTAATCATGTTGACCGACTGCAATGCGTTTTTTGCGTTTGACATTACCGGACCCTGAAAAATAATGACCCGCTGGCTTTGCAGGAAAAACCTACTCGGGCTTGATTCCTGCCGCCTGCACCACCTTCGCCCATTTGCTCACTTCCGAGCGCACCAGTGCCGAGAATTCCTCCGGCGAGTTGCCAACCGGATCTGCGCCACTGGCGTGGAAGCGTTCACGCACGCCTGCATCCTGCAACGCAAACACCACGCCCTTGTGCAGCTTCGCGACGATATCCTTCGACGTACCCGCAGGCGCCATCAGCCCGTACCACTGCACCGCCTCGTAGCCGGTTACGCCCTGTTCAGCGATGGTCGGGATCTTCGGCGCAATCTTCGAGCGCGTCGCGCTGGTGACACCATAGGCATGCACGCGGCCGGCATTGAGCTGCTGCGTGCCCGTGATCATGTTGGTGACCATGAACGGCACGTATCCGGCGACCAGATCGGCAATCGCCGTATTCGCGCTTTTGTACGGAACATGCACCATCTTCAACCCGGCCATGCTCAGGAACATTTCCATGCACAGGTGCAGATTGGATCCGGTACCTGCCGAACTGAACTCGAGCTTGCCGGGACGGGACTTCGCGTAGGCAATCAGTTCCTTGATATTTTTCGGCTGCATTGAAGGATGGCCCACCAGAATATTGGGCAGCACCACAAATTGACTGATCGGTGTGAAATCACGCACCGGGTCAAACGGCAGGTTTTTCTGCATTGACGGCTGTATGGTCATGCTGCTGATTGCCGTGAGCAGGGTATAACCGTCGGGCGCCGCTCGGGCGACCGCTTCGCTGCCCACGATGGATCCGGCTCCCGGCCGGTTCTCGGCAATCACCCGCTGGCCGAGAAACTCATCCATCTTGGGCAAAACAATACGTGTCGTCGAATCAGTACCGCCGCCGGCGCCGGAAGGAACAATAATCCTGATTGCCCGCACCGGATAATTCTGCTGCGCCGCAGCGCCGATCGTCACGCTGGACAATACAACGCCCAACAGACCGCAGATACTGCGTACATGGCCAGTCGCTGTCATGCTCATCCTCCCCCTTGGCATCCGGGTCATCGACCGGAAGATTGTTAAATTGTCAGATGATTCTGGCCATGCATCCTGCGCTTGTAAAGCTTGGCGACGCCCTGATACACAAACACCCCGTCAACTATTCCCCTCAACCGGCAAAATATCGCCGTCAGCTGTGGCTTCACCCAAAGGCATAATGATCGCCGCCGCAGTGGGGATGGCCCGACTGCAATATCCCGGAGATCAAACATGTTGCGCATCATGCTTGCGATCATCACTTTGGCGATTTCCACCAGCGCCAGCACACAGGACAAACCAAGCGCCGCACCCGCCGCGAAGCCGCCGCTGTTCGCCACCACCAAGGTCTCAGGCACTGACAACGTCTACGTCTTCCGCTACGGCAACCATCAGGCGATGTTCGTGGTCACCCCGGACGGGGTGATTGCCACCGATCCCATCGGTTATGGAAGGCCGCAGGCGGTGACCACCTACATCGACGAAATCCGCAAGATCACCAAGCAGCCGATCAAATATCTGGTCTACAGCCACCATCACTACGACCACATCGCCGGCGGCAAGCCGTTCAAGGATGTGGGTGCGACCATCGTCGCGCACAAGCGTGCACTTGAACGCCTCGAAGTGCTCAAGGATCCGGCGACGCCGCTGCCCGATGAAACCTTCAGCCGCGGCAAGACGATCCGCCTCGGCGGCACCACGATGGAGCTGAGTTACCACGGCCTCAACCACTCCGACAGCACCATCGTCATGCGTCTGCCGAAAGAAAAAATCATCTTCGTCGTCGATATATTGCCGGTAGGCACGGTTCCCGGCCGCGGCATGATCGATTTCCATCCGCTGGAAGCCGAACAATCGATCCGAGAAATTCTCGACCTTGAATGGGAGCGCCTGATCCCCGGGCACCCAGGCCAGCCCGGGGGGCGCCTTGGCACCAAGGATGATGTACGTGCGCAACTGCAGTTCCTGCGCGACGCTTCCGAAGCCGTCAAAACAGCTGCGCGTGAAGGCAAATGCTGGGAGCCGGCGGAAAAGGAAGTCAAACTGCCGCAGTACGAATCCTGGCCGGGATATGCTGCCGGCCTGCCCTTCGTGCTGCGCCGCTACTGCGGCCTGTGGGGGCGCGGCACCTGATCTGTTGCACCATGGACAACATGCCCCGCTACGGCGGGGCTTGTTCATTCCGGCTTGATGCCGCCTTCGCGAATCAACCCTTCGTAACGCAGGTATTCATCCTGCATCATGCGCATGAAGCCGTCAGGCGTGCTGTCCGGCACCGACTCCGCGCCCAGCCCGGCAAAACGCTTGCGCATTTCCGGTCTGCGCAGGATGCGGGTGATGTCGCCGTGCAACTGCTCGATGATGCGCCGCGGCGTGCCGCGCGGCGCGACCACGCCGGACCAGCTGTCGAACTGCGCGTCCGGCAATCCCACTTCTGCAATGGCCGGCACCTGCGGCAGCATCGCACTGCGCTGCGGCGTCATCACAGCCAACGCACGCAAGCGGGCGTCGCGTAAAGGACCGAGCACCGAAGGCAAGGTCAACACCGCGTAATGCACGCGGCCAAGCCCCATCTCGACGCTGGTGCTGGTGACCGTACGGAAGGGCACGTGCACCGCATCAATGCGCAACGCACGCGAAAACACCGCACCGGCGAGATGCGAAGCAGAACCGATGCCCAGCGACGCATAGTTGAGCTCGCCCGGCCGCACCTGCGCATAACGCACGAATTCGGCGGCCGTGCGCAAAGGGATGTCCGGTGCCACCACCAGCACGTTGGTGATCGACGCTGCATGCACCACGGCGCTGATGTCGGCCAGGGCCCGGTACGGCGGTTTTTCGCGCATCAGTGCCGTGATCAAGCGCGTAACACCGACCATGCCCAGCGTATAACCGTCGCTGCCGGCACGCGACACCAGCTGGTTGCCGATCAGACCGCCGGCACCGGGACGCGGATCGATCACCAGGCGCTCGCCGTAAGCCGCTTCCAGCGGTTCAACCAGTGCCCGCGCAAAAAATTCATCGGCCGAACCCGGCGATCCGGCAACGATGATGCGGATCGGTCGCAAGGGATATTCGGCCACTGATGTCGACTGCGCAGCGCTGCCGGCCATAGCCAGCAGCAGCGCACATACGCTGCGCACGAAACCGTGGCTGCGGCGGGAATTTTTCATGACCGGTGAGTCGGTGCTACTCGACCTTGATGCCTGCGCGCTGCACCACCTTCGCCCAGCGCTCCATGTCATTGCCCAACAACCTCGCGAATTCCTCCGGCGTGCTGGTCTGCACGTCAATACCCTGCGCGCCGAGACGCTCGCGCACGTCGGGAAATTTCAGTGCGGCAACAATTTCCGCATTGAGCCTGCGTACGATATCCACCGGAATGCGCGCCGGACCGACAAAGCCGTACCACAGGCTCGCCTCGTAGCCCGGCACCGTCTCGGCAATGGTCGGCAGATTTGGCAAGGCGGGCGAACGTTGCGCGCCGGTGCTCGCCAGCGCGCGCAACCGCCCCGACTGCACATGCGGGATCACCGACAGGCTGGTGGCAAAGGACAGACTGACCTGGCCGCTGACCAGATCAATCAGCGCCAGAGACATACCCTTGTACGGCACATGCACCATGCGCGTGCCGGTCATCACCTCGAACAACGCACCGCCAAGATGGCCTGACGAACCGATGCCGGCCGATACATAACTCAACTGTCCCGGCCGCACCTTTGCCAGCGCCGCCAGTTCCTTCACGTTTTTCGCCGGAAGCGACGGGTGCACCGCCAGCACCAGCGGGCTCGCGCCGACCAGCGACACCGTCGTGAAATCACGAACGGGATCATAGGGCAGCTTGCTGTAGAGACTGGCGTTCACCGCGTGACCGCTGGGGATCAGCACCAGCGTGTGACCATCGGGCGCGGCACGCGCCGCGGCCTCGGTTCCGATCATGCCGTTGGCGCCGGTGCGGTTCTCGACAATGACCTGCTGCTTCAGGCTTTCGGTCATTTTTGCGGCTACCGTGCGGCACAGCAGATCGTTGCCGCCGCCCGCGGCGAAGGGCGAAATCAGGCGAATCGGCCGCGACGGAAAATTCTGCTGTGCCGCCGCCGGCGCAGCAACGGCAGCAACGGCAGCAACGAGCAGGAACAGCAGCAGCGCGCGGCGCATCGGTTCTCAGCCACGCAGTTGTTGGTTGAAAAACTCCAGCGTGCGCTGCCACGACAACTTCGCCGCAGCCTCGTCGAATCGCGGCGTGGTGTCGTTATGGAAACCGTGCAGCGTATTGGGATAGATATGCGCGGTGTAACGGACCTTGTTCGCCTTCAGCGCTTCCTCGTAGGCCGGCCAGGTCTTGTTGACGTTTTCGTCGTCGCTGGCGAAATGCAGCAGCAGCGGCGCCTTGATCTTCGGCACCTCCGCTGCCGGCACCTGGCGGCCGTAGTACGGCACCGCGGCCGCGAGATCGGGCATGCGCGTGGCGAGATAGTTGCAGACGTAACCGCCGAAGCAGAAACCGACCACGCCGATTTTCCCGGCTTCAGGACGCGCCTTCAGCACCTGCGCCGCCTGATAAAGATCTTCCAGGCGTTTTGCGGCATCCTGCGCCGCGAACAGCTTGCGCGCCGCATCCTCGTCGCCGGGATAACCGCCCACCGGTGTCAGCGCATCCGGCGCAAACGCGACAAAGTTCGCCGTCGCCAGCCGCCGCGCCACATCTTCAATATAGGGATTGAGGCCGCGGTTCTCGTGGATCACCAGCACCGCCGGGAGCTTGCCCGAGACCTTCGCCGGCTGCGCCAGATACCCGCGCATGCGGCCATGGCCCTGGGGCGAATCGTAATCGAGGTACTGGGTGCGGATGCGCGCATCGTCCTTCGGCACCTGCTGCGCCCAGGCGAAATTCGGCTTCAGGCTTTCCAGCATCGCGCTCGCGGTAAACGCACCCACCGCAAACTTTGCCGCACGATCAAGAAACTCGCGCCGGTCGAGCCGGCCGTGCACATAACCGTCGAACAGCTTCATCACTTCCGGCGGAAAATCACTGGCTTTCTTGCGTTCCATTGATGTGCCTCCTGTTGTTGAACTCGAACACCCCCCGGATTCCGTTCCACTCCATCCGGGCTACAAATTCACCGGCCACCCGCCACCAGCCACGCCTTACAGCCACGTCGTCCAGCCACGCCTCACAAAGCAATTCCAAGCAGCTTCGCCGCAGTCTCACTCAACATCGCGCGTTTCTGGTCGTCCGTGAATCCGCTGGCGTTGAGGATGTGGTTCACCGAGTCAGCCTGCCACGGAATCGGATGGTCAGTACCGATCACCAACCGGTCGTAACCGACTTCAGCGGCCAGATGGCGCAGCGCCTCGTCGGTGAACACCAGCGTGTCGTAGTACATGTCGCGCAGGTATTCGGTCGGTTTTTTCTTGAGCTTGACCCCGGTATCCATCTCCGGCGCCACGCGCAGGCTCTGGTCGGAGCGCGGCGCGTATGACGGCAGGTAGCCGCCGCCGTGTGCAGAACAGATCTTCAGGCCGGGGAAACGGTCGAGCGTGCCTTCGAAAATCAGGTGCGACAGCGCGATGGTGGTATCGAGCGGATTGCCGATGGTGTTCGACAGCCAGCCATTGCCCTTGAAACGCGGTTCCAGCTGCGGCGTGCTCTGCGGATGGATGAAAATCAGCACGCCCAGCTCCTCGGCCTTGGCCCAGAACGGATGGAACATCGGATCGGAGAATTCTTTTCCTGCCACACTGGCACCGACCGCGGCGCCGCGCAAGCCGAGTTTTTTCACGCCGTGCACCAGTTGCTCGACCGCGAGATCCGGATGCTGCAGCGCGACCGAAGCAAAAGCAACGAAGCGGTCTGGATACATACCGCACCACTCGGCGAGTTTTTCGTTCTGCACGCGGATCACTTCCGCTGCGAGGTCTCGCGGCGTGCGATACCACAGCGGATTGATAGACAGCGCCTCCATGTCGATGCCCTGCTCGTCCATTTCACCGATGCGCCGCGAACCGACTTCCTCGATATGCGGCCCGCGCTGGTCTTCCACCTTGAGCCCGAGCAGGTCGAGCGCCTCCTTCACCACGCAATGCGCATGCACATCGATGGTCTTGACGCGTTTGCCGCCGACAATCACCTGACGGCGGCGGCCGCCCGCAGGCGTCGCGGCAGTATTGGTCATGCTGCAGCCAGTGAAAATCAAACCCTCATCGCAGCAGTGCCGCGTATTACTCATTGCCATGCAACCTCTCCCAGGAGTTTTATATCCGGATTGATATAAAATATTGTTTTAATTCAAATACTTACGATAGCTCCGCTTGTGTCGATCCGCTTGCGATGGCGCTGCCTGCGATTACTCTTTAGCCACCGTATCCTTCAATTCTTCCGCAATCGCCCTGAAGTCTTCAGCCAGCTCGACAAAGGCCGTCACCACGTCCGGATCAAAATGTGAATTTGAGCCCTTCGTGATCAGATCGACGGCAACTTCATGCGTGAACGGCTTCTTATACGGCCGCGCACTGATCAGTGCGTCATACACGTCCGCAACCGCCATCAGACGTGCCGATATCGGAATCTGTTCTCCGGACAAACCCTGCGGGTAACCCGAACCGTCCCACTTCTCCTGATGGCCGTAGGCAATCTCGCGGGCAATTTCCAGAAACGAACTCGGCGCGTCGATGAGTTTCTCCGCCGCAAGAATGGCATCGCGGCCCAATGTCGTATGAGTCTTCATGATCTCGAACTCTTCCGGCGTCAGCTTGCCCGGCTTGAGCAGGATATGGTCGGGAATCCCGACCTTGCCGATGTCGTGCAGCGGCGCCGATTTGTAGAGTTGCTCGATGGTGGCATCAGACAGATAAGCCGCGTATTTACCATGCCCTTTCAGCTTCTCGGCCAGTGCACGGACATAACGCTGCGTGCGGCGGATGTGATTGCCGGTCTCGTTGTCACGTGTCTCTGCCAGCGACGCCATCGCCATGATGGTCACGTCCTGCACCACCTGCACTTCCTTCGTCCGCCGCGTGACCTCGTTCTCCAGGAAAGTATTTTGGTCGCGCAGAAAGTCGCGCACATCCTTCATCAGCAGATGCGTCTTTACCCGCGCCAGCACGATCGGCGGACTGATCGGCTTGGTGATGTAATCGACGCAGCCGACATCGAAACCCATCTGCTCGTCTTCCACCTGTGTTTTTGCGGTGAGAAAAATCACCGGGATCTCCGCCGTCACCGGGTCCGCCTTCAACTGCCGGCACACCTCGTAACCGTCGATGCCGGGCATCATGATGTCGAGCAGGATCAGGTCGGGCAGCGGATGGGTTGCCGCGATCTTCAGCGCACGCTCCCCGTTGTTGGCAATTTTCGTCTTGTAGATGTCCTTCAGCAGCCCGTTCATCAGCGTCAGGTTTTCGGGCGTGTCGTCAACAATCAGCACGGACTGTTTGTCGGTGAAATCAAGCGCTTCAGCCATATCAGTGTTCCCCGGTGGTAAATCGTTTTGCCTCAGCGGCAATCCGCAGCTTCGCCAATGCGGCGTCGAAATCAAAATCGTTGACCGCACGTTCGACCGCGCCGGCCGCCTCCACGCCCAGCGCGCCGCGCAGCAAAGAGGCGTGCTCCATGCAGTAATCACCCGAATCACCATCGGCGCCGGCCAGCAGTCCCGCCAGCCTTGTGATCACCGCCTGTGCAGCCTGAGTATCCACATTCGCGGTCACGGCCTGTTCTTCGGCAGCCGCTCCGCGGCCGATCACCGCGCATACCGCTGCCACAGTCGCTGCGATGGCGTCGGCAAATGCCGCGAGCTGGATCTCGGTCTCACCGCTTTCGCGAATCGCCTGCTCAAGCGCTGCCGCGGCCTGCTGCGGCGCCTCCGC